>MRWF01003244.1_pt1 | contig 460046 bp, 443 predicted proteins | sample 1013331 | NCBI WGS metagenome assembly MRWF01 (sample SAMN06117577, study PRJNA244670) | biofilm metagenome | biome: Water; feature: Cathode Biofilm; material: Biofilm; isolation source: microbial consortium enriched at the cathode of a solar microbial fuel cell | place: USA: District of Columbia...
GGCATTGTGATAGACGATAGCGAATTCAAGACAGGTCGCGGCAATGACGACGCCGATCGCGGTTTGCAGGATCGGGTATTCCATGCCCGGCATCACATACCAAAGGCTTGCCATGCCGGTGCAGGCAAGAAGCGAGAAGATAAGAATGCCCGGCTTGCGCGGGCCTGCCGCATCGGCAAGCGAGCCGAAAAAGGGGCTGAGCAAGGCGATGGAGGCGCCTGCAATCGCCTGGATATACCCCCAGCTTGCCTGGCCTTGCACCTTGTCGCCGATCACTTCGGCGGAGAAGTAAGGCGCGAAGACGAAGATATTGACGAGAATGAAATAAGGATTGAGCGCCCAATCGAAAATCGACCAGCCGAAAATGCCGAGCTTGCCGGCGGGGGTGGCCGCATGTACGGCCATATGGCCGCCCGGCTGCTCATGGGTCAGTTCTTCCTCGTAAATATTCGTCACGTGAGGTTTCCCGTTTTAAAGGCCTGTGCCATTGTTCTTGTTATGAAGGTTTATCCCGGCGGCAAGAGCTGCGGAAGAAGGAAGGCCGGGTCAAACGCCAAGTTCCTCATTGCTTTTGCGGTTTAGCATCCGCGCGATGCGCAGGCGCACAAGAAGGGATTGGGCGAGAAAGAGCAAGAGCGCGCCGGTATAAAGCCCGGTCAGCGCGCGGAAGAAAACCAGAATGCTGGAAAAGAGCCAGTCGGATGTGTTGTTCGTGATGGGCCCCGTTTCCACGCGGAAGATTTCTGCCACATCGAGAAAAGCGCCCCGGAAAAATTGCCCGAGCACGAAGACGCCGCTGCTTGCAGGGTCCGCTTTTGCAAGGGCAAGGCCGCTCGCAATTTCCTCGAAAGGAAAACTGCCGGGCCGGAAGGCGCTGTAATTTAGCACCACGATGAAAAGCAGCGCGGAGGGAATGAGGTGGCCCGCCGTAAAGAGCAGCCAGAACCGCGCCCAGAGCGCGCGCCAGGCGGCTTGCTTCACGCGGCGGATTTTCTTTTTGCGCTTGGCGATGGTGCTGTTTTTTTTGGGCGGCGCGCCGAGATGAAGGCGCGCGCGTTTCAGTTCCTGCTCAATGAAGGCTTGCGGATTGCGCATCTGGGAAAAGAAACGGAACTGATGAAGCGCAACGATCATCGCCGAGGCAAAGGCAAAGCCGAGACCGATCAGCGCCGGCACGCGCCAATCCGCGGTCCAGGCAAGATCGAGCTCGAGCGCGCCAAAAGCGCTGGCGACCGTAAGTGCGAGACTATCCATCAACTCCCCCTCGGCCCTAAGTTTAGAAACTGAACGGGTGGGTGCAAGATGAATAAGTGAAAAACGCAAGGGAAAGCGGCTTTCTGGTGGCTTCTAGCGCCATTGCTTGCTGGCGCGGTGGGGGAGGCGTAGGATTTTCAAAAAAGAAACGGGGAGGAGAGTTTATGGGCACCTACGATCTGGTGATACGCGGCGGCACCTTGGCGGACGGCACGGGCGGCGATCTTTTCGAGGCCGATATTGCGGTGTCGGGCGGCAAGATTGCCGAAATCGGCAAAGTCGCGGGCAAGGGTACCGAGGAGATCGATGCCAGGGGACTGCTGGTCACGCCGGGTTTCGTCGACATCCATACCCATTATGACGGTCAGGCGACCTGGAGCGCGGATCTGTCCCCCTCTTCCAATCACGGGGTGACGACCGCGGTGATGGGCAATTGCGGCGTCGGTTTTGCGCCCTGCCGGCATGAGGACCATGACCGGCTCATCCGCCTTATGGAAGGGGTGGAAGATATTCCCGCCCCCGTTCTCGCCGAAGGACTGAAATGGAACTGGGAGAGCTTTCCCGATTATTTGGATGCGCTGGAAGCGCTGCCCCATAATATCGACTTTGCCGCGCAGCTTCCCCATGGCGCGCTGCGCGTCTATGTGATGGGCGAGCGCGGCGCCAACCGGGAGCCGGCGACCCCCGATGACATTGCCGCCATGGCCGCCATCGCAAAAGATGCGGTCAGCGCCGGGGCGATCGGTTTTTCCACCTCCCGCACGCTCAATCACCGTACCTCGGACGGCTCGCCCACGCCGACGCTCACCGCCGAAGAGGACGAGCTTGTCGGCATCGCCATGGGGTTGAAGGCGGCAGGGTGCGGCGTTTTGCAGGTCGTCTCGGATTTTGCTGATCCGGCGCGCGAGTTTTCCATGTTGCGCAAAATGGTCGAGCAATCGGGACGGCCTCTCTCGCTTTCTCTCGCGCAGAACGAAAAGGCGCCGGAGGGCTGGCGCTTTCTTCTTTCGCAGATCGAGGCGGCGTCGAATGAAGGTCTGCCGATGAAGGCGCAGGTCTGCGGGCGGCCTGTCGGGGTATTGCTGGGGCTGGAGCTGACGCTCAATCCTTTCTCCGCGCATCCGAGCTTTAAGGAAATCGCCTCTTTGCCGCTCGCGGCGAAAGTCGAAAAGATGCGCGATCCGGCCTTCAAGGAAAAGCTGCTGAAAGAAGAGCCTGCGACCGACAATCCCTTTATGCGCTCGGTGCTTGCCCATCTTCATAAAATGTATGCGCTGGACCGTGTGCCCGATTACGAGCCGGATCCTGAAACGAGCATCGGCGCGCGGGCGAAGGCGCGCGGGCTCGAACCGCTGGCCCTTGCCTATGATCTCATGCTTGAGGATGACGGCAAGGCGATGCTCTATTTCCCGTTCCTCAATTACGCGCAGAACTCGCTCGAGCCCTCCTATCAGATGATGCTGCACAAGGACACGGTGCTGGGGCTCGGCGATGGCGGCGCGCATGTGGGCATGATCTGCGATGGCAGTTTCTCCACTCATATGCTCACCCATTGGACGCGCGACCGGAAAAGAGGCGAGCGCCTGCCGCTCTCTTTCGTGGTCAAAGCCCATACCCAGGATACGGCGCGGGCTGTCGGCCTGCTCGACCGCGGGATTTTGCAGCCGGGCTATAAGGCCGATCTGAACGTGATCGATTATCAGGGCCTGTCCCTCTTCCGCCCGGAAGTGGCGTCCGCCTGCCGGCAGATCGAACGCCACTTCCGGGCGGAAGAGGGACAGGCCCTGATAATCGATCACGTTCAGATCGGCCTTATAGCCCGGCTGCAAAATCCCGCGGTCGAGCAGGCCGACAGCCCGCGCCGTATCCTGGGTATGGGCTTTGACCACGAAAGAGAGCGGCAGGCGCTCGCCTCTTTTCCGGTCGCGCGTCCAATGGGTGAGCATATGAGTGGAGAAACTGCCATCGCAGATCATGCCCACATGCGCGCCGCCATCGCCGAGCCCCAGCACCGTGTCCTTGTGCAGCATCATCTGATAGGAGGGCTCGAGCGAGTTCTGCGCGTAATTGAGGAACGGGAAATAGAGCATCGCCTTGCCGTCATCCTCAAGCATGAGATCATAGGCAAGGGCCAGCGGTTCGAGCCCGCGCGCCTTCGCCCGCGCGCCGATGCTCGTTTCAGGATCCGGCTCGTAATCGGGCACACGGTCCAGCGCATACATTTTATGAAGATGGGCAAGCACCGAGCGCATAAAGGGATTGTCGGTCGCAGGCTCTTCTTTCAGCAGCTTTTCCTTGAAGGCCGGATCGCGCATCTTTTCGACTTTCGCCGCGAGCGGCAAAGAGGCGATTTCCTTAAAGCTCGGATGCGCGGAGAAAGGATTGAGCGTCAGCTCCAGCCCCAGCAATACCCCGACAGGCCGCCCGCAGACCTGCGCCTTCATCGGCAGACCTTCATTCGACGCCGCCTCGATCTGCGAAAGAAGAAAGCGCCAGCCCTCCGGCGCCTTTTCGTTCTGCGCGAGAGAAAGCGAGAGAGGCCGTCCCGATTGCTCGACCATTTTGCGCAACATGGAAAACTCGCGCGCCGGATCAGCAAAATCCGAGACGACCTGCAAAACGCCGCACCCTGCCGCCTTCAACCCCATGGCGATGCCGACAAGCTCGTCCTCTTCGGCGGTGAGCGTCGGCGTGGGCGAGCCGTCCGAGGTACGGTGATTGAGCGTGCGGGAGGTGGAAAAACCGATCGCCCCGGCGCTGACCGCATCTTTTGCGATGGCGGCCATGGCGGCAATGTCATCGGGGGTCGCCGGCTCCCGGTTGGCGCCGCGCTCGCCCATCACATAGACGCGCAGCGCGCCATGGGGAAGCTGCGCGGCAAAGTCGATATTATGGGGCAGCGCTTCCAGCGCATCCAAATAATCGGGAAAGCTCTCCCAGTTCCATTTCAGTCCTTCGGCGAGAACGGGGGCGGGAATATCTTCCACCCCTTCCATAAGGCGGATGAGCCGGTCATGGTCCTCATGCCGGCAGGGCGCAAAACCGACGCCGCAATTGCCCATCACCGCGGTCGTCACCCCGTGATTGGAAGAGGGGGACAGATCCGCGCTCCAGGTCGCCTGACCGTCATAATGGGTATGGATGTCGACGAAACCCGGCGTGACCAGCAGTCCCCTGGCATCGATCTCCTCGGTACCCTTGCCCGCGACTTTGCCGATTTCGGCAATCTTGCCGCCCGACACCGCAATATCGGCCTCGAAAAGATCGCCGCCCGTGCCGTCCGCCAAGGTGCCGCCGCGTATCACCAGATCGTAGGTGCCCATAAACTCTCCTCCCCGTTTCTTTTTTGAAAATCCTACGCCTCCCCCACCGCGCCAGCAAGCAATGGCGCTAGAAGCCACCAGAAAGCCGCTTTCCCTTGCGTTTTTCACTTATTCATCTTGCACCCACCCGTTCAGTTTCTAAACTTAGGGCCGAGGGGGAGTTGATGGATAGTCTCGCACTTACGGTCGCCAGCGCTTTTGGCGCGCTCGAGCTCGATCTTGCCTGGACCGCGGATTGGCGCGTGCCGGCGCTGATCGGTCTCGGCTTTGCCTTTGCCTCGGCGATGATCGTTGCGCTTCATCAGTTCCGTTTCTTTTCCCAGATGCGCAATCCGCAAGCCTTCATTGAGCAGGAACTGAAACGCGCGCGCCTTCATCTCGGCGCGCCGCCCAAAAAAAACAGCACCATCGCCAAGCGCAAAAAGAAAATCCGCCGCGTGAAGCAAGCCGCCTGGCGCGCGCTCTGGGCGCGGTTCTGGCTGCTCTTTACGGCGGGCCACCTCATTCCCTCCGCGCTGCTTTTCATCGTGGTGCTAAATTACAGCGCCTTCCGGCCCGGCAGTTTTCCTTTCGAGGAAATTGCGAGCGGCCTTGCCCTTGCAAAAGCGGACCCTGCAAGCAGCGGCGTCTTCGTGCTCGGGCAATTTTTCCGGGGCGCTTTTCTCGATGTGGCAGAAATCTTCCGCGTGGAAACGGGGCCCATCACGAACAACACATCCGACTGGCTCTTTTCCAGCATTCTGGTTTTCTTCCGCGCGCTGACCGGGCTTTATACCGGCGCGCTCTTGCTCTTTCTCGCCCAATCCCTTCTTGTGCGCCTGCGCATCGCGCGGATGCTAAACCGCAAAAGCAATGAGGAACTTGGCGTTTGACCCGGCCTTCCTTCTTCCGCAGCTCTTGCCGCCGGGATAAACCTTCATAACAAGAACAATGGCACAGGCCTTTAAAACGGGAAACCTCACGTGACGAATATTTACGAGGAAGAACTGACCCATGAGCAGCCGGGCGGCCATATGGCCGTACATGCGGCCACCCCCGCCGGCAAGCTCGGCATTTTCGGCTGGTCGATTTTCGATTGGGCGCTCAATCCTTATTTCATTCTCGTCAATATCTTCGTCTTCGCGCCTTACTTCTCCGCCGAAGTGATCGGCGACAAGGTGCAAGGCCAGGCAAGCTGGGGGTATATCCAGGCGATTGCAGGCGCCTCCATCGCCTTGCTCAGCCCCTTTTTCGGCTCGCTTGCCGATGCGGCAGGCCCGCGCAAGCCGGGCATTCTTATCTTCTCGCTTCTTGCCTGCACCGGCATGGCAAGCCTTTGGTATGTGATGCCGGGCATGGAATACCCGATCCTGCAAACCGCGATCGGCGTCGTCATTGCCGCGACCTGTCTTGAATTCGCTATCGTCTATCACAATGCCATGCTGCCCGCGATCGTTTCGCCGAAGCGTATGGGTTTCGTCTCCGGTCTTGGCATTGCCACGGGATATCTCGGCGCGATCTTCGCCTTCCTTGTCTGGCTGCTTCTCTTCGGCCTGCCGGAAATGCCCGCCCTCGGTCTCGACAAGGCGGCGCAGGAACATAACCGCCTGGTCGGCCCGCTTGCTGCATTGTGGTTCGTTCTCTTCGCGCTTCCCTTCTTTCTTTTCACGCCCGATCAGCCGCGCACCGGCCTTTCGCGCATGGATGCTGCAAAGAAAGGCATCGCCATGGTGATCGGCACGCTCGGCAAGCTGCCTTACTACAAGAACATCGCGACCTATCTTGTCGCCCGCATGGTCTATTATGACGGCCAGTCCGCGGTCTTCATTTTCACCGGTGTTTATGCGGCGGGCATTTTCGACTGGCCGACAACGCAGATCGGCATTTACGGGCTTCTTATCATTATGGCGCAGGTGCCTTCCTCGCTGCTTGGCGGCTGGCTCGACGACAAGTTCGGCTCCAAGGCGACGATCATCGGCGCCGTCTCGCTTTTCGCGCTCGGCCTTCTCATGCTGGTAGGCACGACGGAAACCGCTGCCGCCTTCTTCATTCCCGTCTCGATGGAACCGCTGGAACCTTTGAGTTTCATCGGCAGCGCACTGAATGCGGCGGGCTTTGAGACAAGCGCCGAGCGCGCCTTCTTGGCTCTCGGCGTGCTGACCGGGCTTTTTGCCGGACCATCCATTTCCTCGAGCCGCACCATGCTCGCCCGCATCGCCCCGCCCAGCATGATGGCGGAATTTTTCGGCCTTTATGCGCTATGCGGCAAGGCGACGAGCTTCATGGCGCCGCTCACCGTCGCCATCGTGACAAGCGCGATGAACAGCCAGCGCATCGGCCTTGCCTCCGTGCTTGTCTTCATGGTGGTTGGGCTCGGGCTCATGGTCTTCGTGCGCGAGGAACAGTCCACCGCCCATACCGAGCACTGAGTTTCTTTTGGAAGACAAATAAAAAGGGGCGCCCGCAAGGACGCCCCCTTTTTGCTTTTTCGCTCACCTTCACGCCTTGGCGCGGGCGAGGTCCTCTTCCAGGGTTTTGGCTGCGAGAAAGAAATGCAGCGCGCCCCAAAGGCCGAGCGGCGTGATCGCAAGCAGCGCATAGCGCACGGATTCCTCGCCCGCCGAAGCGGCAAAGAAATCCGAAAGCATGCCCACCACCTGCGGGCCCGCGCCGAGCCCGATCAGATTGAGGATGAAAAACAGGATGGCCGAGGCCGTCGCCCGCATACGCAGCTTCGCAAGACCCTGCGTCATGGCAATGGCAGGGCCGGTGAAGATCGCGCCTGCCGCCGCCGGGGCGATGAAAAGCAGGATCGCCGCCGTCTTGCTGTCGGTCAGATAAAGCGCAACGCCGAAGGGAAAGGCGACCACCCCGGCAAGCGCCACAAGCCACATATTCCAGCGCACATCTTTATGGCCAAGCTTGTCGGCAAAGAAGCCCGCGCCGAATGTGCCCGCGCCGCCCGCAAAGCCGATAACGAGGCCGAGCATCATGCCGATCTCCCCCAGGCTCATACCGAAAGAGCGGGCAAGGAAGGTCGGCACCCAGGCGACACCAGCATAGCCTACAAAGGCGATGAGCGCCGAGCCGAGCGCAATATGCCGGAAGGCCTTTTGCGACCACAGGAAACTCACTACTTCCCCGATGGCAGGGGTTTCTTCCGTGCCCGGCGCCACGCCGTCCGAGGCGCCGCGTTCCGGCTCCTTGACGGTGAAGAGCACGACTAGCGCCATCAAAACGCCCGGCAGGCCGACAATGATGAAGGTCGTGCGCCAGCCATAGTTCTCCGCCAGCCAGCCGCCCGCGAAAAGGCCGATCAGAAGGCCGATATTCACCCCGAGCGAGAAGAAGGCAAGTGCCGTCGCACGGGCTTTGGGCGGAAACATATCCGCGATCATGGAATGGGAAGGCGGACTGGAGCCGGCCTCGCCCACCCCCACCAGCACGCGCAGGATGACGAGCTGAATGTAATTGGCAACGAAGGCGCAGGCTGCCGTCATCAGCGAGAAGATCGTCAGCGCGGCCGCAACGACATTGCGCCGGTTCGTCCGGTCCGCCAGCATCGCAATCGGAATACCGAGCGTTGCGTAGAAAATCCCGAAGGTCATGAATAAGAAGCCGAGCTGGGTATCGTTGAGATCGAGCTCGGCTTTAATGCCCGGCAGTAGGATGGCGAGAATCTGCCGGTCCACATAGTTGAGTACATACACGATTGTCAGAATGACCAGCGCGTAGATCCGGTAGCCCTTGCCCAGATGCGCAATATTGGCGGCAACGCCCGGCGGCGTGTCGGCCCGTTCACTCATTCATCCCTCCCCGAATGCCAGTGATTATGTTGGGTGCGTATTTCTTATGTGCTCACGCTATCAGCGCGCTCGCGCCCGTGAAAGGCGAAACGTCCGAGGGAGGTCAAAAGCGGTCCCGCATTCGTGACCGGAAACGGAGGGGACAGGCCCCCGATTGGCTGTAAACTCCGGCCATGTCCGCGCTTGCCTTACAAGACTGTTTCGAGCTGCCCGTGCCGCCGCTTTTTTCCTGGCGGGACATGCTCGATTATTTTCTCTTCCGCCTGATCCCGGGCGTCGAGGTGATTGAAGGGCACGCGTTGCGCCAGGCTGTGCGCCTTCCCCGCTCCTTTGCGGTGATCGAGGTGAAACCTGCGCCCGGTAAAAAGGCGCTCGGCGTGCGCATCTTTTCCGCAAGGGAAGCGGAGAGGGACTTCATTGCCGCGCGCCTTATCCGCCAATTCGATCTCGACGCCCCCATGCGCAAGATCAACGAGACGCTGAAGCGTCACAGCGCGCTTAGCGCCCTCGTAAAAGCACGGCCGGGCCTGCGCGTGCCCGGCGCCTTCGATCCTTATCTTTTGGCGATGCGCGCCATTCTCGGCCAACAAGTCTCAGTCAAAGGTGCAACGACACTGACGGCCCGTCTAGTGGAGCGGTATGGAAAGCCCATCGCGCAGGTGGCGGAAGAAGGGCTCTGGCCCCGCGCGCTGTTTCCCGCTCCTGAGCGTCTTGCGGGTGAAGTGATCGAAGGGCTCGGCATGCCGGGTAAGCGCGCGGCAACACTCACCCGCCTTGCCGGCTTTGCCGCAGACGGCGGCTTCGGCGCGCTTGAAAGCGACACCGCACCGCTCAAAACATTGGAGGCGCTGCCCGGCATCGGCCCCTGGACGGCGCATTATGTGGGACTGCGGGCTTTGCATCTGCGCGATGCCTTTCCTTCGTCCGATCTTGGCCTTCGTTATGCGGCGGGTGATTTTTCCGGCGCGGTGCCGAGCGCCAGGGAACTCGAAGAGATGTCGCGCGCCTGGTCCCCCTACCGCGGCCATGCCGCCATTCATCTCTGGGCCAGCCTGCAAACCGGAACACAAGGAGCCAAAGGCGGATGAGAAAGAACAAGACCCTGCAAGCAAGCGCCACCTCCGCTATGGAAACGCCGATCGGCACCTTGCGGCTTCTCGCCGAGGAAGACGGGCTCACCCATGTCTTCTTTCCCAATGAAGACACGATCAGGGTGGAAGCGGCGGACCCGGCCTCGCCCGCCGCGCTCAAAGCGCGCCCTCATATCGAGGCGGCGGAGAAAGCCTTACAGGAATTTTTCGCGGGCACACGCAAAGAGTTTTCCGGCCTCACGCTTGCCCCGCGCGGCACGCCTTTTCAGCAATCGGTCTGGCGGGCGCTTCTCACCATTCCTTACGGCGTGACCTGGAGCTACAAGGATATTGCCGAGAAGATCGGCAATCCGAAGGCGGTGCGCGCCGTCGGTCTTGCCAATGGGCAGAACCCCATTCCCGTCATCATTCCCTGCCACCGCGTCATCGGCTCGAACGGGGCGCTGACCGGCTTTGGCGGCGGGCTGCCGACCAAGGAATGGCTGCTCATCCATGAAGGCGCGCTGACCTCTTCGCTCCTTTAAGCCAGAACAAATCCGCACCTCCCGCGTTCGTATGGGAAACGGCGCCTTTCATCAGGCGCCGCCCCGCCCCCGTGCATCAAGGGAGAATGCAATGATGGAAGTCAGCGGCCTTTTCGGGCTTTTACTGTTGATTGCCGATATTTATGCGATCGTGAAAACCGTCCAGAGCGGCGCCGACACGGGCGCGAAAGTACTTTGGATCGTCGCTATCATCATCTTCCCGGTGATCGGCGTTCTCATCTGGTTTCTGTTCGGCCCTAGAGGCTGAAAGTCAAAACCAGGAAAGAAGATCGGGCGCCTCTTGGCCCGCGGCAAGGCGGGGCAACGGCACGATGGGCACACCCCCGGCAAAGCGGGCGATCACTTCGCAGGTTTCTTCCAGCGGCACCGGCGCCTCTTCAGACTGGCTGACAATGATGGCGCCGGGCGCAAGCCCCTCATCCTTCATCACTTTCAGCGCGGTGAGCGTATGGCTCACCGTTCCAAGATAAGAACCGACGACGAGAATGGGCGTCAGCGCCGTCTCGCGCGTCAGCGCTTTCATCCAGTCGAGTACCAAATGACTATCGTCGAGCGGCACCATGAGCCCGCCCACCCCTTCGATGAGAAGATGATCATGGCTTGCCCGCGCCGCTTCCGCGCAAAATGAAACGACGGAGCGGAAGGGTACGGTGCGCCCTTCGCGCGCCGCCGCCATATCGGGCGACATGGCTTCCTTGAAATGCCAGGGCGTGATCGCCTCGAAACTTTCTTCCGTAACCTCGCGCCCCATCGCCTCGAGGAGCAAAGCCGTGTCGCTGCCTGCAACCGTCTCCGGCGTAATGCCGCTGAGAACGGGCTTCAGCGCCAATACCTTGTCGCCGCGCGCTTTGAGCTGGCGCACGATGTGAGAGGAAACGAAGGTCTTACCGATTTCCGTTCCCGAGGAGGTGACGAAAAACACACTCATTCTGCTGCCCTGTTGATGAGGATCTTATCGCGGATAATGGCGGTCAGCCGCTCGATGTCTTTATCGTCATGCTCGGCCGTGAAAGTAAAGCGCAGCCGCGCGGTTCCTTCCGGCACGGTGGGCGGGCGGATGGCGGTTACGAGAAAGCCTTCCTCTTCCAGAAGCGCGGAAGCGGCGAGCGTTTTATCCGGATCGCCCATCAGGATCGGCACGATGGGGCTTTCCGCTTCCGGCAGATTGAGCGCGCGGGTAAAGGCTTTGGCTTTTTTCACGGGCAGCGCGGCAAACTCCGGATCGGCCTCGATGAGATCGAGCGCGGCAATAGAGGCGGCGACGGAGGCGGGCGGCAGGCCCGTCGAATAAATCAGCGTGCGCGCACGGGTGCGGATGAAATCCACCACCGGCTGGCTGGCGCAAAGATACCCGCCATAAGAGCCGATAGCTTTGGAAAGCGTGCCCATTTGCAGCGGCACATCGGCCTTCCTGCCGCCAATGAAGCTCGAGCCCTTGCCGCCCGCCATCACGCCGATGCCATGAGCATCATCCGTCATCAGCCAGGCATCATGGGCGCGCGCCAGCTCCCCCATCTCTTCGACCGGAGCCAGATCGCCGTCCATGGAAAACACCCCGTCGGTCAGGATCAGGCAATGACGGTGCTTTGCCCGCTCTTCTTCCAGCAGCGCTTTCAAATGGCCCATATCATTATGCCGGAAGATGCGCGTTTCGGCGCCGGAGAGCTTCGTGCCGGAAAGAAGGCAGGCATGGGACAGCTCATCCGCCAGGATAAGATCGCCCTCCCGCGCCAAAGCCGGCACGATGCCGAGATTGGCAAGATAACCCGAGCCGAAAATCACGCAGTCATCGGTTTCTTTCAGCCGGGCGAGACGTTTTTCGAGCGTTCGGAAAAGCGGATGATTGCCGGTGACGAGCCGGGAGGCCCCCGAACCTGCCCCATAGCGCTCCAGCGCCGCGCGGGCCGCTTCCTTCACTTCCTCTCGGTGCGAGAGATTGAGATAGTCGTTGCAGCAAAAGGAGATGAGCTCGCGCCCGGCGCGGCGCGCCTGGGCCGGGCCGTAACGGTCCGTCTCGATCAGGCGGCGGCGCAGGCTGCGCGCTTCCAGATCCTCAAGTTTCCCTTGCGCAAAGCTGTCGAGGGAACGGGACGTCGCCGGGGAAGCCATCTCATTCTCCCATTTTTCCTGGGGACATTCGCTCCGGCGCCCTTAGACGTAAGGGCCGGGCCGGATGCGGGAAACTGGGCCGGGCGGGGGGCCGGTGTCAATCGCAAAGCGCGGACCCTGAGGCTTAAAACCGGCAGTAAACCTTCCTATCGGCCCTGCCCATAATCCCTTGATCCGCCTTGCATTCCCCGGCAAGCCGCCTATGCTCGGCCCCGTAATTCAGCCCGCCAAGCGGCCGCCGGACAAGAAGTCAAAAAAGGCCGCGATCTTGAGGGAGTCCGCCCATGACCATGACCATGCCCGCTCAGACCGAGCAGTCCGCCAAGCCCGCAAACGATCTTGCCGGGAAAACGGCAGAGACGGATGACGGTCTGCGTCATGATTGGTCGCGCGAGGAAGTCGAGGCCCTGCTCGCCCTGCCCTTCAACGATCTGATCTTTAAGGCGCAAACCGTGCACCGCAAATGGTTCGATCCGAACGAAGTGCAAAAAAGCACGCTGCTTTCCATCAAAACGGGCGGCTGCCCGGAAGATTGCGGCTACTGCAATCAAAGCGCCAAGTTCGACACGGGGCTCAGCGCGTCGAAACTCATGGAAGTGCAGAAAGTGCTGGAAGGCGCGCGCCGCGCCAAGGAAGCGGGCGCCTCGCGCTATTGCATGGGCGCTGCCTGGCGCAACCCGAAAGACCGCGACATGGAAGCCATCGTCGCCATGATCAAGGGCGTGCGCGAAATGGGCATGGAAACCTGCATGACGCTCGGCATGCTCTCGCCCGAACAGACGATCCGCCTGAAAGAAGCCGGGCTCGATTATTACAACCACAATATCGACACGTCCGAAGAATATTATAAAGAGGTCGTCACGACACGGACCTATCAGGACCGGCTCGACACCATTCAGCGCGTGCAGGAAGCGGGCATGAATGTGTGCTCCGGCGGCATTCTGGGCATGGGCGAAAGCCAGTCCGATCACGCCGGTATGCTGCAGACGCTCGCCAATCTGACGCCGCATCCCCAAAGCGTGCCGATCAACATGCTGATGCAGGTGAAAGGCACGCCGCTCGGCGAGAGCAAAGAGATCGATCCCATCGATTTCGTGCGCACCATTGCCGCCGCCCGTATCATGATGCCGAAATCCGTCGTGCGCCTTTCCGCCGGCCGTGAAAACATGTCCGAGGAAACCCAGGCCCTTTGCTTCCTTGCCGGAGCGAACTCGATCTTTATCGGCGAGCAGCTTTTGACGACGAAGAACCCGGCCAAGGAAAAAGACGATGCGATGTTCGACAAGCTGGGCCTGAAGCCCATGCCCGCCCATCGCTGCCCCTCCGAAATCTAAGCGGGCTCATGGCTGCGCGCATACCGCCTCTCAATCCGCTTTTCCCGTCCCCTCCCGACTGGCTGTTGGAAGGGGCGGAGCATCTTTGGCTCCCCTATAGCCAGATGCAGACGACGCCGATGACGCTGCCGGCGGTCAAAACCGAAGGCGTGCGCATCACGCTGGCGGACGGGCGCGAGCTTATCGACGGCATTTCCTCCTGGTGGACGGCGGCGCATGGCTATAACCACCCGCGCATCCGCGAGGCGGTCTCCCGCCAGCTCGATGCCATGCCGCATATCATGCTGGGCGGCTTTGCCCATGAACCGGCCATGCGCCTCGCCAAACGTCTGGCCGATGTCACGCCGGGCGATCTCGCGCATACCTTCTTCTCGGAGTCCGGCTCCGTCTCCGTCGAAATCGCCATGAAGATGGCCGTGCAGTATTGGCTCAACCAGGGCAAGAACGGGAAAACCCGCTTCATCAGTTTCCGCGGCGGCTATCACGGCGATACGATCGGCACCATGTCGGTCTGCGATCCCGAAGAAGGTATGCACACGCTTTTCAAAGGTGCGATCCCGCAGCAATTGCTGGCCGACCTGCCGGTCGATAGGGAAAAGGAAGCCGCGCTTGAAGCTTTCATTGCCGGACACGCACATGAAACGGCGGCGATCGTCACCGAACCTTTGGTGCAGGGCGCAGGCGGCATGGTGTTTCACGAGCCCGCCGTCCTCGCCAAGCTGCGCGCACTTTGCGATGCCCATGACATTCTTCTCATCGTCGATGAAATTTTCACGGGCTTCGGGCGCACCGGCACGCTTTTCGCCTGCGAGCAGGCGGGTATCGTGCCCGATATCATGACGCTCTCCAAAGCGCTGACGGGCGGCACGCTGGCCCTTGCCTCCACCACGGCGCGCAAACATGTTTTCGAGGCGTTTTTGGGGGACGATCCCGGCAAGGCGCTGATGCACGGGCCAACATATACGGGCAATCCGCTGGCCTGCGCCGCCGCCCTTGCCTCGCTCGAGCTTTTCGAGGAAGAGCCGCGCCTTGAGCAGGCCCGCGCCATCGCCGCCCAGATGGAAGAAGAGCTGGCCCCGGCGCGCGAGATTTCCCGCGTAAAGGATGTGCGCGTTCTCGGCGCCCTCGGCGTCATCGAAGTCGACAAGCTCGACGATGTGAACTGGTTCAAACAGCGCTTCGTGGAAGAAGGTGTCTGGATCCGTCCCTTCCGTAACATCATCTACATCACCCCGCCGCTCGTCACCGGCAAGGAAGACCTCTCCCGGCTCACCGGAGCGATGCTCAAAGTGACGCGCGAATGGGCACAGCGCCAATAAAGCCAGCAGTTTTCACGCCTAGATACAAAGATAGTGATGCGTCCGAAACACGGTATCTCGCGTGATCACGAAAATGGTTAGCTAGATGTTGTGAAGGGTCTGGCCAAAAGTTAATCTGACCGCGGCTGGTGATTCGCCGCCTTTCTCAGCTCATTGAAGCTTGAGTGCAAAACGGAGGGGGCGTTTTGCAGACCGGCGCTTTGGGGCTAATCAGAGACCTCCCCCTATCGATGCAAGGATATGGCGTCATGCATGTGATCGCGTTCGCGTCCCAGAAGGGCGGCTCGGGCAAGACAACACTTGCTGGGCATGTGGCGGTCGAAGCGCAGCGGCAGGGTCTTGGCCCCGTTGCGTTGATGGATACCGACCCTCAGGGCTCTCTTTCTCAATGGTGGAACGTGCGGCAGGCCGAAGAGCCGTTTTTCGCACGGGCAAGCGAGGCGGGTCTGGAAGCGGATCTTGCCCGGCTGAAAGAAGGCGGCGTGAAGCTCGTCGTTATCGACACGCCCCCCGCCATCACCTCCACCATTCAGCATGTGATTTCTCTTTCCGACCTCGTGGTCATTCCCACCCGCCCGAGCCCGCATGATCTGCGCGCCGCCGGGGCAACGGTGCAGCTCTGCGAGAAATTGTCGAAGCCGCTGGCCTTCGTGCTTAACGGCGCCTCGCCGCGCGCGCGCATCACCACGGAAGCGGCCATCGCCCTTTCCCATCACGGCGCGGTTGCGCCTTCCGTCGTGCATCAGCGCGTCGATTTTGCCTCCAGCATGATCGACGGACGCACGGTGATGGAACTCTCGGAAAAGTCGAAATCGACGGGCGAGATTGGTGAACTCCTGCACTTCCTTGAAAAACGGCTGCGCGGTGATACAAGTTCTCCTTTATTGGAGAATCAGTCGCTTAGGGGGGCGGCCTAATGACGAAAAAGCCTGCGTCGCTGACGAGTGAACTCCTGGCCAAAAAGGGGGAGGCGCTGCCCTCTTCCATCGATCCGCAAGCCAGAGCCAGTTCACCGGAAGAAATGAGCGGCGCAGGAGCGAGCGAAGAGCCCGCTCACGCTTCCCCCTCCTCCGTCCTTTTGGCGGAAGGCGGCGAGGAAACGCCCGTGCGCCCCGAGCCGGATGTCGTGATGGAACCGGATGACGAGCCAGCCAAACGCGAAGTGACCCGCCGTTTCATCTTCGGCGCTTTGGTCGCAGGCGCCGTGCTTGTCATTGCCGGGATCACCATGTCGCTTTTCGCCAACCGCGAGAGCCTTGCACCCTCCGGCGGTGAGACGGTCGCTGAAACCGCGCCTCCCGAAGGCGGCACGGCAGAAACCGCCACCGCCGAAGAGAGCGCAGAGACAAGCGGCCAAGTCGTCATGGATGAAGGCCGCGGCACCGCCCCTGTCGAGGAAGAGACGGGCACGGCGGCAGAAACCGCCGAGAGCGTAGAGCCAGCCGGCGAACCAGCGCCAGTCGAAATCACCCCGATCACGCCCGAAGCGCTGGACCTGGCCGAACAGGGCCCGGAACAACCTGCAGCGCCGGAAGAACCGGCTGCAGAGGCCGAGACACCCACCGAGCCCGAAACCGCTAAGCCTGAAACCGCAGCGGCGACTGAGCCGGCCCCGGCTGCCCCTCAGGGTAAGATCGCGCAGTCCGGCCAATATCTGATCCAGCTTCTCTCGGTCAAAGACGAGGCGGGAGCGCGCGGCGCCTGGGCGAAGCTGCAGCGCAAATATCCCGCGCTCTTGGGCGGTGAAGCGCTGAACCTGCAGCAGGCCGATCTTGGCGAGCGGGGCATCTATTACCGCGTGCGCACCGGCGCTTTTGACAGCAAAGCCGGGGCAAACGCCCTTTGCGGCAAACTGAAAGCCGCCGGGCAGGACTGTATCGTGCGCCGCCAGCCTTAAAAGGCCTGCGCACCCCGGATCACGGAAAGGGCGCCCTGCGGCGCCCTTTTTCTTTTGCCGCGCTTCGGCTAGGGTCCGCGCCAACAGATATTGGCCTTCAGACATAGGATAGACGACATGGTGCAAGCGGTGATCTGGGATTTCGGCGGCGTTCTGACCTCCAGCCCTTTTGAAGCCTTCAACCGGTTCGAGGCGGAGCTCGGGCTTGAAAAAGATTTCATCCGCCGGATCAATGCGACCGATCCTGACACCAATGCCTGGGCGCTGTTCGAGCGCAGCGAAATTTCCCTTGATGAGTTCGACGAAAAATTCGCCGCCGAAGCCAAGCAGCTCGGCGCGGACATTCGCGGCCGCCAGATCATCGAGCTGCTTGCCGGCGACATCCGCCCGGAAATGGTCGAAGCGCTTAAACGCTGTAAGGCGAAGTTTAAAGTCGGCTGCATCACCAACAATGTCTCCGCCGGGGAAGGCGCCGGCATGGCCCGCTCGGCGGATAAAGCCGCCGCCGTGCAGGAAGTCATGGACCTTTTCGACCACGTCATCGAAAGCTCGAAAATCGGCATCCGCAAGCCCGATCCGCGCATTTATGAAATGGCCTGCTCGGAGCTTGGCGTTACACCTGCCGATGCGGTCTATCTCGACGATCTCGGCATCAACCTGAAACCGGCCAAGGCGCTCGGCATGCGCACGATCAAGGTGCTGAACGCCGCGCAGGCGCTGGAAGAGCTGGAGGCAGCCGTCGGGTTCCCGCTGCGCTAGGCCTGCCCAAACGTGCAAGCAGGTGCGAGAGGTTTTGCATTTTCGAAACCTCTCCACTCCTCCGTGAACAAACAATAATGTCAGCCGTTTTCCTTATGCATCGAGGAGTATGTGTGAGGGAGATGACATGCCGCACCTGCATCTATGGAGGCGGGGCCCGCAGCGCGCCGTCCTGACCGTCTCGGCAATCGCGCTTTGCGCATTGCCCGTCCAGAACCTGCAAGCAGGCAATCCGTTCTCAAATAATCAATTCACGCCCGATTGGCGCATTGCCGCCCCCTTCAGCATCGAAAAAGACAGCGCCGGAGAAGAACCTGAAAACGCTGCGGGACGGCAGCGTGCAGAAGCCGCTCCCGGCACAGGGGCGGCAGGTGCGGCGAGCGCCAGCGCCGGCGGGATAGGCGCGGGCACGGTCGCAGCCATTGCCGGCGGAGTTGCCGTTGTCGGCGGCGCTGTGGCGCTCGGCGCGAGCGGGGGCGGCGGCGGGGATGATGGCGGCGGGGGCGGCAGTTCCGGCGGCAGCTCTGTCATCACCGACCCGGCGACACCGGCCGCCGTCAACGCTTTCCGCACCTCCGAATATCTCGCCCATGGCGGCTATGACCGGGTCAATCTCGCCCATGCTTACGCGCGGGGGTACACAGGCGCGGGCCACGCCATCGCCATTCTCGATGACGGCTATCAGCTCAATCATCCTGAATTTTCCGGCAAAATTCAGGTGCAGTTCAATGCGGCGGGCAATCCCCTGCCCGGCGCCATACCGATCGAAACGCACGGCACCCACGTGACCGGCATCGCCGCAGCACGGAAAGACAATGTCGGCATGCACGGGGCAGCATTCGATGCCAACCTTGCGCTTTATCAGTTCGGCACGCTCGATCAGTCCGCCGCGCAGTTCACCCGCGCCGGTATTCTGGGCGCCACGGTCATCAGCAATAGCTGGGGCTATAATGCGCGCATCTCCGACGTACAGGCGGAAATCGCAGGCGGCAAAAGCACGGCCAGCGCGCTTGCCAGCGTTGTCGGCGGCACAGCCTCGGACTGGCAGAATTTTCTGAACTCCATGGACGGCGCGCAAGACAGAGGCAGCGTCATCGTTTTTGCCGCTTCCAACAACCCCGCCCTTGGCGGCATCGATGTTTCCTCCGGCATGCCGCTTGTCGACAGCCGCCTGATGGGCCGCTGGCTTGCGGTGACGAATGTAAACAGCAACGACCAGGTCGTCAGTGTCGGCTGCGGGCAGGCGCAGGCTTTTTGTCTGGCCGCGCCCGGCACGAATATCTATTCCACCGTGCCCACCAGCACCTATGGCAATCTTTCCGGCACTTCCATGGCGACCCCGCTTGTCAGCGGCGCCGTCGTTTTGGTGGTAGAAGGCCTCGGCCTTTCGCCGGAAGAGGCGGTGAGCCGCCTTCTTACCACTGCCGACCGGTCCTTTGCCGGCTATAGCGCGAATTCCCACGGCCAAGGCATTCTCGATCTCGATGCGGCGACGAGCCCCATCGGCCGCGTGCAAGTGCTTGCCAGCGGCAATGTGCATGATGGCGGCACGGGCCCCGGCATCATGCAGACCGTGCTCAGCGCCTCGCGCGCCTTCGGCGATGTTTTTACACAGGCGCTGGACGGGCTACGGATCGCCGCTTTCGATGAGGGCGGCGCGGCCTTTCTTTATAATCTGGGAGACAGGGTCGCCGTCCAGGAGCCCGTCACCACTGCGCTCGATACGCTGCAATCGCTGGGCAAACGAACGGATCTCACGCAAACGGCGCTGCCGGGCGGCGGCGGCGTTTCCATTTCGGTGCGGGATGCCGATCTCGATTTCCGCTCCACACAGCTCGGCACGGGCGTTGAAATCGATGCGGCGTTTCTCGACACCCCGCTCTGGGGCGGCACGTTCAGTGCCGGGTTTCACCAGAGCAGCGGGCAGTTTCTAAACCGCCTTACGCCTGAAGCCGCGCAAACGGCCTTTGCCTATAGGCCTGAAATGTTCTCGGTGCCTTATGCGGGCTTTGCCGAGGACGGCTATTCGGCGGGCCTTGAAATGCCGCTCGGCGAGAAGGCCAGCATCGGCGTTCTTTCCTTTGAAGGGGAGGGCAATGAGGACCGGGCTTTTGATGGGTTCGGCGCCTTCACCACGCTGTCCCTGCGCCCCGCAGGTGGCATCTCGATCGGGATCGATGGCGGGGCGATGAGCGAGGACGGAACGGTGCTCGGCACCGACGCGCGCGGCGGGCTCGGTCTTGGTGAAGACTCCCGCACCGCCTTTGCCGGCATCCGCGCGGAAGCGGCAATCGATGAGCATTGGACCGTGCTCGGCAGCTACCATCATGGCTGGACGGTTGTGGACGGAGCGGCTTCCGCTCTCATCACGTCGGTGGGCAACGTCAAGACACAGCAAATGTCGGGCGGGCTTATCGGCGAGCATCTCTTCTCAAAGGGCGATGCGCTCGGCCTTGCCGTCTCGCAGCCCTTGCGCATCACGGGCGGACAGACATCGCTCAACCTGCCCGTCTGGCGGGACTGGAACGGCGATATTCTCACCCGCCATCAGGACGTCTCGCTGCGCCCTTCCGGCCAGGAGACCCGGTATGAGGTAACCTACGGGTTCGATATCGATCCGAGCACGCGGCTGACCGGGCTTACGTTCCACCGGAGCGATGCCGATCACATTGCAGGACGCCAGGAAACGGCGGCGGTCCTGCGCCTGCAGCACCGGTTCTGAGCAAAGAAAAGCCCGTGACCCAGGGAGCTGGAGGGTCACGGGCTTCAAGAGGCGCCTTATGGCTTGGAACCGGCGCCTGCTCTTTGATTAGCCAAACCTATTCGGCGGCGTCTGCAACCGGGATGCCGAGGCGGCTTGCGACACCTTCCCCGTAAGCCTTGTCGGCTTTCAGAAAATGGCCGATCTGGCGGCGCTGAATCTCTTCCGGCACGCCGTCCATGGCACCGGCAATGGCGTCGAGGAGATGTTTCTTCTGCGCCTCGTTCATCAGGCGGAAGAGATCGCCCGCCTGGCGGTAATCATCATTGCCTTCGCGGTGATCGTAATGATCCGCATCGCCGGAAATTTTCAGCGGCGGTTCTTTGAAGCGCGCAGCATCCACCGGCCCGCCGAAACTGTTGGGTTCATAGACCGGCGCCGCCCCGCCATTGCCGTCCACCCGCATCGCCCCGTCGCGCTGATAGGAATGCACCGGGCAGCGCGGCTTGTTGGCCGGGATCTGCGTATAATTGACGCCGAGCCGGTAGCGGTGCGCATCCTGATAGGCAAAGAGACGCGACTGCAGCATCTTGTCCGGCGAGAAGCCGATGCCGGGCACCGTGTTATTGGGCTCGAACGCAGCCTGCTCGATATCTGCGAAATAATTCTCCGGATTGCGGTTGAGTTCCATGATGCCGACTTCGATGAGCGGATAATCGCCATGCGGCCAGACCTTGGTGAGATCGAAGGGGTTGTACCAGGTCTTTTCCGCCTCAGCCTCGGGCATGATCTGCACCATCAGCCGCCATTTGGGATAATCGCCCTTCTCGATCGAGGTGAAGAGATCGCGCTGGTGGCTTTCCCGGTCCTCGCCGATGAGCTTTGCCACTTCATCGCCGCTATTGGTTTCGATGCCCTGCATGGTCTTGAAGTGGAACTTCACCCAGAAGCGTTCATTTTCTTGATTGATGAAAGAATAGGTGTGGCTGCCATAGCCGTTCATATGGCGCAGCGTTTTCGGCTGGCCGCGCTCGGAAAAGAGGATCGTCACCTGATGCAGGCTTTCGGGCGAATGAGACCAGAAATCCCACTGCATCGTGCCGGAGCGCAAATGGCTTTTCGGATCGCGCTTTTGCGAGTGAATGAAGTCGGGGAATTTCAGCGGATCGCGGATGAAGAAGACCGGCGTGTTGTTGCCGACCAGATCCCAGTTGCCTTCCTCGGTATAGAATTTGAGCGCGAAGCCGCGCACGTCGCGCTCGGCATCCGCCGCGCCCGCTTCCCCGGCAACGGTTGAAAAGCGCGCCAGCATTTCCGTCTTCTTGCCTACTTCGCCGAAAATCTTCGCCTTGGTGTATTTGGAAATGTCGTTCGTCACCGTGAAGGTGCCGAAGGCGCCCGAGCCTTTGGCATGAACGACGCGCTCGGGGATACGCTCGCGGTTGAAATGGGCGAGCTTCTCGATGAGATGCACATCCTGCATCAAAAGCGGGCCGCGCGGACCGGCCGTCATGGAATTCTGATTATCGGCGACCGGCGCGCCGCCGGCGGTCGTCAAACGCGGCTTCTCGGACATGGCTCATTCCCCTTGGAATTTTGTTTAGAACAATTCCAATGTAAGAGGTGAGCGCCTGGGCGTCAAGGTATATTATAATAATTCTAAAAAACAAAAGGAGAGGCACCGCCTCTCCTTCTTTCGTCCCGATTGGCGGATTTGCGCCGGTTATACAGATGCGGCCCTTCAGGCGGCTTGTTCGGCCGCTTTACGAGCGGTCTCGCAATCTTCCTTGGTCAGCTCCAATTGCTTGGAGACGTGATTGACGAGATAGCTTTCGAACTTATGCAGCCCTCCATCGGCATAGGCGACTTCCCAGAGCGCCTTTAGAAGGTCCTTTTTCTCTTCCTCGGAGAAAGACCGTTTCACCGTCTCGACGAAGACCCAGGGGTCGTAATTGCGCCGCTCGGCCTGTTCGGCCACTGCCACAAGCTCGGTCGCATCTTCCGGCGACAGGCTGAAGCGCTCTTTCACCACACGGATGATCGCCGCACGCTCGGCGGCATCGAAGCTTTTATCGAGCCGCGCCGCCTCGACCATCAAGGCCGCCGCCGCCAGCTCGCGCCGGGTTGCGGCGCTTTCCAATTGCGGGGCGGGCGCGGCCGGTCCCCGGGCAATGAAATTCAAGATACGGTCCAACATATGCGTTCCTCCTTTTGCGGGGCCCTTGCCGCCCAGCCCAGCCGGCAGCGCTGCCTGTGCTTACCCGTGCTGGCCGCGTTCTTGTCCCGGCCCGGAAATGATAACGCCGCCGAAGGCAAATGTCCCTCGGCGGCGTCATCTCAACACTTGTTTTGATCGGGATCAAACACCCGGTCCGTTTCCCGCTTAGTGGGCGAGCGCGCCGGACGGCGCTTTCACCGGCTTTTTGCGCGGGAAGACCATGTCCAGGATCACCGCGATGGAAGGTAGCGTGGTGATCGCCATGATCATGTTGGTCATGAACATGAAGGTCAGCAGCAGGCCCATATCCGCCTGGAATTTCAGCGGCGAGAAGGTCCAGGTCGACACACCGATCGCCATGGTGATGGCGGTGAAGACCACGGCCATGCCGGTTTCATGCAGCGTCTGCTTGTAGGCATCCGTCACATTGAACCCTTCGGCCAGGTGGAACTGCACGCGGTTGTAGATATAGAACGCGTAGTCCACGCCAAGGCCGACCGCCAGCACGATCACCGGCAGCGTCGCCACCGTCAGGCCGATCTGCAGGATCTCCATGAACCAGTAGCCGAAGAACGTGGCGAAGGTCAGCGGCACCGTACAGGCCACCGTCGCGCGCCAGTCGCGGTAGGTCAGGATCACCAGCGCTACGATCGCCACATAGACCCAGAGGATCATCGGAAGCTCGGCTTCCTCGATGGCATCGTTCACTGCGGCCTGCACGCCCATATTGCCCGAGGCAAGACGGATCGTGACACCTTCAAGCGGGTTCTCGGCACGGTATTCTTTCACCGCCTCGACCGCCGTTTCGATCGTCGTCGCTTTCGAGTCTTCCAGGAAGATCAACTGCGAGAGCACCGAGCAGTCCTGATTGAGAAGACCCGTCGAAGGCGGCACGGGGCCCACGGCCTGCACCAGCGCGAACTGATTGCGCGGCAGCGCCCGCCATTTCAGGTTCCCTTCGTTCCAGCCCGAAGACGAGTTCTTGGCCGCATAAGGCAGCGAGAGAACCAGCGATACGCCATCCACGTTCTGCATGTACCAGGAGAAGCGGTTCAAATATTCCATGTAAGGATATTTGATACAGGATTCGGACGGCGTCTCCACAACCACGGTCAAGAGGTTGAGGCCGAGCGCGAACTTGCCGGCAATGACGTTGGAGTCGACATTATAGCGGGCATCGTCTTTCAGTTCCGGCGAGCCGGGGTGCAGCGCGCCCACATGCCGGTTCTGGCTTTCGATTACTGCCACCACGAAGAGCGTCACAGAGATGAGGAAGGTCACGACCGCCGTTTTCGGGTTCGCGATATTGCCCAGCACGTTCATGATCTTCATGCGGAATTCGCGGGCGCGGGCCACGCGGCCGGCAAAGCCTTCATCGAAGGTGAAGTAGCTTGCCAGGATGGGCAGCATGAGAAGGTTGGTGATGATCTTCAGCGCCACACCGATAGAGGCGGTGATGGCCAGTTCCTGGATCATCTGAATTTCGATCATGTAAAGCGTGCCGAAACCCACAAGGTCCGTCACCAGCGCCATGGTGCCGGGGATCAGAAGACCCGAGAAGCTCGAGCGGGCCGCTTCTTCGGCATTCGCCCCGCGGCTGATTTCCGCCGTGATCAGGTTGATCTGCTGCACCCCGTGGCTCACCCCGATGGCAAAGACGAGGAAGGGCACGAGAATAGCCAGCGGGTCGAGCCCGTAGCCAAGGAAGTGCAGAATGCCGAACTGCCAGACCAGCGAGGTCAGAGAACAGAAGAGCGGCAGGAAGGTCAGGATCGCAGAGCGCGAATAGAGGTAAACCGACAGCACCGTCAGAATGAAGGCGGCGATGAAGAAGATCACCACCGTCTGCGCCCCGTCGGCAATGTCGCCGATCAGTTTGGCAAAGCCGATGATGCGGACATTGTAGTCCCCGCCTTCGACTTCATACTTGGAGCGGATTTCTTTCTCCAGCTTCGCGGCCAGATCGAAATAGTCGAGTTTCTTCTGGGTCTGCGGGTTATATTCCAGAAGCTCGGCGGTGATCATCGCCGCCGTGAAATCTTCCGCGACCAGGCGGCCGACGAAGCCGCCGCGAATGACGTTGTTTTCGATGTTACCGAGGTCGTCCTCGGTCATCGTCTCGGCGGTCACCGTCCCGCCGATCACGTCGTCGGCCCGGATCCCTTCTTCGGTAATTTCAAGGTAACGGGTGTTCGGGGTCCAAAGGCTCGTCACGGTGTGACGGGCGACGCCGGGCAGGAAGAAAATGTCGTCCGTGAGATTCTTGTATGTCTGGAAAAATTCCTTGTTCCAGATCGAGCCTTCCTTGGCTTCCAGAACCACGATGATGCGGTTCGAGCCGAAAAGCTTCTCACGATATTCCTGGAACGTCTGGATGTACTCGTGCCCGTTGGGCAGCTGCTTGTCGAAGCCCGCATCCAAACTCAGCTGCACGGCTGAGTAGCCGCAAATCACCGTGAATACGGCAAGACACGCGAGAATGAGCGCGCGTGTCTTGAAGACTAAGGCTTCCAAAAACTTGACCATGGACCTATCCCGTTTCCTAAGCTGCGCACCTGCGCAGCCCCCTTATTTACTTATAAACGCTCCCGCGACCCGCCGCTTCATGCAAGGACAGATCATCCGTCCACGCATCAAGTGCGGGGGTTGGTCATCAAACTGTCGGGGGGTGTGACCGGGTCAGATTGTCCTGTTACACAGGTGCTCTTTCCTGATCGTTCTAGGTGCTACGCCAGTCGCATACGCAACAGTCGGACCCCCTCCCATGTTTGTTCCCGCTGCCGGTTTCCCGGTTCTTTTTCTTACGTCCCCGGCTGAGCAGACTAGCATTATGGTGCCTGAATTGGCTTGCAGTTTTCGCCCAACCTGACGCTCGATAGCACAGTTTTTCGGGAAATGTAACGCCGCACACACAAAAAGGGACGCTGCGCCGCAGGCCGTTTACCTTCTCTTTCGCCGCCGCCGCCGCCCGGGCCATCTCCCCCGGCTCCCGATTGCTCCAATTTTAACCAATTTACCCTAGCCAGCCCTGCCAAAGGCCTCCCAAAGGCCTCAGGCCTGCTCTTCACTCAGCTTTGATAAGCTTACGATAACTATGCTTAATGGAAAGATGACACACCCGTCATTTTTATCTTGAAAGCCCCCGTGCCGCCCCCTATCTTGACAATCTGGTAGGGAACGACGGCGTAGCTTTTGAAGGCCTGAATTAAGGGCCGGGCGCGCCTTGGCGTTCAATCGGGTGGAGACGCCGGAATAAACCGGGCGCTTTGCCATTGTGCCGCTTCTGGAGGACTAAATGACCGACATTCGTCAGATCACCAAAGACGAAGCTTATGATGCCGTCGCGCCGGATGATTTTCCGGCCATGATGGATGTCGAGCGCTACGGTGCGCGTTCGACGGCGTTCGACAAGATCATTTCCGCGACCCATGACCATTTCTGGGATCCGCTGGACGAAAAATATATCGACTTCTCCGAGTCCTTCGACATGGAGAACGAGATGATCATGCCGGAAGAGTTCATCGTCGAACTCCGCCTGCCCTGTTTCCAGAAGCTCTCCGAAAAAGAGAAAATCCGCTTCGCCAACGAAAGCGCCCGCTGGATGCTTTCGGCCATTCTGCATGGCGAGCAAGGCGCGCTGAACCTTTCCGCGAGCCTCTGCCACATTCTGCGCGATCCGGGCGCACAGGAATATGCCGCCAACCAGACGCGCGAAGAAGCCCGTCACGTCACGGCTTTCTCGCGCTACGTGCAGGCCCGCTGGGGCAAGCCGCTCCCGGTCGGCCAGACGCTGGGCGATCTGCTCACCGACATCGTGAATGCGCCGGAAGTCTATAAAAAGATCGTCGGCATGCAGATGCTGGTCGAAGGCCTTGCCATGGGCGCCTTCGCCTCGCTCTACACCCGCTCCAACGACCCGCTGCTCGTCAAGCTGACGCAGCTCGTCATGACGGACGAAGCCTTCCACCACAAGTTCGGCAAGATCTGGGCCGACCGCACGATCCCGAAACTCTCCAAGGAAGAACAGGAGATCATCGAGGATTGGGCCGCCCATTGCTTCCAGACGCTGCTCTTCAACCTCGTGAACCCCGAGCAGAAGAAAGTGCTTTATCCGCAGTTCGGCCTCGACTGGGAAACCGTGCAGGCTGAAATGATCGAAGCGGTGACCGACGATGACCGCCGCGAGCAGATGAAGGAAGGCACGAACATCTTCCGCGTGCTGATCAAGACGCTGCTGAAAGCCGGCATCATCACCGATCGCACGAAAGCTTTCTATGCCACCTATGTGGACATGGACGAGCTGCGCGACGAAGGCGACCGGATGGTCGGCGACGACATCGCCGAAGAAGGTATCAAGTACCTCAAGACGATCAACTTCAGCGCAAATACCGACGCGCTTTCGAAAGTATCCGCTGCCGAGTAAGCAGCGATCCTCACCTCCCTCGGTGTGAAAGAGCGGCCCCCGGGCCGCTCTTTTTTTATGCGCTTGCTCTTTTTTGCCTGCTTGCTCTGGCGCCCGCCCGCTCCTTAAGATGCACCATGATCCTCAGTCCCGACCAAGCCGCTGCGCTCAGCCGTTCTTTGCATGAAAGACTGGCGGAAGACGGCCATGCGCTGCCCGCGGCGCCCTGGCCGGTGATCGGCGCGGGGCTGCGCGGGCCCGTCTTCGATCTTGGCGATGGCAGCGTGCTGAAAACCGTCGGCCAAGGCCGCGCGCTCGGCGGTGCCGAAGGCGCGTTCCGGCGCGAGGTGCTGGCACTCACGCACTTGCAAGACACCGCCCTGCCCGCGTCCCTCCGCGCGCCGCGTCTTCATGCGCATGGCCCCCTTAGGGGCGTCAGCGGCCCGCATGGTCCGCTCGGCCACTGGCTGCGCATGGAAAGACTCACCGGCCTGCCGCTTTCCCACCCGCAGGCCCTTGCCCGGCGCAGCGCCGATGAAATGGGCGAGGAGCTGGGCGCCGCCCTTGCCGGGCTTCACGCCTTACCTGCCCCTGATCCTGCACCTGGCGATCCCTTGCAGCGGTTTCTGCAACTTGCCCGCCCGCGCCTTTCCGCGCCCGAGCTTCTGGCCATGGCGGATATGATCGGCAAAGGCCTTGAGGAGGAGACCGCCGCGCCGGTTTTTCTGCACGGCGATCTGCATCTTGAAAACGTGGTCTATGATCCTGAGGTCGGGTTCGGTCTTCTTGATTGGGCCGAATGCGGGCTTGGCTGGGGCGAGGCGGAATGGCGGCATTTTGAAATCCGGCCCGATTGGCGCGATGCGATTTTCCGCGGCTATAAGGCAGGCGGCGGCGCGCTTGACCGGCGGCGCTATTATCTTGGCGCGGCCCTCGATGCGCTCACTTCCTATGCCATCGAAGCCTCCACCCATATCCGCACCGCCCAGCGCCTGCGCGGGCTTCTCGAGCACTGCCTTCATCAAGCCGGGATTGAGACGGCATGAGCGGCAAGATCACGCATGAAGATCTCGACTTCGCCATTGTGGACGGACGCCAGTCTCCCACCGCCGCTGCCGTGCAGCGCGGCGTCTGCCGCCTTCTCATTCATATGGGCTTTGCCCCGCTCACCGAATTTTCGCTGAAGACCGGGCGGCGGATCGACGTGGCGGGCATCAACGCGAAAGGCGAGATCATCGCCGTTGAAATCAAATCGAGCCTTGCCGATTTTCGCGCCGATCAGAAATGGGAAGATTATCTCGATTTCTGCGACCGTTTCTTTTTCGCCGTGCCGATGGACTTTCCCCGCGAGGTGCTGCCGGAAGAAACGGGCCTCATCGTCGCCGATCAGTTCGGCGCGGAGATTTTACGCGAAAGCCCGGAAGACAGATTGCCCGCCGCGCGGCGCAAGGCCGTCACCCTGCTCTTCGCCCGCGTCGCCGCCCGCCGCGCCCATCTTGCCATCGACAGCGGCGTTTGACTTCGACCTCACCTCACACTCTCCCTGTCACCCGAGCCGTGGTCCATAATAAAGCCGCGCCAAACCGCAGCGCCGTATGGACCCTCGGGTCAAGCCCGAGGGTGACGAACTAAAAAACAACAAGCTGAAAGCCGCTCACTTTAGCTGCGCTGGAGAGGTCGTCCTGCCCCGCCTCACACTCTCCCCGTCACCCCGGCCCCCGTGCCGGGGTCCACACGAAGCCCGAAGCACTGTATAGCCCCCTGGATCGGACCCGAGAGGTGACGAAAAACAAATCTAAAGAGAAAACGAAAGCCGCTTACTTCGGCGCGCGTTTCGCAAGAATGCGCTGCAAGGTGCGCCGGTGCATGTTGAGGCGGCGCGCGGTCTCAGAGACATTGCGGTTGCACTGCTCGTAAACGCGCTGGATATGTTCCCAGCGCACCCGGTCCGCCGACATCGGGTTTTCCGGCGGCGGGGCGATGCCGTCGCCTTTGGCGAGCAATGCCGCTTCCACCTGGTCGGCATCGGCGGGCTTGGCAAGATAATCCACCGCGCCGAGTTTCACCGCGGCAACCGCCGTTGCGATATTGCCGTAGCCGGTCAGCACCACGGCGCGCGCATCGGGCCGGGCCTCATGCAGCGCCATAACCACATCGAGCCCGTTGCCGTCTTCAAGGCGCAGGTCCACCACCGCATAGGCTGGCTTGCCGGCACGCGCCAGCGCCTTGCCGTCGGCCACGGTTTCGGCAATCGTCACCTCGAAGCCGCGCCCTTCCATCGCGCGGCTGAGCCTCGTGAGAAACGGCTTGTCATCGTCAACGAGCAACAGCGTGCGCTCTTCGCCCGCGCCCGTTTCGCCCTGTCCTGCCGTTTCCGTTCCGCTCACAGCGCTCTCCTTACCTTCTGCCCTATTCTCTGCAGGGCTCTTACCCGATAAAAGCCCATGCTCATAATTTAGGCTTTCTTTCCGCCCGCGCCAACTTTTGTGAGACCGGCCAGACACTTAATTAACGGGTCCAGTCCCCGCTTATACGTCCCGGCTGCTGGCTTCGATCAAGGCGCGCGGCCATTCCACCGTCACAATCGCGCCCGACACCCCATCGCCGCGATTTGCAATGCTCACATCGGCGCCCGAGCGTTCCAGAAAGGTCTTGGCGATGAAAAAGCCGAGCCCCATCCCTTCATGTTCCTCGCGCTCGTCGGCAAGGCCGCTGCGCGGGCGCGTGGTGATGTAGGGCTCGCCCAGCTTTTCCAGGATATCGGCGGGAAAGCCCGGCCCATCGTCGATCAGGCGGATATGCATGCGCTCGTTGGAAAAGACCGCTTTGACGATGACTTTATCCTCGGCAAAGTCGCTGGCGTTTTCCACGAGATTGCCGAGCCCGTACATGATTTCCGGATCGCGCGGCAGCACCGGCTCCGTCGTTTCGCCTTCCGCTTCCAGCTCGATCTGAATGGAAACGTCGGAGCCGCGGTAAGGATCGACGATTTCATTCAAGAGCAGCGAGACGGGCTGGCGGGCAAGAAGCGCGTCGCGCTCATCGGGCTGGCGCGTCAGGCGCGAGAGAATATCGCGGCAGCGTTCCGCCTGGCTATGAAGCAGCGCAAGGTCCTCGCGCAATTGTTCTTCGTCGGGCATCCCGCGCTGCAATTCTTTCGTCACAAGCGAGATCGTGCCGAGCGGCGTGCCGAGCTCATGGGCGGCCGCGGCTGCAAGCCCGTCGATGGCCGAAAGGCGCTGCTCGCGGGCGAGCACCAATTGCGTGGCGGTCAAAGCATCGGACATGCGTTTTGATTCCTGCGCGATCCGCCAGGCATAAACCGCCATGAAACCAAGCCCGAGCTCGAGCGCCACCCAGATGCCGAGAATGTAAAGAAAGTCGAGGATCAGCGGCTCGCCTTCCTGCCAGGGCAAGGGCTGATGGAAGAAGGCGAGGAAGCTGACCAGCGCCGCCGCCAGAAACCAGAGCGAGACGGTGGAGCGCAGCGACAGCGTCGTTGCCGAAATTGTCACCGGCACGAGGAAGAGCAGCGCGAAAGGATTGGCAAGCCCGCCCGTAAGATAGAGAAGCACCGCAAGCTGCAAAACGTCATAGCCGAAATAAAGTGCGGCCTGTCCGTCCGGCAAACGCCGCGTCGTGGGATAGCGCACAGCGAGAAAGACATTCAGCCAGGCGGAAGCGGCAATCGCCCCGAGGCATATACCGAGCGGCAGATCGAAGCCGAGGGCGAAATCCACCATCAGCACGGCAGCAAGCTGGCCGGCCACCGCCATCCAGCGCAAAAGCACCTGGGTTTGCAGGCGCACGCCGCTTTCCGTACCAAGCCGCCGCATCCGGTCTTTGCCGAAGCGGCGCGGTTCCTTGAAATCGCTGGTAATGGTGTGATCGCTCATCGCTGGCCTTTCTCCCGAGCGCTTGACGCATTGAGCCACGAGCATACACGCCCGCCCGCGCTTGCGGGATAAATCACCGCAGCGGCCCGGATCAAGCCATTCAGATCAAGCCAAAGGATTTTACATATTGGCGGGCCAGGGATCGGAGAGATCGCGCGTCTCACCGATCGCCATGATCCAGAGATCATGATTGGTATAGCCGCTCTCGCGCCCGGCTTTCATAAACCGCTCCGGCGGCTCGAAGGGCGGCTCGGCGGTGAGCACCACCGTGCCCCAATGCATGCCGACCAGGCGCTTGGCGCCGATATCCCGGCCGATCGCCACCGCTTCTTCCGGATTGGCGTGGGAAGCGGCCATCATGACGCGCGGCTCATAGGCGCCGATGCCGATCAGCGCCGTATCGAAAGGCCCATAGGCTTTGCCGATTTCCTCGAAGACCGGGCCATAGGCGCTGTCGCCGCCGAAGAACACATGATGGCGTTCGCTCTTCAAAGAAAAACCGGCCCACAACGTGCGGTTCGTGTCGAAGCCGGAGCGGCGCGACCAGTGCACGACCGGCAGCGCCGTGATGGTCAGCCCGCCGGCGTCATAAGCATCGTGCCAGTCAAGCTCCACCACATTCTTGAAGCCGCGCGCGGTGAAAAACTCCCCGAGCCGCAGCGGCACGATGACGGTCATGCGCTCCTTGCCGGGCAGACGGGCCAGCGCGCGCTCATCCAGATGATCATAATGATTGTGACTGACGACGAGATAATCGACAGGCGGCAGATCACCGATGGCGATGCCGCTTTTCACATAGCGTTTCGGCCCAAGCCCGGCGGGACCCGCATAACGCGTCAGATAAGGGTCGGTGAGAATAACCTTGCCGTTGAGGCGCAGAAGAAACGAGGCATGACCGAGCCAGGTCAGGAAATCGCCTTGCTTGACCATATGATCCGAAAGCGCGCGGTGCGCGAGGGGGCGGGGAATGACGTGCCCGTCCGGCACCTCCACCGTATCGAAGCTTTGGCGGACCATGCGCGCGAAAAACGGCAGCGTGCATTTGACCGGCGCCTGACTGCGCACGGGGCTGCCGGCGGGATTGCGGAACCGCCCGCCCGGCAAATGATGCCAGGGCCGGTGAGCATCCGGCCCGCCTGCCGTTTTATGCGCGCCGCCGCGCGCGGAAGGTTTGTTCTGCTTCATGAATTAGACAGATAGGCAGCCGGAGGGCCGCTGTCCAGTGCGCTGAGCCGCCGCCCTAAAAGGCTTCAGTAAGAAGCCCCCGCCGTTTCAAGGGCTTTGACGATGCCTCTATGGCGCCGGTCCCTTGCAAGGGAGAGCGCCGTGCGCCCTGTCAGGTCCGAGGCTTCCAGATCCGCCTTATATTCGATGAGAAGATCGACGAGTTCTTCATGGCCCGCCCGCGCCGCGATGATGATCGGCGTTTCGCGCTCCTCGCAGGTGCGGTCCGGGTCCGCGCCCGCTTTCAAAAGCGCTTCGCCCAGCACCGCATTGCCGCTCTGGGCGATGTAACAGAGCGCACTATTGCCGGATTTGTCCTTCAAATCGGGCCGGGCGCCCTGTTCGAGCAGGTAATGGGCAATGTCCCGTTCGCCGAACATGATGGCGACGATGAGGGCGGGCCGGCCGAGCTTGTCGCGCGTGTCGATGCGCGTGCCACGTGTCAGCTCCGCCTTGATCGTATCGAGGTCGCCTTTACGGATCGCCTCGATGTAAGGGGTATCGGGGGTGACGACGGAAGGCCGCTGAATGGCACTGACCGGCGCGCCTGCCGCAAAGATAAAAGCGGAAAGGGCGAGCGCTGCGAAAAAGGCCCGCTTCATGCCCCCGTGCTCCCTCATGGCTTTTTTGCTTCTGCTGCTTTTTCCGTTCACCATCACAAATCCTTGTAGCCTTCTGCCTGCGCCTTTCCGCTCGAAAGGTTTCAGCGGCGGCTATACTGCAATTGCGGGCGCAGAATAGCAAAAAATCTCCGCCCCCGCGCGCAGATGACGCGGCCCTTTCAGCGCCGCCCGCTCTGGCCAAACCCGTCCGGCTCGGCTTATCTATAGGCCGGTAGCGCCAAGAGAGCAGAACCAGAGAGCAGCCCAGAGAGCAAAAGGAAAAGAGCATGTCCGGCAGCCAGAAAACCCTTCTCATCGCCCTTGCGGTTGTCGCTGCCGTGCTGATCGGCCTTTCCTTGAGCACGCTTTTGCCGCCTTCCGAAGAGGGCGCAAGTTCCCAGGCGCAGAACCGCGCGCTGATCGGCGGGCCGTTCGAGCTGACGGATCACAACGGCAACCGCGTCACCGAGAAGGATTATGCGGGCCAGTACAAGCTCATCTATTTCGGCTTCACCTATTGCCCGGATGTCTGCCCCACCGAATTGCAGACCATGTCCGCCGCGCTTGAGGAAATGGGGGAGAACGCCGAGAAGGTGCAGCCGCTCCTTATCACCATCGACCCGGAGCGCGATACGCCCGAGGCGCTGGCCCAATATGTCGGCCATTTCCATTCCCGCCTGGTGGGGCTGACCGGCACACCGGAAGAAGTCGCCGCTGCGGCCAAAGCCTACCGGGTCTATTACGCCAAGGTGGAAGACGAGGGCTCCTCCGCCGAGTACACGATGGACCATTCTTCCGTGCTCTATTTCATGGGGCCGGATGGCGGCTTCCTCACCCATTTCGGGCCCGGCACCGCGCCTTCCGCTATGGCCGAGCGGATGAACAAGCTCATCGAGGAAGAGGGCGGCCAGGCCAGTTAAGGCGCCTAAGAAAGCCGCTAAGCCCTTCTTTTTCCTCAAGTTTCATGCCTGCCATTACCGCATTCTGTATTGTGCAGTGCAAAAAATCTTGTCCAGACGTCATAAATCGGTAGAATTCGCGCTGCATTGCACAAATTTTGGGCGCTTTCGCCGCCCCCGCAATGGCTGGCAATTGGGCCCGCACGAACCCGGGATATGGCGTGAACCGTTTGCTCTATCAGATGTTCGAACTCAACCATGCCGCCGTGGCGCCCCTGCGGGCCGCGGCGCAGTGGAGTGCGGCAGCGCTGGGGCATGAAAGCCATCCGCTTTACGGCACCGAGCTCGGGCGCACGCTCGCCGCTTCCTGCGAGTTTTTCGAAACCTCTACCCGCCGCTACGCCAAGCCGGAATTCGGGCTTACCGAAACCGAAATCGGCGGGAAGCTCGTACCGGTGCGCGAGGAAGTGCTCTGGCAAAAACCCTTCGGGCGGCTCTTGCATTTCAAACGCGACGACACCCTCGTGCCTGCCGAGGCCAAAACCCGGCTCCTGATCGTCGCCCCGCTTTCCGGCCATTACGCCACCTTGCTGCGCGGCACGGTCGAAGCGCTGCTCCCCCGCCATGATGTTTACATCACCGACTGGGCCGATGCGCGCATGGTGCCGATGAGCGAGGGCACGTTCGATCTTGAAGATTATGTCGATTACCTGCGAGAGATGTGCACGGTTCTCGGCCCGGACCTCCACATGCTCGCCGTCTGCCAGCCTTCCGTCCCGGCGCTTGTCGCCACGGCGCTGATGAACGAAGACGGCGATGCGGCAACCCCGCGCTCGCTGACCATGATGGGCGGGCCGATCGATACCCGCATCAATCCGACCGAGGTGAACCGTTTCGCCACCACGCAAGGTTATGACTGGTTCCCGGCCAATGTGATCATGAACGTGCCCTGGCCGCATCCCGGTCACGGCCGTCCCGTCTATCCGGGCTTCCTGCAGCTTTCAGGTTTCATGGCGATGAATCTCGACCGCCATGTCAGCGCCCATTGGGATTATTTCAGCCATCTCGTGGAAGGGGACGGTTCTTCGGCGGCCAAGCATCGCGCCTTTTACGATGAATATCTCGCGGTGATGGACCTGCCTGCCGATTATTACCTGCAGACCATCAAGCGTGTTTTCGTCGAACACCATTTGCCACGCGGGCTTTTCACGCATAGAGGCCGCAAGGTCGATCTCGGTGCAATCACCAAGACCGCGCTGATGACCGTGGAAGGCGAGAAGGACGACATTTCAGGTGTCGGCCAGACCTTCGCCGCCCATGTCATGTGCAAGAACATTCCGGATGAAAACCGCGCGCATTATGAGCAGAAAGGCGTCGGTCATTACGGCGTCTTCAACGGCACGCGCTGGGAAGAAGATATTGCCCCGCGTGTCAGCGCTTTCATCCAAAAGCACGATGGCATCCGCAAGCATGACGGCGCCGCTTAAAGCTCCCGCTTTCTTTTTCAATCCACCGCGAAAATCTGACGTTCATCGCGAAACGCCTTGAACTCCAGCGCATTGCCGCTCGGATCGCGGAAAAACATCGTCGCCTGCTCGCCCGCTTTGCCCTGAAAGCGGATTTGCGGTTCGATCACGAAAGCGATCCCCACTGCTTTTGCTTTTTCCGCCAGCGCCGTCCAATCGTCCCATTTCAGGATTAGCCCGAAATGCGGCACCGGCACATCTTCGCCGTCCACATGATTGGCGCCCGCATCTTCGTGTTTCCCTTGCACCGCGCTTGCAGAAGAAGGCGAAACGAGATGCGCCACGATCTGATGACCGTAAAAATCGAAATCCACCCAGGCGCTGTCCGAGCGCCCTTCGCGGCAGCCCAAAAGCGTCCGGTAAAAATGCCGCGCCTCTTCCAGATCATGAACAGGGAACGCGAGATGAAAACGGGGTATACTTGACATGAGACGAGCTTAGACGCTTTTTGAGCTGAAACAATGTTGAGTGTGATTCGTCTGCATGTCCAAGCCCCCACGATCCAGCGCGCTGCTGACCAATGTCATTGAAGTCGATGGCCGCCGCCTGCCCGTTACCGTTCGTCACAATCCGCGCGCGCGCCGTTTCGTGCTGCGCGTCGATCTGACGGCGGGCCGTATCTGCGTTACCTCTCCCTCGCGCCGCGGCATGCCCGCTGCGCTGTCCTTCGCCCGCGAGCATAAAGACTGGATTGCCGAGCAATTGCAGATCGTGCCCGATGCGGTGCCTTTTGCGCCGGGCGCGCTTATTCCTTTCCGCGGCGTCATGCATGAAATCGTGCATGAGGCCGGCGCGCGCGGCACGGTGCGCGTGGAACAAGGGAGCGAAACAGCATTGCCGAAACTTATCGTGCGCGGCGATGAAAATTTTCTCGCCCGCCGCCTGACCGACTGGCTGAAAGCGCAGGCCCGCGCCGCGCTCAATGAGTGTGTGCTGCATCATTCCGCGCATGTGGGCGTGCGCCCGAAACGCATCACCTTGCGCGATCAGACAAGCCGCTGGGGCTCGTGCTCCTCAAGCCGGGCGCTTTCCTTTTCCTGGCGGCTGATTTTCGCCCCGCCCCATGTGCTCGATTACGTGGCCGCGCATGAAGCTGCCCATCTTGTGCACATGAATCACGGCTTCGGTTTCTGGCGGCTGGTTGCCGAGCTTATGCCGGACTACCGCGCCGCCATGAAATGGCTGGAAAGCGAAGGACCGGGCCTTCACCGCTATGGATCGGAAACAGGTTTTTTCGAAAGCGCCGATCTGGCGGAGGTTTAAAGCCTAGCGCCACTTACGGCCGGGCCTGAGATCCGGCGCCGTTTCTTCGTCCTGCGCCGCCGCACCGAAAATCCTGTCGAGGAAAGAGCGCGCTTCATCGGGCTGTTCGTCGCGCCCAACAGAGAAAGGCCAATCCTCGTCATTGCCGCTTGCAATGGAGGCGGTGCCCACATCCGAGCCGTCGAAGGAACCGGGCAAGGCGGAGACGGGCACGCCCTTTTGCGTGCGCACCATGAAGTCGTGCCACATGACGGCGGGCAGCGTGCCGCCGGTCACGCGGTTCATGGGCGTTGAATCGTCATTGCCCACCCAGACGCCGACCACGATGTCGGCGGTATACCCGATGAACCAGGCATCGCGGCTGTCCTGGCTCGTGCCGGTCTTACCCCCGGCGGGGCGCCCATCGAGGGCGGCTTTGCGGCCCGTGCCGCTTTCCATCACTTCCTTCAGCATGAAATTCATGGCGCCGAGCGCGCGGCGGGAAATCACCCGGCCCGGCCCGTCGCCGCGCCGCTCGTAAAGCAGGACACCCGTGCCCGTTTCCACCCGTTCAATGCCGTGGGGAATGACGCCGTAGCCGCCATTGGCAAAGGAGGCATAGGCGGCGGTCAGCTCCAAAAGGTTCGTCTCGAACGTGCCGAGCGCGAGAGAAGGATGCGGCTGCATGGGCGATGAAAGCCCGAGACGGCGCGCCGTGCGGATCACCTGATCCCGGCCCACTTCTTCCGAAATCTGCACCGCGACCGTGTTGACCGAGCGGGAGAGCGCGCGGTGCACCGGCATCATGCCTTCGAATTTGCGCCCGTAATTTTCCGGCGACCAGCCATCGACACTGATCGGCGCATCGACGCGCACGCTTTGCGGGGAAAGCCCGCCTTCGATGGCGGCAAGATAGACGATGGGTTTGAAAGCCGAGCCCGGCTGGCGCTTGGCCTGCACAGCCCTGTTGAACTGACTTTCCCGGTAAGAGCGCCCGCCCACCATGGCTTTCACCGCCCCGTCCGGCGTCATAGCGACAATGGCCGCCTGGCGCACGCCGAGTTTTTCCCCGTCGCGGGCCAGAGCTTCTTCCAGCACCGCTTCCGCCTTGCGCTGTAAATAAGGATCGATCGTGGTGATAACGCGCGTGTCGGAAGTGGGCCGGCCGGCGAAACTCGGGAGCACACCTAAAACCCAGTCCACCGCGTAATTGACCGAACCTGAGCCCTTATAGCCGCTCAGTGTTGCCGGATGATCGAAGGCATGTTGGCCTTCTTCCTGGCTGATGAATTTTTCGCGCACCATATTGGCAAGCACGGTTGCCGCGCGTTCCTGGGCAAGCGAGAGATCGCGCGTTGGCGCATAGCGCGAGGGCGCTTTCAAAAGGCCGGCCAGCATCGCCCCTTCAGCAAGGGTTACATCGCGGGCGGATTTGTTGAAATAGCGCCGCGCCGCTGCTTCCACCCCATAAGCGCCGCCGCCGAAATAGACCCGGTTGAGATAGAGCGTGAGGATTTCATCCTTGGTGAAGCGCGCTTCGAGCCAGAGTGCGAGCAGCACTTCCTGCACCTTGCGCCCAAGCGTGCGGTCGGGCTCCAGAAAGACATTCTTGGCAAGCTGCTGGGTGATGGTGGAGCCGCCTTGCGTGAAGGAACCCGTTTTGAAATTCACCCAGGCCGCGCGCAAAATACCGCGCGGGTCGATGCCCAAATGCGAATAGAAGCGCTCGTCTTCGATGGCAAGCACCGCATGTACGAGATGCGGCGGCAGGTCGGCAAGCGGCACCGCCGCGCCCGCAAAGCCCCCCCGGTTCGCAAGCACCGCGCCATCTTCGGAAACCAGCGTGACGCCAGGACTGTTATCGACATCCCAAAGCTCGTCCGTGCCCGGGAGCGTCACGGCATAATAAAAGATGATCATGCCGAGAAAGATGCCGCCCCAGGCCGCGCAGACCGCCGTCCAATAGCCAAGCTTGCCCGCTTTCACCGGCATAGGTTTGCGCGAAGAACGCCGAGCGCTGCCGCTCCGGCCGCTTCCACCGTTGCCATTGCCGCCCGAGCCGCCTCCGCCGGAAGGCCGTCTTTTGCGGCGCGGCGGCGCGAATATGCCTGCCACCGCTTTCAGCGCCGAATAGGAAGAACGGGGGCCGCGTATGGCCCAATCGAAATAGCTCATGGAGGGTTGTGCATCCGCCGCGCGGGATTTTTTGCGGGCGGCCTTCTTGGCAGCCGGTTTTTTTGCTGCGGTTTTTTTGGCGGGCGTTTTCTTTGCGGCACGCTTTGCGGGTTTGGATTTTGCCGTCACATCGTCATCCGTGGTTGCGCGTTTTTTCTTCGCAGCTTTTTTTGCAGGAGGGACCTGCCCTGCGAAGGGAGGCACGGGATAGACATCGCGCAGGTCGAAAGTCGATTTCGGGCCGCGCTCCGGCCCCTCCTCTTTCCGCCCGCTCTCCGGCTCGCTGCCGGGCGCCTCTCTTTTCAGGCGTGTCTTGCCCTCGCCTTCAGGCCCAAGGCGCACCGTGCCGAGCCCTTGCACCCGGCGCTCGCGCCAAGCGCCCTCGGGCGCGCCGGAGCCGCGGGGCGGTTTGGCACGGGAGGATTTTTTATCCTCGCCGCCGCGCCTGTTATCCCCGGAGCTCATATCGTCGGAATCCATCATGAAGGGCTGTTTCGGTGACGCTAGAAAGAGAGGGTTAACGAGTCCTAAACAAGGGGCTTATTCTTCCCCAAAAGCTGGGCAGAACTGAGGCAAATCCTTGCCAGGCGGCGCCCCGCTGCGGGAAAGGGCGCGATCGAGCGCTCCTTGTGCTAACGGGGACGTGAAAAATCGTGCGGAAGACCCCGATATTAAGGCCGTATTAGAGGGTTGCATGGAGTTATTGGCTCAACAGGAAGGTGCGCGCCCCGGCGCAGCATCGGACAATTGAGAACAATGGGGCTCCATATGAAATCAATCTCTGTGCGATTGATCCTCGTGATGATCGCGATTGCCACGGGCGCAGTTCTGGCGACCGGCGCGACGCTGACTTATATCGCTTCGGGCATGACGCGCGAAGCGGCGATGACCGAAATCCGCGAAGAGGCCGAAAAAGAGGCCGCCCGCATCGCCGATCTGATCAACCAGCAAGGGGTGATCGGCCGCGTGATCGCTTCTGCCGGCGCGAATGCGGTTGCAACAGGTGATACAGACCGTACCGCCTTTGAATCCATGCTGGTGCGCTTCCTTGCCGATAACCCGCAATTGCTCGGCACCTGGATCGGTTTCGATCTGAATGCCTTTGACGGCATGGATGGCGGTTATGCAAACACGCTCGGCCATGACGCGACGGGCCGCTTCGTGCCTTACGTTGCCTTCGGCGCCGGCGGCAAGATCGTCGTCGACCCGCTGATCGATTACGACACGCCGGGCGCGGGCGACTACTATCTTCTGGCTCACGACAGCGGCAAACCCCAGGCGCTCGAGCCTTATCCTTATGAAGTCGATGGCAAGACCCAGCTCATCACCACGCTCGCTTTCCCGGTGAAAGTGAACGATGAAGTGATCGGGGTGGGCGGCGTCGATATTCTGCTGAAAGACGTGGCCGATCTTATCCGCGACACGCGCCCGCTCGGCGAGGGTTATATCTCCGTTCTCTCCAATGGCGGTCTTTACGTCGCCGAACGCCATGAAGACCGCGCCGGTCAGCCCGCCGTGGAATTCGGCATGTCGCCGGAAGTGATCGAAACCGTGGCCCGTCAGGAAGGGGCGGTTTTCCCCGACCTTCAAAACTCTGCCGGTGAGAATGTCGTGCGCGCCGTTGCGCCCATCGATCTTTACGGCATCGACAAAGACTGGGCCGTGGTCGTGACCGTGCCGGAAGCACGCGTTTTCGCCGCGACCAACCGCCTGCTTGTGACGAGCGCCGTCGTCGCGGTGTTGGTGATTGCGCTTGCAGGCGCTGTTGCCTGGTATCTTGCCCGCACGATCTCCACCCCGATCCAGGGCATGACGGGCGCCATGAAGGAACTGGCCGAAGGTCATCACGGCATCGAGGTGCCGGCCCGTGACCGCCAGGACGAGCTGGGCGCCATGGCGGCTGCCGTGCAGGTCTTCAAGGAAAACGCGATCGAGATGGAGCGCGTGAAGAAAGAACAGGAAGAAGCCGAAGCGCGCGCCGCCGAAGACAAGCGCCGCGCCATGACGGCGCTTGCCCAATCCTTCGAGGAAAGCGTCGGGCAAATCCTGCAGACCGTGGTGTCGGGCTCGACGCAGCTGCGCGGCGTGGCGGACGATCTTTCCCGCACCGCCGAGGAAACCGGCCAGGAATGCGCCGCCGTTGCCTCCGCTTCTGAAGAAGCCAACGCCAATGTGCAGACGGTGGCCTCGGCAACCGAGGAAATGTCCGCTTCGATCAGCGAGATCGCACAGCAAATGTCGCAATCGAGCGCCATTGCCGCCGATGCGGTGAACAAGGCCGAAGCCAACCACCAGGTGATGGCGAGCCTTTCCGATGCCGCCCAGCGGGTCGGCGACGTGGTCAAGCTCATCAACGATATTGCCAGCCAGACCAACCTTCTCGCGCTCAACGCCACGATCGAGGCGGCGCGCGCGGGCGAGGCGGGCAAAGGCTTTGCCGTGGTCGCCACGGAAGTCAAAGAGCTGGCCGATCAGACCGCGAAGGCGACGGAGGAAATCTCCGGCCAGATCGCCGATATGCAGGGCGTGACGGCAAGCGCGGTGGAAGCCATCGAGGATATCCGCAACACGATCGCGAAAATCCGCGAGGCGATGACGTCGGTCTCCTCGGCTGTCGAAGAGCAGTCGGCGGCGACGCAGGAAATTTCCCGCAACACGGCCCAGGCCGCGCAGGGTACGAACGAGGTCTCCCATTCCATTTCCAATGTGCAGAACGGCGCGTCCAAGACGAGCCAGGCCGTGCGGGAAATGGCAAGCGCGACGAACTCGCTCGACACCCAGTCGAAAACACTGGAAGAGGAAGTACGCCGCTTCCTCAAACAGATCCGCGCCGCTTAAAACAGCGCAACCGACAAGCAAAAGGCCGGTCCTCCGCGACCGGCCTTTTCTTATGCCGCTTAAAGTCCCGCTGCCATGTCCTCGCTAAGGCGCGCCAAAATCGCCGCGCCCATATCCGCATGGCGGGGATTGTCGGTAAGGCCGGTTTCAAGCAGCACCGTGCCGAAGCTGACCGCCCAGCCCTTGGCGCGGGCAAGGCGCGCGGCGGAGGGCTCATAGACCTTCAGCGCCTCGGCGCGGGCTTTCGCCTCCGGCAGCAACATCCAGATTGCCGCAAGATCCGTCGCCGCATCGCCGGAGGTAATGTCCCCCCAATCGATGACGGCAGAGAAACATCCCCCATCGGTCAGCACATTGCGGGCGTGAAGATCCCCGTGCAGCCAGAGCCTTTCTTCTGAAGGCGGGGCGGCGAGCGCGGCGCGCCAGGCTTCTTCCACCGCCCCGGTAACCGCCTCCGTACCTTCCTTCAGCCGCGCAAGACGCGCCTCGACAATGGTGCGGCGCTCGGCAAGCGGTACGCCGCGAAATTCATTGGGCGGAGCCTGGGCAGGCGCCGGCCGGTGCAGCGCGAGAAGAAATTCGCCGAGCACAGGACCTTCATCCGGTCCCGGCGGAGCCCAGTCGGCAGGCCGGCCGGGCAGAAACGGCAGAACACTCCAACGCCAGGGATAACCCGCGCCGGGAAGCCCGATGCGCAAGGGAGCGGGAACCGGGAGCGGCAGGCCGGGCGCCAATTGCGGCAGCCACTCTTGTTCATGGTGAACGAGAGGCGCGGCAAGCGCGCGGCGGGGCAGACGTAAAAGCAGTTTGCGCCCCAGCCGGTACATCACATTGTTCCAGCCATTTTCAAAAAGGGTGAGCGGCAACTCGGCAAGGTCCGGGTGCTGCGCTTCCAGCAGCGCGCGGACCAACTCCTCGCTCACCTCAATTTCGGCAGGCGGCGTGCCCTGGTGATCCGTCATGATGTCCTTCCCAGGCAAAGAGAGACGATTATACCCAAATCGGAAACAGTCTGGCGCATTATCCGTCATAGTGTTTCGCCTCCCGCTGCTTATATCTCTCCCAACGCAACACGAGATCAGGAGGCAGCGATGAAAAAGGTTCTTAGCATTCACAGCGCGCCGCCGCCCCATTGGGTGGGAGACGGGTTTCCCGTGCGCTCGCTCTTTTCCTATCAGCATCCAAGAGCGGCGGATTTCAGCCCCTTTCTGCTTTTCGATTATGCGGGCCCGGCCCCCTTCGAGCCTGCCGAGCACCCTCGCGGCGTCGGCACCCATCCTCACCGGGGTTTTGAGACCGTGACGCTCGTCTATCAGGGCGAGGTGAGCCACAAGGATTCCACCGGCGAAGGCGGGACCATCGGCCCCGGCGATGTGCAATGGATGACGGCGGGCAGCGGCATTCTGCATGAGGAGTTTCACTCCGATGCCTTTACCGCCTCGGGCGGGACGTTTCAGGTCGTCCAGCTTTGGGTGAACCTGCCCGCCAAAGACAAGGGCGCCGCGCCCGGTTATCAGGCGATCACCAAAGCCGATATTCCGGAGGTCGCGTTGACCGATGGCGCAGGCTTCTTGCGTGTCATTGCGGGCGATTATGCAGGCGTGAAGGGCCCGGCGAAAAGCTTCACGCCCATGCATGTCTGGGATCTGCGCCTTGGCGCAGGCGGCAAGACGGTTCTCGATCTTCCCGAGGGATGGACGGCGCTCCTTGCCGTGCTGGAAGGTGAGGTGACCGTGAACGGCACGCCGGCGGGAGCTGCCGAGATCGCCGAGCTTGCCCGCGCGGGCAGCGCGGTGGAGATCGAGGCGCTGAAAGAGGCCAAGCTGCTGCTCTTAAGCGGCGCGCCCATCGACGAGCCCATCGCCGCGTACGGGCCTTTCGTCATGAACAGCAAAGCGGAAATCCGGCGGGCGATTGCCGATTTCAACGAAGGCCGGTTCGGGCAGATGCCCGCGTGAAACGCACAGGCTGCATGGACCCCGGCACGGAGGCCGGGGTGACATCAGAGTATGAGGTAAGGCACTGTCCTGCAGCTAGCTCAGACTGTCACCCCGGGCTTGTCCCGGGGTCCATCGGCCTGTCGGCCGGGCAGCAAGCTGACTACCTGCTCAAACGTCCAGGTTCGCCACAGCCAGCGCGTTTTCGCGGATGAAGTCGCGGCGCGGCTCCACCACATCGCCCATTAGTTTGACGAAAAGATCGTCCGCCTCGTCGAGCTGGCGCACTTTTACCTGCAGGAGCGAACGGGCTTCCTTATCGAGCGTCGTTTCCCAAAGCTGATCGGGGTTCATTTCCCCAAGGCCCTTATAGCGCTGGAAGGAAAGGCCTTTGGACCCGGCCTTGAAGATCGCATCGAGAAGCTGCGAGGGGGAGCGGATGATGTGTTCATCGTCCTTGCGGCGCAGCTTGCCCGCTTTCACATAGACTTCCTGCAGGTGCCCCGCCATACGGTTGAGGGCACGGGCATCGGCGCTGGCAATGAGCGGCCCGTCGATGGTCAGCTCTTCCTTCACGCCGCGCACTTCCCGCTCGAAACGCAAGCCGCCATCCTGTGTCGGGCGGCCCGTCCAGCCGCGTTCGGTTTCTTCGGAAAGAAGGTCGAGACGGCGGGCGATATAATCGGCGGCATTGCGGGCGCGCTCTTCATCGGCCAGCACGTCCGGGTCGAGCGCGCCGGCAATTGCCGCCTGCTCGACCGCGAAATGCGGATATTTGGTCGGCAGCTGCTGCAGGATCGAGCGCACCTGGCGGGCCTTCTCCACAACGGCGCGCAAGTCGGCACCCGCCAATTGCACTTCGTCATGCTGGGTGAAGACCATTTCTTCCAGGCCCGTCTCGACCAGATAATCTTCCAGCGCCTTTTCGTTCTTCAGATAGGTCTCCGAATTGCCGCGCCGCACCTTATAAAGCGGCGGCTGGGCGATATAGAGATGACCGTTCTCGATGATCTCCGGCATCTGGCGGTAGAAGAAGGTCAGAAGCAGCGTGCGGATATGGGCACCGTCCACGTCGGCGTCCGTCATGATGATGATCTTGTGGTAGCGCAGCTTCTCGATATTGAAATCCTCGCGCCCGATCCCCGTGCCAAGCGCGGTGATGAGCGTGCCGATTTCATTCGAAGAGAGCATCTTGTCGAAACGCGCGCGTTCGACATTGAGAATCTTACCGCGCAGCGGCAGCACTGCCTGTGTTGCCCTGTCGCGGCCTTGCTTGGCCGAACCGCCAGCCGAATCGCCCTCGACGAGAAAGAGTTCGGATTTCGCCGGATCGCGCTCCTGACAATCGGCAAGCTTACCGGGCAGGCTGGCCACATCGAGCGCGCCCTTGCGCCGGGTGAGCTCGCGCGCCTTGCGCGCCGCCTCGCGGGCCGCCGCCGCTTCCACGACCTTGGCGACAATGGTGCGCGCTTCTGAAGGGTGTTCCTCGAACCAGGTGGAAAGCGCCTCGTTTACCGCGCTTTCCACGATGGGGCGCACTTCGGAGGAAACGAGCTTGTCTTTCGTCTGGCTGGAGAATTTCGGGTCCGGCACTTTGACCGAGAGAACGCAGGTCAGCCCTTCGCGCGCATCATCGCCGGTCAGCGAGACCTTTTCTTTTTTCGCAATCCCGGATTCTTGCGCGTAAGAATTCACCACGCGGGTGAGCGCGCCGCGGAAGCCGGCCAAATGCGTGCCGCCATCGCGCTGGGGAATGTTGTTGGTAAAGCAGAGCACGTTTTCGTGGTAGCTGTCGTTCCACCACATGGCCGCTTCGACGGTAATGCCGTCCTTCTCCGTCATCAGCTTGATGGGATCGGGCACGAGCGGTGATTTGGTGCGGTCGAGAAAACGCACAAAGGCTTCCAGCCCGCCATCATAATGAAGATCGACGCGCTTTTCCTCGGCATGGCGCGCATCGATGAGCGCAATGCGCACGCCGGAATTGAGGAAGGCAAGTTCGCGCAGCCGGTGTTCGAGCGTGGAAAAGCTGAACTCGGTAATGGCGAAAATGTCGGCGGAAGGATGGAAGGTCACTTCCGTGCCGGTCAGCTTCTTGCCGTTCTCCTCGCCTGCCTCGCCGATCACTTCGAGCGATTTGACGGCGGCGCCGTTTTCAAAGCGCATGGCATGCAGCTTGCCGCCGCGGCGGATGCGCAGCTCCAGCCAATCGGAAAGCGCATTCACCACCGACACACCCACCCCGTGCAAGCCGCCCGAGACCTTGTAGGAGTTTTGGTCGAACTTCCCGCCCGCATGAAGCTGGGTCATGATGACTTCGGCCGCCGAGACGCCTTCTTCCTTATGGATCTCGGTGGGGATACCGCGGCCATTGTCGGCAACGGTGACGGAGCCATCCGGGTTGAGGCGCACCATGGCGGTGTCGCAATAACCCGCCAGCGCCTCGTCGATGGCATTGTCCACCACCTCATAGACCATGTGATGGAGACCCGAGCCGTCATCCGTATCACCGATATACATGCCCGGGCGCTTACGCACCGCATCCAGCCCTTTCAGGACCTTGATGGAGCCGGCGCCATATTCCTCTTCGCTCCCTTGCGGGCCGCTTTCCGGCAGATCCGACATGTCTTTCTCCTTGCAATAAGGCGCCCGGAAAAACGGGCCGCCTTCCTTAAAGCGCGCTTTCTTCCAGCGCGCCTTCGGAAACCATGAAACTTTGCGCGCGGGGTCCAAAACTTTCAAAAAGGCTCCGGTCCGTCCCCGTCATAAATGCTTGTGTGCCGAGCGCTACGATCTCATCGAATAGCGCCGCGCGTCGGTCCTTGTCCAAATGCGCCGCCACTTCATCGAGCAGCAGAATGGGCGCGGCCCCGGTCTGGCGCGCGAGAAGACGCGCATTCGCCAGCATGAGGCCGATGAGGAGCGCCTTTTGCTCGCCCGTCGAACAGGCACCCGCCTCCATGTCCTTCGGCCCGTGGCGCACCAGAAGATCGGTGCGGTGCGGCCCCTCCAGCGTGCGGCCCGCGCCCTGATCGCGCAGGCGCCCCTGCTTCAGTTGGCCGATCAGCGCGTCCTCGGCATCCACCGCCGCGCCGCTTGCCACTTTCAGTTCCATCATCCCGTCCAGCGCAAGCTCGGCTTTCGGGAACGCCCCTTCGGCGGTGACCGCGATCGCGCCTTTCAGCCGCGCCACGGTTTCCACCCGCGCGGCGGCAATGGCAACGCCGTGGCTTGCCATCTGCTCTTCAAGGCCCGTGAGCCAGGCATTGTCCATCCGCCCGTCGGCCAGCAGCCGGTTACGCTCGCGCATCGCCCGTTCATAGGCATTGACCCGCGTGCCGTGCGAGGGATCGAACCCCATCACCAGCCGGTCGAGGAAACGGCGGCGCCCGCCCGCGCTTTCCACAAAGAGCCGGTCCATGGCCGGGGTCAGCCAGACCTGGCGCATGTAATGGGCAAGCGGGCCGGAACTCGGCTGCGTTTCCCCGTCGATCCGCACGGTGCGGGTGCGCGTCTCGCTACCCAGCGCTGCCGCTTCGATGCCCGTGCCAAGACGGCTTTCGCCCATCGGCCCCTCAAGCACCGCGGAGACCGCCCAGCCGCCTGCGCCCGTCTTGCGCGCCAGCTCGTTATAGGCTGCCCCGCGCAGCCCCCGTCCCGGGGTGAGCAGGGAGATCGCTTCCAGAAGATTGGTCTTACCGGCACCGTTCGGCCCCGCCAGCACCACGGGGCGTCCATCGAGCGCGAGGTCCGCGCGCGGATAGGAGCGGAAATCCGTGACGAGCAACCGGCGCAGCCGCAAGGCGGGTTTCACCGCCTCTTGCGCAGCGGCTTCTTCCTGCAACGGATCACAGGTTATGTCCGGCCGCGCTGACGCTTCCAACAGCACCTCTCTTAAACGCGCATCGGCATCAGCACATAGATGGCCGATGCATCTTCGCTATCGCGGATCAATGTGGGCGAGCCGGAATCAGCCATGGCAAAGAGCGCCCGCTCACCATCGAGCTGACCGGCAATGTCCAGAAGATAGCGCGCGTTAAAACCGATCTCGATGGCATCGGCGGTGTAATCGACCGCCAGCTCTTCCACCGCGCTGCCCGAATCCGGGTTGTTGACGCTCAAGGTCAGCTTGCCGTCATCGAGATGAATTTTCACCGCGCGTGATTTTTCCGTCGAAATGGTCGAGACGCGGTCCACCGCCTGTGCAAAGCGTTTGCCTTCCACTTCGAGCATCTTGTCATTGTCCTTGGGAATGACGCGCTCATAGTCAGGGAAGGTGCCGTCGATCAGTTTCGAAGTCAGCACCACGCCGCCGAATTCGAAACGGATTTTCGTATCGGAGACGGAGACGTGAATGAGCCCGTCCTGCCCTTCGGCAAGCTTTTGCAATTCCTGCACGGTCTTGCGCGGCACGATGATGCCGGGCATGCCGGCCGCCCCGTCGGGCAGCGGATAATCGGCCTGGGCGAGACGGTGACCGTCCGTCGCCACGGCGCGCAGCATCGGCTCGTCGCCCTCCACCGTGTGCAGGTAAATGCCGTTCAGATAGTAGCGGGTTTCTTCCGTCGAAATCGCAAAGCGCGTCTTGTCCATCAGCCGGGCAAGGGCGGCGGCCGGCAGATCGAAGCGGTGCGGCAGCTCGCCTGCGGACATGGCCGGGAAATCCTCCTGCGGCAGGCATTGCAGCGCAAAGCGCGAATGGCCGGCCTGCAGCGTCAGCCGCCCGTCATCGGCGCCGTAAATCAATTCCACCTGCGTGCCGTCGGGCAGCTTGCGCACAATGTCGTAAAGCGTGTGGGCGCTTGCCGTGGTGCCGCCGGGCTGCGCCACATCGGCGTCGATCGCCTCGACCACTTCAATGTCCAGGTCCGTTGCCGTCAGGCTGAGCTGGCCTTGATCGGCGCGGATCAGAACGTTGGAGAGAATGGGAATGGTGTTACGGCGTTCCACAACACTTTGAACGTGGTTGAGCGACTTCAGCAAGGCACCGCGCTCGATCGTTATCTTCATGGCTTCCCCACACTCTCCATCATTACCCCTCACGGGCCTCGTTTCATCCAGTCCGGGCGCCTTTGAGGCGGGCCTGCCGCAGGCCGGCGCGGTTCCGCGCACGCCCTTAACCACAGACAGCCAAGAAAGGAAGGGTCGCCCTGATGCGCCTGCTATTGCCAGGCCATCCACGCCGCCGACCCGCGAGGCTGGATACCGGCCTCACACCGGGCCCGAAGTATAGCAAAAGCCCTGTCCAATGCACGTCTTTCGCGCAAAGGAGAGGCCGATAATGGCGCTTTTTTCAAGGCGTTAGGGCACTTCGCGGCGGGCGGGGAAAACCGGGACCGCACCCTTGCCTGAGCCATACAGGAAAGAGGGCGCGAATCAGCCCGGCGAGACGGCGCCGAAGGTTCTCGAGAAGGTCCCCGGAGATGCTTAGAGCTCGGGCGGGCCGCCTTCGAGCATGCGGCGCAGCAGGTCCACATCCTCCTCGAGGCCCGCATCTTCCTTGCACAGGGAATCGACCTTGCGCACCGCGTGAATGACGGTGGTGTGATCGCGCCCGCCGAATTTGCGCCCGATCTCGGGCAGCGAGCGGGTGGTGAGCTGCTTGGACAGATACATGGCGATCTGGCGCGGGCGGGCAACGGCGCGGGCCCGGCGGGCGGAGAGCATGTCGGCCAGGCGGACATTGTAATATTCCGCCACCCGGCGCTGAATTTCCTCGATCGTCACTTTACGCTCGTTGGAACGCAGAAGATCGCGCAGCACGTCCTGCGCCATTTCAAGCGAAATGGGCCGGCCGACCAGCGAGGCGTAAGCGACGACGCGTTTCAGCCCGCCTTCCAGCTCGCGCACGTTTGAGACGATCCGGTGTGCCAGAAACTCCAGCACCGCCGGGGGAATGTCGATATTACCGCCCGAGCTCATGATCTCGTCCGCCTTGGCCTGCAAAATGCCGAGACGCAGCTCATAATCGGTCGGATGAATGTCGGCGACGAGGCCCCAGCCGAGGCGCGAGCGGATGCGCTCCTCGATACCTTCCAGATCGGAGGGCGAGCGGTCGGCGGAGATGATCACCTGGCGGTTATGGTCGATCAGCGCGTTGAACGTGTGGAAGAACTCTTCCTGCGTCGATTCCTTGCCGGAGATGAACTGCACATCGTCCACCATCAAAACGTCCACGGTGCGGAACTGCTGCTTGAAGGCCATCGTGTCCTTGAAGCGCAGCGCGCGGATGAACTGGTACATGAATTTTTCGGCGGAAAGATAAAGCACCTTGCGCTCGGGATGCTTGCGCCGGATTTCCCAGGCGATGGCATGCATCAAATGCGTCTTGCCGAGCCCCACCCCGCCATAAAGGAAAAGCGGATTGAAGGAGACGTCGCGCGTTTCGGCAACGCGGCGGGCGGCGGCATGGGCAAGTTCGTTCGACTTGCCGACGACGAAATTCTCGAAGGTGAAGCGCGGATCGAGCGGCGCGCCGAGATCCTCGCTGCCATCGCCGAGGGGGCCGGACGCATAGCCGCTATAGACCGTTTGCTGCGCCGCACCTTGTGCGCTTTGCGCGGCGCCCGTGCGGGCAGCAGCGGCGGCTGCGCGCATGGCGGGCGACGGCTGAACGGCGGCTTGCGCTGCGGCCTGCGCAGAGGAAGCCGGTGAGGCAGGCTTCGGCGTCTCGCCGCCATCACCGCGCATCGGATCGCGCACGAGAATTTCGATCTTCTGTACCGTGGGGTCTTCGTCCTGCCACAGGCCGACCAGACGCTCCGTTTGATGCGCGAGAAGCCAGGAGCGGATGAAACGTGTCGGCACGGAGAGCACAATCTTGCCGTCGCCCACACCGATCATGTCGGCATACTGGAACCAGCTGACATAGGTCGCCTCGCCCAGTTCCGCTTTCAGCCGTGCCTTGACGCGGTCCCATTGGGACTTGAGATCGTGCCGATCCGCCGATCCGCCAGACACTGCTACCTGCTCGCCCCTTTCCAACATGGTACCGCCGCTAACCCCTGTTACGCGGACCATAAGACGGGGCGCCAAAACGCCCGGCCGGTCCGCAATTCCGTTTTCCCTTGGCAGTTTTCTGCCTTCAGGCCTCTCCCCACCCGGATGGGGCCGCCGCAAGCAAGGCCCCGCTCCGCCTATCCGGTCTGCCCCCGCAAAACCGGCCGCACTTATTCCGCTAACTCTGCCGCCAGGGCAGATCCGCCGCCTTCCAGCCGTTTTTCCGGCCCCGGTGGCGCGCCTCATTAAGATCGCCTTCGAACCCGCCGGCGACATTATGGCAAGCGGTAAAGCCCGCCTTCGTCATAGCCTCAGCCGCGGCGCGCGAGCGCGCACCCGAGCGGCAAAGGAAAAAGAGGTTCACGTCCTTGCCCGCCTCTTTCAGCGCGCCGGAAAGGGCCTCCGTGAAATCCGGATTGACCTGCATGGTGGGCGCCATCTGCCATTCAAGGCACATGAGCTCCTGTCCGATCCCCTCAAGATCGGGGATGCCGACAAAGGTCCATTCCGCCTTTGTGCGCACGTCGATGAGCTTTGCTGCAGGATCTTCTTTCAGAACGCGCCAGGCCTCCTCGACACTGACGTCGCCCGCATAGCCTTCTGCCTGTCCGGATAATAATTCAGGCGCCACGCCAGCCATCTGTCCCTCTTCCACACATACCCTCCAACGTGCCGCCCGATAAGCCGCCGTTCGAAGGGCCTTCAAATCCGCACCAACCGCGCCGCAAGTTGCCGCGCCTTATTCACCATCGTCCGCCAACAAGCAGCAAAAGCCGAGTCCGAAAACGCCGGGACGTTTCCAGGAGCATTATCTCTGCAAGCTAGAAGCTTTTATGATGATGATTACTTAAAGACGCGCGAGCGAAAACTTACAACGACTTGCTTAATGATCACAATTACTTGCTTATTCAGTATTCGTAACCCCCAAGCAGGGCGTCAACCATACTGCGCGAGGCCGGGAGAGGCAATAGGAAGGAATCGGGAACGTCAAAAAAACTTCGTGCTGACAGCGTCTGCGTTGCCGATATATGACACTTGCGAAACGCGCATAGGATTTTTTGCACTGCGCTAAAACCGCGCTGTGACGCGGAATTATGACATGTATCAAATTGGCATTGAGCTTTAAAACCAACTGCCTAGAGGCTTTCATCTAGGTATTGCAGCAGCACAAAGCCATACAAAAACCCGCGCCTGAGGCGCGGGTTTTGTGACGTTCGAATTTCCGTAAAATTACGGAATAAATACTTATTGATCACGCTTTGCAGCGATGCAGATTGCCCGGCTTTTAAGCAGGCAGCGCGCTGATCCGCTTGGCGAGCCGCGAGACTTTCCGCGAGGCGGTGTTCTTGTGCAGCACGCCTTTCTGAGCGGCGCGCATCAGCTCGGGCTGCGCGGCGCGGAACGCGGCTTCGGCAGCAGCTTTTTCACCGCGCTCGATCGCCTCTTCGACCTTGCGCGTAAAAGTGCGCATACGGGAGCGGCGGTTGCGGTTTACGGCCGTGCGGCGCTCGATCTTGCGGATCGCTTTTTTGGCTGAAGGTGTATTCGCCATCTTGTCCTTCCGCGTAAGAACCGCCGCCCATGGGGCCGGCCCCTACGATCTCTCTTCGGTTAACGATTATCTCGCTCAAATCCTGTCGTCATGCGGGCAAAAGCCCCATGCGCCTGGACGCGGCGTTATACTGCCGCGCCCTGATGGCGTCAACACCCGACAGGGGCAATTTCCCCTTTCGGGCCGTTATTCTCCCGCCAAAGGCCTTTAAGGACGCTCCGCCACAGCAAGAGCCGGGGAAAAGGGGGAGAAAAGCCGGGAAAAACAGGCCTATTCGTCCTTGAATTTCGGCTCCCGTTTTTCCGTGAAAGCCGTCATGCCCTCTTTCTGGTCATGCGTGGCGAACATGGAATGGAAGACCCGGCGTTCGAAACGCACCCCTTCGGACAAGGTGGTCTCGTAAGCCCGGTTCACGGTCTCTTTCGTCATCATGGCGATGGGCAGGGATTTATCGGCAATGGTGCTTGCCGCCTTCATCGCCTCCTCAAGCAGCTCGCCTTTCGGCACGATGCGGCTGACGAGCCCGGCGCGCTCGGCCTCTTCGGCATTCATCATCCGCCCGGTCAAGCACATTTCCATCGCCTTCGACTTGCCCACGAGACGGGTAAGGCGCTGGGTGCCGCCAATGCCCGGCATAACGCCGAGATTGATTTCCGGCTGGCCGAATTTCGCATTGTCACCGGCCAGAATGAAATCACACATCATGGCAAGCTCGCAGCCCCCGCCCAGCGCATAACCGGAAACGGCGGCGATGAGCGGCGTGCGGGCCTCGGCAATGCGGTCGGCTTTCGTGAAAAGATCTTCTTTGAAAACATCCATATAGGATTTGGGCTGCATTTCCTTGATGTCGGCGCCCGCCGCAAAGGCCTTTTCCGAGCCCGTGAGCACGATGCAGCCAATGGCCGGGTCGGCATCGAACGTGCCCACCGCCTCGATCAGCTCATCGAGCAGTTGATTGTTCAGCGCGTTCAGCGCCTCGGGGCGGTTGAGGGTGATAAGGCCGACATTGCCCCGCGTTTCCACCAATATCGTTTCATAAGCCATGACACTCTCCCTCGCGGTCTTTTGACCGGCTTTATTTATTTCCCGGCTCTGCCGCCTTTATGGCGTTCATCCATCTTATAGGCGGGCATCTTATAGGCAGGACGGGTCAGCGCTGGCAGGTGCCGCAGAAAAAGCTCGACCGTCCCGATTGTACGATGCGCGCCACCCTACCCTTGCAGCCGGGCTTTGAACAGCTTTCCCCTTCCCGGTCATAAACCGCGAAACGGTGCTGGAAATAGCCAAGCGTGCCGTCGGTATGCGCGTAATCGCGCAAGGTCGAGCCGCCGGCCTCGATCGCCTCGGCAATGACCTCGCGGACCGCGCGGGTGAGCCGCTCCAGCCGCTCGGTCGGCCGGCCGCCCTTGGCGCTCAAACTCTGAGCCTGGCGGCGCGGGGAAAGCCCCGCCCGGTGCAGCGCCTCGCAGACATATATATTGCCGAGCCCGGCCACCACATGCTGATCAAGCAGCGCAGCCTTGAGCGGCACTTTCTTGCCCTCAAAACGCTGCGCCAAAAATTCGGCATTGAATTCATTGCCGAGCGGCTCCGGCCCGAGGCTTGCCAAATGTTTCGATTGCGGCAGCTCCGCCTCGCCGATGAGGTCCATATAGCCGAAGCGGCGATGATCGGAATAAACGATGCGCGTGCCGTCCTCCATATCGAGGACGATATGATCGTGAGGGCCTGCGCCGTCCGGCCCCGCCATCGACCCTTCCAGCGCGAAATCGCCGGGCGAGCTTGCCGCCCCTTCCCCTTTTGGAGGCCAGATCGTAAAGCGGCCCGACATGCCCAGATGCGAAAGCAGCACCTCGCCGCCATCAAGATGCACGAGAAGATATTTCGCCCGCCGCCCAAGATGCATGACGCGCCGCCCGGTCAGCCGCTCGGCAAAACGCTCCGGCAATGGAAAGCGCAGATCGGGGCGCTTTGCGAGCGCGCGGGTGATGCGCTTGCCCGCCATGGCAGGCTCCAGGCCCCGGCGGACGGTTTCGACTTCGGGCAATTCGGGCATAAGTTGTTCTTCGAGGCTGTTCTTTCGGGGGGCTGTTCTTCGGCTGACTTCGTTTAAGCAGACCTGGGCGAGGGCTAGTAAAAAGCCCGGCTGCGGCGCTTCGACACGATTTTAAAAACACCTTACCGTAGCGCGGCTTAGCCCGGTAGGCTATGGTCGCGCCCGGCCCGCCGGGTCACAAACGCGCAAGCGGCGAAACGAGGTATCTCATGGCACGCCCGGCCGAAAATCCCCCTGAGCATGGCGCCCGCGAAGAGGCAGAAGAGCGCACCACGCATTTCGGCTTCCGCACGGTGGAAGAAGACGCCAAGCAGGGCATGGTCCATAGCGTCTTTGAAAAAGTGGCCGAGCGCTACGACCTGATGAACGATCTGATGTCGGGGGGGCTGCACCGGCCCTGGAAAGACGCGATGATCGCCTGGCTCGCACCGCCCAAAAGTACGCGTCCTTATGCCCATATCGATGTGGCGGGCGGCACGGGCGATGTCGCCTTCCGGCTTCTGGACCGGGCCGGGCCGCATGCCCATGTCACGCTTTGCGACATCAATCCGCATATGCTCGGCGTCGGCAAGGCGCGGGCGGAAGCGGGCGGCTATAAAGAGCGCACGGAGATCACTTGCGGCAATGCGGAGAGCCTGCCCTTTCCGGATAAGAGTTTCGATTCCTACACCATCGCCTTCGGCATCCGGAACGTCACGCATATCGACCGGGCGCTCGCCGAGGCTTACCGGGTGCTGAAACCGGGCGGGCGCTTTCTCTGTCTTGAATTCAGCCAGATGATGCTGCCCGGTATCGACAAGATTTACGATGCCTATTCCTTTACCGTCATTCCGCGCATGGGCGGCTGGGTGACGGGCGATCCCGATCCTTATCAATATCTGGTGGAAAGCATCCGCCAGTTCCCGGACCAGGAACGCTTTGCCGCGATGATCCGCGAGGCGGGCTTTGCGCGCGTGCAATACCGCAACCTCTCGGGCGGGGTTGCGGCCATTCATTCCGGCTGGCGGCTTTAAGCGATGATCCGGGGTCTTCGGCATTTCCTAAGGCTGGTGAGCGCCGCCCGCGTGATGGCGCGCCATGACGCGCTCTTCGAGCTCGATCTGGCGAAAGACAATCTGCCGCCTGCAGCGCTTGCGCTCCGGCCCATCGCCAAATTGCGTTTGCCCTTCGAGCGCAAGGTGGAGACAAGCGGGGACATGGCCGAGCGGCTTTCCGCCGCGCTTGCCGAGCTTGGGCCCTCATATATCAAGCTCGGGCAGTTTCTTGCCACGCGCCCCGACATGATCGGGCCGGAACTTGCCGGCGATCTCGGCAGCCTGCGCGATCAATTGCCGCCCTTCGAGCAGGAAGAGGCGATCCGCATTATCGAAGATCAGCTCGGCGCGCCTATCGACACGCTTTATGAAAGTTTCAGCGAGCCCATCGCCGCCGCCTCGATTGCCCAGGTGCATAAAGCCACGCTGAAAAATGAGGATGGCAGCACGCGGGAGGTTGCCGTCAAAGTGCTCCGGCCCGATGTCGAGGCCCGTTTTCAGCGCGATCTCGATGCGTTTTTCTGGGCGGCGGAAAAACTCGAAACCCTGGTGCCCGAGACACGGCGCCTGCGCCCGCGCGCAGGGGTTGAGACACTTGCCAATTCCGTTGAACTGGAAATGGACCTGCGCCTTGAAGCAGCGGCCATGTCCGAGATGGCGGAGAACACGGCGGAAGATCCGGGCTTCCGCGTGCCGGAAGTGGAGTGGAACCGCACCGCGCGCCATGTGCTGACGCTGGAATGGATCGATGCGGTGCCCGCCGGCGATGTCGAAGCGCTGAAGGCGGCAGGCCACGACATGAAGCGCCTCGGCAACCGGGTCATCCAGAACTTTCTTCTGCATGCGACGCGCGACGGCTTTTTCCACGCGGACATGCATCAGGGCAATCTTTTCGTCGACGGCGAAGGCACGCTCATCCCGGTCGATTTCGGGATCATGGGCCGGCTCGATGAACGCTCGCGCCGTTTCCTCGCCGAAATTCTCTACGGCTTCGTCAAACGCGATTATCAGCGTGTCGCGGAAGTGCATTTCGAGGCAGGCTATGTGCCGCCCCATAAAGACGTCGCCACTTTTGCCCAGGCGCTGCGCTCCATCGGCGAGCCGATCTTCGGCAAGGAAGCCAAGGACGTTTCCATGGGCAAGCTCCTGGCGCAGCTCTTTCTCGTCACCGAACAGTTCGACATGGCCATGCGCCCGGAGCTCATTCTCCTGCAAAAGACCATGGTCGTGGTGGAAGGCGTCGCACGCTCCTTCGATCCGGAACACAATATCTGGGAAGCCTCCGAGCCCATTCTGGCCGACTGGATGATGCGCCGCATCGGACCGGAAGCCCGCCTACAGGAAGCCGCCGACGGGGCAATGGCGCTGGGGCGCAGCCTCTCGCAATTGCCCGAACTGCTCGCCCGCGCCGAACGCACGCTCGATGCCGCCGGCAATCCGGAGGGCATGCGCCTTCACCCGGAAAGCCTGAAAGCCATCCGCGAGGCGGAAACCGAAGGCGGCCGCGGCACCCGCGCCGCCCTCTGGCTCGGCGCCCTCTCCCTCCTCGGCCTTCTGCTGCTTCAGATTTTCTGAAACCCGGAAAAGCTGCCGCCTCCCCCAAGATTCACGGAAAAGCAGGCGGATAAAAAATGATCTACAAATCCTTGGCGTAAAACCCTATATTCCCCTCATTGCCCGGAGAGGCCCGGTTTTGCTCTCTGGGCCGTTTCATGAGGAGTATCGGCGTGGCGCAGTCTCAAAACCTAGCCGGCCAAAACCTGACCGGTAAGCGCGTGCTTTTGATCATAGGCGGCGGCATCGCGGCCTATAAAACGCTCGACCTCATCCGCCGCCTGCGCGAGCGGGGGGCGGCGGTGCGCGCCATCATGACGCGCGCGGCCCAGGAATTCGTGACCCCGCTTTCCGTCTCCAGCCTGACGGGCGAGAAGGTGTTCAGCGATCTCTTCGACCTGACGGACGAAGCGGAAATGGGCCATATCCAGCTTTCCCGCTCCGCCGATCTCATTATTGTGGCGCCCGCCACCGCCGATCTTATGGCGAAGATGGCGACGGGCCGGGCGGACGATCTGGCCTCCACCGCGCTTTTGGCGACCGACACCCCGGTGCTTATCGCACCCGCGATGAATGTGCGCATGTGGCTGCACCCGGCAACTCAGCGCAACATTGCCCAGCTGAAAGCCGACGGCATTGCCTTTATCGGCCCCGGAGAGGGCGACATGGCCTGCGGTGAATATGGACCGGGGCGCATGGCCGAGCCCTTGGAAATCTTAAGCGCCGCCGAAGCGATGTTCGGCGCAGGCACCGGCCCCCTTGCCGGGCTGAAGGCGCTCGTCACCTCAGGGCCGACCCATGAGCCCATCGACCCCGTGCGCTATATCGCCAACCGTTCTTCGGGCAAGCAGGGCCATGCCATTGCCGCCGCGCTCGCCCGGCTCGGGGCGCAGACGCTGCTGATTTCCGGCCCGGTGAACCTGCCCGACCCGTTGGGCGTGTCCACGAAACACGTTGAAACGGCGCGCGAGATGCTGGCGGCCTGCGAGGCGGCCCTGCCCGCGGACATTGCCGTTTGCGCCGCCGCCGTTGCCGATTGGCGCGTTAACAATGAAGCCGGACAGAAAATCAAAAAGGAAAAGGGCGGGCTGCCGCAGCTCAGCTTCACCGAGAACCCGGATATTCTCGCCACGCTTTCCAAGCTCAATCATTCCCGCCCGCGCCTTGTCATCGGCTTTGCCGCGGAAACCGAAAACGTTATCGAGCACGCCACCGCCAAGCGGGCGCGCAAGGGCTGCGACTGGATCGTCGCCAATGACGTTTCGGTGGACGAGAGGGGCGGCGGCGTCATGGGCGGGGAGGAGAACACCATTCACCTCATCCGCGCGGAAGGGCGCGAGGACTGGCCGCGCATGGCCAAAAGCGCTGCCGCCGAAAAGCTCGCCCATGCCATTGCGCAGCATTTTTCATTATCAAACGAAGGACCCCGTTCATGAGCGCCTCCATTCCTGTCGATGTGCAGCGCCTCGACCACGGCAAGGATTTGCCGCTGCCGAAATACGAAACGGAAGGGGCGGCCGGCATGGACCTTCTGGCGGCGGTGCCGGAAGCAGAGCCGCTCGTCCTTGCACCCGGCAAACGCGCCATGGTGCCGACGGGCCTTGCCATCGCCCTGCCGCTCGGCTTTGAAGCGCAAGTGCGCCCGCGCTCCGGCCTTGCTGCGAAGAAAGGCATTACGGTGCTCAATTCGCCCGGCACGGTGGACTGCGACTATCGGGGCGAGGTGAAAGTCATTCTGATCAATCTCGGCGAGGAGGCCTTTACCATTCAGCGCGGCGAACGCATTGCGCAAATGGTCATCGCCCCCGTCACACAAGCCGTGTGGAAAGAGCGCGACAGTCTTTCTGAAACCAGCCGGGGGACGGGCGGTTTCGGATCGACCGGGGTTGCCGCGCGCTAAGACAAGAAGAGGGAGAGGTGGGACATGCTGCGCTTGTCGAAAAAAACCATGCTCGCGCTGGAAGCCGTGATCGATGTCGCCGTCAATGCGCGGCCCGATCCCGTCCAGTCGAAGGAAATCACGAAACGCCAGGGCATCCCCCAGCGTTATCTCGAACAGGTCATGCAGCAGCTCGTTCATGCCGGCATTTTGAAAGGCGTGCGGGGGCCGAAAGGCGGCTACCGGCTTGCCCGCGAGCGCCGGCGCATTACGGTGGGCGAAATCGTGCAGGTCGTGGGCGCGATGGAAGCGGCCGAGGAAGTGCGCTCCCAGCCTTCCGATCTCGGGCAGAAAGTCGTCGGCCCGCTTTGGGAAGATATTCAGACCGATCTGATGCAGCGCCTGAACGGCATCACCATCGAGGATTTATGCCGCAAGGCAGAACAGACCGGCGCCACGACCGCGGGCATGCCGGCAGCGGATTTCACGATCTAACATTCCGCTGCGCCGCTCTTACATAAAGAGGCAAGGCGCAGCCAACAGGTGGAGGACATTATGAGCCAGGCAGCAAACACAGGCGCCGCCCCCGAACACCGCCCGGGCCGCGGGCGCATTTACGACAGCATTACCGAAACGATCGGCGACACGCCGCTCGTGCGCCTCAAACGCCTGCCGCAGGAAGCGGGCGCGAAAGCGGATGTGCTGCTCAAGCTGGAATTCTTCAACCCGCTTGCCAGCGTCAAAGACCGGATCGGCGTTGCCATGATCGAGGATCTGGAACAGCGCGGGCTCATCAAGGAAGACACGGTGATCATCGAGCCGACTTCCGGCAACACGGGCATCGCGCTTGCCTTTGTCTGCGCGGCGAAAGGCTACCGGCTGATCCTGACCATGCCGGAGAGCATGTCCATCGAACGGCGCAAGATGCTGGCGCTCTTGGGCGCGGAGATCGTGCTTACCCCGCCCGAAAAAGGCATGAAGGGCGCGGTGGCCGAAGCCGAAGCTTTGATGAGCAAATATCCCAATTCCGTCATGCCGCAGCAGTTCGACAATCCGGCCAATCCGGAAATCCACCGCAAGACCACGGCGGAGGAAATCTGGAACGACACGGAAGGCAAGGTCGATGTCGTGATTTCCGGTGTCGGCACGGGCGGCACCTTTACCGGCGTCGGCTCGGTGCTCAAAGCGCGCAAGGCCTCGCTGAAAATGATCGCGGTGGAACCGGAAGACAGCCCCGTCCTTTCCGGCGGTCAGGCCGGCCCGCATAAGATCCAAGGCATCGGCGCGGGCTTCGTGCCCAGCAACCTCGACAAGGCTCTGATCGACGAAGTGGTGACGATCGGCAACGAAACCGCTTTCGAGACCGCCCGCAAGGCGGCGAAGCTGGAAGGCCTGCCCATCGGCATTTCTTCCGGCGCGGCGATTGCCGCGGCGCTGGAAGTCGCTCAGCGCCCGGAAATGGAAGGCAAGACCATCGTCGCCATCATCCCGTCTTTCGCCGAACGCTATCTTTCGACGGCACTTTTCGACGGGCTTTGAGGTTTATCCGTATAAAGACAAAAGCCGCTCTCCGGAGCGGCTTTTTTATTGGCGGCGTTTTTCCGGGACGCAAGCGCTGCATGGACCCCGGGACAAGCCCGGGGTGACACGTGTTATTTGTGGCAAAGCAGTGCATCGCATAGAAGCCGTCACCCCGGCCCCCGAGCCGGGGTCCACAGGGTTTCATCAAGAATGCGCGAATCAAGCAGCTTGATGCCTTCCCCAAAGGACCCCATCTTGAAGCTCAGTTCCGAAGAAGAGACATGCCAGGGGAGCCGCCATGCCCGTCAAACATGAAAAGGCCGCGCTGATCGTCGGCGCGGGGGATGCAACGGGCGGGGCGATCGCCAAGCGCTTTGCCAGGGAAGGTTATGCCACCGTCATGATCCGCCGCCATGCGGACGCGCTGGAAGAGCTGGCAAGCGCCATCCGCGCGGAAGGCGGCACCCCCTATCCGATGGGCGTCGATGCGCGCGATGAAGACCAGATAGTGGCGCTCTTTGCCCATATCGAAGAGGAGATCGGCCCGCTCGAGGCCGTGATTTTCAATATCGGCGCCAATGTGCATTTCTCCATCATCGAGACCACCGCGCGGGTCTTCCGCAAGGTCTGGGAGATGGCGTGCTTTGCGGGCTTTTTGACGGGCCGCGAGGCCGCGCGCCACATGCTGCCGCGCGGGCGGGGCACGGTGATCTTCACCGGCGCGACGGCAAGCGTGCGCGGGGGGCCAGGCTTTTCCGCTTTTGCGAGCGCCAAGCACGGGCTCAGAGCCCTTGCCCAGAGCATGGCGCGCGAGCTTGGGCCCAAAGGCATTCATGTCGCCCATAGCGTCATTGACGGGGCAATCGACACGGCCTGGATCGCGGAAAACTTTCCCGAACGCTACAAGCTGAAAGAAGAAGACGGCATTCTGGATCCCGCCGCCATTGCCGATGCCTATTGGGCGCTGCACTGCCAGCCGCGCAGCGCCTGGACGCATGAGCTTGATCTGCGCCCCTGGATGGAAAAGTTCTAAAGCCCCGCCCCACCCCCAAACGAAAGAGTCCTCATGAGCAAACAGGTTGAATTCTTTTTCGATGTCGGCAGCCCGACCACCTATCTCGCTTATACGCAGCTGCCGGAAATCGCCGCGCGTACAGGCGCCGAGATCGTCTGGAAGCCGATGCTGCTCGGCGGTGTCTTCAAGGCGACGGGCAATCAGACACCTGCCGCCATTCCCGCCAAGGCCGTGCATATGAACGCGGACCTCATGCGCTTTGCCAAGCGCTACGGCGTGCCGCTTGCCTTCAACCCGCATTTTCCGATCAACACCTTGCAATTAATGCGGGGGGCGATTGCCGAGCAGCAGGAAGGGCGCCTGCTCCCCTATCTCAAGCTTGTTTTCGATGCGATGTGGGTACACCCGCGCAATTTGAACGATCCGGCAGAACTTACCCGGCTCCTCGAAGAAGGCGGGCACGACTCTGCGGCCTTTGCAGCTCGCCTTCAGGCAGAGGCCGTCAAAGAGGGCCTGAAGAAAAACACCGAAGAGGCGATCCAGCGCGGTGCTTTCGGCGCGCCCACCTTCTTTGTGGGTGAGGCAATGTTTTTCGGCCAGGACCGGCTCGATTTCGTGGAAGAGGCGCTGAAGGCGGGGTAGGCCCGCTCCTGCCTTGAATAGAGGCAGGAATTGGTTCTAAAGGCCTTAGGACCCGCGCCCCCACGGATAAAGTAAATAGACCTGTCACAGTTCCCTCAGATAGTCTGACAAGGAAAACGATCCGCTTCAGCCTGAGGAGACGATGATGCGCGGCCAAGTCACAGCGATGGCCCCGAAAACGGCCCCCACACGGCGCGACACGCTGAAAACGCTGACCGCCGCCGGCGCGCTGCTGGCGCTTGGGCCCCTGGGCTGCGCGGGCGCGGAGCCGGTCTATTTTCTCCACGGCGTTGCGAGCGGCGATCCCTTGCAGGACCGGGTGATCCTCTGGACGCGGGCGCAGCCGGAAAACGGCGAGCCCGTGGCTTTAAGCTGGGAGATGGCGGCGGAAGAAGATTTCGCCACCATCGTCCAGGCGGGCACGGCAACGGCGCTGCCGGAAAAAGACTTCATCGTCAAAGTGGATGCGGGCGGGCTTACGCCGGGCCGCTCTTACTTTTACCGCTTCAAAGCGGGAAGCCATGTCTCACCCACCGGGCGCACGCGCACGCTCCCCGAAGGCGATGTCTCCGCCTACAAGCTTGCCGCCATGTCCTGCTCCCATTACGCGACGGGCTATTACAACGTCTATAAGGTTATTGCCGAGCGCGAGGATATCGATATCGCGCTGCATCTTGGCGATTACATCTATGAATACGGCATGGACGGGTATGGCGGGGCGACGGGCAAGGAGATCGGCCGTTTCGTCGAGCCGGACAAGGAAATCCTCACCCTGGAGGATTACCGCGCCCGCTACGGCCATTACCGGCTCGATGAGGATTTGCAGGCACTGCATGCGGCCAAACCCATGATCGCCGTCTGGGACGATCATGAAACCGCCAACAATACCTGGAAGGACGGCGCGGAAAATCACAGCGAGAATGAGGGCCCCTTCCGCGCCCGCGCCGCCGCCGCGCTGCAGGCCTATCTGGAATGGCTACCCATCCGCGAAAACCCGCAGGACAGCGAGCAGATTTACCGCGCCTTCGATATCGGCAATCTGGCGCGGCTCATCATGCTCGACACGCGGCGCATCGGGCGCAGCAAACAGCTTGAATATTCCACCGATATTCCCAACCGCTCCTGGCCTTTCGATGTGTCGGACCCGGAAAACCCCATCGCCCTTGCGCCGGGCGATGTACCGAGCGGCAAACCGATCGCCAGTTTCGAGGTGCCTTTCGACATCCGCACGAGCCCGCCCACGCCGGTGACGGACCTTGCCTATGTGAGCACGCTCGATCCCACGTCGCTGCCGGACGGTATCCGCTATCTGCCCGATGCAGGCCGCTTCAAGGAAGAAAAGCTCGCCGACCCGGCGCGCTCGATCCTCGGCGCGGATCAGGAATTATGGCTTGCCCATACGCTCGAAGCCTCCGCCGAAAAGGGGCAGATCTGGCAGGTGATCGGCCAGCAAGTGGTGATGGGCCGCACGCCCGCGGCGGATTTTTCCGAGATCATCGACTGGAGCAAAATTCCCGAAGAGCGCAAATCCCGTTTCCAGCAAATGAGCGTGCTGGCGCGCGAGAACCTGCCGGTCAATCTCGATGCCTGGGACGGTTATCCGGCAGCGCGCACCCGTGCTTATGCCGATTTTACCGGCAAGGGCCGCAATGTCGTGGTGCTGGCGGGCGATACCCACGCCTCCTGGGCACTCAACTTGCAGGACGCGGAAGGCGCGCCCGTCGCCGTGGAGTTCGCCGCGCCGAGCGTCACCTCGCCGGGGATCGAGGCTTTCGTGCCGGGCGATCCCAAAAAGATCGCGGAGGCTTTTACCGCGGCAAGCCCCGATCTCATCTGGGCCGATACCGCCCATCGCGGCTATGTGCTTGTGACGCTGAGCCCTAAGGAAGCGCGCGGGGAATGGTTCTTCGTCGATACGGTGAAAAGCCGGGACTTTAAGGTGAACCGGGCGAAAGGCTTTAAAGTCATGCCCGGCGCGCACAAGCTTGCCCCGCTTACCTGAGCAAAGATGTGAATGCATGACAAAGGCGCGGCGGTTTTTTCCGGCGCGCCTTTTCCTATATAAGCAGCACAAACTAAAGAGCCGGATGGGACGGATAACAGAATGGCGCTGAGCGACACGCAGCTTGAACGGTATGCCCGCCATATCGTTTTGAAAGAAATCGGCGGACCGGGGCAGCAGAAGCTGCTGGGCGCCCGCGTGCTCGTTATCGGCGCGGGCGGGCTCGGCTCGCCTGCCCTGCTTTATCTTGCCGCTGCCGGTATCGGCACGCTCGGTATTATAGACAATGATAAAGTCTCGCTCTCCAATCTGCAGCGCCAGATCATTCACGATACGGATCATCTGGATGCCGCCAAAACGCAAAGCGCGGCGGCCACCATCGCGCGGCTCAACCCGGATGTAAAAGTGGAGCTGCATGAAGAGCGGCTGACGGCGCAAAACGCGCTTGAGATCATTTCCCGCTACGACATCGTGGCCGATGGCTGCGATAATTTCGCCACCCGCTTTCTCGTTTCCGATGCCTGCTATCTTGCCCGCCGCCCACTCGTCTCCGCCGCTGTCGGACCCTTTGAAGGCCAGCTTGCGACTTTCAAACCTTACGAGAAGGACGAAGAGGGCACGCCGCTTCCGACCTATCGCTGCCTCGTGCCGGAAGCCCCGGCCCCCGGCTCCATTCCGACCTGCGAGAGCGCAGGCGTGCTCGGCGCACTCACCGGCGTCATGGGCTCATTGCAGGCGCTTGAAGTCATCAAGGAAATTACCGGCGCGGGCGAGAGCCTGACGGGCAAGCTTCTCATCTATGACGCGCTCGACACGCGGTTCCGAACCATCAAGCTGAAACACGACCCGGCCAACCCGCTGAACGGTGAGAACGCCTCGATCAAAGATCTTTCGCACCACGCGTGAGACCCCTCTCTACCTCTTTACAAATGTCATCCCGCGACTTGATCGCGGGATCCATTGGCCTTTCAAAGCATCCGGGAATGAGTGGTTTTTTACGGCGCTGCCACATATCCCTTTTCGCTGTGCCAGAGGCAATGTGAGTGGGTCCCGCGATCAAGTCGCGGGATGACAAAGGGAAAGAATGAAAGAAAGCCCGCTTAGAGAATCGCAGGGATCACCCGGTCCGGCGGCTTCTCGCCGTCCATCCAGACGCGGATATTGATGAGGACGCGCTCGCCCATCTCGCTGCGCCCTTCCACCGTCGCCGAACTCATATGCGGCAGCAGCACGACGTTTTCCAGTTTCAGAAGGCGCGGGTCGATGGCCGGTTCCCGCTCGAAAACATCGAGCCCTGCGCCGCCGAGGCGGCCTTCTTCCAGCGCGGTGATCAGCGCTTCCTGATCCACCACCTCGCCGCGCGCCGTGTTCACCACATAAGAATCGGGCTTCATGATGGCGATGCGCCGCTCGTTCAGCAGATGAAAGGTCGCGGGCGTGTGCGGGCAATTGATCGAGAGAATGTCGATCTCGCGCAGCATGCGGTCAAAACTGTCCCAATAGGTCGCCTGCAATTCCTTTTCGATGACGGGATTGACGGGCTTGCGATTGTGGTAATGCACCTCGAGGTCGAAGGCGCGGGCGCGGCGCGCCACCGCCTGGCCGATACGGCCCATGCCCAAAATGCCGAGCTTCTTGCCGCCGATCCGGTGGCCGAGCATCCAGGTGGGCGACCAGCCCGGCCACTTGCCTCTGTTGTTGCGCAAAAGCCGGGCGCCTTCATTCAGGCGGCGCGGCACGGCAAGAATAAGCGCCATGGTCATGTCGGCGGTATCTTCGGTCAGAACGCTCGGCGTGTTCGTTACGGTGATCTTGCGTTTTACCGCCGCTTCCACATCGATATTGTCGACCCCCGTGCCGAACTGGGCGATCAGCTTCAGCTTCGGCCCGGCTTTCGCCAGCAGCGCCGCATCAAGCTTGTCCGTCACGGTCGGTACCAGCACATCGGCCTCGGCCAGTGCAGCGGCGAGCTCTTCCTCGGTCATGGGAATGTCGGTCCGGTTGAACCGCGCCTCGAACAGCTCGCCCATGCGCGCTTCAATCACCTCCGGTAATTTGCGCGTCACAATGACAAGCGGTTTCTGCGGCATGAACGTCCCCGGTCTGGCCGCGCCGGCCGAATAAGGGGCGGAGCGGCGGTTTCCTCACTCCATGTCTAGCAGAGCCCATGCGCCAAAAGAAGAGGGAGCATGAGCGCCCGCCCTCCCCGCGCCGCCCATTCTTGACCGCCAGCGCCCGGCCTTGTCATATGATCCGGTGATGCGAATCGACGTCCCGGAAATCTCAACGGCCCGCCCCTTCTTGCCCGCCCGCTTTGCGCGGGCAGCCGGGCTCTGGGCGCTTGTCCTTCTGGCTCTCGGGGCCGGCGGGCTTTCCGGCGAGGTTTTCTCCCCCGCCCTCGCGCAGGAAACATTGACCGGCCCGGTCACCGGCCTGCCGCTGCCCCGCTTCGTCAGCCTGAAAGCGGATACCGCCAATGTGCGGCGCGGGCCCAGCACCGAACATGAAGTGCAATGGGTCTATAAGCGCCAGGGCCTGCCGGTGGAAATCGTAGCCGAATTCGAGCGCTGGCGGCGCATCCGCGATGCCGATGGGGAAACGGGCTGGATCTATTACAGCCTGCTGGGCGGCGAGCGTACGGCACTTTTGACCGGCAGCGAGGAAGTGCCGCTTTATGCCGAGCCCGGCCGCGGCCAGATCGTGGCGCTCGCCGAGCCCGGCGTCATTGGCGCTTTGCAGCTTTGCCGGGCGCGCTTTTGCCAGATCACCGCGAAAGGCTATACGGGCTGGGCCGCGCGGCGGCACATCTGGGGCGTCTATCCGGGCGAGACGCTGCAATAGCGCCTTGCCTCCCACCTTCAAACGCGAAAGCCGATTTCATGCCTCGACCGCAATTTCATGTCTATATCGCTCTCAGCGCCGATGGCTATATCGCGCGCGCGGACGGCGCGATCGACTGGCTGGCGCCGTTCGACTCCGAGGAGTATGGCTATGACGATTTTACCGCCGAGCTTGGCGCCATCGTCATGGGCCGCACCACCTTCGATCAATTGCTCGGTTTCGGCGAGTGGCCGTATCAGACGCTGAAGACCTATGTCATGACATCGAGCCCGCCCGGCGAGCTACCGGAGGGGGTGGAAGCAGTGAGCGAGAGTCCTACTGCACTTGCCGAAAAACTCTCCGGCAAAGAGCCTCAGAATATCTGGGTGGTGGGCGGCGGCGCGCTCATCCAGAGTTTTTTGAAAGAGGGCCTCATCGACCGGATGGATCTTTTCGTCATGCCGCTCATGCTGGGTTCCGGCATCCGCCTTTTCGGCGCGGACGGACCGGCGCAGGAACTCAGCCTGAAAGATTCCAAGACATATGAAAACGGCGCGGTCATGCTGCGCTATGAAACATGACCGCGCCTTATCTCAGGTGCCTGGAATTCAGGTTTGTGGAACTCAGGTTCGCGCAATTCAGGCGCTGAAATCCGCGGCAAGCGCCTCGCGGGTCGGGCCCGCCAGCAGCGCCATGTGACCGTAATTCTCGTGGCCGATGCCAAGGATCACGTTCAAGGACGGGTCCTTGAATTTCGCGATCTGCTCCGGCGTGAAACGGAAATGCAGGAAATGCACGGAGGAGGTTTTGCCGTCCTCGGTGGTGCGCTCTACATCGTCCTCCGCATCGGCCATGATTTTTTCCTCGCCCACCTGCACATAGACATGCTCTTCCACATGCGCGAGGCGGCGCAGCACATTGTTGCGGCGGATGGGATCGTCGATCTCGAACATCAGGGTGCAGACGAGGTCCTTACCCTGCGGGATAAGCGGGTTGTAAGCGCTCAGCTCGTCGGCAATCTGTTCTTCCCCGCCCTTTTCGATGAAAAGCATCTCGTGGATCTGCTGAAACATCGTGTCGTAATTTTCGAAATAGAATGTCGCGTAAGGCCCCACTTCCACACGCCGGTTCTTTTTCATCTGCGTGATGCGGGTTCGGCGCTCCTTGCGCTCGGCGGCATATTTTTCAAGCGGAAGAATATCCTCGCGGGTGATCTGTTTCTTTGCGGCGGACATGACAGCCTCTATTCAATCAGCCCATAGGCACGGGCAATGATTTCAACGGGGTGCTGAGCCGTGGGCAGCGGCGGCGCTTCGGCCTCGCCGTTCATGCTTTCGATCTCATGCACCAGATGTTTGGCGGCAAGCGGACAGTCGGAGGTGACGTATTTATTCTCCCCCTTCTTGACGTTGCGCGCGGCGGTCTTGCCGACTTTCATGGCAAGATCGTAAGTCTCCTTCATGACGCCGAACGTGCCGCCATGACCGGAGCAGCGCTCGACGACGTCGATCTTGGTATCGGGAATGAGCCGCATCATCTCGACCGATTTCGGCCCCATATTCTGGGCGCGGGCGTGACAGGCAAGATGCGCGGAGACACCGCCTTCCACCGATTGCAGGCCGGGCGTCAGCCCTTCTTTCTTGGCGATGTCGACAATATATTCGTCGATATCGAAAACGGCTTCGGAAAGGCGTTTGACGTCTTCATTCTCCGGCAGGATGAGCGGCCATTCGAATTTCAGCATCAGCCCGCAAGATGCGGTGAGCGTGACGATGTCGTAGCCCGCCTCGATATGCTCCTTCATCGCGGCGGCGACTTTCTTGGCGTTGTCCGCCACTTTTTCGATATTGCCGCTTTCAAGATGCGGCATGCCGCAGCAGCCGGGATAGGCGACGATGCTTTCCACCCCGTTATGGGCAAGCACTTTGCGCGCGGCGGCGCCGACGCCCGGATTGTTGTAATTGACGAAGCAGGTCGCATAGATCGCGGCCTTGCGCCCGAAGGCAGGCGCCTCGCGGTTCACATTGATGAGCCCTGCCGCGTCATCCTTGCGGGCGCGGCGGGTGAAGGTCTCGCCCGCGAATTTGGGCAAGTCGGCGCGGGCGTCGATGCCGGCGGTCTTTTCCAGCGCCGGGCGCGTCAGGCCATTGCCGCGTTTCGAGCCCCAATTGGCGAGCGGGGCGATTTTTTCAGCCATTTTGCCGTTGCGGTCCATCTGGGCAAGCTGGCTTTGCACGAAAGGAAAGCCGCCTTTCGCTTTCGCCTCGGCGGCACGGGCACGCAGCATCAGATGGGGGAAATCGAGATTGAATTCGTGCGGCGGCACGTAAGGACACTTGGTCATGAAGCACATATCGCAGAGCGTGCAAGCTTCCACGACCGGCGCGAAATCGTCGCTCGAGACGGTGTCGAGCTCGCCGCTTTCCGACTCGTCGATCAGATCGAAGAGGCGCGGAAAGCTCTCGCACAGATTGAAGCAGCGCCGACACCCGTGACAGATGTCGAAAACGCGGCGCAATTCCGCATCGAGATTTTCAAGATCGTAAAACTCGGGATTCTGCCAATCGATCGGATGACGGGTTGGCGCGTCCAAACTGCCTTCTCTGCTCATCAGGGGTCCTCTTCCTGATTAAGGGGGCATCTTATGCGTAAGAGAAAAGCCTGCCGGGGTGCGGACCGGCAGGCTTCCGTTCTTAGCTGTCGAGGCTGTCGAGCGCTTTCTGGAAGCGGCCGGCATGGCTCTTTTCCGCCTTGGCCAGCGTTTCGAACCAGTCGGCAATCTCGTCGAAACCTTCTTCGCGGGCGGTGCGCGCCATGCCCGGATACATATCCGTGTACTCATGGGTCTCACCGGCAATCGCCGCTTTCAGGTTTTTCGAGGTATCGCCGATGGGCTCGCCCGTTGCCGGATCGCCCACTTCTTCCAAGAATTCCAGATGGCCGTGCGCGTGGCCCGTCTCGCCTTCCGCGGTAGAGCGGAAAACGGCGGCAACATCGTTGTAGCCTTCCACGTCCGCTTTCTGAGCGAAATAGAGATAGCGGCGGTTCGCCTGGCTTTCACCGGCAAAGGCTTCTTTCAGATTTTCGAGAGTCTTACTGCTTGCAAGCGACATGTCGTCCTCCTCACCTGTTAGACCCCCCGGGCATGCTCATCAGCATGGGCCGGATGGTGCGGGGTCGGGCTGCTTCAATCATGCGGGGGAGGGGGAGCGCTTATTGTTTTGCCCCCATCCCTTGGAATCAAAGATTAAGCGCACGAAAGGGGTTCGTCAACTCTTTAGAGCAATTCTAAAAAGTTGAGAACGATTTGCACAAGTAACAAGCAGAAGGCTTAGGAGGCCGATTTCAGCCGCACGATAACATCGACACGGGCGACTTCGCTGCCATCCGGGGCCTTGGGCAGGCCCGCCACCTCGATATGATCGCCGGGAATATCCATCAGCGAGCCATCATCTTCCTTGAAGAAGTGATGGTGATCGTCGGTGTTCGTGTCGAAATAGGTGCGCGAGGCATCCACCACAACCTGCCGCAGGAGACCCGCATCGGTGAATTGATGCAGCGTGTTGTAAACGGTCGCCAGGGAAACGGAAATCCCCTGCCCCGTCGCTTCTTCGTGAAGAACCTCGGCCGTGACATGGCGCTCGCCGCCATCAAAGAGCAGCCGCCCAAGCGCCAGGCGCTGGCGTGTCGGCCGCAGCCCGGCGTCGCGGAGCCGGTTGAGGGTCTGGCTGAAGGGGCGCTCTTTTTCCATGTCCATAACTCTGGTCCGTCACTCAGGCCCCAAATCCAGGGCCATTGCACCTTGCAATACCCTGCGTCCTTTACGGGCCGAAAGCCCCTGCTGCGGACGCAGTTTGTAATCATTACAATCTGACACAGAATGTGGGTAAATCCGCGCCCATGTCAAGGTCCCGTCAAATAAGCCCTTAGGCGCCGGGCCCGGGCGGCCTCCCAGGGCCTATCGTGAGGGTTTGCGCGGCCCCCCGGGTGTGTTAGGAAGCGCGACAGAATAATTAAACATGAGCCGGTCTCTTTAAAGGGACCCTTGCAGGCTCGCTGGCCAGGGATTGGGCACAGGATGGCGGAACAGAAGTCGAGCTACTCATACGAAGATTTGTTGGACTGCGCGCATGGCAAGCTTTTCGGGCCGGGAAACGCGCAATTGCCCCTGCCGCCGATGCTGATGATCGACCGGATCGTCAATATTTCCGCCGAGGGCGGGGAATATGGCAAAGGCCAGATCATCGCGCAGTATGAGATCAACGAAGACCGCTGGTTCTTCCCCTGCCATTTCGAAGGCGACCCGATCATGCCGGGCTGCCTCGGCCTCGACGGCATGTGGCAGCTCGTCGGCTTCTTCCTTGGCTGGATGGGCGCCAAAGGCAAGGGCCGGGCAATCGGCGTCGGCTCGGTGAAATTCTCCGGCATGGTCACGCCGAAGACCAAAGTGCTCGAATATGTGATCGACCTGAAGCGGGTTATCAACCGCAAACTGGTGCTGCTGCAGGCGGACGGTGTTTTGAAAGCCGACGGCGAACCTATCTATAAGGCAGAGGATTTGCGCGTCGTCGTTGCGGGCGGCGAAGAAGCCACGGCTTAAAGCCCGGGCCTTTTGCCTCTGCTATTCGTGCGTTCGGTAAGGCCTGCTTTGGCTCGCAAGGCATCGCAAATCAAGGTACATTTCGCCCCCGGCTGGCCGCCTTTGAAATAGGCGGCTTACGGGACTTCCGGCCAGGCAAAAGCCGGTTGAGCAAGGGAGAGTAATCATGAGGCGTGTCGTCATTACCGGGATGGGTGTCGTTTCCTCCCTCGGCAATAACACGCAAGAAGTGCTGGCCAGCTTGCGCGATGCGCGCTCCGGCATCGTTCATGCGGAAGATTACACGAAATACGGGTTCCGCAGTCAGGTCCACGGCTCCTTGAAGCTGGACCTGGAAGAAGTGCTGGACCGCAAGACCCGCCGCTTCATGGGCGACGGCGCAGCCTATACCTACATCGCCATGGAACAGGCGATCCGCGATGCGGGTCTGGAACCGCACGAAATCTCCAATGAGCGCACCGGCATGGTGCTGGGCTCGGGCGGGGCTTCGACGAAAGCCATCGTCGCCGCCGCCGACATCACCCGCGAGAAGAGCCCGCGCAAGATCGGCCCGACCTCAGTGCCGAAAGCCATGTCGAGCACGGTCTCGGCCAACCTTTCCACACTCTTCAAAATCAAAGGCCCGAGCTATTCCATCTCGTCCGCCTGCACCACTTCCACGCACTGCATCGGCAATGCGGCGGAGCAAATTCAATGGGGCAAGCAGGACATGATGTTTGCCGGTGGCGGCGAAGAGCTCGACTGGACGCTTTCCTGTCTCTTCGATGCGATGGGCGCCATGTCCTCGAAATATAACGACACGCCGGCCAAAGCCTCACGCGCCTATGACGTGAACCGCGACGGCTTCGTGATTTCCGGCGGCGGCGGCGTTCTGGTGCTCGAGGAACTCGAACATGCCAAGGCGCGCGGCGCGAAAATCTATGCTGAGATCATCGGCTATGGCGCGACCTCGGACGGCGCGGACATGGTGGCGCCCTCCGGCGAAGGGGCGGTGCGCGCCATGAAGCTGGCGCTCGAAACGGTGAAAGACCCGATCGACTACATCAATCCGCATGCGACCTCGACGCCCGTCGGCGACATTCCCGAGATCGAGGCGATCAAAACCGTGTTCGGCGACAAGATGCCGCCGATCAGCGCGACGAAATCGCTCTCCGGCCATGCGCAGGGCGCTGCCGGGGTACATGAAGCGATCTATTCGCTGCTCATGATGGGCAATGGCTTCATTTGCGAATCCGCCAATATCGACGAAATCGACCCGGCCGTGGCTTCCGCCAATATCGTGCGCGAGCGCCAGGACACCGAGGTCAACTGCGTGATGTCCAACAGCTTCGGCTTTGGCGGCACGAACGGCTGCCTGGTGATGAAAAAGCTGGATGCCTGAGTAAGACCGGTCTGCATGCCGCCCGGTGGTTGGGGCGATGTTTGCATATCGGAATAGGGGAAACTGGGAGATGTCCCGTTCTGGGACGGAATAGCGAGAGCGAAACGACATGGACGGGGCAGTTACGCGTGGAAGCGCTTTCGAGCAAGGCGCGCTTTTGGCAGGCAAACGCGGCCTGATTATGGGGGTCGCCAACGACCATTCCATCGCCTGGGGGATTGCCAAAGCCGCCGCCGCGCATGGCGCCGAGCTGGCCTTCACCTATCAGGGCGATCAGTTCGGGCGGCGGGTCAAGCCGCTGGCGGACTCGCTCGGCGCAAAATTGCTGCTGCCTTGCGATGTGATGGACGAGGCAAGCCTCGATGCCGCCTTCAAGACGCTGAAAGAAAAATGGGGCAAGCTCGACTTCATCGTTCACGCCATCGCCTATTCCGACAAAAGCGAGCTTAAGGGCCGCTATGTCGACACCTCCCGCGACAATTTCCGCCAGACGATGGAAATCTCCTGCTACTCCTTCACGGATGTGGCGCGCCGCGCGCATGATCTGATGAGCGAAGGCGGCTCGCTGATCACGCTGACTTATGCAGGCGCCGAACGCGTCATGCCGAATTACAACGTCATGGGCGTTGCCAAAGCCGCGCTCGAGGCAAGCGTGCGCTATCTTGCCGCCGATCTCGGCCGGGACGGCATCCGCGTCAATGCAATCTCCGCCGGTCCCATGCGCACGCTCGCAGGCTCCGCCGTCGGCTCTGCACGGCTCGTGTTCAAATGGAACAAGACCCATGCGCCGATCAAGGAAACGATCGAGCTGGAACATGTGGGCGGCGCCGCGCTTTATCTTCTCTCCGATCTTTCCACTCGCGTGACGGGCGAAGTGCACCATGTCGATGCGGGCTACAACATTATCGGCATGCCGAAGGCGAGCGATCTGGAAGAATTGGTTGCGCCGGGTCCGGCAAACGGCGACAAGAACGCCGCCGAATAAGCGGAAGAAACTCCAAACATGCAAAAAGCCGCGTCGTGACGCGGCTTTTTTGTTGTCCTGAAAGAGCGTTCTTAAAGATTATCGAGAGAGCGCAGCTCGAGCACGGTGTAGCTCGCCTCCAGCGCGGGCCAGGGAAAGAGAATGCGCAAGCGCCCGTCTTCAAGCTGATTGAGCACGCCCACCGCGTTTTGAATTTGCGGGTCGGTGTTTTCATCCGCCTCGCTCATATAAGGACGCTGCGGCGCGTCATTATAAGTCGGCGCGGCAAGCAGAATGCGCGAGAGCGCATCGTTCTGGTATAGCCGCCCGCTCATGCGCTGCGAGCCCGAGCGCTTTTCGAAAAAGAGAAAACCGTCCACGACGGTGATACGGCAATCGAAAAAGGGATAGACGGCAAGCCCGGCAAAGCGCCCGCCGACCTTGATCATGCGGCAGCCGCGCCAGCCCAGAAGATGGCTGTCATCGACGGGAACGGCTTTCGCGTCCATGACGGATTTCAGCGCCAGACGGTCGTCATAGCTCACGCCGTCGGCCGCCGCCGCCTCTTCATTGCCGAGCGCAAGGGCTTCATCCGCCCGCTCCAAACGGCTCTTATCGAAATCGGTGATGACGTTTTCCCAGCGGTATTCGTCCGGGATGGAACGCTGCGCCGCATCTTCCTGCGCGCGCGCCGGCCCCGAGGCCGTTGCCCAGATCAGCGCCGCCAGAAAGCCGGCACCGGCTCCCAAGGTTCTTGCCTTAAACCGCATCGACCTCTCGCCCTTTCAAAATAAAACGGGGCGATCCGAAGACCGCCCCTTTTTTTGCCGTGTTTGGCGGGCTCAATGCAAGAGAATTGCGCCCGCTCTCACGCTTGTGCTTAAGCAAAGCTTTTAATCGGCATCCGCTTTCTTGCGCGGACGGCGGCTGCGGCGTTCGCCGCCATCATCGCTGGCATCTTCCATACCCTCGATCAGCTCGCCCGTTTCCTGGTTCACGACCTTCATGGAAAGACGCACTTTACCGCGGTCATCGAAGCCCATGAGCTTCACGAAAACCTCGTCGCCTTCCTTCAGAACGTCGGAAACGGCACCGACTTTTTCCTGCTTGAGCTGGGAAATATGCACCAGCCCGTCGCGGGGGCCGAAGAAGTTCACGAAAGCGCCGAAATCGACGACTTTCACGACCTTGCCCTTGTAGATCATGCCGACTTCCGGCTCCGCGGTGATGCCCTTGATCCAGGCCAGCGCCGCATCGATGGCTTCCTGGCTGGAAGAAGCGACCTTGATCGTGCCGTCATCGCCGATATCGACCTTCGCGCCGGTTTTCTCGACGATCTCACGCACGACCTTGCCGCCCGTGCCGATCACTTCGCGGATCTTGTCCTGCGGGATCTTGATCATTTCGATACGCGGCGCATGAGCACCGAGTTCGGGCCGCGCTTCGGTGAGCGCTTTCGACATCTCACCGAGAATATGCATACGCCCGCCCTTGGCCTGGTTGAGCGCGGTTTCCATAATCTCTTTGGTGATGCCGGTGATCTTGATGTCCATCTGCAGCGAGGTCACGCCTTCGGAGGTGCCGGCCACTTTGAAGTCCATATCACCCAGATGGTCCTCATCACCCAGAATGTCGGAGAGAACGGCAACGCCGTTATCTTCCTTGATGAGACCCATGGCGATACCCGCCACCGGGCGCTTCAGCGGCACGCCTGCATCCATCATGGAAAGCGAGGAGCCGCAAACCGTTGCCATGGAGGAGGAACCGTTGGATTCGGTGATCTCCGAGACGATACGGATCGTGTAGGGGAACGCATCGCGCTCCGGCAGCACGGCGCGCAGCGCCCGCCAGGCAAGCTTGCCGTGGCCCACTTCGCGCCGGCCGGTGAAGCCCACGCGGCCCGTCTCACCCACGGAGTAAGGCGGGAAGTTGTAGTGCAGCAGGAAGTTTTCCTTATAGGTGCCTTCCAGCGCGTCGATGAACTGCTCATCGTCGCCCGTGCCCAGCGTCGTTACGACAAGCGCCTGGGTTTCACCGCGGGTGAAAAGCGCCGAGCCGTGGCTGCGCGGCAGGATATGCGTTTCGGAGACGATGGGGCGCACCGTTTCCAGATCGCGGCCATCGATACGCTTGCCGGTCTCGATGATCGAGCCGCGCACGATGTTCTTTTCCAGCTTCTTGAAGGCGCCGGAGACTTTCGTGCCGACTTCCGGGCCGTCATCTTCGCCCACAAGTTCCGCGATCACTTTGTCTTTGGCTTCGGCGACCTTGTTCTGGCGCTCGCCCTTGTCGGCGATCTTATACGCGGCGCGCAGATCGGCTTCGGCAATCGCCTTCACTTTGGCTTCAAGTTCGGAATTGTCCACGGCTTCGACCGGGCGCGGTTCCTTGGCGGCTTTTTCCGCCAGGCGGATGATCATGTCGATCACCGGCTGGAACTGCTCATGGCCGAACATCACGGCGCCGAGCATGACGTCTTCGGAAAGTTCCTTGGCTTCCGATTCCACCATCATCACGGCATCGCCCGTACCGGCGACGACGAGGTCGAGCTGGCTTTCCACCATCTCGTCGATCATCGGGTTCAGCGAATATTCGCCGTTGATATAACCGACACGCGCTGCGCCGATGGGCCCCATGAAGGGAATGCCCGACAGGGTCAGCGCCGCGGAGGTCGCGATCATGGCAACGATATCGGGATCGTTTTCCATGTCGTGCGAGACGACGGTTGCGATGATCTGCGTTTCGTTTTTGAAAGCGGAATGGAAGAGCGGACGGATCGGACGGTCGATCAGCCGCGAGACGAGCGTTTCTTTTTCGCTCGGCCGGCCTTCGCGCTTGAAAAAGCCGCCGGGGATTTTACCGGCCGCATATGTCTTTTCCTGGTAGTTCACGGTCAGCGGAAAGAAGTCCAGACCGGGTTTCGGCGCGCGCTCGGCAACCGCCGTCGCCAGCACCGTCGTTTCGCCGTAAGTCACCAGCACCGCGCCGTCCGCCTGACGGGCCACTTTACCGGTTTCGATGATCAGGGGCCGTCCGCCCCATTCAATTTCTTCGCGTGTAATATCGAACATTATCGTTTCCTAATCTGTGCCGCTGCTTCCATGCGTTTATCCAACTCCATGCAGCCAGCACATCATTGTGCCGCGTTTCCTCGCGGCCGGACGGGTAAGGGGGATCGGGGGCTTACTCCAGGAACCGGCTTTTTCGAGACGTGAAAAAAACCGGTCCGCTCCCTGTCCGCTTACCTTTATCGGACACATCGTCTCTCTTCGTAGCGGGCTTTCGCCCGTTTGCCTCAAGACAGTTTCTTGAAGCCCGTTCTTTGCGCCATCAATCGGCTGGCGCAGGACCTTTGCGCTGGTACATGGACACGAGGGCCAAGGGCACAGGGACCACAGCCGCCGGGCCCAAAGCACAACGCACGCGCCTTACGGATGAAGGCACGTGCGCTTGCCATGTTCCATGAACAAAAGCCCTTATCTCCGGATACCGAGCCGCTGGATAAGCGCCTGATACCGCGCCTGATCCTTGCCCTTCACATAATCGAGAAGGCGGCGGCGCTGGCTCACGAGCTTGAGCAGACCGCGGCGCGAATGGTTGTCCTTCGCGTGGGTTTTGAAATGCCCGGTGAGATTAGCGATCCGTTCGGTCAGGATGGCCACCTGCACTTCCGGCGAACCCGTGTCGCCCGCGCCTGCGGCAAATTCTTTGATGAGCTCTTGTTTACGCTCGGCCGTAATCGACATCGTCACTCCTAATGAGAAAGGTTGAAAACACGCACGGGCCTCAAACTTCCCCGGTCATATTCGGTGAGTGCCACCGGCTCGCCCTTATGCAGGGTCAAAACCGGGCCGTCGAATACCGGGGCATCACGCCCGCGCAGCAACACTGCCTGCCCTCTTTTCAATTTCGCCGTATCGCTGCCGTCTAAGGCCAGAGCCGGGATGTCGTCCAGCGCGGTCTCGATCGGCAGCAAAAACGCCTCCAAAGGGCCGGAAGCGGGCGCACTATGGCTCAAGTCTTTCAGTTTTTCCAGAGGAATCGACGCCGCTTCCGCAAAGGGCCCCGTGGCGGCCCGGTGCAGCTTGACCACATGCCCGCAGGTGCCCAAAGCCTCGGCCATATCCCGGGCAAGGGAGCGCACATAGGTGCCTTTCGAGCACAAGATCTCGAACTCGGCATGGGCCTCGTCCGGCATGCCCGTCAGCTCGATCTTGAAAATCGTGACCTTGCGGGCCTTCAGCTCCACCTCAACCCCGGCGCGGGCCAGATCATAGGCCCGCTCGCCCTCCACCTTAATGGCGGAAAATTGCGGCGGCACCTGCTCGATTTCCCCGGTAAAGCGGGACAAAACGGCCTCTATCTCCGCGCGGGCGGGGCGCAGATCGCTGCGGGCGATCACCTCACCCTCCGCATCGTCCGTCGCCGTCGCCTCGCCCCATTTCACGGTGAAGCGGTAGGTTTTGCGCGCATCCATGACGAAGGGAATGGTTTTCGTCGCCTCGCCCAGCGCCACCGGCAAAATGCCGGTCGCCAAAGGATCGAGCGTGCCGGCATGGCCCGCTTTCTGGGCATCGAAAGCCCGGCGGACGATATTGACGACATGGGTGGAAGTGGGCCCTACGGGCTTGTCGATGATCACCCAGCCGCTGACGGGCCGGCCCTTGCGGCGGCGCGCCATCTATTCTTCCTCGTCGCGGGGCAGGTCGTCTTCATCCCCGCCCTCCCAATCGTCATCCGCATCGAGATCGCGGGCGACTTTCGGCGAGCGCAGCAGGCCTTCCACATTTTCCGCATAATCGAAAGACGTATCGGAAGCGAAACGAAGTTCAGGCATATACCGCAGATTGACCTCGCGGGCGAGCTCGCCGCGCAGGAATTTGCGGGCCCGTTTCAGGGCATCGATGACGGGGGCGGGGTCCTGACGGCCGAGCGGCACCACATAGGCCGTTGCATTGCGCAGGTCCGGGCTCATCTTCACCTCGGAGACCGAGATGATGGCGGTTTCCAGCACCGGGTCTTGCACATTGCCGCGCGAGAGCACATCGGAGAGCGCATGACGGATCAGCTCGCCCACCCGCAGCTGACGCTGAGAAGGGGGACGGCCGGCCTCGGGGCCTTTCGCCTTACCGGATGTTCGCCGTTTCATTTTCGTATCCATTTCTTCCGGCGGCCTTCAAAGAAGAGCCGCCGCCCCGGTATCGGCCGGGGCGGATCGCATCTCATCAAGGCCGGTGATATCCGGTCTTAATCCAACGTACGGGCAATCTCTTCCACGTCGAAGCACTCGATCACATCACCCGGACGCATGTCCTGATAGTTCTCGAAGGCCATGCCGCATTCCTGGCCGCCATGCACTTCCTTGACCTCGTCCTTGAAGCGTTTGAGCGTGGAAAGCGTGCCTTCGTGAACCACCACATCGTCGCGGATGAGGCGGACTTTCGAGCCGCGGCGCACCGCGCCTTCGGTGACCCGGCAACCGGCCACCTTGCCGACCTTGGAAATGTTGAAGACTTCCAGGATCTCGGCATTGCCGATAAAGGTCTCGCGCATTTCCGGCGAGAGCATGCCGGACATGGCCGCCTTCACGTCGTCCACCAGATCGTAGATCACCGAATAATAGCGGATCTCGATGCCGGCGGCACGGGCCGCATCGCGGGCCTGCACATTCGCGCGGACATTGAAGCCGATGATCGGCGCGCCGGAAGCTTGAGCCAGCGTCACGTCGCTTTCGGTAATACCGCCGACGCCTGCATGCAGCACACGGGCCTTGACCTCGTCGGTGCCCAGCTTGTCGAGCGCCTGAACGATCGCTTCGACCGAGCCTTGCACATCGCCCTTGATGACGATCGGCACTTCGTGGCGCTCGCCCTCTTTAAGCTGCGAAAGCATCTGGTCGAGCGAGGTACGCACCACGCCGACACGAGCTTTGCGCTGCAGGCCCTGACGGTATTCGGTCACCTCACGCGCGCGCGCTTCATTTTCGACGACAACGAATGTGTCGCCCGCATCCGGCGTGCCGTTGAGACCCAGCACTTCGACCGGCACGGAGGGACCCGCATCGTCGACATTCTTGCCGCGGTCGTTCAGGAGCGCACGCACGCGGCCCCATTCGGCGCCCGCCACGATAATATCGCCGACCTTCAACGTGCCGCGCTGCACGAGCGCGGTCGCGACCGGGCCGCGGCCCTTGTCGAGCTTGGCTTCGATCACCACACCCTCCGCCTCGCGGTCCGGGTTGGCTTTCAGCTCCAGAAGTTCGGCCTGCAGAAGAATATTCTCTTCCAGCTTGTCGAGGCCCATGCCGGTCTTGGCGGACACTTCCACCGCCAGCACATCGCCGCCGAAATCTTCCAGAATGACTTCATGCTGCAGCAATTCGTTCTTCACGCGGCTCGCATCGACGTCGGGCTTATCCATCTTGTTGATCGCCACGATCATCGGCACTTCGGCAGCCTTGGCGTGGTGAATGGCTTCGATGGTCTGCGGCATGACGCCGTCATCCCCGGCCACCACAAGAATGACAAGGTCCGTCGCCTTGGCGCCGCGCGCACGCATCGCCGTAAAGGCGGCGTGGCCGGGCGTATCGAGGAAGGTGATCTTGTCGCCTGCCGGCATCGTCACCTGATAGGCGCCGATATGCTGCGTGATGCCGCCGGCTTCACCAGCCACAACGTCGGTCTTGCGCAGCGCATCGAGCAGCGAGGTCTTGCCGTGGTCGACGTGACCCATGACCGTGACCACCGGCGCGCGCGGACGCTTGAACTCATCCGCATCGTCTTCGGTCACGAGGCCTTCTTCCACATCCGCTTCGGAGACGCGCTTGACGTTATGGCCAAGCTCTTCGGCCACAAGCTGCGCGGTATCGGTGTCGAGCGTGTCGTTGATCTTCACCATCACGCCCTGTTTCATCAGGAGCTTGATAACGTCGACAGCACGTTCGGCCATGCGGTTCGCCAGTTCCTGCACCGTAATGGCTTCGGGAATGACAACGTCGCGGGCAACTTTCTGACGCGGCTCCTGGGAGCGGGCCTGGGCGCGTTTCTTCTCACGCTCCATGCGCCGGCGCATGGAGGCCAGCGAACGCTGACGTCCGCCCTCATCGTCGTTGAGCGCACGGGTAATGGTGAGCTTGCCTTCGCGGCGGCGCGCTTCGCCTTTGCGCGCAGGCACCGGCTTCGGCGCTTCGGGAGCCGCTTCCTCGCGCTTGCGGGCCGGCCCTTTCGCGTCGCGCCCGGCTTCCGGCACATCGTCGGCGGAGCCCGGCGCTTTGGCGCGCTCGATCTTTTCTTTTTCGGCCGCGCGGCGTTTCGCCTCTTCTTCGGCTTTCAGCCGCTTGGCTTCCTCGGCCGCGCGCAGTTCCGCTTCCTCGGCTTCGCGCCGGGCGGTTTCTTCGCGTTCGCGGGCAAGGGCCGCGTCTTCCTCGGCCCAGCGCTTGGCTTCTTCCTGGGCTTTGCGGCGTTCGCCCTCCTCGCGCTCTTTCGCCTCTTCAAGGGCGGCGGCGCGGGCCTGCTTTTCTTCATCCGTCAGGGTGCGCAGCACCATGCCGCCGCGGTCGGCGGTTTTGGATTCAGCTTTCTTGGGCGCGGGCTTTGCGGGCTCGGGCTTTTTCGCTTCTGGTGCCGGGGCGGCCTGCTTCGGCGCCTCCTCGACAACCTGCCCCTCGCCTTCGCCGGAGCGGATCGTGCGTTTGCGTTTCTTCTCAACCACCACGGACTTGGTGCGCCCACGGGAGAAGCTCTGGCGCACCTGGCCAGTCTCCACTGTGCGCTTCAGGCTCAAAGTCTTGCCGCCTGATGCCTTCTTGCGGTCGCCGGTTTCCGTCGAGTCGCTCATTCGCTTCCTTTACCTCCGGAGCCCGAAATCGGCTCCCACGTCGTCCATCTGGCGAGGTCCGCCAGAACTTTACTTTTCATGCGCTGATCTGTCAGCGCAGCATGTACCACATTTGTGCGCCCCAATGCCAAACCGAATTGTTCGGCATCCGGGCCCGTCACAACAGGTAAGTCCTGCTGATCCAGCGCCTTGAGCCGGGCTCTGAGGCGCTTTTTCCCATCGGCGCCCGCATCGCGCGCCTCGATCACCGCCAGGGCCTTACCCTTGACGATCAGCTCGAAAACCCGCTCCTGCCCCGCCACCAGCACGCCGGCGCGCCGGGCGAGACTGAGGCTGTCGAGGGCGCGGCGGGCCAAAAGCGCGCCCACTTGCACGCCCAGATCCTCCGGCGCCTCCACCTTCTGGCGGGCGGCGCGGGAGAAAAGTCCCTTTTTCAGCGCTTTTTCAAGCGCTTCGCGCCGGGCTTCCAGCCAAATGCCGCGGCCGGGCAGCTTTTCGGCCAGATCCGGCACGAGCTGACCCTCCGGCCCGACGACGAAACGGACAAGCCGCTCCGCCGGCATCACCTCGCCGGAAAGGATGCATTTGCGCTCTTTTCCGGCTCCGGCCATGGACAATCCCAAAAAGGCTAAAGACAGGGCTCAAGACGAGGACTCAAGGCGAAGCCTCAAGCGTCCGCCCCGGCCTCCTCTTCGCCGCCTTCCTCGCCCTCTTCCGTCTCATCTTCTTCGGCGGGGCCGGCGCGCATGGCGTCCAGTTCTTCCTGCGTGATCCAGCCAGCGCGCACGCGCGCTTCCATGATCATGTTTTCCGCTTCCTCGCCGGTTACATCGTAACCGTCGAGAATGCCTTCCATGCGCTTGCGCTCGCCGCCGACATTCTCGAACCAGCCGGTCAGATCGTCCGTGGCGCAGCCGGCGAGATCTTCCATCGACTTCACGTCGTTCTCGCCGAATGTCACGAGCATGGCGGGCGTCACGCCCGGCACTTCGGAAAGATTGTCCTCGACACCCAGCTCCTTGCGCCGGTTGTCATATTCCTCGTTCTGCTTGTCGATGGCATCGAGCGCGCGGTTCTGAATTTCCTGCGCGGTTTCTTCATCAAAGCCTTCGATATCGGCAATTTCCTCAAGCGGCACATAGGCCACTTCTTCCACGCTCGCAAAACCTTCGGAAGCCAGAAGCTGGGCGATCACCTCATCCACATCCAGCGCTTCCATGAAGGTCGCCGAGCGCTGCGCGAATTCAGCCTGGCGGCGCTCCGATTCCTCGGCTTCGGTAAGAATGTCGATGTCCCAGCCCGTCAGCTGCGAGGCAAGACGCACGTTCTGCCCGCGCCGGCCGATCGCCAAAGACAATTGGTCATCGGGAACCACAACTTCAATACGCTGGGCGTCTTCATCGAGCACGACCTTGACGACTTCGGCCGGGGCAAGCGCATTCACGATGAAGGTGGCGTGGTCGGGCGACCATTGAATGATGTCGATCTTCTCGCCCTGCAGCTCGTTCACCACCGCCTGGACGCGGCTGCCGCGCATACCCACACAGGCACCCACCGGGTCGATGGAATTGTCGTTCGAGAGAACGGCGATCTTGGCGCGCGAGCCCGGATCGCGGGCAACGGAGCGCACTTCGATGATGCCGTCGTAAATCTCCGGCACTTCCTGCCCGAACAGCTTCGCCATGAACTGAGGATGGGAGCGGGAGAGGAAAATCTGCGGACCGCGCTGCTCGCGGCGCACATCGTAAATATAGGCGCGGATGCGGTCGCCGGTGCGGAAGGTTTCACGCGGCAGCATTTCATCGCGCCGCACGATCGCCTCGCCGCGGCCGAGATCGACGATCACATTGCCATATTCCACACGCTTGACCTGGCCATGGACCACTTCGCCCACGCGGTCTTTATATTCTTCATACTGGCGCTCGCGCTCGGCATCGCGCACTTTCTGCACGATCACCTGTTTGGCGGTCTGCGCGGCGATGCGGCCGAAATCGACGGGAGGCAACTCATCTTCGATGAGATCGCCGACCTGAGCTGCCGGGTTGCGCCGCTGCGCGCCCTTCAGATCGATTTCCGTGGCATCGCTTTCCACCTGCTCGACGACTTCGAGCAGCCGCACGAGTTTGATCTCGCCGGTCTTCGGGTCGATACGCGCGCGGATTTCGTTTTCCGAACCGTAGCGCGAGCGGGCCGCCTTCTGAATGGCCTCGGCCATTGCCTCGAGCACGATTTCCCGCTCGATAGACTTTTCGCGCGCCACTGCATCGGCAATCTGCAAAAGCTCCAGCCTGTTTGCGCTTACCGCCTGTGCCATCTGCTCTCTCCGCCTTCGCCGCTTATCCGTGCGGCCGTCGTTTCAGACTCTCTTCGATCAATGCATCGGTCATGACGAGTTTGGCTTCGCGCAACTGCGCAAACGGCAGGCCGATCACCTGCGGCTCGTCATAGCCTTCCACATCCATTTCAAGCAGCACTTCGTTTTCTTCGAAGCCCTGCAGAATGCCCCGGAACCGCTTGCGCTCGGCGAGCGGCTCGGACAATTCGATTTTCGCCTCAAAGCCCGCCCAGGTCTCGAAATCCTTGGGCCGGGTCAAAGGCCGCCCGATACCGGGCGAGGAAACTTCCAGATGGAAGGTCCCGTCAACAGGGTCCTCCACATCGATCAGCGCCGAGACGGCGTGGGACAGCTCTTCGCAATCTTCCACTTTCATCGTCCCGTCGGGGCGCTCGGCCATGATCTGCAGCGTGCGCCCATTGGCGCCCGACAGATGCACGCGCACGAGCTCATAGCCCATGTCGGCCGCCAGCGGGGCGATGAGACCGGCAATGCGGCGCTCCAACGCACCCGTAGCGATCATATGCGATTGAACCGGCGTTTCGGCCCCGTTCATCTCACTCAAACCATTCGTCCCGACAATTCCGATCCGCTTCTCTTTCGCTTGTCTGCCGGCCCTTCGGCAGCATCACGCACCAAACAGGGCTCCAGATAACAAAAAAAGCGGGGCCCAACTTTTCCGAAAACGGAACCGTCAGGGCATCCCACTCTCTTTCATCCGGTCTAACCAGCGCCAGACCAGCTATATGAGAAGCAAGCGCTCCCTCCAATATAGCCATAAACGGCTGATCAGCAAGCGCTTTCTGGCCGTTTCGCCCCAATGGGGCCGGGGCCGGGGCTTCTTCCGCCCCCTACCAGCTTTCGCCGAAGGGCCGGATTTCCACATTGAAAGACCAGGCCGACCGGGGCTGGTGGGCGGTGTGAAAACATTCCGCGGCGATATCCTCAGGCTCGATGAAGAACTCCCGGGGCTTGTCCTTGAACATTTCGAGCGCCCAGGGCACCGCGATCACCGCATCGATGGTGATATAGGCGACATGGACGCCTTTCGGGGCAACGGTCCGGGCAATGGATTCCGCCAGAATGCGCTGCGCCGCCTTGGTGGGGGCGAAGCCTGCAAAATTCGGCACGCCGCGATGGGCCGAGGTATTGCCGGTACACAGAATGACGCCGCTGCCCCGCTCTATCATGGAAGGGGCGGCAAGCCGGGCAAGATGGTAGAGGCCCATCGTGTTGGTGCGGAAATTACGCTCCAGGATATCCGGCTCGACATCGAGAAAAGAGCCGAAGGCGCCGCCCGGCGCATTGTGAATGACGATCTCGGGCGTGCCCATTTCCTCGCAGACCCGGCCATAGGAAACGGCGAGGTCCTCCGGGTTGCCGATATCGCAGACATAAGCCCTGGCGCCGGGCACATCTTTTTCATAGCCCGCCAGACGCTCGGCGCTGCGGGCGAGCATTGCCACCTCATAGCCGCCCTCTGCAAAGCGGCGGGCAAGCGCGAGGCCGGTGCCCGGCCCGACGCCTGCAATGAGACAGGTTTTCTTATCGCTCATCACTTTTGCTCCTCAAGCTGCCTGGCGCTTCAAAGCGTCTTCCAGAAACCCGAGCCGGTCATTGCCGAAATAAAGCGTCTCGCCCAGCAGGAAACTCGGCGTGCCGAAAAGGCCTTTTTCGGCGGCAAGATCGGCTGCTTTTTCCAGCTCATCCGCCCGGGCAGCATCGCGGGCCTCTTCCATGAGCCGGGCGCCCGGCAGGCCCGCCGCATCCAATACGGCGGCGATCAGCGCGGGTTCGGAGAGGTCTTTGCCCTCGCCCCAAAGCGCCTCGAAAATCAGATGGGTATAGGGCGCGATGAGGTCTTTATCCCGCGCGGCCAGCGCCCCGCGCAAAAGGAGCCCGGCATCGGTCTCACGCAATTTCGCGCCGGGGCCGAAAGGAATGCCGTATTGGGCCGCCCAGCGCCCCATATCCTGCATCGCGTAAGCGAGCTTGTTCTGACACTCCATCGTGGTCGGCCTATTGCCCACCCGCTCCATCAGTCCGCGCACCGGGACCGGCTCATAGCGCAGCACCGCGCCCGTGCGCGCGGCCAGCGGGCGGAGTTGCGACTGGGCGAGATAGGAATAGGGGCTCATGAAATCGAAATAAAATGCCAGTTCTGCGGCCATGACTCGTCCTCCTTTGGTTGCGTAATGAAACCATTAAAGATTTGAGTTTTGTTTTGCAACCAAAATCCGCCTATACTCGCCCCATGGCCCGCAAACGCTTCAATGATATGCCCTGCTCCATCGCCCAGACCCTCAATCTGGTCGGCGACTGGTGGACGCTGCTCATCATCCGGGATGCGTTTTTCGGGGCGCGGCGCTTTGCCGAGTTTGAAAGCCGGCTCGGCATCGCCAAGAACATTCTGGCAAACCGCCTCTCTCAGCTCGTCGACAACGGCATCATGCAGAAAGTGGATATCGGCCAGACCGGCACCCATTACGCTTATGAGCTGACGGAAAAGGGCCGCGATCTTTTCCCCGTGCTCACGGCCTTGCGCCAATGGGGCGATAAATGGGTCTATGGGGAAGGCTGCGCGCCGATGGACATCATCGAGCGCAAATCGGGCCGTCCGCTGGCGCGAATGTTGCCCCTCGGCGCGGACGGCGAGCCCGTCGCGCTTGGCGATCTTGAAATCCGCTTGAAAGAAAAATCCTAGCGCGGGCGCCGGCGGTAGGTGAGATAAGAAGGTACGCGGCCCGCTTTCAGCGCCTTTTCCTCATAGCGCGTGCCGGGCCATCCTTCGAAAGGCTCGCGCCAGTCGGCCGGGCGTTCCGCCAGCCAGTCGAATTCCGCATGGCGCACCATATGGGCGAGCGTCCAGCGCACATAATCGGGAATGTCGCTGGCGAAATGAAAGAGCCCGCCGTCTTTCAGCACGCGGGCGAAGCGCGCGAGATTATCGTCACTGACGAAACGGCGTTTCTTGTGCTTCTTCTTCGGCCAGGGGTCGGGATAGAGGAGAAAGATCCGCTCGACACTCGCCTCGGGCAGCGCGTCCAGCACATCGCGCGCATCGTCGTCATGAAGGCGCACATTCTCAAGACCGCGCGCGTCCACTTCTGCCAGAAGTTTCGCCACGCCATTGACGAAGGGCTCGCAGCCGACAAAGCCGGTCTTCGGATTTTCTTCGGCACGGAACGCCAGATGCTCACCGCCGCCGAAACCGATTTCCAGCCAGAGCGCCTCCGGCGTGAACGGGAAAAGCGCGGCAGGCTCGATGGGCTTTGAGACATCCACTTTGAGGCGCGGCAAAAGCTCATCGACGAGACGCTGATGATGCGCGCGCAATGTCTTGCCGCGGCGCCGGCCGTGTAGCGTCTTTTGGGGCAGCGTTTTTTCAGGCGGCGGTTTCTGGGATTGAGCGGTCATTGCTCTGTTCAGCTTATGGCTCTCCTTGCAAAGAAGAAGAGCGTGCCTTCTCGCAAACTCATGTTGTCACCCCGGGCTTGTCCCGGGGTCCATGCAGCTGCCCGGCATGCGCCAAGCGCGATGGATCCCGGCACGGGGGCCGGGATGACAGCTGCGGAAAACCGGCAGACCGGTGCGCCTACCGCTTCCTTCCAAAAGAAACGCCGCGCTTACGGCAGTTCCTTCTTGATCGTCTCGGCGAGATCCGTCTTCTCCCAGGAGAAGCCGCCATCGGCATCGGGCTCGCGGCCGAAATGGCCATAAGCGGCGGTGCGCTCATAGATCGGGCGCGAGAGCTGCAGATGCTCGCGGATGCCGCGCGGCGACAGATCCATGGATTTGCCGAGCGCGGTTTCAAGCGCGCTTTCTTCCACCTTGCCCGTGCCATGCGTGTCCACATAAAGCGAGAGCGGCTTCGATACGCCGATCGCATAGGAAAGCTGGATCGTGCATTTTTCGGCAAGACCTGCTGCCACGACGTTCTTGGCAAGATAGCGCGCCGCATAAGCTGCCGAGCGGTCGACCTTCGTCGGGTCTTTGCCCGAGAAGGCACCGCCGCCATGGGGCGCCGCGCCGCCATAAGTATCGACGATGATCTTGCGGCCCGTCAGACCCGCATCGCCGTCCGGCCCGCCGATGACGAAGAGGCCCGTGGGGTTCACGTAAAGCTCTTCTTCCGGACAGGCCCAGCCATCGGGCAGCACTTCGGTGATGTAAGGACGCACAAGCTCGCGCACTTCTTCCTGCGTCAGCCCTTCGGCATGCTGCGTGGAGACAACGGCGGAGGTCACGCCCACCGGCTTGCCGTTTTCATAGCGCAGCGTCACTTGGCTCTTGGCATCGGGACCGAATTCAGGGCGCTTGCCCGAATGGCGGTCCTCGGCCATACGCTTCAGAATGCGGTGGGAATAATAGATCGGGGCCGGCATCAGCGTCGGCGTTTCGGTGCAGGCATACCCGAACATGATGCCCTGGTCGCCCGCGCCTTCGTCCTTGTTGCCATCCGCATCAACACCCATCGCAATATGCGCGGACTGAGCGTGGAGATAGATCGAGACATCGGCGGTCTTCCAATGGAAGCCGTCCTGCTCATAGCCGATTTCCTTGACGGCGCGGCGCGCCACTTCCTCGATCTGCGCATCCGTTACACTATCCGGGCCGCGCACCTCACCGGCGAGCACGATACGGTTCGTCGTCGTCAGCGTTTCGCAGGCGACGCGCGAATAAGGATCGGCCGCCAGATAGAGATCGACCACGGCATCGGAAATCCGGTCGCATACCTTGTCGGGATGCCCTTCGGAAACGGATTCACTGGTAAAAAGATAACTCGCGCGCGCCAAGTGCCTCTCCCTCGTTGGCTGCCGGGCCCAAAGGCGGGCTCAACAGAAAACCGGCGCAACCTGCGCCGGCGCCTGCGTGTTGTGGCAAGCAATGGGGAAGCGGTCAAGACCGAAAGGACGCCAATCGCGCTGAGACCCGCGCCATTAGCAACCGCCTTACCTAGAGGCTTTCGCCCAGCTCTTCGCTCTTGCCGAGGGTTTTGACGAGATCGAGCACCCGTTTGCGTACGGCGGGCTCACGGATGGAAAAGAAAGCCGAATTGAGCTGAATACCTTCGGACGTCGCCAGCACATCGAGATCGAAACCGGCTTCCTTCGTGTCGGAAAAACCGTTCGAGGCACCGTTATGCGCCGCCGCCTCCAATCCTTCGAAGAAGAAATCCACCGGCACGCCCAGAATGCGCGAGATTTCGAACAGGCGGCTCGCGCCGATCCGGTTCGCGCCCTTTTCGTATTTCTGAACCTGCTGGAAGGTCAGCCCCAGCTGCTCGCCCAGCTTTTCCTGGCTCATGCCGATCAGCATGCGGCGCATCCGCACCCGGCCGCCCACATGAATGTCGATCGGATTGGGAGATTTTCGTACCACCGCTGACCCCTTTACTACTGCCCCGGCAGCCGGCGCCTTGTCCGCTCCGGGCATTCCCGCATCTATCGCCAAATTATCCATGCCTCCCGCTCAACACAACCTAAGGTTTAGCTGCCGCGCGTTTTCTTCCACCTCCACCCCGGCACAGCATGGAAGAATCACGAGTTTATGTCGTTGTCAGTAAAACACAACCGCCGAGACAGGACCGGGTGCAATCGGCCGGACGGCAGTCAACTTCCCGTTATGCCCATATCCTCAGGCCCGCCGGAGCCGGGCTTCCCGGCCGAGCACCAGGCTGAGCGCGGAGAAAAGCATGAGGAGGAGGAGCCAATCGCCGAACCTTGCGTATGGCGTCGGCGCCAGGGCCTTGGGCAGCGGCCGGTCGAGCACGCCCTCGGTCTCGATGCCGATGGTCCCGAGGAGCCGGCCGTAAGGATCGATCACGGCCGAGATGCCGGTATTGGCGGCGCGCACCACGGCTAGCCCCTCTTCCACGGCTCTCAGGCGCGCCTGGGCAAGATGCTGGTAAGGCCCGCCGGACGTGCCGAACCAGGCATCGTTCGTCACATTGACGATCCAGCCGGGGCGGGGCCCGCGGGCCGTCACCTTGCCGGGAAAGATGATCTCATAACAAACAAGCGGGCTGACGGCGGGCGCATCCGGCACGGCAAGCGTCATAGGGCCCGGCCCGCTTGCATAGCCGCCGCGCAGGCGCGTCAATTGCTCAAGGCCAATCGCCTCCAACAGCCCCTGCATCGGCAGATATTCGCCGAAGGGCACGAGATGCGCCTTGTCGTAGGTCGCCAGAATGTCCCCTTCATCGCCGATAACGTGAACGGCGTTGAAATAATGATCGCGCTGGCCGGGCTCTTCGGCAGGTTCCGAGCGCACCGCACCCAGAATAAGACTTTGGCCGGGCTCCAGAAGCCGCCCGAAAGCGCGGCGCAGGATCGGCTCACGCTCCAGCAAAAAGGGCAGCGCCGATTCCGGCCAGATGAGATGGGTAAAGTCGGAGGGCGCTGAAGCGCTGAGGCGCATATATTGGCCGACGATCGAGGTGCGGTTTTCCTTCAGCCATTTCTGGTCTTGGGGAATGTTGGGCTGAACGACGCGCAGGCGCACCCCCGCCACCGTTTCCTCCCCCGCCGTTGCAAGACGCAAGGCCCCGCCGATCCACAACAGCGCCAGCACCAGCAGCGCTGCCATGGGCGCCTGCCAGATCGCCCGCGAAAGAGCGCTGCGCTCATACGCAAAACGCGGGTCGTAAGCGGCAAGCCCGCAAGCGGCCAGAAACACCACGAAGCCAAGACCGTAGGGCCCCAATAGCGCCACGGACTGCATCATCGCATCGCTCGCCACCGTGCCCTGCGCCATCGTGTTCCAGGGGAAGCCGGTCAGCACATGGCCGCGCAGCCATTCCCCCGCCGTCCAGCAAACGGCAAGGACCGCAAGGCGGCCATAGCCCGCCACCCAGAAAAGGCGGGCGAGGGAACAGGAAAGCCCGGTGAAGAGGCCAAGGCCGATACTTAAAAAGAGAACCGCGAAAGGCGCCATCCAGCCGAAGACATCCGCCTCGACATAAAATGCCTCGGCCACCCAATAAAGGCCGAGGAGAAACGTGCCGCTGCCGAAGGCCCAGCCAATGGCAAAGGCGCTGAAGAAGGACCGCCAGAAGCGCGCCTTCTCACTTTCCGCCGCCATGCCCGCCCCTTTGCTTTCGGGGGCCCAGCGGCCGAAGGGGGCGACCCCGTCCAGCATCCAGACGAGGCTCGGCAGCGTGAGAAAGAAAACCGGCGGAAAAGAAAAAGGTTCGAAGGCCAGCGCGCTGAGCGCCCCGGCCAACAATGCCAGCCCCATGCGCACGAGAAGCGAGCGGCCCGACAACCAAGCCGCATAGGTCTCGAGCCCGCGAGCCCACCTTTCCGCCCCCTCATCGCGCTGCATTCATGTCTGCCCGTTTTCCGGGGAGGCGGGCTTACCGGCCTCGGCGTCCGCCTCGCCGGGCGCGTCCTCTCCTGTGCCATCGGCAGAGGCCGCTTCCTCTTCTTCCTTGCCGCGGGCGGGCAAATGAATGCGCAGCCGCTTGATGCGGCGCGGATCGGCATCGCGCACTTCGAACTCGAGGCCGAGCGGATGGGAGATCAACTCGCCGCGCTGGGGCACACGGCCGACCAGCGTGAAAAGCAGGCCCGCCAGCGTGTCGGCATCGTCCTCGAATTCCTCATCGACCAGCTTCATGCCGATCATGTCTTCCAGATCCTCAATCGAGGCGCGGGCATCGGCCATCAGCGTGCCATCGTCGCGCCAGACGAAATCGGGCGCTTCGGGCTCGTCATGTTCGTCTTCGATATCGCCGACGATTTCCTCGACCAAATCCTCGATGGTAACGAGCCCGTCCGTGCCGCCATATTCATCGATCACGAGGGCAAGATGCACGCGGGTCGATTGCATCTTCAACAAGAGGTCGAGCGCGCGCATGGAAGGGGGTACGAAAAGCGCATCACGGCGCAGAGAAAGAAGCGAAAAGGCGCCGCGTTCACTTTCATCCTTCGCCATCCAGGCCAGCACGTCCTTGATATGCAGCATGCCGATGGGATCATCCAGCGTCTCACGGAAGACGGGCATGCGCGAATGGGCGCTGTCCCCGCAGATACGCAGGATTTCTTCCAGGCTGGCATTTTCCTCGATGGCCACGATGTCGGCGCGCGGCACCATGACATCGAGCACCCGCTTCTCCCCGAAGGAGAGCGTGTTCATGAGCATGTGCCGCTCGATGGGCGTCAGCCGCTCGCCTTTATCATCGCGCATACGCACGAGATAGCGCAGCCGCTCGCGCAGGCTTTTTTCCTCGCCGCCGCGCAGAAGGGTGAGCAGTTTTGAAAATGGCCCGCGCGGGCGCGGGGCGGGCGGGGTTTGCGCGGTGAGTTTCACACCGGCCAGATGCTCACGGGTCAGATCGCTCATGCCCGCTCTCCTGCTGCGCGTACTGGACCAGGCGCATCATCGGCATAAGGATCGCCGACACCCAGCTTTGCCAGAATCTGTCTTTCATACGCTTCCATCGTTTCGGCTTCGTCATCCGACTGATGGTCATAGTCTAGCAAATGAAGCAGCCCGTGAACGGCCAAATGCTGCAAATGGGCATCGAATGTCTTGCCCTGCTCGCCTGCCTCGCGCGCCACCGTCTCAAAACCGAAGACGATATCGCCGAGCGCAAGGCCCGCTTCCCCGCCAGGAAACGCGGGCGAGAGCACAGGCGGCGCGGGAAAGGAGAGCACGTTGGTCGGCTTGTCCTTGCCGCGGAATTTGCGGTTGAGACTTTGCACGAAAACATCGTCGGCCAGCAGCACCGAAAGCTCGGCGCGGCCCGCCTCTGGCGGCCAATGGGTTTCGGGGAAGGCCAGCGCCTCGGCGAAAGCCGTTTGAAAGGCGCGCAGGAGAAGTTCTTCCGTTTCGATCTGCCAGCCGCCGCTTTGGTGGCCGATTTCCGTTTCAAGCAGGGGCGCCCGGCTTTGCGTGCCGGGCGGGCGACTGCTTCCAGACCCGTCTTCCATCACTCTCCCGCCTTCGCTTTGCCGCCGGTCCGCGTGAGCAGCGTTTGTTCTTGAGCACCGTATGCCTGAACGATGCGCGTGACCAGCGGATGGCGCACCACATCCTCATTGGTGAACTGGACGGTCGCAACGCCTTCCACCCCTTTGAGAATATGCAGCGCCTCATTCAACCCCGATTTGGCGCCGAGCGGCAAATCCACCTGGCTCGGATCGCCGGTGATCGCCATGCGCCCGTTTTCGCCGAGCCGGGTCAGAAACATTTTCATCTGCACCGGCGTGCAGTTTTGCGCTTCATCGAGAATGACGAAGGAATTGGCCAGCGTGCGCCCGCGCATGAAGGCGAGCGGGGCAACTTCGATCTCACCGGATTCGATCCCCTTCATCACCTGCTCGCCGGGCAGCGTGTCGTAAAGCGCATCGTAAAGCGGGCGCAGATAAGGATCGATCTTCTCGCGCAAGTCGCCGGGCAGGAAGCCGAGCCGCTCACCCGCTTCCACCGCCGGGCGCGAGAGAATGATCCGGTCCACTTTCTTCTGCATCAGCATGGATACGGCCATGGCGACGGCAAGATAGGTTTTCCCCGTACCGGCCGGCCCCACACCGAAGACAAGCTCATGGCGTTTGAGCGCGTCGATATAGGTCCCTTGCGTGGGTGAGCGCGGGGCAATGAGCCGGCGGCGCGTGACGATCTGCAGCGCTTTATCGGAGCCCGAGCCGCGCGCCTGATCTTCCTTCGGCGCCTTGGCCATGCGGATGGCGCCGTCGACCTCGCCCGCCGTCACTTCCAGCCCTTCTTTCAGGCGGGCATAAAGATCGCGCACGATCATCTCCGCCTGATCGCGGGCATCCGGACTGCCGGAAATAACGAGCTGATTGCCGCGCGCCGTGGCTTCCACGCCAAGGGCGCTTTCGATCCGCGCCAGGTTCGCATCATGCTCGCCGAACAATTCGGTCAAATAGCGGTTGTCGTCGAAATCGAGAATGAGGCTGCCGGAGCTGCTTTGTGTCGTCGCCTGAGATGCCGTCAATAGACCCTCACGATATTAGGCCCGGAACGAGGCGGGAGCCCCGCGATCATTCCGCTGCCGCTGCCGTTTCAACAAGTTCACCGTCCAAACTGTTCGCCCCGCCGCGCAGTACCTTGACCGGCACGATGGCGCCGAAAACGCTTTCCGGCGCGCTCACCACCACCGATTGCAGATAGGGGCTGCGGCCTACAAGCTGGCCTTGCTTGCGCCCGCGCCGGTCGAGCAGAACCGGCATGATGCGGCCCTCGCATGACGCGTTGAAGACAAGCTGCTGCTCGTTGAGCAGCGCCTGCAAGCGCTGCAGGCGCTCGGATTTGACGTCCTCGGGCAATTGCTCTTCTTCGCCTGCTGCGGGCGTGCCGGGGCGGGGCGAATATTTGAAGGAATAGGCCTGGGCGTATTTCACTTCGCGCACAAGATCGAGCGTTGCCTCGAAATCGGCTTCCGTCTCGCCTGGAAAACCGACAATGAAATCGGACGAGAGTGCGATGTCGGGCCGCGCCGCGCGAATACGCTCGACAAGCCGCACATAGCTTTCCGCCGTGTGCTGACGGTTCATCGCTTCCAGAATCCGGTCCGAGCCCGATTGCACCGGCAAATGGAGATAAGGCATGAGCTCGGGTACATCGCCATGCGCTTCGATCAACGCGCCGTCCATGTCGCGCGGATGGCTCGTCGTGTAACGGATGCGCTCGATCCCATCGACCCTGGCCAGATGCCGGATCAGTTTGCCGAGTGGCCAGTCCGCCCCGTCCGGCCCCCGCCCATGAAACGCATTGACGTTTTGCCCCAGAAGCGTGATCTCGCGCACGCCCGCCTCTGCAAGGCGGCGCGCTTCCGCTTCGATGCGCTGAACGGGACGGGAAAACTCGGCACCGCGCGTATAAGGCACCACGCAGAACGTGCAGAACTTATCGCAGCCTTCCTGCACGGTCAGGAACGCGGCGCGGCCGCGCGCCAGCGTCTTTTTCTGTTCGGCGGCGGGCAGCGCATCGAATTTGTCTTCGACCGGAAAATCCGTTTCCACCTGGCCGCGCGTACCGCGCTGGGCCTCGGCCATGAATTCAGGCAGGCGGTGATAGGCCTGGGGCCCGAACACCATATCGACGACGGGGGCGCGGCGGATGATCTCCTCGCCTTCGGCCTGCGCCACGCAGCCGGCAACCCCGATCATGGTTTTCAGACCTTTGGCGGCACGCTCTTCTTTCAGAACGCGCAACCGGCCGAGCTCCGAATAAACTTTTTCGGCGGCCTTTTCGCGGATATGGCAAGTGTTCAGTATCACGAGATCGGCGTCTTCGGCCGTTTCCGTTTCGCTGAAGCCCATAGGGGTGAGAACGTCCGACATGCGCTCGCTGTCATAGACGTTCATCTGGCAGCCATAGGTCTTGATGAACACTTTGCGCCCCGAAGGGGCCGGGTCTTGCGGCAAATGATTTGCCTGGTGCGCCGCGTCAGAACGATCCGCCACTGTTGGCTGTTACTCCTGTTGCCGTGATGCGCCGCGGGCAGAGCCGGAGGCGCTGGAATGCCATTTCGGGCACATATAACCGCCTTGCGCCCACATTACCATGGCGCCGGGTGAGAAACGATAGGGGAAAGGTTAAGGGCGGGCCGTACCGGCTTTACTCCGCCGCAAGGCGGCCCGGCTCGGAATCGCCGAAAAACGCCTCTTTTTGACCGCTCACCGCAATTTCCTCGCGGCCCATAATGGCATTCACTACCCCTGCCGCCGAGCAGGCCTGGCAATAAGCGGCCAATTGCTTGCGGTTGCCCCCCTGGCCCAGATGCACCGGCTCATGAAACGCCACCACCACATCGATGGGCCCGAGGCTGAACGCCTCCCAAAGATGAGGGAAAAGGTCCATATCGCCGTACCAGGCAAAGAAGGGGCGGAACTTGCGGGTCATAGGCAGGCCGGCGAGCCTCGTATAGGCAACCGAAAGCGGCTGCACAAGGACCGGTTCCGCCTCCTCGCCCTGCCCGACGGCCAGCTGAGCCACGCTCATCAGCGCGCTTTTGAAGGGGAGAACCTGATTGCCGTCCCCGGAGGTGCCTTCCGGGAAAAGCACCAGCGTGTCGCCATCGGCAATGCGCTGGAAAATCTCGTTGCGCTGTTCGCCCACCTTGGCGCGCGCGTCGCGGTCGACAAAGACGGTGCGCTGCAGCCGGGCGAGCGTGCCGAAGAACGGCCAGGCGCCGACTTCTTTTTTGGCCACAAAGGAAAGCGGCAGGACAGACCCCAGCACCGGAATGTCGAGCCAGGAAACGTGGTTGGAGGCAAGCAGACAGGCGCCGTCCCGGAAGGGCTCGCCTTCCACATGCACCCTGATGCCGATCAGGCGGCAGAGCCAGCGGTGAAAGAAATTCGGAATCTTCTTGGCGACAGGCAGATCGAGTTTCAGCGCCAGCCACTGAAACGGCATGGCCAGAAGCGAAGAGCCGATAAATCCGGTCAGCAGGATCGCTGCGCGAAATGTGCCCATCGAAGCGGACCCTCCCCAGGCCCTGTTTCCGTCCGGCCCGTCACCTTACTGACCGCGGGCCGTGAAACGCCGTTTCAGCCGGCTCAGTTCTCCGGCTTTTTCAGCGGAACCCCATAAAGCTCCAGCCTATGATCTACCAGCTTGAAGCCAAGCTCGCGTGCGACAATTTCTTGAAGCTTCTCGATTTCCTCATTGTGGAACTCGATCACCTCGCCAGTCTGCAAATTGATCAGGTGGTCGTGATGGTCTTCCGTCACCTGTTCGTAGCGCGAGCGCCCGTCGCGAAAATCGTGCCGCTCCAGAATGCCCGCTTCCTCGAAAAGGCGCACGGTGCGGTAAACGGTGGCGATGGAAATGCGGTCATCCACCTTGGAGGCGCGCCGGTAGACCTCTTCCACATCCGGATGATCGTCGGCAATGGAAAGCACGCGCGCAATCACCCGGCGCTGGTCGGTCATGCGCATGCCTTTTTCCATGCACAGATTTTCCAGCCGGTGGCTGTCATCGGTCGTGTGTTCAATGCGCTCCGTCGATGTCATGCAGGTTCCGTTCGCTGTTGCATCGTTAATCCAAGCCCGGCTCCGGCGGCGCTCGCCGTCAAAACCGCAGGCGGGTGAACCCCGGCGGAATTAGACCATTAGTTTACCGCCTGTAAAGACGGATGTCACCCAAACCGGCTGTCCATCCGTTTTGGGATAAAACCCTCAAAAAGCAGAGGTTTTTAGCTCTGCGCGCACCCCGTGCCGCCGCCATCCTTTGCAAGCGCGCGGCGCATGATCAGCGCGTTCGCTCCCGCGCCTTCTTCGGCGCTGTAATAACCTTCCCGCTTGCCGCTCACCTCAAAGCCCGTTTTGACATATAGGGCGCGGGCAGGCGCGTTTTCCTCGGCGACTTCCAAAAAGCAAACTTCCGCGCCTTTATCCTGCGCGCGGCGAAGCGCGGCCTCGACAAGAAGGTTCCCGAGACCCGCGCCCCGGCGGTCCGGCAGCACCGCGATGGTGAGAATTTCCGCTTCACCGGCTGCGGCGCGCATCAGAATGAAGCCGCAAGGCGCCTCACCGTCGAAACCCATCAGCGCAAAGGCGCCGGGCATCGCCAGAAGCTCGGCCAGTTCCTCTCTGCCCCAGGGACGGGGAAACGACATTTTATGAAGCGCCGCCATGACGGGAATGAGCGCCGGACCCGCCTCTTCCACACGCAGGCTCATCTGAGCGCCCCGCCGGCCTTGGGCAGCTTGGCATCGGCCTCGCGCAGGTAAAGCGGTTCGGGCGGGGCCCCGAGGGCGGGCAGCCCGGCGCGGGCCACATGCGCCTTGGCAAGGCGCGCGGCGGCAGCGGCCTGCGGCAAGGCCGGGGCGCCCGAGGCACGCAGCGCGTGGCTATCTTCCAGTACCTCGGCGAGCAACGCCGAGCCTGTGCCGACAAGGCAAAGCGGGCGGCCCGACAGGTCGCCGGGCAGCGTCAGCCCGTCCAGCTTTGCCAGCGCCGGGGCGCTGGCGGGGGTCAGGTCCGGTTCGAAAAGCTGCAGATAGATTTCCCCGCGCCTGGCATCGAAAGAGGCGGCGATAAGTTCGCCCTCGCGCGCTACGGCAGGTTCCGCCAGTACCTCGAGCGAGGTTAGGCCCAGAACGGGCAGACGCAGCGCCGCGCCGAGGCCGCGGGCAAAGGACAGCGCCACGCGCGTGCCGGTAAAAGTGCCGGGGCCGATGGTGACGGCGATAAGATCGAGATCGGCGGGGGTAATCCCTGCCTCTTCCAGAACTGCCTCCGCCATCGGGGCAAGGGCTTCGGCATGGCCTTTCGTCATTTCTTCAAAGCGCGCGAAAAGAGCGCCGCCCTCCATCAGAAGAGCGGCGGAACAGGCCGGCTGGGCCGTATCGAGGCCGAGAATGTTCATGCGCATGCCATGCAGCGGGGCGGGGTCAGACCGCGCGCACTTCCGTTACTTCCGGCACATAGTGGCGCAGCATGTTTTCAACGCCGTTTTTCAGCGTTTGCGTCGAGGCCGGGCAACCGGCGCAGGCACCTTGCATATTCAAAAGCACAACGCCGCTGTCATAGCCGCGGAAGGTGATGTCGCCGCCGTCTTGAGCCACGACCGGTCGCACCCGCGTTTCCAGAAGCTCGATGATCTGGTCGACGATCTCCGCTTCTTCTTCGGTGTAATTGGCCTGCGGCACGGCAGGCTCTTCCGCCCCGCTTTCCAGAAGCGGCGCGCCGGAGGTGAAATGCTCCATGATGGCGCCCAGAATGGCCGGCTTGATGTGCTGCCATTCCGCATCCTGCTTCGTGACGGTGATGAAATCGGCGCCGTAAAAGACGCCCGTCACGCCTTCGATCTCGAAGAGGCGGGCGGCGAGCGGCGAGCGCCCCGCCGCATCGGCATTCGGGAAATCGGCGGCCTGCCCCTCGCCCAGCACGTCCCGGCCCGGCAGAAACTTCAGCGTGGCGGGATTGGGGGTCGATTCGGTCTGGATAAACATCGCTAAAAACCTTTTTGGGGTTAAGGACTTACGTCCGTTTCCAGGGCCGCTCGGGGCCCATGCCTTAGATGGCCCAAAAGAGAGCGGGTTTCAAGCAAGCGCTTCGAGCTGTTCTTGCGTCAGATTGCCCGGCACCACGGTAACGGGGATCGGAAAAGCGTTGTCGGAGGCCGCCGCAACCAGCGAAACGAGCGGGCCCGGCCCCTCCTTGCCCGTGCCCGCGGCGAGCACGAGAATGGCGATCGAACGGTCCTCGCCGATGAGCTGCTTGAGTTGCTCGGCCTTCTTGCCTTCGCGGATGACAAGCTCGGGAAAGCGGCCCGTCTGCTCGTTCACTTGAGCTGCAAGGCGGTGCAGCACGGCCTCGGCCTCCTGTCGCGCTTCCTCGCGCATGATGCTTTCCACGCCGAGCCAGTGCTGAAAATCGCCGGGCTCGAGAATGGCGAGCAGCGTCACGACCCCGCCCGTATGCAGCGCCCGGCGGGCGGCGAATTGCAGCGCCACTTCCGCTTCGGGCGTGCCGTCCACGACGACCAGAAACTTGCGCATGGCGCTGGCGCTTTCCTGCGCGCCCTCTCCTTCCGGAGCGGCGCCGGGCATGTCTTTTGTATTCATGAAATCATGCTGCCTTGGGCCGCGCGATCCGGCAAGAATTTTGATCGCCGCCTACTTCAAGAGAATGTTGGTGATTTCGCGCAGCTGCGTGCGCGCCCTGAGAAGGTAAAAACCCTGCGCGGCCAGATGGTTAGGCACGATGACGCCGTCAGGCGCGCCGTTCGTCACAACCCACGGGTCAAGGAGAGCGGCTTTCCTGAAAGAGGTCAGCATTTGCGCCCAGGGCTGGTCGAGGCCGCGTTCTTCGATGACCGGCGCGAAATCTTCGCGCAACGCGGAGAGGATCAGGTAATAGGCGTAAAGCTGGCCCTTCACATTATAGAACGTGTCATCGGCGCCGAAATCGATGAAGAGCGCGGGATCGTCCACCGCCGTGTCGAGCGCGGAGGACGACGAGCCGATATCCGAGGCGATCCGGTCCAGTGTCGAAAGAAGGTTGTCGGAGCGGCGGTCGAACACCGCCTCGCCCGCCGCCAGACGGCTGTTATAGCTGAGAAGCGCGCGGCGCGCGTCGCGGTACTGGCTTTCCGCGCTGGCCCGCGGCCAGAGCGAGACAGCCGGGTCCCATATCCAGGTTTCGGCGGGGTATTGCAGAAGGCCGCTCACCTTCGAAAGGTCCGCATCGGCCTGGCTCGAGCCGCGCAAGCGCCCGAGCTGGTCCGTCAGCTCGAAGGAGAAGCGGGCGAGCGCCGACATCACACCCGTCTGGTAATTGGGCATATTGTCGAGCAGCGCGCTTGGAATGAAAAAAGGATCGTTCGCGGTCCAACGCTTGTCGTTCACCTCGCGCTGAATGAGCGCGGCCATCATGGAAACGGCCTTGGAGCCGCCATCCGCCACATCTTCCGCAGGCGGACGGAAATCCACATCGTCTTCGATATCGTGAATGATGAAGGCGCCGCCGATATAATAAAGGATGAGAAGGCCGGCAAAGATTGTGAGGCTTTTGCGCAGCCAGCCGCTTGCCTTCACCTTCTGCCAATCGGGCTTCGGGGTTTTCAGGCCCGCCATAGAGCCGCGCCGGTACATCCATTTATGACGTATTCTGTCGCCAAAATCGGAAAAACGCTCGCGCAAACCCATAAATCTCATCCTTTCATTCCCATGCTCAAAGATGGGAATTGGCCGCGGGAAGGTCAAGCAAGGCCGGGCAGGGCCCGAGGCAGCATCCAGCCTATCAGATAAAGCCGACGATGCGGCGCACTTCCGCCATGACGGGCTCAGTCATGGCGCGGGCACGCTCGGCACCTTTTTCGAGCACGCTGTCGAGATAAGCCGGGTCGGCCTTCAGGCGCGCCATTTCGCCGGTGAGCGGGGCAAGTTTTTCCGCCGCAAGTTCGGCAAGCGCCGGTTTGAACGTGCCGAAGCCCTTGCCGCCGAATTCGGTAATGACGGCGGCTTTGTCCATGCCGGCAAGCGCGGCATAGATACCGACGAGATTGTCCGCTTCCGGGCGCTCTTTCAGCCCTTCGACATTTTCCGGCAGGGGCTCGGGATCGGTTTTCGCCTTCTTGATCTTCTTGGCAATGTCGTCGGCCGTATCGGTCAGCGTGATGCGGGCCATGTCGGAGGCGTCCGATTTCGACATTTTCTTGGAACCGTCGCGCAGCGACATGACGCGCGTTGCCGGGCCCATGATGAGGGGCTCAGGCTGCGGGAAGAACACTTCTCCCTCGCCCAGAAAGTCATTGTTGAATTTCTGCGCAATGTCGCGGGCAAGTTCCAGATGCTGTTTCTGGTCATCGCCCACCGGCACATGGGTCGCCCTATAAGCCAGAATGTCGGCGGCCATCAGCACCGGATAGGTGTAAAGGCCGACGGAAGCGTTCTCGCGGTGCTTGCCGGCCTTTTCCTTAAACTGGGTCATGCGATTCAGCCAGCCGATCCGCGCCACGCAGTTCAATATCCAGGTCAGCTCGGCATGGGCCGCCACTTTCGACTGGTTGAAAATGATGTGCTTTTCCGCGTCGATGCCGGCGGCGATATAGGCAGCGGCCACTTCGCGCGTATTGGCGGCAAGCTCGGCCGGGTCCTGCCAGACCGTGATCGCATGCATGTCCACGACGCAGTAAACGCATTCATGGGTGTCCTGCAGGTTCACGAAATGGCGGATCGCCCCGAGATAGTTCCCCAGGTGCAGATTGCCGGTCGGCTGAACGCCGGAAAAGACGCGGTTGGCGGGCGCTTCCATCAAGCTGGCTCCAATAGGCGCTGGCGCGCGGAAAGTCATCGAAATCCGGGCGGGTTATCGCCTCTTTGCCCGCCAGAGGCAAGAGGTGTGGCAAGAGGTGAGGCCTTCCTCAAGCGGCCCGGCGCTGAAAGCCCCGGCGGAACTCGCCCCAGGTCATGGCGCCCGTCAGCTGGCAGAACGCGGCAAAGAGCCCCGCCCCGCCCGCAACGAGCGCGCCGAGCGCCAGCACCTTCACCGGCAAGGACCCGGCAAGATAAGGCGCGGCGAGCCCCGCGCCGAAATAGAGCACAATGCTCATAAGCGCACAGGCCAGCACCAAAAGCGGCAGGCGCTTTTTCAGCCGGGCATCGGCCTTGAAATGACCGAGCGCGCGCAGCCGCCACCCCAAAAGCCCTGCATTCACCCAGGCCGAGAGCGTGGTGGCGAGCGCGATGCCGACAAAGCCGATGAGATAAAAGAGCGCGAGCGAGCCTGCGATATTCACGCCGATGCCGATCGCGGCATAGCGCATGGGCGTCACCGTATCCTCGCGGGCGAAAAAGCCGGGGGAGAACACCTTGATGAGCACGAAGGCGGGCAGGCCGAAAGCATAGGCCCCGAGCGCCAGCGCCGTTGCCTCTGTATCGGCGGCGTCAAACGCGCCGCGCTCGAAAAGCACCTGAATGATGGGCCCCGCGATCACCGCAAGGGCGGCGGCGGCGGGCAGCGTCAGCAACATGGCGAATTCGAGCGCCCGGTTTTGCACATTCATCGCCCCCGGCCCGTCTTCAGCGCGCAGACGGCGGGAAAGATCGGGCAGGAGCACGATCCCAATGGCGATGCCTACCACGCCGAGGGGGAGCTGATATATGCGGTCGGCATAATAAAGCCAGGAAATGGCCCCCGCCTGCAGCGAGGCGATGATGGTGCCGACCATCAGGTTGAACTGGGTGATGCCGCCCGAAACGACGCCGGGCACCCCGAGACGGACAAGACGGCGCACACCGGGGGTCAGCCGGGGCCAGCGCAGGCGCAGCGCCATGCCCGCGCGTTTTGCCGCCCAAAGCAGCATCAGGAACTGGGCAATGCCCGCGATGGCCACGCCCCAAGAGAGCACATAGCCCGGATTATCCGTGTAAGGTGCGCCGATAAGAATGGCGCCGACGAGCACGATGTTGAGGAGGATCGGCGCGGCGGCAGCGGCCATGAAGCGGCCGAGCGAGTTCAACACCGCCGAGAAGAGCGCCACGAGCGACATGAACATGAGATAGGGAAAGGCGATGCGGGTGAAGAGCACCGCCATGTCGAACTTATCGGGGTCGGCCGCAAAGCCCGGCGCGATCACATACATGAGCCAGGGCATGGCGATTTCGGCAAGCGCGGTCAGCAAAATAAGTGCAGTCAGAAGCACCGCCAGCGCCTCTTCCCCGAAACGGCGGGCAGCTTCCGGCCCCTCCCCTTCCAGCCTTTTGGCAAAGAGCGGCACGAAGGCGGAATTGAACGCGCCTTCGGCAAAAAGGCGGCGGAAGAGATTGGGAAATTTGAAAGCGGCGAAAAACGCATCCGCCACCGGCCCCGTGCCGAGGAAGCCTGCAATCAATATGTCCCGGACGAACCCCAACACGCGGGAGATCATGGTCATGCCGCCAACCGTGGCGGCCGCGCGGGCCAGGTTCATGACAGGTCTTCTTCCTCAGATAGGCCGTTGATGGCTTTGCGCGCAGCATAGCCGGATTCGAAAAGAGCGCCAGAATCGGAATACCAAAGTTGCGGCGGAACATGGGCCGTGCCCGACCTCCCCTCCCTCACTTTATCCAACAGTCCATCTAACAGATTGTCCTGTGACCCGGCAGGCACAGCGGGCGCATAAAGACGCGCCGTGCGCCCATCATGAAAGAAAAGTCTCGGCCTGCGCATTGACCTCTTAATCAGGTCCGGCTATTCCCACGCTCATGCACATGAAACCCACATATTCGATCACCCGCGGTACCGCGCGATGTGGCTGGAGGAAGGTTTCGACGTGCTGAAACGCCTGAGAAAATCCGTCCGACAAGCCCCATCCATCCGGTAGGGGCTTTTTTCATGCCTCTGCCGGAGCTGCAGCTCTGACAGAGGTTATGATGATTACGCCGCCGCCTGCCCAAAGACCGACCGCCTATAACCGGACCGCCGCCACGGGGCTGGGTCTTGCGCTTTATCTTTACGCTGCCCGGCGCTTCGAGGCGCCCGCGCCCGCCGAGCTCGCCTTCTTCATCCGCGCGCTGTGCCTTTTGACCGCCTTGGAAGTGAGCCTTGTTGCCGGGCTCGCCGCGCTTTACTTCGACACGAGTGAAGAGCGCGACTGGGGCGAAGAGCGCGCAAGGCACCCTGCCCTTCTCACCGCCGCGCTCTGGACGGGCGGCGTTTTTGTTTCCAATTGGCTGGTAAGCGCCTTCGTGCGCGCGGGCACCGAGGCCTATGTGGCCTTCGGCCTGCCGCCGCTTTACGGGCCGGTTATGTAAGGGAAAACGAAAGACAGCAAAGCTCTAAGCAGCGCTTTGCTTGTCTTTCTGTTTTTGCGGGCGGGCTTTTTTCATCGGGTCTTCCAGCGCCTCGACGAGATGGCGCTCGACGGCTTTGAGCTTGTTGGTGTTCGTCACCTTGTGACCGACGAGATCCTTCACATAGAAAACGTCGACGGCGCGCTCGCCGAAAGTTGCGACCTGGGCCGAGCCGATGGTCAGGCCGAGATGGAAGATCGTGCGGGTAAGCGCATGAAGGAGCCCCGGCCTGTCGAGACCGTTCACCTCGATCAGGGTAAATTCATCCGACCCCTGATTATCAATATAGACTTGCGGACTGATGGAGAAGGCTTCCACACGCTTCTGGCGTTTGTAGCGGCTTTCGATCGCATCGGGTGCGAGAATGTCGCCGGAAAGCACCTTGCGGATCGTCTCTTCCAGGCTTTTGAGGCGGCGCGGCTCGGAGATCGCGCCCATCTCCGCGTCATGCACCCAGAGCGTGTCGAGCGCCATGCCGTCTCGGGTCGTGAAAATTTTCGCTTCGAGAATTTCCGTTCCTGCCGCAGCGCACGCCCCGGCAAAGCGGGAGAAGAGACCCGGATGGTCCTGCGCGTAAAGCGTAACCTCCGTCGCATCGCTTTTCGGGTCGGGCCGCGCGATAACGGCAAGGCCGTTATCGGCCGCCTCATGGATCATTTGCGCATGGCGCAGATGCGTGGCGGTATCGAAGGAAAGCCAATAAGAATCCGGGTGGCGGCGGAAATATTTTTCCCGGCGCGTTTTCGGCCAGTCGCCGAGCGCCTTTTCCAGTTCCGCCTTGGACTGCTCGATGCGCTGCTTGCGATTGATCTGCTGCTCGCCGCCCATCACCGCATCGGTTTCATAATAAAGCTGGCGCAAGAGCTGGCTCTTCCAGCCGTTCCAGGTGCCCGGCCCCACGGCACGGATATCGGCCTCCGTCAGAATTTCCAAGAGTTTCAAGCGCTCCGGACTTTGCACCAGCTCGGCAAAATCCTTCAAGGTCTTGGGGTCGGAAAGATCGCGCTTCTGGGCTACATCGGACATGACGAGATGGTTCTCGACGAGCCAGGCAACGGTTTCCGTTTCACCGGGGCCCATGCCGAGGCGCGGGCAAAGCTTCTTGGCGATCTTCGCGCCGGCTTCCGAATGATCTTCCGGGCGGCCCTTGGCGATGTCATGCAGGAACATCGCCGCATAAAGCACATTGCGGTTGTTGATCTTCTGAAAAAGCTCGGCGGCAAGCGGGTGTTCGTCCGCGAGCTCCCCGCGCTCGATCTCGGCAAGAATGCCGATGGCGCGCAGCAAATGCTCGTCTGCCGTATAATGGTGATACATATTGAACTGCATCAGCGCGACGATACGGCCGAAATCGGTGACGAATTTCCCAAGCAGGCCCACCTCGTTCATCTTGCGCAAGGTGCGTTCCGGGTCCTTGCGGCTTGAAAGGATTTCGAGGAAGAGCCGGTTCGCTTCTTCATTGGCGCGCAGCTCCGATTTCACGAGTTTTAGCGAACGGGTGACGAGCTTCAGCGCGTCGGGGTGAATGAGCAGACCGTGCTCCTGAGCGACATGAAAGAGCCGGATGAGATTGACCGGGTCTTTTTCGAAGAAATCCTCCGAGGTGACGGTGAGCCGGCCCCTGTCCACGGTAAAGCCCTGAATATCCTTCTTGCGGCGCAGCGCCTGCATGAAGCGGCCGATACCCGGCTTCTTCTTTTGCTCCTGCTCTTCCAGCACCGTGCAGAGAATGCGGGTGAGATCGCCCACATCCTTCGCCACCAGAAAATAGTGCTTCATGAAACGCTCGACGCCCTTCAGGCCGCCATGCCCGTGATAGCCGAGGACGCGGGAAAGCTCGGGCTGAATGTCAAACGTGATGCGCTCTTCCGCCCGGCCCGTGAGGAAATGCAGCATGCAGCGCACGGCCCAGAGAAAATCATCCGCGCGCACCAGCGCATTGAATTCCTTGCGCGTGAAAATTCCGACCTTGGCAAGCTCGTTCGGGCTTTTGAGCTGATAGATATATTTAGCGATCCAGAACATGGTGTGGATGTCGCGCTGGCCGCCCTTGCCGTCCTTCACATTGGGCTCGACGAGATAGCGCGAGCGCCCGGAGCGCTCATGGCGCTCGTCCTGCTCGGCAAGCTTCGCCTCGACAAACTCCACCGCACTGCCCTTGGCGACATCTTTAAAGAAGCGCTCTTCCAGCTCCTCGAAGAGCTTGTGCTCGCCGATCAGAAAGCGCGCCTCGAGAATGGTGGTGCGGATCGTCATGTCTTCTTTGGAAAGGCGCACGCTTTCATCGACCGAGCGTGTGGCATGGCCGACTTTGAGCCCGAGGTCCCAGAGGATGTAGAGCATGTATTCGACGAGGCTCTCGCCCCAGGGGGTCTGCTTGTACGGCAGCAAAAAGAGAAGATCGACGTCTGAGCCCGGCGCCATGGTGCCGCGGCCATAGCCGCCTACGGCCACGACGGCAAGACGCTCGGCCTCGGACGGGTTGGCGACGGGAAAGATCCGGGCCGTGGCAAAGTCATAAAGCGAGATAATGACGCTATCCATGAGCTCAGCCAGCGCGCTCGCGCAGGCCCGGCCTTTGAAGACCCCCTCTTCGAGCCGCGCCCGGCAGAGCGCCCGGCCCTCTTTCAGCTCGCCCCGCAACCGGTCCACCACCTGCCGGCGCACCGCCATTTCATCGCCGCCCTGATCGGCAAAGCCGATGAGCTCAGCGGTCAGCGCCTCGCGGTCCGAAACGGGCTCCAATGCAGGCCCGGAAACTGGGTTGGGCGCGGCAGATTTTTCGGCAGGTTTCGCTGCAGCTTTTGCGGCTTTGGGGGACATAAAAGCTCCGGTGGTCGGATGGTCCGTTTGTCAGACCGCTTTCAAGGGCGGTTCTTTCTTATGTATAGCACGCCAGCGGCTTTGCGAGGCCGCTGGCGCGAGGGAGGAGAGAGAGGCAGCCTTACGAGGCAAGCAGCCTTTATGTGCTTCGCAAGCCCCGCGCCAAAAGCAGCCTTGCGGCAAGGGCGCGGAAATGCGCGCCTTTTTCGCCGGAACCTTCATTCCGGTATCGCAACAATGACGAAAACTTGGGCGCAGCCGGTCCCTTCCGCCCAAAATCCGGGCAGCCGGCCGTGTGAGGAAATGGCCAAGCACGGCGCAGAGGCTTTTCCACTGCCCCCGCGCCTTTTCTTCGCCGGGTGTGAATCACAGTCACAGGCTGGCTTGCGCTTTCAGCGAGTCATCCAAGCGTAGCACGCGCATAGTCCGTCCACGGACTTATCCACAAGTGCGGCAAAAATCCCCTTTTGACACGTTTTTGCGTCCAAAAAGCGGTTTATTCGCCGTTTTCGGCGAGTTTTTGCGCTTTTAGCTCATAAAGCAGATCGAGCGCTTCTTTCGGGCTGAGCTCGTCCGGGTTGACGGCCTCGAAGGCCTCTTCCAGCGCGCTTTTCTTCGCCCCGCGCGAATCCGCAGGTCTCGGCGCAGCGGAGAAAAGCGGCAAATCATCCACAATGCGGCCCGCGCCGCGCGTTTCCGCCCCGCTTTCCAGCACATGCAGCACGTCATTCGCCCTTGCGATCACAGCGGGCGGCAGGCCGGCGAGTTTGGCGACCTGAATGCCGTAAGAGCGGTCGGCGGCCCCCGGCCCCACTTCATGCAGGAAGACGACATCCCCCTGCCATTCCTTCACCTTCATCGTCGCATTGGCGAGGAACGGCAGCTTTTCGGCAAGGGCGGTGAGCTCGTGATAATGGGTGGCGAAAAGCGCCCGGCAGCGGTTTTCCTCATGCAGATGCTCAACCGCCGCCCAGGCGATGGAAAGCCCGTCAAAGGTCGCCGTGCCCCGGCCGATCTCATCCAGAATGACCAGCGAGCGGGGCCCGGCCTGATTGAGAATGGCCGCCGTCTCCACCATTTCGACCATGAAGGTGGAGCGCCCGCGCGCCAAATCGTCCGCAGCGCCCACGCGGGAAAAGAGCCGGTCCACCACCCCGATATGGGCGGCAGCGGCGGGCACGTAAGAGCCCATTTGCGCCAGAATGGCGATGAGCGCGTTCTGGCGCAGGAAGGTCGATTTACCGGCCATGTTGGGGCCGGTCAGAAGCCAGAGCCGGCGCGCCTCGCCCTTGTCGCCGGAAAGATCGGCGTCATTCGGCACAAAAGGCCCCTCGCCCGCCTTTTCCAGCGCCGCTTCCACCACAGGATGGCGACCGCCCGTCACTTCAAAGGCAAGGCTGTCATCGATCCTTGGGCGCGTGTAGCGCCGTTCTTCGGCAAGATCAGCCAGCCCTGCGGCCACATCGAGCCGGGCCAAGGCTTCGGCGGCCTGCGAAATCGCTGCCGCTTCCCCTTTCACTGCCTCCGAAAGCTCCGAGAACAGCTCCATCTCAAGGGCGATGGCGCGGCCCGCCGCCTCGGTAATGCGCGAGGCAATGTCGGAAAGCTCGACCGTGGTAAAGCGCACGGCATTCGCCAGCGTCTGGCGGTGAATATAGGCGTCCTTATGAACGCCGGTCATGAGCGGGTCGGCATGGCGCGGCGAGACCTCGATATAATAGCCCAGCACATTGTTGTGCTTGATCTTGAGCGCGCCGATGCCCGTCTCTTCGGCATATTTCGATTGCAGGCCCGCAATGACGCGGCGGCTTTCATCGCGCAGCATCCGGCATTCATCGAGCGGGGCGGAAAAGCCTTTGGCGATAAAGCCACCATCACGCGCCAGAAGCGGGAGATCGGGGCTGAGCGCCGCCGTCAGCCTGTCCTGAAGGGCAGCGGCCCGCCCTTCCAGCGCCGCGCGCTCGCGGGCGATTTCCTCTGGCAGGGCCTGGGAGGCAGACGCCAAAAGCGCGGCGATCCTATGGGCGCCTGCAAGCCCGTCTCTTGCGGCAGCAAGATCGCGCGGACCGCCGCGACCAGCAGTCACGCGCGAGAGCGCTCTTGCCATGTCCGGCACGGATTTAAGCTCGGCGCGCAGGCGCGTGCGCAATTCCCGCGCCTCCAGAAACCAGCTCACCGCATCGAGCCGGGCGATGATGGCGGCAGGATCGGTCAGCGGCGCCTTCAGCCGTTCGGCGAGCAGCCTTGCGCCCGCGCCCGTCACCGTGCGGTCGATAACGGAAAGAAGGCTGCCGCGCGCCTCGCCCGACAGCGTGCGGGTGAGCTCCAGATTGGCGCGCGTTGCCGCATCCATGGCGAGAAACGCGCCGCTGCGCGCCGGGCGCGGGGCTTTCAGGCGCGGCATCTGACCGACCTGGGTCAGCTCCAGATAATCGAGCAGCGCGCCAGCGGCGGAAAGCTCGCCCCGGCTGAAATGGCCGAAACCGTCAAGCGCGCTTACCTCCAACAGCTCTTTGAGGCGCCGCTCGGCCCGCGTGCTGTCGAAAAGGGAAGGATCGAGCGGGGTCAGCGCGGCGCGCGTCTGGCGCAAGGTTTCGGCCAGAGCGGGGTCGGTGAAAAGCGGGTCGGGCAGGAGAAGCTCGCCCGCCTCGAGCCGGGCAAGCTCGGCGCCGAGCTCGCCGGGGGCGATGCTGGTCACCCGGAAATCGCCCGTCGAGATATCTGCCCAGGCAAGGCTGAGCGTGTCGCTCGCCCCGAGACGGGAGAGCGCGGCAAGATAATTGTGCCGGCGGGCATCGAGCAGCGTGTCTTCGGTCAAGGTGCCGGGGGTAACGAGGCGCACCACCTCGCGGCGGACGACGGATTTCGCCCCGCGCTTTTTCGCCTCCGCCGGATCTTCGGTCTGCTCGCAGATCGCCACTTTGAAGGAGAGGCGGATAAGACGCTCGAGATAGGCATCGGCGGAATGGACCGGCACGCCGCACATGGGGATATCTTCCCCCAAATGCTTACCTCGTTTCGTAAGCGTAATGTCCAGTGCTTCGGCGGCCTTCACCGCATCCTCGAAGAAGAGCTCGTAGAAATCGCCCATGCGGTAGAAGAGGAGGGCGCCCGGGTGATCCTTCTTGATCTCCATATATTGCGCCATCATGGGCGTGACGGCTTTCACCGGCTCACTGCCGGCGGCCCCGGCAGCTCCCGCCGCGCCCGCGCGCTTTTCCGTCCCCTCGTTTTTCTCGACCGCCGCCATGCTTACCCTCGAAATGAAGAGGCGCAATCTAGCAGATTCCCCCTCATCTGCATCTAGCCTGCATCCAGCCCAAGGCGCCCCGCCGGTAAAAACCGCGCGCCTTAACCGTCCAGTCAGGCTCTTTTGCGAGGCTCTCTCCCGCTTTCCGGCAAAAAGATTGCGGCGGGGGGTAGCGGGGCAGAGCAATATGCGTTAAGAACGCCGCGCCCGATCATTTCAAAAGTTGCGCAGATTGGCCATGACGAGAAACAAAAAAGCATTTACCGACGAAGAAGCGCTGCGTTTCCATGCCCGGGGCAAGCCCGGCAAGCTGGAAATCAACGCCACCAAGCCCATGGCCACGCAGCGGGATCTCTCGCTCGCCTATTCGCCGGGCGTCGCCGCGCCGGTGCGCGCCATCGCCGAGAACCCGGACACTGCCTACGACTACACCTCCAAAGGCAATATGGTCGCGGTGATCTCCAACGGCACGGCCATTCTCGGTCTCGGCAACCTGGGCGCGCTTGCCTCCAAGCCCGTGATGGAAGGCAAGGCGGTGCTCTTCAAGCGCTTTGCCGATGTCGATTCCATCGATCTTGAGATCGAAACGGAAGATGTCGACGCCTTCATCAATTCCGTGCGCTATCTCGGGCCGTCTTTCGGCGGCATCAACCTGGAAGACATCAAGGCGCCGGACTGCTTCATCATCGAAGAACGCCTGCGCGAATGCATGAACATTCCCGTCTTTCATGACGACCAGCACGGCACGGCGATCATTTCCGCCGCCGGTCTCATCAACGCGCTTTATCTGACGGGCAAGGACATCAAGGACATTACCGTCGTCGTCAACGGCGCGGGCTCGGCGGGCATTGCCTGCCTCGAGCTCATCAAGGCAATGGGCCTGCCGCATGATCAGGCGATCCTTTGCGATACGAAAGGCGTCATCTATCAGGGCCGCGAAGAAGGCATGAACCAGTGGAAGTCGGCCCATGCGGTGCCGACCGACAAGCGCACGCTCGAAGAAGCGGTGAAGGGCGCGGATGTCTTTCTCGGCCTTTCCGTGCAAGGCGCGCTCACCCCTGAAATGGTCGCCTCCATGGCCGACAAGCCGATCATTTTTGCAATGGCGAACCCGGACCCGGAAATCACGCCGGAAGAAGTCGCCGAAGTGCGCGACGATGCGATCATGGCGACGGGCCGCTCGGACTATCCGAACCAGGTCAATAACGTTCTCGGCTTTCCTTACATCTTCCGCGGCGCGCTCGATGTGCGCGCAACGACGATCAACGAAGCGATGAAGATCGCCGCCGCCGAAGCGCTTGCCAAACTTGCGCGCGAAGATGTGCCCGATGAAGTAGCCGCCGCCTATCAGGGTGAGCGCCCGCGTTTCGGCGCAAGCTACATTATCCCTGTGCCTTTCGATCCGCGCCTCATTCGCGAGATCCCGTCCGCCGTTGCAAAAGCTGCGATGGATACCGGCGTGGCGCGCATGCCGATCGTCGATATGGACGGGTATAAGAACAAGCTCTCCGCCCGCCTCGATCCGACGCAAGGTTCGCTGCAGGTGATCTACGAGCATGTCAAACGCGATCCGAAACGCGTGGTCTTTGCCGAAGGCGAAGAAGAACGCGTCATCCGCGCCGCGCTCACCTTCCGCGATCTCGAGCTCGGCCATCCGATCCTGATCGGCCGGGAAGAGCGCATCCGCGAGACGATGCGCTCCATCGGATTGGACTCCGGCACGGCGCTCGAAATCGTCAACTCGCGTGTCTCCCACCGCGCCGATACGTACGCCGATTTCCTCTATAAGCGTTTGCAGCGGCGCGGCTATCTGCAGCGCGACTGTCTGCGCATGGTGAACAACGACCGCAACGTTTTCGGCGCCTGCATGGTCGAACACGGCGATGCCGATGCGATGGTGACGGGGGCGACGCGCAATTATGCCGTCGCGCTTTCCGAAGTGCTGCGCGTCATCGATCCCTTGCCGGGCTCGCGTGTCATGGGCATTTCCATGATCATCGTGCGCGGGCGCACCGTGCTTGTCGCCGACACGAACGTGCACGACATGCCGAGCGCCGAAGAGCTTGCCGATATCGCGATGCAGGCAGCCGAAGTGAACCGCCGCCTCGGCCAGGAACCGCGCGTTGCCATGCTTGCCTATTCCACCTTTGGTCATCCTTCGGGCGAGCGCTCGACACTGATGCGCGAGGCGACGGAAATTCTCGACAAGCGCGGCGCCGATTTCGAATATGACGGGGAAATGGCCGCCGATGTGGCGCTCAGCAAAGAGGCGATGGCGCTTTATCCGTTCTGCCGCCTTTCGGGTCCCGCCAATGTGCTGATCATGCCGGCCATTCATTCCGCTTCCATCTCAACGAAGATGCTGCAATCGCTGGGCGGGGCGGAAGTGATCGGCCCGCTTCTGACCGGTCTTTCCCGGCCCGTGCAGATCGTCAATCTGGGCGCGACGGTTTCCGACCTCGTCAATATGGCCGCTTTCGCCGCTTACGATCTCGACAGCACCTCGCGCCTCGTGCGCTAAACATTCCTGCCGGTATTTCCCGTGAAGGCGTTGCCAGAGCCTGGCAGCGCCTTCATAGTATCCGCACCCGTGACAACACATCACAAGCGGAGGCCCATCATGCGGCTTGCATCTTTCTTTACGCTCGCACTTGCGCTTGCCCCGGCTCTTGCCGGCGGCGCGCTTGCCGGTGAAACACCGGCACCCGAAGGGGCGGAAGTTTATTTCATTACGCCGGAAGACGGCGCGACGGTTTCAAGCCCCGTTACCGTACAATTCGGTCTGAAAGGCATGGGCGTTGCGCCTGCCGGGATCGACAAGGATCATACCGGCCATCACCATCTGCTCGTCGATACGCCGATGCTGGAAGGCGAAGCGCTGGATTATTCTATTCCCGCCGACGAGAACCATGTGCATTTCGGCGGCGGCCAGACGGAAACGAAAATCGAGCTGGAACCGGGCACGCATACGCTGCAATTGCTGCTGGGCGACATGAACCATATTCCGCATAACCCGCCCGTCGCTTCCGAGCAGATCACCATCACGGTCGAATAGACCGGGACGGCGCGCAGACATGCAAAAGGCGGCCTCTTGAGGCCGCCTTTTCATTTGCGCAATGGCGCGTGGATTACTTGTTCGCGAATTTCGTGAAATAGCGGTCGTTGATGCGCGAGACGGGGAAGAGGATCAGCACATCGGTGGTGCCGAACTGGCTGTCCACCACCGCGCCATCGCCAATATAGCAGCCCGCGCGGATATAACCCTTGATCATGGGCGGCAGGGCGCGCAAGGCACCGCGCAGATCGATCTCTTCGCGCGTCATGCGGTTCATTTCCACATACTGATCGTCGAGCGCGCGCACATACCACTCATCCGGCGTCAGGAACTCGTGATAGAGATAGGAGAGGGGCAGGGCGAGCTCGTCCGGGTCCGTCGTTTCGAAACTCGCACAGCCGAACATCACATCAAGCCCATGCATGGCGATGTAATGGCCAATGCCGTGCCAGAGCAGCTCCACCGTCGGCTTGTTGCGGTAGGCGGGCAGCACGCAGGAGCGGCCGAGCTCCAAAAAGCGCAGGCCTTCTTTACGGGCGCGGGCGAGCAGCGGCTCGATGTCATATTCCCCGGCCGTATAGAAGCCGCCATGGGCATCCGCCACCTCCTGGCGCAGCAGGCGGTAACAGCCGACCACCGCTTGCGGGGGCACGCCGTCGCCTTCCCAGCCTTCGGCCAGCTTGTGGTCGATCACCAGAAGGTGGTCGCAAATATCGTCGAACCGGTCCATGTCGCGGCGGGTCGCCAGCGCCGTGGGGTCCGGGGTCGCAGACATTTCTTCGTAGAAAACGTGATAGCGCAGTGCCTGGGCCGCATCGATCTCTTCGGGCGTCTGCGCCAGACGCACTTCAAGCGCCCCGCGCCGACCGAAGGTCGCCGTGCTTGCGCTTGCGTCTGTCTGGGATAGCTGCGCGCCCTGCCCAGATACCGCCTCTTTTGACCGTGCCATGCCCGAACCCATACCAACTCCAGGGGCTGTTCTTTCGGCGGTGATCGTAGTGAGACTGCCCGTCATTTGCACTATCCTTTCATTAACTAGGCTAAGCGTGCAAGGAGCCTGTCTCTTATTGAACCCGAATTGTGACCCTGTGATGTCACACTTAAGGTCCTGATTCTACTTTTAATTCTCCGCTCTCTGCTGCCCTCGAGGCCGATTCGATAGCACCGCGCCGCTGCAGCCAGGCCAGGAAAAGAAGGCCGGGCAGGGCGGCGAGCGCGGTGAGCGAGAAGAAGACCGCCCAGCCGCTCAGCGCCACCATGTAGCCCGCGCCCGCCGAAAAGACGGTGCGCCCCGTCGCCGCCAGCGCCGTCAACAGCGCGAACTGCGTCGCCGTTACATCGCGGGCCTGACAAAGATGCGAAAGGAAGGCGACGAAGACCACCGTGCCGAGCCCGCCCGTCACCTGCTCGATGGCCACCGCGCCCGCGAGCACAAACGCATCGTCGCCCGCAAGCGCCAGCACCACGAAGGCAAGGTTGGAGAGAAGCTGCAGGATGCCCGCGATCCAAAGGCTGCGGGTCATGGGCAGGAACTTCATCATCGCCCCGCCGAGAAAGCCGCCGACCAGCACCATGGGAAAGCCCACCCCATTGGCGATGCGCGTATAGGTTTCTTTTTCAAACCCGATGTCGAGCGCAAAAGGCCCCATCAAGGTGCCTGCCAAAGCATCACCGAGTTTGAAAAGCAGCACGAAAAGAAGAAGCGAAAACCAATCGGGCTTTTGCGCGAACTCGGTGAAGGGACGGATCACCGCATCTTCAAAGCGCTCCTTCGGGCTCATATGCGCCTGGCGCGCCTGCACTTCCGCATTGCCTTCCGGCTCGCGCGCAAGCAGCACGGCAATCATGCACAGCGCGATAAGCGCGGCCATGGCTGCATAGCCCGCGCTCCAGACCCAGTCCTGCGAGACACCAGCGCCTTGCAAGGCCGAGACGATTTCCACCGTGCCTGCACCGGAGGCCAGGAGCGCGATACGGTAAGCGGCGACGTAATTCGCCATGCCCGCCGCATATTGATTTTCATCGAGGCTTTCGATGCGGAAGGCATCGATGACGATATCCTGCGTTGCCGAAACGAACGTCACCCCCAGCGCGGCAAGCGCCATGACGACAGGGGCGGCGGCCGGGTCCACCAGTCCCATGACCGTAATGGCAAGGACGAGCAGAAGCTGACAGCCGAGCAGCCAGCCGCGGCGGCGCCCGAAAAACCGCGTCAAAAGCGGGAAGGGCAGCGCATCGACGGCGGGCGCCCAGATGAATTTCAGCACATAAGGAATGCCGACCAGCGCGAAGAGGCCGATCGTGCCGATATCGACGCCCGCCTCGCGCAGCCACAGATTGAGCGTGGAATGGGTGAGCGCCAGCGGCACCCCGGCGGAAAAACCGAGCACCAGGATAACGAGCACGCGCGGCTCGGTATAAACGCTCCAGGCCCGCAGCCAGTTTGCGGCAAGGCGGCTGGGCCGGGCAGGTTTTTGCGGCTCGTCCATATTCTTCCCCCAAAAGCGGGGCTACCATACGTGCCCGGCTTCAAAACCGCGAGGAAAGATCATAGGCAAAATGGCAGAACTTTGCTTGAGGCGGGCAGGGGAGGCGGATTGCAAAACCCTCTCTTCCATCGCCTTCACCGCCAAAGCCCATTGGGGTTATGACGCAGCTTTCATGGAGGCATGCCGCGCCGAACTCAGCTTCGATGCGGGCCGGGTCAAAGCCGAGCATATCGTCATTGCCGAACGGGCGGGGGAGCCTGCCGGATTTTACTCGCTCGTTGCGAGCGAGGCGCCGGGGGTAGGGGAAGTGGAAGACATGTTCGTCCTGCCCGGCCATATGGGCGCGGGCATCGGGCGCGCCTTGATGGCGGACCTTACACGCGAGGCGAAGACGCGCGGGATGACACGACTCGAAGTCGATGCCGATCCTAATGCGCGCGCCTTTTACGAGAAGATGGGGTTCGAGGTCTTTGCCACCTCGCCTTCCGCTTCAATTCCGGGGCGCGAGCTGCCGCGGCTTTACCTCACCCTTTAAGCGGCAGCGTAGGCCGAACGGCGGCCCGCCCAATGATTGAGCGCGGCCTGCAATTCTTCGGGCATGACGGGTTTGGAAAGATAATCGTCCATACCCGCATCGAGACAGGCCTGCCGGTCCTCGACCATCGCATTGGCGGTAAGCGCGATGATGGGCACATCGGACCATTCCGGCCCCAGCGCGCGGATGCGTTTCGTTGCCTCGAAGCCGTCCACTTCGGGCATGTGCAAATCCATCAGCACGAGATCGAAATAGCCGCCGGGCTCGCCTTTCAGCGCCTCGACGACTTCCGCGCCATTCTCCACCATTCTGACCTTGTGACCCTGGCGCTCCAAAAGCGTGCGGGTGAGAATGGCGTTGAGCTCATTATCCTCGGCAACAAGCACGCTCAGCCCCTCGCCTTTTTCGGCGCTGGCCTGAGGCACGGCGGCGGACACTTCTTCCACCGTCTCCACCTCGCCCGCCAGCAAGCGGCGTTTGAAGGAGGAATGGCGCACCGGGCGCACGAGATAGCCGTCGAACGCTTCAGGCGCGGCCGTGCCCGGCGCCACGATGACGAGCGTACGCGTACCCGCTTCTTCCAGAAGTCTGGTGATCTCTTCGCGCCGCGCCTCGGCATTGCGCTCGCAAATGAAGGCAATGTCGGCGGGGCCGTCTTCCATGGCGGCAAAGCCCTGGGCGACTTGAGCGCCCATATTTTCCAGAAGATGCTGCAAGGCGCGCGCGGTCATGGGTGAGGAAACGGCGACAAGCGCGCGCCGCCCGTCAAGATCGCGGGCCGAAGGCAGCGCTGCCTCTTCCACATCGCATTCGATCGTAAAGGCAAAAGTCGAGCCCACGCCCTTTTCACTTACGACCGAAATCTCGCCGCCCATCACCTCGACAAGGCGTTTGGAAATGGCAAGGCCAAGTCCCGTGCCTTCAAAGCGGCGGGCAAGGCTGGAATCGGCCTGCGAGAATTCATCGAAGATGCGTGCGGCATCCTCCTCGTTCATGCCGATGCCTGTGTCCTCAATGAGGACTCTCAGCCGCGCGCGCCCGGTCGCCGCCGGCATATCGTCCGCCAGGGACACATGAATGAGCACGCCGCCTTTTTCCGTGAACTTCACCGCGTTACCGGCCAGGTTCATGATGATCTGGCGCAGGCGGATTTCATCGCCCTTGAGAATGCGCGGCACATCCGGATCGACGATGGAAGCAATGTCGATGTCTTTTTCAAAAGCGCGGGCGGCCAGAAGCTCGGTCACGCTTTCGATGAATTCATGCGGGCTGAAGGGCTCGTTATCGAGATGGATCTTGCCCGCCTCGATTTTCGAATAATCGAGAATGTCATTGATGATGGCGAGCAGCGAGCGGCCGGAATCGCGCACCGCCTCGGCATAGGAGCGCTGCGCGGGCACAAGCTCGGTGTCGAGCAGAAGCTGCGTCATGCCGAGCACCGCATTCATCGGTGTACGGATTTCATGGCTCATGGTCGCCAGGAAAAGGCTCTTGGCCTTGTTGGCGCGCTGGGCCTCTTCCAGCGCCTCGCCAAGCTGCTGCTCGACGAGTTTGCGGTCGGTAATGTCCCGGCCCATGGTCTGAATTTCCGCAAGCCGCCCGTCTTCATCGCGGATGGCGAACTCTTCCCAGGCAAACCAGCGCGGCCCCCGCGTGGTGACGACATGCTGGTCATAGCGCACCCGGTAAGGCGGCAAAGCCAGCCCTGCGAAGTCACCGAAATAGGCGGGGATTTCACCTTCGGGCACATCGGGAATAAAGACCGAGCCGATCACCTCATCGCGCGGCACGCCGAAGGTCTGGCAAAACACTTCATTGGCGTAGGTGGTAAAGCCGCGCAGGTCTTTTCTGAAAATCACATCGCCCTGCGCATCGATCAGCGTGCGGTAGCGCTCTTCGCTTTCTTTCAGTTCCCAATTGCGGTCGGACAATGTTTCGAAGCGCGCCTCGAAAGCCGCGCGCTGGCGCGCCGCCTTGCGGCGTTCCTGCAGATAAAGCAGACCGAAAACCGAGGCCGCCCCCGCCCCGATCATCCCGGTGCCAGCCATCAGGCCGAGCAGCATATCCGCGCCCATCATGAACTGCGTTCCCCTTTACGCCCCCGCCTATAGCTCAAGCAGGGTCTGCCACGCCGCCTAGAGCCGCGGCGCCGCGCGCCCGGCTCTTCAGCGGCCCCTCCAGCCTCGCCCGGAGAAGTTACAAAGGGCTTAAAATGCCCCGGATTGTGCGGGTTTTGGCCTCTTCCGGCCTGTCAGGCGGCGGCCCCCAGCCTTCCTGCGGCAAGCTGGCGGTAGGAAAGCGCCTCGGCGATATGGAGGCGGCCGACGGAGGGAGCGCCTTCGAGATCGGCAAGGGTGCGGGCGACGCGCAGCACGCGGTGATAGCCGCGGGCGGTGAGTTTCATGGCTTCCGCCGCCTCGCCCAAAAGCGCCCGGCCGGCGTCATCGGGGCTTGCCACTTTTTCCAGAAGCTCGCCCTCGGCCTGGGCATTGAGGAACGTGCCTGCCTGAAGGAGCGTGCGCGCTTCGTCCTCACCGGTTTTGTGACTAGCAGTCACATCGCCGTAGCGCTCTGCCTGGATTTGCCGGGCAAGAGCAATGCGCGCGGCAATATCGGCAGAGCTTTCGGCAGGCGGCGGCAGGGCGAGATCGGCGGCAGAGACGGCGGGCACATCCACATGAATGTCGATCCGGTCCATCAGCGGGCCGGAAAGTTTGGCCTGATAGTCGCCCACGCAGCGCGGCACCCTTGCGCAGGCCTGGCTCATATCGCCGGCATGGCCGCAGCGGCAGGGGTTCATCGCCGCGATGAGCTGGAACCGCGCCGGATAGGTGATATGGGCATTGGCGCGGGCGACGACGGCCTCGCCCGTCTCGATGGGCTGGCGGAGCGAATCGAGCACCTGGCGGGAAAACTCGGGCAGCTCATCGAGAAAGAGCACGCCCCCATGGGCAAGCGAAACCTCGCCCGGCTTTGCCCGGTGCCCGCCGCCGATAAGGGCGGCCATGGAGGCGGAATGGTGGGGCGCGCGGTAAGGGCGCCGCCGCGTCAGGCGCCCGCCTGCAAGCTGGCCCGCCATCGAGGCGATCATGGAGGTGTCCAGCATCTCACGGGCGCCGAGCGGGGGCAGAATGCCGGGCAGGCGCGCGGCAAGCATGGATTTGCCGGAGCCAGGCGGGCCGACCATCAGCATGTTGTGCCCGCCGGCCGCCGCCACTTCCAGAGCCCGCTTGGCGCTTTCCTGGCCCTTGATGTCCTTCATGTCGGGAAGGGGGCCTGCCGCGTCTTCCGCCTTTAACGGCACGGGCTCGGAAAGGGACTGGCTGCCCTTAAAGTGATTGATGAGCTGGATGAGGTTTTTGGGCGCAAGCACGCCTGCCGTTTCGGACCCGAAACCAGCCCAGGCCGCTTCCGAGCCGCAGCCATGGGGGCAGATCAGGCCCTTGCCCCTTCCGTTGGCGGCAACAGCGGCGGGCAGCGCCCCCGTCACCGGGGTCAGCGCGCCGTCAAGCGCCAGCTCCCCGATCGCCACGAAGCGGGAAAGATCTTCGGCGCCGATCACATCCATCGCCGCCAGAAGGCCGAGCGCGATGGGCAGGTCGAAATGCGAGCCTTCTTTCGGCAGGTCCGCCGGGGCGAGATTGACGATGATGCGTTTGGGCGGCAGGCCGAGGCCGAGCGCGGCAAGGGCGGCGCGCACCCGCTCGCGGCTTTCGCCCACCGCCTTATCCGGCAGGCCGACAATCGTGAAGGCGGGCAGGCCCGGGCCCATCTGCACCTGCACATCGACCGGCCTTGCGTCCAGCCCCCAAAAGGCCACCGTTTCCACATGCGCGACCATGGCTGCTCCGCTCCCGCGCGCCCCAAACGCGCGCTTGGCAAATTCCCCATTTCGCCAAGGCTAGCGAAGCGGGTCGCGCCAAACAAGAACATTTTGGGAACATAGACGTGTGCAGCGGGCCGTGCACACGCATCGGGCGAGGCCGGGTCCCGCGCTGCTTAAGGCTCCAGCGGCGGGCCTTTCAGCTCGACGACATTGCCTTCCGGGTCGCGGACATAGATCGAGGGGCCGTTGCCTTCCGCGCCGTAGCGGATGCCTTCGCCTTCCACCGGCACGCCGAAATGGGAAAAATGCGCGGCGAGCACGCTTTCGCTCCAAGGCTCGATGCGCAGGCAGAGATGGTCCATGTTCTGCGCGCTTTCCGGCACCGCTTCCGCGCCCGCTGCGGCGGGAACGAGGTCGATGATCGAGGCGCCGGCGCGCAATTGCTTCATCCCGATTTCCGGGATTTCGCGCTCAAGCTCGGCGCCGATCACATCGCGGTAGAAAGTCAGCGTCTTTTCCATGTCGCGCACACGCAGCACGACATGATCGAGACGCAAGGGTTTGAAAGGCGGCGGCATGGCTTCCTCCTTTCTCCTGAATGAAGACGCGAGGGCGCCAAGCGGCTCAGCGCTTTTCCTCGATCGCGTCCCAGACAAGACCGGCAAGGTTGGAGCCGTCGAAACGGTCGATCTCCTGAATGCCGGTCGGGCTCGTTACGTTGATCTCAGTGAGATAGTCGCCGATCACATCGATACCAACGAAGATCAGCCCGCGCCGTTTCAATTCCGGGCCGATGATTTCGCACAGTTCCTGTTCGCGCTTCGTGAGGCCCGCTTTTTCCGGCCGCCCGCCCACATGCATGTTGGAGCGGGATTCGCCCTTGGCCGGCACGCGGTTGATGGCGCCGACGGGCTCACCGTCCACCAGGATGATGCGTTTGTCGCCCTTGCGCACATCGGGCAGATATTGCTGGGCGATGAGCGGCTCGTTGGAAAGATTGCCGAAAAGCTCCAGAAGCGAGGCGAGGTTTTCATCACCTTCGGAAAGGCGGAAGACGCCCGCCCCGCCATTGCCGTAAAGCGGCTTGACGATGATGTCCTTGAACTCATCGCGGAAGGCGCGGATTTCGGCCTGATCGAGCGTGATGAGGGTGGGCGGCATGACGCCCGGAAATTCCGTCACGAAGAGCTTTTCCGGCGCGTTGCGCACCTCGCGCGGATTGTTGACGACCAGCGTCTTGGGGTGCACGCGCTCCAGCATGTGGGTCGCGGAAATGTAATTCATGTCGAAGGGCGGGTCCTGGCGCATCAGCACCACGTCCATCTCCGTGAGATCACGCGGGGCAAATTCGCCGAGGGTGAAATGCGCGCCCTTTTCCCGTTTCACGGAAAGCTGCGCCATGCGGGCATAAACCCGCCCGTCGCGCATGGAAAGCTGATGGGGCTCGTAATAGAAGAGCGCGTGGCCGCGGGCCTGCGCTTCCAACGCCAGGGCGAAGGTGGAATCGCCGTTAATGTCGATCCCCGCAATGGGGTCCATCTGGATGGCCGTCTTCAAGCCCATGATCCGTCGCCTTCTTTTCTTTCAGCCGCGCGGGCGGTTTGCCGGAATGCAGTGGCGCACAAGATGGCGACGGGCGCGCCCGGATGCAAGGCGCTTGGGCGCTCACAAAATCCGGCGGGGCAAAATCCGGCGGAAACAAAGAACCGGCTCAGTTCAGCTTCTTGCGCAGCCGCTCGAGGATTTGCGCGGCCTCGGTGGCGAGCGTCCAATTGTCCTGGGCGCGGGCAAGATCGATCGTTTGGCGGAAATCCTCCAGCGCATCGCCGTAGCGGGCAAGGCGGGTGTGGAGCTTGCCGAGATCGTAGCGGATGGCGGCCTCATCGGGCGCGATCCAGCTCATGCGGGCGAGATATTCGGCGCCTTTTTCCTCATCCCCGGCCTGGAGGGCGCGGGTGAGAAGATTGTTCTGGAGCCGTAACAAAACCAGGCGCGGCGTGACCGGCTGATAATAATCGGGGTCGAGCCGGGCGCCGGGGCCCATCGCCTGTTCCAGCAGAAGGCGCAGATCGCGGGCGCTCATTTCCGCGCCTTTATTGAAGGGATCGAGGATCGCCATTTCCCCTGCCGCTTCCAGGCGCAGGACAAAATGCGCCGGGAAATTCAGCCCCGTAATATCGAGGCCCGCGGCGTGGCCCGCATGGAGATAAAGAATGCCGAGCGCCACGGGCAGGCCCTTGCGGCGGGTAATAACATCCACAAGATTGGCGTTTTCCGGGGCGTCATACTGCGCGCGGTCGCCTTCATAATGAAAGCCGCGCCCGAGAATTTCCGAAAGCGCCTCCACCCCTTCGCGGGCGGAAAAGCTCTGGCCCGTGAAGCGGGCCTTGGCGGCGGCGGCAATGTCGCGCAGATGGCGCTCGCAGGCGGCAAGGTCGGCATCAGGCCGGTCGAGCGCGCCCAGCCAGAGCGCGGCATCGGCCAGAAGATCGGCGCGGGGCTCTTGCCCCCAATCCAGCAATGCCTGCCTGAGTTCGCCCCGATGCATGGCCTGCTCCCTTAGCGCGGGCACGCCGGGGCGTGCCGCTTTACTCGTCCTACTTCTGCTCCGGCCAGACGGGCATTTACCCTGATCTACTCCTCAAGCGCCGCGCGCCGGTCCGGATCGTCCTTCAATTGTACATGGCTTATGATGTTGCGCACACCCGAGATATCGCGGGCATGGTTAATCACGCGGGTCAGCTCGCGCTGATCCTGCGCAATGCCCATCAGATAGACCCAGCCGCGCACCGTTTCGATGGAGTAATTGATCGCCACGATGTCGGTGTCGCGCATGATCTGCGAGCGCAGCTTGGAGGAAATCAGCGTGTCTTTTGCCGCCTGCACAAGGCCCGCGCCTTCCTCGATGCGGATTTCGCTGATCACTTCGCGCACGGCCTTGACGCTCCAGGCGATGCGCACCGCCTCCACCCGCTCTTCCGGTTTGTCCACGACGCCGGTGAGCAGCACGCGCCCTTCGCTCACCTGCGTCGAGACACGGGAAAAGAGCTTGTCGTCTTCGGCGAGCAGGCGGCGGTTGATCTCAACCTGTATGGAAAGATCGTCGGCCGCCGCTTCCAGCCCGCGCTCCTGTGAGGCGCCAATGCCGGCCGCTGCGCCCGCACCGATTACCGTGCCCGTCACCGTGCAGCCGGCAAGGCCGAAACCCAGCATCGCCAAAAGCGCTGCCCGAAGAAAAAATGAGGGAGAAGAAAATGCGTGCCCGCTTCCTGCCATTGCCTGTTTCACACTCCGCTAAATTGCCCGCGAATCATCCCCGCTCCGGAGCCTTGCGGCCCCGGCAAGCGTAGCATAGTGCAAATTGCGGCGGGAGTTGGGAGAAGCTAACGGCAGACGGCATTCAGCTCGGCAAGCAGGGCTTTGAGATCGGTGCGGTAATTTTCCGCCGCCTCGGCCAGCGTCATGAAAGGCGCCATGGGGCAGCCGGGGCAATGCATATGCCGGCGCAGAAAAACGGGCAGGGTGGCCGGATGCAGCCGCATCACCTCGCCCACGATACTTTGCGCGGTCAGCCCCGCGTCCTGAAACTCCGTTTCCTTGAGATGTCCGTCCATGAGAGCACTCCTTCCCCCAGCTGCCGTAGAAGTATGAGGCGGGCAGGAGCGGGCGTCTTTGCGCGCGCGCAAGCTCTGGCGGGAATCACTCTTTAAGGGGCAGGTCTTCGGCAATGACGACAAGCGCATGCGGGTCGCGCACGGTCAGTTTCTGGCGGCCCAGCTCGACGACGCCGCGTTCTTGCCAGGCGGAAAGCGTGCGCGAGACGGTGTGAAGCGTCGTGCCCGTTAACTCGGCAATATCCTGCCGGGAGACGGGAAAGTCGATCAGAATGCCGCCCTCCACGCGCCGGCCCGCCTGCGCCACGAGCCGGGCAATGCCATGGGCGATGCGCCGCTCCACCCGCTCCGTTTGCATTTCGCGCAGGCGCGACTGGGTGTCCTGCAAACGCCCGCCCATGGTGCGCATGGCGTTGAGCGCAATGCCGGGATAGGTCTGCGCCAGCTCGCCGATAGTGGCGCGCGTCCAGCCGAGTGCCCAGGAATCGGTGACAGCCGTTGCGGTGCCCGGATAAGTCAGCCCGCCGCAAACGGCGACGCAGCCGAACATTTCCTTCGGGCCGATATAGCGGATGATGATTTCCTGCCCCTCGGGCGTGATCTGCGTGACTTTCAGCCGCCCGGCGGAAAGCACATAAAAAGCATCGGCTTCCTGATCCTGCTCGAACGCGCGCTCGCCCGTTTCAAGCTTGCGCCAATGAGCAGCGGCGAGCGCCTCATCCTTGCCGGCAGGATCGAGATTACCGAACACGTCCACCGCATCGAGCAGCGCCGGATCGAGCTGTTTTTCCTGCGTGGGCATAAGCACGCCTCTCCCCAGTGAAGGCTCCACGAATTTTGCGGTGCCCGGCAATCTGCCGGTTCTTTGTCCGCCCGCAAAGACGGAAGAACCAAGGCTTTCTATCTTCGCCTCAAGTCGGGGCCGCATTCAACCGCTGCCTGCCTTGCAAAGGAGAATTTAGATGATGAAAACCGCTTTCCGTGCCGCCATGGCCATTCTGGCTCTCACTGCCCCCGCGCAGGCCGCCGAGGTGGAAGTGAAAATGCTCAACAAGGGCGAAGCCGGCATGATGGTCTTCGAACCGGCGCTGGTGAAAGTCGCGCCCGGCGACACGGTGCGTTTCGTGCCCACCAATCCCGGCCACAACGCGCAGTCGCGCCCCGGCATGCTGCCGGAAGGTGCCGAGCCTTTCAAAGGCGGCATCGGCAAAGAGATCGCCGTTACCTTCGAGAAGGAAGGCGTCTATGGCTATGACTGCATGCCCCATTACGGCATGGGCATGGTCGGACTTGTCGTGGTGGGCGATCCCTCCGCCAACCTTAAAGAAGCCGAAGCCGTTAAACAGCGCGGCAGGGCCGCAGACCGCTTCGAGGCGCTTTTTGCCGCACTGAAAAACTAACTCCTTCGTCAAGCACCTCCTCCTGCTTAATGAAGGCTCAACGGCCCGCTTCTCCCGGCGGGCCGTTTCTTTATCTGCCTACGGACAAAGTGACGCACCGCCTCTGAATGCAATGCCTCTTTGTCGGGGCGCAAATAAGCCTCTCCAATCTTCCCTCATAGTGGCCTCAATCAGCGACGACGACCCGGTAAATGAGCCGCCGCCAGCTGTATGACCGAGCTAGATGAGGAGTTGAAACGATGAAACCGCTGCTTGGAAAAACACCGCTTGGCAAAACATTGCTTGGCACCGGAGCCGCTCTGATCCTGACGGGCATGACCGGATGGGCGGGGATGGCAAATGCCGAAGAGGTGAGCATCACGCGCGACCCTGCCGAAGTGCCCGCCCCCATCGCCCGCAACGAACCTGCAACCATTCAGGTCACGCTGGAGACGATCGAACGCGTCGCCAAGTTGAATGACGGGAGCGACTACCGCTTCTGGACCTTCAACAATCAGGTGCCTGGCCCGATGATCCGCGCGCGGGTGGGCGACACGGTGGAAGTGACGCTGACCAACAATGAAGAAAGCTGGCTGCAGCACAATGTCGACTTTCATGCTGTGACGGGCCCCGGCGGCGGCGCGCATGCAACGCTTGCCATGCCCGGCGAGACGAAGTCCTTCTCCTTCAAAGCCATGAAGCCCGGCCTTTATGTCTATCACTGCGCCACACCGACCGTTGCCCAGCATATCGCCAACGGCATGTATGGGATGATCCTGGTGGAGCCGGAAGAAGGGCTGCCGGCAGTCGACCGCGAGTTCTATGTGATGCAGGGCGAGCTTTACACGGTCGAGCCCATCGGTACGAAGGGCGAACTGACGGAAAGCTATGAACGGCTGATCGACGAGCTTCCCACGCACTATGTCTTCAACGGCAAGGTGGGCGGCCTGATCAAAGACAAGCCCTTGCAGGCGAAAGTCGGGGAAACCGCGCGCATCTATTTCGGTGTGGGCGGCCCGAACAAGACCTCCAGCTTCCATGTGATCGGCGAGATCTTCGATAAGGTCTACGATATGGGCGGCGTGAAGGCCCATACCGAAGATGTGCAGACCGTCACCGTAGCGCCGGGCGGAGCGACGATCACCGATCTCAGCTTCGAGGTGCCGGGCACCTATCTCCTGGTCGACCACGCGCTGAGCCGGGTCGAGAAGGGGCTTGCGGGACACATCAACGTGGAAGGTGAGGAAAACCCCGAGATCTTCCGCGAAAGCCTGCCGCAAAAACAGGCGATGGCCGACTAAGCAAAGATAACCCCGGCGGCACAAACCGCCGGGGTTATTGATTCACGTCATGGCGGAAATTTGCCGTTTGCCTAAATTGGCAATTATGGGATTGCAACACGGAACCTTGAAGATGGCCTTTGACGGCGCCCATAAAACAGCCGCCCCTGCAGCCGCGCTCAAAAAAGAGAGCGGCGATGCGGCGTTTCTGCGTGAGGTGCGCGCTTTTCTTGATGAGGCGTTAACGGAGGATTTGCGCGCCGCAGGCCGGGCGACAACCGGCACCCATTCAGATATCGAGGCCTGCCGTCTCTGGCACAAACGTCTTTATGAAAAAGGCTGGATCGCCCCTGCCTGGCCGAAAGCCCATGGCGGCACGGGCTGGGATGCGCGCCAGCGGATGCTGTTCGAGCGCGAGTGCGCCGAGCGCGATGCGCCGGTACTTTTTGCCGGCGGCCTGCGCAATGTCGGCCCGCTTCTTATCGAAATGGGCAGCGAGGCGCAGCGGGCGCGCTATCTGGAACCGATCCTGAGCGGCGCGCATCTTTGGTGTCAGGGCTATTCGGAGGCGGGCGCTGGCTCCGACCTTGCCGCGCTTTCGATGAAAGCGGTGCGCGAGGGTGATGCCTATATTCTAAACGGCACGAAGATCTGGACGACGGGCGCGCATCTCGCCACCCATATGTTCGCGCTGGTGCGCACCGCTTCTATCGGCAAGCCGCAGGAAGGCATCACCTTCCTGCTGATCGATATGAAAAGCCCCGGCATCGAGATCCGTCCTATCCAGACACTCTCCGGGGAGCCGGAATTCAACGAAGTGCATTTCACCGACGTGCGCGTGCCCGTTTGCGAGCGCGTGGGCGAGGAAAACGAAGGCTGGCTCGTTGCCAAGCGGCTCATGCAATATGCCCGCAAGAGCAATACAACGACGGGCCTTCTGCGCCGCACTTACCGCCTTGCCAAGGAACTTGCGGCGCGGGATGGGCTGGAGAAGGACTTTGCGGGTGCTTTCGCGGAAGCCGAGATCGGGCTCGACGCATTGGAGCGGGCCGAGGAAGCCGCCAATATGGAGCAGCCCGGCGCGCTTAATTCCTCGATGATGAAACTGCTCGCAACCGAGCTGCATCAAAAGCTGAGCGCGCTTTATCTCGATCTTGCAGGTCCCGGCGGACTTGAGGCGCTCGGGCCGGAAGAAATTTTGAAAGAAACGGCGACCGCGCCGCCGCTTGCCCATGCCGGCGCGAAATATTTCGCCACCCGCGCGGCGAGCATTTATTCGGGCACGAACGAAGTACAGCGTAACATTCTGGCAGCAAGCGTCCTTGGGCTCGGTAAAGCCGTTTGAGCGAGGCCCGCAAGCGAAAGCAAGATGCAATGGATATGACACGCACCGCTCCAAAACTTCTCTGGCTCGACAGTTTCGAGATGGGGATTCGCGAGCTCGATAAAGAGCACAAGCAGCTTTTCACGGAACTGAACGAGCTGATGGACTGTCTGGAACAAGTACCGGCTGATGAAGAAGAACGCGCGGCGCTTACCGCACGCCTTGCCGCCGTCATCACCCATCACAAAGCTCATTACGCTCACGAAGAAACACTGATGGCGCGGCGCAAATATGCCGGGCTCGAGACCCATGCGCGCGAACACCGGCGCCTTGAAAAAGAAAGCGACATGATGTTCGAGACCTTCACCGCGCTGCCGCCCAGCGCCAATGAAGGACGGCGCACACTTGCGCTGCGCATTCGCGACGGGCTGCTCGATCATTTTCTGCATTACGATCTGCGCTACAAATCGCACATGCTGGATGCAATGGGGCGCTAGGCTCCCTCAAAGAAACCCATGCGCCCCGAGCACCGCCGCACCGATGGTGACGGCGCTTAGCGTCAAAAGCACGATATGCGCCCTGTGCACGAGGCGGAACGTTGCCTCCGGCGCCGCTTCCGCCCTGCTATGGAACCAGGCATGCAGGAAAAGCGGCTCGCCGATAAAAAGCACGAAGGTGAAGATCGCCCAGACCAGCACCATGGCATGCATCCACCAGAAGGCAGGATCGAGAAACCGGCCCCAGGCCCCCAGAAGCCAGGTCATGTAAAAACCGCTGAGCCCGGCGAGCGTGACGGAAATTTTCGCCTGACCCGAAAAACGCCCTTCCACTTCCTCGAAAAGCCGTAGCCGGTCTTCCGGGCGCGCGAAACGCCGCACGGCAGGCAGGATGACGAGCGTCACCATGGCGACACCGCCCAGCCAATGCACGAGCGCCAGCACATGCAGCGCCCGCGCCAAGGTCAATTGCTCGAACATTCCCGCATTTCTTCCATTGGTCTTTAAGGAACTTTCCGCCGCTCACCCTGCGGCAATTGGTACCTGGCAGACAAGCATATAATATGCATACTAAATGCATCTATTACGCACCCAGCCTTTCCTGCCGGGTGTCCCGCCTGTTCTCAGGAGCCGCGCATGACATCGTCAGCCAAGCGGATACGCGCCTATCAGGGACCGGCATTGCTCAGCTTCGGCTTCCGGCCCTTCTTTCTCTTTGCCGGAATGTGGGCCGTTTTGGCGCTTTGTCTCTGGATTCTCATGGTATCGGGCGGCCTGACGCTTCCCAGTCACCTCGCCCCCGCGGACTGGCATGTCCATGAAATGCTCTATGGCTATATTCCCGCCGTCATTGCCGGGTTCCTGCTCACCGCCGTGCCGAACTGGACGGGCCATCTGCCCATAACCGGCGCGCCGCTTCTGGCGCTTGTACTGCTCTGGCTCGCCGGGCGCCTCGCGCTTTTCTTTTCCGCCTTTACCGGCGGGCCGGTCGCCGCCGTCATCGATGCCGCTTTTCTCTTCACCCTTGCCGCCGTGATCGGGCGGGAAGTGATCGCGGGCAAGAACTGGCGCAACCTGAAAGTCCTCGTGCTGCTCTGTCTGCTCGGCGCCGGCAACGTGCTTTATCATGTGGAAGCCATGCAGCCCGGCGCGGCTTACGGCTATGGCGCGCGGCTCGGCACCGGCGCCATTCTCTTTCTCATCATGCTGATCGGCGGGCGCATCATTCCAAGCTTCACGCGCAACTGGCTCGTGAAGCAAGGGGAGGGACGGCTCCCCGCGCCCTTCAACCGGTTCGATATTACCGCGATGGTGGCGGCAGGCATCGCGCTCTTGAGCTGGATCGCACTTCCTTTTGAGGCGGCGACCGCCTGGCTTTGCCTGATCGCAGGAAGCTTTCATCTTCTCCGGCTTGCCCGCTGGGCAGGCGAGCGCAGTTTTGCCGAACCGCTCGTGAGCGTGCTCCACGCAGGCTATCTCTTTGTGCCGCTCGGTTTCTTCGCGCTTGCCGCCGCGCATTTCTTTCCCGCCTTTCTCTTTTACGGCGACGGGCTTCATGCCTGGACCATCGGCGCGATGGGCGTCATGACGCTGGCGGTGATGAGCCGCGCCGCGCTCGGCCATACGGGCCATCCTTTGACGGCAGGGCGCGGCCTTGCGCTTATCTACGTTCTCATCGTGCTTGCTCCCTTCGCGCGGCTGTTCATGTCGATCTCGGATGCGCCGCAAACGCTCCTTTATCTCAGCGCGTTTGGCTGGATCGGCGCCTTTGGCGGTTTCGTCATTCTCTTTGCGCCGCTTCTTGCTGCGGCGCGCAAAGGAAAGGCGGGATAATTTTGCACCGCACACGGATAAATATTTCTATCAAACCACCTGGAAATTCCCCGCCCGCACTGGACGGGCCGAAAGGACTTGTGTCAATTTTCCTATCGGGAGAAATGTCGGCCGCTCCCGCAAGGCGCCCCGGCGCTCTTTCCAGGCAGCGCGGGGCCCTCCCGTGCGTGCGGCCTTACCCGCATTTCCCCTTCATCAGAAGCGTACCGCGTATCGCACCGCTTGGTGCCGTCGGACAAAACGCGCCGATACCACCACCCGGCAGCAACAGATCTCACCCGGCCCGCACGGGCCTGACGGACATCTAACGGCCGCAAGGCCAGAGGAACGAGAGAGCGCTTGCCATGACCAATACAAAAAAACTCTGGATATCCCTCGCCATTCTTCTCGTTGCCAGTTTCAGCGTGCTTTTGCTGATGGGCCGCGAGATTTATCAAAAAGCCCCGCCCATGCCCGAGCAGGTGGTCTCCACCTCGGGCGAGACGATTTATACCCGCGCCGATATGGAGCTCGGCCGGCGGGTCTGGCAATCCATGGGCGGTATGCAGCTCGGCTCGATCTGGGGGCATGGCGGCTATGTGGCGCCCGACTGGAGCGCCGACTGGCTGCACCGCGAAATCATGGCGGTGCTCAATGCCTGGGCGGCGGAAGAAGGCGCGGAAAATTATGCAGCGCTTTCTCCCGAACGCCAGGCAGCACTCAAAGGCCGCCTCGAAGGGCTCTTCCGCACCAATACCTATGACCCTGCCACCGGCACCATCACGCTTGCCGAGGAACGCGCCCGCGCCATCGAGAAAGTCTCGGGTCATTACGAACAGCTCTTCGGCAACGATCCCGCCTTCGAACCCTTGCGCGAAGCCTATGCGATGAAAGACGACACGGTGCCGGATGCCGATCACCGCAAAGCGCTCGGCGCCTTCTTCTGGTGGACCGCCTGGGCCGCCGGGACGGAGCGGCCGGGTGACACGATCACCTACACGAATAACTGGCCGAGCGAGCCCCTGATCGAAAACCGCCCGCCCGCCAGTTCCTTCGTCTGGTCGGCCTTCTCGGTGCTCTTCCTCCTGGCCGGGATCGGGCTTTTAGGCTGGCATTACGCCGTCTCTCATGGGCGCGAAGAAGAGCCGCACGATCTGCCGCCCTTCGATCCCATGCGCGGCACAGTGGTCACGCCCTCGATGAGCGCCACGGCGAAATATTTCTGGGTGCTGCTCGCGCTCTTTCTCGTGCAGATATTACTCGGCGCCATCACCGCGCATTATCAGGTCGAAGGCCAGGTGCAATACGGCTTCGAGCTTGCCAATGTGCTGCCCTATTCGCTGAGCCGCACCTGGCACACACAGCTTGCGGTGCTCTGGATCGCAACCGCCTGGCTCGGCACCGGGCTTTACATTGCGCCCGCCATTTCCGGCTATGAGCCGCCCTATCAGCGGCTCGGCGTCAACTTCCTCTGGATCTGCCTCATCATCATCGTCGTCGGCTCCTTTGCCGGGCAATGGTTCGCGGTGATGCAGACGCTCGGCCTTGAGAACAATTTCTGGTTCGGCCATCAGGGCTGGGAATATGCGGATATGGGCCGCTTCTGGCAGATCTTCCTCTTTATCGGGCTCGTGCTCTGGCTCGTGCTTGTCGGGCGGGCGCTCTGGCCGGCGCTGCGGCCGGGGGCACCGGGCCGCTCGATCACGGGCCTTCTTTTCCTTTCCACCGTCGCCATCGGCCTTTTCTTCGGGGCGGCGCTGGCCTGGGGCGAGAATACGCATATCTCGATGGTCGAATATTGGCGCTGGTGGCTCGTCCATCTGTGGGTGGAAGGGTTCTTCGAAGTCTTCGCCACCGCCGTGATCGCGTTCCTTTTCACGCGGCTCGGCCTTCTCAAATTGCAGACGGCGACGGTCGCCGTGCTCTTCGCCACCATCATCTTCATGGCAGGCGGCGTGCTCGGCACCTTGCACCACCTCTACTTCGCCGGCACGCCCACCGTGGTGCTGGCGCTGGGCGCAAGTTTCTCCGCCCTTGAAGTGGTGCCGCTCGCCTATATCGGCTTCGAGGCCTATCACACGTTCCGCCTGAGCAAGGCAACGCCCTGGATGGAACGCTACCGCTGGCCGATCATGTTCTTCCTCGCGGTTTCCTTCTGGAACCTCGTGGGGGCAGGGCTCTTCGGCTTCCTCATCAACCCGCCGCTCTCGCTCTATTACATGCAAGGGCTGAACCTCACCCCGCTGCATGGGCACACGGCGCTCTTCGGGGTCTACGGGATGCTGGGGATCGGCCTCGTGCTCTTCTGCCTGCGCGGGCTCAAACCCGAGCTTGCCTGGAACGAAGGGTTGCTGAAAGTCTCCTTCTGGAGCTTCAATGTGGGCCTTGCGATGATGGCGCTCTTCACGCTTCTGCCGCTCGGCACGATGCAGCTGATCGAGGCGATCAATAACGGTTATTGGTCGGCCCGCTCGGCGGAATTCATGCAGCAGCCCATTGTCGACCTTCTGGTCTGGATGCGGGTACCGGGCGACACGATCTTCTCCATCGGCGCGCTGGCCCTCGTGGTCTTCGTGATCGGGCTCTGGGTGCGTCCGCGCTATCAGGGCGTGCCGACGGAAGAAGAAGAACGCGCGGCAACCACCAAGGCCCGGGCATAAGGCCCGCGCATGTTGCGTAACAACGGTATGCACGGCAGGATTTTGAAATGATCGAGTTTTATTTTGAGATCCGCGCCGTGCATATCGGCTCCGTCATCCTGAGCGGCCTCATCTTCTTCTTGCGGGGGGTGGGGCTGCACGCTTTTAAAGCAAGCTGGCCGATGGCCGCGCCGGTGCGCTTTACAAGCTACACGGTCGACACGGTGCTGCTCACCTCCGCGATGATGCTGACCGTCATCCTGCAGCAATATCCTATCGCCGATCACTGGCTGACCGTGAAGGTCACACTGCTCATCATCTATATCGTGCTCGGCGCCTATGGGCTGAAATACGCCAAGACCCCGCGCGCACGGCTCGGTTTCTGGCTCGCCGCGCTTGCGCTTTATCTTTATATTGTCTCCGTCGCCCGCGCCCATGACCCGCTGGGCGTCTTCGCGCTGCTTCTCTAACAATCCCGCCAGTCAAAAAAGCCAGCGGAAGGCGCGCTCCAGAAAGGTGCGCGCACCGGTGCGCACGGGCGCGCCATGGGCCATCAGTACCTGGGAGGCGGGCCAAGCGAGCACCCGGCGGAGCGCCTCGCGCGCGGCGCGGCGGCGGATGAAAGCGCGGCGGAATTTGCGCGGCACATGGGGCTCATCGCCCGTCATCAGATCGAGCTTTGCGATCAGCGCCCGCCAGCCGGAAAACCAGCCGGGCGGGAAATGCTGCAAGAGGTCGGTGAAAATCACCGTGCCGCTTTTTTCATGAAAGAACACCGCCTCATCGGTGATGAGATTGCCGGTGACGAGCACCTGGTCGATCTCCCCTTCCCAGGCGGCAGGCGGCGCATCTTCCAGGATGCCATCAAAGGTAAGGTCTTTGCGTTTTGCGGCGAGGCGCGCGGGCCCCCAGATCTCAGCCTCCGGAAAGGCGCTCTTCCACTCTGCAAGATAAAGATGATGGAGGGAATTGGGCGCTACGAGAAAACGCACCGTGCCCAAGGCCGCCACGTCTTCCCGCACGCCTTTGTCCAGCGCAACGGGCGACCAGATGAAAAGGCTCCCGCCGCCCAAGCGGATTACCGCCATGCGGAGAGGATAATGGAAACCGGCAACCTCAACTTCCGGCCCTTCCGCCGTCCATATCTCTTCTCCGATCGGCGCGAGCATCCCCATCTCCCCTGTCTTTGCAAAGCGCGCTGACCTGCGCGGCAAGCCTGTCTGCATACTTACATAGGAAAGCGCGGCGGGGTACTTATATGAAAAGCGCTATACGCAATGGGGCGCAATGGGGATGAGAAAGAATGAGCGAGAAAGACCGGCGGTTCTGGGACAAGGCCGCGCGCAAATACGCCGCTTCCGCTATCGCCGATGAGGAGGCCTTTGCCAGAACGCTCACCCGCGTGCGCGAACTGACGCCGCCTGGCGCGCGGGTGCTGGAGCTTGGCTGCGGCACGGGCACGGCGGCGCTGCGCCTGGCGGATGCCGCCGAGAGTTATCTTGGCACCGATATATCCGGGGAAATGATCGCCATCGCGAAAGAAAAGCTGGCAGATGCCGAGAACCGCGATCTTGCCCTGCGCCTCCGCTTCCGCGCCGCCACCGCCGAAACGCTCGCCGAAGAACCGGACTGCTATGACATTATTCTGGGGTTCAACTACATTCATCTGGCGGGCGATCTACCGGGAGCCCTGGCCCATATTCGCGCACTGCTTGCGCCGGGCGGGCTCTTCATTTCCAAAACGCCTTGCATCGGCGAGGTCAATCCGCTCCTCCGCCCGCTCATTCATCTTGCCATTCCGGTGATGCAGCTTTTCGGCAAAGCGCCCTCCGTCACCTCGCTCACCGCCGCTTCGCTTGAGGACGCGATCCGCGCCGCCGGATTCAGCATCGAGGAAACCGCGTATCACAGCGTAAAGAAAAACGACTGGCGGCCCTTTATCGTCGCCCGCGCGCCGCAATAAGAGAGCGGCTTAACGCCAGGCATCTTCGATATGGCGGGGCAGGGCGCGCGGGGAAATCAGCACCGCATCGAAGCGGATGTCTTTTCCCCAATGCGTCTTATGTTGAGCGATAAAGGCTTCCGCCGCCCTTGCAATGCGCGCTTGCTGGCGCGGCTGGATCGCCTCGCCCGCCGCCGCCTTATCCTCCCGGCGCTTGACCTCGACAAAGACAAGAAGCTTGCCGCGCGTCATGACGAGATCGGCCTCGCCGACCCCGCGCCGGTAATTGCGCGCGAGCAGGCGGTAGCCTTTCGCCCGCAGCCACCAAAGGGCAATCGTTTCGGCGCGTGCACCTCTACGCTGTGCTTCCTGGCGCTGCGTCTTGCGGCGCGCCTCGCTCATTCCCGCCCGCTCTCTTTCAGCTCGAGCGCGCGGCGGTACACCTCCTTGCGCGGCAGGCCGGTCATTTCGGTGACTTCCTTTACCGCTTCTTTGAGTGAGAGTTCGTCCATGGCCGAGGCAAGCAGTGTGTCGAGATCGCCTGCCTCGGGCCCGGTTTTGTCCGGCGGGCCGACCACCAGCACGATCTCGCCCTTGGGTGCGCCCGCCTCTTCATAATGAGCGGCAAGCTCAGCAAGGCCCGCGCGGCGCACCTCTTCGAATTTCTTTGTGAGCTCGCGCGTCACCGCCGCCTCGCGGGGACCGAACACATCCGCCATATCTTTCAGGCAGGCGGCGAGCCGGCGCGGGCTTTCGAGAAAGATCAGCGTGGCGGGAATATTTTTCAGCTCTTCAAGCACCGTGCGGCGCGCGGCTTCTTTAGGTGGCAGGAAACCTGAAAAGAAAAACCGGTCGGAGGGAAGACCGGAAAGAACAAGCCCCGCCAGCACGGAAGAAGCGCCGGGCAGACAGGTCACAGTATGTCCTTCCTCCTGCACCGCGCGTACGAGCTTATAGCCCGGATCGGAAATGAGCGGCATCCCGGCATCGGAGACCAGCGCCAAAGCCTCGCCCCGCGCCAGGCGGGCGAGGATACGCGGGCGCATTTCGGCGGCATTATGCTCATGGTAAGGCAGGAGCTGCACTTTCAGCCCGTGGATCTGCATCAGCCCGCCGGTGACGCGCGTGTCCTCGCAAAGCACCGCATCGGCTTTGGCGAGCACATCGAGCGCGCGCAGGGAGATGTCTCCCGCGTTGCCGATCGGCGTTGCGGTGACATAAAGGCCGGGGGCGAGGGCCCCGCGCGGCGCTAGTGCCTGTTTCTTATCTGTCACGGAGCACCCTTGCCTGGAAGAAATCCAGTTTTCGTCATCAAGGCGCCAAAGTGCCCGGCAATAGAGAAAAGCGCAATCACCGGCGCGCGGGGGCGGGGCTCCTTATGCAAAACGGGTCCACCTTCGCGGGAAAATGCGCTAGGCTGCGCGCCAGATGCAGTTTGAGAACAGGTTCAGGAGCCGGAGGCAGATGCCGGCTCCGGGTAATTCGGGCGGTTTTACAAGATGATGGTTTCCCGGGCAGTTTCCGCCCTTCTTTCCGCGGCACGCAGCAGCTCTCTTCTTCTTTCTCTTGGCCTTGCCGGTACGGGGCTTGCCCTTTCCGGCTGCGGACAAACGCCCAAAGACGTGCAAGTAACGCCGCCGCCCGGCGAGCGGCCCATTGCCGTGACCCCGCCGCCCGCCGATCTGCCGAAACTCGATACGGGCTCTTTCCTTACCCCGCCTCATATGGAAGGGCGCGAGCCGGTGCGCGTCGCCCTGCTTTTGCCGCTCGGCGCCTCGCAGAGCAATGTGCGCGCCGTGGCGGACGCACTGGCGAATGCCGGCCAGATGGCGCTTTTTGAAAGCGGCAATGCCGATATTCTGCTGATGCCGAAAGACACGCGCGGCACGGAGGCAGGCGCGGCAGCGGCCGCCGAAGAAGCGCTGCGCGAGGGGGCGGAAATCATTCTCGGGCCGCTCTTTGCCCATTCGGTAAGCGCCGTTGCCCCGCTCGCCGAGGCGCGCGGCGTGCCCGTCATCGCCTTTTCCACGGACAGCAATGTGGCCGGCGGCAATACCTATCTTCTGTCCTTCCTGCCCGAAGACAGCGTCACCCGCGTCATCGATTATGCAGGCCTGCAATCTTACGAAACCTTCGCCGCCTTCCTGCCGCAAACGGCGTATGGCGAGCGGGTGCGCGCGGCGTTCCTGCAGGCGCTCTCGGCCCGCGCGCTGCAGATCGACCGGGTGGAAACCTATCCCGCCGACGCCCAGGCCATGTTCGATCCGGCCCGCCGCCTTGCCCGCTATGACGAGCGGCGGGCGGCGCTGCGCGCGGAAAAAGCCCGGCTCAAGGAGGCGGGCGATACCGCCGCCCTCAAACGCCTTGAAGGGCGGGACACGATCGGCGATGTGCCCTTCGACGCGGTGCTTTTGGCCGCGGGCGGCACGGAGCTGAAATCCGCCGCGCCGCTTTTGCCCTATTTCGACATCGACCCGCGCAAGGTGAAATTCCTCGGCACCGGGCTTTGGGACGATCCTTCAACGCGGCTCGAGCCTGCCGTGCAGGGCGGCTGGTACGCCGCCCCGCCGCGCGAGGCGCGCGATGCCTTCTCCGCCCGTTACCGCTCTTATTTCGGGGAAACGCCGCCGCTCATCGCCTCGCTCTCTTACGATGCGGTGAGCCTGACCTCGGCGCTCGCGCGCGCGCCCGGCAAAGACGATTTCACCCGCGAGGCACTGCTCATCGAGGACGGCTTTGCCGGGGTGGACGGGATTTTCCGTTTCCTGCCCGACGGCACGAATGAGCGCGGCCTTGCGGTCTTCGAGGTGCAGTCTTCCGGACCCGTGCTGATCGATCCCGCACCGGCCAGCTTCCGCCCCCGCGCCTTTTAAAAGCGGCACGCGGGATGGTGCTTCGGCTTTATAATTTCTTCCGCAATTCGGCAGGACACCGGGTGCGTATCGCGCTCTCGCTCAAGGAGCTCGGCTACGAGTATGTTTCAGTCAATCTGCGCCCCGGCGCAGCGGAGCATCTGACACCGGAACAGGTGGCGCGCAACCCGCAGCGGCTCATTCCCGCGCTCGAACATGACGGCCAGATCATCGCGCAGTCCATCGCCATCATTGATTATTTAGAAGAGCTGAAGCCGGCGCCGTCGCTTTATCCTGAAGACCCTGTTACGCGCGCGCAGGCGAAGGCCTTTGCGCTTGTGATCACAAGCGAGGCGCATCCACTCAACAATCTGCGGGTGCTTCTTTATCTCGGTCGGGAGCTAAAGCTTTCAGACGAGCAGCGCGACGCCTGGTTCCGGCATTGGGCGGATCAGGCCATGTCCGGCCTTGAAAAAACGCTCGAGGCACGGGATGAGAAAACCCAGTTCGCTTTTGCCGATTATCCGACTGTTGCCGAAATTTGCCTTGCCGCACAGGCGACACGCATGAGCCAGGCGGGTATGACGCTCGACGCCTATCCGCGGCTCAAGGCACTGAATGAAAAATGTGCGGCGCTGCCCGCGTTTCAGAAAGCGGCGCCCGAAGCCCAACCCGACTATGTGGCGGGTATGTAAGGCTCACTCCACCAACAATTCACCGAGCAGCTTGTCGAGCACCATGCGTCCGCGCGCCGTGGCATAAAGCTGGCCGCCGCGCCGGGTGATGAGCCCGTCCTTTTCGAGCAGCGCAAGGCGTTTTTCTTCGATAATCCGTCCACTGAGTTTCTCATAACGGGCAAGCGGCACGCCTTCGGAGAGTCTCAGCCCCATCATCATCATTTCATCGCCCTGCTCGGCGGGCGCGATTTCTTCTGTCCGCGTCAGGCCGTGTCCGGCGCGCATCACCGCCGCCTGCCAGCGGGACGGCAGGCGTTCGGTTTCCGTCGCGATTTTTTTTCCTTCAACACTGAGCCGCCCATGCGCGCCAGGGCCTGCGCCCGCATAATCGCCGTAGCGCCAGTAAACGAGATTGTGCCGGCATTCGGCGCCGGGCTTTGCATGGTTCGAGACTTCATACGCCCCGAAGCCCGCCTTGGCGCAGACCTCTTGCGTCACCTCATAAAGCGTTGCCGCATCGTCCGCGCTGGGGGGCAGGAGCGAGCCTGCCTTAAAGAGTTTTTCGAAAGCCGTGCCGGGCTCGATGGTGAGCTGATAAAGCGAGAGATGATCGGCGGCATAAGAGATGGCTTCTTCAAGTTCGCGCCGCCAGGACGCCGGTGTTTGCGCCGGCCTAGCATAGATAAGATCGAAAGAGACACGCTCGAAAACATCGCGCGCGAGTTTGACCGCTTGCAAAGCCTCGCCCACCGAATGAAGCCGCCCAAGGAAGCGCAGATCATCGTCGCTCAGCGCCTGCACGCCGAGCGAGATGCGGTTCACGCCGCCGCCCTTATAGCCTTTCAGATAGGCCGTCTCGACGCTGGTCGGATTGGCCTCCATGGAAATTTCCGTGCCCTGGGGCATGTGCCAGAGTCCGGCCACCGCATCGATGAGCCTTGTGACCGCCTGCGGCGTCATCAGCGAGGGCGTGCCGCCGCCGAAGAAAAGCGAGGTAAGCGTGCGCGGCCCGGAAAGTGTGCGGAAATATGTCAGCTCACGGATGATGGCATCGATATAAGCCTCTTCCGGCACATCGCGCATGACATGGCTGTTGAAGTCGCAATAGGGACATTTCGACAGGCAGAAGGGCCAATGGATATAGACCCCGAAACCGCCTTCGGTTTCGGCGGGGGAAAGAGAGGCGGCGCGGGCGCTATCGTCCAGCGGCAAAGCAGGCATCCGTCAATTGCTTGAAAGCATCGGCCCGGTGCGACATGGCGTGTTTGCGCGCCGGGTCCATCTCCCCGAAGGTAGTCTCATGACCCTCCGGCTGAAAGACCGGATCGTAGCCGAAGCCTTTTTCCCCGCGCGGCGGCCAGACAAGCTGGCCATCGACGCGGCCTTCGAAATACTCCGCATGCCCATCCGGCCAGGCAAGCGCCAGCCCGCAGACGAAATGCGCGCTGCGGTCGCTCGCGCCCTTTTCGGCAAGCGCGCGCTCGACCTTTTCCATGGCAAGGCGGAAGTCTTTTTCCGGCCCCGCCCAGCGGGCCGAATAAATGCCGGGATCCCCGCCCAGCGCGTGGACGGCCAGGCCGCTATCATCGGCCAGCGCCGGCAGGCCTGAAGCTTCAGCAGCGGCACGGGCTTTCAGCTCCGCATTTTCGCGGAACGTGACGCCCGTTTCTTCCGGTTCCGGCAGGCCGAGATCGCCCGCCGATACCGTTTCGATACCGAAAGGAGAAAGCAAATCTCCGATTTCCCGCACCTTGCCCTGATTATGGCTCGCCACGACAAGTTTCGGTTCGGTGAAAAGACGCGCGCTCATAGTTGCTCCTTAGAGGATCCGCTCCTTATGCAAGCCCGCTTACTTGAGCCCGGCCGCCTCGTTCTGCAGGCGCACGAGATCGGCGATGGAGTCTTTAGCAAGGCCCATCAGCGCGGAAAGCTCGTCCTGCGAGAAAGGCTCGCCTTCCGCCGTGCCCTGGATTTCCACGATGCCGCCCGTGCCGGTCATGACGAAATTCGCATCCGTATCGGCGGTGGAATCTTCGGCGTAATCCAGATCGCAAACGGGCGTGCCTTCATAAATGCCGCAAGAGATCGCCGCCACATTGTCCTTGATCGGCGAGGCGGTGAGCATGCCGCGCTCCATCATCCAGGCGACGCATTGCTGCAGCGCCACCCAGCCGCCGGTGACGGAGGCCGTGCGCGTGCCGCCATCGGCCTGAATGACATCGCAGTCCACAGTGATCTGCCGCTCGCCCAGCGCCTTCATATCCACCACCGCGCGCAAGGAACGCCCGATCAGGCGCTGAATTTCCTGGGTGCGGCCCGACTGCTTGCCCGCCGAGGCTTCCCGGCGCATACGTTCATTGGTGGAGCGGGGCAGCATGCCGTATTCCGCCGTCACCCAGCCCTTGCCCTGGCCTTTCAGCCACGGCGGCGTGCGCTCTTCAAGGCTTGCGGTGCACAGCACATGCGTGTCGCCGAAGCGCACGAAGCAGGAGCCTTCGGCTTTTTTTGCATAGCCCGGCTCGAGGATAACGGGGCGCATTTCATGGGGGGCACGGCCGGACGGACGCATGGCATCTCCTGCTTTCAAGATGTGAGACTTTAAGGGGCGCACAAGACCGGGCGCGGGCTTATGTGTCAAGCAGGAGCGCACGCATAAGGGCAGGGCAATTGACGCAGCCCCATGGGCTGCCTAGATTTTTAGCCGTCAGATCAAGGCCTTCCGCCTTTTCCGGGGGCCGTTTCGAAGGAAAGCTGGTTCACGATGGTGGCCATCAGGGACATAAACGACCGCTCCCGCGAGATTTTCCGCGGGATCGTGGAAACCTATCTGGAGACGGGCGAGCCCGTGGGCTCGCGCTATCTCTCGCGCCATCTCGGCGTCGATCTGTCCGCCGCCTCGATCCGCAATGTGATGTCGGATCTGGAATCCCTCGGCCTGCTCTTTTCCCCGCATACCAGCGCCGGGCGCATCCCCACCGATGCGGGGCTTCGCATGTTCGTCGACGGGCTCTTGCAGGTCGGCATTCTCTCCGAGGACGAGCAAAGCCAGATCGAGACCCAGATCACTCAGTCCAATCAGGGCGCGGGCAGCGTGGAAGACGCGCTCAGGGAAGCTTCGATGCTGCTCTCGGGCCTCTCGCGCTGCGCCGGGCTGGTGCTCGCGCCCAAAACCGAATCCCGCCTCAAACATGTCGAATTCGTGCCCATGGATGCGCGCCGCGCGCTGGTCGTCATGGTCACCGAAGACGGGTCGGTGGAAAACCGCGTCATCGACCTTCCTCAGGGCCTGCCGCCTTCCGCACTGCAGGAGGCGACGAATTTCCTCAATGCCAAATTGCGCGGCCTTTCCGTCGCCGATGCGCGCCGCCGCCTGCAAGCGGAGATCGAGCAGACCCGGCGGGAGATTTCGGAACTGACGAGCCGCATCGTCGAGGAAGGCTTTGCCACCTGGTCGGGCGCTGGCGCACCGGCCTCGGGGCCCGATGCGCTGCTCTCCCGCTCGCTCATCGTCACCGGCCAGTCGCGTCTTCTCGATGATGTCACCGCGATGGAGGATCTCGAGCGCGTGCGGCTGCTCTTCGAGGAGTTGGAAAACAAGACCGATGTCGTGCAGCTTCTCGGCCTTGCCGAGGAAGCGGAAGGGGTGAAACTTTTCATCGGCTCGGAAACGAAACTCTTCGGCCTTTCCGGCTCTTCCGTCGTCGTCAAACCGTTCCGCGACCAGGACCGGCAGATCGTCGGGGTGATCGGCGTCATCGGCCCGACGCGTCTCAATTACGCGCGCATCATCCCCATGGTCGATTATACGGCCGGTGTCGTCAGCCGCCTGCTCAGCCGCGGACCCTTAAGCTGAAAGGCGCGTGGCAGGCCCATGCCTTGACACGGGCGGTGAGGAAGCGCATCTCTTGCCCGTCTTTCACCGGACACGTTTCGAACCGTTAAGAACAGGACGCTTTAAAGCCCATGAGTGAGGAAAAACCGGCCAAGACCCCGTCTGACGACACGCCGCAGGAAAACGGCGAAAGCGCGCCGGACGCCGGTGCCCAGATGGGCGCGGAGGCGGCGGCTGCCGTCAATGAGGACCCCTCCATTCTGGAAGGCGAGGAGGGCGGCAAAGACGCGCTCGAGGCCGAGCTTGCCGAAACCAAGGACCGGCTTTTGCGCCTTGCCGCCGAGCTTGAAAACACGCGCCGCCGCGCCGAGCGCGAGAAGCAGGACGCGGCCCGTTACGGGGCTGCCAGCTTTGCCCGCGACGTCCTGTCCGTTGCCGACAATCTGCGCCGCGCTATCGATGCTGTGCCCGAAGAAGAACGCGCCAATGCCAGCGCGATCATCGAAGGCGTGGAAATGACCGAGCGCGCGCTGCACTCGGCCTTCGAGCGCCATGGCATCAAGCCCATCGCGCCGGAGCCCGGCGACAAGTTCGACGCCAATTTCCATGAAGCCATGTTCGAGATCCCGAATACGGGCCTGCCGAACGGCGCCATCGTGCAGGTGGTGGAGACCGGCTACATGATCGGCGACCGGCTTTTGCGCGCTGCCCGCGTCGGACTTGCCAAGGGCGAGGCAGGCGGCAATGGCGGCGGCGCCGGCGGCAAGGTCGACACGACCGTCTAAGCCGGCCCGCCTTACCGGCCATTCTCCCGGCAGCGTCATCAAGGTGACATAGAAGAAAGCTAGGAAGGGACCCCGCGAGTGACCCCCGGTCACTGTCATCTGTCCTGCGCGAGGTCCCTATGGAACGCACCGCCCCTGCCCGTCCGCTTTTCGAGGAACGCGAGAGCGCTATTCTCACCGCCGCGCGAGAGCTTTTTCAGCGCGAAGACTGGGAACTCGTAACGATCGACGAGATCGCGGCGAAAGCACAGATCGGCAAGGGCACGGTCTATAAGCATGTGGCGAGCAAGGACGAGCTTTATGCGCGCCTTGCCATGGAGATCGACCGGCGCCTTCTGGCGCGGATCGAGGCGATTGACGATGCAGCTCCGCCGCTCGATCAGCTTGCCGCTTATATCGCCGCCTTCTGGCAACTTGCGGACCTGCCGCCCGAAGAGCGTAATCTCATGCAATATTGCGGGCGGGTCAGTTTCCGCCGCCGCCTGCCCGTGCCCATGCGCGCCAATTGGGGGATGACCGAGCAGCAATTGCGCGACCGGCTGCTTGCCATTTTACGCGCCGGGGTCAGCGCCGATCTTATCGAACCGCGGCCCGACGATTTGCTGCTTTTCGGCGTCCAATCCGCCCTGCACGGGGCGGTGCGCCTTGCCTGGCGCTCGGGCTCCGGCAGCGGGCGGCCGGAACGGGCGGGCGAGCTTATCCGCTTCATCCTGACCGGCATTGCCACGAAACAGGGCCGCAAGCACCTCAAAAAAGGCCTCGCGCTTTCCGCCTGACGCGCCCATTCCCCCGCCTTGCCGCACAATTGCACACCTGCCTGCGCGGGGATGGGCAAAGCCATGGCTTGAATTCGCGCGCCTCAACCCGAAGAATGATCCGGACCCGGCACGTGCCAACGAGATTCACGCCGGGCGAGGGGATGAGGAGGACCTTTCATGCAGGATATGACCGAGCTCTATCTGGCCGCCGCGCTTTTCATGGGGCTGCACCTGGTAATTTCCGGCACCGTGCTGCGCCGGATCATCACCGATATGATCGGCGAGAAAGTCTATATGGCGCTCTTCTCGCTGGCCTCGATCGGCGCCATCGTCTGGCTCGCCGTGAGCTACAACGAGGCCGTGGTCAGCGCGGACAATACCGTCTACTGGCAGGCGCCGGTGTGGCTTGCCCATTCGGGCGCGCTGATCCTGCTGGTGGCTTTTCTCATCGGCGTGCCCGGTCTTTTAACGCCGAACCCCACCTCCGTGGGCGGGGAAGCGGCGGCGGAAAAAGAAGATGCCGTGCAAGGCATGGTGCGCATCACCCGCCATCCTTTTCTCTGGAGCGTCATTATCTGGGCGGCGTTTCATTTGGGGGTGAACGGGGACCGCGCGTCGCAGGCGCTTTTCGGCACCTTTCTCACCGTTGCGCTGGTGGGCACTTTTTCCATCGACCGGAAACGAGCCAAGAAAATGGGGGAGAGCTGGCGCAAGTTTGCCGGGCAAACCTCGAACCTGCCATTCGTAGCGATTCTGAGCGGGCGCACAAAACTCGCGCTCGGCGAAATCGGCTGGTGGCGTCCTCTGGCTGCGGTGGTGCTTTGGGCGGCGGTGCTGATGACCCATGAAATGGTCTTCGGCGTTTCGCCCTTCCTGCGCTAAGCGGAAGGGCGCTGCAGCGCGCTTTAAAGATAGACGATCATGTTCTGGGGGGCAGGCTCGCTGGGTTCCGCCGGCACACTTGCTACAGGCGAATCCGTACGCTCGCCCATCCTGCGCGGCAGGCGAATCTTGAACGTCGAGCCACGGCCGGGCTGGCTTTCCACATCGATCGTCCCGCCCAGCCCTTCGACCAGTGATTTGACGATGGCAAGGCCGAGCCCCGTGCCGCCCGCATCATTACCCTGGCGGGCCACCCGGTAGAACGGGGTAAAGACGCGCCGGCGCGCGTCTTCGCTCAGCCCGCAGCCCGTATCGCTGACGCAGAGCAGAAGCCCGTCCGGCCCATCTTCGTTCAGGCGCACATCGACATAACCCCGGTCGGTAAACTTGATCGCATTGGAGACAAGGTTCGTCACGATCTGGCGCAGCGCCTGCGTATCCGTGGTCAGCGGAATGGAAGGGCCGGGCTCGAACTGCACCGAAATATCGGGCTTGGCCTCGGCAAGCGGCGCGATCAGGCGCAGGCTTTCGGAAACGACTTCACGGGCCTCGGCTTTTTCGAGCTTCAGATTGATCTCGCCCGCCTCCATGCGCGAGAAGTCGAGGATCTGATTGATGAGGCCGAGCAAATGGCGGCCCGAGCGGCGGATGTCGCCGGCATATTCGCCGTAGCGGTCGTCGGAATGGGACCCATAGGTTTCCCGCTCGATCACTTCGGCAAAGCCGAGGATCGCATTGAGCGGCGTTCTCAGCTCATGGCTGATATTGGCAACGAAGCGGTCGCGCATACGCATCGCCGCTTCCGCCGACGTGCGCGCTTCTTCCGCATCGCGCCGCGCGCGGTCTGCCTGCTGGGCATAGCGGATCATTTCTTCGGAGGCATGCTGCCAGACTTTCGCGCGCTGGCGGTCGGCCAGCTGCTCCTGGCGGAAGACCGAGAGCACATAAAGCACCGAGATCGCCGCCGCCTGGCTGCCCAGAATGCTGACGAAGGTCACGGTCAAGGGATCGGTGAGAATGTCCGCGCCGGTATAGACGAGAAAAAAGACCGAAATGGCGCAAAGCGAGGCGAAGCCGCTCCAGCACATCATCTGCGCGCGCCGCACCGGCTGCGTCGCCACCGCGATCAGATAGGCGATCACCGCCCAGGCGGCAAAGTGAATGCCGTAATCGGTCCCGAGCCCCTGGCTCAGCGAGTTGAGAAAGCCGGTGCCGATATAGCCCATGATCCCCCAGTAAAGCCAAAAGATGACCCGGGGAATATGTTTGTGACGCGCCGGATTGACCGTGAAATAGAAGATCGTCGGCGCCACGAATACGACGAAAAGCGGTACGGCAATATATTCGAACAGGCCCGCACGGCCCGTCATGACGACGAAGACGGATTGATGGATAACCGAGATCAGCGCCGCCGCGGCCACGATATTCAGCATCTTGGCGAAGAAGGGCGGCACCTGCTGGCGCGCGGTATCCGGCGCGCCGTCCGTTTCGAGCGGCATGGCCTCTCCCGGCTTTACGCCGGGCGCGGACTCGGGCACTTCCCCGCGCGCGTCATGCGCCGGGTTGAACCGCCCGTTTTTGATGGCCGTTAGGATCACTGCGCCACTCGCCAAATTTTAATCGAATGGCATCTTGGCCCCTAAGCGGTTACGGCAAGGCAAAGAAAACTGGTTAATAACCTGTTTTTTCATAGGTCTATTGGGGGCTTATTGGCGGATTTCCTTAAATCACGGCCTTAACCCTTAAATTCTTTCAGCCGGTGCTCTCTTTGCCGGGGGCCTTGTTGGCGGGGGCCCAGTTGACGGGGGCTTTGCCGCCATGTGCTTCTTCCAAGAGCCAGGCGCAAAAGGCGCTCACATCGGCGCGGGTCTCGCTCACGGGCGCGGTGACGACGTAATAAGCGGAGCTCGTCTCCAGCATCAGATCGAAGGGCCGCACGAGCCGTCCATCCTGCAAGGCTGCCGCCGCCAGCGCCTCATCGGCGAGCGCCACGCCCTGACCCATCGTCGCCGCCTCGAGCGCCAGGTGCCCGTCATCGAAGATCGGCCCGCGGGCCGCGTCCACGTCCTCCGCGCCCGCCGCCTTCAGCCAGGCCGCCCAGTCTTCGGTCGTATCCTCGTGAATGAGAGTGAAGCGGGAAAGATCATGCGGGCTTTGCAGCGGCGTTTCCTCACCGATCAGCGCCGGGCTGAGCACGGGGAAAGCGGCGGCGCCCATGATCTTTTCCGACTTAAGGCCCGGCCAGGTGCCGCGCCCGTAGCGGATCGCCACATCCACATCGCCCTTCGTCAGATCCACCATTTCCGGGGTCGGTACGAGATGAAGGCGCAGATTGGGATGGCGCTGATAGAAGCGGTCAAGACGGAGCACCAGCCAGCGGGCGGCAAAGGCCGGCTCGACGCTGACCACCACCGCCCGGTCCTCGGCCATGCGGGTGACGGCGCGCACCGCATCGTTCATCCCGTCAAAGGCGCGGGTCAGCGGGCCGAGCAGGCGCTCGCCCGCCTGGGTGAGATGCACCGCGCGGCCCGAGCGGCGGAAAAGCGCGCAGCCCAGCCACTCCTCCAGCCCCCGGATCTGATGGCTGATGGCGGAATGGGTCACGGAGAGCTCTTCGGCGGCGCGGCTGAAACTGAGATGACGGGCCGCCGCTTCGAAGCTGCGCAGCATGGATAAGGGCGGCAAGCGTCTGCTCATGATCTTTCTCCGGGTTTCACCACGCCCATCCATAGCCTGCGCCGGGATGTCGCACATGTGAAATTACCTCACATATATCATGAAAAATGATCGTTTGTCATTTTTTGAATGAACCGCCATATAAGCCCCGTAGAGACGAGAGTGCTTTACTCTCAAAGGAGATTATCATGAACCCAATTCGTGGATATATGGATGGAATGGCGGCGAGCTACGCCACCGCTACCTTCCTTACCCCGGTTCAGCGCATGCCCCAGGGCGCGCATGTACCGGCGCGGGCCGCGATGCGGGATGTGACGGCCCGCCCGCAAGGCTCGGCCCTTCGCTTCCTGACGTCGCACGCGGCCTCGAAACTGGCCTTGCGTACGGGTGGTGCGGCTCTGGCCCTTCTGGCCGTCGCCGCACTGATCCAGTAAGCGGCGCTTAAAACACCTATAGACCGGGCACCCCCCAACGTTTTGCGTTTGTCCGGTTCTTTGAAACCCCTGGCCGGTTCCCCCAATCCCCGGCCGGGGGTTTTTTCATGCGCCCTTCAAGGCGCCGTCACCCGGCGCAGGGTGAGGTTGAGCCGCCCGCCGCCGGGCAAAAGTCCGCTCGAACCGCCCAATATCCGGTCGATGCCGTGAAAACGCAGCCGCGAGGGGCCTTCCAGGATCAGCACATCGCCTGAATGCAGGAGAAGCTGGCGGGAAGGGTCGGACCGCTTCAGCCCGCCAAGGCGGAACCTTGCCGAATCCCCGAGCGACACCGAGAGAACCGGCGCATCGAGCGCCGCTTCGTCGCGGTCCTGATGGGCACCCATTTTCGATCCGGGTCCGTAATAGTTTATCAGACAGGCTTCCGGCGGGCCGGGATAGGCGGTCAGCCGCGCCCAAAGCTCCAGCAGAAGCTCAGGAATAGGCGGCCAGGGCGCGCCGGTTACCGGGTGGCGGGGCTCATAGCGGTAGCCTTTTTCCTTATCCGTCAGCCAGCCGAGCGGGCCCATATTGCTCATGCGCACGGACATTGGCTTGCCGGAGCGCGGCAAGCGCGGCTCATAGAAAGGTGCTTCTTTGAGAGCCGCTTCCACCGCGCCCCGCAGCGCCTCCTGGCGGCGGCGGCCCAGAAGAGATGGGTAATAGCGCACCCCTTCCGGCAGGCCCGGAATGGGCTGGGGCAGATCAGCCAAGTTTTGCAAAAAGCTTAAGGACATGGGGGCCTGTCAACTTTCTCACTACTTTTTGATGCAAGACTAGCTTCTTGGGGGATGAGGGTGCCAGCGGCGCCCGAAGTGAGTAAAGATGCTGGACCAGAACAAGCGGTCACACAATAAGCGCGCGCGGATGCGGGATTTCGAAGATGCCCCGCTCGCCGCCTTTCTGCACAAGGTGCTGACCCGGCGCGGGATCACCCAGGCCACCTTGTGGCTGACGGTCATGGTCGTCGCCTTTGCGACCAGCGTCACCGGTCTCTTCTACTGGCTGATCGATGCGCCCCTGCAATATATCCTGATCGGTGTCGGGCTCGCCTTTTCCATGACGGCAGTTACGACGCCGCACCTGGGGCGCATGAGCTTCAAGCGCATGCTGCAGCTTTACGATGCCAATGGCGCGCTGCGCGAGGCGGTGGCGCGGGCGGAAGCCGCCGACGCCTCGAAATCGAAACTGCTTGCGACCGTCAGTCACGAAATCCGCTCACCGCTTTCCGGCATGTTGGGTCTCGTCGAGCTTTTACAGAAGCGGCGCAATGATGAAAGCCCGGATGAGCATCTGGCGGTGCTGAAGGAAACCGGCGAAGGCATGCTGCGCACGCTGAACGATCTGCTCGATCATGCCAAGCTGGAAGCAGGACAAATGGAGCTCGATCCCGACGCCGTAAACCTGCCGCGCTTTCTGGCGCGCACGAAACTCTTCTGGGAAGGGCGGGCGGCCGAAGCGGGCCTGCATTTCGAACTGCGCCTTGCGCCCGGCACACCGGAGCAGATCCATACCGACCCGCACCGCCTCGGCCAGGTGCTCAACAATCTGATTTCCAATGCGCTGAAATTCACCAAGCACGGCACCATCACGCTGAGCGCGGGACCGGCGGGCGATGAGAGCGGCGAGGGGGCAAGCGCTTTCAGTCTCGCCGTTACCGATACGGGCATCGGCATGGACGAGGCGGCGCAGGAACGCGTCTTCACGCCTTTCAGCCAGGCCAGCGCGCAGACCGCCAGCGCCTATGGGGGTACGGGGCTCGGCCTTTCCATCTGCCGCTCGCTGACGCAGCTGATGGGCGGGCATTTGAGCCTTGAAAGCGCGCCGGGCAAAGGCACGCGCGTGCGCCTTCTCCTGCCGCTGAAAAGCCCGCAGGCGGAAGCGCAGGCAACCCTGCAAGGCGGGCGCATCCGGCACGTGTGACCGGATGGCCGCTTAATTTTCCATCCTGAAAGAGAAAACCGTCAGCCGGTGAAGCGGCCGATCGTGCGCTGCAGGCTTTCGATCTTTATCTGCGTCTTCGATGAAAGAAAGACTTCCGTCCCGGCAATATCGTTGCCCCGCTTGGCCAGCGCATCATATTCGCGCTGCTCGGCGGGCGAGAGCTCGTTGAAAAGGCGCGGCGGCACCAGCGAGGCGATCTGCCGTGTCGTATTCGTCAGCTGGCGAATGTTCGACTCGTTTTTCGGGTTGCGGAAGAACTGGCGCTGATAGTTCTGCTCCAGCTTGCGCAGGCGTTCCAGCCGCGCCTGCTTTTCCCCGCGCAGCGGCGGTTCCAGGAGCGCGTCGATCTTGTCCTGGATTTCCTTTAGCTTCGGGTTGGAATCGATGTCCACATAGCGCTTGCCGAGGATTTTGTAGGATTCCTCGAAAAGCTGGATGCGCCGCTTTTCGAGCCTGTCGGAGAGGCCCGCCGGGCTCTGGTTCCGCTCGATCTGCTGGATCTCGGCCCGCGCCTCGGCAAGGCGGCGGGACTGCGGCTCGGAAATATTCGGGTTAAAGCCCTGAAGGCGCTGGATCTGCTTTTCGATGCCCGAAACGATCAGCTCGTTCTGACCGGCCGCCTGGGCGCCGATCGTGATGCTGGTGATGTTGGAGAGAAGGGCGCTGCCTTTCAGCCCCGGCGCGCTTTGCGCCAGTCTTGAAAAGACCGATCCGCCGCCCAGTCCGGAAATTGCCATATCTTATAGTCTCCGCGTCTTTCGCCGCTCATCCCCATTTATCCAATGCCGACGCTACCGCTGAAAGATTAATCGGATATTTACCCCAAAAGCCCGTTAACGCCCCCGCGCTTTTGGGGTATGAGAGGCCCCAAGCTGCCCCCTGCCTTTTCGGGCATCTGCGGAGTTGCCCGGGAAAGGCTCAAGGAAGGCGGCAATGTGATTAAATTGTCTCACCTGTGGCCTGAGAGCCTTGCGGGGCCCGGTCCGCCTTCATATATACGCCCTAACCGGTTGAAACCGTTTCCAAATCCATTTAGGGGACCGGCATGGGTGCTATGAAGGCCCAGGCGGTCTGCCGCAAACAATGAGGAAAGATATGGGAAAAGTTATCGGCATCGACCTTGGCACGACGAACTCGTGTGTCGCGGTCATGGAAGGTACGCAGCCCAAGGTTATTGAAAATTCCGAAGGCGTCCGCACGACCCCGTCGATGGTCGCCTTTACCGAAGACGGCGAGCGGCTTGTCGGCCAGCCGGCGAAACGCCAGGCGGTAACGAACCCCGAAGCCACGCTTTTCGCCATCAAGCGCCTGATCGGCCGCTCCTATGACGATCCCACCACGAAAAAAGACAAGGACATGGTGCCTTACGCCATCGTCAAAGCCGACAATGGCGATGCGTGGGTGGAAGCGCGCGGCGAGAAATATTCGCCGCAGGAAGTTTCCGCTTTCATTCTTCAGAAGATGAAAGAGACCGCCGAAGCCTCGCTCGGCGAAAAAGTGACGCAGGCCGTCATCACCGTTCCCGCTTACTTCAACGACGCCCAGCGCCAGGCAACGAAAGACGCCGGTAAGATCGCGGGCCTTGAAGTCTTGCGCATCATCAACGAACCGACCGCGGCGGCCCTTGCCTACGGCCTCGACAAGAAAGACGGCAAGACGATCGCCGTTTACGACCTTGGCGGCGGCACGTTCGACATTTCGGTTCTGGAAATCGGCGACGGCGTCTTCGAAGTGAAATCCACCAACGGGGACACGTTCCTCGGCGGTGAAGACTTCGATATGCGCATCATCGATTATCTTGCCGACGAATTCAAAAAAGAGAACGGCATCGATCTGCGCTCCGACAAGCTGGCGCTGCAGCGTCTGAAGGAAGCAGCGGAAAAAGCCAAGATCGAACTTTCCTCCGCCACGCAGACGGAAGTGAACCTGCCCTTCATCACCGCCGACCAGTCGGGCCCGAAGCACCTGACGATGAAACTGACCCGCGCGAAACTCGAAGCGCTGGTCGAAGACCTCGTCAAACGCACCATCGAGCCGTGCAAGAAGGCGCTCGCGGATGCGGGCCTGAGCGCCGGCGATATCGACGAAGTGGTGATGGTGGGCGGCATGACGCGCATGCCCAAAGTGCACGAAGCGGTGAAAACCTTCTTCGGCAAGGACCCGCATAAAGGCGTGAACCCGGACGAGGTTGTCGCCATGGGCGCGGCCATTCAGGCCGGCGTGCTGCAGGGCGATGTGAAGGACGTGCTGCTGCTCGACGTCACGCCGCTCTCGCTCGGCATCGAAACGCTGGGCGGCGTCTTTACCCGCCTGATCGAGCGCAACACGACCATCCCGACGAAGAAGAGCCAGGTCTTCTCCACCGCCGAAGACAATCAGTCGGCCGTGACGATCCGCGTCTTCCAGGGCGAACGTGAAATGGCCGCCGACAACAAGCTGCTCGGCCAGTTCGATCTCGTCGGCATTCCGGCGGCCCCGCGCGGTGTGCCGCAGATCGAGGTGACCTTCGACATCGACGCCAACGGCATCGTTTCCGTCGGCGCCAAAGACAAGGCGACCGGCAAGGAACAGTCGATCCGCATTCAGGCCTCCGGCGGTCTTTCGGACGATGACATCGAACAGATGGTCAAAGACGCCGAAGCCCATGCCGACGAAGACAAGAAGCGGCGCGAGGAAGTGGAACTGCGCAACCAGGCCGAAGGGCTGGTGCATGCCACGGAAAAAACCCTCGAGGACAATGCCGACAAACTCTCCGATGACGTGAAGGGCCCGGTTCAGGACGCGCTCGGCGAACTGAAAACCGCGCTCGAAGGCACGGACATGGACGAAGTGCGCGCCAAGCTCGAGGCGCTGACGCAGGCTTCCATGAAACTCGGCGAAGCGCTTTATGCCGCCAGCCAGGCGGAAGAAGGCGCGGAAGGCGACAACAGCTCCGAGGAAGCTCAGGGCGATGACGTCGTCGATGCCGATTTCGAAGAAGTCGACGACGAAAACAAAAAGGACGCCTCCTAAAGGAGGGGACGCGGCGCGGGGCGGGAAACCGTCCCGCGCGCCCTTTCTGACGGGTGAATGAAATGTCCAAACGCGACTATTACGAAGTCCTGGGTGTCGAGCGGTCCGCCAATGCGGATGAGCTGAAAAAAGCCTATCGCAACCTCGCCAAAAAATATCACCCCGACCGCAATCCGGGCGACGCGGAAGCCGAGCACAAGTTCAAAGAGCTGAACGAAGCTTATGACGTGCTGAAAGACGAACAGCAGCGCGCCGCCTATGATCAATACGGTCATGCCGCTTTCGAAAACGGCATGGGCGGCGGTTTCCGGGGCGGGCCCGGCTTCGGCCCGGATTTCTCGTCCTCCATGTCGGATATTTTCGACGATCTCTTCGGCGAATTCATGGGCGGGCGCCGGGGACGGCGCGGCGATGGCGGCCGGGCGCGCGGCGCGGATTTGCGCTACAATATGGAAATCACGCTCGAGGAAGCTTACGAGGGCAAGAAGGCGCAGATCCGCGTGCCCACGCAAGTGGCCTGCGAGACCTGCTCGGGCACCGGCGCCAAGCCCGGCTCCAGCCCCGTCACCTGCCCGGCCTGCCAGGGCGTGGGCAAGGTGCGCGCGCAGCAAGGCTTTTTCACCATCGAGCGCACCTGTCCGCAATGTCATGGCCGCGGCCAGATCATTCAGGACCCTTGCACCGATTGCGGCGGGGCGGGCCGGGTGCAGACCGAACGCACGCTGGCGGTCAATATTCCCGCCGGGGTGGAAGACGGCACGCGCATCCGCCTTGCCGGCGAAGGCGAAGCCGGGCTCCATGGCGGGCCGGCGGGCGATCTCTACATCTTCCTCTCGCTGCAGCCGCACAAGCTCTTCCAGCGCGACGGGGCGGACCTCTTCTGCCATGTGCCGCTCTCGCTGACGACGGCGGCCCTTGGCGGTGAGATCGAGGTGCCGACGCTTGCGGGCACCAAGGTGAAAGTAAAAATCCCCGAAGGCACCCAGGCGGGCAAACAGTTCCGCCTGCGCGGCAAAGGGATGCCGGTGCTCCACGCGCGCCAGTTCGGCGACCTTTATATTCAGGTGGGTGTGGAAACGCCGATGAACCTCTCCAAGCGGCAAAAGGAATTGCTCAAAGAATTCCAGGAGGCCTCCAGCGAGGACACGAGCCCGGAAAGTTCCGGCTTCTTTGCCAAGGTCAAAGGCTTCCTCGACGGGCTGCAAAACAATTAAGGGCCGCCTCAAGCGGCCCTTTTTCTTTGTCCAGCCCCCCGTCCCCGGCCCGCATCAATCTCAGGCAAATTTTATGTGTTTCTGAGGCAACAGTGTGGGCTTGTCATCTTGCTGTCACACGATTGTTAGCCCGCCGTCACACAGGGTGCCTACACCTCCTCTCGACCGGGGCAATTTCCGCCTTACGAGGAGATAGATATGTTTAAGAAAGCTCTGCTGGGGGGCGTTGCGTTTGCTGCGCTTTCTCTTGGCACCGCCGGTGCCTCCTTTGCTGGATACGACGTGAATGCGCGTATCGATGCACTTGAAAACGAACTTCGCGCACTCAAGTCGCAGGTCGACGCGCGCGATGCGAAAATCGAAGCTCTGGAAGCCAAAACCACGGGCATCGAAAACTTCCCGAAATTCGACGGCAAGAAGCTGAAGATCACGTCGGCTGACGGCAAATACTCGATGGAACTCTTCGGCCGCATTCAGATCGACGCGTCGATCGCGGACCAGGACGACCTGCAGAACGGCCATGACATCGGCGCCGGCGTTGAACTGCGCCGCACCCGTTTCGGCCTGAAGGGCAAGCTCGGCGGCGATTTCGAATATAAGATCGAAGCCGGCTTCGATGCCGCCAACGACTCCGTTGATCTGGAAGAAGCCTACATCTCTTACGTGGGTTGGGATCCGGCAGAACTGACCGTCGGTAAGTTCAAAATGCCGTACAGCCTTGAAGAGCAGACCTCTTCGCGCTTCATCTCGTTCCTTGAACGCGGCAACAACAACGTCTTCGCACCGGGCAAAAACCTCGGCGGCGGCGTGAGCTTCGGCGGCGACAATTACGGCGTCAGCGTTGCTTACATGTTTGCCGGCGATCTCGTCGACGGTTCGGACGATGGCTTCGAAGAAGACAACGGCATCGTGGCCCGCGCCACGGTTGCGCCGATGTTCGACAAGAAGGGCGGCTCGCTCCTTCACCTCGGCCTTTCGAGCTACTACCTGAGCGATCAGGACGGCACGGCCCGTTTCCGTCAGCGCCCCGGCATTCACAATGCCGACCGTCTGGTGGACACCGGCACGATCGCCAATGTGGACGACACCTGGTCGATCAACCCGGAAGTCGCCTTCGTGGCAGGCCCCTTCTCCGCACAGGCTGAATATGCCTGGACGCAGGTCGGCCGCACCAACGGCAACTCCGACATCGACCTGCATGGCGGCTATGTGTACCTGAGCTACTTCCTGACCGGCGAATCCCGCGCCTCCACCTACAAGGCGGGTTCGGGCAAATTCGACCGTCTGAAAACGGAAGGCGCCTGGGAAATTCTCGCCCGTGTGTCTTACCTCGACCTGGAAGACAATGGCCTGGTCGCCGCCGACCGCGGCGAGCAGACGGATTACACGCTCGGCTTGAACCACTACTTCAACCCGAATGTCCGCGCCATCGTCAACTACGTCTATGCCGATGTGGATCACCCCACCGGCGCAACGCAGGACGAAGAAGCCCACTCCCTCGGCGCTCGCCTCGCTGTGGACTTCTAAGAAGCGACCCCTCGCAGTCAGTCGCTTTGCCGCCCGGTCTTCGGACCGGGCGGTTTTTTATTGAGTAATGACTAGCGCTTTAAGCCCGGAAATTAACGAGCCCTTACTTTTGAAACGACCGTTGTTCACTTCATAAAATAAATGTCCTCCGGTCACGGAGGATTTAAGCCGGTCTTAACCCGCCCCGTTACAAAACTGTCACATTCCCGGCATCAAGCCGAAACGAGGGATGGGACAGATGAAGAAAACGAACGCTGTGCTGGCGGGCCTTGGCCTTGCAAGCATGCTCGCAAGCCCGGCCTTTGCCGGCTATGACGTCAACTCGCGCATCGATGCGCTCGAAAACGAGCTGCGCGAACTCAAAAGCCTGGTCGTGGAACGCGACGCTCGGCTGCAGGAACTCGAAACCCGCACGGCCGATCTTTCCGATCTGCCGAAGTTCGATTCCAAGAAACTCCAGATTTCCAGCCGTGACGGCAATTGGTCGATCCGCTTCGGCGGCCGCCTGCATCTCGATGCAACGATCGTTGATGACGATGTGACGCAGATCGGCAATGGCGCCGAGATCCGCCGCTTCTGGTGGGATGTGTCGGGCAAGGTCGCGGGCGACTGGAAATATAAACTCCAGGTCGGCCTCGAGAACGATCAGGTCCGTATCAAAGACGCTTATATCGCCACGGATGTGGGCGGCGTGTCGGTGACCGTGGGTAACCACAAAGAACCTTATTCGCTCGAAGAACTGACCGGCTCCAACTACATCACCTTTATCGAACGCGCGCTGCCGAACGTTTTCGCGCCGAGCCGCAATATCGGTATCAGCGCCAATACGGGCGGTGACAATTGGGGCGTGGCCGCCGGTTTCTTCACCGACGGCATCAATAATGGCGGCATCAACAACCAGACGACCGACTGGGCCGTGACGGGCCGCGCGCATTACGCGCCGATCGCCGAAGCGACCCGCGCCGTGCATCTGGGTGTTGCCGGCAGCTACCGCGGCGTTGAAAACGACACGGTCAGCTTCAACCTGCGCCCCGAGTTCAACGATGGCCGCGGCATCATCAATACCGGCGCCGTCAACAATGTGGACGAGATGATCCAGGTCGGCCCGGAAGCCGCCGTGGTCTTCGGCCCCTTCTCGCTGCAGGGCGAATATCACTGGACGACGGTCGAGCGCACCGCCGGCCTCGGCGATGCGGACCTGGAAGGCGGCTATGTTTTCGCCAGCTGGTTCGTGACGGGCGAGTCGCGTCCCTATAACGCCAAGAAGGGCACCTTCGGCCGCGTGAAGGCGGAGAACGCCATCGAGCTTGCCGCCCGCTATTCCACCGTCGATCTGTCGGAGGCCAGCGCCGCCGCCACGAATGGCGAGGAAGACAACTACACGCTCGGCGCCAACTATTACTTCAACCCGAATGTCCGCCTGATGCTGAACTACGTTCATGCCGAAGTGGACCGGGTCGCCGCCGGAACGGATGAAGATATCGACGCTGTGGTTTCGCGTATCCAGCTCGACTTCTAATAGGAGCGGGCAGGGAGCCTTCCCCGCCCGGACCCAAATCAGGATCAGCCGCCATGCCGTAAGGTATGGCGGCTTTTTCTTTGGGGCGGCCTCAGCCCCCGGGCGCCCCTTAGCGGATTTACGCCTTCCCCTTCCCCTGATATACCGCCCGGGCGCCTTTTGAGGCGCGATGTGAGATATCCGGGGTATTCCCATGAGCGAGATCAAGATTGCGATTGCAGGAGCAGGCGGGCGCATGGGCCGGCAATTGCTGGCGCAGGTGCTGGAGACCGAAGGCTGCACCCTTTCCGGCGGCACGGAGCCGGAGGGCTCGCCGCATATCGGCGCGGATCTGGGCCTTCTTGCCGGGCGCCCCGAGCCGCTCGGCATCGAGGTTTCCGCCGATCCCTTGGCCGTTTTCAAGGATGCGGATGCGGTGATCGACTTCACGGTACCCGAGGCGAGCTGCGAACATGCCGCGCTTGCCGCTCAGGCGCGCATCGTCCATGTCATCGGCACGACCGGCTTTTCCGAGGAGGACAACGCGAAGATTGCCGCTGCCGCGCGCCACGCGACGATCATCAAGGAAGGCAATATGAGCCTCGGGGTCAACCTGCTGGGCTCGCTGGTGCGCCAGGTGGCCGCCATTCTCGATGCGGACTGGGACATCGAAATTCTGGAAATGCACCATAAGCACAAGGTCGATGCGCCGTCCGGCACCGCGCTTTTGCTCGGCAATGCGGCGGCGAAGGGGCGCGGCGCCGATCTTAAAGAAGTCAGCGACCTCGACCGGCATTCGCAAAAGGGCGCGCGCAAGAGAGGCGATATCGGCTTTGCCACGCTGCGCGGCGGCTCAGTGGTGGGCGAGCATTCGGCGATTTTCGCGGGCGAAAAAGAACGCCTCGTGCTCTCCCATGTGGCCGAGGACCGGGCGATTTTCGCGCGCGGCGCGGTGGCGGCGGCCAAGTGGGGCCAGGGCAAGGGCCCCGGCCTTTTCGGCATGGCCGACGTGTTGGGCCTTAAAGAGCTTTGAAGGATGAGCCCGGCGTAGCTTTAGCCATCCGGGCGGTTTGATAGAACGGAGTGGAATGTGGGTAATTTGCTGGTGCTGGTCCGCCATGGGCAGAGCGATTGGAACGAGAAAAACCTTTTCACCGGCTGGCGCGATCCGGACCTGACGGAAAAAGGCATCGAGGAAGCCAAAGCCGCCGGCCGCGCGCTTAAAGAGGCGGGCTACACATTCGATGTTTCTTATACATCCGTTCTTACCCGCGCTCAGCATACGAACGATCTCATTCTTGCCGAGCTTGGCCAGGAGGATTTGCCGATCATTCGCGACCAGGCGCTCAACGAGCGCGACTACGGCGATCTTGCCGGGCTCAACAAAGACGATGCGCGGGAAAAATGGGGCGAGGAGCAGGTGCATATCTGGCGCCGCTCCTATGACATTCCCCCGCCCGGCGGCGAAAGCCTGAAAGATACCGCGGCGCGTGTGCTGCCCTATTTCGAAAAGGAAATCCTGCCGCGCGTCCTGAAAGGCGAGCGTGTGCTCGTCGCCGCCCATGGCAATTCGCTGCGCTCGCTCGTCATGCAGCTCGACAAGCTGAACCAGGACGAGGTGATCGCGCTCAATATCGCAACGGGCGCGCCCATCGTTTATGAGCTCAGCGATACGGGCGAAGTGATTTCCAAGAAGATCCTGATCGAGCGGGATTATTCTTAAGCGCGGTTCTTAAACCGGATTGCTGGCGCGGCGCGCATCGCCAAGACCTTGGCGGATCGCCTCGCCGAGCTCCTTGCGCTCGAAAGGCGCAAGGAAGCCGCCCACCACCACGGCGCGGCCATGAGAGATCAGCGAGAGGCGGGTGTTTTCCTCCGCCTCTTCTTCCTCGTGAAGATCGACACGGGCCCAATAAGGCGGCGCGCTCCAGGCCGTGACATTGCCGCGCGCATCCACCTTGCGCACCCGCACTTCACCTTCCGAAATCTGCACCGTCTCATACGCGCGGGCGGCGCGGTAATTCAGGCGGAAGGCGAAATAGATGAGCGCCGCATCCAGCCCGAAAAACCCGAAGACCGGCCAGGCCCCCATCATCAAAAACGCCATGCCGGAAATGAAACTGACGATCCCCACCAGCCCCATCATGACCAGAAAGCCGCGCGGCGAGAGCGAGCGGTGCGGCGTGAGCACGGCATCGAAATAAAGCGGGGGGCGGAGCGGCGCCTGATCTTCCATGGGCTGCATGGGCCTGAAAATAGGCCCGCTCTCCCCGCCCGGCAAGCCCCGCCGGGGATCAGCGAAGCCGGGGTTTGACTCATCCCCCCCGGGGGGATATGACAGAGCCATGAGCCACGCCAATGACCCGGATATCCTGAAACGGCTGAAGCGCGCACAGGGCCACCTTGCCAGCGTCATCCGCATGGTCGAGGAAGGCCGGGACGGGCTCGATATCGCCCAGCAGATGCAGGCGGTGATCCGGGCGCTGGAAAACGGCAAGAAGACCATGATCCTTCATCACATCGACCATCACCTGACGGAAATGACAGGCCCGCTGCCGCCGGAGATGGAAGAGGAACTGACCAAGTTCCGCGAGATCGCGAAATATCTTTAAGGAGACCCCATGCAGAGCCCGAAGGCAGAGAGCGGCGCGCATGATCACGTCTTTCTCGGCGCCGACCACGCGCGCAACGAACGGCGCACCTGGGCCGTCATTGCGCTGACCGCCGCCATGATGGTGGGCGAGATCGTTGCCGGGATCGCCTTCGGTTCCATGGCGCTGCTGGCGGACGGCATTCACATGGCAACCCATGCCGGCGCGCTGACCATTGCGGCGCTGGCCTATCTTTATGCCCGCCGCCACGCGCATGACCCTGTTTTCGGTTTCGGCACCGGCAAGGTGGGGGATCTCGCAGGCTTTGCCAGCGCCGTCATTCTGGCGGTCTTCGCGCTCGGCATTGCGGCCGAATCCGTTTCCCGGCTGATCGATCCCATCGCCATCCGTTTCAACGAGGCCATTGCCGTTGCCGTGCTGGGGCTCGGCGTCAATCTGCTCAGCGCCTTTCTGCTGCATCAGGGCGGGCATGATCATGGGCACAGCCATGGGCACGGGCACGGGCACGATCACGGCCACGCGCATCACCATCACGCCCATGACACCCGCGACAACAATCTGCGCTCGGCCTATTTCCATGTGCTTGCCGATGCGCTGACCTCGGTGCTCGCCATTCTGGGCCTGCTTGCCGGGCGCGCTTATGGCTGGGTCTGGATGGATCCGATCATGGGGATTGTCGGCTCCATCGTGATCGCGCGCTGGTCCTGGACACTGATGCGCGATGCAGGCGCGGTGCTGCTCGACACGCTGCCCGATGAGGATTTGCATGCGCATATTGCCGGGCGCATCGAGGAAGAGGGCGACAGGCTTGCCGATTTTCACCTCTGGCGCGTCGGGCCGGGGCATATGGCCGCGATCCTTTCCATCGAGACGGACCGGCCCGAGCCGCCCGCCTATTACAAGCAGAAGCTTGCCGGCCTGCCGCAGCTTTCGCATCTGACCGTCGAGGTCGCGCCGCGCGGCTGAGGCACGCGCATCAGGCTTGCGGGCGGAGCGGAAATGGCTAGGCTTTGCGCATGAAAAAAGCCGATATCCATACGTTCTTCTCGCGCCTTGCCGCGGCCTTGCCCGAACCCAAGACCGAGCTCAATTACACCAATCCCTACACGCTGGTCGTGGCCGTCGCGCTGTCGGCGCAGGCAACGGATGTCGGCGTCAACAAGGCAACGGAAAAGCTTTTCAAGACCGTCGATACGCCGCAAAAAATGGTGAAGCTCGGCGAGGCGAAGCTGCGCGATCAGATCAAGACCATCGGCCTTTACCGCAACAAGGCGAAGAACGTCATCGCGCTCTCACGCAAACTGATCGAGGAATATGGCGGCGAGGTGCCGCGCGACCGCGCCGCGCTGGAATCGCTGCCGGGCGTCGGGCGCAAGACGGCAAATGTCGTTCTGAATGTCGCTTTCGGTGAGCCGACCATCGCCGTCGACACGCATATTTTCCGCGTCGGCAACCGCACGGGCCTTGCCCCCGGAAAGACGCCGCTCGAAGTGGAAAAGAAACTGGAAAAAGCCGTGCCCGCCGAATTCAAACTTCACGCGCATCACTGGCTGATCCTGCATGGGCGCTATACATGCAAGGCGCGCAAACCCGATTGCCCTGCCTGCATCGTCGCCGATCTGTGCCGTTTCAAAGGCAAGACGACGGCGGCCTGATTTCACTCAGGCCCGGTTTTACTCAGGCATGATATGAAGTGCGAGCCAGACGCTCGGGCTTTCCGGGTCCGTCCAGGTCACCCGGTGGCGGCAATGGGCGGGCAGGAGAAGACAGTCGCCCGCTTGCATCTCCCGCGCTTTTTCTTCGCCTTCGATAAGAAGCGCGGCGCGGCCCGCGGCAAGCATTACCCACTCGTCTTGCCGCTGGTCGTACCACTCGCCCTCGGGTGTTGCATGAGCGAGGGAGACGATCCGCTCGAGCCGCACGCCCTTGCGGGCCAGCAGCACCTCAAGCGTTTCACCCGGCCCTTCCGGGCGCGGTACATCCAGAAAATTGAAAAGAGGCGGCGTCTTCTGCGTCATGTTGCTGCCCCATTTCCAGTCTCGGTTCCGGCTTCAGGCGGGGCGGGCGCCGAGCTGCAGCGCCTTGTTGACGGAGGCAACACAGGCGCCTTTATCCGCCGCGCCGCCGCCCGGCGCGCGCGCATCGATATGGGAGGCGCGCATTTGCGCTCCCTCTTCATAAAAGATCACAAGCAGCGTGCAGGCTTCCCCGCCATAGCGCCAGATTTCTGCGCCGGGCTCTTTACGCACGAAATCGGGCGCGCCGAGCTTGGCGCGGATGCCCTCCGCTCCCGCCCCTAAAAGCGAGGCCGGCGCAGGGGCGGGGTCAAGGGCGGGCGGCGCGCTTGCCTGTTGCTGCGGCGCAGCCTCGGCGCGCGGGGCAAGCTGCGCGCGGCCCGGGCTTTCACAGGCGGCAAGAAGGAGGGCAGCCGCCATAAGCGGGGCGGCGAAAGAAAAAGATGAATTACGCAAGCCGGATGATCCTCTTATAAACATGCACCATGAAAGCGGTGGCAAAGAGCGGCACGAAAAGATTGAGCAGGGGCACGCTGGCGAGCGCCGCCACCAAGAACCCCGCAATGAGAAGCCGCAGCCGATGCGTCCGGCGCAGGGAAGCGGCCTCCTTCGGCTCCAGATGACGCAGCGCCACAAGCTCGAAATATTCCCGGCTCAGCAGATAGCCGTTCAAAAGCCAGAAGACCGCGACCCCGACGATGGGAACGAAGTAAAGCGGCAAGGCCAGAAGATTGAGCACGACGAGCACGGCGGTGAATTTCAAGGCGAGCCAGAGCCCCTGCCAGAAGGGCTGATCTTTGCCCGGCGGGTCGGCGGGATAGTTCTTGTCTTCCACCGCGCCTGCGATCTCTTCCAGAAAGAGCCCGGCAAAGAGCGAGGAGACCGGCATCAGCATGACGACAAGCACGATGACGAGAATGAACTGCGCCAGAAGATCGACCGTGGTGTTCGCCCAGGCCCATTCCATATCCGGAATGGCGGCGATGCCCCACTGCGCCCCGTAACCCAGCGCGACGAGCAGCGCCAGCGTCAGGGCCAGCGACTTCCAGAGCACGGCGCGGAAGGGGGGCGAGAAAATATCCGACGCGGCGGTCAGAGCGGCTTTGAACATCGGGTCGTCATCCTTCGCTTGTCCGCCTTGGGCCCGGATCGCAGAAGATCCAGGCCGCGGGAGCGGCCAGCTTAGCGGCTTTGGCCTTGATGACAAGCCGTGCGGGCCCCCGGCTGGCACCTGCCGCGCCTGGGAGGATCGGCGCTTGTTCCTTGGCGCTGCGTCCCTATACTGCCGCTCCAGTAAACTAAAGACGCAATTTGACGGACAGGATACGGAATGAGCACAGCCCGCTTCGATGTCGCCGGGATCGGCAACGCCATTGTGGATATTATCGCCGAAGCGGGGGACGACTTCCTGGTCGCCAACGGCATTCAGAAAGGCGGCATGACGCTGATCGACGAGCCGCGCGCTGAAGAGCTTTACGCGAAGATGGGCCCGGCGGTGGAAGTCTCCGGCGGCTCCTGCGCCAACACGATCGCGGGCATCGCCTCGCTGGGCGGCAAGGGCGCTTATTTCGGCAAGGTACGCGACGACCAGCTCGGCAAAGTCTTCCAGCACGATCTGAAATCCATGGGCGTGCATTTCGACACCGTGCCGGCAACGGACGGCCCGTCCACCGCGCGCTGCTACATTCTCGTAACGCCGGATGCGCAGCGGTCGATGAACACGTTTCTGGGCGCTGCCGGCGGCATCGGCCCGGACGATATCGATGAAGACCTGATCAAGGCCTCCGCCATCACATACATGGAGGGCTATCTCTGGGACCCGCCCCGCGCGAAGGAAGCTTTCGTCAAAGCTTCGGGCATTGCCCATAAAGCCGGGCGCATGGTCTCGCTCACCTTGTCGGATTCTTTCTGCGTCGACCGCTACCGCGACGAGTTCCGCAAACTGGCAAAAGAAGAGGTCGATCTTCTCTTCGCCAATGAAGCCGAAATCATGTCGCTTTATGAAGTCGACACGTTCGACGCCGCGCTGCAGGCCGTGCGCAAGGATTGCAAATTCGCCGCGCTGACGCGCTCCGAGGCCGGCTCCGTCATCGTGGCGGATGGCGAGGTGCATGTGGTGGATGCGGTGAAGATTCCGAAAATCGTCGACAGCACGGGCGCGGGCGATCTTTATGCGGCCGGCTTTCTTTTCGGCCTGGCGCGCGGCTACGGGCCGGTGCGCTGCGGCCAGCTCGGCTCGCTCGCGGCATCTGAATCCATCAGCCATTACGGACCGCGGCCCATGACCTCGCTGAAGGAACTGGCGGAAGAAAAAGACCTGCTCTAAAGCTTGCGCAGGTAAACATCCTTGATCGAGTGATCCGTGCCCTTGCGCAGGATAAGGTCGGCGCGCTGGCGCGTCGGAAGCACGTTCTGATGCAGGTTCGCCAGGTTGATCGAGGTCCAGATACCGTCGGCGACCTTCACCGCTTCTTCGTCTGTCAGATTGGCATAGCGGTGGAAGTAAGCGTCCGGATTCTGGAACGAGGTTTTGCGCAGGTCCAGAAAGCGCTGGATATACCAGTCGCGGATCACCTCTTCATCCGCATCGATATAGACGGAGAAGTCGAAGAAGTCCGAGACGATCAGCTCCGGCGCGCCGCCATCTGAAATGCGCGGGCCTTGCAGCACGTTGAGCCCTTCGACGATGAGCACATCCGGCTGCTCGACCACCACTTCTTCTCCCGGCACGATGTCGTAAGAGAAGTGGGAATAGACGGGCGCCGCCGCGCGCTTGCAGCCCGATTTCACATCGGTGAGAAAGCGCACCAGACGCTTGATATCGAAACTTTCCGGAAAGCCCTTGCGGCCCATCAGCTCGCGCTCTTCAAGCACCGCATTGGGATAGAGAAAGCCGTCCGTGGTGACGAGATCGACTTTCGGATGGTTCGGCCAGCGGGCAAGAAGCTCGCGCAGAATACGCGCCGTCGTGCTTTTCCCCACAGCAACGGAACCGGCAATCCCGATAATGTAGGGCACCTTGGCGTGGTTCTGGCGCAGGAACTGCGAGGTGACGCGGTAAAGGTCCTGGGTCGCGCCCACATAAAGATTGAGGAGGCGGGACAGCGGCAGATAGACCTGGCCCACTTCATCGAGCGAGATACGCTCACCCCAGCCGCGCAGCACCTCAAGATCGGCCTCGGACAGGGTGAGCGGTGTGTCCTCGCGCAAATCGCCCCAGTCGGCGGTTTCGAAATGCCGGTAGGGGGACAGATCGCTCGTCAGGTTGCGCTTGGCTTCTTCGGCGCTTTCCTGCTCTTTGCTTTTGGAGCTGGCCGCACCGGCTGCCGAAGACTTTTGTTCCGCGCTTGTCATAAGGCGGCCCCTTTCAGTTTTTATTGGGCGCAGCGTTCTTGTCAGTCTTCTGGCGCGCTGCTTTTTCGGCAAGACCGGATGTACCCTCGCGGCGGGCAAGCGCGGCGTAGACTTCCTGCGGCGTCACACCGGCGGCGGCAAGAAGCACCAGCCAATGATAGAGAAGGTCGGCGGATTCCGAAATCACGCCCGCTTTATCGCGCGCGGTGGCCGCGATGATGGTTTCCACCGCTTCTTCGCCCATTTTCTGCGCGCATTTTTCAACGCCGCGATGCAGGAGCTTGGCGGTATAAGACGCGTCCGGGTCGGCGCCCTTGCGGGCGGCGATGGTCTCGAACAAGCGGTCGAGCTGACGGCCGTCACCGGCTTCCTGCGCCATCTTATCCTGCCTCTTCAGTTCACTTTAGAGTTCCAGACCGGCCCAAAGCCGCGGGAAACCCGCCTTGCGGGGCGCGTCTTCGTATCAGATTTGTGGCAGAAGCGCCAGCGAAGGGCAAAGGAGGAAAGGGCCCAATGTTGAGGCCGCTTTTTCAGGGCTGAAACGCGCTTAGACCCCTGGGGAATGCCGTTAGGGAAGGGGGAGAGGGAATGCCGAGGGCGGCCTCAGGCACGGGTGGCAAGCCCGGCTTCCCCGATCCGGCCCTGCAGCACATCGTCAAGCAGCGCATTGGCCAGATGCGCGCCGCGCAAGTCGGCGCCGCGCAGGTCCGCCCCGCGCAAGTCCGTGCGCAGCAGCACGGCGTCCCGAAGATCGCAGGCGGCAAGCACTGCATTGGAGAGGTCCGCGTCCGTCAGCACCGTGCCCCGCAGGACGGCGCCCGCCAGAACCGCTTTGCCCAGATAGCGCCCGCTCATGTCCATCTGGCTGAAATCGGCCCGCGCGCCGGTCTTTCCGCCGCTCTGGGCCCAGGCAAAATGGGCTTTCAGAATATCGGGCAGATCGTCGGCGGAAGGGCCGGGACGGGCGCGCTGGGCCCGCATCAGGCTGGTGCTTTGCTCGGTCGCCTCATCGAGCGCGGCCTGGCGCAGATCGGCATCGATGAGATTGGCGCCCTGCAGCACCACCTCGTTCATCTCCGCGCCCTTGAAGCTGCAATAGCGCATATCGGCGTTCTGGAAGCTAACGCCTTTCAGCCGGGCGGCGGCGAAATCCGCTCCACCGAGCCGCGAGCCCGAGAGTTCCGTCCGCTCCAGTTGCGCCGCCTTGAAGGAGGTTTCGGGCTGCCCGGAGAGCAATTTACCCTCGGTACCGATCACCTCGCCCCGTCGCAAATCCGCTTCCTTGAAAACGGTATGCGCAAGGATCGCTTCGTCGAATTTCGCCCCCCGCAGGTCTGCGCGGGAAAAATTGGCGCGGGTCAGATCCGCCTGGGTAAAGGAACAGCCGAAGAGATTCGCCCGCTCGAAATGCGTATCGACCAGCACCGCGCCCTTGAAATTGCAAGCAATGAATTCGGAATCGGAAAAGTCATGGGCCGTGATGACGAGATCGGAGAGATTGCAATCTTTCAGCACGGCGCGCCGCCCGTCGCGCATCCCGCGAATATAGCGGCGGTGCAGAACGTGCAAACGGCGCAGGAGCTCGGGCGTTACCCGGTATCCGGAAAGTACAGTCATGGAGGAGCGGCCACCCATCTTCGGCATGCCGGCCTCCCCCCAGAGCCGGGCAATTCGTCTATGGGTCAATTTGCCCGAAAGGTTCTTAGAAAGTACGACAAAAACAGGCAGGTTTTGCTTAAAAACTGCGACTTTTAGAGTTAAAGTGCCAAGGTGACGCTGCGTCTGCGGCCCGCTCAGCCCTGCCAGAAGCGCGGGGCCTTCTCAAATTTTTTCCAAAGTTTTTCCGCCGCCTTCAGGTCCTGTTCAGCGCGGCGGCCGTGATAGCCGAGGATAAAGCCACCCGCTTTGGCGGCCGCCGTGCGGTGCTGGGCGGCGACGGGCAGGCGGGCCAGCGTTTCCTCCGCCGCCGCGACATCGTTCAGCGCCCCCAGACTGTCCTGCAAGGCGCCGAGATGGGTGAGATACGGTGCGGTTTTGCCGGATTTGAAAAGCGGCTCGAAGACTTGCGCCGCATACCGCAGTTTTTTCAGCCTCTTGCGCAATTCATGGCGCGCTGGCGGGGGAAGTGCCGCGAATTTCCGTCCCAGCTTCCCGGCCCTGGCTGCGGCCTTTTCCAGCCTGGCCGCACCCGCCTCCCGCGCCGCAGCGCCCAAATCCCCTCCCTTTCCTGCCTCACGCAACGCTTCGATCTCACAGGCCAGGGTGAGCAGGAATTTAGTGAACTCTGGTTCACTTAGAGCGGCGCGGACATGCGTCCAGGCGGCTTTACGCGCCCGCTTCAGCGCCGAGACGATGGGCGCCAGATCCACGTCCAGGAGATCGAGCGCGGCGACCGGACTTAAAATCTCTTCCTCGAAGACATCGAGATCGCGGGCCTCGCCGAGGATTCCGGCATACTCCTTCGCTTTAGATGAAAGTTTATTCAGTTCTTCGGAATGGTCTCCCAGAAGGCCGACCATGGCACGGAGCCGCCGCAGGCCCACCCGCATCTGGTGAATACCTTCCGGATCGCCTGCTTCCATGATGGCCGGCTCATTCGCCAATATCTGGGAAAGCGCGCTCGACAGCGCCGCCTCCAGGGCCTCACCGGCGGTGGCGGTGGCTTCAAGCTCGATGGGCGCAGCCTTGACCGGAGAAATCGCGCCGCCCGAGGAAAGTCTGAACCCGCGTTCAGCTTTTGAGCGCAGCGACAGACGCAGCGACACTTCTTCAAGAAGCCGCAAGGCCTCCCGGTAAAGGGCAAGCGGCGCGCCTTCTTTCAATTCGAGTTCCAGCTCGCGCAGCGGCTCTTTTTGCGTATCTGCCAGAATGGCCCCTTCATCGAGCGCCAGTTCGATCAGCGCGTCCGGGGTTTTTAGGTCGGCCGTGCGGCGGCGGATATCGGTGGTGAAAACGGGCCGGGGCGGCGTAGCACCGCAGAGCTTTTCGATGGTGCCTGCCACCTCTTCCGGTAAAAGGCCGAGATCGGGCAGCGCGGCGGCGGCCCCGACCGGGCTTTCATATTCGGCCCGATCAAGGGCGAGGCCCGTGCCGCGCGGCTTTGCCTTGACGGTCTGGAGGAGGTCGCGGCCCGCCTCGCGCACCCGAAGCGTGAAGCCTGCCGCTTTAAGCGCGAGATCCGGTGTGTCGAAATAGGTGGAGCGCAGGCGCTTGCGCTTTACTTCGGCCAGATTGCTCCGTCCCGCCCAGGCCGTTTTCGGCAAGCGGGCAAGAGCGCGCGTATCCAGCAGCAATTTCAGTTCAATCTCGCGCAAGGCCTACCCTGCCTCGTTTCACATGCCCTGTTTTACATGACAGGACTATGACGCGGGCTTGAAGAGGGGCCAAACGGAAATCGGCTGTGACTTGCAGTCAGTGCGGCATGCGTCTCAAAGACGCATCGGTATCCCGGCCTTCGACATGTGGACTTTCGCCTCGCCGATCGTGTGATCGCCGAAGTGAAAGATCGAGGCGGCAAGAACCGCGCTCGCGTGACCCTCGGTCACGCCTTCCACCAAATGATCGAGCGTGCCGACACCGCCCGAGGCGATGACCGGCACCCGCACCGCATCGGAAATGGCGCGGGTGAGCGGCAGGTTGAAACCTTCGCGCGTGCCGTCCCGGTCCATGGAGGTGAGAAGGATTTCGCCCGCGCCGAGCGCGACGACTTTTTTCGCGAACGCCACCGCATCGATGCCGGTGCGCTCGCGCCCGCCATGGGTGAAGATTTCCCATTTGCCGGGCGCAACGGTTTTCGCATCTATGGCCACGACGATGCACTGGCTGCCGAATTTCTCCGCCGCTTCGCGCACGAACTCCGGATTGGTGACGGCGGCGGTATTGATTGAAACTTTGTCGGCGCCGGCCAGAAGAAGACGGCGCACATCATCCACCGTGCGCACGCCGCCGCCGACCGTCAGCGGCATGAAACATTGCTCGGCGGTGCGCCGCACGACATCGATCAAGGTGCCGCGTTTTTCATGGCTCGCGGTAATGTCGAGAAAGCAAAGCTCGTCCGCGCCCGCCGCATCATAGGCTTTCGCCGCTTCCACCGGATCGCCCGCATCGCGCAGGCCGACGAAATTGACGCCTTTGACGACGCGCCCGTCCTTCACATCGAGACAGGGAATGATGCGGACCTTCAACATCAGGCAGCCTCTTTCAGGAGCGCGATAACTTCTTTCGGGTCGAGACGGCCATCGTAAAGCGCGCGGCCGGAAATCGCCCCTTCGATGTTTTTGCAGCCTGTCTTCAAAAGCTCTTTTACATCCTCGATAGAGGCAAGACCGCCGCTTGCGATCACGGGAATGGAAATCGCATCGGCAAGCGCCACCGTTGCCTCGATGTTGAGGCCCTGCAGCGCGCCGTCGCGGGAAATATCGGTATAGATGATGGCGGCAACACCGGCATCTTCAAAGCGGCGCGCCATATCCAAGGCGGTGAGGTCGGAAACTTCCGCCCAGCCTTCCACCGCCACACGCCCGTCTTTGGCATCGAGCCCAACGGCAATGCGGCCCGGATATTTTTTGCAGGCCTCGATGACGAGCTCCGGGTTCTTCACCGCCGCCGTGCCGATGATGATGCGGGTCACGCCTTTTTCAAGCCAGGCCTCGATGGTGCCCATATCGCGGATGCCGCCGCCGAGCTGCACCGGCAGATCGATCTCTTTCAGGATCGCTTCCACCGCGCCGGCATTGACGGGTTTGCCTTCGAAGGCGCCGTTCAGATCGACAAGATGGAGATAAGAAAAGCCTGCATCCTGAAAGGCGCGGGCCTGCGCTGCCGGGTTATCGTTGAAGACCGTTGCCTGATCCATCAGCCCGTGCACGAGGCGCACGCATTGGCCGTCTTTCAGATCGATGGCGGGAAAGAGGATCATCTCAGGTCTCCAAAACGTTACGGCTTCCAGTGAAGGAAGTTACGGATAAGGGACAGGCCGAGTGCCTGGCTTTTTTCCGGGTGGAACTGCGTGCCGATCATATTGTCGCGCGCAACGACGGCGGTAAGCCTGCCGCCATAGTCCACCTCGGCCAGAACCTCTCCCGGGTTTGCCGCTTTCAAATGATAAGAGTGCACGAAATAGGCATGGGTGGCGCCAAGGTCTTCCAGCACCGGATGCGCCCCATAAATATGAAGCTCGTTCCAGCCCATGTGAGGAACTTTCAGGTTTTCATCCGCAGGCTCGATGGGCACGACATCGCCTTCGATCCAGCCAAGGCCGGGATGCGTGCCATGCTCATGCCCGGCGCTTGCCATAAGCTGCATGCCGACACAGATGCCGAGAAAGGGACGGCCTTTTTTGATGACAGTTTCTTCCAGCGCCTCGATCATGCCGGCCAGTTTGCCGAGCCCCTGGCGGCAATCGCCAAAGGCGCCGACACCGGGCAGCACCACACGGTCTGCGCTCAGCACTTCTTCCGGATCGGGCGTGACCAGAATATTGGCGGCCACACCTGCTTCACGCGCCATGCGCTCGAAAGCCTTTTCCGCCGAGCGCAGATTGCCCGAGCCGTAATCGACGATTGTTACTTTCATCTGCCCCATCCGGAAGGTTCGGGAAAGACGCCGAGCACGTCATTGCCGCCGCGTTGTTCCCGCCCATGGGGCGAACGCGAGGTATCTTGCGCTTTAGCAGCCGCCCGCTCATGTGCCGCCGGCCAGACGCCGCCTTTTAGCGGCAGGCCCCAGGCGGGGGCGGGGTGGGGCGCGGGCAAGGCGCCGTCATAATCGCGGAAGAACCGTTCCTCGGCTTCTTCTTCGCTGGCCCCGCGCACGATGGCGGCAAAGCGCGCGCCTTTACGGGCAAGCGCCAGACGGCGCAGCTCATTGCCTTCCGCCGCCACCAGAAGCTGGAGGGCAAACGAGGCGATCATGATCGGCGTTTCGCCATAGCCCAGATAGACGAGACCAGCGGTTAAAAGAAGTGAGAGGCCGAAATAGCCTGCCGCCTCGAACCAGAGCCGGTGATAGAGCAGCCAGAGCAGCGGTATGGCAAGCGCCGGCCAGGCCATGCCTTCCTTGACGAAGACGATCTGGCGCGTCTCACGCGTTTCCGCGTCATTGAGATGGACGGTGTAGAACTTCATCCGGAACCTTTGGCGGCGCATCCGGCGGGCGGCCCAAAAGCGCGCCCGGTGCGTTGCGGGTTTCGCGCTTTACTTAGGCGATCGGCGGCGAAAAGACCAGCCCCGCAACGGGCCCGTTGAGCAAACGCTGCCTTAGCCGTTCGTGCCCAGCATGCCCTTCGTCGAGGGGATGGCATCGGCCTTGCGCGGGTCGATCTCAATCGCATCACGCAGCGAACGGGCAAGCGCCTTGAAGCTCGATTCCACGATATGGTGATTGTTCTCCCCATAGAGGTTTTCCATGTGGAGCGTGATCCCGGCATTGAAGGCAAAGGCCTGAAACCATTCGCGGAAAAGCTCGGTATCCATATCGCCGAGCTTCGGTTTCGTGAAATTCACCTTCCAGATGAGATAAGGCCGGCCCGAGACATCGATGGCGCAGCGGGTCAGCGTCTCATCCATGGGGATGAGCGCGGAAGCGTAGCGGCGGATGCCCTTCAGATCGCCCAGCGCGCGGCGCAGCGCTTCGCCGATAACGATGCCCGTGTCTTCGGTCGTGTGGTGAAAGTCGATATGAAGGTCACCCTCGGCGCGCACTTTCAGATCGATCAGGGAATGGCGGGAGAGCTGCTCGAGCATATGGTCGAGAAAGCCGATGCCGGTATCGATGTCGTAATCGCCGGTGCCGTCCAGATCCAGGGAGACGAAGACTTCCGTCTCTTTCGTTTTGCGTTCCACCGTGGCCGTGCGGCCGCCCGTCTCGGCGAGCATGGGAGCATCCTTCATTCAAAGTCCCGGCAGGCCCCGCAGTCTGCCAGTTTCGACTGCTTCTAACATGGGCGGCCTGCCGCCGCCACTGAGTTTTGCCCGCCCAGGACGCGGGGCCCGGCAGACAAGACAAAAAGCCTAGCCGCTCAAACGGTTAGAAAAGGTTAACCATAATAGTCCGCGGCGAGACATGCGAGGCGCTAAAACGCGCGATTCCAGATTAAAACATGTACTCAAGGCCTTATAATTAACCAAAGGTGAATCTGCGCAGGGGGCGGAATTCGCTGCGGACTCATTTGCTTAGGGCACAAAGCTGAGAAAGCCCGGATTTGCGCCTTTCACTTAAGCGCGCAGCCAGGCGCGCAGCCGGGCGCGGGCGGTGCGCCGCGCATGCTGAACGGGCTCGGCGGAGCCGTGAATTTGAGCGAGCACGGTCGCGCCCTCCTTCAGCACCATGAGCTCACCGGCCAGATCTTCAGCTTCCAGATAGCCCGCCAGTTCCACGGCGGAAACGATCGTCGCGCGCAGGTTCTCTTTTGCTTCCGCCGCCGCCTTGTGGATGGGGTCGGCGAGATCCGGAAACTCCCCCGCCGCGCGCACGAACATGCAGCCATTGAAAGGGCCGAGCTCGGTTTCCCCGCCGATCCATTCTTCCAGCGCATCGAAAAGCGCCAGCGGGCGGTCCGGCGGCGGCAGGTGGCTTTCAGCAAGTTTGCGGCCGAACCAGGCGAGGATCTGCCGGTTGCGCGCTTCAAGGGAGGCCAAAATAAGCGCCTGTTTGGAGTCGAAATGACGGTAGAGCGTCATTTTCGCGAGCCCGCCCTTGGAGAGAATGCGGTCGATGCCCACCGCATGAAAACCTTCTTCGGCGAAGAGTTTCATGGCGCTGTCCACGACATCGTCGCGGCGGGAAGGGCGGGGCATCTCGTATCTCCTCGGGCTTGGCACCGGCGAAACCGGATAAAATCAGTCTAATGAGACGGAGCGGTCTTGTAAAACATCTTTTGGAGCTATAAATAGACCAAGCCGTATCAATTAGGAAAACTCCCATGCCCTTCGACGCCGCTTCCCCAATAGCCACCGCACCCGTCCGGCCCGGCGTGCCGCCGCTCAAACGCATTGCCTGGGCGGGGCTTGGCTCGTTTTTGGCCATCGGGGCCTGCGGGCTGCTTAGCGAATGGAGCGGCCTTGCCTGGCTGATGGCCCCCTTCGGGGCAAGCTGCGTGCTGGTTTTCGGCCTGCCGGAAAGCCCGCTTGCCCAGCCGCGCCATGTGATTGGCGGGCATTTAATTGCGAGTATGATCGGTCTCATTTTGGCGGGCCTGCTACCCGCCTTGCCCCTGGCACTTGCCGCCGGCATGGCGCTGGCGCTCGTCGCCATGCAGCTCACGCGCACCGTGCACCCGCCAGCCGGCGCCGACCCCTTGGTTTTCATGATGGCGGGCCAGGGGCTTGCCGAAGCCTGGCCGCAGCTTCTGCATCCGGTGCTCGCGGGCAGCGCTCTCATTGTTTTGATCGGAATTGGCGTGAATTGGCTCGCAGGCCGCCGCCCCTATCCGCTTTATTGGGTCTAAAGGAACGGAGGACACGTTATGAGCGAAGAACGCCGCTATATTACCGATATCGGCTTCACCCCCACGGTGAAGGCGGAGCAGGAGCGGCTGGGCAGCCGCACATTCTACGAAAGATATGAGCAAACCATGGGTTGGCGCGGCGAAGTGAATGAAGATCTGATCCAAAGACTAGCGAATACGGATTCGTTTTATTTTTCCACCGCCAATGCGGAGGGCCAGCCTTATATCCAGCACCGGGGCGGGCCGAAAGGCTTTCTGCGCCCCCTAAACAAACATGAACTCGGGTTCGCAGATTACGCCGGGAACAAGCAATATATTTCCATCGGCAATCTGAAAGACAATCCGAAATGCTTTCTCTTCCTGATGGATTATCCGACAAGGCGGCGCGTCAAAATCTGGGGCCGCGCACGGGTGGAAGAACGCGACAACGAGCTGATCCGCAGCCTGAAGCCAGAGGGCTATAACGCGGCCGTGGAGCGGGCGATCATCATCACGGTGGACGCCTGGGACACGAATTGCCATCAACACATTCTGCCGCGCTATTCCCCGGACCTTCTGGAGCCGGCTTTCGCGCGGCTGGAAGCGCGGATCAAACAGCTGGAAGCGCAAGTCCGGGAATTGGGGGGCGATCCCGGCCCGTTCGAACATGTAGGGCTGACATAACACCCGGCGCAACCGGCGGAAGCGGCCGGTGCCGCCCCGCCTCTTATGGAGGACAAACGATGCGGAAAACTCTTTCCCTTGCCACCGCCTTGCTCGCGGCGACGGCCGGCCCCCTTTTGGCACCTGCTCAAGCGAATGCCGCAGAATTCAAGGACTATTACATCACAACCGTCCATGTGGACGGCAAGACCAGCATCCATGGCGATGGCAATCACGGCGCCGAAGCCTTTCCGGAGAGCCCGCTTCCGGCGGGTGCCGGCCTTGTGCGCACACCGCCCAATGAAGAAGGCGCCTGGAAAATGCGGGCCTTCATCTTCGAGCCTTCCCAGATCGTGGTGCGGGAAGGGGCATATATCCGGTTGAACTTCGTCGGTGTGCAGGGCATGCATCACTCCATCCGGGTGGAGGGCGAGGGTATCGATACAAGCCTGTCTCTTGACCGGGGAAACGTGCAGAGCGTCGAGCTTGCTGATGTGAAAGCTGGAATGATCCATATCATCTGCGACGATCACCAGCCCTCGATGAATAGCGAAGTGGTGGTGCTGCCTGCCGGATAAGCCCGGCAGCAGGACTGCCTGCAAACGGCATAAGGGGGCGGGCAGCGCGTCTTGATCTTGGCGGGAAGGGCGCCACATGTTAGGCCGTGCGGGCCGGGAAACCGGCCGGCCTTCCTCGCCCTTCCACCACCCGGACATGACATATGCCTCACGAAAGCTCGCCCCTTCCTTCCTGGCACGGCACCACGATCCTGACGGTCCGCAAGGGCGGCGAGGTGGTGGTCGCGGGCGACGGCCAGGTCTCCCTCGGCGACACGGTGATCAAAGGCAATGCCCGCAAGGTGCGCCCGCTCGGGCCCGGCGGCAAAGTGGTGGGCGGTTTTGCCGGGGCGACGGCGGATGCGATGACGCTCTTCGAGCGGCTGGAAGCCAAGCTCGACCAATATCCCGGCCAGCTCACCCGGGCCTGTGTGGAACTTGCCAAGGACTGGCGCACCGACCGCTATTTGCGCCGGCTTGAGGCCATGATGATCGTTGCGGATGCGGAAGCATCCTTGGTTCTTACCGGTAATGGCGACGTGCTGGAGCCGGAGGCCGGGGTAATCGGCATCGGTTCCGGGGGCAATTTTGCCCTGGCCGCGGCCCGCGCGCTGATGGATACCGACTTTAGCGCCGAGGAAATCGCGCGCCGCGCCATGAAGATCGCCGCCGAGATCTGCGTCTATACCAATGAGAATATCGTGGTGGAGAAACTTCCCTCCGCCCGCTAGACGCGCGCCACCTGCTTTAAAATTCAGCCGTTCCGACACCAGGCAATCCCCAGGCACTCAAATGACCAGCTTTTCTCCCCGCGAAATCGTTTCCGAACTCGACCGCTATATTGTCGGCCAGCATGAAGCCAAGCGCGCCGTCGCCATTGCGCTGCGCAACCGCTGGCGCCGCCAGCAGCTCGACGGTTCCCTGAGAGAGGAAGTGCTGCCGAAAAACATTCTGATGATCGGCCCCACGGGCGTCGGCAAGACGGAAATCTCCCGGCGGCTCGCGAAACTTGCTGAAGCACCGTTCATTAAAGTGGAAGCGACGAAGTTCACCGAGGTCGGCTATGTCGGCCGGGACGTGGAACAGATCATCCGCGACCTTCTGGAAAGCGCCATCACGCTGATGCGCGAGAAGCGGCGCAAGGAAGTGGAAGCGCGCGCGCATCTGGCCGCCGAGGAACGGGTGCTGTCGGCGCTGGTCGGCGCCGGGGCCTCGGAAGCAACGCGGGAGGCCTTCCGGCGCAAGCTGCGGGCCGGCGAGCTCGACGATAAAGAGATCGAGGTCGAAGTGACCGAGAGCGCCAGCGGTATGCCCATGATGGACATACCCAGTATGCCCGGCGGTCAGATGGGTATGGTCAATCTCGGCGATATTTTCGGCAAAGCCTTTGGCGGGCGCACAAAACCGCGGAAAATGTACGTCAAAGACTCCCATGACATTCTCATCGCCGAGGAATCCGACAAGCTGCTCGACCAGGACGCCCTGGTGCAGGACGCCATCCGCTCGGTCGAGAATGACGGCATCGTCTTTCTGGACGAGGTGGACAAGATCTGCGCCCGGGCCGACCGGCAGGGCGCCGATGTCAGCCGGGAGGGGGTGCAGCGCGACCTCCTGCCCCTTATCGAGGGAACGGCGGTCAGCACCAAGCACGGCACGGTGAAGACCGACCATATTCTCTTCATCGCCTCGGGCGCCTTCCACCTCGCCAAACCGTCGGACCTGCTGCCCGAATTGCAGGGGCGCCTGCCGATCCGCGTCGAGCTGCAGCCGCTGGCGAAGGAAGAATTCCGCCGTATCCTCACCGAACCGGAAGCCAGCCTCATCAAGCAGTATAAAGCGTTGTTGGAGACGGAAGGTGTGAATCTGGATTTCACAGAAGACGGGATCGACGCGCTGGCCGGGCTTGCCGCCGAAATCAATACGAGCGTGGAAAATATCGGCGCGCGGCGGCTCCATACGATCATGGAGCGGGTGCTGGACGACATCTCTTATACGGCCTCCGACCGGAGCGGGGAAACCGTGACCATCGACAAGGCCTATGTGGATGAGCATGTGGGCGAGCTGGCGAAAAACACGGACCTGACGCGCTTTATCCTCTAGATCCTCTCGCTCGCTGGCTTTTCAATCCGGTAGCGGAACAAGTTGGTGAATCCATCTTCCGCGCCCCTTTCGCAAGGCGCGAATCCAAGCCGCCTTCAAAGGTGGCGCTGCGCCATTATTCCGTGCGCCTTCACCTTCCCATTTCTTCGCTGAAAACGAATCCGGCCGAGGATCATCTACCGCTTAGCGCGAGTCAGACCCGGATTTGCGTGCTTTTTCGAGGAGACGCAAAAGCGCATCGAGGTCTTTTTCAGGCAGGAAACGGATCTCTTTGGCAAGCAGATTGGCCGCCTCCGTCGCCTTTGGATGAAGGCCGGCGGTGTCGATCGTGACCTTGGGATGAGAGAGGCGGGCAAGGGCAACCAATTCCTCCGCCTCATCCCAGATAATGCCGAGCGTGCCGATAATCCGCTGGACGAGATCGAAGCCGGGCCGCCCCCGGTAGCCGTGCTCGAGGGCAGACAGATAGGCCGCGCTTACCCCCACCGCCTTGGCAAGTTCCGCCTGGCTGAGGCCCTTGCGCTCCCGGTGGGCGCGGAGCTTTTCGCCGAAGGGGGTCATCGCTTGCGTCTCAGCCAGACATAAAGCGCGCCGCCGCCGCCATGGCGGGGATGGGCAGGCTGAAACCCGGCGACGAGCCCGCGCAGCCGGTCCCCATGCAGCCAGTCCGGCACGAGTTGGCGCAGCACGGCTTTGCGCTCGGGCGTGTGATAAAACTCATGCCCGTGCAACGTGTGGCGGGAATGGGGCGCGTTGCCCTTGCCCGTGATCACCAGGACAACGCGGGTGCCGCGGGCGCGCTCATCCTGCAAAAAGCGGGTGAGGCGCATTTCGGCGGTCATTTTCGTTTCGCCGTGGAGGTCCAGATAGGCTTCCGGTTCGATCTGCCCGCGGGAGAGGCGCTGGGAGGTGCGCCGGTCGAGGCCCGTGAGCGGCGGCGGGCTCGGCGCGCGGACAATTTCGCTCCGGGCGAGTCTTTGCGGGGGCTGAGCCTTCGCAGAGGGCGCGGGTGTGCCGCCCTTCCGGCTCATGCTTTTTACGGCAGACTTGGGGGACGGATTCGCTTCCGTATCGATTTTACCGGAGGTTTTCTCCCCGCCTTCTTCCCCATCGAGCAGCGGGGCCATACGGCCCGGCGCGGGGATGACGGTCTCCGTCACCTCTTTCCAGAGTTTCTTTTCTTCCGGTGACAGGGGGCGGGCGGGGCGCTTGCGGGCCATCTCAGCCTCGCGGGGCGCTCAAGGACGCGGCAGCGCCCGCAGATTTCGGCAGGAGCAGAAAGAGCCGGCCTTCCTCTGCCATCTTGCCCGCGATCTCACCTGCCGTATCGCCCGAGCCCATGAAGATGTCACCTCGGATGGGCCCCTTGATGGCCGAGCCCGTATCCTGCGCCACCATGAGCTGGCGGAAGGGCTGACCGCCCGGCAATGCCGTCTCGAGCCAAAGCAGCGCGCCGAGACCATGGACCGCCCGGTCCACCGCCAGCGAGCGCCAGGGGGTAAGCTGGCGGCCTGCGGCGCCCACCGGCCCAAGGGCCGGATCGGAGCCTTCGATTTCCTGGAAGAAAATATAGGAGCGGTTCTCGTTCAAGATTGCCTGGCGCTTTTCCGGATTGTTTTTCAGCCAATCGCGAATCGACTGCATGGAGATATTTTCGCGGGCGAGGAATCCGCGCTCTGCCATGACCCGCCCGATGGGCGTATAGGGCCGCCCGTTCTTTGCCGCAAAGCCGACCCGCATGGCCGTCCCATCTTCCATGAGAAGGCGGCCCGAGCCTTGAATATGCAGGAAAAAAGCGTCCACCGGATCGGCGAGCCAGACGAAGGGCTTAGCGCCCGGGCCGACATTGCCCGCTTCGATGCTCGCCCGGTCGGGATAAGGCACGAAACGCGCGCCTTCCACCCGGCCCCGGATGCGTTTGCCTTCAAGCTCGGGGTCGAACGCACCAAGATCGATGGTCTGAAGATCCACCGGCTTGCCGCGCAGAGGTGTTTGATAGGCACCGCCCGGCGCGCGGGCCGCTTTAAACTCCGGTTCGTAATAGCCGGTGAACAGGCCTGTCTCTTTTCCGCCTGCTGCCAGCGCATAAGGCGTGAACTGGCTCTCGAAAAAGGCGCGGGCCTCTTTCGCGGCAACCCGCTCGGCCTGCGCGCAAACCCCGGCCCAGGCCCCGGCGGGACCCGAAAGCCCGGCTTTGCCGTCCATGCGCGGGTCGAGCGGCGCGCCGGCGGGGCGGGCGGCAATGACGGGGCAGGTGCGGCGGAAGACGGCCAGCGCTTCGGCATGATCATCGCCCTGCCAGCCAGGCAGCTCGGCAAAGGAAATCCGGGTAAGAGAGGTTTCCGCCACCGCCTCAGGCCCCTTTTGGGCAGCAGGCGGCTCGGTCTTCTTTTCCTGCTCGGCACAGGCGGCAAGCGCCAAAGCGATTATAAAGGCGGCCGCAAGCGCCGGTTTGGCGGGGAAAAGGCGCGGCGCGGCCCATCGGCAGATCATCGCCTCAGGCGCCGGCTTCCGTCGCCACGACCTGCCAGTTCGGGTCGCGGCTGCGCGTGTCACGCTCGAAGGTCCAGATATCGGTGACGGTATGCACGGTCACCGGATCGCCTTCGACAACGATACCGTCTTCGTTTTTCGTGACGCTCGATTGTTCGGAGACGAATTTGACGCCGATCCGCGCTTTCGTATCGGCAAGCTTGGCGGTTTTGATATCAGCCGATTTCAGTCCGATCAGAGCGAACTCGACCTTCAGTTTCTTTTCTTCGCGCGCGCTGATCGCCCCTTCGAAACTTGCATAGACGCCATCGGAAAGCAGCGGGCGCAGCGTCTCGCGGTCACCTTCGGCATAGCCTGTGACGATCATTTCATAAGCGGCGCGCGCCCCTTCCAGAAAGGCTTCCGGATCGAACATCCGGTCGGTCAGCGCGATTTCCGTCAGGCCCTGCTGGGCGCCGGGCTCGACATGCTGCAGGCGCCCGGAAAGCGGGCCTTCCTGCGCAGGCGGCACGGCGCGGCCGGGCATGGGAATGACCTTGCCGTCGCTATCCGCTTTGCCATCGGCTTCTTCCTGCGGGCCGCGGCCATTCGAGGCCGAATAAGGATCGTAAGGCCGGCGCTCATGGCCGGTGCGCTGGCCGAGCACGGAGCGCAGCCGCCAGAAGACCACAACCGCGGCGATCAGCAGAATGAGATTGAGTAGGTCGAAGCCGTTTCCCATGAAACCGTTCCTTTGGTGCGTTTCAAGCGCGGGGCTTCGCGCGAACGCTCGCTTGCTTTCGGCTCTTTCCTCTGGGCTTTTGCCAGCGGCTTTTGCCAGTGGTTTTCAAAAGAGCCCGCGCGCCGTCTTCTCTTAATCAACGGCTCACTCGCCGTCCTGTGCTTGGCACGGTCCCTTTTTCACCACATATGTTCTCTATAACCTAGGCCAAGTAGCGACCTAATGCCAGATTATCCGCAGAAAAGTGCGCCCCGCTGCCGCAGGCGCGCAAAGTGCGGCTTTTCCGGCCCGATTTGGCGCAAAAGCCTGCCGCATGGCGCGGCGCCCGAAACGACAGAAAGTCCCTGATCTTTATGCCCTTACTCCTTTTTCTTCTTTTCGTTGGCGTTCCGATCGCGGAAATCGCGGTCTTCATCGAGGCAGGCTCCGCCATCGGCGTGGTGCCGACGCTTGCCATCGTTATCGCCACCGCCTTTGCGGGGACCTGGCTTTTGCGAGCGCAGGGACTTGCGACCTTCGCCAAGGCGCAGGCCTCGATGAATGAAGGTCAGTTGCCGGTGGAGCAAATGGTGCACGGGCTTTTTCTGGCGGTCGCCGGGATTTTGCTGCTGACCCCCGGCTTCATCACTGACACGGTCGGTCTTTTGCTTTTCGTGCCCGGCATCCGCCTGGCGCTCGGTAAAAAGATTTTACGCGCGCTGATGGCGCGCGGGCAGGTGCATGTCTATGGCGCAGGTCCCGGTATGGGTCCCAGGCGCCAACCACCCGGCCACGATCCTTTTGCTCACGATCCCTTTGGCGGCAAGCCCGGCCCGGGCGGACCCGTTATCGAAGGGGAAGTCATCGAAGAAGAGGGCGAGGAGACGCCGCCCGGCAAAGGCAAACCCAACCCCAATTCCCCCTGGCGGACTTGAGTTCACGCGTAGCTGGTAGAGCGCTGCGCGCTTGTGAGGCAGCCCGTTCCGTGTTAGCCAAACCTCCTTTCCTGCAATCGAGAGGCGGATCAGGCAATGAGTGAAACGGATACCAACGCGGTAGAAGAAAACGGGCCGCAGCTGCGCGTCGTAACCCAGTATATCAAGGACCTGTCCTTCGAAAGCCCGAACGCGCCGCACTCCCTCACTCAGCAAAGCGGGCCGCCCCAAATTTCCGTTCATGTGGATGTCGGCGTGCGCAAGCTGGCCGAAAGCGACTATGAAGTCGATCTGAAGCTGAACGTGGATGCGAAATCCGAGGACAAGCAGCTCTTCATCGTCGAGCTCGTCTATTCCGGCATCTTCCGGCTCGCCAATATTCCCCAGGAAAGCCTGCAGCCGGTGCTGCTTATCGAATGCCCGCGTCAGATCTTCCCCTTCGCGCGGCGGATCGTTGCCGATGTGGTGCGCGATGGCGGCTTCCCGCCGCTGATGATCGACCCGATCGATTTCTCCGGTCTCTACCGTCAGCAAATGGCGCAGGCGCAGGCCGAAGCAAGCGCCCAGGCAACGCCTGACGCGTAATAGCTGCGGCGCCTGATAGGGGTTTAGTTTTTCGAGCTGGTCCAGAGCGCGGGCGCGCCGAAGCTTGCAACGAAAGCGGCATGGCTTTCCCGTTCCGCCTCGCTGAGGCGGGAGCTAAGCGGTTTGGGCCGGGGCTCGCGTTTCGGCAGGCGCGAGAGCATATGCATGCCGGCCTCGCCGCCCGCGTCTTTCTGGCCGGCAAGGCCGAGGCCGAATTGCCGCCCGCCCACCAGCTCCAGGTAAACTTCCGCCAGAAGCTCGCTATCGAGCAGCGCGCCGTGTTTCGTGCGGTTGGAATTGTCGATGCCGAAACGGCGGCAGAGCGCATCGAGCGAATTTTGCGCGCCGGCAAATTTGCGCCGCGCGATAGCCAGTGTGTCGATGGCCTGTTCATCGGGAAGCGGCGGACGGCCGAGCCGTTTCAGCTCCGCATTAAGAAAGCCCATATCGAAAGCGGCATTGTGAATGACGAGCGGCGCATTGCCGACGAATTCCAAAAACCGGTCGGCAATATCGGCAAAGAGCGGCTTGTCGGAGAGGAACTCGTTGGAGAGCCCGTGCACTTCCAGTGCGCCTGCATCGACCTCGCGCTGGGGGTTCAGATATTCATGAAAGACGCGGCCCGTCGGCACATGATTGTCGAGCTCGACGCAGCCGATTTCCACCAGCCGGTGCCCGTCCGCCGCGCTGATGCCCGTCGTTTCCGTATCGAGAACGATTTCCCGCATGGTTTCCCCTCATCTCATCGTACCCGCGCGCACCCCCGCGCGGGATCCGAGTCTAGCCCATTTGCGCCAGCATCTTGGGCAAAATCTTGCCGGGCCGGCCCTGCAATTTATTCACGATTTCTTTGACCTGCTCGAACGCATGCTCGAGGCCCTTGTCGGTTTCGACGATGAAATCGGCCCCGGCACGCTTCTCCGCGTCGGGCACCTGCTTGGCATGGATCGCATCGAATTTTTCCGCGCTCATGCCGGGCCGGGCAAGCACCCGCTCGCGCTGCACCTCGTAAGGGGCGGAGACGACAACGATGACATCCACCCGCTCGCGCCCGCCCGTTTCAAAAAGAAGCGGAATGTCGAGCAGCACCATGGGCTGATCCTCAGCCATGGCTTTTTGCAGGAAAGCGCGCTGCACCTGGCCCACTAGCGGGTGGACGATGGCTTCGAGTTTTTTCAGTTCTTCCGGTTTACCGAGCACGCGTTTGGAAAGCTCCTCACGGTCGACCGTGCCGTCCTTCACCGTGCCGGGAAAGGCTTTTTCAAGCGGGGCAACCGCCGCGCCGCCCGGCGCATAAAGTTCGTGCACGGCGGCGTCCGCGTCATAGACCGGCACGCCGAGCCTTGCGAACATTTTAGCGGTTTCGGATTTTCCCATTCCGATCGAGCCCGTCAGGCCGATGAGAAGCACATCGTTTTTCATAGCGTTCTTCTTCGTTCAGTCTTCTTTTTGTCCAAGATCGTCCAGAATGAGTTTGCGCAGCGCAGGCGTGACTTCCGGGCGCACACCGAACCAGGCCTCAAACCCAGGCACCGCCTGATGCAGCAGCATGCCGAGCCCGTCGACAATGGGATTGCCGCGCGCGCGCGCCGCTTCAAGCAGTGGCGTGATGAGCGGGGTATAGACGATGTCCGTGACCACCGCTTCTTTGCTCAGCCCGCTTAAATCGATATCGAGCGGCTCGCTTCCCTTCATGCCGAGCGAAGTCGTATTGACGAGAAGGCCAGCGCCCGGCAGCGCCTGATTGCGGTTTTCCCAATCGACAACGAGAAGCGGGATGCCGAGATCACCTGCCAGTTTTTCCGATTTCAGCCGCGTGCGGTTGATGAGGCGGATATCGTTGACGCCTTCTTCCCAAAGCGCGGCGATAACGGCGCGCGAGGCGCCGCCCGCGCCGACAATGACAGCCGGCTTGTTCTTCTGCCAATCGGGCGCGCCTTCTTTCAAATTGGCTATGAACCCATAGCCATCGGTATTGCGCCCTTCCCATCCCTCATCCGTTTTGACGAGCGTGTTCACCGCGCGCACGCGGGAGGCCATTTTGTCGTGGCGGGGAATGGCGGCGAAGGCCGTTTCCTTATGCGGGACGGTGACATTGGCGCCGATAAAGCCGCGCGCATCGAGACCCTGCAACGTTTCCTCGGCTTCTTCCGGCGGCACGGCGAGCTTTTCATAAACGGCGTTTTTAATCCCGTGCTCGGCGATCCAGTGATTATGGATCAGCGGCGAGCGGGAATGGTCCACCGGCCAGCCGATGACACAGACGCGGCGTTCGGCCTTGCTGTCCATAGAGATGCCTGCAGATTTCTCACTCATGCGAGGATCACTTTTCTGGCGCGCAATTCTTCCAAGAGCGGCAAAAGCGGCAGGCCGAGGATCGTGAAATAGACCCCGTCGATTTTCTCGAAGAGCTGCACGCCCACGCTTTCGAGCTGATAGCAGCCCACGCTTTTGAGAATTTTCTCCCCCGCCTGGCGCAGATAATGATCGAGAAAGGCATCGGAAAAATCGCGCATGGTCAAATGCGCCCGGTCTCCATGCGACCAGACAATCTCGCCATCAAGCGCCAGGGTGACGGCGGAATGCAGCGTATGGGTCTTGCCCCGGAAGAAGGACAGGTTCTTACGCGCTTCCTTCATGTCGCGGGGCTTGTCGAATTTTTTCCCCTCACAAGAAAGCACCTGATCGGCGCCGATGACAAGGGTGGCAGGCGTGTCAAGGGAGACCGCACAGGCTTTCAGTTTTGCAAGCTCCATCGCCAGCGCATCGGGCTCGCGCGACAGGCGCTGCTTGGCCTCGTCCTCATCGACGGGCGAAACGCAAATATCGAAAGGCAAGCCCGCCCCATGCAAGAGATCGGCACGGACCTGGCTCGCGGAGGCCAGAAGAAGCGGCAGATGATCCCCCATCACGCATTCTCCTTGCGGGTATAAAGATTGAGCACGGCGGCGGCCGTTTCCTCGATCGAGCGGCGGGTCACATCGATCACTGGCCAGCCGTTGCGGCTATAAAGTTTGCGGGCATGGGCGACTTCCGCGGCCACCGCCTCGCGGTCCACATAATCGGTTTCGGTTTTTTCGTTCAGCGATAAGAGCCGGTTGCGGCGGATCTGAATGAGGCGTTCCGGGTTGGCAACGAGACCGATGATGAGGGGCTTTTTCGCGGTACCCAGTTCCGGCGGCAAAGGAATGTTCGGAACGAGCGGAATATTTGCCGCCTTGATGCCGCGGTTTGCCAGATAGATGCAGGTCGGGGTTTTCGAGGTACGCGAGACGCCGACGAGAATGACATCCGCCTCGTCGAGATCGCCAGGGCTCTGGCCGTCATCATGAGCCATGGTGAAATTGAGCGCGGCGATCCGGTCGAAATATTCCTGGTCCATAATGTGCTGGCCGCCGGGCTTGTGCGAAATCTCGCGGCCGAGATAAGAGCCGAGCGCATTGATCGCCGGATCGAGCACACTGATGCAGGGCACTTCAAGCTCCAAGCAGCGCTTTTCAAGTTTCGCGCGCAAATCGTCATTCACCATGGTGAACATGACCATGCCCGGCGCTTCTTCGATTTCCCCCAAAGCCCGCTCGAGCTGCTTCGGCCCGCGCACCAGGGCATAGACATGTTCGATCGCCCGCACATCTTCATATTGCGCGCAGGCCGCGCGCGCGACCGCGTTCAAGGTTTCCCCTGTCGCATCGGAGACCAGATGAAGATGAAAGACGCGCCGTCCGGCCATGCACTCTGTCCTTGAATACCGGGCAGGGCAGAGCCGCACCCGGAAATGTCATTGGGAGAGAAGCTACTGATTGAGACCGGTAGGTGCCAGTTTTTTCCCCGGCGTTCTTATTTGCGCCAGTTGAGGACGGCGCCGTGCATATTGGCGCCCGGCTTGTGGAAAACTGTGGGTAACGGGGGCAAGGCGGGAGCGAAAGAGGTGGCCAATTTTTCATCCCCGGCAGGACCTTTTCGGCGAACAGACTCGTTCCTCTCTGAACAGATGCGTGCGTGCCCTTGGGGATAAAGAGGATAAGTGCGTAACCGAAATTCCGGCTCCGGTTCATTCACGTCCTCCCCGTTTTCCACAATCGGGAGCCTCATATTCAAACCATTGGAATCCGGCCTGCTTTTTCACCTCCTGCAGCTTTTGCACAGCCGGACCAGAGAAGGCGCAGAAGATTTTCACTCTGCGCTTGATGTGAGCGGAATCCGGACCAAATTTGATCCTCACCATCCACAGGCAACCACTACCCACCACATCCTTCTAAGAGATATTTAGATTAGAAGAAGACTCGTGGATAAGCCGGGGACCTCCAATAAGTGCTTCTAAGGAAGCGTGCTTCCGAAGGAACCCAGCAAGGGATGCCTGCGGCAACCTGCAAGCTCGCAATTCAAGACGCGAGCATGTAAGCAAGACGGGAAATGAAGACGGCCAGTCCTTCCCACCCGGCTGGCGTGACAAACAGGCAATGACGTGACCGAGCCCAAGAAGAAATTTCTCGCCGCCCTGGAGGGCCAATCCTTCGATGTGCCCCCTATCTGGATGATGCGCCAGGCAGGGCGCTACCTGCCCGAGTACAGGCAGGTGCGCAAAGAGGCAGGCAGTTTTCTCGATCTTTGCTATACGCCGGATTTCGCGGTTGAGGTCACGCTGCAGCCGATCCGCCGCTACGGCTTCGATGCTTCGATCCTCTTTTCCGACATTCTGGTCATTCCCCATGCGCTCGGCCAGGACGTGCGGTTCGAAGAGGGGATCGGCCCGGTGCTGAAGCCCGTGACCAATCCGCAGGAGCTCTCCGCCTTGAGCAAGGAGGGGCTGCTTGAACATCTCTCCCCGGTCTTTGAAACCGTGCGCCGGCTTTCCAAGGAATTGCCCGCTGAGACGGCGCTTATCGGCTTTGCCGGGGCGCCCTGGACCGTTGCGACCTATATGGTGGGCGGGCGCGGCTCGCCGGATCAGGCGGCGGCCAAGCTCTGGGCCTACCGCGCGCCGGACGAGTTTCAGGTGCTGATCGATCTCCTCATCGAGGCGACGGGCGATTATCTTCTTGCTCAGATCGAGGCGGGGGCGGAAGCCATTCAGCTTTTCGATACTTGGGCAGGCTCCCTGCCGCCGGCGCATTTCGAGCGCTGGTGTGTCGAGCCCGTGCGCCAGATCCGCGCGCGGCTGAAAGAGGCAGCACCCCATATCCCCGTCATCGCTTTCCCGAAAGGGGCAGGGCCGGCTTATGCGGACTATTTCAAAGCGACGGGGGTGAGCGCCGTCAGTCTCGATACCGCTATCGCGCCTGAATGGGCGCGGGACACTGTCCAGCCTTTGGGCCCGGTGCAGGGCAATCTCGATCCGCTGCTTCTCGTGGCGGGCGGCGAAGAAATGAAAACCGCTGCCGCGCGCATTCTCGAGGCGCTGGGGGACGGGCCTTTCATTTTCAATCTCGGCCACGGCATCGTGCCGCAGACCCCGCCTGAGCATGTAAGTGAGCTTTTGGACTTCATCCGTAATTTCAGATGAGCGATCCCATGACCGGACGGCGCAAAGTTGCCATCGTATTGATGAATTTGGGCGGGCCGGACAAGCCCGAGGCGGTACAGCCCTTCCTGTTCAATCTCTTCAATGATCCGGCGATCATCCGCATTCCCAATCCGTTCCGCTTTTTGCTCGCCAAGCTGATTTCAAAACGCCGCGCGCCAATTGCCCGTGAGATTTATGCGGAGCTCGGCGGCGGCTCGCCCCTCGTGCCGCTGACGGAGGCGCAAGGACGGGCACTTGAAGAGGTACTGGCCGGCCGCGGCGCGGCAGGGGAGATCGAGGCGAAAACCTTCCTTGCTATGCGCTATTGGCATCCCTTTTCGGATGAAGCGGCGGCGCAGGTGAAGGCCTGGGGCGCCGATGAAATCGTTCTCCTGCCGCTTTATCCGCAATATTCGACGACAACGACCGAATCCTCGTTCAAGGATTGGATGCGTGCGGCAGGTGAAGCCGGGCTGAAAGCGCCTGTCCATGTGGTCTGCTGTTATCCGACCGAACCAGGTTTCATTTCTTCCTATGCGGTGCTGATACGCCCGGCCTTGCAAGAGGCGGGCGGGCCGGAAAAAGCCCGGGTACTCTTTTCCGCCCATGGCTTGCCGAAAAAGGTCATCGAGGACGGGGATCCTTATCAGGCTCAGGTCGAGCAAAGCTGCGCGGCGATTGTCAATGAGCTGGCCATTCCCGGCCTCGACTGGCAGACCTGTTATCAAAGCCGGGTGGGGCCGCTGGAATGGATCGGGCCTGCGACGGATAAGGAAATCGAGCGGGCGGGGGCCGAGGGTAAGGCGCTGGTCGTCGTGCCCATCGCTTTTGTCTCCGAACATTCGGAAACCCTGGTTGAGCTCGATATCGAATATGGCAAACTGGCGCGGGAAAGCGGGGTGCCGGCTTACGTGCGCGTTGCGGCGGTGGGCACCGAGCGGGGTTTTATCGACGGGCTGGCGCGGCTGGTGCTTGAGAGTCTCGCCAGCACCGGTGTGCTCTGCCCGGAAGATGCGCCGGGGCATGTGTGCACGGCCGAGCGGGCGATTGCCGGGATTTCCTGACGGAAGAAAAGCCTTCCAGCGGGGCTCTAGGGATTAAAACTTAAAAGAATCGAAACCGGAACGATGGAATTTCTGCAGCCCTTTTATCTCTGGATCAAGGCGTTTCATATCATCTCCGTCATCTTCTGGATGGCAGGAATGTATTATCTTCCAAGGCTTTACGTCTATCATTCCGAAACCGAAACAGGATCGGTGCTCTCAGAGAATTATAAGCGCATGGAAGAGTTGCTTTTAAAGCGCATCGTCAATCCGGCGATGGGCGCGACCTGGCTCTTCGGCATTTTGCTTATTCTCACCCTTCCCTCGCTTCTTTCCGAAGGCTGGTTCCATGTGAAGCTGACGCTCGTCATCGCCATGTCCGCCTATCACGGGGTGCTGACGAAATGGTGCCGGCTTTACGCCGCCGATGAGCGCCCGCACACATCGAAATTCCTGCGCATCGCCAATGAAGTGCCGCCGCTTCTGACCATTTTTATTGTCATCATGGTCATTGTGCGGCCCTTTTGACACAATTGTGCGTGTGAGACTGTTTGTAATCGGCAGCTTTTGACGTATATTTGCCCCGTTGGCCGATCACAACGGTCCGGCGCGCCGTTTCTTGTGGCGCCGCCGCTCATCTCCGGGACAGACATTTCATCACATTTCTGGGCCGGCTGGTGAGAGCGCGAGAGAGCTCACACAAGGTATTGGCTTTTGGTGGCATGTTAGCCATCTAGCAGCCGGGCCGGGTGAAGGGTTCCAACTTCCCGCCTTCAGACTTTTCTCAAATCATTCGAAACCGGTTCCGCGCGGTTTCTTTCAAGCTCAAGGTCAGCTTCATGCAGCAGATTAAACTGCAGGATCTCAAGTCCAAATCCCCCACGGAACTTCTGGCTTTTGCCGAAGAGCTGGAAGTGGAAAACGCCAGTACGCTGCGCACCCAGGACATGATGTTCGCCATTTTGAAAAAACTGGCCGAACAAGGCATCGATATTATCGGTGAAGGGGTGGTGGAAGTGCTGCAGGACGGGTTCGGCTTTCTGCGCTCGCCGCAGGCCAACTATCTGCCGGGCCCTGACGACATTTACGTCTCCCCCTCGCAGATCCGGCGCTTTTCGCTGCGCACGGGCGATACGGTGGAAGGGGAGATCCGGGGGCCGAAAGACGGCGAGCGCTATTTCGCGCTGCTCAAGGTCAATACGATCAATTTTGAATCGCCGGAAAAGACCCGCCACAAAGTCCATTTCGACAATCTGACGCCGCTATATCCGGACGAGAAGATCGAGATGGAGGTGGAAGACCCCACCCTGAAAGACCGTTCCGCCCGCGTAATTGATATGGTGGCACCCCTCGGTAAAGGCCAGCGCGCACTGATCGTCGCGCCGCCGCGCACGGGTAAGACGGTGCTGCTGCAGAACATCGCCCATTCCATCACCGCCAATCATCCCGAATGCTATCTGATCGTGCTGCTCATCGACGAGCGGCCGGAAGAAGTGACGGATATGCAGCGCTCGGTGAAGGGGGAAGTGATTTCCTCGACTTTCGATGAGCCGGCGGTGCGCCACGTCCAGGTCGCCGAAATGGTGATCGAAAAGGCCAAGCGCCTGGTCGAACATGGGCGTGACGTGGTGATCCTGCTCGATTCCATCACCCGCCTCGGGCGCGCCTATAACACGGTGGTGCCGAGCTCGGGCAAGGTGCTGACCGGCGGTGTGGACGCCAATGCTCTGCAGCGCCCGAAACGCTTCTTCGGCGCGGCGCGTAATATCGAGGAAGGCGGCTCGCTCACCATTATCGCCACGGCGCTGATCGATACCGGCAGCCGGATGGACGAAGTGATCTTCGAGGAATTCAAAGGCACGGGGAACTCGGAAATCGTGCTCGACCGGAAGGTGGCCGACAAGCGCGTCTTCCCGGCCATGGATATTCTTAAATCCGGCACCCGGAAAGAAGAGCTTCTTATCGACAAGGCCGAGCTGCAGAAGATGTATGTGCTGCGCCGGATCCTCAACCCGATGGGCACGGTGGACGCCATCGAGTTCCTGCTCGACAAGCTCAAGCAGACGAAAAACAACGCCGAGTTCTTCGACAGTATGAATACATAACAGGGCTTTTAATGTTCTTGTTGCGTTCCCATCGGCGAATGGTATGATTAACCGCCGCGGGGGATCCTAAGCCAATAGTAGTATATATGGCTGCAACATGGACAAGATATAGATGCCCCGTAAGTCACACGTCATTAGACGCCAGCAAGCTACGTTCACCAAACCAGCAATCGATCTAGCGGTGAAGTTAAATCTTCCCCTGAATCAGTTCGTCACGATTACTTTTGATAAAACGGCCTCATCACCTGAAGTCGTCGGCAAACAGTTTGCTAAAATTCGTGAATACTATGGGAAGTGGGCGAGGCGTCCGAGAAAAGGCGCAGGGCCAGCTTTCGCACCCACGCATATCTGGGTTGTTGAGAATACGGCTGTTGTGGCCGTCCATTGGCTCGTACATGTCCCAAAGAAGCGTCAGCGAGATTTCAAAAAGCGGCTAGACCTTTGGATCAGCAACGCGACCGAACAGGAACCTTTACCCGGTGCAGCACAATGTAAGACTGCTTATCGTCCCTATGGTGCCCGAAAATATATGCTAAAGGGCATCGACCCTGCAGTGGCCGATCTTTATAGGATAAGGCATATACCGCAAGGGATGGTTGTAGGAAAACGTTTGGGCTTCAGCAAGAATCTGGGACCTAGTCAGTGCAGGCTGCACGGCACAAAAAAGCCCTGGCGACGGCCAGGTTACACCACACATGACGGGTGGAAATTTTCGTCTATTGGCAGATCTAATATTCGCTTTTAGCGGATATTGAGATTCTTAGATTCTTCGTTTTAGGGGAATCTTTGGGCCTGTCGAAGACCAAAGATTCCCCTATCCGCCACTTAAGGCAGCAGCACGCTTGCGCCGGTGGTCTTGCGCCCTTCCAGATCCTTATGGGCCTGGACAGCGTCTTTGAGGGCGTAGCGCTGGTTCACATCAATCTTGATGGCGCCGCGGGCGACCGCATCGAAGACATCGGCGGTGGTGGCGGCAAGCTCCTCGTCGGTGACGAGGTAGTCCATCATCGAGGGGCGGGTGACATAGACCGACCCTTTTTGGGTGAGAATGCCGAGATTGACACCCGTGACGGGCCCCGAGGCATTGCCGAAAGTGGCAAGGAGGCCGCGCCGGGAAAGACAGTCGAGAGAGATTTCGAACGTGTCCTTGCCGACCCCGTCATAGACTACGGGCACACCTTTGCCGCCGGTGATCTCTTTCACCGGGGCCACGACATCTTCCTTGGAATAATTGATGACATGGGCCGCGCCATGGGATTTGGCGAGGGCGCATTTTTCATCCGAGCCTGCGGTGCCGATCAGCGTGACGCCCATATCCTTCGCCCATTGGCAGGCAATGAGGCCGACGCCGCCGGCTGCGGCATGGAAAAGCACCGTGTCGCCTTTTTTGAGCGGATAGGTTTCCTTGAAGAGATAGCGGACCGTCATGCCTTTCAGCATGAGCGAAGCGGCCTGTTCATCGCTCACCCCGTCCGGCACTTTGGCGATACGATTGGCGGGAGCGTTGATCGCCTCGGCATAAGCGCCAAGGGGACCTGCGCCATAAGCCACCCGGTCGCCTTCTTTCAGGTTCGTGACGCCGTCGCCCACCGCTTCGATAATACCGGCCGCTTCCAGCCCGAGGCCGACGGGCAAAGGCAGCGGATAAAGGCCGGTGCGGTGATAGGTGTCGATGAAATTGACGCCGATCGCTTTATGGCGGATGCGGACCTCGCCCTTGCCGGGGGCGGGCAGCTCGATCTCTTCGAGTTTCATGACGTCCGGTCCGCCGGTCTCGTGAATGCGGATGGCTTTGATCATGGGGCGGTTCCTTTGGAGGTGGGGCGGGGCAGAAGGAAAAGGGAGGCGCCTGCCTCCCTTACCGTCAATTGGCCGTCAGCCCAGATTTTTCTTGAAGAAATCGAGCGTGCGCGTGTTCGCCGTTTTGGCATCGGCGGGATCATAATGCGCGCCGCCTTCGCGAGCGAAAGCGTGGTCCCGTTCAGGATAAGTATAAAGCGTGACCTCAGGATGATCCTGCAGCCCGGCGATGATTTGTTCCTGGGCTTCTTTCGGCACGAACTCGTCCTTGCCTGCCACATGCAGCGCGAGCGGCTTTTTGATGTTCTTTGCTTCGCCGAGCAGGTTTTGAATATTGACGCCGTAATAGCCGACCGCGGCATCCGCGTTGGTGCGCGCGGCGGTGAGATAGGCAAGCTGGCCGCCGAGACAATAACCCACCGCGCCGACCTTTCCGGTGCAGGCATCGAGCCCGCGCAAATGATCGATCGTCGCCTGGATGTCGGTCACGCCTTTATCGACATCGAATTTACCGAAAAGATCGAAAGCCTGTTTCCATTCTTCATCCGTCTTGTCGGTGATCTGGATGCCGGGCTCGATGCGCCAGAAGAGATCGGGGCAGAGCGCCACGTATCCCTGATCGGCCAGCCATTCGGTGATGTCGCGCATCACCTGGTTGACGCCGAAAATTTCCTGAATGACGACGATGCCGGGGCCGGAGCCGGATTTGGGAATGGACAGATAGCCCGAAAAATCTCCGTCCGGGCCTTTGATGGTGACGTCCTGTCCTGGCAGAAAATTACCGGGCATGTGTATCTCCCTGTTATGGCTTTTAAGTACGGCGGCAGCGCAGGGCGCGCCGGTTCGGGTGTTGCTGCGCGTAGCTTAGCTGCTCGGCGCGTGCCCGTCAGCGGGCAGCGGCCAGTTGTTTTTCGAACTCTGCCAGCTCGGTGACCGGCAGGGAACAGGTGTCGCCGCGGCAAATATAGGCGGTGGGTTTTCCCTCCTGCTGGGTCTTGCCCTTGGCCGGGTGGGCGTCCGGCAAGTCCTCGCCCGGCGCAAGTTCCTCAAGCACATAATCGCCAAGCGGGGCGCGGGCGGCAGCGGCGCGGAAAGGGGCAAGCGCCTCGCCTTCGCCGATGAGCACGATCTGCACGAGATGAAGACGGGTGTCGAGGCTGGCAAGGAACGAGGCGAGCGGGAAGGCATTCTGCTCCGCTTCCCCTGCAAAGGCGGCAAGGATCTGATCGGCGCGCTCAAGATAATGCAGCTTGCCGGTCAGTGCATGAAGCTTAATGAGGAGGCCGGGCATCATGCCGTTGGCGGCGGGCGTTGCATCGTCCTGCGCGGTGCGGATGCGGGTGATGAGCGCATCGGCATCGTTGGGTGTGAAATAATAGCCGCCTTGTGGCTCGGCCCAGTAATGGGCGTCGAGCTCTTCCACCCAGGCTTCGGCCTGCTCGATATAGGCGCGGGCGCCCGTCGCTTTGAAGAGCGCAAGGGCCGCATCGATCATTGCCGCAAGCCCGTTCGCCATGGCGCGGTGCTGAAGTTTCGCCTGGCGCCAGGAATGGAAAAGCCGACCGCCCACGTACATGGTGCCGGTGATGAAATTGAAAGCGCGCTGGGCAAGCTCCACCCAGTCAGGCCGCTCGAAGGCAGCGCCTGCGCGGGCAAGCGCGGCGATGGCGAGACCGTTCCAGTCGCTCAAGACTTTGTCATCCCAGCCGGGATGCACGCGCTTCTCGCGCAAGGCAAGAAGCGTTTGGCGGGCGGGTTTCAGTTTTTCATCGAGGGCGGAGTCGAATGGCGCATCCGCCGCATGGAGGCGGTTCGGAATGTTCTTGCCTTCCCAATTGCCGGCAGGGCTGATGTCGTAAGCCTGTTTGAAAAGCGCTGCATCATCGCCAAGGGCGGCATCGATTTCGGCCTCAGACCAGACATAGAATTTGCCTTCCTCGCCTTCGCTGTCCGCATCGAGGCTCGCGGCGAAGCCGCCGCCTTCGGCAATCATTTCCCGGCAGATCCAGGTCACCGTCTCTTCGATGCGCGCGGCATAACGGGCATCGCCGCTCGTGCGCCAGACAAGGGTCAGAAGGTCGAGAAGCAGCGCATTGTCGTAGAGCATCTTTTCGAAATGCGGGACGAGCCATTCCGCATCGACAGAGTAGCGGGCAAAGCCGCCACCCAAATGATCGTAGATGCCGCCTTCGCACATATGGTCGAGCGCCTTGTGCACCGGTGCAGCAAAGGCCTCATCTTCCGTGTGCAGATAGTTGCGCCAAAGCAGCGTCAGAATGCCGGTTTGCGGGAATTTGGGCGCGCCTTGGATGCCGCCGTTTTGCGCGTCCATCACCTGCAGAAGTTTGCCCGCGACACGTGACGCAAGATCGGGGGGCGGGGTGCCGCGCGCGTCCTTCAAGGAGCGGGCATGGAGCGCTTTCGTCAGCGCGGTGCGATTGGCGTCGACTTTTTGCGGCTCTTCGCGGAAGATGCGCGAAATTTCCTGCAGGATTTGCGGGAAGCCCGGGCGGCCATAGCGCGGTTCGGGCGGGAAATACGTGCCGCCCCAAAAAGGCTCGCCCTCCGGGGTCAGGAACATGGTGAGCGGCCAGCCGCCCTGTTCGCCGAGCATATGCAGGGCGGACATGTAGATGGCATCGATATCGGGCCGTTCTTCGCGATCGACCTTGATATTGATGAAATGATCGTTCATGAGTGCGGCGATTTCGGCGTTCTCGAAACTCTCATGCGCCATGACATGGCACCAGTGGCAGGCGGCATAGCCGACCGAGAGCAGAATGGGCTTGCCCGAAGCTTTGGCCTCCGCCAGCGCCTCCGGACCCCAAGGCCGCCAATGCACAGGGTTGTCCTTATGCTGGAGAAGGTAGGGACTGGTCTGGCTGGCAAGCTGGTTCTGGGCGCGGGTCTGGGTCATGAGGTCCTTGACGTAAGAAGCGCGGGGACGTGAGGGGCGCAGGATCGGACACCCGTTGCGGGCGCCGGGGCAGGAAAACCGCCCCTTCGATATGTAGCGGACGGTATCAGGGCGGCAAGCTCTATGTCGATGAATTGATTGCGAAAATCCTGGAGCCGGGAGGCGCGGGATGAAGCCGGACGGGAAGGGCTCGATTCGGAATGGAAACGATCTTTGCGCTCTCTACGCCGCCGGGCAAAGGCGGGGTGGCGGTGATCCGGATTTCGGGGCCGGATGCGGGCACTGCCGTTGAAAAGCTGAGCGGCAAGGGACCGGGGGCGCCGCGCCAGGCGGTGCTGCGGCGGCTGCGCGATCCGGAAACCGGGGCCTGGCTCGATGAGGCGCTGGTGCTGTTTTTCAAAGCCCCGGCGAGCTTTACCGGCGAAGATGTTGCGGAGCTCCATGTCCATGGCGGACGCGCGGTTGTGGAGGCGGTCCTTAGTGCGCTGACGCGGCTGCCGGGGCTCGCGCCGGCGGAGCGGGGCGCGTTTACCCGGCGGGCCTTCGAAAACGGGCGGCTCGATCTCACGGAAGTCGAAGGGCTGGCCGATCTCATCGACGCGGAGACGGTGGGCCAGCGCGAACAGGCGCTGCGCCAGATGACAGGGGCGCTGAAAGAGAAGGCGGAAGACTGGCGGGCGCGGCTCATCGCTATGAGCGCTTATGTGGAAGCCGATATCGATTTCGGAGAAGAAGAGGGCGATGTGGGCGCGGGGCTTGGCGCCTCCATTCTGCCGGGGCTTGGCGCGCTCAAATCGGAGATCGAGGCGGTGCTTGCCGACGGCTACCGGGGCGAGCTGGTGCGCCGGGGCCTGGAGATCGCGATTGTCGGGCCGCCTAATGCCGGGAAGTCCTCACTTCTTAATTGGCTGTGTGGACGGGAAGCGGCCATCGTCTCGGAAGAGGCGGGGACGACGCGGGATGTGATCGAGGCGCGGATGGAGCTGGCCGGCCTGCCCGTGACGATTGCCGATACGGCGGGTCTGCGGGAGGCGGAGAACGCTGTGGAGGCGGAAGGCGTGCGCCGCGCTTTGGCACGGGCGGAGGCGGCAGATTTCCGGATTGTGATGGCGGCACTGGCACCCGATGGACACGATATATTGGGGTCTTTCGGAGATACCACGCCGGATGATGTGTGTGTGCTCAATAAGTCGGACCATCTGGATTCGGCTCCGGAACAGGTCCCTGAACCCGGGCTTTATGGACGTAAAATTCTCCCCATATCTGTAGTGAGGGGGGATGGGCTGGAAGAACTGGCTGCGCTGATTGAAGAAAAAGTGCGCCGTCTCGCCCCCGCTCTGGACAATCCAGTGATCAGTCGGGAGCGGCACCGCGTCGCGCTTCAGGACTGTGTGGCCGGATTGACCGGGGCCGAACGCTGGCTGGCACAGGATGACGTGGTGCTGGGCGGAGAAGAATTGCGCCAAGCGCTGCGTGCCCTGGGGCGACTGACTGGCCGGGTGGATGTCGAAGAATTGTTGGACGTGGTGTTCCGGGATTTCTGTATCGGGAAGTAGGAGATACCGGGTTCCGTGGCTTTGATGTTTCACGTGAAACAAAAGGAGTCCGGGTTTTGTGGAAAACTGCCGGTGGAGGACGGCGCGGCCATTCAGCCGCATTGACGCCTCCGCCAAAGGGAGTCAGAACGGGGCCGCACTCCCCATATGGGGTCCCCGGAAGCGGGTGATGAGATGAGCGACGTAATCGGTTCTTATAATGTGATTGTGATTGGCGGCGGCCACGCCGGATGCGAGGCCGCGTCTGCCTCTGCGCGTCTGGGTGCCCGGACGCTTCTGCTCACTCATAAGATCGAAACGATCGGGGAGATGTCCTGCAACCCGGCCATCGGCGGGTTGGGTAAGGGGCATCTGGTGCGGGAGATCGATGCGCTGGACGGCGTGATGGGCCGGGTAGCCGATGCCTCCGGCATTCAGTTCCGTCTACTCAACCGGCGGAAGGGACCGGCGGTCCGCGGGCCTCGTACCCAGAGCGACCGGAAGCTCTATCGCGAGGCTATGCAACGGGAAATGGAGGCGCAGCCGAACCTCGATGTGATTGCGGGTGCGGTCAGTGACCTGTTGGTCGAGAACGGTGTGCTGAAAGGCGTCATCACGGAAGATGGGCGGCGCTACGGGGCGCCGAAAGTGGTGCTGACCACAGGCACGTTTTTGCGGGGGATGATCCATATCGGCCGGGAGCGGATACCTGCGGGCCGTGTCGGAGAGGCGCCCGCGCTGGGCCTCTCCGACCGCCTGTACGGGCTTGGCTTTCAGCTCGGCCGGTTAAAAACAGGGACACCGGCGCGGCTCGACGGGAAGACGATCGATTGGGCCTCGCTTGAGAGCCAGCCGGCGGACAATCCGCCGACGCCGTTCTCGTTCCTGACAACGGCTATTACGGTGCCGCAGATCGAATGCGGTATCACCCGGACGGTCCAGGCCACGCACGACATTATTGCCGCCAATCTTGAGGAGTCGCCGGTCTATGGTGGCCGGATCGAGGGACGGGGGCCGCGCTATTGCCCGTCTATTGAAGATAAAGTCGTCCGCTTTGCAGAGAGGGACTCCCATCAGATTTTCCTGGAGCCGGAAGGGCTCGATGACGACACGGTTTATCCGAACGGTATTTCGACCGCGCTGCCGGAAGAGGTTCAGAAGGAATTTCTGAAGACCATTCCCGGCCTGGAGAAAGCGGTGATCCGGCGGCCGGGCTATGCCATCGAGTATGATTATATCGATCCGCGCGAATTGCTGCCGACGCTCGAAGCAAAGAAGCTGCCGGGGCTTTATCTCGCCGGGCAGATCAATGGTACGACCGGCTATGAAGAGGCGGCGGCGCAGGGCCTGATGGCGGGTCTCAATGCCGCGCGGGCAGCGGGTGGAGGTGGCGCGTTCATTCTCGATCGGGCGGATGCCTATATCGGCGTGATGATCGATGATCTCGTGACCAAAGGGGTGAGCGAGCCCTACCGGATGTTTACATCCCGCGCTGAGTACCGGCTGACGCTCCGGGCCGACAATGCCGACCAGCGGTTGACGCCAATGGGCATGGAACTGGGCTGTGTGGGCCGGGAGCGGCGCGCGGCCTTCGAGGAAAAGGGGCAGGCGCTTAAAGAGGCGAAGGCTCTTTTGACGTCACTCTCTTTGACACCCAATGAGCTTGTGAAGCGCGGCCTTAAAATCAATCAGGATGGCGTACGGCGGACGGCATTCGATCTCGCGGCCTATCCCGATGTGGGGCTGACCGGTATCGAAAAAGTATGGCCGGAACTCTCGAAACTCGACCCGGCGATCCTGGAGCAGGTCGGGATCGACGCTCAATATGCAGGCTATCTGGACCGGCAGGCGGCGGATATCAAAGCTTTTCGCCGGGATGAAGAGCTACAGATTCCCGCGGATCTGGACTATGGACAAGTACACGGAATTTCTGCGGAAATCCGGCAGAAATTGAAGGATGCACGTCCGGTGACACTGGGTCAGGCCGGCCGGATCGAAGGGATGACACCGGCGGCCTTGACGGCGCTTTTGATTCACGTGAAACGCCCCGAGAAGCGCCGGGCCGCGGGCGAATGAGCAGCCATACTAAGAATGTCCGGCAAGTCGTTGATAGGGAATCCTTTTCGGCGGTGATGCCTGTTTCACGTGAAACATTGGACCGTCTCGCCGCCTACGAGTCCTGCTTGAGGAAGTGGCAGCGCTCTATCAATCTCGTCTCTGCGAACACGCTGGACGCCCTTTGGGGCCGGCATTTTTTCGATTCCGCCCAGCTCCTTCCGCATCTGCCGGAAGGTCTGACGCGGCTTGTCGACCTGGGGAGCGGGGGTGGTTTCCCCGGCGTGGTGCTGGCCATTCTACTGGCGGACCGGGATGTCGAGATTCATCTGGTCGATAGCGACCGGCGTAAAGGGACGTTTCTGCGAGAGGCGCTGCGCCAGAGCGGCGCCCGGGCTGAGGTTCATACCTGCCGGATCGAGGATTTGGATACCGGGGCGCTTGGCCCGGTCGATGTCGTGACGGCCCGGGCCTGCGCCCCAATGACACAATTGCTGGACTGGGCGGCAGCTTTTTTCACTCCGCAAACGATCGGGCTCTTTTTGAAGGGTCAAGGGGTAGGGGACGAATTGACGGCAGCCCATAAATGTTGGACATTTAACGCAGAGGAAATACCCAGCCGATCCGATCCGGCCGGTACGATCGTCAAGCTTCAGGGGCTCGCACGTGGAAACACTTGATCAGAACACGGAAGCGCCTGCCAGCACCGGTAAGCAAATGCCGGATCAGGGCGTGAAAAAGCCCCGCGTGCTGGTTCTCGCCAATCAGAAAGGCGGGGTCGGCAAAACCACGACCGCCATCAATCTAGGTACGGCGCTGGCCGCGGTGGGCGAGCGGGTGCTGATCGTCGATCTCGACCCGCAAGGCAATGCCAGCACTGGCCTCGGCATCGATCGGCAGGCGCGTAAAGTTTCCACCTATGATGTGCTGACCGGCTCGGCGGTGATTGAGGATGCGATCGTCTCAACGCAAGTGCCGGGGCTCGACGTGGCGCCCTCCACGATGGACCTGCTTGGCGCCGAGCTCGAGCTTGCTTCCGTCGCGCGCCGCTCCCACCGGCTGCGCGATGCGCTGAACCGGATGCCGCCGGCAGGCCGCGCGCCGGAGCGGGACGCAAGCCCTATTCAGTCGCAGCCTTATTCTTATGTGCTGATCGATTGCCCGCCCTCACTCAATCTTTTGACCATCAATGCGATGACGGCAGCGGATGCCATCCTGGTTCCGTTGCAATGTGAGTTCTTTGCATTGGAAGGTCTCAGCCAGCTGTTGCGCACGGTGGAGCGGGTGCGCTCCAGCCTCAATCCGAAGCTGGAAATTCAGGGCATCGTGCTGACCATGTTCGACAAGCGCAACAATCTCTCTGGTCAGGTGGCTGAAGACGTGCGCGCCTATCTCGGCGATAAGGTTTATAAGACGGTCATCCCGCGCAATGTGCGGATTTCCGAGGCGCCTTCTTATGGCAAGCCGGCACTGGTTTACGATTTCCGCTGCTCCGGCAGCCAGGCTTACATGCGCCTTGCCTCCGAGATCATTCAGCGCGAACAGAAATTGCGCAACCGTCCGGCGGCGTGAGCGGACAGGCGGAGGCGGACGGGGATATGCAACTTAAACGAGTCTCTTAAGACTCTTAAGAAGCCGGGATAAGCTGCTGAAAAGATTCGGCTTTGTCCTACTTGGTAGCGCTGGCGCGGCATTGAGATGAAAAGCCCGGGCGCTTAAAGGGCTTGGCAGGTACTACCAAAAGTAGTGCTTTGGGGCTCTCAAATGAGATTTGGGCCGAATGGCCTGGCCGGTATCACGGGATACAGGCAAATGGTGGAGGTAGGCGGTGGCCGACGAAGCGCAGAGCAAAAGCCGGTTGGGACGGGGTCTTGCGGCCCTGATCGGGGAAGATACGGCAATCGATCTTGGGGATACGGACGCAGCCGAAGCGCGCGGTATCCGCCAGGTGCCGATCGAATATTTGCGGCCCAACCCCTTTCAGCCGCGTCACACGTTCCGTGAGGAAGATCTCGCCGATCTGACGAATTCGATCCGTGAGAAGGGGATTTTACAGCCCATCGTGGTGCGCCCGCTCGAAGGTGAGGAAAACGCTTTCGAGATCGTCGCCGGGGAGCGGCGCTGGCGCGCCTCGCAGGCCGCTCAGCTCCATCAGGTGCCGGTGATCGTCCGCGAGCTGACCGACCATGAATCGCTCGAAATCGCCATTATCGAAAACGTGCAGCGCGCCGATCTCAACGCGGTTGAAGAAGCGGCGGGTTATCAGCGCCTGATCGATCAGTTCCAATACACCCAAGACCAGCTATCCAAGATGATCGGTAAAAGCCGGTCGCATGTTGCAAACCTGCTGCGGCTTCTGTCGCTGCCGGAAAAAGTGCGCGCATATATTACGAATGGCGAGCTGACGGGCGGCCATGCCCGTGCGCTGGTTGGCCGGCCGGATGCCGAGGCATTGGCCAAGCAGATCGTCGAGCAAGGCCTTTCGGTGCGCGAAGCCGAAGCGCTCACCCGTAAAGACGACACGGCCAAATCCGGCGGCGGGCGCGGGACTGGGGCCGGCAGTGCGCCCAAGGAAAAAGACGCCGATACACGGGCGCTGGAAAAAAACATTTCCGATGCGCTCGGCCTCAATGTCGATGTCGTTCATAAAGGGGAAAGCGGCGGCGAGGTAAAAGTGCATTACAAGACGCTCGAGCAGCTCGATGAGATTTGCCGCCGTCTTGCCCATGGCGGCGGTTCCGGCGGCGGGCTCGTGCGCTGAGTTTTCTAGAGCCCGCACGGGCGGGGACTTGCGCGGCGGGTCCCGAGCCCTTAAGTTTTGGACATGATGACAGTAATCGCAATGAACCTAGCACTACGACTTATCGACCCGGCCGCATAAGGCGTGCCGGGCCCAGGGTCGTTTTGTCGTTTCATTGCTTGAGGCTGTTAATGTCTTCTCACATTCATTCGGTTCGTTTTCGCCCCTCCGCGCGCGCGGATATGCGGCATGGCGTCTTGTCTTCTCTCCTAGGCGGCCTTCTGCGACTTATCGCGGGCCGCCGGATCAAGTGGACAGCCGGCGGCTCGGTGCGGTCCGTCATTGCTCCTTCCCTAGGAGCGCCGGTATAAGACTTTCCGACATTTGGAATTGATGACATGACACAAGAAAAGAATTTGCCGCCGCGCGACACGGCTTTGCGACAACATAAAAGCGCGATGCCGATCCAGAAATACCGGGCCTTCGAGCCTATCGATCTGCCCGACCGGCAATGGCCGGGCCGTACCATCACCAAGGCGCCGATCTGGTGCTCGGTGGATTTGCGGGATGGCAACCAGGCTTTGATCGAGCCGATGGACAGCCGGCGCAAGCACAAGATGTTCGACGCGCTGGTGAAGATGGGCTTCAAGGAAATCGAGGTGGGGTTTCCGGCGGCCTCCGATACGGATTTCAATTTCGTGCGTGAGATTATCGAGCAGGGAAAAGTTCCTGCCGATGTTTCCATTCAGGTGCTCACCCAGGCCCGTCCCGAATTGATTGAGCGGACCTTCGAAGCGATCAAAGGCGCGCCGCGGGCTATCGTCCATCTCTATAATTCCACCTCGACGCTGCAGCGCCGGGTGGTTTTCGGCATGGACCGGGACGGCATTACCGAGATCGCGGTGAAAGGCGCCGAGCTTTGCAAGAAGCTGCGCGATGCGATGCTCGAGACGGAAGTGATGTTCGAATATTCGCCGGAAAGCTTCACCGGCACCGAGCTCGACTTCGCGCGCGATGTCTGCGCCGCTGTCATGGATGTGTGGGAGCCGACGCCGGACCGGAAGGTGATCCTCAATCTGCCGGCGACGGTGGAAATGGCGAGCCCCAATATCTATGCCGACCAGATCGAATGGATGCACCGCAATTTGCCGCGCCGGGACAGCGTGATCTTGTCACTGCACCCGCATAATGACAGGGGCACGGGTGTGGCCGCGGCCGAGCTTGGCATTCTGGCCGGGGCGGACCGCATCGAGGGCACGCTGTTCGGCAATGGCGAGCGCACCGGCAATGTCGATGTGATCAATATCGCGCTCAATATGTTCACGCAGGGTATCGATCCGCAATTGGAGATCGGCGATATCAACGAACTGCGCGATGTGGCGATCGAGTGCAATCAATTGCCGATCCATCCGCGCCATCCTTATGTGGGCGATCTCGTTTTCACGGCCTTTTCCGGTTCGCACCAGGATGCGATCAAGAAGGGCATGGCGGCGAAGGAAAAAGCCAATAGCGAGATCTGGGAAGTGCCTTACCTGCCCATCGACCCGCAGGATCTGGGGCGTAGCTACGAGGCGATCGTGCGCGTTAACAGCCAGTCGGGCAAGGGCGGGATTTCCTATCTCATTCAGCGCGATTTCAATCTCGATCTGCCCAAGGCTTTGCAGGCGAGTTTCTCGAAAGTCATTCAGAAGTACACGGATGAAACCGGTAAGGAAGTTTCCTCCGAGCTCATCTGGGATTTCTTCGAGAAGAAATATCTCACCCGCGCCGAGCCCTTCGAGTTCGTGACCTACCGTACGACGCCGGACCCGCATGCCAGCGAGCGGCGTCTGCTCACGGCGGAGATCAAGGACAAGGGCAAGCTGCGTGAAATTCACGGCAAGGGCAACGGGCCGATCGATGCCTTCGTCAATGCGCTGCGCAGCGACTGCAATGTCGATATACGCCTGAAGAACTACACCGAACATGCGGTGGGCACCGGCGCGGATGCAGCCGCTGTTGCTTATGTGGAAGTGGAAGGGCCGGACGGCTCGACGATCTGGGGGGTGGGCATCCATCCCAATATCGTGCAGGCTTCCTTGAAAGCGCTGATCAGCGCGGCCAATCAGGCCTCCGATATCTAACGATCTTTCCGCTTTCGGAAGAACGTGAAAGGCCGGGCGCTGCGCCCGGCCTTTTTCATTGCGCGTGCTTACCTCGTCAGCGTCTTCCAGCGCGTGCGCCCTGGCCAATGCGGAAGAGTACCTGGGCACACACCGCCCAATCGGGCATGCCCGTTGTTTTGCATTGCCGGTCGGCTTCTTCGAGCAGCATCAATGCCCGGTCGAGCCGCGCCCGTGTCCATAAGGAAAGCTGGCGTTTGACGGCGGCTTCTCTTCGGAAGTGAAGGGGCGGGCGGATGGTGCGCAAAAGCCCGTCGCGCGGCGCACCGGTTTCGGCCTGTCCTGTGAGAAGATGAAGCTGCTCGGCATGGCGGGTGACGGCGTTGAGCAGCATGACGGGGCTCGTGTCGGCCTCGCGCGCTTTGATGAGCGCCCGGTCGAGCGAGGGCAGATCGCCGCCAAGTGAGGCGTCCACCACTTCATCGACACTCATCGCCGCCGTATCCCCGACGCAGGCCTGCACGTCTTCCAGCGTCACTTCGCTTTGTTCGGATGAGCCCATATAAAGTATGAGCTTGTCGAGTTCCTGCAATGTCACGCCCCGGTCGCCGCCGAGATGGGCCTGCAGATAGTTGGTTGCGGCGGCATCGATGCTAAGCCCTGCTTCTTTCAGCCTTGTGCGGATCACGCCTTCCAGCGCCTGGGCGTCATCGGCATAACAGGCGATGGCGGCGCCGTTCTTTGCGTCCTCGAAGGCTTTGCGCAAAGAGGAGCGCGGCGTGAGCTCGCCTGCCGAAACGATGATCAGCGCATCGCCTGCCGGATTTTCCAGAAAGCTTTTGAAGGTTTTCGAAAGCCCGTCCGCCGCGCCGCGCACGCGCACGACACGCCGCCCGCCCATCATGGAAATGGCGGCGGCTTCATCGGCCAGACGCGCCGGGTCCTGGCGCAGATCCGCATCGCTTATATCGGTCAGGCGGAAGGGATCGGTCAGATCGTCAAGGACGGTCTTGGCAAGCTGGCGGCAACGTTCCTGTACCAGCCCCTGATCCGGCCCGAAAACGAGGATCGCCTGCACCGCCGGATCGGGCTTGCGGATAAAGGCGTCGATTTCCCTCGGCTTCAGCTTCACGGGGCGCGGGTCCTTCTGCAGCTTTCCGCGTCAGCTCCGGCCCTGACGCTCGAAGAAGATGCTGAGCCTCGTGTAGATATCGCGGGCAGTATCGTTCGAGACGCGCTCTTCGGCATCGCGCGTGGCGATGACATTGGCAAATTCGGAATCGACGCGGTTATAAGAGGCAACGCTGAGCGCCGTACCTTTAAAGACGACTTCGCCCAGTTCCTGATCGTAAAGGGAGAAGGGGGTCGTCATGCGGATATTGCTGCGGGTCACTTCGGTGTCCTGCTGCACGGCGATGTCGGTTTCATAAATGGTCGGGGTCAGCGAGAGCTGATAGCGGGTGCCCTGATTGCCTGCCGCGCCCATCAGGTCTTCGAGCGTGAATTTCAGATTGCGGCCATAAGACGTGCCGGGCGCGCTGACCGAGACGTTTTGCAGCTTGGCTTTGACGGGCGCACCGCCGGTGCGGTCCGCGTAAAGCGGATGGAAGCCGCAGCCGCCAAGGGCAAAGCTAGCTACCACGAGAAGAGCCAGAACGGCCCGGCGCTCTTTAAACCACGACATTCACAATCCGTCCCGGCACGACGATGACCTTTTTCGGCGTTTTACCGTCCAGGGCATTGCGCACCTTTTCCAGGCCGAGAGCGGCTTGCTCCACGGCGGCTTTATCGGCATCGCGGGGCACGGTCACTTCATCGCGCCGCTTCCCGTTCACCTGCACGGGCAGGGTAACGGAGTCTTCCACCAAAAGGCTCTCATCTGCAATGGGCCAGGGCGTTTCGGCGAGGATCGTTTCATGGCCGAGCGCCTGCCAGCTTTCTTCGGCCAGATGCGGCATCATGGGCGCGGCCATCTGCACCAGCATGTCCACGGCCTCGCGCTTCACCCATTTACCGGCTGCCTCATCCTGCGGTTTGAAGGCGGAAATGGCATTGGCGAGCTCGTAAATCCGGGCGACGGCCTTGTTGAATTGCAGCGCCTCGATATGAGCGGTAATCGCGGCAAGGATCTGATGCGCCGTGCGGTGCAGCGCTTCCGCCGCTTCATCGAGGGCCGGCATGGGCGTGCCGGGCGCGGCCAGGCTTGCCGGATCGCCCGTGACGATGCGCCAGAAGCGCTGAGTGAAGCGCCAGGCGCCTTCCACCCCTTCTTCCGTCCATTGCACGTCGCGCTCGGGCGGGCTGTCGGACAGCATGAACCAGCGGGCGGTGTCGGCGCCGTATTGATCGATAATGGCGGTGGGATCGATCGTGTTGCGCTTCGATTTCGACATCTTCTCGATGGCGCCGACTTTTACCGGTGTGCCTGCCGCTTCATCGAGGAAGGGTTTGCCGTCTTTCCAGAAAAGCTCGTCCGGCGCCACCCAGCGTCCGTCCGGGCCCTTATAGGTTTCGTGCGTCACCATGCCTTGGGTGAAAAGGCCGGTGAAGGGCTCATCGAGCCCCACATGGCCGGTCTCTTTCATGGCGCGGGTGAAGAAGCGCGCATAAAGAAGGTGCAGCACCGCGTGCTCGACCCCGCCGATATATTGATCGACCGGCAGCCAGTAATTGGCGGCGGCGACATCGGTCGGCGTTTCGGCTTTCGGCGAACAGAAGCGGGCGAAATACCAGGAAGAATCCACGAACGTGTCGAACGTGTCGGTTTCGCGCTCGGCCTTGCCGCCGCATTTGGGGCAGGCGACATGTTTCCAGGTCGCATGATGATCGAGCGGATTGCCCGGCTTTTCGAAGCTCACATCCTTGGGCAGTTCCACCGGCAGGTCGGCGCGGGGCACCGGCACGCTGCCGCAAGAGGGGCAATGGATGATCGGGATCGGGCAGCCCCAATAGCGCTGGCGCGAGATGCCCCAGTCGCGCAGGCGGTAATTGACCGTGCCCTCGCCGAGTTTCAAGGCTTCGAGCTTTTCGATGGCGGCGCGTTTGGCCTCGGTCACTTCCAGCCCATTGAGGAACGCCGAATTGACGGCAACGCCGTCTCCGTCGAAGGCGTCGTTTGCCTCGCCAAGTTCGCTCAGGAATGTTTCAAGCTCCGCCCCTTGAAGTTTTTTCGGCGCCACGACGGGCAAAACGGGCAGGGCATATTTGCGGGCGAAATCCATGTCGCGCTGGTCATGGGCGGGGCAGCCGAAAATGGCGCCGGTGCCGTAATCCATCAGCACGAAATTCGCGATGAAGACGGGAACGGAATGACCTTCGATGAAAGGATGGCGGGCGCGCAGGCCCGTGTCATAGCCTTTCTTCTCGGCGGTTTCGATCGCTTCCTCGCTGGTGCCGAGCTGTTCGCATTCGCGCACGAAGGCGGCAAGCTTGGCGTCTTTTTCCGCAAGCTCGCGGGTCAGCGGATGGCCGGGCGAGAGCGCGCAGAAGGACGCGCCGAACAGCGTATCGGGCCGGGTGGTGAAGACTTCAAGGGAATAGTCCTTAGACAGACCTTCCACGGGGAAGAAAACGCGTGCGCCCTCGGAGCGGCCGATCCAGTTGGTCTGCATGATGCGGACCTTATCCGGCCAGCGCTCCAGCCCTTCGAGCCCTTGCAAGAGATCGTCGGCCTTGTCGGTGATTTTGAAAAACCACTGGGTGAGCTCGCGCCGTTCGACGGGCGCGCCCGAGCGCCAGCCCTTGCCGTCGATCACCTGCTCATTGGCAAGCACGGTCATGTCCACCGGATCCCAGTTCACATAGCTCTTCTTGCGGGTGATGAGACCGGCCTCGACCATGTCGAGAAACATCGCCTGTTCGTGGCGGTAATAAGAAGGATCGCAGGTTGCAAATTCCCGCTCCCAGTCGATGGCAAGGCCCATGGCCTGGAGCTGGCCGCGCATGGCGGCGATGTTCTTATAGGTCCAGTCGGCGGGATGGACTTTGTTTTCCATCGCCGCGTTTTCCGCCGGCATGCCGAAAGCGTCCCAGCCCATCGGGTGGAGGACGTTGAAGCCGCGCGCGCGTTTGAAGCGGGCAATGACATCGCCCATCGCGTAATTGCGCACATGGCCCATATGGATGCGGCCGGAAGGATAGGGAAACATCTCCAGGACGTAATATTTGTCCTTGCCCGGCGCTTCGCTTTCCTCGCGCGTGCGGAAACAGCCTTGCCGGTCCCAGGTCTCTTGCCATTTGGGCTCGGCGGTCTTGGCGTTGTAGCGGGCGGTGTCGGTCGTATCCGGGCTGGCCATGGTCGGGTCGTGCTCTCGAAACTAGGGCAAACGGAAAGGCGGTCATCTTGCCGCGCGGGGCAGGCTCCTCAAACAAGAAGCGCGGCTCCTGCGCCGCGCTTCGTTTTGCCCCGTATTTGGCTATACGGCAAGAGGGCCGTCATAAGTTCCGCTTAGCCTTCGTCGGCTTCCAGCGTGCTGATACGCAATTGGCGGGCGCGGATCAGGATTGCGTTCTCCAGCTGGACATGGGTATTGGGATCGACGGAAGCATCCACCCAGCCGCGTTCGCTGTCGCGGGCCTGTTTGAAGACTGAAACTTTCAGCCCGTCGGCGCGCAGGCGGCGGTCGAGAATATAGACCGTCATTTTGAAGCGCTCGTCGGGGGCTTTGGGATCGGAATACCAGTCCGTGATGATGACGCCGCCAAAAGGATCCGCGGAGGCGAGCGGCACGAAGGCCAGCGTGTCGAGCGAGGCGCGCCAGAGGAAGGAATTGACCCCGATGCCTGCGCCGCCGCCGGAGGCTGCGCCGCCCCCGCCGCCGAATAGCGACAGGCCGTCTTCACCGAAAATGCTCTCCCGCTCCTGTGAAGGGCGGGGATTATTGGGCCCGTAGCCCTTGTCGCTCGATGAGGTGGGGTAGCTTTCGTCCTTGTCCGCGCCGGCACAGGCAGCGATGAACAGGCTCAGGAAAACGGCCCCGGCGATGGACACGAACGAGGAGGCACGAAACGCCAGTTTGGGCATGGGAATATTCTCTTCTGACTTGTATTCCTGTGGTCTGGCCCGTGGTCTTATCAGTCGATCTGGTCGGCCGGCACTCAATACCGGCTCGCCCATGGACCAAAGTCCCAGATTTGGCAGTTCTTATAGCCTGTTTGCCTTCTCCCGTCCAACATAAGCGGGGCCTTCACGTGTCTTCGGCAGGTTTCGGCGCCGGGGTTTGCGCCGGGAAGGGCGGCTTAAGAGAGGCTTTGAGGAGCGACGTCCCTCACAGGTGTGTGATAAAAACACCACAGATGCCCCCGCGCGAATGGCGGGCCTGTTGGAATCCCGGTCCTGCGGTTCAGCTTTCGCTTTTCGATTTCCTGCTAAGGTGTTGTGATCTTTACGCAACATAACCTCAAATTTCCCTCAATACCGGTCGGGTTTGCTTGACGTGTGGCCGGGTCATCTTGATTAATCGGGGTACGCGCTTGGGGGGGCATTGCAATTTGTCGCCCGGCGACGAGAGGATCCAAGAGCTGAAACGTTTGCGGAAGGACCGGTTGGACGACTGGATTGAGGGAACGGGAGCACATCCCGGCGACAGCAAGTCTGGTAAGAAAATCCGGTTCGCAAAAATACAAGGCTCCGAAGATCTCAAGTTAGACAGCTAACTGCTGAACTGCGAGGAACAGATGAAAAAGACTCTCCTTGGGACGACCGCTCTGGTCACCGCCGGCCTCGTTGCCGGTCCGGCCCTTGCTAGCGACCCGCTCAACGTCACCGTGAGCGGCTCCTTGATCACCGGCTTCTACTTCGTTGACTCCGACAGCGTCGGCGGTGTTTCCACCGACGACACGAAAGTCCCGGTTGTTGCCCGTGACCTGACCATCAACGCTGAAGGCACGCTGGATAACGGTCTGGTTGCCGGTGCCACGCTGATGCTCGAACTCGGCGATGACGAAGGCGCAGCCGTTCCGGCTAACGACGACGCAACCTTCCAGGAAGTGTTCGCTTACCTTGAAGGCGGCTTCGGCCGTACGGAAATCGGTGCTACCGACTCCGCTTCGTTCAAAATGCACTATTCGTCGCCCTGGTTCGTGCCGGGTAACGGCGTTGACAGCCCGAACATCTTCAACTCGCCCCGTACTTCGGTTCGTACGTCCACGTACGCTCTGCTGACGGAAGACGACAACAAGATTTCGTACTTCACGCCGCGTCTTGCCGGCTTCCAGCTCGGTGTGTCCTACACGCCGGACGCCGGTGCCAACAACCCGGTTGCGAACGGCTTCGGCATCAGCCCGCAGAACAGCGCTGTTGAAGAAGTGTTCGAAATCGCCGCCAACTACGCCGGTGAATTCGGCGCAGTGTCTGTCGGCGTTGACGGCTTCTACGGCACGGGCGATGCCCCGGCTGCTGGCGGTGGCGACCCGGAAGAATGGGGCGTTGGTGCCAATCTCGGTTTCGCCGGCTTCACGCTGGGCGGCGCCTGGTACCAGAACGAAGACATTGCCCGCGGCACGCAGAACACGGCTTTCTCGGGTGACGAAACCGAAGTCTGGACCGCCGGTCTGGCTTACGGCTCGGGCCCCTGGACCGTTGGTACCGCGTACCTGGAATCCACGGGTGAGCGTACCGGTCTCGGCGACACGGAAATCGAGTTCTGGCAGATCGGTGGCGGCTACTCGCTCGGCGCCGGTGTTGACCTCGGCCTCGACATCCAGCTGATCGAAGACAACAACGGCACCAACACCGTTGACTCCGAATCTGCTGGTATCGTTCTGGCGATCTCTTTCTAAGACTTCTGAAGTCTTGGGACGGAAGAGAGCGGGCTTTGCCCGCTCTCTTTTTTTGTGCCGTCGGCGGGATGGGCAGATGGCTTTTCCGCGCGCCCGGTTGTTGCTAAAAGCAGCGGGCATGCAATCGAAAGGCATCTGACATGGGCGGCATCATTTGGCTCGCATCCTATCCGAAGTCCGGCAATACCTGGCTGCGCTCCTTTCTCTACAATCTTCTGCGCAACACGCCGAAGCCGGCCGACATCAACGAGCTCGATCAATTCTGTCTCGGCGAGTCATCGGCCCAGTGGTATGAGCGGCATCTGCAAACGCCGGTGGAAGACGCCTCTCCCGAAGTGGTCATGAAAATCCGCCCCTTTGCCCATGCGGATATGACCCAGGCTTTCCCGGACTCCGTCTTCGTTAAGACCCACAACTTTCTGGGCGAATGGCACGGCATGCCGATGCACAATATGGATGTGACGGCAGGCGGTATCTATGTGGTGCGCAACCCGCTCGATGTCGTGCTCTCCATGACCCATCATTTTGGCCTGACGCTCGATGAAGCGATTGAGCGGCTGGGCAACAAGGGGGCGGCCACGTCGTCAGGCGGGGGGCACGTACCGGAGTTTCATTCCTCCTGGTCGGCGCATGTGAAAAGCTGGACGCAGCATCCCAATCCGCAGCTATTGGTTTTGCGTTATGAGGATATGCTCGCGAAACCCCGGCGCGCGTTCAAAAACGTGACGAAATTTCTGGGGCTGAAACCTTCCACCGAAAGGCTGGAGCGGGCGATCCGTCATTCCTCCTTCAAGGCGCTGAAAGCGCAGGAGGAGAAGGCGGGCTTCAAGGAACGCTCGGAACATGCCAAGGCCTTCTTCCGTTCGGGCAAGGCGGAGCAGTGGCGCGAAGAACTGACGCCCGATCAGGTGCGGCTGATTATCGATCAGCATAAAGAGCAAATGGAACGCTTTGGTTATATTCCCGAAGATCATAAAGACTAGGCAGCGCTCAGCCTGACGTAAAACCGATCCCGGCAATGCCCGCAGCCTTTGTGGGGCAGAGACGGCGCACCGTTTCTCCATTTATCCCGCCCATTGCATACACGGGGAGCGCGGCTTCTTCGGTAAGCGCTGCAAAGCGCAAAAGCCCAAGCGCTCTCGCGCCGGGATGACTTTGCGTCGGAAAAACCGAGGAGAGGAGCGCGGCATCGAGCCCCACGCGGGCGGCGCGCACGAGTGCCTCGGCGGAATGAGCGGCGCAAGTGACAAGCGCGAAACGTTCCAGCGCCCTTGCCGCATATCCCCTTTTCACCTGCCATTCGGGCAGATGCATGCCGTCGGCGCGCAGATGCGTGGCAAGGCCGAAATCACCAGCCAAGAGAAAGAAGATGCCGCGCCGGCGCGCGGCGCGTTCTGCTTCTTTTGCCAGCTTCATGCGTTCTGCCCGCGCCAGCGAATAATGGCGGAAGATATAGCCGCTTCCCGCAGGTAGGCCCTCCAGCGTTGCAAGGGGGTGGGGCGCGCGCGCTTCATCCGACAGCGCCAGCAGATCGGGCAGGTGCGGGGCTTTCGCCCCGAGCTCCCGCACACTGCGCATCAGGCTCGCGGAGGGCCGCGCCATATATGTCTCCCCTAAAGAAAGGCCGAGATCGGTCTGGACAAGATTAGCAGAATGCCGTTCCTTTGGCCCATCCCCGTAAAGTGGCTTGGAAGGAGCGGCAGATGGCCGGCAGTGTGAGCGACAATCTGAAAACCGTGCAGAGTGACATCGCAAAGGCCTGCAAGCAGGCGGGCCGCGCGGAAGGCGCGGTGACGCTTGTTGCCGTCTCCAAAACCTTCGATGCGGAAGAGATACGCCCGGCGCTTGAAGCGGGCCAGCGCGTCTTCGGTGAAAACCGCGTGCAGGAAGCCCATAAGAAATGGCCGAAACTGCGCGAAGATTATAGCGGTATCGAGCTCCATCTCATCGGCCCGTTGCAAACCAACAAGGTGAGCGAAGCGCTGGCGCTTTTCGACGTTATCGAAACGCTGGATCGGGAAAAGCTCGCCCGTGCCTTTGCCAAGGAGCGGGAGAAGGGGGCGGACCTGCCCCGGCTTTTCATTCAGGTCAATACGGGCGAGGAAGAACAGAAGGCGGGTATTCTGCCGGACGAGGCAGATAGTTTCATCAAACTGTGCCGGGATGAACTTCACTTGCCGGTCGACGGGCTGATGTGCATTCCGCCTGTGGACGAAGAGCCCGCCTTGCATTTCGCGCTTCTGCGCAAGATCGCCGAGAGTAACGGGCTTAGCGCGCTTTCCATGGGCATGAGCGCGGATTACGGGACGGGCATCGAACTTGGCGCCACCCATGTGCGGGTGGGCAGCGCGATTTTCGGCACACGCACGTAATGTAGTCAGATTAGATGCCGATCCGCATCTGGCTATCGGGCCCGCAAAGCTGCAACAGTTTCAGCATGTCGGCGCGCGATACCGCGACGCAGCCTTCCGTCGGCCCGTAGCCGCCATCTTCCTCCTCACGGGCGAGGTGGAAAAAGATCGCGCTGCCTTTGCCGGGCACCGGCGGCTCGTCGTTATACCCCAGCACCACCACGATGTCGTAGAGCCCGTCCTCGCGCCAAAGCTTTTCGGCGCTGGCCGGGTAGGGCAGTTTGACGGGCCGGTTATAGGCCGGGTCCTCCGGCGCATCGCACCAGCCGTTTTCCGGATGGATGGGAGTGATGGGCAAATCGGTTTTCGGCGCATCCAGCCGGTCGGCGCGGTAAAAAACCTCGCGCAGCGGCCAGATGCCGATGGGCGTTGCCCCGTCCCCTTCCTGTTTTTCTTCCGTTAGGCCGCTGCGGCCCAGGGCACAGGCAAAGCGCAATGCGCCGATTTCCAGCTTGCCGCGATGCGTGCCCGATTTGGCGGAAACGGTAATGTCCATGATCTGTCTTGTCCGGCGCGCTCGCCGGTTCTCACCCTATAGGTTGCGCCTTAGAACCGCTTATCGGTGCGGGTGCCCGTCTCTCCGCTGAAGGCAGCGCCGAAGCCGGCCGCTTTACCCGCTTCATATTTGTCCAGGGAACGGGCCATGAGTGTCAATGGGTCGATGGCGCCGGGCTGGGGCGGCCAGGCGGGCAACTCATTGTCGGCTGGGGCGGCGGCGGGCGCGGCAGAGGCAAGCCGTTCAGGCTTTTCTGCGGTCTTTTCCGGAGCGGTCTGAATGGCGGCTTCTGCTGTTTCAGGGCGTTTCAGGGCGCCTGGATCGTTCACGGAGCGCAGCAAGGCATCCCAGCCTTCCTCGCTCAGGCTCGGCAGGCTCGAGGCGGCGGCGCTTTTGGCCTCAAAGGCGCCTTTAGGGACGGCGGGCGCTTCCGCAGCCTGCGCCGGGATTTGCGGTGCCGCTTCCTCAGCCTCGGCGGCGATCTGCGCGACCTGCGCGGCGGGTGCCGGATTAATGGCAGCTGCTTCAGCCGGGCGCGCCGCGTTTGCGGCAAGCTGCGGTCCGGCCTCTTCCTCACCGCCCAGCAGGGCCAGCGCGTGACCGCCAATATCCTTGCCGGTGGATTCCTCGATCACAGCATTGACGAGCGAGGCGGCGGCGCCGATCGGGCCGCCATAGATCGCTCCGCCCACGACTTTCGCGGCGGGCGCAATCTCATCGCCCGTCCATTCCCGGTAAAGGGTGGAGACGACGGGCAGGTGCTGAAGCGGGTTGATGACATCGATGAGATCGCCGAAGGAAAGCCCGTTTTCCGCGCCCTTTTCCTGGCCGGTGACGGCAGGAGGTGTTGCCAGGTTCTGGCGGGCCTCGGCGCTGCGGGTCAGGGAATGCGGGGCTTTGGCGCTTTGGGGCTGCGCCGCGGCGCTTTCCTGCGCCTTGCGCAGATTGGCCGCCCGAAGCTCGGCCAGCGCGTTCGTGCCGCGCTTGTTGCCAAGGCGAAGATAAAGGGGCAGGTCGGCGGCGGTTTCAAGGCTCATGGTCGGTCGCAATACTCAAGGCTGGTGTCTGCTGAAAGAGCCGCAAAAAGCGGACCAGACGGGCTGCCAGCTATTTCAACGACTTATGCGGGAAGGGGGCCCGGCACCCCTGCCAGGCGGCAAAAATTGCCGGGTTTTTTCTGCTGAGCGGGCGGGGCGTTAAAGGGTTTTTCTGGAGCCCGGCGGGGCTTCCATGCGAAACTCGCCGCCAGATAATGGGGCGCGTTCCGGCGCTCTTCCTCTGGGCCAGCACTCCTGCGTGAATATGGCCCTTAACGTCCGGCAGTCTGGTTCAGTCATTTCATGGTTTCTTCTTCCCCGCCCAAATCCGCGCCGAAAGGCGCCCCGCTCAGCCCCGATCAGATCAAGGCCGCGCTGCGCGAGGCCGCCGCCCAGCTTGATGCGGGGGATCTGAAAGGCGCGGGTAAGCTCCTCAATGACATTCGCCGCACGGCGCCTAATCACCCGGACGCCCTGCATTTGAGCGGGCTTGTGGCACTGAGGGCGCAGAACCCGGCGCTGGCGGAAAAGTTCATTCGCCTTGCAGTGGCCCAGGCCCCGTCCCACGCCTTCATGCAGGTCAATCTGGCCAATGCCTTGCGCCGCCAGGGCAAGATCGAGGAAGCGCTGGCAACCTTCGCCAAAGCCGCCTCGCTCGATCCGGCCTTTCCGGGCATCTATCTCAACCGCGGCATTCTTTTGTCCGAGCTTGGCCGGAAGGATGAGGCCCGGGCGGATTTCGAGGACGCGATCAAACGCGCCCCGACCGAGCCCGGCGGCTATGCTCAGCTTGCCCAGCACCATTTGCGCGCGGGCGATTTTCACGCCATGGCCGAGGCTTATAAGCGCGGGCTCGAAGCGCTGCCCGGCCACGCCCATTTCCTTGCGGGGCTCGCCACAGCCTATGAGCGCCTTTCCAATCTTGAGGCGGCCAAGCCGCTGGCCGATCAGGCCCTTGCCGCCATGCCGCACACACCCATGGCGCTCAAAGCCTGGGCGAGCGTGACCCGCCGTCTCGGCGGGTTCGAGGAAGTCAAAGACCGGCTGGAAAAAGTCGCGATCGGCACGTTTCCGCCTCATGCCGCCCGGCTCATCCATGCCGAGCTTGCCCAAGCCTATGACCGGCTGGGCGATACCCAGAACGCTTATTCTCATTTCGCCCGCCAGAACGAGATGGCGAAGCGGCAGGCCGCCGCCCAAGGTATCGACAAAGCAAGCTATATGGCGCAAGTGACGGGCCTCACCGAAGCCTTTCAAACGGGGCTCGGCAAGAACTGGCCGGAGACGGGCAAGGTGACTGAAGGTCACGCCAATGCGCCGGTTTTCCTTGTCGGGTTTCCCCGCTCGGGCACGACGCTGCTCGATCAGATCCTCGATGCCCATCCGGATGTGCAGGTGATCGAGGAGCGCCCGGCGCTGCTTGCCGTGCGCGATGCGGTGGCGGCGCTGCCCGGCGGCTATCCCGGCGCCCTCGAAAGGCTCGATGAAGCGGGCCTTGAGGATTTGCGCGCGCGCTATTGGGCGGCGCTGAGGCAAGAAGGCGCCGAGCTTGAAACCAAGACCGTCATCAACAAATTGCCGCTCAATATCATCCATGCGGGGCTCATTCACCGGGTCTTTCCGGAAGCGAAATTTATTCTGGCGCTCCGCCATCCCCTCGACAGCGTGCTGTCCTGCTTTATGCAGGATTTCGAGGTGAATGCCTCCATGGCGCATTTCCTCGATATCGGGGATGCCGCCCGGCTTTATGAAGCGGTGATGGGGCTCTGGCAGCTTTATGAGGGCCGCTTCGCGCTCGATACGGTCTCCATCAAATATGAAGAGCTGATTGGCGATGTGGAAGGCGCGGTGCGCCCGGTGCTGGCGCATCTGGGGCTTGCCTGGAACCCGGCGCAGCTTGAGCATGTGGCCCATGCCAAGGCCCGCGGCACGATCCGTACGCCTTCTTATGCGCAGGTGACGGAGCCGATCTACCAGCGCGCTGCCGCCCGCTATGAGCGCTACAGTGCCTATCTGGAGCCGGCGGAGCGCCGTCTTGCGCCTTTTGTTACGGCTTTCGGCTATTCCTGAGCCTGGCCCGGCAGGGGGAGTGGAGGGGGATATTTACTCTAATGAGATCAAACAGTCTCACATGAATGTGATACCCCCGCTCTCGCTCTTGTGACCGGGAGAGCTTGCCTTTACATCACCGGCATGTTGAGCGCAGTTTATTGCTGCACGCCAGAGATGAGGGGCAGATGAGCACCGTCAAAAAGATCCTGATCGTCGATGATGATGACGCCTTGCGCGAATCGCTCGTCGAGCAACTCGACCTCCATGAAGAGTTTACCTGCATTACCGGCTCCACAGCCGCTCAAGGGTTGGAGCAAGTGCGCTCGGACCATGCGGATCTGGTGCTGCTCGATGTAGGCCTGCCGGATATGGATGGGCGTGAGGCCTGCCGGCTGATGCGCAAGGCCGGGCTGAAAGCGCCGATCATCATGCTGACCGCTGCCGATAGCGATTCAGATACGATCCTCGGCCTTGAAGCGGGCGCCAATGATTATGTCACCAAGCCCTTCCGCTTCGGCGTGCTTTTGGCGCGGGTGCGCGCGCATTTGCGCCAGCACGAGCAGAGCGAGGATGCGGTCTTCGCCATCGGCCCCTACACCTTTAAGCCGTCGGCCAAGGTGCTGGTCGATCCGTCGGAAAAGAAAGTGCGCCTGACGGAAAAGGAAACGGCGATCCTGAAGTATCTCTACCGCGCGGGCCAGAAAGTCGTGGGCCGCGACGTGCTCCTGCATGAAGTGTGGGGATATAATGCTGGCGTAACCACGCATACGCTGGAAACGCATATCTACCGCCTGCGCCAGAAGATCGAGCGCGATCCCTCCAATGCCGAATTGCTGGTGACGGAGACGGGCGGCTACAAGCTTATGCCATAAAAAAACCGGGGACATTTCTGCCCCCGGTTTGAATTCCTTCTTCCCGCTTGTGCTTATGTGCGCGAGAAGGGCGCGGTCAGGTGGATCAGCACGCCGAAGACGACAGGCACGGCGGCGAGCGCTGCAATGACGAGCGCACTCGCGCCGAAGAAGATTACCGCCAGTGCCAGCGCCATGACGATATTCAGACAAACAAGCACGGGCTGGAACGAACCGTTGATGCGGCCATACATTGGGGGCTCTCCTCGAAGAAGCGTTAAAGGTTCCCCTGATATGCCTCTTAAGAGCGCGCGCGGGTAGGCGGCGCGGCGCCGCGCGGCGGTTTGCCGCAATTTTCCCTGTTATTATCCCTACTTAGGCGCGGGTCTATCGGCGGGCTCATCGGCGGTCAGCGCGTAAGTGCTGACGAATTCCGGCGGCATGCGCACCGCCCGCCCGCTTTCGATATTGATGCAGACGAAATCCGAAAGGCCGCGCAGCAAGGTCGCGCCTTTTTCGTTGATGAGCTGGAAGCGGCGGCGCAGGCGCAGGCGCCCGTCATTGCCGGTGATCCAAGTGCCCATGCGCAAGGCTTCACCCTCGAAGGAGGGCGCGAAGTAATCCATTTCATGGCGGCGCACGACCATGCCCTTGCCGAGTTTGCGGTAGGTCTCGAAATCGAGGCCGAGGGCCTTGGAATGGTCCCAGGCCGTCTTCGCCATGAAACTCAGATAGACGACATTATTCGTATGCTGAAAATCATCGATATGCTCGGGCTTCACCGTCAGGTTCACGATGAAAGGGCTGGGGTAGTCCCACCCTTCGGCCGGTTCGTTCATGCCCGTCATCTTCTTTTCCGTTCTTTACATGCCCGGCTCTACCTAGCAGATTTGACGGGAAGGGGCGAGCGCACAGGGTTGGGTGCGTAGGCTTGGGCGCGCAGAAAAGGCAGGCTGTCATGACGGTCGAACGGGATATCGAGGTTTTGCGGCGCACGGCGCTTTTCGCCCGTGTCGATCCCGTGCGCCTGGAAGTCCTCGCCTTTACCGCCGCCCACCGGCACTTTGAAGAAGGCACGCTAGTGATCGAGCGCGGGCAGCTTCTGGAAGGGGCCTATGTGGTGCTGGAAGGCTCTGCCGTCATGCTGGGCGAGGATGGGGAGGGCCGGCCCATGGCGTCGCGCCTTGACAGGGGGGACATCATCGGCGAAACCGCCTTAATGAAGCCCGTGCCGGCAAAGGCAAGTGTCAGGGCAGGCGAAGCGCTGGAGCTTATGGAAATCAGCCGCGCGCTTTTTGCCCGCCTGACGGACGAGTTTCCGGAACTTGCATTGGGCGTCGCCGCCGCTGCGGCGGACAGGCTCGAAGGGATCTCCGGCGCGCTGCGCGGGCTTTTGCAAGAGAAGAAAGAAAAAGAACGGGGACGGGTATGAGCGAGCGCGCGGCGGAAGAAACGAAAAAGACACCGGAGACGGCAAGTCTTGGTACGACAAGTAAAGGCAAGCCCTGGCCGCCCAATATTCAAGCCGCGCTGAAGCGCAAAGCGCCGGCGAGCGAATATCTCGGTCTTGAAATTCTCGATGCCGATCAAGACGAACGCTGGGTCAAGGTGGCCTTTAATGCGGGCGAGCAGCTTTGCAATCTGTGGGGCGGCATTCAGGGCGGCATGGTTGCGGCCATGCTCGATGATGTGATGGCCTTTGCGGTGGGGCTCGATCTTGATTGGGGGGAAATCAGCCCGACGCTCGAAATCAAAGTCTCGATGCTGAATGCGGCCCGCCCCGGCCGGATCTATGGTGAGGGGCGGGTGATCAAGCGCGGCAAATCGGTCGGCTTCATCGAAGGCGAGCTGCGCGATGAAAGCGGCAAGGTGCTCGCGACCGGCAGTTCCACGGCCACCTTCGTGCGGCTGAAACGCGCGGAAGACAAGAAGACCGGCAAGAAATAGACCTTAATCGGTAAAGGCGTTCTTCTCGATATAGGCGCGCGCCTCATCGCTCAAATGCGTTTCGAAGAGCGCGAGGTGATGGCGGATGCCTGCCAGAAGCGCCTCCTTGTCCATGCGTACGACTTCCTGTGTCTCGCGCAGGAAGCTCGGCCAATAGCGCACCACCATCCAGACATTGTCGGCAAGGGCAGGCAGCTCGCTGCGCGGCATGGTCAGATGACCGCCGTCGCACATCTGATCGAAAAAGCGCCTGAGCCGGTCCGTCGTTTCCTTGTAGATGCCGCGCACCCGTTCTTCCATTTCCGGGGAGGTGCGGCCGTATTCGGCGGAATCCCGGTAGAGATATTGGAACTCCCACATCTCCTCGAACATCAGCCGGTTGAAGGCGATATAGGAGGTGAGCACCGTTTCCGGCGTCCAGCTCAACCCGAGGCGCCGGGCGATCTTCTGGGTCAGCAATTGCTGATGGGCGCGCACCAGGTCTTTTTTGGTGCGGAAGTGGTACCAGAGATTGCCTTCCGAAATGCCGACATTCTCGGCGATGCGGGCCGTCGTCACCCCGTCGAAGCCGTGCTCGTTGAAAAGCGTCAGGCTGGACGCGAGTATGCGTTCACGCGTGGTGGGCGCCATTTTTCCTCTTGGGTCTTCTTCTTGTCCTCCCAACCGGCCCCGGCATCCGGCGTTTTTCGCGCCCGGTTTCGGGTCCGGCCCTCCAGAGGCGATGGTGAGGGCTTGCGGGAGTAGGGTCAATGCCCTAAATTAGCGCCATCGGATCATTTTCGAAGAGCAGGACAACCTGCCCGCCGGGAAAATCACCGGCCAGGAAATGTGAGGAACCCCAGGGAGCGGGCGTCGAGGCTTGCCTCATACCCCCCAGTTGAGCTGCCCCGGCCGGCGTATTTTGGCCAGGCGCCTGCTTCCACCCCCTTTTCCCTACGTCCGTTCTAGATGTCGAAGGTGGCGAGCACCGGCGCATGGTCGGAGCTGCGCTCCCAGCCGCGCGCTTGCTTGATCACTTCCATGGCGGTCGGCGTTTCGGCAAGCGCCGGCGTCACCCAGATATGATCGAGGCGGCGGCCCTTATCGGCTTTCTCCCAATCCTTCGCGCGGTAGCTCCACCAGGTGTAGAGCTTTTCTTCATCCGGCACGAAGCGGCGCATCACATCCACCCAGTCATGGGCCTTCATGACGCGGGCAAGATGCTCAACTTCGATCGGCGTATGGCTGACGACTTTCAGCAATTGCTTGTGCGACCAGACATCGTGCTCGAGCGGGGCGACATTCAGATCGCCGACCAGGATCATGCGGGCGTTCTTCTTGGCCTTATGGGATTTGTACCAGCTTTCCATCTCGGTCAGGAAATCGAGCTTGTGGGCGAATTTCTCGTTCACCTCGCGGTTGGGCTCGTCACCGCCGGCGGGCACATAGAAATTATGCACGCGCACGCCGTCTGTGCCGCCTGCATCGAGTGTGACGGCGAGGTGGCGTGTATCGCCCTTCTTGCAGAAGTCGCGCCGCTCTTCATCGCGGAAGGGAATGCGGCTTACCGTGGCGACGCCGTGATAGCCCTTCTGCCCGTGAAAGGCGATGTGTTCATAGCCCGCCTTGCGGAAGGCCTTGGAGGGGAAAGCATCGTTCGGGCACTTCGTTTCCTGCAGGCATAGAACGTCCGGCTGATATTCTTCCAGAAACCGTTCGACGAGATTGATCCGCAGACGGACGGAATTGATGTTCCAGGTGGCAAGCTTGAGCGGCACGGTACGGTCTTTCTTGGTTGGTATGGGCGAAGCGGGAATTTTTCGTCAGAAAATATTGTAGGTGCGCCCGGCAAGGCTCACCGGCCAGCGGCCGCGCTCGAAGAGGCGGAAGCGGTGGATGAAGGGATGGGTTTCGTCGTCTTCTTCAGCCACGACGGCGAGCGCTGCGCAATGGGCCGCTTGCAATGCGGCGCCCATGGCGGCGGCGAGCAGTTCCTCGTCGTCCTCGCCCCAGATGGCGGCGGCGGTCAGTACGGCCTGGCGGATCGGGTCTTCGATGGCGGAGAAAAGATAGGCAAGGCCGATTTCCAGCGCTTCTTCGCTGAGCTGCTCGAGCGCATCAGTGGTGAGCGCGGCGCGCAAACCTTCTTCGGCTTCCCAGCCTTCGGTATCCCAGTCGAGGCTTTCACCCGCCGCCGCCGCTTCTTCCCAGGAATGAAGGCGGGCCATGTGGACATCCGGAAAGCCGAGGCCATCGAGATAGGCGCGGGCGATTTCGCGCACGGATTTGCGCAAGGGCGTACCGAGATCGGAAAACCACTGCACGGATTCGGCGAGCCGCGCGAAATCCCGCAGCCGCGCAAGGGCCGGCATTTCCTGGGAAAGGAATTCCAGTTCCTGATCGGACGGGGCGCTATGCGGTTCGTGATCCATCTTGCAGGCGTTCCTGTTTGGGCCTCTCGGGGCCGCAATCTTGGCGGGCCACCTTATACCGTGAATCGCAGCTGGATGCAGCCCGCGCAGCGGCGCGCTTTTCAATATGAGGAGAGCCGGAAGAAATTAAATGGGCGAGATAAAGGGGGCCGAAAAGAGTCGTGCCCCGCCTTGGGGGGAGGCGAGGCACGATGCGCTACTTACTGTCAGTGCGCGAAGTGCCAGGAGGGGAATACCGGCACTTCTTCAGGGTTGGGGACCACGGCGGGAGAGGGGGGCTTATCCCGGACCGCTTTTATCCAACCCTGCTGAGACTAGAGATAGGAGCCTGCCGCCCCCAGTTCAACTGGAACCGTTCCAGATACCTAACCCGGGGTTAAAAACGATTAACTATTAGCTTTTCGTTTTGCGATGGCCCGGCTGAAAGGCGCGGAAAATGGTCCTCATATTGGTTCCGTGACAATGCAGTTTTGCTGTCCTTTTCAGGGCTCACTTTTCGGTGTCCGGCGATCTTTGGGATGCCCCAATGAAAAGCGGCGCTTCCTGAAGCTGGAAGCGCCGCTCGGTATCCGGTCTAGTCCGGCTCTTAGATTTACATGGCGCCGAGATCTTTGGCGGTGGCGTCGAGCGCCTTGCGGGCCAGCGTGAAAAGCTCGTCGAGCTCCGGCTTGGTGATGGAAAGCGGCGGGCTCAGCACCATGGTGTTGCCGATGGCGCGCATGATGAGATCGTTCTCGAAGCAATGATCGCGGCAGAGCCCGCCGGTATCGCCTTCAAAGCGCTCGCGGGTCTTCTTGTCTTTGACAAGTTCGATCGCGCCCAGGAGACCGACGCCGCGCGTCTCACCGACGATCGGGTGATCGGCGAGGGCGTGAAGGTGCGTCTGAAAATGCTCGCCGATTTCGCCGCCCGCTTTTTCAACGAGCTTGTCTTTCTGCAGCACGTCGAGATTGGCAAGCGCCACGGCGCTGGCCACGGGGTGGCCGGAATAGGTGAAGCCGTGCGACCATTCCTCACCGGCATTGTGCAAGGCATCGCCGACGCGGGGGCCGAGAGCGACGGCGGAAAGCGGCTGGTAGCCGGAGGTCATGCCCTTGGCCATGGCCATCGTGTCCGGCACGATGCCGTAAGTGTGGCTGCCGAACCAGTTGCCGGTGCGCCCGAAGCCGCAGATCACTTCATCCGCATGCAGAAGAATATCGTATTTGCGGCAGATCTCCTGAATGACCGGCCAGTAGCTGTCCGGCGGAATGATGAGCCCGCCCGCCCCTTGCACAGGCTCGGCGACGAAAGCGGCAACGTTTTCCGCGCCGATTTCCAGGATCTTTTCTTCCAGCTTCATGGCGATATGCACGCCGAATTCGTTCGGGTCCATATCCCCGCCCATGCCGTACCAGTAGGGAAAATCGATATGGGCATGGTTCGGCAGCGGCAGCCCGGCCTGCGGATGCATGGCCGAGATGCCCGAAAGCGAGGCCGCGGTCATGGTGACGCCGTGATAGGCCTGCTTGCGGGAGATGAAGACTTTCTTTTCCGGCTTGCCCTGCAGGCTCCAGTAATAGCGGATGATCTTCACCATGCTGTCATTGGCTTCGGAGCCGGAATTGGCGAAGAAGAACCGGTCGAGCCCGTCCGGCGTCACTTCCGCCAGCCGCTCGCCGAGTTCGGCGGTATAGGGGTTCGTCGTCTGGAAAAACGTATTGTAATAGGGCAGCTCTTTGAGCGCCTTATAGCCGGCTTCGGCCAGCTCCGAGCGTCCATAGCCCACATTCACACACCAAAGACCGGCCATGCCGTCGATGATCTTGTGGCCTTCGGAATCGTAAAGATAAACGCCTTCGGCATGGGTAATCACCCGCGCGCCCTTCTTGGCAAGGGCTGCCTGATCGGAAAAGGGATGCACGTGGTGGCGGGCATCCATTTCCTGCCAGCGGCGGGTCTGATTGGAAATCTGTGCGGTTTGCGACATTGAAAACTCCATCCATTACGGAACGTCAGTTCGAAAAAGGGTCCGGCTTTTTGCGGGAACTGTGCCGGAAACAATTGCGGACGCGCGGGGCAGGCTGCCCCTGGAGTTCTATGGGTTGTAGCCAATACGCGCGCACAGGATCAAAAGCTCCTGTTTGGCGGTCCGGCGGATATCTTCGTATCGCAGTCTCATGGCTTCAGCTTAGCAAGACCGGCAAAAAAGGGCCAGCGTCCTCTCCTCCAATCCGCAGCCGCCTGGAGTCACCGCCTTTAAACATTGAGCAGAAGGTGCTCGCGTTCCCAGGCAGAGATGACCTGCTGATAGGCGTTGTATTCCACGTCTTTGACTTCCATGAAGACGGTGACGAATTCCTCGCCCATCACTTCTTTCAGCTCGCGGTTCGTATGCAGTTTGCCCAGCGCGTCGAGAAGATGCTTGGGCAGCGCGAAGCCGCGGGATTCGTAGGCAACGCCCTCTTTCGGCTTTGAAGGTTTGAGCTCGTTCATCATGCCGAGATAGCCGCAGGCAAGCGAGGCGGCGATGGCAAGGTAAGGATTGGCGTCGGCGCCCGGCACGCGGTTTTCGATGCGCCGGCCTTTGGCGTCGGATTCGGGCACGCGCAGGCCCACCGTCCGGTTTTCCTGCGCCCAGTGCGTGTTGATGGGCGCGGCGTTCCATTTCACGATCCGCCGGTAGGAGTTCACGTTTGGCGCGATCATGGCCATGGCCGTGGGCAGATGTTTCTGCAGCCCGCCAATATGGTGATGGAAGAGTTTCGTGTCGCGCCCGTTGCGCGAGGCGAAAAGGTTCTTGCCGTTCCTGTCCACCACCGACTGGTGGATATGCATGGCCGAGCCCGGTTCATGCTCATAAGGCTTCGCCATGAACGTCGCATAGACCCCGTGGCGCAGCGCGCATTGGCGCACGGTGCGTTTGAAAAGGAAGGCCTGGTCCGCCAGTTCCAGCGGGTCGCCATGGTTGAAATTGATTTCCACCTGGGCGGCGCCGGCTTCATGGATCAGCGTATCGATGTCGATTTCCTGCGCCTCGCAGAAATCGTACATGTCCTCGAAGATGTTATCGAACTCATTGACCGCATCGATGCCGTAGGATTGGCGGCCCTTTTCCGGGCGCCCGCTCGCGCCGATCGGCGGCTCGAGCGGATAGTCCGCATCAATGTTCTTGGCGGCAAGGTAGAATTCAAGTTCCGGTGCAACGACCGGGTACCAGCCCTGCTCTTCGTAAAGTGCGAGAATGCGGCGCAGCACGGAGCGCGGAGCAATGGAAACTTTCGTGCCGTCCCGGTTTACCGCGTCGCAGATTACCTGGGCGGTCGGTTCGTCATACCAGGGCACCATGCGCACGGTCGAAACGTCGGGCACCAGAATGATGTCCGGCTCGATCTCGCTCAGGATCGCGCTTTCATCGATATAGTCGCCCGTCACCGTCTGCCCGAAAATCGATTCCGGCAGGCGCAGCGTCTCATTGTTGTAGCTGTCGAGAAACTTCTTCGTCGGCAGGATCTTGCCGCGGGCGATGCCGGACATGTCCGGCACCATGCATTCGATTTCCGTGACCCGGCGGTCCTTCAACCATTTTTCGATATTCGTTCGCTCGCCCTCAGGCATGTGTCACCTGGTTCTTTGTTTCTTCGTCATGTGCCGCCCCGGCATGGCCGCGCACGGCCTCGCCAAAGGCTTGGAAGAGTTTAAGGGAAACGGGGTTGTTCCAGAACTGCCATTCCGGGTGCCATTGCACGGCATAGGCAAAGGCGGCGGCCTCCTTGACGCGCACGGCTTCAACGGTGCCGTCGGGGGCGCGCGCATCGGCCTCCAGCCCCTCGCCCAGCCGGTCGATGCCCTGGCCGTGCAAGGAATTGACGTTGATCTCGCTTTGGCCCGTCAGCCCGGCCAGAAAACCGCCCGGCACCGTGCTCACTTTATGGGCAGGGCCGTATTGGACCTCCAGCGGATCGTCTTTCTTTTCCCGGTGATCGAAGCGCGGCGCATAGCCTTCTTCGGCGGGTTCCTCGTGGATGTGCTGATGGAGCGTGCCGCCGAAAGCGACATTCAGTTCCTGGAAACCCCGGCAGACGGCGAAAAGCGGCAGGCCGCGTTCGATGCACGCCTTGATCAGCGGCAGGGTCAGCGCGTCGCGCTGCTCGTCATGCAGCGTGCCCTCGCGCGAGGCGGGCCCGGCATAATGGCGCGGATGGACGTTGGACCAGGAGCCGGTCAGGAAGACACCGTCGGCGACAGCGAAAATCTCTTCGAGCGCCAGCGGGTCGGGCATGACGGGAATGAGGATGGGCAGGCAGCCCGCCCCTTCATTCACGGCCTTGATGTATTTTTCGCCTACGGCATGGAAGGGGTGAACGCCCATCATTTTAATGTCGCAGGGAATGGCGACGATGGGCCGCGTCAGGCCCTTGCGGGCGGCATCGTGTTTAGTTTTTTGGATCATGGTGGCATTAAGCTAACCCCCGCTCCCCCTCCATGGTCAAGAGGGGGCGGCGCTCAAGGGTGTGCTTTTCCGGCCATTTGTTTAAGAAAATGAGCGGGATACCGCGCTTGCCGGAAGGCTTAGCGGCCGCCGCCCGAAACCGCCGGGCGGCTTTCGCCTTTGACGACGAAAAGATCGTTATCGGCCTTCTGCCCATACTCGATATTGCGCAGGGCGACGGTGGTTTGAAGGCCTTGGGCGTCCGTTACGATCCATTGGCGCAGATGCAGCTCCGGCTCATCGAAGACGAGGGTGATTTCACCCGGCGCCTCGCCCGTTGCATCGGCAAGGGTGACGCGCAGGATGCCCGCTTCCTCTTCCACGCGGCGCACCTCCGCCCGCTCACGCAGGTTCACCGGATCGGAGAGCAGAATGTTGAGCGGGGTCGCGTTCAAAGGATAGCGCTCGGCGGGCGCCTTTTCGTCTTCCTTGACGATCACCCAAGTGCCGTCGGCAACGACCAGGAGTTCCTGCGGGGCGGCATATTCAAAACGCATGCGGCCCGGCCGGCGCAGATAGAAATTGCCTTCCGAAAGCGTGCCGTCCGGATTGACCTGCAGGAAAGCGCCCTGCATATGGCCGACGGAATTCAGATAGCCCGAGGCGCGGTCCACATCGGCAGCTTCCTCGGCGCTGAGGTTTGTTTCCGCGTCGCTTGCCTGCGCATAAGGCGCGCCGACAAGAACGAGCAGCAGAAGCGCAAGGCCTGCAAGCGCGGCGAGCACGAGCTTGATCTGGCGGCGGTTCGCTGCCTGCTCGTCACCGGGATAGCTGTCGTGATGGTATTTATCCATGACGCTCATATAGCGGTCCAATGTGGCGGAAAGAAGGAGGTAGGCGGGCGGCAGCGCGGCATTTGGTTAACCGTGCTTAACCTTTGCCCGCGGTACCGCCGGGTCAGTAGCGCACGCCGTCTCCCGGTTCGCCGATCAGCACTTCGCGTTTGCCAGCATGGTTGGCGGGGGAAACGACACCTTCATCTTCCATTTTTTCGATCAGCCGGGCGGCGCGGTTATAGCCGATTTGCAAACGCCGCTGGATGTAGGAGGTGGAAGCGCGCTTGTCGCGGCCGACGATCGCCACGGCCTGATCGTAAAGATCATCGCCCGAGCCGCCGCCATCGAGGGAGAAGGGATCGCCCTCCCCGCCTTCTTCTTCGGCGGTAATGGCATCGAGATATTCCGGCACGCCTTGTTTCTTCAGGAACTTGACGACCTTTTCCACTTCTTCGTCGGAAACGAAAGGCCCGTGCACGCGCGAGACGCGCCCGCCGCCGGCCATGTAGAGCATGTCGCCTTGGCCGAGCAATTGTTCGGCGCCCTGCTCGCCCAAGATCGTGCGGCTGTCGATCTTCGAGGTGACCTGGAAGGAAATACGGGTCGGGAAGTTCGCCTTGATCGTGCCGGTGATGACATCGACGGAGGGGCGCTGCGTCGCGGTGATCATGTGAATGCCCGCCGCGCGCGCCATTTGCGCAAGGCGCTGCACCGCCCCTTCGATTTCCTTGCCCGCGACCATCATCAGGTCCGCCATCTCATCGATGATGACGACGATGAAGGGCATCGGTTCGAGGGTCATTTCCTCTTCTTCGTAAATCGCCTCGCCCGTCTCCCTGTCGAAGCCGGTCTGCACGGTGCGGGTGATCGTCTCGTCGTTCTCGAGGGCCTCGGCGGCGCGCACGTTATAACCTTCGATGTTCCGTACACCGAGTTTCGACATTTTCCGGTACCGGTCTTCCATCTCCTTCACCACCCATTTCAGGGCGACGACGGCTTTTTTCGGCTCGGTGACGACGGGGGCTAGAAGATGCGGAATGCCGTCATAGACGGAAAGCTCGAGCATCTTCGGGTCGATCATGATGAGTTTGCAATCCTCCGGCGAGAAGCGGTAGAGGATCGAGAGGATCATGGCGTTGATGCCGACCGACTTACCCGAGCCCGTAGTGCCCGCGATGAGAAGATGTGGCATGCGCGCCAGATCGGCGATAATGGGCTCGCCGCCGATATTCTTGCCCAGTGTCAAAGGCAGTTTGGCGCGGCTGTTTTCATAATCGGCGGTGGCAAGCAGCTCGCGCAGGAAGACGGTCTCGCGTTTCGTGTTGGGCAGTTCAATACCGATGACGTTGCGCCCCGGCACGACGGCGACGCGGGCTGAAACCGCGCTCATCGAGCGGGCAATGTCGTCGGCCAGCGCGATGATGCGCGAGGATTTGATGCCGGGCGCCGGGCGCAGTTCATAAAGCGTGACGACGGGCCCTGGGCGCACATTGATGATCTCGCCGCGAATGCCGAAATCGTCGAGCACGCCTTCGAGCATGCGTGCGTTCTGTTCCAGCGCCTCGTCGCTCATCACTTCATCGGCGCTCGGGCGCTTGGGCGCGGTGAGCAGGGAGAGCGCGGGCAGGTTGAAATCCTCGGCGACGAATTTCAGTTTCGGCTGGGCTTCGCGGGCCGCGCGCTTGGAAGTTTTGACCTTGTTTTGCGGGCGGGAGACTTTTACGCGGCGGCGCGCGGCGGGCGCTTCATCGTAAAGCGCCTCATCGTCTTCGTAATCGTCCTCATAATAATCGTCCGCGTAATCTTCCTCCTCGTAAATTTCTTCCTCAGCGCCGCGCTTGCCGAAAAGACCGGCGCGGGCGCGGTCTTTTTCCTCTTCGCTGAGCGGTGCATAATCGCCCCGGCGCAGCAAGCGGTCCGCCGTGCCGGAGGCAAGGTCGGAGACTTGATAGAAGAGAATGCGCAGGCGCGAGGGCTCGACATCCGGGCGGCTTTGCCTGCGGCCCGTTTTGCGGGCCTTTGTCTTCTGCGCGGCTTTCACGCGTTTGGCCGGGCGGTTCATTTGTACCTCGGCTTTGCGCTCGGCGCGCGCCTCGCGCCAATCGAGCCAGCGCTCCTGCAGCGCTTCGATATGCTCGCCCCTTATGTCGGCGGCAAAAGCGAAAAGCGCGAGCGCCAGAAGGCCTGCAAGTAGGCCCGACAGACCGGAGGCGATTTCCTCGCCGATCGCCCAGCTCAGCGAGTCGATGCCCAGCGCGGCAAGGCTGGAGCCGATGAAGCCGCCAAGGCCGGAGGGCAGCGGCCAGATATCCGGGCTCGGCAGAAAACTGAAGGCGAGCGCGGCAAAGATCGCCGCAATCAGCCAGGCGCCCGCGCGGGCCCAAGGCATGGCGGCAGGATCATGACGCAGGAAGCGGATGCCCCAAAGCATGGGCGGCAGCGCAAAGAGCAAGGCGGCCAGGCCGAGCGATTGATAGAGAATGTCGGAAAGGACCGCCCCTTCCATTCCCATCCAGTTGGCAGGCTCCGCGCCCGTTGCCCGGTTGAGGCTCGGATCGTTCCCGTTCCAGCTTGCAAGAGCTGCCAGCGCAAAGAGGCTGGCGCCTGCAAGGGCAAGGCCGAAAAGCTCCTGCATGCGGTCGCGCAAGAAGAGGCGCGTGCCCATGGGAAGCAGGGCGAGCGGGCTGCGCAGGGATTTGAGAACCGCCATATCCTTATCCTTTGCCTTGCGTGCGGATCGGTGCTTTAGCCGAGCGCGTTTGCGAGCCGTTTCAGCCCGTCTTCGGTCGTGTCTTGCGGATGGACGAGCGCCACACGGATATAGGCCTCGCCCGGATTGCCCGCTTCATCGTCGCGGGAAAGATATTTGCCGGGCAGCACTTTCACGCCGCCCTTCTCCCAGATCTGCCTTGCTGCCGCTTCTCCGTCGCCGACATCGAGCCAGAGAAAGAAGCCGCCAGCGGGCCGGTAAAAGCCGAAGCGGTTGCCGAGAATGCGCTCGGCCGCATCGATCTTCTTTTGATAAAGCGCGCGGTTCTCGGCGGCATGGGCATCGTCGTTCCAGGCTGCGGCCGCCGCCGCCAGAACCGGCAGCGGGCTTTGCGGCGCGGCGATATTGCGGAAGGAGCGGAAGCGCATCATCAGCTTCTTGTCGCCCGCGCAAAACCCGGAGCGCAGGCCCGGCAGGCTGGAGCGTTTGGAAAGCGAGTGAAAGACGATAACGTTTTCAAATGCATCCCCGCTTGCAGGCATCGGCAGCTCAAGGCAGGCCGAGAGCGCGCCGGCAGGCGGCATCTTGTCATAGATGTCCGAATAGCATTCATCCATCACCAGGAGAAACCCGTGATGGCGCGCAAGCGTGATGAGGCGTTTGAGATAGTCCTTATCCGCCACCGCCCCTTGCGGGTTGGCGGGCGAGCAGAAATAGACGATGGACGTGCGCGCCAGAAGATCGCCCGGCAGGCCTTCGAAATCGGGCAGAAAGCCGTTTTCGGCGCGCGCGGCGATGTAGCGGGGCTCGGCGCCCGCGGCAAGCGCGGCGGCGGCATAGCACTGATAAAAAGGATTGGGGATCAGGATTGCAGGCTGCTTGCCGGCCTTTTCCGGCGGGCTTGCGAGCAGCGCGATATTGAATAGCGCCTCGCGCGTGCCGTTGACGGGCAGGATCTGCGTATCGGGATCGACCGCGCCGACCGGCAGATCGAAGCGCCGCCCGAGCCATCCCGCCACCGCATCGCGGAAGCCCGCCGTGCCGACGATCGGCGGATAGCGCCCGTAATCGGCTTCGTGGGCGCGCAGTTCCTCGCGCACGAAATCGGGAAAAGGATGCTGCGGCTCGCCAAGCGACATCATCAAGGGCTCGGCGCCGGGCTTGATGCCGGCCAAAAGATCGTTCAGCCGTGGAAACGGGCTTTCCGGCAATGCAGCAAAACGGTCCTGCGCGTCAGCCATCTTTCCCCCGCTTTCCCGCCCGGCACGCTGCCGGACATGCCTTATGCGCCGTCAGTCTGGCGGCATAAGGTTAACATCAATGACTTAAGGGGTGATCTTAAACCGATGCGCGCGAATCCGTCCAGCCCGTTTAGCAGGCGCATCCGGGGAAAAACCTGTGTGTAATCAGCACTTTATCCAGACAATGTGAAGTTTCTTGTTAACTTTTCGTTAACTTTTTAGATGAGCTGCCTGCCTTTCGGGCGGGCGGAATGCAAAACGCCCGGCTTCGATCTTAAGACCGGGAGCCGGGCGTTCTGTCTTGCCGGAGGGTGTGTGCCGCTTAGCGCGGGGCCATTTCCGATTCCGGGTTGGCGCCGATCTTGTGGATCGAGAGGTCGGCGCCTTGCGCTTCTTCTTCCGGTGAAAGGCGGATGCCGAGCAGCAGCTTCAGCGCCCCGTAAACCGCAAAGCCGCCCGCCAGCGCATAGGCCGCGCCTGCCAGCGAGCCGATGAGCTGGCTCATGAAGGCAACGCCGCCCAGCCCGCCAAGGGCTTCCTGGCCGAAGATGCCGCAGGCAATGCCGCCCCAGAGCCCGCAGAGCCCGTGCAGCGGCCAGACGCCCAGCACATCGTCGATGCGCCAGCGGTTCTGACAGAGGTTGAAGAAGATAACGAAGATCGCCCCGGCTGCGCCGCCGACCAGGAGCGAGCCGATGGGATGCATGACATTGGAGCCGGCGCAGACCGCGACGAGACCCGCCAGCGCGCCGTTATGGATGAAGCCCGGGTCGTTCTTGCCGACGATCAGCGCGACGAGAATGCCGCCCACCATGGCCAGAAGCGAGTTCATGGCGACGAGGCCCGAGACGCCTTCCAGGGACTGAGCGGACATGACGTTGAAGCCGAACCAGCCCACGCAGAGCAGCCAGGAGCCGAGCGCCAGCCACGGGATCGAGGAAGGCGGCACGCCGACGACGCGCCCGTCCGAGGTATAGCGGCCCCGGCGCTGGCCGAGCAGGATGACGGCGCCGAGCGCGATCCAGCCGCCTACGGCATGGACGACGATGGAGCCGGCGAAATCGTTGAAGGCGGCGCCGTAGCTTTCGCTCAGCCAGTCCTGCAGGCCGAAATTGCCGCCCCAGACGATGCCCTCATAGAAGGGATAGATGAGACCGACAATGACGGCCGTCGCCATGGCCTGGGTCCAGAATTTCGCCCGCTCGGCAATGCCGCCGGAAATGATTGCCGGAATGGCGGCTGCGAAAGTGAGCAGGAAGAAAAATTTGACGAGATCGAAGCCCTGCTTGGCGAAGGGGCTCCCCTCCGCCGAACCGTCGAGCACGGCGGCGGAAACGAGGAAATCCACCCCGTACGCGACCGAATAACCGACGAAGAAATAGGCGAGCGTCGAAATCGCGAAATCGACGATGATTTTGACCAGGGCGTTGACCTGGTTCTTATGACGGACCGTGCCGACTTCCAGAAACGCGAACCCCGCATGCATCGCAAAAACGAGGATCGCGCCCATAAGCACGAAAAAAACGTCCGCACCCTGCTGGGTTGCTTCCATGATGTGCCTCCGTGTGCCACCTGACGGAGAGCTCGGGTCTTTGTTTGCCTTGTGGGAGGCTTTCTCCGAGCCCCAATTTCGGGCAGTGGAAGGTCCCCCCGCTGCCCGGCTTAAGCATTCTTTTAATCAAGGGCCGTGCCAACCGGCTCTCAGGCCTGTGCAATCCGCTAATCGTTAATGATTTGAGGATGTTAGCCTGCCCGCGCGGCATCTGCACGGGTTTTGGGCAATGCCGGACTTGCCTAAATGGCGGTCATTTGCCCAAAGAGTGCTGCCTAAATGAAGGGCAACAGGGCGGACCTGCCTGATTTCGCGGCGGTGGGCTGAAAGGGCGGGCCCATAAAAAGAGCCCGGACCTTTTTGGGGTCCGGGCTCCAGTGAGGACGGGGCCTTCAATGGTGGTGGCACAAGGCCCCGTCCGACCCCGAGGAAGGTCCCCGTGAGGGGGACCTTCGGGAGGGGCTGGGAGGAGAGGCTTAGTAAGCCTTCGAGCCGGTGCCGAATTCGGGATAGGCTTCCAGCCCGATTTCGGCTTTGTCGAGACCGAGCACCTCGTCTTCTTCCGAGCAGCGCAGGCCGATCGTGAAGCGCAGGGCCAGCCAGAAGGCGAGCGAGGCGACGATGACGAAGGCACCGATCGAGGCCACACCGATCGCCTGGACGGCGAAGCTCGTGCCGCTATTGGTGATCGGCACAGCCATGGTGCCCCAGATACCGGCCAGAAGGTGGACCGGGATCGCGCCTACGACGTCGTCGATCTTCAGCTTGTCGAGCAGCGGCACCGCAACCACGACCAGCGCGCCGCCCAGACCGCCGATGATCAGCGACCAGCCGATGCCCGGCGTCAGAGGTTCAGCCGTGATCGACACGAGGCCGGCCAGCGCGCCGTTCAGCGCCATGGTCAGATCGACCTTCGTGTAGAGGAGCTGGGTGAGCACCATCGCCGCAACCACGCCGCCGGCGGCTGCCATGGTCGTGTTGGCGAAGATGTTGGAGACGGCAACCGCGTCCGCAGCCGTGCCGAGGGCAAGCTGAGAAGCACCGTTGAAGCCGAACCAGCCGAGCCACAGGATGAACGTGCCGAGCGTTGCAAGCGGCATGGAGGAACCCGGCATCGGGTTGATCTCGCCGTTTGCGCCGTATTTGCCGTGACGCGCGCCGAGGATGATGGCGCCGACAAGCGCTGCCCAGCCGCCGACCGAGTGCACGATCGTGGAACCGGCGAAGTCGGAGAAGCCCATTTCAGAGAGCCAGCCGCCGCCCCACTGCCAGGCGCCCTGGATCGGGTAGATGAAACCCGTCAGAACGACCGTGAAGATCAGGAACGGCCACAGCTTGATGCGCTCGGCCAGCGTGCCCGAAACGATAGACGCTGCGGTGGCAACGAACACCATCTGGAAGAACCAGTCGGAAGACGCGGCATAGCCGCCGCCATTACCGAAGGTGGCGCCCGCTTCTGCAAGCGCGGCGCTGTCATCCGGGTTCCACAGGCTCAGCGAGCCGATCCAGCCGCCATCGACGCCTGCATACATCAGGTTATAGCCGACGAGGTAATACATGATGCCGGCAATGGCGAAGAGCGAGATGTTCTTCGTGCACTGCATGGCGACGTTTTTCGTGCGCACCATGCCTGCTTCCAGCATCGCAAAGCCGGCCGCCATCCACATGACGAGGATGCCGCCCAAAAGGAACAGGATCGTGTTGAAGATAAAGGCGGTTTCTTCGGGCGTTTGCGTGAAAGGCTCTTCCTGCGCAAAAGCCGCGCCGGTGAGGGCCATGGACGCAAGCCCCGCGCCGGCAAGTAGTGTGAGTGTCTGCTTAACTCGTGTCATTTCCATTCTCCTACAGGGCTTCTGCGTCAGTTTCACCGGTACGGATCCGCATGACCTGTTCGACCGGTCCGACAAAGATCTTGCCGTCGCCGATCTGCCCGGTTTTCGCGGCCGCGGCGATGGCATCCACCACGCGGTCGGTGTCGCCGTCTTTCACGACGACTTCCACTTTCAGCTTGGGCAGAAAGTTCACGGCGTATTCGGCGCCGCGGTAGATTTCCGTTTGGCCTTTCTGCCGGCCGAAACCTTTCACTTCGCTCACGGTCAACCCTTCGATCCCGAGCGAGGTGAGCGCTTCTCTGACGGCGTCGAGCCGGAACGGCTTGATGACTGCCATAACTAGTTTCATCTGCTCTTCCCCTTTTTGACCTTTTGGCCTTTCGCGGCCATCCGGCGATCCCATCCAGATCGCTCCTTAAAGAACTGCCGGACGGCTGATGGGGTTTCATTTTCCAAGAAGCGTGCCGGTTTGCCGAAAGACGCCCTAACGCGTTGAATCCGTTAAACGAATCTGAAGAACTGCCCGCAAAAGGGGCGCTGTGCAGAGCGCAAATATGCATAATATTTATGCACAAACTTATCGATGATCAAAAAATATGCAGAAAATCAGTAAAGCGGAGTCGGAGTCCGCACTTTTCCTTTGAAATCGATCAGGTAAGCTTAGGCAAAAAGCAGGCGGGGGCCTTTCAGGGGGCGGCGCGCCTGCCCGCAAGCCAATGAACAAGAACAACCAACACCTGGGGAGGTGCGGAATGTCCGAAACGAAATCCATGTGGCCTGTCGCGGCCAATGCGGCGGCGGGCCTGTTTCTGGCAGGCGTGATCGTCTGGCAATTTGCCGGGGCGCCGGGCGGCGGCGAAGGCGAAGCGCCGATGCCGCAAATGACGGCAGCGCCGGAAGAAGAGATGAGCGCGCCGGAAGACGCTGGCGGGCAACAGGCGGCGCAGGAAGAAACGGGCCCTGCCGCAGTAACCGGCGCGCGCATTGCAAATGCCGATAGCGAGCCCGGTTCCTGGCTTGCCCATGGGCGCACCTATAGCGAACAGCGTTTCTCCCCGCTTGATCAGATCACGGATAAAAATGTCGATGAGCTGGCGCCGGCCTGGGTTTTCGAAACGGGCACGACGCGTGGTCTCGAAGCCTCGCCGCTCGTCATCGATGGCGTAATTTACACGACCGGCAATTGGGGCGTCGTTCATGCGCTCGATGCCAAGACCGGCGAAGAGCTATGGTCGTATGATCCCGAAGTACCGGGTGAGTGGGCGCGCTATGGTTGCTGCGACATCGTCAACCGGGGCGTTGCCGCCTGGGAGGGTAAGATCTTCGCGGCAAGCTTCGACGGGCGTCTCATCGCGCTCGATGCCAAGGACGGTTCCGTTATCTGGGAAAAGAACACCATTCCGGGCGCGCCTTACACGATCACCGGCGCGCCGCGCGTGGTGAAGGGCAAAGTCATTATCGGCAATGGCGGCGCTGAATATGGCGTACGCGGATATTTCAGCGCATATGATGCCGATACGGGCGAGCAGCTCTGGCGCTTTTATACGGTGCCGGGCGATCCTTCCAAGCCGCTTGAATCGCCCGCACTTGAAAAAGCGGTCGATACCTGGAAAGGCGGGCGCTGGTGGGAAGTCGGCGGCGGCGGCACGGTCTGGGATTCCATGGCCTATGACCCCGAGCTCGACACGCTTTATGTCGGCGTCGGCAATGGTTCTCCCTGGACCCGCGAAATCCGTTCGCCGGGCGGCGGGGACAATCTTTATCTTTCCTCGATCCTCGCTATCGATCCCGATACGGGCGACTTGAAGTGGCATTACCAGACGACGCCGGGCGACAATTGGGATTACACCGCCACGCAGCACATCATTCTGGCTGACATGGAAATCGGCGGCGAGACGCGCAAAGTGCTGATGCAGGCGCCGAAGAACGGCTTCTTCTATGTGATCGACCGGGAAACGGGCAAGCTGATCTCGGCGGATAATTACATCACCGTCACCTGGGCGAGCCATGTGGATCTTGAAACGGGCCGTCCGGTGGAAAACCCCGCGCTGGCTTACGACAAGACGACGCAAGTGGTGCTGCCGTCCGCCAATGGCGGGCATAACTGGCACCCGATGGCCTATAACCCGAATACCGGCCTCGTCTATATCCCGACGCAGGAAATAGCCGGCATCTATTCGCTGGAGCGGCAATGGCGCGAAGAGCGCGAGTATGACGTGAAGGAGAACTGGTGGAACCCGGGCCTCGACTGGGGCGATTATGTCGATGCGATCAACGCCATGGGCGAAATTCCGCTGGCCGCCGGTTATCTGAAAGCCTGGGACCCGGTGAAGCAGGAAGCGCGCTGGGTGGTCGATCTGCCTGCTCCGCTGAACGGCGGCGTTTTGACCACTGCCGGTAATCTCGTCTTCCAGGGCACGGCTGATGGGCGCTTCGTCGCTTATACGGCAGACCGGGGCGAGAAGGTCTGGGAAGCCGATATCCAGACCGGCATCATCGCCCCGCCGATTTCCTATGCGGTGGACGGCGAGCAATATATCGCGGTCATGGCGGGCTATGGCGGCGTCGGTATTGCCTCGGGCGATGCGCGTCAGACGGCGGCGGCCAAATATCAGAACGAGGGCCGTCTTCTCGTCTTCAAAGTGGGTGGCAAGGCCGACCTGCCGGAAGTTGCGATCAAGGATCAGTCGATCCCGCCGCATGAGCCTGTGGAGCTGACGGAAGAACAGCTGCGCAACGGCGAAGTGCAGTTCATGGCTCATTGCGGGCTTTGTCACGGCGCGCTGGCGATTTCCTCCGGTGTGGTGCCCGATCTGCGGCGCATGTCGCCGGCGGTGAAGGACAACTTCATGGAGATCGTGCGCGGCGGCATGCTGAAGGATCGCGGCATGGCAAGCTTCGGCGATCTTTTGAGCGAGCGCGATGTCAAAGACATTTATGGCTACATCATCAAGCGCGCGCGGGAGGACCGGGACAGGCTGGCGCCCGCCAACTGACCCCGCTTCATCCTTATAAAGACGAAGTAAAGCGCCGCCGGTTTTCCGGCGGCGTTTTCTTTTAGGCATTAAGGATGGAGCACGCTTTCAAGGCAGCGGCCAAGGCGAAGGAGGCGTTCCTCGCCCTGCGGCGCGCCCATCGCCATAAGCCCGACGGGAAGGCCGAGCGCGCCTTTGCCCACAGGCAGCGTGATGGCGGAAAGGCCGAGCTGATTGCCGAGCGTCGTATTGCGCAGCGCGCTCACATTCGCTTTGCCGTAAGCGGCGTCGTCTTCCATCAGCCCTTCGATGGGCGGCGGGCTGAGCGAGACGGTGGGCAGGAGCACGGCGTCATAGCCTGCCGTTTCTTCCAGGTAGAGGCGGCGCAGTTCCTCACGTCTTTTCCATTTGGCGCCGAGCGCGGCGCTGTCCGGGCCCTTGCCCATGCGGAAGCGTTTCAGCACGGGCGCGAACATTTTCTCCGGCGCTTTCTCGATCGCTTCTCCCCAAAGCGCATAGGCTTCGGCGGCGAGCAGGTTCGGTGCTTCCCAGGTCAGGGCGTTCATCTCATCCAGCACCGGCAGCTTGGCTTCCTTGATATGGATGCCGCGTTTTGAAAAAAGACGCAGGGCGTGCTCCACCGCCTCGCCGATGCCGGGGCTCAAATCCTCAAAACCGATGCCGCGGGCGATGAGCACATGGGTATCGCGTTTGCGCGGATGGGAAAGATCGGGCGTTTTGACGCCTGCCATGAGCGCGAAGATGAGCGCGGCGTCTTCGACATCCTTGGTGAGCGGGCCTGCGGTATCGAGGCTCGGGGAAAGCGGCACCGTGCCTTGCAATGAGATGCGCCCGGCGGTGGTCTTAAAGCCCGTCAGCCCGTTCCAGCTTGCCGGGATGCGCACCGAGCCGCCCGTATCCGTGCCGATGGAAGCGGCGCAAAGCCCGCGGGCCAGCGCGACGCCTGCCCCCGAAGAAGAACCGCCCGGCGCGCGCTCGCATGTTTCATCGAAAGGATTGGGCGGTGTGCCGAAATAGGGGTTAAGGCCGAGGCCGGAAAAGGCGAGCTCCGTCATGGTGGTCTTGGCCAGTGTGACGAGCCCCGCGCGGGCGAGATTTTCGACAAGGACGGCATCGCGCGCGGGCATGTTGCCGCTCAGGAGCTTCGATCCGGCGGTGGTCTCGCAGCCTTTCGTGTCGAAAAGGTCTTTATAAGTGATGGGCACCCCGTCGAGGGGCGAGCGGCGCAGGCCGCGCTTTGCCCGCTCGGCGGCAGCGGCTGCCTCGGCCCGCGCGCGTGTCGTCAGGACGTGCGTAAAAATGCGCGGGGAAAGCGGGTCGGCCTTAATCCGCGCCAGAAAATACTCGGTTAGCTCACGCGGATCGAGCGCGCCTTTTTCGATTTCCGCGCCGAGCGCCCGCGCCGGTTTTTCGTGATACGTGCCGCTCATATGGTCCTCTTTTTCTGAACGCTCCTACAATCGGCGGCCCATGGCAAGCGCGAGAGCGGCAAATGGCTGCAGCGGTGGAAGCCCGCCCCGCTTTTGCTGGACATGGGCGCCCGATCGCGTGATTTTGGAGCCATGAGCACAGCGCAAAGCACTAAAAATCCCGAGTTGTTCGATATTGCCGTCGTGGGCGGCGGTCTTGTCGGCCTGCCGCTGGCGCTCGGCTTCGCGCAGGCCGGGTTCAAGGTGGCGGTCATCGATGCGCAGGCACCGGAAGAGGTGGCGCGGGCGGAATTCGACGGGCGCGTTTCCGCGCTCTCCCCTGCCAGCCTTGCCATGTTCGGTCAGCTCGGCGTGCTGCCGCATCTTGAAAGCCAGCTTCAGCCTGTTTCCGACATCGTGGTGACGGACGGCAAAGTGGGCGGGCGCGCTGCGCCGTTCTTTTTGCATTTCGATGCGGCTGACAATGATTCCGGCCCTCTTATGTCCATGGCCGAGAACCGGCATATCCGCATCGCCGCGCAAAAGGCGGCGGAGCGCGCGCCGGACACGCTTCATCAGATCGCGCCCGACGGGGCGGAAAGTTTTGCGCGCGATGCAGGCGGCGTCGATGTGCGCCTTGCCAGCGGCCGGGTGATCCGTGCGCGCCTTGCCGTTGCCGCCGATGGGCGCGCCTCGCGGCTGCGCGCCTTTGCGGGGCTGAAAACCGTCGGCTGGTCCTACGATCAAATGGGCATCGTGACGACGGTCGAGCATGAACTGCCTCATGACGGCACGGCGCAGGAATATTTCCTGCCCTCCGGTCCTTTTGCCATTTTGCCGATGCAGGGCAACCGTTCCTCGCTTGTCTGGAGCGAGAAGACGGCGCTCGCCAAAACCATCATGGCCATGGATGAGGACGGCTTTGCGCGCGAATGCGCCAAACGCTTCGGCGATTATCTGGGCGCGCACCGCCCGGTCGGGCCGCGCTGGTCCTATCCGCTCGGGCTGCAGCTTGCCCATGACTATGTGAGCGAGCGCATTGCCCTTGTCGGCGATGCCGCCCATGTGCTGCACCCGCTCGCCGGCCAGGGGCTCAATTGGGGTCTGAAAGATGCCGCCGCGCTTATCGAAGTGGCGGCGGAGACGGCGCGGGTCGGGCTCGATATCGGCTCGCTCGCCGCGCTCGAGCGCTATCAGCGCTGGCGCCGTTTCGATGCGGTCTCGCTCGCGCTTGTTACGGACGGGCTCAACCGGCTCTTCTCTAACGATGTGGGCCCGCTCCGGCTCCTGCGCGATGTGGGTCTCGGGCTTGTCGGCAAGCTCGGCCCGGCCCGGCGCTTTTTGATGCGCGAGGCAGCGGGCGGCAGCGGCGATGTGCCGAAACTCTTGAAGGGCGAGCCGGTTTAAAAAGGCGGCTTCGGGCTTAGCGGTTCAGGCCGCGCTTGGCGAGCTCGGCAAGATAGGTTTGCCATTTCTCGTTCTGGTTGGCGCCGAGCTCGTAAAGATAATCCCAGGTGTAAAGGCCGCTATCGTGGCCATCGTCGAAGATCAGGCGCAGCGCATAATTGCCCACCGATTCCAGCGCATCGATGCGCACATGTTCCTTACCGGGCACGATCTTCTTTTCATCGCCCCCATGGCCCTGCACTTCGGCGCTGGGAGATTCGACGCGCAAATATTCCGCAGGCAGATGAAACTGCGCACCGTCGTCAAAGGCGATCTCGAGAAGCTGCTCGCCCTTGTTCAAATTGACATCGGTCGGCCAGGGGCGTCCCTCACTCATGCCGGGCTGCTCTCTTCGTCGAGATTGCGCGCTTCTTCGGGCAGCATGATCGGAATGCCGTCGCGGATCGGATAGGCAAGGCGCGCCTTCTCCGAAATCAGCTCGCCGCGTTCCTTGTCATAGACAAGCGTGCCCTTGGTGACGGGGCAAACCAGAATTTCCAGAAGTTTGCGGTCGATGCCCGGCTGTGAATCGCCTGTCGCGTTTGCCATCTGTCCCTCCTGAGGACTATTGAAGGTTGGTGCCGTCTTCGCTGTCGCCCGCCAGTGCCATTTCGGTGAGCGCGATCAGCATCTGGTTGCGGTCTTCCAGGGTCTTGGCTTCGAGCAGCGCCTGTTTCTCCGCAGGGCCGTAGGGGCTGATGACGGAAAGCGAATTGACCAGCGTTTCGCTGCCCGAATTTTTGATCGCCTGCCAGTCGGCGCGCAGATCATAGCGCGTCAGATAGCGTTTGAGGACATCCAGAAGCCGCTCGCGGTCCACTTTGTCCGCGCCGGTATCGGCGTTGAGATCGTCCGCATAAGGGCTGAAATCGGCGCGTACCTGGCGGAACGGGGTAATCGTGTCGAGCTCTTCTTTCACTTTGAAGCGGCAAATGCCGGTCAGTGTGATGAGCACGCGCCCGTCTTCAGTCTCCGAAAAAGCGGTGATGCGCCCGGCGCAGCCCACCTGGTGGATCGCAGGTTTTGCCGACGGATCGCCCTGCGCCGCCATGGCCTCCAGCCCGTCGGGCTGGATCATGCCGATCAGCCGGCCCTCTGCCAGCGCCGCATCCACCATGGCCAGATAGCGGGGCTCGAAAATGTTTAGCGGGATTTGCGTGCGCGGCAGAAGCAGCACCCCGGCGAGCGGAAAAACCGGGAGGCGCTCCGGCAAATCGGCCGGGCTCCGGTATCGGTCGATAAAGCTCATCGGCGGGCTGCTTTCATGATCGTTTCACTGGCCTCAGCTTCTCACATAGAGCTTAGCTGAAGAGGATCGAGGAAAGCCGCCGCCGGCCCGTCTTCGTCACTTCGTCCATCGGGCCGTAAGCTTCGAAAAGCTCGATCAGCTGGGTGCGGGCGGCTTCATCGTTCCACTTACGGTCATATGTAAGCAGGGTGAGCAGCTCGTCCACCGCCCCTTCCCGGTCGCCGCGGGCATTCTTGACCATGGCCAGCTCGAAACGGGCCTCGTGATCCTTCGGGTTCTCGGCAAGGCGTGCCTCAAGCGCGGAGGTATCGACGGAGGCGGCTTCCGCTGCCTTGTCGGCAAGCGCGATGGCGGCCTGGGCCGAGGAAATAGCCGCATGCTGGCGCTGTTCGGGCGGGGCGAGCTCCAGCGTCTGCTTGGCGCGCTCCACATCGCCGCTTTTCAAATAGCATTGGGCAAGGCCGGCAATGGCTTCCGGATTGCCGGGCTCGGCCTGCAGGCAGCCGGCGAAAAGCTGGCCGGCGCGGTTCAGATCGCCCGCTTCGAGCGCCTGATGGCCCGCTTCCAGCATCTGCTCGGCCGGGCTCGGACCGACGGGACCTGCCAGGCGCTCGATGAACTGTTTGAGCTGGCTTTCCGGCAGAACGCCCGTGAAGCCGTCCACGGGCTGGCCGTTTTTAAAGGCAAAGACGGCGGGAATGGATTGCACGCGCAGCTGCTGGGCGACTTCCGGGTGCTGGTCGATATCCATCTTGACGAGCCGCACCGCGCCGCCCGCATTCGTCACCAGCTTTTCCAGCATGGGGCCGAGCTGCTTGCAGGGGCCGCACCAGGGCGCCCAGAGATCCAGAATGACCGGCACTTCCATGGAGGCATCGAGCACATCCGCGGCGAAAGTCTCGGTCGTGGTGTCCTTGATCAGGGCGCCCTGGGGAGCGCCCGCACCGCCTGTCTGAGTTGGCATGACCGGTTCCATGAAACTGTCCTTTCTGGCCCCCGGCCGTGGCAGTCGTTTTCTTGGCAATCTGGTTGAAAGCGCCGCTGGCGGGCGGCACCTGGCCGGGTGTGTCCTAGGATGTAAAGCGGGAAGGCTTTTCCTGCAAGTCGGGGCTTTTTTGAGCGCTGGCAGCTTGCGCGCTGGCGGGCCGGGGCGGGTTCCCCGCCGCCGTTTTTGCAGCATGCGACGAAAGTGACGGGGAGAGGGAAAACGCGTTCGGAATGTCCTTTTTGAAATTTTGATTTCATCTTGATATTCACCGTTTTTCAAAATGCCCTGCCTTACGCTTAAGGCGAACCCGGCGGCTTGCCGCCGAGCCGAGGCATGAGGGCAGGCATGAAAGAAATCTTCTCCCGTATCCGCTTTTCCGACATCCGGATGACGACGAAAAGCGCCTTATTGGTCAGTATGTTAATGACGGTTCTGGTGGCGGCCATGGCGGTTTCCACCGAGTGGCAAATGGCCGGTGAAATCGAGCGTCAGGTGAATGCCAAGCAGCAGGATAATTTGCGCGTTGCGGCGAATGAGTTGCGTGAGGCGGTGCCCGAACTTAACGTTTCCTCCGATCACAATGGCGTGATCGATAAGCTCACCATGCCGGCTATTCCCGAGTTCAGCGACCATAAGCTGATCGACCGGATCGGTTATATGACAGGCGAGACGGTGACGGTTTTCGCCTTCGATAAGACCTCGCAGGATTTCTGGCGCAAGACGACGAATATCGGCGCGTCGGCGGGCAAGCGCGCGGTCGGCACGCCGCTCGGCAAGGACGGCGCGGTCTATCCCGTGATCATGAAGGGGGAGACGTTTCGGGGCGAGGCGAACATTCTCGGCAAGGCCTATTACACGATCTACGAGCCGATCTACAATCCGGCGGGCGACATTATCGGCATTCTCTATGCCGGGGTCGAAAAAGCGGAAGTCGCCGTCATGCGCTCGAATGTGCGTGAGGGCATTTTCATCGTGGCCGGCATCGCGCTGCTTCTGACCATCGGCATTGCCGTCGTCTCTTTCCGGATGATGCTGCGCCCGCTGGTGCGCATCACCGAAACGATCAGCGAAGTGGCCAAGGGACGCTCGGATATCGATGTGCCTTATTGCGGCCAGGCCGATGAGATCGGCCAGGTGGCGCAGGCCGTCGATGTGCTGCGTGAAAGCGTCGCCGAGCGCCAGCGCTTGCAGACCGAACAGCAGGAACTGGAGCGCAAGGCCACCGAGGAACGCCAGCAGCTTCTGGCGGGTCTTGCCGGCGACATGGAAAGCCAGGTGGGCGGGGTCATCCGCCAGATCGCCGATGCGGTGCGCCAGATGCGCGAAGAAGCACATGCGATGAGCCGCCAGTCCGAAGAGACGGGCGCCACGGCGCAGGAAGTGACGGCACAGGCCGATGCTTCCTCGCAGGATGTTTCGACCATGGCGGGCGCCGCCGAAGAGCTGTCGACCTCCATCGGAGAGATTTCCGGCAATGTGCGCGCGGCGGCAAATCTGGCGGACCGCGTGGCCGGTGAAAGCGGCGACACGTCCGGCAAGGTGGCCCATCTCATGGCCTCCGCCGACAGCATCTCGGAGATTATCGGCCTCATCAACGATATTGCCGAACAGACGAACCTGCTTGCCCTCAACGCCACGATCGAGGCGGCGCGGGCCGGGGAAGCGGGCAAGGGCTTTGCGGTGGTTGCCTCGGAAGTGAAGGCGCTTGCAGGTCAGACCACGAAAGCGACGGAGGAAATCGAGGCCAAGATCGCCGAGCTTGCCGCCGCCAGCCGGGAGGTGAGCGGGGCAATGGAAAGCATCCGACGCTCGATCACCGAGCTTGGTGAGAACACGACGGGCATTGCCTCCTCCGTCGAGCAGCAGGATGCGGTGACGCAGGAAATTTCCGACAATATCCAGCGCACTTCCGCCGGCTCGCAGGCCGTCTCCGGCGCCATTCAGACCGTGCGCCGCAACGCGGAGGAAACGAAAGAATCCGCCGGCAAGCTGATGTCCGCCGTCGATCTCGTCTCCGGCCAGACCGATACGCTGGAACAGGCGATGGGGGGTCTCCTCGAACAGTTGCGCCGCAGCGCATAAAGCTCCAAGGGGCATTGGGGACGGGAAGGGGCGCTTGGCGATGCAGGCGCCCTTTTCTTTTCAGGCTTCTTGCCCGGCTTCATGTTCTGCTTCTTCGTCCAGCGCCATGAAGGTTGTTTCGTGGCCGCACTCTGCAAGGAAAGCCATGAAGTCTGTCTTTGAAATCGCGGTGGTGGCACGGTTGTCGAGGGGGTGAAAATAAAGCCGCTCATGGGCCTCAAGCCCCTTATCGAAGACGGGCCGCACGCGGTGTTCTTTGTCATTGGCAAGCGCGAAGGGCGTCACGGAGCCTGGCTTGACGCCCAGCACTTCTTCCATCAGCTCGGCGCTTGCAAAAGACAGCCGGGCGGCACCCTCCATGCGCTTATAAAGTTTGTTGAGGCGGATCCGCGTTTCCTCCAGTGCGACGATGAGCCAGAGCTGGCCCTCCCGGTCTTTCAGAAAGAGGTTCTTGAAATGCCCGCCCGACGCCATGTCCCGCCGCCAGGCCTGGCTTTCCTCGACCGTGTGGAGCGGGGGATGCGCCACCGTCTCGGTTTCAAGGCCGAGGGAGGCAAGATGGGCGAGCAGGTCTTCCTTGCTGGTCAGCATGGGGTCTCTTCCGATTTGAAAAGGCTCGGGCGGTTCGAAAAGGCGCGGGCCGCTTTTGGATGAGAAGATTTACGTTCCGGCCCTATTCTTTGTCAAAACCGGGCGCCAAAACCCGGCGCCTCTTGTCTCAGCCGGGGTGTGGGGCAAGCCGGGAGCGGCAAAAAACCCCCAAATAGCCCGAAAATAGTGCCTAAATCGGGCTTGCAATCGCCCGCCGTCTCAGGCATATAACGGCCCTCGACAGCGCCTCGTTTGGGGCGTTTCTCCCGGTGGGCGGGCGTAGCTCAGGGGTAGAGCACAACCTTGCCAAGGTTGGGGTCGTGAGTTCGAATCTCATCGCCCGCTCCATTTTCTTCTCTTTACATTCAGCCGTTTTAAACGCCAGCGCCGCGATGCGCATGGCGCTATCCGCGCTTACCCTTCCAGGATTTGGGCGATGGGGACTTCCTGCTGAAGCGTCTCGCCTTTGGCGAAGCGGGCAAGGTTGTCCAGGAAGAGCGTGTCGTTCTGAATTTCCGAGACGGGGCTCCAGGCGGCGCAATGGGCGGTGAGGCGCACGCGCGGATGCGCCCAGAAAGCGCTTTCGGCGGGCAGCGGCTCGGTTTCGAAAACATCGAGCAGCGCGGCGGCGGGACGTGCCTCATCCAGCCCTTTCAAAAGCGCGGCTTCATCGACAAGCCCGCCCCGGCCGATATTGACGAGGATCGCGTCTTCTTTGAGGCGGGAGAGAAAATCCGCGTTCACCAGATGGCGCGTCGTCTCACCCAGCGGGCAGGCGAGCACGATGACGTCCATTTCCCCAAGCGCCGCATTCATATCCTCAGGCGTGATGACTTCATCCGCCCCGGGCGAGGGCTTTGCCGTGCGGCGCACGCCGGTGACATGGGCACCGAAACCTTGCGCCCGCGCGCCGATGGTAGAGCCGATATTGCCAAGGCCGATAACGAGCCAGTTCGTGCCCCAGACCGTGCGGAAGCCGAGGCGCTGCCATTTCTTTTCCGCCTGCGCGGCACGGCGCTCGGCAATAGGCTGCAATTCGGCCATGACGCTGGCCATCACATATTCGGCGATGGGAATGGAATGGGCGTTCGAATTGCAGAAGACGTCCGTCTTCTTGGCAATGTCCTTGAAGATCGGATGATCGAAACCGGCGGCGCCCGACTGCACCCATTTGAGCTTTTCGCCCGCCAGCAGGGTTTCGACGAACGGGAAGATGCTTTTCGTCATCAGGATGTCGGTGCTCAGCCAGGCGGCATCGGGCTTCGCGTCGCCCTTGGCGAGCGTCTTACCCGCTTCCTTTATATCGCCTTCCGGTGTGACGATGAGCGGGGTGAAATTCGCAACGGCCTTCCCGGCCCGCTCGCCGACCCGTTCGAATGCGGTTTGTCCCATCAGCACGCGCATGCGTCACCCTCCTGCCTGGTTCGTTTCTTGGTTGGCCGAGTTATACCTTTCTGCGTCCTTTCTGTCTTCTCACCAGCTCTTGTCTTGAGTCTGTCACGGATGCCCGCTATCTGGCCTGTGCTTTTCGGTTGCGTTGGGCCGCGAGATCGTCAGGCTAGGCAGGGGGATAGAGGGGGCGTTCATGACGGTTGCCGAAGAAACGAAAACACCGCAAAGCGATAACTTGACGGTAAACGGCGGCACGCCTGCCTCCGCGCTCGGGCGGTTTTCCTGGGCGATGTTCGATTTTGCCAACCAGCCTTATTACACGCTGATCACGACGTTTATTTTCGCGCCTTATTTCGCCTCCGGCTTTATCGGCGATGCGGTGCGCGGCCAGGAGCTTTGGGGCTATACACAGTCCATGGCCGGGCTCGTTATTGCGCTCGGCTCACCCATTCTCGGCGCGATTGCGGATCAGACCGGCGCGCGCAAACCTTGGCTTGCATTTTTCTCGCTTGTCTTTGCCGCTGCCATCTCCTGTCTCTGGTTCGCGATGCCCGGCGCGCCTGAGGGTGCGTTCTTCATCATGGGCGCGGTGGTGGTTGCCGCTTTTTCCATGGAATTTGCCATCGTCTTCAACAACGCCATGCTGCCGGCCATCGTGCCGGAAAAGAAGATGGGGCGGCTTTCCGGTTTCGGCTGGGGCATCGGTTATGTGGGCGGGCTCATTGCGCTTTTCATCGTGCTGCTTTTGATGGTGGCGAATGAAGAAACGGGCAAGACACTGGCGGGCCTTGCGCCCATTCTCGGGCTCGACCCGGCGCTGCATGAGGCGGACCGTTTCACCGGGCCGATGACGGGGCTCTGGTTTCTTCTCTTCATTCTGCCGCTTCTGCTTTTCACGCCCGATGCGCCGCGCACGCGCATGAAGCTTTCCGATGCCGCGCGCAAAGGCCTTGCCCAGCTCGGCCACACGCTTTCAAGCCTCGGGCGCTTCCGCAACATCGCGCTCTTTCTGATTTCGCGCATGGTCTATTATGACGGGCTGGCGGCGATCTTCGCGTTCGGCGGGATTTATGCGGCAGGCACGTTCGGCTGGCGGATCGAGACGCTGGCGATTTTCGGCATCGTGCTTTCCGTCTTTGCCGCCATCGGGGCTTTCATCGGCGGGCGGCTTGACGATGCGATCGGCTCGAAGCGCACCATCGTTATCTCTGTCACGGGTCTCGTGCTTTCGGTGCTGCTCGCTGTCTCGATTACCCGCGATGAAATTTTCTTCATCATTGCCGTGCCGCCGGTGGAGCCGGGCGGCGCGCCTTTCTCTTCCCTTGCCGAGCAGGTCTATCTCGTCTCCGGCATTTTGATCGGGGTGTTCGGCGGGCCTGCACAGGCCGCCTCGCGCACACTGCTTGCGCGCCTTGCGCCCGCCTCGATGATGACGGAGTTTTTCGGCCTTTATTCGCTCTCGGGTAAGGCAACGAGCTTCATCGCGCCTTTTGCGATTGCCGTTGCCACGGGTATTTATGAAAGCCAGCGCGCGGGTCTTGCCGTGATCATCGGTTTTCTCATTGTCGGGCTTCTCGGGCTTCTCTTCGTGCGGGAAGAACGCAGCGCCGCGCTTTAAAGGGCAGCTTTCATCTTTGGGCTTCCTGTGCTCCACTCCTTTCAAGGCGTTCGGCAGAAACGCTTTTAAGGGAGGGGAACGTGGCGGATCAGGATCAGAAGGAGGAGCCGGTGCGCGTGCAGGTGCCGGGGCAGGCAAGCGCGCAGCTTTTATCGGCAACGGGTCTCGAGGCGGCGGACGGCAAAGGCCAGCTTGCCTGGGCGGGTTTTGAATGGGCGCGCAATCCTTATGTGATCCTCATCACGATCTATATTTTCGCGCCTTACTTCTCCAGCACCGTGGTGGGTGATCCCGTGCGCGGTCAGGCGATCTGGGGCCATATCAACGGCATTGCCGGGTTCATTATCGCGATCTTCGGCCCGCTCTTAGGCGCGATTGCGGATAGAGGCGGGCGGCGCAAGCCCTGGCTTGCCGCTTTCGTGCTCTCCATGGGCTTTGCCACTTTCTGCCTCTGGTTCGCGCTGCCGATGAATGCGGGGATCGGCATTCTGGGCGCGGCGGCGGCGGTCATCATCGCCAATGTCTCGTTCGAGTTTTCTGCCGTCTTTCACAATTCGATGCTGCCGCATATCGCGCCGCAGAAAAAACTCGCCGGGCTATCGGGCCTCGGTCTCGCGCTCGGCAATCTCAGCTCTCTTATCATTCTGATTTTTATGCTGATTGCTTTTATGCTGCCGGGCGCCGTGCCCTGGGGTTTCATTCCCGAGGTGCCGCTTTTCGGCCTCGATACAAGCGCCCATGAAAACAGCCGCATCGCCGGGCCCATTGCCGCGCTTTGGCTTTTGATCTTCGCCGTGCCGCTTTTCCTTTTCACGCCGGATGCAAAGGCAACGGGGCTTTCCCCCAAAGGCGCGGTGCGCGAGGGGGTGAAGACGGTCTGGCGCACGGTGAAGGGGCTGCGTCACTACCGCAATATCGCGCTCTATCTCATCGCGCGGATGCTTTACAATGACGGTAAGACGGCGGTGCTGATTTTCGGCGGGGTCTATGCGGCAGGCGTTTTCGGCTGGGGGCCGCTGGCGCTGACGATATACGGCGTGGTGCTTTCCGTTTTTGCGGTGCTGGGCGGCTTCGTCGGCGGCTGGCTCGACAATCATCTGGGCTCGCGCAATGCCATTCTCACTTCGATCGGCTTTACCTCGCTCGGCGTGGTGCTGGCCGTTTCCATGACGCCGCAGGAAATGTTTTTCTTTTTCCCTTACGATGCGGCGACCGCCGCCCCGCTTTGGGACTTGCCGTTCTTCCGTACCCTGCCGGAACTTCTTTATGTCTGCGTCGTCATTCTCGTCGCGATTTTCATTACCGCGGCCTATGCCAATTCCCGCACCATGCTGGCGCGCATCGCACCCGTCTCCAAGATGTCGGAATTTTTCGGGCTCTATGCGCTGTCGGGTACGGCGACGGCGTTTCTCGGCCCGCTGCTCGTGGGGTTTGCCACTTCCGCATTTCACAGTCAGCGGGCAGGCTTTGCCTCGGTGCTCTTGCTCCTCGGCGGCGGCATGGCGCTGATGCTTTTCGTACGCGAGGAACGGGCCGAAGCGGTGGAAGAGGCTTAAAGGTGCCAGCCTTTTTCGATGATCCAGGAAATTTCTTTTTCGAGATTGGCGGCAAAGCGGTAGGCGCTCATTTCTTCCGGGGCCATCCAGGCATAGGCGCTGTGTTCGGCTGAAAGGCGCACCTTCTCTTCCTCAGTGCGGGCAAGGAAGGAGAGGCCGACGACCTTCGTGCCGCCTGCTTCATAATCCCAGACGGTGAGCGGGCGGATTTTTTGCGGGGCCAGTCCCGTTTCCTCGCGCACTTCGCGCGTAAGACCTTGGCGCGCGTCTTCGCCAAGCAAAAGGCGGCCGCCGGGAATGTCCCAGTAGCCGCCATATTCTTCATCGTTTTCCTGGCGCTTCAGGATCAAGAGTTTCCCGGCGCGCCAGATATGCGCTTTAACGGCAATGGCATGGGTGGCTTCGCGTTCCATGATTGCCCATGCCTTTAGTGGCGGAAGTGGCGCATGCCGGTCATGACCATGGCGAGGTCTTTTTCATCCGCCGCCGCGATGACTTCTTCATCGCGCATGGAGCCGCCCGGCTGAATGACGGCGGTGGCGCCCGCTTCCGCTGCAGACAAAAGCCCGTCGGCAAAGGGGAAGAAGGCATCGGAGGCAACGACCGAGCCTTTGGTCAGCGCTTCGGTCTCGCCTGCCTCGCGGGCCGCGTCTTCGGATTTGCGCGCGGCGATGCGCGCCGAATCCACGCGGCTCATCTGGCCTGCGCCAATGCCCACGGTGGCGCCGTTCTTGGCATAGATGATGGCGTTCGATTTCACATGCTTGCAGATGCGGAAGGCGAATTTCAGATCCGCCAGTTCCTGCGCGCCCGGCTTGCGCTTGGTGACGACTTTAAGGTCGAGATCGTCGATCACACCATTATCGCGGGTCTGGGCAAGAAAGCCGCCGGCCACGGTTTTCACGAAAAGGCCCGGCGCGCGCGGGTCGGGCAGGCCGCCCGTTACAAGCAGGCGCAGGTTCTTCTTCGCGCCGATGATCTTGCGCGCCTCTTCATCGGCATCGGGGGCGATGATGACTTCGGTGAAGATTTTGGCGATTTCTTCCGCCGTTTCCCCGTCCAGCGTGCGGTTAAGCGCGATGATGCCGCCAAAGGCGGAGACCGGATCGCATTTCAGTGCCTTGCGGTAGGCCTCTGCTAGCGAGCCGTCCATCGCGACGCCGCAAGGATTGGCGTGTTTGATGATGGCGACGGCGGCCGTTTCTTCCGGGTTGAATTCGGCGACGCATTCAAAGGCGGCGTCCGTGTCGTTGATGTTGTTGTAGGACAGCTCCTTGCCCTGCACCTGCTCGGCGGTGGCAACGCCCGGGCGGTTTTCGCCGGTGACATAGAAGCTCGCCTTCTGGTGCGGGTTCTCGCCGTAGCGCAGCGACTGTTTCAGCGTGCCGCCGATGGCGCGGTAGGTCGGCGCTTCTTCTTTCAGGGCATCGGCGAACCAGTTGGAGATGGCGGCGTCATAAGCGGCGGTGCGCGCATAGGCTTTATGGGCAAGGGCGCGGCGGGTCTTCATCGTCGTGCCGCCTTCTTCCGTAATCTCGGCGATCACCTGCGCATAATCGGCGCCGTCCACCAGCACGGTCACATAGTCGTGGTTCTTTGCCGCGGCGCGGATCATGGCCGGGCCGCCAATGTCGATATTTTCGACGCAGGTTTCGTAATCCGCGCCCTTCGCCACGGTTTCCTCGAAGGGATAAAGATTGACCGCTAGAAGGTCGATGCGGGCAATGCCATGCACTTCCATGGAGGACTTGTGATCCTCATTGTCCCGCACGGCCAGAAGCCCGCCATGCACCATGGGGTGCAGGGTCTTCACCCTTCCGTCCATCATTTCCGGAAAGCCCGTCAGGTCCGAGACGTCCTTGACCGGCAGGCCTGCTTCCTTGATCGCCCGGGCGGTGCCGCCGGTGGAGACCAGCTCGATGCCCGCCTCATTGAGGGCGGTGGCGAATTCGATCAGCCCCGTCTTGTCGGAAACGGAGATCAGCGCCCGGCGGATGGGCTGAATATCGGCTGCTTTGGCGTGCGGCATGATTGGCTCATTTGTTGGCGGGAGGACAATTGAGGAGGGCGATAGCATGAAAGCGCGTCCCGCGCCAAGCGGGCGGGGCCTGCCTGCGGCAATCCTGCCGTTTATGTGAAGGGTGAACCTTAGTCCGATACCGGGGAGGCGGGGGTCAGTTCCGGGAATTCCGGCACTTCGGCCTCCTCGCCCTTTGCGGGGCGGGCGTTCGAGAGCCGCCGCCAGGCCCATTGCACCTTCGCCTCGTCCTTGAAGACATGGCCGGAGACGACGATCTGCTCGGAGCGGCGGGTAGTTTCGCCGCCGCCCAGATAGACGCTGTCCTCAAGCGCGAGCGTGCTTTCCCCGCCGCCTAGCACTCTTGCGCGGAACTGCCAGCCGTCTCCGTTCGGCAGCATGACGAGCACGTTGGAACCGTCATGGGCAAGCGAGGCGCGCGCTTCCGGGTGCAGATGAAAGCGCAGGGCAAAGGCTTCGCCCTCGGTCTTCTTCTTCCAGTAATCGGGATGCCAGGGCGGGGTATCGTCGTCAGTGATGCGCAGGAGGTGGTCTTCCCCGCGCAAATCCTCGCCATTTGCGGCCAGGAAAAGCCGGCGGCCATGGATCAGGCCGAAAAGCTTCTGATAGCCGTTATGGCTGGCTTCCAGCCAAATCCCGTCCGCCGTTTCGTTGCGCCGGCTTTCCACCCGGCTCGGCCCTTCCATGAGCCGGGGCCCGAGCAGGAGATGGGCCATCGCGCCTTGCGTGAAGCGGGCCGAGGAGGTGTCGTTGACCACCATGGTCGAATGAGCGGCGGTCGCCCGGCTCGCCGCGCGCCAGTCCGGGCCGAAAAGGCGCGTGTCGCCGCAATTGACGACGAGGCGGCAGCGCCCGGCGCTCAGTTCAAAGGAAAGGCAGCCGGCGTGGCTGTCATGAGAATAGCGGCCGGGCGGCGGCGGGCCGGTATCGATAAGCAGCGTCGATTTGCCCGCCGAGAGGCGCTGATAGCCTGAATGGGGGGCAAAGCCGAAGGGCTTGCCCTTCGTGTCGTCATAGGCGAGCACCGCATCGATCGCCCCGTCCGGGCCTTCGTTCGAGCCGTTGAACAGCGCCAGCTTGCTGTCGCCGTGCCGGAAGAAGCGCAGCATCGGCATCATCCGGTCGATGGCGTTGCGCACATCCATCGGCACTTCCTGGCGCCTTGCGATCAGCGCTTCGCGCAGCGAGACGAGATCGAGCAGGATGGAAAGCTGAGCGGCGGGGCTGCGGCTGATATGGCCGCCATCGGGCAGGATCTGCTCGCGCAGCTCCCGGCAGACGAGGGAAAGGCCCTTGGCGAGCCGCTTCGGTCCGTCCGAGAGACAAAGACCGGAAAAGGCAAGGCCGAGCGCCGCGGTAAGCCGCGGCTCGCCCGCCGGGGCGCCGCCCGCCACGCGGGCGAGATGCCGGGCCTGACTTGCCATATTGCGCAGGAGTGTCGAGCGATAGACGAGTTCACTGTCTTCCATGATCAGCCGGCCATTGGCGACCCAGGAGATGAGCCGGCGGCCGATGACATGAGGGCGCCAGGCGATGGGATGCCAGCGCCCGCTTGTGGCGATCCAGTCTTCGATGAGCAGCCTTGCGAATTGGCGCGCATGGGCATCGCCCCGGGCGGAAAGGTGCCGGGCCCAGGAAAAGCCGTGCAGTTCTTCGGCCCAGGTTTCGCTCGGCGGTTCCGCCAGAAAGGGCGAGGTGTCGGTGACGCGCACCTGGCCCCCCGGCAGGTCGAAGCGGCCATGCATGAGAGCGGCGCCTTTATCGGCGCGGCCGGGGCGCAGGTCTTTGGGGTAATGGACCATATGGTCCGGCATCGGCCCGCGCAGCGTGAGGCCATAGGCGCGGGTGCCGTAAATATAAGCGAGCGCATGATCGAGCGTGCGCCGGGCTGCGGCGACAATCAGGTCCGCCGTCCGGTTGCCCGGGGGCATGATGTGATGTTCGGACCGGGCGCCTTTGGTCGGCGCGCGTGATGCGGCAAGCTCTTCGCTCAAGGCCTAAACCCGCTTCGTGCGGCTCCCTCGCTCAAGGCCTTCGGCGCTGGTTCAGCCGCGCAGGGCCTTGATATTACTCGCATAGGCGGACGGGCCGCCTTTAAAGGTGGCGGTGCCCGCAACCAGGACATCCGCGCCTGCGGCGATGACGCGCGGCGCGGTTTCCATATTGATGCCGCCATCCACTTCCAGGTCGATCGCCTTTCCGGCGGCGTCGATGCGGCGGCGCAGTTCCTCGATCTTCGGCAGGCTCGATTCGATGAAGGATTGTCCGCCGAAGCCCGGATTAACGCTCATTACGAGAATGAGGTCCAGATCTTCCAAAATCGGATCGATCACATTCAGCGGCGTGGCCGGGTTGAGCGAGAGGCCCGCTTTCAGGCCCCGCGCCTTGATCGACTGGATGGTGCGGTGGATATGGGCGCCCGCTTCCGGATGAAAGGTGATGATATCGGCGCCCGCATCGGCAAAGGCATCGATATAAGGATCGACCGGGGCAATCATGAGATGCACGTCGAAGGTCTTTTTCGAGTGCGGCCGGAGCGCTTTGACCACATTCGGGCCGATCGTGATGTTGGGGACGAAATGCCCGTCCATGACATCGACATGGATGTAATCGGCGCCGGCCTCGTCGATGGCCCGCACTTCCTCGCCCAGACGGGCGAAATCGGCGGACAGGATGGACGGGGCGATCTTGATGCTCTGGCTCATTTACTCGTGCTGCCTAAGGGGTCTTTCTCTTAAGGTCCATGCTTAACAGCGCGATTCCGGGCGCGCAAGCAAACTTGGCGCAAGGGCCGGGGCCTGTGCCTGCCGGTCACCGGCCGCAGTCTTTAGACAAAAAAGGGCCTTCAGACAAAAAACGGGCGGCGCGGAGAAGGAGAGACGCCGCCCGGAAGCGCTGAGCGCGTTTCAGGGGGGTGAGGTTATTCACTGACGATCGCGCGCAGCATCCAGATCGCTTCCTCGTGTTTTTCGAGGCGCTGGGTGAGGAGGTCGTCCGTCGCCTTGTCGCCGGCGCTGTCGGCATGTTCGGCGGCATTGCGCAGCCGGCGCACGATTTTCTCGTGATTGTCGATGAGCTGATGGATCATTTTATCCGCGGCTGCCGGGTTTTCCTGTTCCTTGATGGAGGAAAGCTCGGAAACCTCGGAAAGGCTCTGCGGCGCGAAATGGCCGAGCGCGCGGATCCGTTCCCCCAGATCGTCGAGGGCGGCGAAGAGATCCTCATAATGCTCTTCGGTCAGTTTGTGGAGGCCGTAGAAATGCGGGCCGACCACATTCCAGTGGAAGCCCTGGGTCTTGACGAGCAGCACCCAGGTATCGGCGAGAACGCCGCCCAGCGCATCGGCGAGCTTCTTGCGTTCTTCATCCTTGATGCCGGTATGAATGTGGGATTCGCGAGGACTTTCTTTCAGGGCAGCAACCTTACTCATGACGTTCTCCTTCATCTTCTTGCCAGCCTGCCAGGAGCGGGAGGAGGGTGCCCCGGGGCCGGAAGTGACTGGATCATTCACAAGCAAGAACGCTTCTAAAGAAACCTTGTTCCCCAATAAAATCAGTATCTTAGGCTAGCTTTTGGAGTCTGGCGGCATAAAAGCCGTCAAGTCCGCCAAGGCTTTCGAAATGGGCGGGCAGGGTGCGCAGATCGCCCTGCGCCGTGATGAGCGGGGCCAGGGCGTCCGCGTCTTCGCCAAGCTCGCCGGGCGCAATGGGCAGGCGGGCAATGTCCTTGCGGTTGCGCAGCAGCTTTTCGATTTGGGCCGGGCCTTCGGCTTCTTCCAGCGAGCAGGTGCAATAGATGAGCGTGCCGCCGGGGGCAAGAAAGCCGAGCGCTTTGCTTAAGAGGCGGAATTGCAGATCGGCAAGTTTGGCGATGTCACCGGCGCTTTTCAGATGCAGCACGTCCGGGTGGCGCCTGGCGGTGCCCGTCGCCGAGCAAGGAGCATCGAGCAGAATGAGCGGGTAGCTGCGCTCCGGTTTCCAGCGCAGGGCATCGGCGCCGATCAGCTCGGCCTCAAGGGAAAGGCGTTTCAGGTTTTCGCGGATGCGGGCAAGGCGGCTTGCCGATTTATCGAGGGCGGTCACATGGGCGCCTGCCGCGGCAAGCTGGGCGGTCTTGCCGCCGGGCGCGGCGCACAGATCGAGCACGTCTTTGCCTTTTACATCGCCCAGCATTTTGGCGGGCAGTCCCGCGGCGGCATCCTGCACCCACCAGCCGCCCGCTTTAAAACCGGGCAGTTTTTCAACCGCGGCGGTTTTGGCAAGGCGCACGCTGCCCGTCGGCAGAACCGTGCCCTCCAGCCGCGCGGCCCAGCCTTTTGCGTCTTCCTTGACCGAAAAATCGAGCGGCGGTTCTTTCAGATGCGCGCTTGCGATGGCGCGCGCGGTCTCTTCCCCGTAAGCGCGCTGCCAGCTTTCCCAGGCCCAGGCAGGCGTGTTCAGTTTTTCCGCGTCCTGGCTTTCCACGATCTCTTTGCCTTCCCGGTCGATGCGCCGGGCAATGGCATTGACCAGATTTTTAAGCGGGCGTGTTTTGTGATCGAGCGCGGCGGCGCCCACGGCGGCATTGACCGCCGCATGGGGTTTGACGCCGAGAAAAAGAAGTTCGGCGGCGGCGGCGATCAGAATGATCCCCGCGCGTTTGGCCCGCTCCGGCAGCGGCTTGTCGAGGAATCCCGCCAGCAGCGCCTCGATCTGGCCGAGCCGGCGCAAGCTGGTGGCGGCAATGGCGCGGGCAAAAGCGCGGTCTCTCGTTTCGAGCGCGCCCAGCATGGGCTCGCAGGCGATGAGTGCCTCGTCCAGTGAGATCCGGTCGAAAAGCACCCTTGCGATCAGCTCATGGGCGGCGACGCGCGCGGGCACCCCGCTTGTCTGGCGGGATTTAACCGGAGCCGGGGACTTTTGGTTCTTCTTGCCGGGTTTGTCCGTCATGGCGCTCTCACTCGTTTCTCGGCGCGGTTAGAGCATATGGCAGGGCGCAGGCCAAGAAGGGATTGGAGGCGCTTTGCCGGTGCGAAAGTTTCATCTGTAAACAGAATAATAACAGGCGATCACCGCGACGTGACTTGCTGCCCGGTGCTTCACCGGGAAAATCGGAAGGAATAAGAAAATAGATACGCTTTTCTGAAAGCCTTTCTTCCATGTCTGTTGCCGCGTCCCTTGCCTCTTTTCCCCCTTCCTTTGAAACGGAACGGTTGCGCCTTCGCCAGTGGCGGGCGGAAGATGTTGCCCCGCTTGCCCGCCTTCATGCCGATCCCGACATGATGCGCTATATGATCGGCGGCGCGGTGAGCGCGGATGAAAGCTGGTCCGTCATCGCGCTGATGATCGGCCATTGGCATTTACGTGGCTACGGGCTTTGGGCGGTGGAAGAAAAGGAAAGCGGCGCGTTTCTCGGCCGGCTCGGGCTTTGGTATCCGGATGGCTGGCCGGGGCTTGAACTTTCCTGGTTCATCGACAAAGCCCATTGGGGCAAGGGCTATGCGAGCGAAGGCGCGCGCGCCTGCCGGGACATGGCCTTCCGGGCGCTGGGGCCGGACGAGATCTGTTCGATCATCCACCCGGAAAACGCCGCCTCGCGCCGCGTTGCCGAAAAACTCGGCGAACATGAAGCCCGCTCCATCGATGTGGGCGGCACGGATTTCCTCATCTATGCGATGAGCCGGAAAGACTGGCAGGCGCTTTAAGCTGCTTAGTCTTCCATTCAGCCCCAGGGGCGTTTGGGTGCGCCTGTGCCGAGCCCGGCCATTTCCATCAGCTTGGCCACGCGGTTCGCCGTTGCCGGATGCGTGGAAAAGAGGCTGTCGCGTTTATGCGCATGCAGCGGGTTGATGATGAACATATGGGCGGTGGCCGGGTTGGCCTCGGCCGGTTCATTGTCGATGCGGGAAGCGCCCTGCTCGATCTTCTTCAAGGCCGAGGCGAGCCATTGCGGGCGTCCGCAAATTTCCGCGCCGCCTGCATCGGCGGAATATTCGCGGGTGCGCGAGATCGCCATTTGCACGAGCGCGGCGGCGAGCGGAGCGAGGATCATCATCAAGATGACGCCGACAATGCCGAGCGGGTTGTTGCGGCTCCCGCCGAAAAAGAGCGCGAAATTCGCCAGCATCGAGATCGCCCCGGCAATCGTCGCCGTCACGGTCATGATCAGCGTGTCGCGGTTTTTGATATGGGCAAGCTCATGGGCCATGACGCCGGCAAGCTCTTCGGGGCTGAGCATTCGAATAAGCCCGGTGGTGGCGGCGACGGCGGCGTTTTCCGGATTGCGGCCCGTGGCAAAAGCGTTGGGCTGATCGGTCTCGATGATGAAGGTGCGCGGCATGGGAAGGTCTGCATTCGCGGCAAGCTGGCGGACGATGCGCACGAATTCCGGCGCGGCGGCCTCGTCCACCTCGCGCGCGCCATACATGCGCAGCACCATCTTGTCGGAATTCCAATAGGCAAAGAGGTTCATGCCGCCGGCAAAGAGCAGTGCCAGAAGCATGCCCGCCTCGCCGCCCAGCATGAAGCCGATCCCCATGAAAAGCGCCGTCATGGCGGCAAGCAGCATGCCCGTTTTGACCATATTCATGTGCCGGACCTCTATCCGATAAGCGTTCTTCTTTTTGCCCGATTCTTACCCGACGCTTGCCTTCTCCGGCAGAACGCCGATAGGAAGCTGGACGCCGCTGGGGCATCTTTCTATATGTTGGAGCGTGATGAGCAATTCAAGCGAGACAGAGACGGGTGCTCCTGAAGAGGCCCCGCTTTCGGAAGAAGAAAGACGCAAGCTTTTGCCGCCCGCGGCTCAGCGGGCACTGGCGGAAGCCGATGCGCGCCGCGCCGCGCGCGCCGCGCAGGAGGCCGCGCGTCCGCGTGAGCTTGGCGGTCAGGACGGGCCGGAGCCGACCCGCTACGGGGACTGGGAAAAGAAAGGGATCCTGAGCGATTTCTGAACGCCCGACGCGGTTTGCCACGGCAGCGCTCATGCTCGGTGTCCTGCTGGGCGTGGCCGGGTTCTGCGCTCTCGTTCTCTGGAACCTGCCCGCCCCTTACAATCCCTTCGCCCCGCTCGAACTTTCCCATGAGCCCACCTTCGCAACGCCGCTGAAGCAGCGCTGGATTGCGGGTGATCCGGCAGCCTGCCGCGCGGTGATGGAGAAGGAGGCGGCGCGCGAGGACGGAATTTCCTATGCCCATGACGCCATCATTTCCAAGCAGGAAGGCTGCGGCGCGCTTCATGCGCTGCGGCTCCTTCAAGGCAAGCTGAATTACGGCGGCGGTGTGCGCCTTGCTTGCCCGGCCATGGTCTCGCTGCTTCTCTGGGAGCGTCATGAGGTGATGCCCGCCGCGGAAGAGGTTCTTTCAAGCCCGGTCAACCGCGTTTTGCATTACGGCACCTATTCCTGCCGTAACGTCAATAATGCCGAAGAAGGCCGGCGCTCGAAACATGCCAGTGCCGCCGCGATCGATGTGGCGGGGTTCGAGTTGAAAGACGGGCGGCGGATCACCGTGCTTGAGGACTGGGGCAAGGAAACGCCGGAAGGAGAGTTTCTCGCCCGCGTTCATGACGGGGCCTGCGGGCTTTTCGGCGGCGTGCTGGGCCCCGACTATAACGACCGGCACAAAGACCATTTCCATTTCGAGCTGAGCGGCTGGGGCTATTGCCGCTGATCTGGCGTCCCTAGCCCGCTTGCCGCTTTCCGGGCTGGCGCTAAAACGGTCATTCTCGTATAAATCGAGTATGAGTCGATTTTCCCTCATAGCGGGCGTGTGCGCTTTTCTGCTTTTGACGGCTTTCGGGCCGAATGTGCCCGCACACGCGGCGGAAACGCTTGCAGGCCCCGTTCCCGCCGAAGTCGTGCGCGTGGTGGATGGGGACACGCTCGACGTGCGGGCGCGCATCTGGCTCGGGCAGGATGTCTTCGTGCGGGTGCGCCTTGCCGGGATCGACACGCCGGAGCTGCGCGGTAAATGCCCCGATGAAAAGGAAAAGGCCCGCGCCGCCAAGGCTTGGCTTTCCCGGGTGGAAGGCAAGGCCGTCGCGCTTTCGGGCATTCATTACGGCAAATATGCCGGCCGGGTGCTGGCGCATGTCCGCGAGGCGGAGCTCGGCGATCTTGCCGAGCGGCTGATCGCCGCCGGTTTCGCGCGGCCTTATGAGGGCGGGGCGCGGGCGGGGTGGTGCGGCGTAAGCTAGGCGTTCGACTCTGCAACCCGGTTCACCAGTTTCTAACCTTTCAGGTTGTATTGTCCGTGTGGGGATGAGGTTGGGGTTGTAAGAGGCAAGCCATAGGCGTGCCGATTATCGCCCTTTCTTAACTCCAAGGGGGATACCGTGATCGGCACAGTCGAGCGGATGCTGAACAACCTCAGCCTCACCAAGCGGATCATCGGCCTGACGGCCCTGCCGCTTTTCTTTCTGGCCCTGACGGGCGCCGTTATTTCCTGGAACGCCTATAGCGACACGCGCACCTATCAGGCGCTCTCGGACCTGTCGCAGCTTGCGCCGGGATTTTCCAACGTCATTCACGAATTGCAAAAAGAACGCGGCCAGTCCGCGGGCTTTATCGGCGCCAAAGGCAGCGCGGAATTCACTGCCTCGCTGAATGCGCAGCGGGCAGACACAGACAGCAAGCTTGCCGCGCTCAACGGGGCGCTCGATGCTTTCGATATGGGCGCGCAGGACCCTGCCTTCGAGAAAAAAGTGGCAAAGAGCCTTTCCCGGCTCGAAGAGCTTGCCCGCACGCGCGCCGATATTGCGGCGCTCAATCTTGAAGCGGCAGCCATGGCCGATTGGTATAGCGGCACGATCGCGATCCTGCTCGATGTCATCAAGACCATGGCGGGGATTTCCGAGGATGCAGGGCTGAGCCGTGAAATCGCGTCTTATGTCGCGTTTCTGGAAGCCAAGGAACGGGCGGGCCAGGAGCGGGCGGCGGCAGCGCCGGGTTTTGCCTCCGGTCAGCTTTCTGAATTGCTGCTCAATCGTGTGATCGGCCTTATTGCCCAGCAACAGGCTTTTCTTGCTTCTTTCGACGGGCTGGCGACGCAGGAAGCGCGGGACGCTTATAAGCGCATCGTGACGGGCGAGCCGGTCGACAATGTCGCCAAGATGCGGGAGTACGTTATTTCCCGGCGCGGCGATGTAGCGGGCGGACCTTATAGCGGGCCTTACTGGATCGGCGAAATCACGAAGAAGATCAATCTGCTCAAGCAGGTCGAGGACGATCTGAACATGCATCTGATGGAGCGGGCAAGCGGGCTTGCGGCGGATGCGCGCGTGACGATGACGATCGCGCTTGCCGTCTCGCTGATCGGGGCGGGAGCGCTTTCCTTCTGTGCCTATATCGTTGCACAAAGCGTCACGCGGCCGCTTGTATCGCTGGCCGATGCAATGCAGTCTTTGTCGGGCGGCCGGCTCGATGTCGAGGTGCCGTGCGAGGGTGCGAAATCCGAACTTGGGCTCATGGCCGCCTCGCTTCTGTCCTTCAAGGAAGGGGCGGAGCAGCGCGAAGCGCTCGAACAGGCAGCGCGCGCGGATCAGGTGCGGCGCGATGAACGGGCCGCAGCGGTCGATAGTTCGATCCGGAGTTTCGACGAGGAGGTGCTTGCCGCCATGTCGCAGCTCACCGAAAACGTGGCGCATCTGGAAGGGGTGGCCGGCACGCTGTCCAGCGTGTCCGAGCAGACCGAACAGCAAAGCGGCATGGTAACGGATATCGCCGAACGCACGTCCTCCAACGTGCAGACCGTGGCGGCTGCCGCGGAGGAAATGGATTCCTCCTCGCGCGAGATCATGCGGCAGATCAAGCGTTCCTCCGAAATCACCCAGCAGGCGGTGGACAAGGCGCAGAACGCGGTGGAAACCGTCGAGCTTTTGAACGCCGCCTCCCAGCGCATCGGTGAGATCACGAGCCTTATCGACGAAATCGCCGAGCAGACGAACCTTCTAGCCCTCAACGCCACGATCGAGGCGGCGCGGGCGGGGGAAGCGGGCAAGGGCTTTGCCGTCGTTGCCTCCGAAGTCAAGGCGCTGGCCACGCAGACCGCCAAGGCGACGGCGGATATTTCCACCAATGTCGATGAAGTGCGTTCCGTAAGCGAGCGGATGGTATCGGTCGTGGCCGATATTCAATCCGTCATCCGCGAGAATATGGAAATCGCCGCCTCCGTGACGAGTGCGACGGAGCAGCAAAGCTCCGCGACGGCGGAAATTTCCACGAGTGCGAATGATGCAGCCCGCGGCACCCAGGAAGTGACGCAGCAGATTTCGGACGTGCGTGCCAGCACGGGCGAAACGCGTGAAGCCTCTAAAAAAGTGCTGGGCGCGGCGGAGGGGCTTTCCGCTGCCCGCGGCTCATTGGAAAAAACGATCCAGACATTCCTGCAGGCAATCAAGGCCGCATAAAGCCGCCCAAAGGCCACGTGTCAGGAAAGGAAGCAGGAGATGAAAATGAAGAAAACCATTGCAGGCGCCGTGCTCTTGTCAGGCCTTGCCACGCCGGCTTTCGCCGGGGAGACGCTGTCGGCGCTTTGGGAGGAAGGCAAGCCCATTCTCGATACGCGGCTGCGCTATGAGTATGTCGATCAGCAGGGCTTGCCGGAAGATGCCCATGCCACGACTTTCCGTGCCCGCTACGGGTTCGAGACAGGCGCGCTTTACGGGTTCACTTTTCTTGTGGAAGGGGAAACCGTCATCGATCTCGGTCTTGGCCGCTACAATGACACGGTGAACGGGCGCGGTAATTATCCGGTGGTGGCCGATCCTGAAGATACCGAGCTCAACCGTGCGCAGGTTTCTTATCAGAACGGCGGTGTGACGGCGACGCTCGGGCGCCAGCGCATTATTCTCGGCAATGGCCGCTTTGTCGGCAATGTCGGCTGGCGTCAGAACGAGCAGACTTTCGATGCTTTCAAGCTCGATTTCGAGAGCATCGAAAACCTGCGTGTCACCTACGCCTATGTGGACCAGGTCAACCGCATCTTCGGCGATAACTCACCCAATGGCCGCTACAATGGGGAAACCCATTTGAGCGAAGTTTCTTATGCGTTCGGCGAGCACCTCACCGCAAAAGCCTATGGGCATTTCCTCTCGCTCGATCAGGCGCCCTTGCTTTCCACGCGCACCATCGGGCTGCGGCTCGACGGCAAGACGGAGGCCGCGGGCTTTTCCCTCAAGGGCGTCGCGGAATATGCCCATCAGGAAGATTATGACGACAATCCCTTGAGCCTCTCGCTCGATTACTGGCACGGGGAGGTCAAAGCCGGCAAAGACGCCTGGGAAGTCACGCTTGGCGGTGAAGTGCTGGAAGGCAATGGCACACAGGGCTTTTCGACACCCATCGCCACGCTGCATAAGTTCCAAGGCTTTGCCGATGCATTCCTGACGACGCCGGTCAACGGCATTCAGGATCTTTATGCGGGCGGTTCATACACGTTCGGCGATCTCGGACCCTTGAGCGGGATTGCCTTCGGCGCGACCTATCATGATTTCGAAGCCGAGCGCGGCTCGGCAAGTTACGGCGAAGAGCTGGACTTCACGCTGAACGCGAAGCTGCCGCATGACCTTTCTCTCGGTCTTAAGGCCGCCTTCTTCGATGGGGAAAACGGTTTTGCGGACAGGGACAAGGTCTGGGTGCAGCTTGCCTATTCGCTTTAAAAAATCTGCGCTTTAAGGGAGGCGCGGAAGGGGCAGCGGCAGCGCTGCCCCTTTTTCTTAGACGTGAAAGCGGTAGCCTTCGCCTTCCTCGCGCACATAGCCGCCGGTCGGCGCGGCGAAATGGGTGCCGAGGACGAGAATGTCTTTGCCTTCCACTTCTTTCAGAAACGCGGCGCGGGTGGCGCGGGCGGCAGTCTGGTCGGTGTCGAAACCGCTTGCCCAAGAAGGCCGGGCGATCTGACAGGGATGGTGCATGATATCGCCGGTGATGATGGCGGTCTTGCCTTCGCTTTCGATGACAATGGAAACATGGCCCGGCGTGTGACCCGGTGTCGGCATCAGGCGGATTTCATCGCTGATGCGCTCATCCTCCGAGACGAGTTTGGCAAGGCCTGCATCGAAAATCGGATGGACGGAATCTTCCATCACCGGTGCCTGATCGGGATCGTCGATTTCCTTGCGCCAATGATCCCATTCATTGCGCGCGATCAGATAGTCGGCGTTGGGGAAAGTCGGCACCCATTCGCCGTCCACCAGCATGGTGTTCCAGCCCACATGGTCCACATGCAAATGCGTGCAGAGCACCATGTCCACCTTCTCCCGGTCCCAGCCGGCATCCGCCAAGTGCTTCAGGAACGGAGTCTGCAATTCGTTGAAGAAAGGATTGGATCGTTTCTTGTCATTGCCGACGCACGTATCGACAATGATTTTCTTATCCGGCGTTTCGATGAGCAGCGCCTGCACCGCGGCAATGATATGGCCTTCTTCGGTCGCGAAATGCGGCGCCAGCCAGCCGATCTTTTTCACCTCTTCCGGATAGGCCTCTTCCACCATCGAACCCTTGCCGCCGCCCGGCAGCGGGCCTTCGAATTCCACAAGCCGTTTGATCGTGACGTTTCCAACCTGCCAGCTCAGCATGGCGCGCTCCTCCCGTTTCCTCTGCCCGATGAGGTCCATATGGGGAATGGCGCGCGGATTGAAAGAGCACATGAAAAAGGCCGCCTTAAGAGGCGGCCTTTTGTCTGTCTTGAGAGGCCCGGTCAGCTTTTGTTCTGCCGGTTGTCGATTAGGTCATTGACGACGCCGGGGTCCGCCAGGGTCGAGGTATCGCCCAGATTGGAGAAATCGTCCTCGGCGATCTTGCGCAGGATGCGGCGCATGATTTTGCCGGAGCGGGTTTTCGGCAGGCCGGGCGCCCATTGAATGAGATCGGGCGAGGCGATGGGGCCGATTTCGCTGCGCACCCATTGCACGAGTTCCTTGCGCAGTTCCTCGCTCGGTTCCTCGCCGACATTCAGCGTCACATAGGCATAGATGCCCTGGCCCTTGATGTCGTGGGGATAGCCGACCACGGCGGCCTCGGCGACTTTGGCGTGGGCGACGAGCGCCGATTCCACTTCCGCCGTGCCCATGCGGTGGCCGGACACATTCAGCACGTCATCGACGCGGCCGGTGATCCAATAATAGCCGTCTTCATCGCGCCGGCAGCCATCGCCGGTGAAATACTTGCCGGGGAACTGCGAGAAGTACGTGTCGATGAAACGCTGATGGTCGCCGTAAACGGTGCGCATCTGGCCCGGCCAGCTATCGGCGATGCAGAGATTGCCCTGCGTTGCGCCCTCAAGTTCCTTGCCTTCATTGTCGACCAAGACAGGCTTGATGCCGAAAAAGGGCAGCGTTGCCGAGCCCGGTTTCAGCGCGGTCGCGCCCGGCAGCGGCGAGATCAGAATGCCGCCCGTCTCCGTCTGCCACCAGGTATCGACGATGGGGCAGCGCCCTTCGCCTACCACATTGTAATACCAGAGCCAGGCTTCCGGATTGATGGGCTCGCCCACGGAGCCTAGAAGGCGTAGCGACTTGCGTGAGGTTTTCTTCACCGGCCCTTCGCCTTCGCGCATCAGCGCGCGAAGCGCCGTGGGTGCGGTGTAGAAGATGTTCACGCCGTGCTTGTCACAGACTTCCCAGCTGCGCGAGGGGGAAGGATAAGTCGGCACACCTTCGAACATCAGCGTCGTTGCGCCGTTCGCGAGCGGGCCATAGAGAATGTAGGAGTGGCCCGTCACCCAGCCGACATCCGCCGTGCACCAGTAAATATCGTCATCGTGATAATCGAAGACGTAGTGATGGGTCATGGAGGTATAGACCATGTAGCCGCCAGTGGTGTGCATCACGCCCTTGGGCTTGCCGGTCGAACCGCTCGTATAAAGGATGAAAAGCGGGTCCTCGGCGCTCATCTCCTCGGGCGGGCAGTCGGCGCTGGCTTTGGCCTTGGCATCTTCGTACCAGATGTCGCGGCCTTCTTTCATGGTGACATCGCCGCCCGTGCGCTTCACGACGATAACGGATTTGACGCCCGGGCATTTTTCCAGCGCCTTGTCCGTATTGGCTTTCAGCGGAATTTTCCGCCCGCCGCGCACGCCTTCATCGGCGGTGATGACGCAGTTCGATTCGCAGTCTTCGATACGGCCCGCCAGACTGTCCGGCGAGAAGCCGCCAAAGACCACCGAGTGCACCGCGCCGATGCGCGCGCAGGCGAGCATGGCGTAGGCGGCTTCCGGGATCATCGGCATATAGATGGTGACGCGGTCGCCCTTCTTGATGCCTTGGGCTTTAAGGACATTGGCGAATTTGCACACTTCCTCGTGCAGTTCGCGGTAGGTGATCTTCTTGTCGTCGGTCGGCTCGTCGCCTTCCCAGATGATCGCCACTTTGTCGGCCCGGTGGGCCAGATGCCGGTCGATGCAATTGGCCGAGGCATTGAGCGTGCCGTCCTCGAACCAGCGGATATGCAGATCGCCCTTGTCGTAGGAGACATTCTTGACCTTGGTGTAGGGCTTTATCCAGTCGATGCGCTGGCCATGCTCGCGCCAGAACCCCTCCGGGTTGTCGATGCTGGCCTCATACATTTTCCGGTAGGCGTTTTTATCTGCATAGGCGCGGCGGGCCCAATCCTGGGGGACGGGAAAAGTCTGGGGTTCTGACATGGCGGCCTCCCTGCCGTTCTTCTTTACAGGCTTCTTTAGAGTGGGCGGATTTCCGGGCTCTTTCAGCCGGTTGGGGCGCATTATGGGCACTTGGGCGAGGGGCAGCAAGCAGCGGCCTTCACACCCGCGAGAGCAGCGTTTTACGCGGGGTTAACTGTGCCTAAGTTTTTGGCAATCTGCGTAAGCCCCGGAAAGATTTGGTTCATTTCCTCCTTACATGATCGTTTGTAAGGGAGGGACAGTGTGGCACGTGTTCTAAGACGAGAAACAAAAAGACGGGGATTTCTGGCAGCTTCCGCGCGCGCCCGCGCGCCGGGGCGCCGGGCGGCGGCGGCGCGCGCGCGGGCCAAGCAGGCCGAGGCCCAGCTTCAGTTTCACGAAAATCAGGTCAATACCGCCGAGGAGAACTCAGCCTTCGGCTCATGGTTCTGGGACTTGAAATCCGGTGAGTTCAATTTCTCTTCCAATGCCTGGCGTCTCTTGGGGATCGAAAAGCGGGCACGGGCGGGGCTCACCGATGCGCTGGCCGAGCGCGCGCATCCGGATGACCGGGAAACCCTTGTCGCCGCCATTCGCGGCCAGGTGGACCAGGGCGAGGCGTACGACATCGAAGTGCGGTTTCTGTCGGAAGATGGCTATCGCTGGATTCGCGCGCGCGGCTATGCGCTGCGCGACAAGAGCGCACATGTTCACGCGGTGGGCGGGTCGATCGAAGATATTACCGAGCGCGTGGAAATGCTCGAGCAGCTGCAAAAGAACGAGGAGCATTTCCGCTCTCTCGTTTCCGCCGCGCCGTTCCCGCTCATCATTACCAACCTCTACACGCGCAAGGTGATCTACACCAATGCGATGGCGAATGAGCTTTTCGGTGTGGCGAGTGACGGCGGCACTTTGAAGACACCGGACTTCTTCGTCGAGAAAGCCGATCTCGCGCAGCTGCGCGCCGATCTTCTGGCTCAGGGTTATTCGACGGGCCGCGAAGCGCGGCTGAAGAAAATCAATGGTGATGAGTTTTGGGCGTTCATTTCCTGCGTGCTGATCGAGCATAATGGCCAGCCTTGCGCCTATGTGATCATGCACGACCAGACCGAGCGCAAGCGTCTTGAAGACGAATTGCGCCAGCGCGCGCAATTCGACGTACTGACCGGGCTTTATAATCGCCAGACATTCGCCGATCTGATGGCCGATGCGGTGCGTGAGACGGAAGAGACGGGCGAAGTGTTCGGTCTTTTGCTGATCGATCTCGACCGTTTTAAAAACGTCAACGACACGCTCGGTCATGAAGCAGGCGACCAGCTTCTTATTCAGGCCGCGACGCGCCTGCAGGACCTTTCGCCGGAAAGCTGCCAGATCGCGCGGCTCGGCGGGGATGAGTTCGCTATTCTTTACCGCCGGCTCGACAGCATTCCGGCTATCGAGGAATTGGCCGGCGCGCTGATCAGCGAGATTTCCGCGCCTTATGAAGTGATCGGCAATATGGTCAATGTCGGCTGCTCCATCGGCATTGCGATCTATCCATGGCATAACGGGCTCTCGAACGAGCTGATGCGCTATGCCGATATGGCGCTTTATAAAGCCAAGGAACTTGGGCGCGGACAGTATTTCGTCGTCGATGACAGGCTGACCGAAGAAGTGCATGAGCGCGGGCAATTGCAGCAGGATATGCGCCAGGCGATCGAGCGCGGCGAATTCCGTCTCGTCTATCACCCGCGCATGTGCGCGCGCACCCGCAAGCCCATCGCCGCCGAAGCGCTCTTGCGCTGGGAACATCCGGAGCGCGGGCCCATTCCGCCCGATCAGTTCATTCCGATTGCGGAGGAAACGGGCTTCATCACCGTGCTCAGCCGCTGGGTGGTGCAGACGGCGGTCTTCCAGCTGCGTTCCTGGATGGCGATGGGGCTTGAGCCGCTTCCCGTCTCGCTCAATCTTTCCGCCGCCGATTTGATGCTGCAGGATCAGGCGCAGGAAATCGGCGCGCTTCTCGGCGAGCTCGAGGTGCCGCCCTCGCTGCTGCAAGTAGAGATGACGGAATCCTCCCTGCTCAGCGACCGTGAACGGGTGCAGGAGCAATTGGCCGAGCTTGCCGGCATGGGCGTCGAGCTTCTGATCGACGATTTCGGCACCGGCTATTCCTCGCTTGCCTATCTGCACCAGTTCCAGGTGCACAAGCTGAAGATCGACCGCTCTTTCGTGCAGCGCCTGACCCATGCGCCCGATGCGCTGCTCACACGGCAGATCGTGGAAATCGGCAAGGGGCTTGGGCTCTGCGTGGTGGCGGAAGGCGTGGAAACGGCATCGCAGGCCGATCTTCTGACCGCCATGGGCTGCGATGAATTGCAGGGCTTTTATTTCAACAAGCCGCTCGACCTTGCCGAATATCAGGCGCTTCTGGAAGAACAGCACGAAGAGGGCGCGGCCCCGGCCTCCGGCACCGCGCAGACTTAGGTTTCTTATTCGGCCGCTTTTCGTCCTGCGCGCAGCGCCGCGATTTCCTCATCGCTGAGCCCGGCTTCCTTCAGCACTTCTTCGGTTTGCTCGCCAAGGCGCGGCGGGTGGCGGCGGATATTAGAAGGCGTTTCGGCAAAGCGCACGGGCGGGCGCAGCGCGAAATAGCCGCCCGCATCCGGGTGTTCGTAGCGGGCGAAGAAATCCACTTCCTTGAAATGCGGATCGTCCTGCAGATCGTCCAGCTTGTTCATTTTTACAGCAGGGATGGAAAGCGGCTGCAGCACTTTCAGCCATTCTTCCGTCGTCTTGAGCTGCGTCGTCTCCTCGATCATCGCATAAAGCTCACGGATATGTTTCGTGCGCGCTTTGTAATCCTTAAAGCGCGGATCGCTGAGATATTCATCTTTGCGCCCTGCCAGCTCGAAGAAATTTTCCCATTGCTTGTCCGAATAGGGAAGAAGGCCGATATAGCCGTCTTTCGTCTTGTAAGGACGCCGGTCCGGATTGGTGATGCGGCCATAGGTCCACTCGCCTGTGGGCGGGTCGTAGACATGATCGTAGAAATGTTCGGCGAGCACGAAGGAGGTAACCGATTCCAGCATCGGCACTTCCACGAACTGCCCCTCGCCCGTGCGTTCTTTATGAAAGAGCGCGCTGGTGATGGCGGAGACGAGAAAGAGGCCGGAGACTTTATCGCCGATGATCGTCGGCATGTAGCGGGGGGCGTCATTGCCGTCCATGCGCGGCAAAAGGTCCGCCATGCCGGAGCCTGCCTGAATGAGATCGTCATAGGCGGGCAGGCCCGCATAAGGTCCGTTCGAGCCGTAGCCTGCGGCATGGGCAAAAATAATGTCGGGCTTGACCGCCTTCACATCCTCATAAGCGATGCCGAGGCGCTTCATGCCTTCATAGCGGATGTTGGAGACGACGACATCCGCCGTCGCCACGAGTTTCAAAAACGCCTCGCGCGCGTTTTCATCCCCGAGATTGAGCAGCACGGAGCGCTTGTTGCGGTTGATGGTCATGAAGATGGGACCGAGATCGGCGGGCGCGCCTTCCGGCGGGTGACCCGGCCAGCGCATGATATCGCCGCCCATGCCGCCGCCGCCGGTGGCCGACGGCGCTTCGACCTTCATCACTTCCGCGCCCATATCGGCCAGGATCTGTGTGGCGTAAGCGCCGAAAACAACACTGGTCAGATCGACGATGCGCACGCCTTTCAAGGGGCCGGTGGCTTCTTGTTCCAGTTCGTTCTTCTTGCTCACGTTTCTTCTCCTCTTGCCGCAACGCGTAGGCCGCGCGCAGATATATCACAGAACCCGGCCGCCCCTGCGCCGTTTTCCCGCCGCAGCCGGTAAAGGTCAAGTGAGGAGCGGGGCGCGGAAAGCGGGGCCGGGCTTTCCCTTGCGTTTAGCGGAGGTTTTGCGACACCGTTCTGCGCCTTGTCATGGGCGCCGGTTTGGTGTTTTGCCTCCCGGCGGCTAGACTTGCCCCTCACTCACGCCCTGAAGGACATGCATATGCTGCTGCATCACGCAAGCTGGCCGGAAGTCGAGGCCTATCTGGAGCGCTCGAAAGGCGTTCTTGTCCCCATCGGCTCGACCGAGCAGCATGGGCCGAACGGGCTGATTGGCACGGATGCAATCTGTCCGGAAGTGATTGCGCGCAAAGCGGCGGAAGGAACGCAGATGCTGATCGCGCCCACTTTCAATGTCGGCATCGCCCAGCATCATATGGGCTTTGCCGGGTCCATGACGCTGCGCCCTTCGACGATGATCGCGGCGATTTACGACTGGGTGGCCTCGCTCAGCCGGCACGGTTTTGACAGGATTTATTTCTTCAACGGTCATGGCGGCAATATCGCGACCATTCAGGCTGCTTTTTCTGAAATTTATGCGGACCGCAGCCTTGGCCGGGAAGAGGGCAACCGGCGCGCCGTCAAATGCCGTCTCGTCAATTGGTGGGACTTCAAACCGGTGCTCGATTATTGCAAGAAGACCTATGGCAGCGCCCATGGCAGCCACGCAACGCCCTCGGAAGTGGCCGTTACATATGCCGCCTTCCCCGAAACGGTGAAGCACGCGGTGATGGAGCCGGCCATCGCGCCCTCAGGCCGTTTCACGGATGCGGAAGATTACCGGGCAAAATTTCCCGACGGGCGCATCGGTTCCGATCCTTCTCTTGCGCGTATCGAAGACGGCGAAAAGCTGATCGAGCTTTCGGCCAAGGGTCTTGCCGAAGACTTCAAAACTTTCACGACCAGTTAGAGGATTTATGCAGGACGTCTATCAAAAGATCACCGCCCTTCTGAACGAAGTGCCCGCGAAACTTCCCGATGCTTATGACCAGGATTGGACGCGCTGCATCAAGAGCGAGCTTGCCGAGCTCGGCGCCGAGCGCGATCACATCGTTTATGCCAATGGCATCGAGGCGCAGCAGGTGCGCGGCGAGTGGGTCTATGATGTGACCTGGGCACAGGAATCACCCGATGAAAGCGGTGAGAGCAATACGAAGCGCATCGTGCTGGCGTGCGAATGCGAATGGGCGCGCAATTGGGGCGATGTCTGGGATGATTTCGACAAGCTCCTGCAATCGCGCGCCGACTACCGGGTTTTCATCACTCACCAGTTCGGCGAGCAAAGTGTCGATGAAATCACCGATAAATTGATCAAACGCGTCGATGCGTATGAGCAGACCTCGCCAGGCGATACTTATTTGCTGGCTGTCTATAACAATGCCACGCAGACATTCTCGCCGACATTGCTTGAAGTCTTGATGCCGGACAATCTGCGCGCGACGCGGCTGATGATTTAATCCGTCTCTGCCAGATAGAAGGCATCGCCGCTTTGGTACAGCGGAAGCTGCGTCAGGCTTTTGCCTGCGCAAGGCCCGCCGGTGCATAGCCCCGTTTCAATCTCGAAACTTGCCGCATGGGCCGAGCAGAGAAGATGGGTCTCAGCCTGATTGAGAAAGCGGTTTCTCATCCGGTTGAGCGGCTGGCCTGCATGGGGGCAGATGTTGAGATAAGCAAAGACGCTGTCACCTTTGCGCACGAGAAAGATATTTTGCGGGCGGCCTTGCACGTGTGCCTCGGCTTCCTTCGTGCCGGGATTGTCGAGATCGTTAAGGCGGCAGAGAAAAAGCATGGGGCGCCGTAATTGTTGTGAGGCCTCCCCCCTCACCCCGGCCCTCTCCCCCAGGGGGAGAGGGTTTTCATTTTTCTTCGCCCCTTCAGGGGGAGAGGGCTCAGGTGAGGAGCGCTCTCTCTACTTATTCTTGGAAAGCGGCACTTTCTTCAAACCACCCTTTTTGCAGATGAGCTTCCATTCCTCCGCGCGCACGGGTGAAACGGAAAGGCGGGATTGTTTGAGAAGCGCCATCTCGGCGAGCGCCGGGTCTTCCTTGATATCGGCAAGGGAGACGGGCTTAGGCACGGTTTCCGCTGCCTTGATGTCCACCATACCGAAGCGGCCTGAGGCATCGCTGTCATCGGGGTAATGTTCCTTGATCACCTCGACAATGCCGACAATGCGTTTTTCATCCACCGAGTGATAGAAGAAGCCGAGATCGCCCTTCTTCATGGCCTTCATATTGTTATTGGCCTGGTAGTTGCGCACGCCGTCCCAGTGCTCGCCCTTCGCGCCGCGTTTGAACTGGTCGTCCCAGCCCCAGGTGGAAGGTTCGGATTTAAAAAGCCAGTAAGCCATGTTCCCTCCGCGCGCGCTTGAGCCCCGCGCTTATTGATCCTTGAGCAGCCATTTCCAGGCGCGCACTTCCACGCTCTCGAAAACGCCGTTCACCTTGTAAGGGTCGCCGTCGACGAGCTTTTGCGCAGCCGCGCGGTCCTCGACATCGATGACGAGCATGGAGCCGTTCATGATCTCTCCATCATCGCTCGTAAAAGGCCCGCCGAGTTTCACGGCGCCGCTCTCGCCCCAATGTTTGAGATGGGCGTCCCGGTTGGCAAGACGTTTGTCGAGCGTGTCTTTTTTATCCGTGCCGATAATGCAGAAAAGCATGATGTTTCCTTATCTCAGTCTTCACTTGTAAAGGGGCGGGCAAGGAGAGCGGCGATGGCGTCATCGACACCGCTCTTGCCCGAAAGGATGTTGTGCACCGCTTCGCAGATCGGCATGTCGATGCCTTTGGCGGCGGCAAGGCGCACCACGGCCTCGGCGGTATAAACGCCTTCGGAGACGGAAGAGCGCGCCCCCAGAATATCTTGAAGCGTTTTGCCTTCCCCCAGCGCAAAGCCGAGCGACATGTTCCGGCTTTGCCGTGAGCCGCAGGTGAGGATGAGATCGCCGAGGCCCGAGAGGCCTTTCAAAGTGGCAGGCTTTGCGCCCAGCGCTTCGCCGAAGCGGCTCATTTCCATGAAGCCGCGCGCGGTCAGCGCGGCGCGGGCGCTATCGCCGAAGGCCTTGCCCTCGACAATGCCGCAGGCAATGGCAAGCACGTTCTTCACTGCCCCGCCGATCTGTGCGCCGATCACATCGGCGCTGAGATAGGGCCGGAAGGTCGGCACGCCGATCGCCTCCACAAGCTGCGCGCCGAGCGCTTCATCGGCGCAGGCAAGCGTGACGGCGGTGGGCAGGCCGCGGGCGACATCGGCGGCAAAGCTCGGGCCGGAAAGGACGGCAAGCCTGGCATCGGGTGCTTCTTCGCGGGCGACCTCGCTCATCAGCTTGCCGCTCGCCGTTTCGATGCCCTTGGCGCACAGGACGAGCGGGGTGCCGGGTTTGAGATGGGGGGAAAGACCTGCGGTCACGGCGCGCAGGTGCTGGGCCGGGGCGACATGCAAAATCGCCTCGGCGCCTGCCAGCTCGGCAAAATCGGAGGTGGCGCGGATCGCCGGGTCGAGCGCGATACCGGGCAGGAAGGGGGTGTTCTCATGGCCCTTATTGACGGCGGCCACGACTTCTTCTTCCCGGGCCCAGAGCGTAACGTCCCGCCCGGCGCGGGCGGCGACCGAGGCGAGCGCCGTGCCCCAGGCGCCGCCGCCGATCACGGCAATGCGGGAAAGGGGGGTATCAGCCATGGGTGCGGGCTCCGGAGAAGGGCGGTTTGCCCTGAAAAAATAGTGAACGAATCATTGATTGTTCATTTTTCATTGTTTCTTCTGCGGCGGAGCCTACAATCGTTTCCATGATCTGTCCCGACGAGATGCGCGAAAAAATCATCGCTGCCGCCAAGCAGCGCTTTTTCCATTACGGCTATGCCAAGACCACCATGGCCGAGCTTGCCGGGGACTGCGATATGTCGCCGGGCAATCTCTACCGCTATTTTCCGGGCAAGCTTGATATTGCCGAGGAGATTTGCCGGCGCGCCTCGATCCAGACGGCGGAAGAATTGCAGCGCATTCTGGAAGAGCCGGGGCTTTCGGCGCGCGAGCGGCTCTGGCGCTTTTTACTGCAGGACCTGCGCTCCACCTTCGAGACGCTGGAAGAAGACCCGAAGATCGTGGATATGGCGCAGATTGTCACCGCCGAGCGGCCGTCTTTTCACAATGAAGGGCTGAAGCGGGAGCGGGATGTGATCGCGCAGATTCTGGACATGGGCGTGAAGGCGGGGGAGTTCCGCTGCGATGATACGGCGGCCTGCGCCGAGTTTATCCAAGCAGCGACGATGCGCTTTTCCTATCCCCAGCTTTTCTCGCGCCTCTCACTGGAGCGGCTGGAATTCGAACTCCAGGGCGTCTTCAAGCTCATCACCGATGGGCTTGCCTGCCCTTTAAAAGCGGCGGCGGAAGAAAAAGCCCGCCATGCCATGCAGGACGCTTAAGTCTTTTTCCGGAACCCAAGCCCCCAAAACAAAACTGGCGGCCCCGAAGGCCGCCAGTCCGTAATCTTGCTCTCGATTAGAGAACCAGAGATTGCTTAGGCGAGTTTAAGGTTCTCTGCCGAGCTTTTGCCGTTTTTACCGGTCTGAAGTTCGAACTCCACCCGCTGGCCTTCATTGATGCTGGACATGCCTGCGCGCTCCAGAGCGGAGATGTGCAGGAAGGCATCTTTGGAGCCATCGTCAGGCTCGATGAAGCCATAACCCTTGGTGGGGTTGAACCATTTAACTGTTCCGGTCGTCATAGATTTTCGCTTTCAAAAATATTGTAGAAGTCACATGCCCGACGGGCAGATGACGGCAGCTCAAGTTTTCGGGGCAAATAGCTCGGGTCGCCTTGAAGGCCGATACGAAGCAGAGATGACCTAGCGCTCGAAACTGGCTTATCCACATTGCGCCTCGCTGCGCGGAAACACAAGCGGAATCGGTGAGCGTCCCTGCGGCGCTTTTACCGTGGCGGCGCGATGCGCCCACCCGATCCCGTTCAAGCGGTGAATCGGCCTTGGCGGTGAAAATTTTTTGGCCGGGCAGCGTTGGTGAAAAGCCCAGTTCTCCGCCAGTTTTTGTGCATCGCACAAAAAATATGGAATGAACGCTGAATAAAATCGATTTCATTCATTGTTTTTCATTCAAGGGCTCCCATATCCCTTTCATCGCAGGACGGAAAGGCTTGGAACCCGCCCCGCGAGCAAGTTTTGAAACGAGTTTGATAGCGATATTGACCTTCAGGGAGCATCCCATGCTGAACATCAATCTTCATCAGCTGGCCAATCCTCAGACCTTCGTCGGCGTTGTCCTCGGCGCCTATGCCCTGCTTTTCATCGGCCAGGTGGCCGCGCAGGTCGCTTAATCCGGCTGCTTTGTTGCAGTGCGCTCTGAGAATACCAGTCTGTTTCCTCCGATCCCCCGCCGGGCCCTCTCTCCCCTCCCCCCTTATTGACGGAGGGCCTGGCACCCCCCCTGAGCCCCAAGCTCAGACCTTGGCGCCGGCTTTTTAGCCGGCGCTTTTTTTATGCGGGGTGGGCCTTTAGGAAGCTGCGAGTTCGGTGAGCGGCCAGCGGGCGCGGGCGGCTATATCCAGCGGATCGGAAAGTCCGAGGGCCAGGCGCTCGGCCCCGGCCCAGGCGATCATCGCGCCGTTATCGGTGCAAAGTTTCGGCGGCGGCACGATGAGCTGCGCGCCGCGCTCCTGGCAGAGCTCTTCAAGACGCGTGCGCAAATAGCGGTTCGCGGCGACGCCGCCTGCCACCACAAGGCGGGGGGTGGGGCCGAGGCGGGCGCCTGCCATCTCCAGCGCCTTGCCGGTCTGCCGGGCCAGAATATCGCCCACTGCCTTTTGGAAGGAGGCGGCAAGGTCGGCTTTATCATGCGGGCCGACTTCCTCCAGATCGAGCAGTGCTTTGCGCACGGCGGTTTTAAGGCCGGAGAAGGAAAAATCACAGCCTTCCCGCCCGGTCAGCGGGCGGGGCAGGGCAAAGCGGGTGGCATCGCCGCTAGCCGCGGCTTTTTCCACGGCCGGCCCGCCCGGAAAGCCGAGCCCCATCATTTTAGCCGTCTTATCGAAAGCCTCGCCCACCGCATCGTCGATGGTTGCGCCGAGGCGCTCATAGCGCCCGACCCCTTCCACCACCAAAAGCTGGCAATGGCCGCCGGAGACGAGAAGGAGGAGATAGGGAAAGGGCGCCTCGTCCGTCAGCCGGGCCGTCAGAGCATGGCCTTCCAGGTGATTGACGCCGATCAGCGGCAGGCCATGGGCAAAGGCAAGGCCCTTGGCGGTCATAAGTCCGACGAGAACCCCGCCGATCAGGCCGGGACCGGCGGTCGCGGCAATCCCGTCAAGATCGGTAAAATCGAGCTTTGCTTCGCTAAGAGCGGCAGCAATCAGGGCGTCGAGATGGGTGACATGGGCGCGGGCGGCCAACTCGGGCACCACCCCGCCATAAGCTGCATGGTCCATCTGGCTGAGGATCTGATTGGCCAGAAGCTCGCCCGTGCCGTCGGCGCGCCGGCGCACAATGGCCGCGGCGGTTTCATCGCAGCTTGTTTCCAGGCCCAGAACGATCATATCGCGGGAGAGGGTCATCGCGCCGCCATCCAGCCTCTTGAGAAAGGCGCATTTCGAGGTGCCCTTATAAAGTGATGCCGATGCTCCCTGTTATTTAGGGGCCAAGGCTGTATAAGGGGCCGGTCCAGTTGGTTCACGCTCTAGCACTCACGGCTTCATCTATGCAACGTCCTATTCGCATCGGCACCCGCGGCTCCAAACTCGCTCTCATTCAGGCGGAAACGGTGGCAAACCGTCTGCGCGCCCATCACGGGCTCGGCGAAGAGGATGTGGTGCTGGAAATCATCCAGACCACGGCGGACAAATTCCAGGACCGCCAACTGATGGAAATCGGCGGCAAGGGGCTCTTCACCAAGGAAATCGAGGAAGCGCTGGCCGAAAACCGCATCGATCTGGCCGTCCATTCCATGAAGGACATGCCGACCGTGCTGCCCGACGGGCTGATCATCGACTGCGTGCTGGAGCGCGAGGACCCGCGCGATGCCTTTATCAGTCTGAAATACGGCTCCATCGACGAGCTGCCGGAGGGCGCGCGTTTCGGTACCTCTTCGCTGCGCCGGGCTGCCCAAATGCTGATCAACCGGCCGGATCTCGAGATCGTGCCCTTCCGCGGCAATGTGCAAACGCGCATGCGCAAGCTCGCCGATGAAGTGGCCGACGGCACTTTGCTCGCCATGGCCGGGCTCACAAGGCTCGACATGCTGGCCACCGCCACGCAGCCGCTTTCGCCCGAAGAAATGCTGCCCGCCATTGCCCAAGGGATTATCGGCATCGAGCGGCGGGTGGATGATGAGGCGCTGGCCGATATGCTCGCCCCACTTAATCACGAGGAAACGGCGATCTGCATGGCCGCCGAGCGGGCCTTTTTGAAAGAGCTCGACGGCTCCTGCCGCACCCCGATCGCAGGCTATGCGATGCTGGAAGACGGGATCATTCATTTCCGCGGCGAGATCGTGAAGCCGGACGGCTCGGAGAAACTGGGCTGCGAATCCGACGGGGCGGCTGCCGAGGCCGCACTTCTCGGGGCAGCCGCCGCCCGCGCCTTGAAAGAGCAGGCCGGGCCCGATTTCATGGCCGCCATCACGCATTAGGCTTTCAGCCCCGCCAAGGGAGGGCGCAGGTGCGACTGCTGGTCACAAGACCCGAGGAAGACGGCGCGGCGCTTGAGGCCCGGCTGCAGGACCTTGGCCATGAGGCGCTATGCGCGCCGCTTCTGACCATCCGCTATCACCCGGAAAAGCCCCTGGAACGGGCGGGCGTGCAGGCGCTTCTGGCAACCAGTGCCAACGGCATCCGCGCCTTTGCCCGCCGCGCCGATTTAAGCGCCTGGCTGGACGTGCCGCTTCTTGCCGTCGGGCCGACAACGGCAGCGCTTGCCGCCGAAGCCGGTTTTAAAACCGTGCTGGAAGGGGAGGGCGATGCCAAAGCGCTCGCCGCGCTTGCCCGCGCGCGCTGCGCGTCGGGCGGCGGGCGGCTTATCCATATTTCAGGGGCGGTGATTGCCGGGGACCTTAAAGCCTGGCTGGAGGCGGACGGTTTTGAAGTCGAACGGGCCGTGCTTTACGAGGCGGCTGGCGCGGACACTTTTCCGGCAGCGGCGGCCGAAGCGCTGCGTGCGGGCCGTATCGAGGGCGTGCTTTTTTATTCCCGCCGCACGGGTGAGATTTTCCGGCGTTTATGTGAAGAAGAAGGGCTGACGGGTTTTCTCGCCTCTGCCCGCGCTTATTGTCTGGCGCCGGGTATCCGGGACGTGCTGGAGGGGCTTCCCTTCCGCGATTTTGCCGTGGCGGGTGCGCCCAATGAGGACGCGCTGCTCGATCTTCTGGCTTAAGCGCATTGCGGGAGGTTTTGGCGCGGAAAAACGGCTATGGTGTAGCCACCGGTGCGGCAGGCAGGAGCCGGTCTTGGAAGGAGTTGGGATGAGCGACGAGACGGATAAGGGCGGACCGCAGGATAAAGCGCAAAATGGAGGCGCATCGGGCGATCCGGAGATTTTGCGTCCCGGCCAGAAGGCGAAGGCGGGCAGCAAGCGCCGCGAGGACGATCCGCGCATCATCGAAGGAGAAGCCGAAGAAGTGCGCGAAGATGAAGCAGCGCGCGGCGAGGGCTCTTCTAAAGCACCGCCTTCTCCGTCTTCCAATGGCGCTTCCGGCGCGCTCGGCCCGGTCCTTGCCGCAGGTCTTGGCGGCGGGCTCATCGGCGCGGTGGCGCTCGGCGCCTTCCTGCATTTTTCCGGCGCGCTTCCCGGCGCTTTCGAAGGGGACGGCGACAGGCTTGCCAGTGTCGAATCCCGTCTTGCCGCGGCGATGGATTTCACCCGCTCGGAGACCTCGCGCCTTGGCACGCAGATGAGCCGCTTCGAAGAAGATCTCGGCGCGCTCGAGCCGGAACGGGTGACCGGCATCGAAGAAAATCTTTCAGCGCTCCAGCAGGAGGCGCGCAAGGTGGAAAGCCGCCTTGCCGCGATCGACAGCCGCTTTGAAGAAGTGGCCGCTACGCGCGATGCACGGCTTGCCGAGCTTAAAGCCGGGATTGCCGATCTGCAGGGCCAGCTCGATGCGCTGCGCCTGCAATTGCCGCCTGCCGATCTTGCCGCGAATGTCGGCGCGAATGACCGCCGCCTCGATGCGCTTGAAACCGGGATCGGCGCGCTCGGCCCGCAAGTGGCCGATTTAAGCGGAAAGCTTTCCGTGCTCACCGAAAAGGTCAATGAGCCCTCGGGCGCGGAAAAAGCCGCGCTCGGCACCGCGCTTGCCGGGCTCGCGCGCGCTTTTGAAAGCGGCCAGCCCTTTGCAAGCGAGCTTGAAGCGATCAAGGCCGTGACGGGCGAGCGCCCCGATATCGAGGCGCTTGCAGAAGCAGCCGAAAAAGGCGTGCCCTCGCTTGCAACGCTCAAGCAGCGGTTCCCCGATCTTGCGGGCCGTGTCCTTCATGCGGAAAAAACGGAGGGCGCGGACGGGCTTTGGGAGAAGCTTGCCGCGAATGCAAGCGCGCTCGTCACCGTGCGCCGCCAGGGGGATGTGGAAGGGGAAAGTACGGAAGCCGTGCTTGCCCGGATGGAGCAGCGCCTTGGCGAAGATAATCTGAAAGGCGCGGTGGAAGCCGGCCAGGCATTAAGCGGGCCTGCGGGCGAGGCGGCTGCGCCCTGGCTTCAGGCTGCCGAGGCGCGCCTTCGGGGCGCGGCGCTGATCGGCGCGCTGCAGACGGCGGTCATGGCAAGCATTACCGCAGAGAATGGATAAGAGAGCGGGTGAGACAATGCGCCGTGTGCTGATTATATTTCTCGTTCTCGCGCTGCTTTCCGCCGGTGCGATATGGCTCGCGCAGGAACCGGGCGATCTTGTCGTCCATTGGCGCGGCTATGAAATCCGCACCAGTTTCGTGGTGGGCGCGGGCATCATCGCGCTTTTGGCGGGCGGGCTTGTCTATCTCTGGCAGATGACGCGCCGGCTTTTCCGCTCGCCGCGCGATCTTTATGCCTTCATCGCTGTGCGCCGGGAGCGCAAAGGCTATCTGGCGCTCACCAAAGGCATGGTGGCGGTGGCGGCCGGCGATGCGCGCGAGGCGCGGCTGCGCGCCGCGCAGGCCGAACGGCTCCTTGGCCGTCCGCCTTTGACCATGTTGCTTTCCGCGCAAGCCGCGCAGCTTGAAGGGGATAGCGAGGATGCCAAGCGGCATTTCGCCGCCATGCTGGAGGATAAGGAAACCTCCGTCATCGGTCACCGCGGGCTTTTCATTCAGGCGCAGCGGGCAGGCGATCCCGTTGCCGCGCTTTTTCATGCCCGCGCCGCGCAGGAAGAAGCCCCGCGCACCGGCTGGGCCGGGGATGCGGTGTTTCAGCTTGAAACCTTCGAGGGGGACTGGGACGGCGCGCTGAAGACGCTGGATAAAATGGTCTCGGGCGGTCTTGTGCCGCGCGATAAGGCGCGCCGCCGCCGCGCCGTGCTGCTCACCGCCAAAGCGCGTGAGATTGTGGCGGAGGCCCGCGAGGATATGTCGGAGAGCGGCAAGGCGCACCGCGCCGAGGCTTTGAACACTGTTTCCCAGGCGGTGGAGATGGAGCCTGCCTTTGCGCCGGGCGTTGCTCTTGCCGCGCGGCTTTATGCAGGGGATGGAAAAGCGCGCAAGGCAGCGCGTCTTATCGAGCGGGCTTGGACTTTTTCTCCGCATCCGGAGCTTTTCGAAACCTTTCTTACCGTGCACCGGGATGAAAGCGCCTTCGAGCGCCAGCGCCATATCCAGGCGCTTGCCGCGCAAAACCCCGAACATAAGGAAAGCCGTATTGCGCTTGCCAAAGGCGCTATCGGTGCGCGCGACTGGGAAGCGGCGCGGGCCGCGCTTGGTCATTTCCTCGAAAGTTCCGCCGAGGGCGAGCCCAGCGTGCGCATTTGCGAATTGATGGCGGAGATTGAAGACGGGCAATTCGGCAATAGAGGCCGGGCGCGGGACTGGCTGTCACGCGCGCTCCATGCGCCGCGCGATGAAGCCTGGGTGAGCGATGGCTATGTCAGCCCCGACTGGCTGCCGGTCTGTCCGCGCACGGGCGCCTTCGATGCCTTTGAATGGAAAGTGCCGCAAAGCATGATCGTGCCGGTTGCCGCCGCGCCTTCCGCCCCTTCCGCTTCTGTGCCGCTGCCCGAAAGCCGCGAAGAGCCGGACGGTGAAGCCGAAACGGCGCCCATTGAAAAAGAGCCGGCGCGCCCTGCCGCCGCGGTGCAGCCCGCCCCGCAGAAAAAGGACGAGGCGGAAGTTCTGCCGACGCCGCCGGATGATCCGGGGCCGGGCGCGGATGAAGATGATGAGGGGGGCGCGGTCAAATGGGTGCGCCCGCTCGGCGATTAGGGGGGAGAGATGATCAAGAAAATTCTGGGCGGGCTTGCCGCCCTTCTCGTGTTGGCGGTGGCGGTGCTCGGCATTCTGCTTTTCCGGCCTGCGCTCGATAAGCAAGACCTTGCCAAATATGCCGGGGCGCCGTCTCAGTTTCTGGAGCTGCCGGACGGCGCCGTCGCTCATTACCGCGATCAGGGCAATATGAACGGCAAGATCTTGGTGCTTGTGCATGGCTCCAATGCGTCGCTCCATACCTGGGAGCCCTGGGTGAAGGAGCTCGGCGATACGTTCCGTATCATTACCGTCGATATGCCGGGACATGGGCTGACCGGGGCCATTCCGAGTGATGACTATTCGCGTGCCTCGATGGTGGGGTTTCTCGATGCGGTGATGCGCGAGCTGGGCCTGACCGGCTTTGCGCTTGGCGGAAATTCGATGGGCGGCGGCATTGCCGCGCATTACACCATCGCCTATCCGGAAAAAGTCTCCCATCTCATTCTGGTTTCCTCCGGCGGCTTTCCCGCGTCGCCGGACCGTGAGGTGCCGCTTGCCTTCCGCATGGCCTCGACGCCTGTCGTCAAGGACCTCATGCCCTATATGGGCTCGCGGGCGATGGTGGAAGACGGGCTGAAAAACGTCATCGTGGACGACACGCTCGTGACGGAAGAGATGATCGATCGCTATTCCGATCTCAACCGTTACAAAGGCAACCGGGAAGCGATGGTGCAGCGCTTCGGCCTTTACGGGATGAAAGACGATGTGCTGCCCGCCCGGCTTGGCGAGATCGATGTGCCGACGCTTATTCTCTGGGGCGAGAAGGATTATCTGATCCCGGTCGAAAACGCGCATAAGTTCGATGAGGCGATTTCGGACAGCACGCTTGTGATCTATGAGAATGCCGGTCACATCGCCATGGAAGAAGTGCCGGAGAAAAGCGCGGCGGATGTGCGCGCTTTTCTGGAAAAGCAGTAAGGCACTCTTCTTTTAAAAGCGCTTCTATGGCCGCGCCCTGTGCGCGGCCTATTTCTTTGCCATGAGAAAGAAACGCGACCTGCCTTCCAAGATTTGCACTGCCTGCGCGCGCCCGTTCAGCTGGCGGCGTAAATGGGCGCGGGATTGGAACGAGGTGAAATATTGTTCCGAGCGCTGCAAGCGGGCAGGGAGGGTGCGGCGGCCGGCGCGCCCTTAAGCGAGTTTTTCCAGAAAGGCGCGGGCCGAGGCGCGGATGGCTTTCTTTTTATCCGCCTCCATGCGCGTCCAGTTCCGGTAGATGGGGCCCATGCGCGGGTTGCTCTTCAGTCGGGCCTCGTGGCGGGCTATAAAATCCCAATAAAGATAATTGAAGGGACAGGCCTGCGCGCCCGTCTTCTCTTTCACTTTATAGGCGCAAGCTTTGCAATAATCCGACATGCGGTTGATATAGGCCCCGCTTGCCGCATAAGGCTTGGAGCCCAGCAGGCCGCCATCGGCATATTGGCTCATGCCGAGCGTGTTGGGCGCTTCCACCCATTCATAGGCGTCGGCATAGACCGCAAGATACCATTCATGCAGCTCCTGCGGGCGCACTCCGGCGAGAAGCGCGAAGGTACCGGTGAGCATCAGGCGCTGAATGTGATGGGCATAGGCTTCTTCGATGGTTTGGCCGATCGCCGCTTTCAGGCAGGCCAGCTGCGTGTCGCCGGTCCAGTAAAAACCGGGCAGGGGGCGCTTGGCGCCCAGCGCATTGGCCTTGATGTAGCCGGGCATGCGCTGCCAGTAAATGCCGCGCACATATTCGCGCCAGCCGATGATCTGACGGATGAAGCCTTCGGCGGCGTTGAGCGGCACACGCCCGGCTTTATATTCGGCTTCTGCCGCCTTTGCCGTTTCGAGCGGATCGAGGAGGCCCGCATTCATATAGATTGAAAGAACGGAATGAGCGAGAAAACGCTCCTCCCGCGCCATCGCATCCTGGTAATCACCGAAGAGAGGCAGCGCCGTTTTCAGAAAATGATTGCGGGCTGTTTCCGCTTCCTCGCGTGTAACGGCGAACCAGAAATCCGATAGCGATCCCATATTGGCGGCAAAGCGTTTTTCGACGAGCTTCAGCACGTCCCGCGTGGTCTTGTCCGGCGCGGTGCGCTGGGGCCCGGCAAAAAGCTGGCCCTTGGGCAGGGACTTTCGGTTCTCCGCATCGAAATTCCATTTCCCGCCGCAAGGCTCGCCCCCTTCCATGAGAAGGCCCGTTTTACGGCGCATCTCGCGGTAGAAATATTCCATGCGCAGTTCCCTGCGCCCCGCCGCCCATTGGGCGAACTCCTCATGGGAGGCGATGAAGCGGGTGTCGGGGCAAATCTCAACGGGCAGCGAGAAGCGCTCCGCCCAGCTTTCCATTTCCTTTTTGAGCCTGTACTCGCCGGGCTCGGTGATGAGCAGGCGCTGCGGGCGGTGTTCTTTAACGGCGCGGGCAACCTCGCGGGCAAGGGAGCCCTCCTTTCCCGTTTCCTCCAGCTTGCGGTAGGTGAGCTGCCAGCCGGCCTTTTCCAAAGCGGCGCCGTGATGGCGCATCGCCGAGAAAGTGAAGGCGAGTTTCTTTTTATGGTGCGGCACGTAAGAGGCTTCTTCCATGACCTCGGCCATGAGAAGGCGCGCCCGGCTCTTATCCGTGCGGCGCAGGCTGGAAAGGCTGGGGGAAAGCTGGTCCCCCAGAATGAGTACGAGATCACGCATGGAGAAAAGAGCTAGGGCGCGGCGCGGGCCGCGACAACCTGATCGATCAGGCCGAAGGCTTTTGCTTCTTCGGGCGCGAAATACTTATCGCGCTCCATGGCCTTGTGCATTTCCTCTTCCGTGCGCCCGCAATGATGGGCGTAGAGCTTTTCCACCTGGCGGCGCATGAAAATGGTTTCGCGGGCATGGATTTCAATGTCGCTCGCCTGGCCCTGATAGCCGCCGGCCGGTTGATGCACCATGATGCGTGCATTGGGAACGGCGGCGCGTTTGTCTTTCGCCCCCGCCATCAGGACGAGCGAGCCGGCGGAAGCGGCTTGGCCGAGGCAAAGCGTTGCGATATCCGGGCGGACATATTGCATCGTGTCGTAGATGGCGAGACCTGCCGTCAGGACGCCGCCCGGCGAGTTGATATAGATGTGGATGTCTTTTTTCGGATTGTCCGCTTCGAGGAAAAGCAGCTGCGCGCAGATGAGGCTCGCGCTCGCATCTGTCACTTCCCCCGTCATGAAGATGATGCGCTCCCCGAGGAGGCGCGAATAAATGTCGTAGGCGCGCTCGCCGCGCGCCGTCTGTTCGATGACGGTGGGAATGAGAAGGTTCATGGGGCCGCTCCTGCCTGTTGTCCCGGACTGTTGTCGAGGAGCAAGGCTAGGCAGGGCGTGCGGGCCGGTCTTGAAGGATTCTCAGCTTGCCGGTTTTTCCGGTCTCTCGCGGGCCTTTGCTTTACGCGCAAAAGCTGCCGGGGTTTCCCCTGTGCGCGCGCGGAAGGTGCGGGTGAGATGAGCCTGATCGGCAAAGCCCGTGGCGGCGGCGACCGCCGCCGGGCTCTCGCCCCGGCCAAGCAGGGCTTTTGCTTTATCGATGCGCCGGGCAATCAGCCAGTCATGGGGGGCAAGCCCCGTTTCCTCGCGGAAGACGGCGGCGAAATAAGCGGTGGAAAGCCCCGCTTCCCGGGCAAGCTCGGGCACGGAAAGAGGCTGGGCATAGCCCCTTACCATCCGCCGCAGCGCGCCGGAGACGGCGGCCCGGGCCCGGGGCCCTGCCATTTGGAGCGGTATATGGGTGTGCGGCGCAGAGCGGCGGAAGGTCCGCGCGCGCCGCCCTATAGATCTTAGAGCGGCTCTCGGGATAGAGCGGGCAGGCAGGATCAGGCGGGCTTTAAGGGCAGGCATGGCGCTCTCCGGGCTCTTGATGCGGGCAGGCCCGGAAAAGGTGAGGTTTGCGCCGCTTATCTGCAAGAGGATTTATGAAGAGTGTTGCCAAACCGGGGCAAGACCGGTAGAAAAGCGCGAAGTTGCGGGGCCCTTCCGGGCCCTTCGCGGGCCGCTTTAGCTCAGTTGGTAGAGCACATCATTCGTAATGATGGGGTCGGGTGTTCGAGTCACCCAAGCGGCACCACTTCCCCCCTTATTTCAATCTTTTCGGCCGCTTGAAGGCCTTGCGGGCTTTTTCCACCTTGGCGTGGATCGCGCAGTCTTCCACATGGTCGTTGATAAGGCCCATGGCCTGCATGAAGGCAAAGACCGTGGTCGGGCCGACGAATTTCCAGCCGCGTTTTTTCAGTTCTTTTGAAATGGCGATGGACTGGGGCGAGGTGGTGAGCGTTTGCGGTTTGCCGAGGGAGCCGGGTTCCGGCTCATAGGACCAGAAGAAGGCGGCAAGCGAGCCTTCCTTCTCCACCATCTCAAGGGCGCGTTTGGCATTGTTGATCGCCGCTTCGATTTTGCCGCGATGGCGGATGATGCCTTCGTCTTTCATGAGCCGGTCCACATCGCGCGCCGTGAAGCGGGCGACTTTTTCAAAATCGAAATCCTTGAAGGCGGCGCGGAAGTTTTCCCGCTTTGCCAGGATCGTCCGCCAGCTCAGGCCCGACTGAAACCCTTCCAGGCAGATCTTTTCATAAAGCCGCCGGTCATCGCCCACCGGAAAGCCCCATTCGCGGTCGTGATAATCAAGAAAGTCGGGCGCCGCCGCGCACCAGCGGCAGCGCGGCTTTCCGTCCGGCCCGGTAATGGTGGTGCTCATGTTTGCTCCTTACCGCCCCGTTTCAGCCTGCCAGAAAGGCAAGCCGCTCATCCGTGCGTCCGGGGGTGATTTCCAGAATGTCAGCGGTGACGATTTTCTCGGCGACGAACGGGTCTTCGGCCACGCGCTTTTCGACCTCCTCGCGCGAGGCGCCATGGGCAAGCAGCGCGCCGCCAAGACCGGGCTGCAGATTGCCGACCATCAGAAAGACGCCCTCATCGAAGCCTTTCTTGATCCAGTCCTTGTGAGCTTCCATGAATTCTCCGGCGCGCTCGCGGGAGCCGGCGAATTTCAGTGCGATAACGAACATGGGTTTCCTTTCAGGGGGTGGGGGAGGGATGAATTGGAAGGGGGCGGTGTTACGTGCCGGCATCCCGTTTGCCTGTCACCTCATTCAGCCAGGTGTAAAGCGCGCGGACTTCCCGGCGGATGAAGGTTTCGTCGTGAAACGTATTAGCGAGCGTCGCGATGCCTTGGGAAAGGGCGAGCAGATGCATGGCCAGGCGGTCGGCGCTGCGCTTTTGTCCGGCAAGGGCAAACTGCCGGGCAAGCCAGGTGCGGAAGAGTGTGAAAAGCTTTCCCGCTTCCCCTTGCAAGGGGTGATCGAGCTTCGTCAGCTCGGCGCTTAAGCTGCCGAGCGGGCAGCCATAGCGCAGGATCTTGTCGCGGTTCATGATCAAAATATCGATGAAGCGGCGGATGCGGGCTACGGGATCCGCGTTCTCGCGCTCCCATTCGGCCAGCCAGATTTCCCGTTCCGCGAGGCGGCGGGCAATCACCGCGTCCAGGATCTCGTCCTTCGTTTTGAAGTGATAGTAGAAATTGCCGCGTGAGAGGTTCACCGCGCCGGCAATATCGGCGAAAGACGTGTGCTCGTAGCCGTGCTCGTAAAAGAGCCGGTCCGCCGCCTCGATGATGCGGGCGCGGGTGCCGGGTTTTTCTCCCGTTCGGCTCAGCGTCTTGGTTTCGCGTTTTTTGTTTGTGCTGGTCATGGCGGCATGGGTGCGGGGTGGCAGTTTGTCGGACGATTGTCCTAGACGTAATTAGGACGCGCGTCTTATTCTGTCAAGATACCTTGCACCGGGGCCTGCCGCTTCTTAGGTAAGCGGGATAGACGGGGCGGTTCAGAATGGCCCCGGCAGGCGCGGGAGGGCAGCATGGATTTCAAGGACAAAGTGGTCGCGATTACCGGCGGGGCGACGGGCATCGGCTTTGCCCTTGCCAAGGCGCTTGGGCAAGAGGGCGCGCGCATCGTGATCGGCGAGCCGCGCGAAGCTTATCTTGAAAAGGCGGTGGAAGCGCTTGGCGCGCTCGGCATTGAGGCGCGTTCTTTCGTGATGGATGTGACGGACCTCACCAGCATGGAAGCCTTTGCCGATTTCGCCTGGGCGGCCTTCGGCCGTGTCGATCTTTTGATCAACAATGCAGGCGTCGCCCAGCGGCTGAAACCCGTCACCGATCTGCCGGTGGAAGAAGCGCGGCGGGTGATGGATGTCAATTTCTTCGGCGTCTGGCATGGCTGCGCGGTTTTCGGCAAGCGCATGAAAGAGCAGGGCAGCCCGGCTGCGATTTACAATCTCGCCTCGGAGAATGCGTTTTTCACCGCCATGCCCAATATGGCCGCTTACGTCGCCTCGAAACACGCGGTGCTGGGCTTGAGTGAGGCCTTCCGTGAAGAAATGCCGGACTTTGTTCATGTCGGCACGATTTTCCCCGGCTTCGTGCAGTCGGATTTGACCGGTCCCGATTTCGGCAAATATGCCATGGAGACGGACCGCTTTGCCGGGATCGTTCTGCGCCAGATGCGCGAGGGCGCGCATTTCATCGTCTCCCATGCCTATAATATGGAGCGGATCGAGGCGCGGCATAACGAGATTGTGAAGGCGTTCCGCACTTACGCGCCGCGCTATGACGGCGATGATGAGTTCGATGTACGCACCGTTGTAGCGCGCATGCAGGGCGAGGGATAACCGGCTCTTGCGCGCGGCGGGCAAAGAGAGAATTCTAGGCGCAACCGAAATTATAAACGTGAAGAGGGAAGAATATCGTGAGCGAATATACACCGCCGAAAGTCTGGACCTGGGACAAGGAAAGCGGGGGGCGCTTTGCCAGCATCAACCGGCCGATTGCCGGGCCCACCCATGAAAAAGAATTGCAGGTCGGCAAACATCCGATCCAGCTTTACTCGCTCGGCACGCCGAACGGCGTCAAAGTAACGGTGATGCTGGAAGAGCTGCTGGAGCTCGGCCACAAAGGCGCGGAATACGATGCCTGGCTCGTCAATATCAGCGAGGGCAATCAGTTTTCCAGCGGCTATGTCGCCGCCAATCCGAATTCCAAAATCCCGGTGATGGTCGATCATTCGACGAAGGAACCGACGCGGGTTTTCGAAAGCGGCTCGATCCTGCTTTATCTTGCTGAGAAATTCGACGCCTTCCTGCCGAAGGAACATCACAAGCGCACGGAAGCTTTGAACTGGCTCTTCTGGCAGATGGGCAGCGCGCCTTATCTCGGCGGCGGCTTCGGCCATTTCTATGCCTATGCGCCAGTGAAGCTGGAATATCCGATCGACCGCTTCGCCATGGAAGTCAAACGCCAGCTCGATGTGCTCGACCGCAATCTGGCCGAGCGCGAATATATGGCGGGGGATGAATATTCCATCGCCGACATGGCGATCTGGCCCTGGTACGGGGCGCTGGCCAAAGGCCTTCTTTATGAGGCGGGCGAGTTTCTCTCCGTCCATGAATATAAGAACGTCATCCGCTGGACCGATCAGCTTTCCGAACGCCCGGCTGTGCAGCGCGGACGGATGGTGAACCGGGTCTGGGGCGAGCCGGCAAGCCAGCTGCCCGAACGGCACGATGCCAGCGACTTCGAAACGAAGACGGGTGACAAGTTGAAGACCGGTACGTGAATTACGATCGGTTCAATGCCTTTTGCGCCGCCCTGCCCGCCGCGACTTACGTGGTGCAGTGGGGCGGCGCTCATGTCTGGAAGGTGGGCGGCAAAGTCTTTGCCATTGGCGGCTGGGCCGATGGAAGCCCGGCCTTCACCTTCAAGACCTCCAAACTTTCCTATGAAGTGCTGAAAGACCAGCCGGGCCTCAGGCCCGCGCCCTATCTTGCCTCGCGCGGCATGAGCTGGATCCAGAACTACGCCAAGCCCGGCCTTAAAGACAAAGAGCTGAAAGCCTATCTCACCGAATCCCACCGCCTCGTCGCCCTCGGCCTTACGAAGAAGAAGCGCAAGGAGCTGGGGCTGGAGGTCGCGTGAAGGCGGGGGTTAAGCCGCCTCTTGCTTCACGCTTCCTGCGCGGGCGGGGACAGGCAGTTTGCCACCCTGTTTTTTGGCGCGCGCTTCGCCCTTGGCGATTTCCTTCATCAGCTGGCGCACATAATGCGGGAAGTCGAGCTGCATCGTGTGGCGGGCGGAATTATAGAAATTGCCGGTGTAAAGCGCCTCGTCGGCTTTCGTCATGCGCCACATTTCTTCTTCCGATGGTAGCGCATACTCGCCCGCCAGATATTTCGCGACGAGCTTCGACTGCTGCTCAGCGAAATTGACGAGGGTAGGCAGCGCCTGGGCAAGCCCCATGAAGAAGAGGTTCGGCACGCCGGGGCGCATCATGCGTTTGAACAGCGAGACGTGATTGTTCTCGACCTTCACCGTCTCGTCTTTCAGGAACGGGAAGCTCACATTATAGCCCGTCGCATAAATGATGACGTCCACATCTTCCACCGAGCCGTCGGTGAAGCGCACTTGGTTTCCGAGTTTGGCTTCGATATTCGGCTTGATCTCGATATCGCCGGAACCGAGGCGGATCGCAAATTCGCTTGAGACGGTGGGATGCGCATCGAGCGGGCGGTGATCTGGCTGCGGCATGCCGAGGCGGGTCTGATCGCCGATGATTTTTTTCACTGCGTACCGCCCCAGCGCCTTTTGCAGTTTGAGCGGCATCCAGGCGGGCGCGGAGGCTTTATCGAGCGGCTCGCCCTTGTGATATTTCGGAATGACATAGACCCCGCGCCGCGCCGCCATCATCAGCCGTTTGGCGATGGGCTTTTGCGACAGCTCGCAGGCGACATCCATGGCCGAGTTGCCCATGCCGACAACGACGATATTCTTGCCGCGCATGTCGATCGGGTCGAACGGATCGCAATAGGCGTGGACGTGCATTTCATCGCCGTCGAAAGCGCCCGGAAACTCTGGCATGCGCGGGTCCCAGTGATGACCGTTCGCCACGACCAGCGCGTCATAAAGTTTCGTTTCGCCGGTGGAGAGCGTCACCGCCCAGAGCCCGTCATCGGTGCGTTTGGCTTGCCTCACTTCCGTGTTGAAGGTGATGTAAGGGCGCAGGCCAAAATGCGCGACATAGTCTTTGAAATATTGCTGCAGCTGGGCGTGGTGCGGAAAATCCGGAAAGTCTTCCGGGATCGGGAAATCCTCGAAGGCAAGGCGCCATTTCGAGGTGTCGATATGCAGGCTCTCATAACAGGCGGAGGCGCCGTTCGGGTTCTTGTAATACCAGTTGCCGCCGATATCGTCCGACATCTCATAGCAGTCGAAGGGAATGCCGTAATCCTTCAGCCGCTTGGCGGTGGTAAAGCCGGAGCAGCCGGCCCCCACGATGCAGACTTTCGGCAGGCGCGTGTTCTCAGGCTGTGCGTTCATCTCTCTCCCCTTCCGCCGCCCCGCTTCTGCGGCGGGGCTGGCGTGACCTATCGGTTATTTTGTCCCAAGTTTGAGGGAGAGGGGGCGCTTGTCAATGGCGCGGGCCGGGAGGGGGATGTGCGTCCGCCGAAGCGCCCGGTTCCCCTGCGGCAAGGAAAAGCTGGATCGCTTCAATGATCCGGTCCCAGTCGCCGAGTGCCTTCACATCGCCCGCCGCGGCGAATTCGGCGGCGCGCAGCATGGCAATGGTTTCGGCATCCTCGCCATATTGGGCGATGAGGGCGCGGGCGGCGGCGTCTATCTGCGGGTCTTTACTCATCATGCACCTTCATGGGGCGATTTCCGTTCCGTCGAAGGCAAAGCAGCGCCCGCTTTCGCCGGGGCCCTTCTCGTCGATCACTTTCAAAAGGTGGCGGGCGGTTTCTTCGGGGCTTTGTACTTGTCCCTCCGGCAGGCCCCGCTGAAAAGGTGCAGAGAGGGCGGTGTCCACGGTGCCCGGATGCAGCGCAAGGGTTAAGGCCTCTTCGTTTTTGCGCGCCAGTTCGATGGCGAAAGTGCGGATCAGCATGTTGAGCGCGGCTTTCGAGGCGCGGTAGGCATGCCAGCCGCCAAGCTTATTATCGGAGATCGAGCCGATGCGGGCCGACAGCGCGGCAAAGCAGGATTTGCGCCCGCGCGCCAGGAGCGGCAGCGTGTGCTTGGCGATGAGCGCGGGGGCGAGCGTGTTGACGCGCAGCACTTCTTCCATGGCGCCCGCCTCGATCTGCCGCCAGCTTTTCTCCGGGCGGACATCGTCGCTATGCAAAATGCCCGAGGCGACAAGCACGAGATGGAGCGGGCCTTCCGCGCGCATCAAGGCGGCGCCGTCGGCGATCATTTCCTCGCGGCGGATATCCGTGGCGATGGCGGTCAGCTTTTCATGGGCGGGAAAATGGCTGCGCCGGGAAAAAGCAAAGACGCGCTCGACCGCGGGGTCGGCGAGCAGCGCCTCGCGCAGCGCCGTGCCGATGCCCCCGCTTGCCCCGTAAAGGGCAACGGAAAGGCCGGTGCCGAAACTGGCAAGCTGCGTTTTCCTCATAATTTTGATACGCGGGTGCGGCGCCCTTGGATCGCTTTCGCGCCCTTCAGATTTTTGCGCTTCCTGCGGCACCTTGACCTCTGTCAATGTGCGCGCGGCTCCCTTAGCCTAAAAAGAATACCGGCCCAGCGCGGTGAAGCGGCGGGCCGATAGAGGGGAAGCAAGATGTTCCATTCCATTGCCCGGATACTGGCCGTGCTGGCGCTTTTCGCGCATGTGGCAGGGGGCTTTGTGCATGGGGCGGCCACGGCGCAGGCCGCGCTTTTTTCCTCTTCTCCGGCAACGCCGGCAGCCGTGGCGAAAACCGGCACAGGCGCAGAGGGTGCCCAAACAGGGAATGCCGAGATCGAGGCCCTCCTCGCCGATCTTCTCATTCTCTGCTCACCCTCCCAAAGCGGCCAGAACGGCAAAAGCGGGCACGTACCGGCCAAGCTTTCCGACTGCGCCTTCTGCGCCCATGGCTCGCAAGGGGCCTGCGGCGGATGCTGCCTGCCGGGCGGGGCCTTTCTCGGGGCCGTGCTGCGTTTCGAGCCGCCGCTTGAAACAGCGCTTCTGACGGGCGGCGTCTCTCCTGCCGTTACCCATCCGCGCGGGCCCCCTCTCTCCGCCTGACATTTCCGCTGAACGAGACCTTTAACGGTCGGCCTGCATGCGCGCGCATGCCGGGCTGATTTTATTTTTACTCCCGCTTTCCCCTCCACGGGGTGCGGGAGAGGGGATGAGACAGATGATTTTTGAAAAGAAGAGGCCGGGGGTAAAACCCGGCGCCCGTTTCGCTGCGCTCCTTGGCGCGGCCTTTGCTGCCTTTGGCAGCGCGCCGCTGCAGGCCGACCCGATGCACGGGGTGGATGTCTACCGCGCCGACGGCCACGCGCCGATGGGGGTGATGGGCGATCATATGCACAAGACGGGCGAGATGATGCTGTCCTTCCGGCAAATGCATATGGAGATGGAGGGCAACCGCAGCGGCACCTCTTCGATAAGCGCGGAAGAGATCGTCACCAGCGTGCCCAATGTCCATTTCGGCAAGCCCATGCAGCCGCCGACATTGCGCGTCGTGCCGCAGAGCATGTCGATGGACATGTATATGGCAGGCTTCATGTATGCGCCGAGCGACTGGCTGACCCTGACCGCCATGGGCATGTATCTGGAAAAAGAAATGGAAGCGCTCACTTTCCAGGGGATGATGGGCACCGCGCGGCTTGGCAGTTTCACCACGCGCTCCTCCGGTTTCGGCGATACGAAAGTGGCGGGGCTTCTTCGCCTCGATCACAGCGAAACGCGGCAGGTGCATCTCAATCTTGGGCTCAGCCTGCCCACAGGCTCCATCACGGAAGAAGACGATGTGCTTACCCCGATGAACACGCGCCCCGTCATGCGCCTTCCTTACGGGATGCAGCTTGGCTCGGGCACGTTCGATCTGGAACCCGGCATTACATATACCGACCGGCAGGGCGATTTTTCCTGGGGCGGGCAGGCGCGCGCCACGCTGCGGCTCGGCAGCAATGATGAAGGCTATGCGTTCGGCGATATCGGCCGGCTGACGGGCTGGGCGGCTTATCAATGGGCGCCCTGGATTTCCACCTCGCTGCGCGCGCTGGGGGAAGTGGAAGGCTCGATCGACGGGCAGGACGCGCGGATTGCCGGGCCGACACAGGCCGCCGATCCTGCCAACTACGGCGGCAAGCGGATCATGCTTTCTGCGGGCGTGAATTTGATCGGCCAAAGCGATACGCTGGACGGCGCGCTTGCTGGGCACCGGCTCGGCATCGAATTCGGCCTGCCGGCTTATCAGGACCTGAACGGCCCGCAAATGGAGCGGGACTGGACGCTGACCATCGGTTGGCAGAAATCTTTTTAAGGAACTCTTATGCGTTACATGATTTCAAGTTTTCTGCTCGCTCTGGCTCTCACCTTTCCAATGGCAGGCGCTCATGCGGCGGAAGCGCCGGAGGCCGAAGTACAAGCCGAAGTCCCGGCTTCTCCTTTCATGATCGAAAAGGCGGTGCTGCGCCCGACCATCGGCCCGGTGCGCCGGAGCGCGGGTTATTTCACGCTGCATAATCATGGGGAGGCGGACCGCTTGACCGGCGCCGAACTTGAAGGGGCGGGCAATGTCGAGTTGCACACCCATATCAAGGAAGGCGAGGTGATGAAGATGCGCCGCATCGAAAGCGCCGAGGTGCCGGCCAACGGTATGCTGATCTTCAAGCACCGCGCTCATCACCTGATGATTTTCGATCTTGAAGGCCCGCTTAAAGAAGGCATGTCCGTAGATGGCGCGCTGATTTTCGAAAAGGCGGGCCGCGTGCCCGTCACCTTTTCCGTCATGAAGCCCGATCTGTCCGGCGGCACGCAAAAAGACGATGGCATGAAACATCACGGCAGCGGGCACTGATTTTTTTGGGAAGCTCGCGGCTGAATGAAAAGCCGCTGCCCTTCGGGGCGGCGGCTTTTTTCTTTATGTGCGGAGTATGGGCGATACCACCCCAAGCTTTCCTTCCGGTGGGCGCCGTGAAATAGTCGGGAAATCACTGTTTCATGGAGGGGGCATGATCTTTTCCCGCGTAAAACGCCGGCGGGGCTTCTTTCTGGTTCTTGCGCTGCCTTTGCTGCTCGGAGGCTGCGATAGACCGGATGTCGGAGTGGTTTGGCTTCAGGCCACGCTCTTGACCTTGATCGGCGGAGGGAACTTGTACATGCCCTCTGATCTAACGAATCTCTGCGAGAGTGATCTGCAAGGCTTTGTGAATCCCGTGTCTGGTGTTGAGGGATACGCAACCATTCCATTTGCCCATGCAGTGTCCCTACCCGACATAGCAGCTGGAAAATATCAGAAAGCACCCTTTTCGTTCGGATGTTTTCCTTGTTTCAAAGAGCTGGTTCGCGATCAGTATGATTATGTCGAGAGCTTTTATGACGCCAAGGATGATCCCGCATATTCCGAATATGGCAGCCGCGGCATGGTGACGGGCCTGTACCGTTACACACTCGAGGCACGAAATGACCAAACGGCCAATTGCGCGGAATTTGATGACTGGGTTTGGCGGGTTTGGAGGGCGGAAGCTTCGCTGGCTCAAGGAAGTTACGTTTCCGTTTCCGATCTTTCGCAATTCGGTCGCGAATACAGAGAATATAAAACGCTTCTCGGGAACCGGTGCGTGGTCAAGAAGCGGATAGAGCGTCTCTCTGCGCCATATGTCTATGAAAATAGACAAGACGTTATTAAGCCAGCGACCTGGTTTCTGATCGGTGGAGACATCGTTCGGTACAGGCGCTGGGTTTATGAGCGTGAGACAAAGAAGCCAATTGCTGTTCATGAGTTGTTTGCATTTGCAGTAAAGACGAGGGGCGGATCATTGGAAAACTTCACCGCTTGCTCGTCCGAACGCTTACCTCCGATCAATACTATTCTGCAGCCTAGGGAAGATTGAGCTCGGTGCCGGGAGTGATTTGCGTCCACTTCCCAAATTCGTTTAAAGCTGCTCGATCCAGACGCGGATCAGGGCGACGCCTTCTTCGTGGATGAGGCTGCGGCCGAGCTCCGGCATCATGATGCCGGGATCGGCGGAGTTCATGCGGTAATGAAGGATCGAGGCCTCCGGGTCTCCCGGCGCAATGTCGAAGGCAAGCCCGCCCGAGCCGCGCCCGGCGGCGACGGGTCTTTTGTGGACGCCCCATTTGGCGGGGTCTTGTTCCTGCCAGGTGAGAAAGAGGCCGGAGGTTTTCGCAGGCCCGTCTTCTTTGTGGCAATGGGCGCAGTTCACATCGAGATAGGCGCGGGCGCGCGCGGCAAGCCCTCCGCTTTCCGGGTCCGACCAGTCCGGTACGCGCGGCCAGGCGCCGGGCCCGCCTTCGGGAAGGCCCGTCAGAATGCCCGCCTCCTGCCAGGTGCTCAGCTGATTGGCCGGGCCGCTTTCATAGGCAAAATCGTGATTGAGATTGCGCGCCTTGGGGCCGATGGGCTCCAGCGTCTTACCGGAGACGTGACAGCCCTTGCATTGATTGACATTGGGCACGGCATAGCGCGCCGTAAGCGTTCGCCCGTCCGGCCGTGGCACCGGAATTTCCATCCGCGCGCCGGCCACTTTGAGCACGGCCTCGCTCTGCGCTTCGTTCCAGACATAAGGATAGGCCAGCCAGCCGTCTTCTCCATGAATGAGAAGGCGGGTCTCGATGAGCCGCAGCCCGTGGGCGGCGGCTGCGCTCTCGTCCTTATAGGTAAAGGTTTTGACAAGAACGCTGCCGACGGGGAAAGAAAAAATATCTTCGCCATCATATGAGGCGGCTTTCCCCTCCGGCACGAAGACGAAGCGGCGCTTTTCCGCATAATCGGAGAAAAGCGGCGTGATGAGATCGTAAGGCAGAACGCCTTTGGCCGGACGCTGCGCGCTGCCATCTTCAAACAATCCGTAAGCGGAAAGCGTTGCGGCGGGGCGCTTACTCAGCACCGCCTCCATATTGACGGCGCCTGCAGGCAGGACGCCTCCCGCCCAAAGGGCAAGGCCCAAGAGAATATGCGCGGCCCGTTTCATGTTTACGCTACCTGCTTTTACCCAGTCTCTTATTATGCCTCTTATTGCGCCTCTTGCGGCTGTGTGACGGGTGCCAGTGTGACGGGCGTAAGCGTTGCAGGCCCGCCCGCATGATCCGGCAATTCCCGTTTCGTGCTGTGGAACCAGTTTGCCGCATACCACATCGTGGCATCGACATTGGCGAAGTCCACTTGGCCGCCTTCATCCGTTGCCGTGTTCTCGCCGATGTAAATGCCATTGCCGGCCTCCGGGCCGAAGAAATAGTCGCCCCAGGGCATGCGCCCGTCCCAGATGATATCGGGAATGGGCGTGCCGGTGATCTGCGCGATCAATTCGCCGATCTCGTTATCGGGTGCGCTGCCGCCTTCGCCGATGCGGTTGCCATGCACATGAATGCCTTGCGGGAAGGGGAAATAGTTTTCGTCTTCATACTCGTTCGGGTAAGCGACGATGAGCACATTGGTGGTACCGTTGCCGGCGATCTCGTTATCGAAAACCTCCACATCCCGGTTTGCCATCACCATGATGCCGGTGCCTGTCGGCACTTCGCCGACAATATTGCCTTCAGGCGCGAAATTGCCGGTGTCGTTATTGACGACACGGTTATCGAAGACGCGGATCGAATGGCCGCCCTGTTGCGGCAGGCCCGGCAGATCGAAAATCAGAATGCCGCCGGTATTGTGCTCTGCAACATTCCCGAAGACATCGGCATAGTAGGAGTTCTCGATTTCGATGCCCGCCACATTGAAGGCCGCGCGGCTGTTTTTCACGATGATGTGTTGCGACTGGCCGACATAGATCCCGGCATCGGAAGCGCCGATGGCCGTGCAATTGTCGATCAGCACATTCTTGGAGGAGACGGGATAAAGGCCGTAGGCACCGTTCGTTTCTTTCGGCCCGTCCGTCCATTCGGTGCGCAAGCGCCGCATGGTGATGCCGTCCGAGCCCATGACTTTGACCGCATCGCCCTTCGCATCCTCGATGGCGAAATCTTCCAGGGTCACGCCGCTCGATGTGACCATCAGCCCTTCGCTGCCCGCCTCCTGGGTTTTGAAGGAAAGGATCGTCTTTTCCGGCCCCGCGCCTTTCAGCGTGACATTGTCGATATCGAGGGAGAGTCCGTCGGTCAGCGCGAAGGTACCTTCGGGCAGCAGCAGCGTGTCGCCCGGCTCGGCCAGAATGAGCGCGGTTTGCAGGCTTTCCTGGGCGCTCATCTCTGTGCCCGAGAGATCGAGTGTGTGCGTGGCGGCCTCGGCACCTGCAGAGAAAGCGGCAAGGGTCAGGCTGAGCGCGGCGAGGCCGGCAAACAGGGGCCTTTTAAGAGATAACATCGGCATTCCTCCAGCTTCCGGCTGCCATGGGGCGCCGCTTTCTGAAACTTATTCATGTTTTGCCTTATCCTTTGCCGTCCGGCGCTGGACGTCAATCAAAATATGAAAGATATTCATTTTGAGAGAGCGTTCTGCTTCTCTTCAGATTTCCGATCGGAGTTCAGCCATGCGTCAGCCGACACAAAAGCGCGCCCAGGAGCGGGTCCGGCAGATGCTGGCGGCAACGCGCGCGCTTTTGGAGGAAGAGGGGCTTGATTCGGTCACCACCACGCGGGTGGCGGAGCGGGCCGGGGTGCCGGTGGGCTCGGTCTATCAATATTTCGACGATGCAGGCGATCTTCTTGCTGCATTGCACAGTGAAATAACGGGCCGCATTACCGCTCGATGCTTTACCCGGCTTGGCGCGCTGCCGGCTTCCACCTCCTGGCAGCGCATCCTGCGGGAGGTGCTGGAGACCTATTGGCAGGGGCTTGAAGAAGAGGCGGCGCTGCGCCCGCTTTTCAGTCACTTCATCCGCACACATCCTTATGGGCCGCAGATCACGCAGCCGGAAAGCCAGCTTGGCCGGCTCTTCGATGAAGCGCTGGTGCGGGCAGGCCTGCGCTTGCCGGCGGCGCGGGCGGAGGCGATCAAAATCACCTTTCTTTCAATGCTCTCTATACTGACGGATACGGGCCTTCTTGCCGACGATGCCGCCCGCCGCAAAGCGCTCAGAGCAGAGGCGCTGCGCGTGGCCGAGCTTTATCTCGATGATGCGCTTTCGGCGTGATTTTCGCGGGTTGCCCGCTCACCGGAAACCGCGTCATGGCGCCATTTCCGCGGGTTTTGCAGGTGCGAAGAAAATAGCGTTCCGCAATGAAGACTAAGCAAGATCTGACCTGTTTCTATTTGAATTAGGACAAATTATCCTTACGCGGAACTGTGTCAATTCTGCAATAACGGGACTCGAAGTCCGGCGGCTTTATTTAAAAACCGCGCATCCTTGTTGACTTCTTAGGGCTTTCCCGGTGGGGTAGCGCTTGAGGGATGCTGACTGGTCGGGGGAGGGCAGTCATGTCTACGAGGGGACATATCTAAACTCCCATTCTTCCGACCATCGTCAGTGCGTTAAAGCATCGAGGATCGAGGAGGATCGCTCACAATGAAGAAGAGCAGATTGCGTTCTCTGCTCCTAAGCAGTGCCGCTGGCGCTGCGATGGTGGCAGCGGCCGGTTCCGCCAACGCGCTGGAATACCAGTTCGGTGGGGTTCAGGTCTATTTCGATACGACGGTTTCGGCCGGCGTGTCGGTTCGCGCGTCGGAAAGGAACAACCTTTTCCTGCCTGAAGGTAATGGCGGGCCTGTCGACTTGAGAACCACAACCAATGTCATTGAGAATACCACAGCTGCCACAGCTGTGGGCTTTCCGGGCACCGTTACCATTGACGGTAATGGTGACAACTTCGATGGCTCGTTGAACACGGATGATGGCCGTTTGAACTTCGATGAGTGGGATCTGACGTCCGGCGTTGTCAAGATGACGAACGACATTCAGGCAAGCTGGCAGAACTATACGCTCTTTGCCCGCGTGAATTCGTTCTATGACGCGGTTCTGGATAACGACAGTTCTTATGAGCGTTCGGAAATCGGGGACGGCGCAAAAACCGATGCCGCCCGCGACATCGACCTGCTCGACCTCTATGTGTCGGCCGATTACAACGTGGGCGATCTTCCCTTGAACCTGCGCCTTGGGCGCCAGGTGATCAACTGGGGTGAAGGCACGTTCATTCTGAACGGCATCAATACAGTCGCACCGCTCGATGTGAATGCGTTCCGTCGTCCCGGTGCTGAAATCAAGGAAGGCCTGCTTCCTGTTTGGGCCGCTTACGGGTCTATCGGCCTGCCTTACAACCTTGCCTTGGAAGGTTTCTATCAGCTTGAGTGGGAAGAAATTCAGCTCGACCGGCCGGGTACGCCGTTTGCTGATTCCGACGTCGTGAATGTCGGTAGCTTGACAGGCGGCAACGTTGACGCCGTGAGCTTTATCGGTGGTTCGCCTTTCTCCGGCACATTCCGCCGCAATTGCGGCGGTTCGCCGGTTGCGCAAGCTGCTTTGCTCGGGGCCTTTGCGGGTGTTGGCGTGACTGCTGGCAGCTTTGCAGCTTCCAGCGGTAATCCGGCTGGTGATTGTGCTGCAAGCGCTTTCGTGAACTACAATACGGCTATTCCGATCGGTCAGAACGAACAGGTTCGTCTGGCATTGGGCGATCGCAATATTGTAGGCCGCATCGAAGACAAGGAAGCGAGCGACAGCGGCCAGTATGGGGTAGCCCTGCGCTGGTATTCGGAAGAGCTAAACTCTACGGAATTCGGCTTCTATTTCATGAACTATCACAGCCGTCTTCCGATCGCTGAAATTGCTGCGACCACGCCGCAAGTTACAGTGAGTACGACGGCGGATGATACGTCGGCGCTCACGCGCTTCGTCGGTACAACGGGCTGTTTGTCCTTCCTAAACTCCGGTAACTTCGCGGATCCCACGCTTGCCGCGCTTAACAATGTCGCCATTGCGGATCCCAATGGTTATATCGCGTCTTTCGCGGGCGTCGCTGACGGTATTCTCGCGGGTGCCGCCGTTCCCGGTTATACCGGTACGGAAGTGCGCGCTGATGGTCAGACATTCGGTGCTCTCGCTCAGATCAACTGTGCGTTGACCGCTGCGCAGACCGTTAGCGTGTCTGATCCTTCGCTTGTTCCCGACGCGCTTTCGGCTGGTGTTGCTCAGGCCCTGAGTATCTCCAATGCCGCCGCGAAGAATGTGATCAACGGTGTTGGCGCCCTCGTCAATGGCGCAGAAACACTGAACGTGGCCTCCGGCCATACGCTACGGCTTGTTTACCCGGAAGACATCAAACTCTTTGGGGCAAGCTTCAACACCACGGTTGGCGACTGGGGCGTTCAGGGTGAAGCGGCGTTCCGTCCGAACCAGCCGCTTCAGACTGATACCGACTCGCAAACGATTGCTAGCGGCTTTTCGCAGTGTGCCCTGGTTGCCCTTGCAGGCGATGCGGCGGGTGCCTTTGCCGGGCTTGCGACTCAACCCGGCGCGGCTTGCGATCCGGCAAATATCGGTAACCAGAGCTTTACTTCCTACGTGCGCGAAGAGGTCGTAACGGCCCAAATCGGGACGACGGCGACCTATACGAACTCCAACCCGCTGATCGGCTTCCTGGGTTCCGACCTTGGTATCCTGGTCACGGAAGTGGGGACGATGTGGGTGCCGGATGTGCCGGATGAAGGTGACTTCAGCAAGGTTCAGCTCGGCAACGTGTGTACGGCCGGTACGGACCTGCCGCTGGGCGGTCTTCTGGCTCTCGACCCGCGGTCGGGCTGCCGTCCGACCAGCTTCTCCTGGGGTTATGTTCTCCTGGGTCAGCTGCAGTACAACAACGCGTTCGGCACGCCGATCACGCTGAACCCGACCATTGCATGGCAGCATGACGTGGCCGGTAACTCTCCCTCGCCGCTCTCGAACTACCGTGAAGGCCGCAAGCGCGTCAGCCTTGCCCTGAACGGCTCGTACCAGAGCTCCTGGCGTGGCGGGATTTCCTACACGAACTTCTTCGGCAACGAGAAATATTCTCGTGACGGAGACCGTGACTTTGTCTCAGTCAACTTGTCCTACTCGTTCTAATCATAGTAGGATGTGACTTAGCGGGGCCCGGCGGGAAACTGCCGGGCCCTTTGCTATGCAAAGAGGGGCCTGGTTTCACAGGCACATGTGGAGGGAACAAACCGTGACGCGTAAGACGAGTGTTTCGGTGCCGGCGCTTTTGGCCGGTACTTTTTTTGTGAGTGCCCTGTCGATGGGCGGCGCGCTGGCCAAGGTGCCGGACGCGCAAGTGGGCCGCCTGGGCGGCGATCTGACGCCGGTTGGCGCCGAAAAGGCGGGCAATGGCGGGGATATCCCGGCCTGGACCGGCGGCCTGACCGGCGTGCCGGACAGCGTGAAAGGCGAATATTCCGCCGATAAGCTGCTGCCGAACCCGTTCAAGGGCGATGCCGTCAAAGTGGAAATCAGCCAGGGGAATATGGGCCAGTTCGAGGGCCAGCTCACCGACGGCTACAAAGCGCTGCTTGAGACCTATCCGTCCTATAAGATGAAGGTCTATCAGACCCGCCGGTCCTGCGCGTATCCGGAATTCGTCTATGAAGCGACGAAGCGCAATGCGCAGGTTGCCGAACTGACGCCGGGCGGCAATGGTGTGTCCGAAGGGATCATGGGCTTTCCGTTCCCGATCCCCAACAATGCGCTGGAAGTGATCTGGAACCACACGCTGCGTTACCGCGCCTTCAAACTGACGCGTGAGTTCACGGCAGCGCCGGTGACCCGTTCGGGTGAATACGAACTCCAGACCGTGCAGGATGAAGCCATTCTGCAATGGTCGGATCCGAGCAAAAAACGTGCGGAAGAGCTGAACAATATCTCGCTCTATTACATCGCCAACACCGTGGCGCCGGCCCGTTCGGCCGGTAGCGTGATCCTCGTGCACGAAACGCTGAACCGTGCCATCGAGGACCGCAAAGCCTGGCAATATTCACCCGGCACCCGCCGTGTGCGCCGCGCGCCGAACATTGCTTACGACAACCCGGGCACCAACTCCGACGGCCTGTCCACTTCGGACAGCTTCGACGGCTATAATGGCGCCCCGGACCGCTATGACTGGACGGTTCTCGGCAAGTCCGCGAAATTCGTTGCGGCCAATGCTTATGACGCCTCGCTCGCGTCTTATGCCGATTACCTCAAGCCCCTGCACCTCAACCAGGACCATGTCCGCTATGAGCTGCACCGGGTTTGGAGCATCGAGGCCAATCTGAAGGGCGGCACGCGCCACGTTTACTCGCGCCGTGTGACCCATCTGGACGAGGACAGCTGGACCATTACGGGTGCGGAACTTTATGACGGCCGCGGCGAGCTGTGGCGCGTTCAGGAACTGCATGGCCGTCAGGACTACGGCGAGCCGCTCTGCAACAAAGGCGCGGAAATCGTCTATGACCTGCAGGCCGGCCGTTACCTCGCCCTTGCCATGCAGAACGAAGGCCAGCCCATTAACTATGGGGCCGATGAGCTGGATGTGAACCGGTACACGCCGGCCGCTATCCGCCAGCTTGGCGTTCGCTGATAAAAGCAGTATGATGCCTCGGGCCGGTCGCCGGGAAACCCCGCGGCCGGCCCGACGTGTTTAAGAACAATCTCTTTTTAAGAGCAATCATTTGGGGGCGTATCCCGCCTCCTGGGGAGTGGACCGAGGCTGATCTGACGCAAAGCCGACCGGCGGGGCCGGGCGAGAGTGCGAATAATAATAGTCAGGCTGTCTCCGCAAACTGAGTGACATAGATGTTGACTGGTACGATCCATCATTTTTCCGGCCGCCATTTTTCCAGCCGTATGGCGCGCGTGATGACAAGCGGCATTGGCGCTCTGGTTCTGAGCGGCCTTATCGCAGTGTCTCCGGCCAGCGCTGCAAAAGATTACACGGTGCTGGAGGATGTCGAAGGCTTCGATCCCAATGCGATCGAATATGCCACGCCCTCCGATCTGGCCGATGACAACCTTCTTCTGGACGTAGTGCGCGCCAATGGCCGTCTCGTGGCGGTCGGCGAATTCGGCCATATCATCTATTCCGATGACCGCGGGGAAACCTGGACGCAGGCCGAAACCGTGCCGACGCAGGTAACGCTGACGACCGTGGCCTTTCCCACCGACAAAGTCGGCTTTGCCGCCGGTCACGATACGACCATCGTGAAAACGGAAGATGGCGGTGTGACCTGGGAGCGCGTCTATCACGATTTCGACGCGGAAACGCCGATCTTCGGGCTTTACTTCGACACGCCCCAGCACGGCCTTGCGGTCGGTGCTTTCTCGCTGGTGCTGGAAACCAATGATGGCGGCGAGACCTGGGAACAGCGCGACGTCGTCGATGGCGGGGATTACGACTATCACCTGAACGATATTTTCCAGGCGAAGGACGGCACGATCTACATTGCCGCCGAATTCGGCAATGTGTTCCGTTCCACCGACAAGGGCGCGAGCTTCCAGGCCATAAAGACGCCCTATGAAGGCTCGTTCTGGAGCGGGCTCGGCCTTGCTGATGGCTCCGTGCTTGTCTATGGCATGCGCGGCAACGTCTATCACACGGTCGATGCAGGCGAGACCTGGACGAAAGTGCCGACCGACACGAAGAAGTCCTTCGGTGGCGGCGTGCAGCTCGATAGCGGCGATATCATTCTCGTCGGCCTGAACGGCGCGGTTGCCTATTCTTCCGATGGCGGCAATTCGTTCCTGACGACCTCTCGCCGTGACCGCGAAGGCTACAATGCGGTGGCCGACGGGCCGGACGGCAAGATCGTCATCTTCGGCGTGCCGGGCGTGAAGATCATGCCGGATAATGCGGAAGATGCCGTCTCCCAGGACGATGTGTCGAGCTAAGACTTGCCGCAGTTACTGTTTCAAAAAACCCCGGCCCGCGCGGCCGGGGTTTTTCTTTGGGCTTTTTGTTGCCATCTCCCGCCGCCCGCTCCGGCCTCTTCGTTCGGGTCTCTTGTCAGGTTTGCGCGGGGCTTGTCTGCAAATGCGCCTTTACAAGATGAAACTAGTTCGTGACACTAACTAAAAATCAGGCCGGCAACAGACCGGCCCAAGGGAGGACAAGGCATGGCTCACGAGGCGCCGGATTTCAGCCGCTATGAACGCATCAAAGCGCATCACGAGGGACGCATCCTGGTGCTGTCGCTTTCCAATCCGAAATTGATGAATGCGGTGGATGAGCTCTTGCACCGCGAGCTTTCCACGATCTTTCTCGATGCGGCGGACGATCCGCGCTCGGACGTGGTGTTGCTGACCGGGGAGGGCCCTGCCTTTTGCGCGGGCGGCGATCTCAACTGGATGAAACACACCTACGAGACGGGCGGTAAAGGCCCCGATCCCATGGAAGCCAAACGCATCATCTTTTCTCTGCTCGATCTTGAGAAACCGCTCATCGCCTCGGTGCGCGGTCCGGCGGTTGGCCTCGGAGCCACCATCGCGCTGATGTGCGATGTGATCTATGCGAGCGAGAACGCGAAATTCGCCGACCCTCATGTGCGTGTCGGCATCGTAGCGGGTGATGGCGGCGCGATCATCTGGCCGCAGCTTTGCGGCTATGCCAAAGCCAAGGAATATCTGATGACGGGCGATCCGGTGCCCGCCGCCGAGGCGGAGCGGATCGGCCTGATCAATCATGTCGTGGCGGATGAGGCGCTTGATGAAGCGGCGCTGTCCTTTGCCAAGCGCCTTGCGAAGGGCGCCATTCAGGCGATCAAATATACGAAAGTCTCCGTCAATATCGGGCTCAAGCAGCTTGCCCATTCCATCCTCGACACCTCCATCGCTTATGAGATGAATACGTTTGCGACGGACGATCACCGCGAGGCTGTGCGCGCCTTCCTCGAAAAACGCGCGCCGAAATTCACGGGGCATTGAGCATGGATATGGAAAGCGGGAGCGGCATGATGAGCGATGCGATGAATTTCGACGAGCCGGAACATGTGCGCATGCTGCGCGATCAAACACGCCGCTTCGTGGAAGAGCATATGCCGCGTGCCAAAGCGCGTGAATGGGACCGGGGTAATATTTTTCCGCGCGAGGTGTTCAACAAGTTCGCCGCGCTCGGCATGATGGGTCTTACGACGGAAGAGCGCTATGGCGGCGCGGGGGTGGATATCTACGCCACCATGGCGGTGATCGAGGAAATCGCCAAACGCTCCGTGGCGCTGGCCTGTCCTTACATCATGGCCGTTTGTTATGCGGGCATGAATCTCGGCGAATCGGCAAGCGAAGAGCAAAAGCAAAACCTGCTGCCGAAAGTCGCCGCCGGTAAGCTGATGTTCGCTTACGGTCTTTCCGAGCCCAATGTGGGCGGCGATCTGGCGACGGTGGAAACGACGGCGGTGCGCGAAGGCGATGACGTGGTGCTGAACGGCGCCAAGCGCTGGTGCACGGGCGCGCATATTGCCGATTATATTTTCTGCCTCGCCCGCACCGGTCCGCGCGAGGAAAAATACAAGAACCTTTCCATCGTGCTGGTGCCCACGGATACAGCCGGATTGACCATTACCCCGCTCGGCCATCTCGGCATTCGCGGTGTGGAAACCAAGGATGTGATCTTGGAGAATGTGCGCGTGCCTGCCGCCAATATTCTGGGCGGGCCGGAAAAATGGAATAAAGGCTGGGGCCAGCTTGCAGGCCGTGCGCTCGAAGTGGAAAAGCTCGAGCTTTCCGCCTGCGCACTCGGCCTTGGCGAAGCCGCTCTTGCCGATGCCTGGACCTATGCCGAAGAGCGCGTGCAATTCGGCAAGCCCATCGCCCATCATCAGGCGATCCGTCATACGCTCGCAGAAGCACGCACGAAGGTGCAGGCGATGCGCCACATGCTTTATCATGCTGCCTGGCTGGCGAATAACAACCGGCCCTGCTCGGTAGAAACCTCGATGGCGAAACTTTTCTGCTGCGAAGGCGCAGCGGAGGTGACGGAACAGGCCATCCGCGTCGTCGGCGCTTACGGGCTTTCGGACGATATGGATCTTGAGCGCTATCTGCGCGATGCCAAGAGCCTGCCCATCGTGGGCGGCTCGTCAAATATGCAGAAAAACAATATCGCCAACCGGCTGAAACTCGGCGCGTGAAGGCGCGGCGATGAGGGGAGACCGCCATGAGCATGCTCGACCGTTCTGAGGAAACCGATCCGCTGGCCCTTGCCGATGCTTTGGCAGGCGACATTGCCGCGCGGGCCGATGAGATCGAAGCGGCCCGGCAATTGCCGCAGGACATTGCGGAAAAATTCGCGGCGAGCGGCCTTTACCGCATGTGCGTCCCTGAAGCCTATGGCGGGCTTGAAACGCAGCCCTGGACCTTTATCGAAACGGTGGAGCGGCTTGCCCGCGCCGACGGGTCGGCGGCCTGGTGTCTTTTTATCGGCGCGACCTCCGGCATGGTCAGCGCCTTTTTGCCGAAAGAGGCCGCGCAGCAAATTTTCGGTGACCCTAAAGCCATCACCTCCGGCGTTTTTGCGCCCAAGGGCAAGGCCGTGCGGGTGAAGGACGGCTTCAAGGTCAATGGCCAATGGCAATGGGGCTCCGGCTCGCGCAATGCCGACTGGATCATGGGCGGGGCCTTCGTCATGGACGATAGCGGCAAGCCGGAAGTGCTGAGCAACGGCAAGCCCAATAACCGCATGATGATCATGAAGGCGGGCGAGGTGGACATCCTCGACACCTGGTATGTCTCGGGCCTGCAAGGCACGGGCTCGACCGATTATGCGGCGCAGGACGTTATCGTGCCCGAGGCGCATTCCGTCGACCTCATTCACGACAAACCCTTGGAGCGCCCGCTTTATGCGTTCCCGACTTTCGGTTTTCTCGGCATGGGCATTGCGGCGGTGACACTCGGCATGGCGCGCACGGCGATCGACGAACTTGTCGGCCTTGCCGTGGAAAAAACCCCGCAAGGCAGTTTCAAGCCGCTCGCCATGAAGCCCATGGCCCATGTGGATGTGGCCGAGGCCGAAGCGCTGGTGCGCTCTGCCCGCGCCTTCCTGGAAGAGGCGACGGGCGCGGCCTGGGAGGCGGCGCAGGCCGAAGGGGTGATCTCCATTCCCCATCGGCGCGATCTGCGCCTTGCCACCACCCATGCGGTGAAATCCTCGGCCAAGGCCATCGATCTTATGTACACGCTGGCGGGCGGCAGTTCCGTCTACCGCAACTCGCCTTTGCAGCGGATTTTCCGGGATGTGCATGTCGCCACCCAGCACATGATGGTGGCCGGGCCGACGCTGGAGCTGACCGGGCGCCTTTTCATGGGGCTCGATACGGACACGGCCATGCTTTAAGGGCACCCCCTACATCTGTGCTAGTTTACCTCAAGGCGCTTACTGCCCGATCCTTTTCCCGTCCGGGGCTTTCCCCTTTCAGGAAAGGATTGATGTGATGAAGAAACTCGTTTCCGCCGCTGCCTTTGCCGCGCTCATGGCCGCAGGGCCTGCTTTTGCCGCCTCCGAGGGTTCGCCCTCCATGGTGCTGGCCGCGCTGGCCCCCAATCTTGCCATCTCCGCGCCGAGCACGCCGGCGCCGGATAGCGAAGACAAGGGTATTCAGCTTTCCGAATGGATCGGCGCGCCTTGCATGTCCAACGATGATTGCGGCGACTACAAATGCGAAAACAGCGTTTGCGTCGAAAAATAAGACCGGCTCTTGAGGCTGGAGGATGAGGCGGTCTTTGGGCCGCCTTTTCTTTTGGCGCCGGCATAAGGGAAGGGAATAGGGGCGCGGCGCTTGACAGGGAGCGGTTGGCGGCTTATTTTCGGAATGAATATTCATTCCGAAAATATCTGGACCCTTCGTGCCGCAAGCCGCTTCACATAATCATGCTTCCTCCCGGCCTGCGCCGCGCGCCGGTAAAGGCCGGCCGAAAGCGGCAGAGGCCGAGGCGCGGCTTCTTGCCGCCGCGCTCGATCTTTTCGAGGAGCAGGGCTATGAGGCGACCGCCGTGCCTGATATTGCCCGCAAGGCAGGGGTGGGCGTGGGCACGCTTTACCGGTATTTCGCCAACAAAGAAGCGCTGGTGAACGCGCTCTTCCAGCGCTGGAAGGGAGAGTTCAACGCGCTTGTGCTCGCGCCCTTGCCCGAAGGCATAGGGGTCAAACAGGCCTTCGAGCTTTACTGGGCGCGCGCCGTGGACTGGCTGCAGGGCTTTCCGCGCGAGGCCCGCTTCATCGATCTGCATTTCCATGCGCCTTATCTCGATGCGGCCAGCCTTGCTTATGAAGAACCATATAAACGCGCCATTGAAGACTTCGTCGTCTGGGGGACGGGGCAAGGGGTGCTGAGGCCGCTCGATCCTGCGGTCTTTGCCGCCCTTTTTTGGGGACCGCTTGCCGGTCTTTTGAAGTTTGCCGAAGGCCGGCCGCTGGAGCCTGCGCATCTCGATGAAATGCGCGCCGCGCTCTGGCGGGCCCTATCGGTTTCCGACACCTAATGCCCGCACGGGCGATCCCAGGAGCTATCCCATGACCTCACCCGTTACCCTGATTACCGGCGCGTCCGGCGGCATTGGCGAAGACCTTGCCGGTCATTTTGCCAAGGACGGCAAGGACCTTGTGCTCGTCGCCCGCTCGGCGGAAAAGCTCGAGGCGATTGCCGAGGCCTTGCGCAAGAAGCACAAGGTGAGCGTCCATGTGCTCCCCCTCGATCTGGCCGCGCGCGATGCCGCTGGCCGCGTCACGGCGGCGCTTGCCGAAAAGGGCCTGCACGCGGAAGTGCTGGTCAATAATGCGGGCTATGGGGCAAAGGGCGCCTTTGCGGAGCTCGAGGCGGATTATCAGCTCGGCATGATCGATCTCAACATCTATGCGCTGACCGCGCTGACCCGGGCGCTGGTGCCCGGCATGATCGAGCGGGGAAAAGGCGGGTTGATGAATATCGCCTCGACGGCGGCCTTCCTGCCGGGCCCGCGCATGGCGGTCTATTATGCGAGCAAAGCCTATGTGCTCTCTTTCTCACGGGCGCTGCAATATGAGCTGAAAGACAAGGGCGTCAGTGTGACAGCGGTCTGCCCCGGGCCGACCGCGACGGGCTTTCAGGATGCCGCCCGGCTTACCGGGGCAAGGCTTGTGACCTTGAGCCCGCTTATGTCCTCCAAACGCGTGGCGCGGATCGCCTATAAGGCTTTCAAGCGCAAACAGCCCGTCGTGGTGACGGGGCTCATGAACCGCCTCCAGGCGGCTTCCATGGCGTTTACGCCCGCCCGGATCAAGCTCGGCCTCGTCAATTTCCTGCAGGCGTAAGGCTGGTCTGCCGCAAGGCCAGCGGCAAAGAATAACGTCGCGGCCTCTTTGACTGGTGCCCGCTTCCTCTCTCCGCTAGGGTCTCTTGCCGGATAAGGCGGGACAACCGCCAGAGGGAGGAGCCATGCAAGAAGCCGAACGTTTCGGAGATTTCACCACGATTGCCCGGGAGGGGCGGGTGGTGCTGGTCGAGTTTTCCCGCGGCGACGGGATGAACGCGCTCTCCATCGCCGCGATGCGCGAGTTGACCGCGCTTGCCCGGCATCTCAGCGAGGACACGGCAAGCTCGGCCATCGTGCTGACGGGGGGCGGGGGTGCCTTTTCCGCCGGGGCGGACCTGAAAGATCCGGAAGCGGCGGCGCGGCGCGATCTCAGTCTCATCGAGCAGCGCCAGGCGCTGAAAGTCGGCCCCGATATGTGCGCGGCCTGGGAAGCGCTCGAACAGGTCACGGTCGCGGCCATCGAAAAATTCTGTATCGGCGGCGGTGTGGCGCTGGCCGCGGCCTGCGATCACCGCATTGCCGGCAAGAGCGCGCATTTGCGCCTGCCCGAAGTGCCGCTCGGCATGAATATGAGCTGGCACTCCAATCCGCGCCTCGTCAATCTGATGGGCCCTTCCAAGGCCAAGCTTTTCACGATCCTCGGCGAGAAACTTTCCGCCGGTAAAGCCGAGGCATGGGGGCTCGTCGATGAGGTAAGCGCGGACGGGAAAGCCTGCGAGGTGGCGCTCGATTTGGCCCGGCGCATCGGCGCGCTGCCGCCGCTTGGGGTGCGCATGTCCAAACAGTCCATCGATATGGCCGCAAAAGCGCTCAACCAGGCCGTGACGTTCATGGACCGCGATCAGTTCGCTCTTGCTGCTGGCAGTGAAGACCAGCGCGAGGCGATCAAGGCCTTTCTGGAAAAGCGCCCGGCGAGCTTCAAAGGAAATTGACGCTATCCGGCAGGCCCGCGCCCCCGCTGGCGCGCCTCGCTTCAGCATATTCATCACTCGCATTCATCAAAGATAAGACAGGAGACATTCATGGGACGGGTTGAAGGCAAAATGGCGTTCGTGACGGGCGGCGCGCAGGGGCTTGGCCGGGCGAGCGCGCTTTTGATGGCGAAAGAAGGCGCGAAGGTGACCGTTGCCGATATCAACGAGGCGGGCGCCAAGAAAGTCGCCGAGGAAATCAACGCCGCCTATCCCGGCAAAGGCTTTGCCGCGGCGCTTGATGTGACGAGCGAGAGCCAGTGGCAAAGCGCGCTTGATGAAGCGGTTTCGGCCATGGGCGGGCTCAATGTGCTCGTTAACAATGCCGGGATCGGTGGCGGCACGACGGTGGAAGATACGGATTTTGCCACCTGGAAAAAAGTGCAGGAAGTCGATAGCGATTCCGTCTTTCTCGGCTGCAAATACGCGATCCGCCACATGGTGCCTCATGCGCCGGGCTCCATCATCAACGTCTCCTCGATTGCCGGGCTGATCGCCGGGCACAATATGGCCGCGTATAATGCGGCCAAGGCTGCGGTCTGGTTGCTTTCCAAATCCGTCGCCCTACACTGTGCCAAGCGCGGGTACAAAATTCGCTCCAACTCCGTTCATCCCACTTTTATCGACACGCCCATTCTTGACGGTATGGCGGGGGCGATGAGCAAGGACGAATTGAAGCGCAAACTCGCAAAGCAAGTTCCGCTTGGGGTGGTGGGCGAACCGGATGATGTGGCCTATGCAGTTCTTTTCCTCGCAAGCGACGAGTCGAAATTCATTACCGGCGCGGAGATCAAGATCGATGGCGGCATTAGCGCCATGTGACGGCAGAGGTGCGCGTGCTGCGCTGACCGCAGGTTTGGCGGCGGGCGCGCTTCTCCTTTCCCTGGCAGTGCCCGTGCAGGCGCAGGATGACAGCCTGCCGCTCATGCAGGGGCCGGGGGAGCCTGTGGGCACGCGCCATGAAATCCGTTTCGAGGATTTGCCCGAACCTTACGCAACGCCTTCCGCCTCCAACCGCCCGGCCGTTATCGACCGCCCGGCGGGCGCGGTGCTGCGTGTGCCTGAAGGTTTCAAGGCCGCGCTTTATGCCGAAGGGCTCAATCATCCCCGTTTCATGGAGGTGGCGCCGGACGGCGCGGTTTTCGTCACCGAGCCGCATCTCGGCGAAGTGCTCCGCCTTGAGGACAAAGACGGGGACGGCAAGGCGGAGACGCGCAGCGTTTATGCCGACGCGTTCGAGCGGCCCTCGGGGCTTGCCTTTCGTGACGGGCAGCTTTTCGTCGCCGATCTGAGAGCTGTCTGGCAGCTTGGTTATGCCAGGGGGCTTGAGGAAAATCAGGCCCGCCGGCCCGTTACCCGCGCCGGTGCGCTTGGTCAGGGCGGCGGGCATTGGACGCGGGATATCGCTTTCGGTCCGGACGGCGCGCTTTATGTCGCAGTGGGCAGCGAAGGCAATATCGAAGAGGAAGAAGCCCCGCGCGCCACGATCCAGCGTTTCGACCCCGGCGCGTTCAATCGGCAGGAAACGTTTGCCGCCGGTTTGCGCAATGCTTCCGCCATCGCTTTTCATCCGCAGACGGAGAAACTCTTTGCCGCCATCAATGAGCGCGACGGGTATGGCGACGAGCTGGTGCCCGATTATCTGACGGAAGTGCGCGCGCGCGCCTTTTACGGCTGGCCTTATGCCTATCTCGGGCCGCATCCTGATCCTCAGTTCGGCCAAATCCGCCCGGATCTCGTCAAACGCACCCGTGCGCCCGATCTGCTTATTGCCGCGCATTCCGCGCCGACGGGATTGCTTTTCTATCAGGGCGCGCAGTTCCCGGAGCGTTACCGTCAGGGCGCTTTTGTCTCTCTGCGCGGCTCCTGGAACCGGGAGCGGCCCACGGGATACAAGGTGGTTTTCGCGCCGTTCAAGGAGGGCAAGCCGGAAGGCCATTATCTGACATTCGCGGCGGGGTTCTGGCGGCAAGGCGAGCAGCAGGCGGAAGTGATCGGCCGGCCCGTCGGGCTTACCGAGACAAAGGACGGCGCACTGCTTATTGCGGATGATGCAGGTGGGGCGATCTGGCGGGTGACGTATGAGGCGCGTTGAGCGCGCCTGACAACTGACTTACATGAACCGGTCGGCGGCCAATTCGTCCAGTGTGCAGCGGCGCATATTGCGCGGGAAATCCTGCACTTCCCCGATCGCCTTGCCGGTGATGAACCAGACACCGAGCTCTTTCAGCTTCTTGGCGAAGTCAATGGTCGGTACATATTCGATCGACAGAAGAATGCGCGCGGCTTCCGCTTCTTTGACCAATTGCGCGACGCGGGCGAGAATCTTCTCCTGATCGGCGTTTTCCGGCACCCGGTAGGAAACCGTCGAAACACTGAGATCCCTGAAATACCGGATATTCGATGAGAAAGACGGCGCGCGAACGACAAGAAACGCGAAGAAGGGTTTGAGCGGCGAAACGCGCTGCATGAAGGTCGTCATCGGCGTGTGCTCGGGCAGGCCGACCAGCTGCAGCATCATGAATTTGCGCAAGTGACTGGGAATCTTGCGGCAGACGGCCATGATCTTTTCGCGGGCTGCGGCCGTTTCCAGACTGTCGTAATGGATTTGCGTGATCAGCTGCAGCGCGAACTTGTTCGCGTAAAGCTCGCTCATCGTCTCGATGGCCTGGGTGAGATGCTCGAGATCGAGCGCCAGCGTGTCGGCGCTCGTGCGGTCGAAAGGCAGCACATCATGCTCGAAACGCTCGCGCCCATTCTGCCGTTTTTCATAAGGGATATAGGCATAGCCGCTGAGCACCTGATGGCGCGCATTCCAGATCGGCGCATAGACGCTTTCGTAATTGGACGGGCCGATATCGGGCAGAATGAGCCCCGCATCGGGGTCTTTCTCTTCCTTGTGTTCGGAAAACTGAATGTCGCCATCGGCGCTGGCGTTGACCTGGCCGAGCACCGTTTCGACCTGCAGCATTTCCGTGCCGCCTTCACCCAGAAGATTGGTGGTCAGATGGTCCGTCACCTCGGCCATGACCTTGGCGGCGTGGTGCGGGTCATTGGATTCGAAAATCACGATGTAGCGCTCGTCGCCGAGACGGGCATAGACGTCTTTGGCGTCGAGCTGCTGCGAGAGAATGTTCTCGATCGCCAGATGAATGGTGGAGGCGAATTTGTCCCAGGTTGGGCCGAGTTGGCGGCGCAGGGATTCAAGGCCGAGCACCTGAATGTTCCCGGCCTGCCAGGAGCGCGGGCCTCTTTGGCCGGGCGCGATCTGGCTGACAAGGCGCGCAAGCCGGCTATCGGCGCTGAGCGCCGGCCCTTCGGGTTTGCTGCCTGTCACTTTCTTCGCGGCGGCTGATAGACGGTCTTTCAGCGCATCCGCGAGGGGCTTGTCGGTCATTCAGATAACGCCTCGGAAACATAGGGTATGGCGCCGCGCCTCCCCTGCTGGAAAAGTGCGGTGCCCTTAATCTTAACGCAGGCTTTACTATGCGGGTCCGGGGTAAAGATTCTCTGAATTGAAAAAGGCCCCGTTTACTTTTCTCGCTCCCTCTTTCACAAACGGTGCTGGACGGTCCCCGGTTCCCGCGCCGTTTTCTCTCGCTTTTCGAAGGTTTCGGCGGCGGGGAACCGGAGACGTTGCGTCATTTTGTAGCCAGCATGTCTTAAGCGGCGCTGCCGGCAGGGGCTTTCGGCTCGGCACGGGCCACCGTCACCAGACCCCAAACCCAGGCAACGAAGCCTATGGGCCCGCCGATCAGAATGCCGATGCCGGTCAAGTTTAGAAGGAGAGCGGTGAAGGCGAGGGCAAGCTGGATTAAGCCCGCAACGATTTTCCCCATGAGCAGGGAGCCGGCGCCCGGCAGGAAAATGCTGATGATAATGGCTGCAGTTTTCATGAAGTCCGTCCGTCATTGATGAAACGGGCTTCAGAGTCCCCGGCAAATCTTAAAGAAAAATGATCATTTCTCTATAAGGTGGCCGGCTCGAGAAAACGTGATTCTCGGCACTTTCTGCGGGGGTTCCGTCCGGCATGTAGCGGGGCGGGGAAATGGTGGAGCCGACACTACCCTAGTTAATAAGAGTCGGAACACGCGCTGACAACAAAACAGAGAATTATCAATCTGTTGGAGTTGTCAAGCGTGTCTATGGGTTGGGGTCAGGCCAAGGTCGAAGCGAATGCGCTTCGTGAGGAAATCGAGAATCGTCTCGAATCCGGGCAAACCGTTAAGCGAATCTATGAGGAGCTGAAAGAGGCTGGTCGCGTGTCTATGACACTGCGGGCCTTTTACGTCAGCGTAAATCGCTTCCGCTCCGAAGCGTCTGAAGGCAAGTCGCCAAATCAGCAACGCTCCGCTGGTACCACGCGCCGCGCACGCTCTTCTGAAAACCCTCCCAAACCTTCGCGGCCTTCCGGGTCCGATCAAGACGGAGACCCCGTGCGCGCCACGGCGTCCCTTGGCGGACTGCGTTTTGATGGTCCGCGCTCCACATCCTCCGCGCCGCGCATCGATGATGATCTTTGGGGCGGCAGCGGCGTCAAAACGCCTGGAGGGTCGTCATGAGCAACGTGATCGACCTTCGCCCTGTCGTTCAATCAGGCAATTCTCTATCCAACGGATGGCATTGGCTGCAGCGCCGCAGTGACGGGGCCATGCGCCTGGGTTTCTACAACCAGCTTGGCGGCTGGCGAGTTTCGGACGCCATCGGCCGGACGGAGCTCATGGGCCGCGCCGCTGTCGCCCACGAATACCGCCTTGTTGCGGCCGTGCCGCTTCCTCTTTCCCCCGCTGACATCAATGGAGAAGGCGCATGACCCCGCATGGCCCGGCCAAGGTCACGATTGAGCTTACCCGCGAGACAGAGGGTGTGCGCATCCATGTGCGCGAAGACGAGACCGTCCGCTGCAATGAGCTAACCGACGACTGGGCCCATGCCTTCCGCGAATGCGTCCACGCCTTCCTCAACGGCCTCAAGCAAGCCGAAGAAAACATGTTCACCCGCCACCAGCGCGAGGGGCTGACCCCCGCGCATTCCGAGCGGCAATCCGTTGCCGCAACCCGCTGAAGAAGGAGACCCGACTAATGGCGCTGATTAATCTCACCCTGCAAGGCAAAGGGGGCGTTGGCAAAAGCTTCGTTGCCTCGCTGCTCGCCCAATATTACGCGGGCAAGAACGTGCCCCTGGCCTGCTACGACACCGACCCGGTGAACCGGACCTTTGCAGGCTATGAGGCCTTCAATGCCGAGACCGTGCTGCTCGGCGAGCGGCCCGATGAGCTGAACCCCCGCTACTTCGACGCGCTTGTCGAGAAAATCATGACGGCGGAAGAAGACGCAGTCGTCGTCATCGATAATGGTGCTTCCACCTTCCTGCCGCTCCTCGGCTACATGGTGGAAAGCCAGGCCCTGGAGATGATCACGGGCTCCAGCCACGAGGTGCGCCTCCATACGGTGCTGACCGGCGGCCAGGCGCTCAATGACACACTGCAGGGTCTTTCCCAGGTTCTCACCTATGTGCCTGACGTTCCCGTCGTCGTCTGGCTCAATGAGTATTTCGGGCGCATCGAGCGGCAGAACGACAAGGGAGAAGTGCAGGGCTTCGAGCAGTCCGGCCTCTACAAGCAGAACAAATCCCGCATTCATGCGCTGGTCCGGTTGCCGGAAGTGCGCAAAGAGACCTTCGGCCATGACATCGAGCAAATGATGCGGGCGCGCCTCACCTTTGATGAAGCCGTCCAGCATCTCGATTTCCCGCTCATGGCCCGCCAGCGTCTCAAGATGAGCTGGAAGGCCATTCACGGCGCCATGGACCAGGCGGTGCTGTGATCCCATGAGCGTGCTTGATAGCCCCCCGCCCCCGCCGCTCACCATGGATTCCCTGGAAGAGCTGCGGACCTATCTCTGGAAGGTGCATCAGGTGACGGTCGATCAAAACGACCCGATCCTGATGCTGCACACCATCCACAAGGTCGCGCTCGGCGAATACGAGCGGCTGCTCGATAGCCATAAGCGCCAGCTCTCGGACCATGCTCAGAAGACCAGCGCCGAGCTGGTTGATGAGGTCCGCCTCATCATCGGCGATCTCCAGAACGAGACGCTGAATGACGCGGTGCGCGAGCGTCTCGCCACGATCAAGGACGCGGAGAAGCTCTCCGAGCAGACGCTGAGCCGCTTCCGCCAGAACCTAAAGGTTCAAAGCCTCTTCACCCTTCTGAATGTCATCGCGGCCCTTTGCACGCTCGGCGTGCTCTCGGCCATTGCCCTTTGAAAGGATCAAACCATGGCGCTGAAAAACTTACGCGATCACCTTTTGGCTTTCTCCGCCGCGTCACTCATTGCTCTGTGTCTCTCAAGCCTTCCGGCCCTCGCTCAAGATGTCGGCAACGGCTGGGAAGAACCTGCCACGGGCCTTATCGAGGTCCTTCAAAGCGGTCTTGTGAACATCGGTGTCGTTCTGATCGGCGTCGGGATCATCGCTCTTGGCATCTACGGTGTTTTGACCGGCCAGATCGATTGGAAGTCCTTCGGCATGAGGCTCGTCGGGGGGCTGCTCATCATGGTTGGCCCCACGATGATCGTGGCTCTGCTGGAGGTCGCGCGCCAATGAAAGCCGCGAGTGCCGTCCTCATCCAGAGCCAAAAGCAGATGACCTTGCTGGGGCTGACAATACCGCTCCTCGCCGTGATCTGCGGTGTAACGGCTGCGGCCGTCGCCATGACGGTTGTCCTTGATGTCATTGCCCTGCTCATCCCCGCCGCTTGCCTGACCTCGGTCAGCCTCTGGCTTTTGTGCTACCGGCAGATGCAGGCCAATCCCTTCTTCGACCGGGAGCTGTTCGTTGCGGGCCGATTTTGGGCCGGCAAGGGCAAGCGGCGGCATCTGATTGCGGGAGGGCGCGTATGACGATCTGGCCGCAAGTGATCGGGACCAGTATTGCGGCAAGCGGCGCGGCGGCTCTCGCCGTGCCCGCCACCCGCCGCATCCTGCTCGGCAGCATCAAGCATGACTGGCTGCAAGACGAGCTGGAGCTTGATTGCATCGAGCCGGACGGGCTCACCATCCGCTCGAAGGACGGCACCTTCTCGCGCGTCTGGCAGCTGAAAGGCACGAGCTACGACGCCAAGGTTGAGCAGGAACAGCACACGCTCCTGCTTGGCCGCACCTCACTCTTGCAGGAGCTGGGCAAGAAGGGCCTTGCCGTTCGCCTCTTTGCCGTCAAACGCCGCCGCCCGATCTCCTATGAGGCATCCTGGCCGAGCCGCGCGCTTGAAGAGATCGGGACGGCAGAAGCCTCCCTTTTTCAGTCTTCCTACTATGTGGACTGGTATCTGATGGCCTCAAGCTCTGCTATGCAGCCGCTCATTGATGCCGAACAGATCATCGCGGCGCGGGCGGGAGACTATGCCCCGGCCTCCTTAGCCAAAGCCTCAAAACCGGAAGAGCCCTGTCTGCTGACCGGGTTCCTCAATGGGCTCATTTCCGGGGAATACCGCCGCGATCTTCCGGCCATCTCTCATAGCCTCTCCGGCGCCCTGCCTGGAGCCGATCTCAATTTTGAGCGCCAAACGGGCATGATCACGGCCCATGTGCCGGACAAGAAGCTCCACCGGGTCATTGGCGTCATCGGCTGGCCGGAGACCGTATCCGGCCGCCTCGTCGCCGACATCCTGGCGCTCTCCGGCGATATCGAGGTTGCGCAAATCTGCGAGCCCTGGGACCGGGACAAGGCGCTTCTTCTCTATAAGCGCAAGCAGCAGGCCCTCAGCGGGTCTTTCTTCGGGAATCCCGCCGCTGCCGGAGAGACGGAAGTTATTCTGGCGATGCTCTCGGAAGGCAATCTCTCCCTCTTCGCGACCGAGTTCCAGATCATTGCGCGGGCCGAGACAGAGACCGCGCTTGCCCATCTCGTTCGCGACATTTGCGAGGTTTTGGGCCATGCCCGTGTCCTCTACCGGGTCCAAACAAAGGGCGCGCCGGTTTGCTGGATGAACCGGCTGCCGTCCGTGCCGAGAGGCAAGCTGATGCCGGGCACCCGGCTCATGCTGCCGCTCGATCTGCGGGACGAGAACATTGCCGCCCTCTGGGCCATGCCGCATTCGGCACAAGGCCTCACAAAGAGCCAGTTCGGCCCAGCGCCGGTCCGTTACTTCCGCACCCCCACGGGCCAGGCCTATGCCTTCCAGTTCCATGTGGAAGACAAGCCCCAGGCGCGGGGCAATTACCTGGTCTTCGCGCCCACAGGCGGGGGCAAGTCCACGCTGATGATGCATCTCCTTGGGGGTCTGGCGAAGTTCGAAGGCGTGCGCTCTTACATCTTCGACAGTAAGGAAGGCGCGCGCTTCATGGTGGAAGCCATGGGCGGGCTCTATCAGAGCTATGACAAGCTCGCGCTTAACCCGCTCGATGTCGGGGAAGACACCCCGGCAAACCGGCAGCGTGTCTACCATATCCTCCGCGCCCTTGCCGGGGATCACAAGCTGAACCCCGAAGAAGAAGCCGCCTTCTCGCACGCTCTCGATCTGACGTTCCAGCTGGAGCCGCCGGAGCGGACCTTGTCCGCGATCTATGGCTTTGCCTTTGCCAAGCGTTCGGCGCTGCGGCAGGTCTTTGCCAAATGGGTGATCGACGACAAGGGGAACAGGGGGCTGCATTCGCACGTCTTCAATGCGCCCCATGACTCGCTTGGCGGGCTTCTCGACCATTACATGGTCGCCATCAATATGAATGAGGCGCTGAGTGACCCCGAACTTGGTCCTCCTGTCGTCACGCATATGGCGGCGGCCATCGGCCAGTCGGCGGCAAAGTCCACCAAAGGCTTCACGATCTTCATCGATGAGGCGGCCAAGCTCCTTCAGAACGAAGGCTTCCGCGCGCTGGCCGCCGAGATGTTCCGCGAATACCGCAAGCTGAATGGCGCCGTGGGTCTCGCTTTCCAGGACCCGGCCGCGCTCCTGCGTTCCGGCATGGCGGAAGCCTTCATCGAGAACACGGCCACCTTCATCTTTCTGCCGAATGCCCAGGCAACGGCCGAGAGCTTCGAACCCTTCAATCTCAATGATGAGCAAATGAGTTTTGTCCTTGGCCGCGCCTCAACGCGCCGGGAGCGCCGGGCGCTCATCGTCAAGCGCGATGCAGCCTCGGGCTTCGATGAGAGCGCCATCATCGACGTTGACCTTTCACCGCTTGGCAAGTCCCTGCGCTTTTACCGCGCGGGCACGGACGCCAACAAGCACCTTCAGGACCTTCAAGCCACATGGGGAGAGACATGGGCCGAACACCTCTAAAACGACGCCTGCGCACCGCAGCTCTTACCATCTCCCTTATCGTCGGCGTGCCGAGCGCCGCCTACAGCGCGCTCGCCGTTGTGGACACCGGGGCGATCGCACAGCTCGCCCAGCAGATCAGCAAGCTGCAGGAACAGATTGATCAGCTGCGCCAGCAAACCGACTGGCTGAACACGCTGAGCAGCCAGGTGCAAGACCAGATCAACGCCATTGGCGAGGTTGGCCAGCTCACACTGCCGACGCTCAACCTTGAGCGGTTGACGGGCCAGGTACTGCGCAACGCGCAGTGTCTAAAACCCGATTTTGAGAAGCTGATGCCGGGTGTCGATCTCGATGAGCTGCAGTTCGATTCCATCTGCGGCGGCTCGCAGGCCTATCAAAAAGCGCTCTGGTTCGATCCGAACGATCCTGAGAGTTGGCCCGAAAACGCGAACTGGGGCGAAGCCGCTACATCAGAAGAGAAATGGGAAGCGAGGGCAGAGGCGCGCCGGACTGTCGAAGCGCGCCGCCGCGCGGTGACAAAGGACGCGGCTTCCAAAGGTCTTGCCCAGGCAGACCGCGCGGTTGGCGAGACGGCCGAAGTGAACCAGAAGGCCAGTGAAGAGCTGGAAGCCGCCGCCCTTGCCGCGAAAACGCAGCAGGACCGTCTGGCAGTGATTGCGCAGGGCCAGGTCCTGACCAACCGGCAGCTCGTCCAGCAGAACCAGCTGCTCGGCCAGCTCCTCAAAGTTCAGTCGACAATGCTGATGGTGATGACCTTGTCGCCAAGCGAGCGCGCTGCGGCCGAGGAGGAAGAGCAATGAGACAATCAGAAGAACTTATCGCGCACCTTCCGTGCCGCCCGGCGGGTCACCGGGTCCTCGCCGAACATCATGATCTCGGCGGTGTGCGAGCCGCCGATAGGGCCGCGTTTTTTCTTCGGTGTAGAACTCACCTTTTTCTTGCGGGACTTCATTTCTTTGCGGGCAAGAATGCGTTGCCGGGCGACTTCTGGGTCTTCACGGAGCGAGGGGAAAATCCTCTGCAGAGTTTCGGTAATCAAACCGAGAACCGCTCCGAGAAGAACCAGCGCGAGGACCGCATACAGAACATATTCCACTTCTCTTCTCCCCTTCTAATCGACGAGGTGTGCCGCCATGGCTGATGCCTGTTTCACGTGTGGCGTTGTGAACGAGTACGTCACTCTTGCCAATGCCTTCACTCAAGATTTGAGCACGGTGTTGGTTGATCCACTCTGGGTAATTTTCCTTTCGCTTGCCGGACTCTGGATCGTCATTCACGGAATCAAGATGGTCCTGGGCAAAGCCGATCTCATGAGTTTAGCCCATGAGTTTGTCTTTGTCGTTATCGCCGCAACGTTGATGGCGGGACAAGGTCCAACGCTGGTTAATCAAATCTATTCAACGTCGCTCACCGTTATGGGCGGCGCGGCAGGGGCCGTGCTTTCCACCGCTTCGATAACAGAGAAGACCGGCGTCTCTACGCAAGGGGCAAGCACTGGTTCGCGGGCTGCTCTACCTGCCGGAACGTCCGGCATCAGCGGTGTGGACGGCATGCAAAAACTCGTCTGGGTTGCAGAGACGGGTGTCTTGAAGGTGTTTGGCCTGGCAACGGAAGTCATGTCCCAGGCTTCGCTGACAAACCCAGGACCGATTCTTTACGCCATACTGATCGCCGTTCCTTATGTGTTGCTGCTCATCGTTTACTTCGCGCAGGTCGTCGTCTCGATCTTTCGAGTAATGATGTTCGCTGCGCTCTCGCCGATCCTCATGCTGCTTATGGCGTTTGGATGGGGCCGGGGCATGGCGCTGACCGGCATCAAGACGCTCTTTGCGTCGTTCATGGTTCTCTTCGGCGCAACGGTCGCGCTTGCCGTTTGCCTCTACGGCGTAAAAGCGCTCGCCGTTGCTGACTATAGCGCCAGCACACCCTCTGACGTTCTCTCGCTTACCAGCTCAACGCTCTGGGTTGCCATGATCCTCGGCTGGCTCGGTACGGCCTTCATGGCTGAGGCAACCGGTATGGCGAACTCCATTGCCGGATCGCAGCTCACCAACCAAGCCGCCGCCGTGATCACCGCAGGTGTCACCGCCAGCGGTCTCGCTGCCCTCAACCCCAACACCTACAAAAATGTCGCCCAAGGCATTGGAGCTTGGGGAAAAGGAACTGCCAGTGCAGGGCTGGGTGCAGTTGACGTTGGTCGTTATGGAATTGGCGCTGTTCTTGATGCCAAAGGCGCTGCAGGTGCGGCCGGTAGTCAGTTGTCAGCGGCGGGCCAGGCCGTCTGGAACCGCATCAAAACGCCCACCTTCGACCGTAGCTAACCCACAAAGGAGCAAGCAAATGACCAACAAACCCACACACCATGCTTTGCAGGCCATCGAAACCAAAGAGCGTGTGATCTGGAACCGCATCGGCGCGGCATGGGTTCACGGCGACGGCAAGGGCTTCAACGTGAAGCTCGACAGCATCCCGCTCGACGGTGAAGTGATCCTGCGCGAAGTCGGCGCTCGGGAAACCGAGGAAGAACCTGCGATGGAAGGAGCCACGGCATGAAGTGGCTCGCTCCATTCTTCCTTGCCGTCCTTTTGACCGGCTGTGCCGGAAACTTGGAGCTGCCGAAGAACGCGGGCGAGGGCACAGACAAGCTGAAGCCGAGCCCCTGTGCTTGCCTGAAAGTCCCCTTCAATTCCGAGGGGTACACATGGGCAGGCTAGAACGGCTAACCGCATTCCGGCCGGGTAAGGGAGAGGCAAGCGATATGATGCCTGTCTCTCCTCATGGCGCGGTGCTGGAGGCCGATCCCTTTGCCTTCCAGGCGGCGCATCGGCGATTGGCATGGATGCTGCGGCTCTCAGCGGGCACGAACATTGTGCTCGGCGCGGCCGTGACGGTGCTTGTCTCGATGTTCTCCGTGATGCTCCCCTTGAAGGAGACCGAGATCGCGCTCATCCGGACGGACCCGGCCGATGATCGCATCTACCGGGTGGAGCCCATCACGCGCCAGACGGAAGGTTTCGACCTTCTGATGGAAAGCATGGCGCGGCGCTATGTGCAGCTCGTGCTTGCCATCGACCCCGTAACTTCAACAGAGCGCTACCGTGAGGCCTCGCGCATGACCGACCGCGCGCTTAGCGAGCGGCTGCGCAAGGAACGTATCGAAACCGACGAAGTCAGAGATGCGATTGCTTCAGGCCTCACCCGCGAAATCCGTGTCGAGTCCGTCGATGGGATCACGAGCTTCGGCCGCGATTACAAGTTCGCTGTGGACTTCACACAAGTGGACACGCGCGGCGCCGAGACCGTCCAGCGCAAGCGCTTACGCGCCTACCTCTCCATGACCACCCGTCCTCACGAAGTGAAAGAAGAGGACAAATACATGAACCCGCTCGGGGTCGTGGTGACGGCCATGACCTTGAAAGAACGAGGCTGACAGATGTCTATCACCCGCTTGAAAACCCTTTCCCTTATCGGCGGCGCGCTGCTGTTGCCGCAAGTGACACTCGCCGCGACACCGGCAAGCCCGGTACGCCCGCCGGTTCCTTCAAACGCACCTGTCCAGGCGCAGCCGCAACCGGCCCCCCTGCCGCTGCCTGACTCGGTTGCCATCCAGGCGGAAGAACAAGCCGAAGGCTTCTTCGGCACGCTGGTGCGCCCGCGCACGCCTGGCCAGATTCAAGAGGTCTGGGACCAGGCCGAGCCGGAGGAGGCGGTCTATACCGCTCAGATGTGCGAGGCGTGCACCTATAAAATCCGCACGCGCGAGTTCATGGTCACAGTCATCGAGCTGCCGCGCGGTGAAGAGATTGCCTCTGTCGATCTCGGAGACAATGGCGGCTTCTCGGTGAAGGCGCGCGGCAAGCGGCGCCTTGCGGTGCGGCCCGTGGGGCACGGCTATGACAGCTCCCTTGTCGTCTATGGCAAGTCGGGTGCGCTCTACCCCTTTTACTTACGCGCTGAAGGCTTCAACTCCTATGCGGTGCCTGACCTTGTCGTGCGGATCGCAGGCGCTGTTGCCACAGATACCGGCATCGCCGTGCCGGGCTTCCAATCAAATACTTCCGGGGAAACGTCCCCCCTCCCGGAAGGACAGGCCGGGGACATAGCGGGTGATCCTGGCCTGTCCGGCGCTCGCGGCATCGTTGCCGGGCTGACCGAGACAGCGCCCGGTACGCCGGAAGGTGACTATGTCGCGAGCGCACCCTTCGATCCGAATGCGCTGCGCGGCTGGGGCGATTATACGCTTTGGGGAGACAAGGAGCTGCGGCCCGAAACCGTCTTCCGCGACGATCACTTCACCTATATCCGCTTCGGCAAACGCTGGAAGGATATCGAGCTGCCGACCGCTTACGTGGTCGTTGACGGGATCGATGAACTCGTCAACACGCGGGTGCAGGGACAGACCTACATTGTTGAGAGCACCAGGCCGCTCATCACCCTCAAGAGTGGAGAAAGCTTCCTCTGCATTGAGTATGAGGGCGAGGCATGAGCGCGTTCTGCGACATCGCGCTGGCGCTGGGCCTCACCTTCGGCGGCACTTGTGTGCCGCCTGCCGGGCCTCAGCAAGCTTTGCCGGAAGATGATCCGGCTGCCTGGGAGCTGCCCGCGCCTCCGCCGCCCCCTGCGCCCGCGCCGCCTCCGGCCATGCCGCCCATCATTATCGAGAAGCGGGCGGCGCCTGCCGCGCCCGTTCCGGTTATCGAGCTGCCGGAGCCGGACCCCGAACCTGAGCCCGATCCCTTCCGGGAAGCGCTGGCGGCTGCCTGGGCGCGGCCCGGCACATTGCCCAGGCGCTGGGACGCGCTCGCGGTGAATGAAGAAGCGGCACAGAAAGCGGCCGGGGTCCGGCCGCTCCCGCCCGCACCCCTTAAACCACCCGCAGGGCCGCTCGATCTTGCCTCGGTGACACCGTCCGATTATGCGGGGCCGCGCCGGACCTCCAGCCGCCCGGTGGACAATGAGCGGATCGTGACGGCGGACCGCTATATCACCGGCATTCTGGAGACGGGCATCAACAGCCAGGTGGGCGGGGATGAAGCCGGGACCATCGTTGTGCAGACGGCGCGCGATGTCTTCGGCTATCACGGCCGCAACGTCCTCATCCCCAAAGGCTCGCGTCTTCTCTGCTCGTTTCAGCCGCCTGCGGATATCGGCTCATCACGCTTGCCGCTCAGCTGCTCGCGCATCCTGATGGCCGGGCACCGCGCGGAAATCCGCGAGCTCGAAGCGCATGTCGGCAATGTCCAGGGCCAGCCTGGCATCGCGGGCAATGTGGACCGGCGCTTCTGGGAACGGTACGGGACGGCCTTCCTCCTGACCGGCATCTCAACTTCCGTGCGCTTCGGAAGCGCGCTGACAAGCTCCGAGAATGACGGGGACGGTAACGGCTCCTCGTCGTCCTCATCGGAGGCGGCCGCAGAAGAGCTGTCCCAGCGCTTCGGCGAGATCAGCGCCTCGGTGCTCGAACAGACGCTTTCCCTCACCCCCATCATCACCATTCCCCAGGGCACGCGGGTGCAAATCCGCCCCGCCGTGGACTGGTACATCGCCAAAGCCGAGTAGTTCAAAGGAGTCCCCCCAAATGCTCAATGTGCTTAAGCTGCTCAAACCCGCACTCTGTGTCTCTCTAATTTCCTTGTCGTTAGGGGCCGGGCCGGGCTCTGCCGGCGCGGCCGAGCCATCCGCAAACACACCGGCCGAGACGGCCGGTCAGGCAAGCGCGGCAAGTCCCAATGTCCAAGAGCTTGCCCGCAAGGTTGAGATTGTCACGCGCACGAAGGGTCTGACGGCCGTCCCTGAGAATGAGCCGCAGCCCATCGACCTCTCGCTTGTGCGGGTGCCTGGCGCGGCAGCGAGCCTCACCGAAGGCGTCACGGCGAATGCCTATTCGCGCTATGTCAAAGTGGACGGCGCGCTTGTTGGCCAGCTCGTGCTGTCCAGCGTTCAGAAGGACGGCAAAGTCGAGGCGCTGAACACAGAAAACTTCGTGGCGCAGTTCACACTGGAGCGCCCGGAGCTTGATGCGGCCTCGCTCATCAATGTGGAAGGCAATGGCGATGAGCTGATTGCCGCCCTTGAGCGCCTGGCGCAAGAAGACGAAGAGGCAGAAGAGCGGGAGACGGCGGAAGCGGCGAATGCCGCAAGCGGCGCGCCCTCCAATGCAGCCGAGAACAAGGATGCGGCCGGGTATCAGAACCCGGCGCCGCTCGATGTCGAGCCCGCCTCCATCCCGAATATCCGGGTGACAAATGAAGGCTGCCAGATCCGGGTGGATCTGACGCAGCAGGTCGCCGTCCAGCAGGCCCGCGTTGAAACCAAAGAAGACGGCCGCGTCACTTACTCGGAGTGTGAAGACGGCAATGACCGCTTCCCGCTCCAGAAGTCCTATGCGGTGTGCGGCGATAAGGTGGACATCGAGGCCCGGCTCGCCCAGGCGCAATATCTTCTCTTCTATACGGATGCAAGCGGCAACCGGCAGGAAGTCAGCGACTGCGCGCCCGATGAAGAGCAGGTCTTCCCGATCACGGAGAAGCGCGGGGCCTGCACGGTCTATCTCGATTACGCCAAAGAGGAAGCCGTCCCGCAGGCAGCGCTCACCTATCTCAATGCGAGCAATACGGAAGTGCAGGTGCGCGGGTGTGAGCCTTCGCTGGAAGCGGCTGCCGTGCCGCTCCTGCGCAGTGTCGAGGGCTGCACGATCCGCCATGATTTTGCGGCCAGCCGCTCGTTCCGGCAGAGCCGCTATACCTATGAGCTGGACGGCGCGCTCTGGCAGGCGGGGCCATGCTCGGATGATGGAACCGAATACGCGCACCGGCAAGTCTATGAGACGACAGGCGGGGCGCTGGTCTGCGAGCCGATCGTCAGCCGCGACCTTGGAACCGTCACGCACCAGTCGCGCGTCCAGATCGATCTTGAAACCGGCTCTGAGTTCATCACCGAATGCAAGCCGGACAGCAGCGCAAATGCCCTCGTTGCAACCGTGGAAGGCTGCACGAACCCGGCAAGCTGGACGCATGATGTCTCGGCCGGGGTCTCCTATGGTCAGGAGCGGTTCTACTATGAGCGCTCAGGCACGCGCACATTTGTGACCGAATGCGTGAACTCCGAGACGGTCTATAACCATCAACAGACCATCTCCGGCTGGCAGAACCATGACGGCCAGCTTTATGCCTACCGGCTCACCACCTTGAGCATCGACACACCGCAGGGGCCTTACACGGTGCTCGCCTCCGAAGTGCTGCCGGGCGCTGAAGAGGAGCCTTACGTCTATGAAGGCCTCACCACAAAGCTCGATGGCACGGGCTGGTATGAGGGCTGCACGGAATATGCAGGCCAGGATTCGGTGAAGCTCTACCGGCGCCCTGATGGAACACCTTACGAGGTCGTGGTCGGTGACGCTGCTCCCGTGAACAAAGGCAATAAGTGCACGGTCTCTGCCGAGAGCCGGACGGTCTATGCCTATACGGAATGGAAAGGTGGCAAGGACGGCTATTTCCTTGGAGCCGGATGCGCCAATCACCCGAACAATTGCCCGTGGCGCTCTTACTGGGTTCATCTTCCGTCTTCGCGGCAGGTGACGGGCCTCAGCTCCTACAATGACTGCATCACGCTCGGCGGCGGGATCAGCATGACCCATTACGACCGCCGCCAAAGCCGCCAGGTAACGCAGTTCCCGGACGGAACGCGCCAGTATGGCAGCTGGGTGAATGACGGTGCGCCTTACGTGCGGGCGGTTAACGCCTGCCCCAGTGTTGGGTAGGAGCCGGTCATGCTGCATCCCAATCCGCTATTCCGGCAAATCTTGGGGCCCCTCTCGGTGCATTACGATGACCCGGCCACGGTCGAAATCCGCATGAGCAGGCCGGGCGAGGTCGTCACAGAGCGCCGGGGCGAGGGCAAGCGCATTGTCGAAGACAAAGGGCTCTCTCTTGCCGTCATCGAATCCATCTCGCGGTCTCTCGGGAACGCGAATGGGCTCGCCTTTGATGCAGATGAGAGTCCGAAGCTCTCCTGCATCCTCCCGGAAAGCCATCGCTTCGAGTGCCTGGTGGGGCCATCGGTGCGCACCGGGCTCTCGCTGGCGATCCGCTGCAAGCACCCCTTTACGCCCGCCTGGGAACAGGCGGGGGTGAGTCCGGCTATCCGGGAATACCTGACGGAGATGATCCGGGCCGAGGCCAACATGATCATTGCCGGGGCAACCAATACCGGCAAGACGACGCTGCTCAATATGCTGCTCGGGGTCATCCATGAAGCGCGCCGCGTCGTTGCAGTTGAGGACACGCCGGAGCTTCATATCGAGCGCTTCTGGGACGGGGTCGGGCTCATCGCTGCCAGAGAGGCCGGAACCGGCGCGGGTCTTCTCGACTGGCGCCAGCTCTATGACCATCTGATGCGGATCACGCCGGATCACATCCTCTTCGGCGAAATCTCAACCCAGAACGCCTTTGCGGCGCTCGCCGCGCTCAACTCGGGCGTTACGGGCTTCATGTGCACCATCCATGCGGAAAGCCCCTGGCAGGCCATCCACCGGAAGTTCGATCAGAACATTGCCTGGTCGGGCGCTGCCATGCCGCGCGTGCCGGAGTTCCTGACTGAGCTGGTTGACGTGGTCGTCCAGATCAAACGTAGCTCGGACGGCTTCCGGCGCATTACCGATATCTGGGAGCCGCGCCGCGATCGCTGGGTGATGAAAGACGGGGAGGAGCTTTCATGCTGATCGCCCGATCGTCTCTTTACCTCAAACGTTGCAATCGGTTGCAGCGCCACACCCCGTTGCAACCAAAACAAGGGCGGCCCCGGTCTGGCGGCTCCGGTCCCCAGCCCGGACCGAGCCATTGCGCGGAGGCATACCCATGCTGACGGCGCGCCTTGCTCTTCTTGCCGTCTTCACTGCGGCACTTGCTGCCATTCTCTTCCAATGGCATCTCGCGGTTGGCTTCGATCCGCTGGATGCGCGCTGGTGGGAATGGGCTTTGAAGAGTGCTGCACACCCGGCCGGTCTCCCGGCCGAGATGGTCTCGGCGGCGATCTGGACGGGCAGCGCGGGCGTTCTCGCCATGCTGGGCGTGGCGGCGCTTGCGGACCGTGTCTCGGCCCGCACGCTCTCAGGGGCGCGGGATGCGGATGAGCTGCACGGCACGGCGCGCTGGGCGACCCGGAAAAACGTCAAAGCCGCAGGCCTCTTCTCGGCAAAAGGCGTCACGGTCGGCGGCTGGAAGGGGCGCTTGAGGACAGAGACGCTCCGCCATGACGGGCCGGAGCATGTCATGGTCTTCGCGCCCACAAGAAGCGGTAAGGGCGTCAGCCTTATCTTGCCGACGCTGCTTACCTGGCCTGAAAGCGTCTTCGTGCTCGACATCAAGGGCGAGAACTTTGCCCTGACGGCCGGATGGCGGGCTTCCCAGGGGCACCGCATCCTGAAGTTCGAGCCGACCAGCCCCGATTCGACGGTGCGCTTTAATCCGCTGGCCGAAGTGCGGCTTGAAGGCGGCCGGGACATTGCCGACTGCCAGAACATCGCCGCCATGATCATCGACCCGGACGGCAAGGGCCTGCGGGATTACTGGCGCCAGGAGGGCTGGACCTGGCTCTCCGTGGTGATCCTGCATGTGATCTACCGGACCCTTAAAGACGAGGGCCGGGATGCCTGCCTCGATGATGTGAACACCTTCGTCTCCGGCGTCATCGATGAGGGGACGGGCGAGGACAACTTCGAGGCGCTGCTCGATGACATGATCGCCTTCGAGCATGGCGTGCCCCATGTCGATAAAGAGGTGAGGCGCGGGGCCTCCCGCATGAAGATCAAGGCGCCGCAGGAACGCTCGGGCGTGCATTCCTCGGCCATCACGCAGCTTGCCCTTTATGCCGATCCCATCATTGCCGGGAACACGGCGGAGAGTGACTTTGCGCTCGCCGATCTCGTGAATGGGGAGAGGCCCGCCGCGCTTTATCTCATCATCCGGCCTTCAGACATCGACCGGCTGCGCCCTCTCATCCGCATCATCATGAACATCCTCCTGCGCAGATTGACCGAGCGCATGGAGTTCGAGGGCGGCAAGTCGATCGACACTTATAAGCACCGGCTCTTGCTGATGCTCGATGAGTTCACCGCGATCGGCAAGCTGGAAATCTTCGAGCGGGCGCTCGCCTTCATGGCGGGCTACGGCCTCAAGGCCTTCGTCGTCGTCCAGGACATTGCCCAGCTGCACCAGGCCTATGGGCGCGACGAATCCGTCATGTCGAACTGTCATGTCCGGATCGCCTTTGCCCCCAACCGCATCGAGACGGCCAAGCTCCTCTCCGACATGACCGGCAAGACGACGGTGGTGCAAAAACAGCGCTCGCGCTCGGGCAAATTAGGTCATTTGGGCTCGGTCTCGGACAGTTTGCGTGAGACCGGCCGCCCGCTTTTGACACCCGATGAATGCATGCGCCTTCGCGGCATCGAAAAGCACGGCCGCAAGATCGTTCCGGGCGAAGCCCTGATCTTCTCGGCAGGCTCCCCGCCGATCCGGGGCCTGCAGCGCCTTTACTTCCAGGACAAGGAGCTGGCGCGCCGGGCCGCGATCCCGGCGCCTCCCGTCCTTCCCCAATCACCCGCGCCCTCTCTGCAACAGGAGACCCCCCATGAGAGAGACTGACGAAAGTTCCGCAATCGGTGAGACGGTCTGGCGCCGTCTTGCCTCGGCCACGATCCCAGGGCTTGCCGCACAAGGCCCCATTGCCGTCGATCCCGACCTTGCCGATGAGATGGGCGCCTTTGAAGAGACGGCGCTCTCTGAAGAAGACGCGCTCGACAGCCTGATGGATGAGATCGCGCTCTCTTCTGAAGCCGAGGGAGGCGCCCATGGCTGAGGCACAACAGAAAGGCCCCACCTGGCGGGAGACCGTTATCGAGGAGCTGGTGCGGCATATCGAGGAGGGCACCGCGCCCTGGCAAAAGCCCTGGGACCCCAATCTCATCCGGGACCGGGCGCATAACCCGGCAAGCGGCACCGCCTATAAAGGCATCAACTCGATCTGGCTCGATCTCCAGCCTTACGCGGACCCGCGCTGGATGACCTACCGGCAGGCCGCCGCTCAGGATGCCCAGGTGCGCAAGGGCGAGAAGGGCACGAAAATCGAGTTCTGGAAATGGGAAGAGAGCCAGCAAAAGCTGAATGAGGCAGGAAGGCCCCTGACGGACAGCGAAGGCAATGCGCTTTATGAGACGGTGCGTCTTGAACGGCCCAAGGTCTTTTATGCGACCGTCTTCAATGCCGAGCAGATCGATGGCCTCACGCCTTACAAGGCGCCGGAACGCACCTTCGAGCCCGTGGAAGAAGCGGAAAAGGTGCTGGCGGGCGGCGGCGTGCCCATCCATCACGACCAGACCGACAGGGCCTTTTATGCCATCAACAGGGACGCCATCCATCTGCCAAGACAGGAGGCCTTCGGGACGGCCTATGAGTATTACGCCACGGCGCTCCATGAGCTGGGGCACGCGACCGGCCATGAGAGCCGCCTCAACCGGGCGTTCGGCGCCTTCGGGTCTGAGACCTATGCCCGTGAAGAGCTGAGGGCGGAGATCGCCTCCTATCTCATCACGACGGAGCTGGGGCTTGGCCACTTCCCGGAGCGCCATGCGGCCTATGTGCGCTCCTGGGCAAACACCATCCGCGAAGACCCGGCCGCGCTCTTCCGCGCGGTGAGGGACGCGGAGAACATCCGCAGCTGGGTGCTTGAACCTGAAAAGCGCCTCAGCCTTGAACTCTCCCACAAGAAACAGGCCGAACAGGCGCTGGCGGCCGAAGAAAGCCCCAGGCGAGAAGCCGGTGAGGCGCCTTCCCTCGGCTCAGAACCCCAAAAGGAGGCGCAATTGGACACGCCAGACGGCGCGGAAAAAGAAGCGCCCAAGCGCATCTATCTTGCCGTCCCTTATGAGGAAAAAGACGCGGCCAAGGAACTCGGCGCCCGCTGGGACCGGGGCCGCAAATCCTGGTATGTGCGCGCGGGGACCGATCTTGGGGCGGTTGCCAAATGGCTCGCGCAAGAGAACGCCCCAAAGCGCGAGGCGCCCTCCGTCTCGCCGCAGGAGGAGTTTGCGGAAGCTCTGGAAGCGAACGGCCTCAAACTCAAAGGCATGCCGCAGATGGACGGCAAATGGCACCGGGTCCCGGTCGAGGGTGACCGCAAGGGACAGCTCTCCGGTTCCTACCGGGGCTTCCTCGACGGGCGTCCGGCCGGTCAGATCATGAACTACAAGACCGGCGAGAAGGCCGTGCAATGGGTGGCGACGGGCTCAAGGCTTGACCCCGAAGAGCTTGCCCGCGTCAAAGCCGACTCCCAGGCACGGCGCGCAAGCCTTGAAGCGGAGATTGCCGAAACCCAAGCCAAGACCGCCAAGCGCGCCTATGCCGTCTATATCAACGCGGCAGAGGCCCCGCAGAACCACCCTTACCTTGAGAAGAAGCAGGTGAAAGCCCACGGCCTGAAACTCGATGAGAACGGCAATCTCCTGGTCCCTATGCGTGATGAGAAGGGCTTCCTCTGGAACCTGCAAGTGATCAAGGAAGACGGCACGAAACGCTTCCTCAAGGGCGGGCGCAAGACCGGCCTCATGCATGTCATTGGGGAAGGAAACGGGCCGCTCCTCATTGCCGAAGGCTATGCGACGGCCGCGAGCCTTGAGAAGGCGACGGGCCGCCAGGTCGCGATCGGCTTCGATGCCGGGAACCTTGGCCCTGTCGCCGAAGCGCTACGGGCCAAGGAGCCGGAACGGACCCTGGTGATCGCGGCCGATGATGACCATGGCAAGGAGCGCAATGCGGGCCTTGCGCGGGCGCAAATCGCGGCCGAGGCGGTGAAAGCGGAACTCATTGTGCCGCCGCTGACGGAGGCCGAGAAGGCCAAGGGTCTGACCGACTTCAATGACATCGCCCGCGAGCGGGGGCCGGAGGCGCTGGAAAAACTTCTGCCCGAGCTTGTGAAGACACGGGGCCAGGAAACCCGGAAAGCCGCGTCCCCTGCCAAAGCGCGACCCGGCGAGGCATTGGGGCTCGGGGTCTGACCACGCAAACCGGCTGGCGGCGCGGGCTCGTGCCGCCAGTCTCTCTCTTCAAAAACGACGCATCCCACTGGCCCGGCCGGGCTGGCAGATATAGACTGAGCAAGCTGATTCAAGCGTATAGGAGCATCTCATGCCGAAGAGCTATTTGAGCGAAGAAGAACGCCGCGAGCTGATGGCAGAAGGTGTCTCTGATAATACGCTATACGCCATCGAGGCCGGGGAGGCCCGCCGAGCGGACGACATGCAAACCGCCTGGGCCTGGCTTGCTCTTGCCGAAATCCCTGCCTTTGCCCTTCTCGCTGCAAAGCGTGTGAACGGGGCGGACTGGATCAGGGCCAGGGGACTGCGTACCGACACGGCGGACGCGGCCTATGGCAAAGACTGGCTTGATCGAGAGATTTGACGAATCTCTCTTCGAAGAAAAAATCTTTACGCAGGAAGTCGGCCGCACCCGTGCAGCGAAGAACCGCACACGGGTACGCGGCGATATTTTGCAGGCGGTGCAGGAGGCCCGGCGATCGGGCCACCTTGAGACCATCCTGACCCTGGAGCGGCACTTCCTGGAGAATGACAAGGCGGAATATGTCAGCAGCCCCGCCATGAAGAGCAGCCTCGATGCGGCCTTAAGTGAGCTTAAGGCGGCTGAGCGGCTCTCCGCGCTCGTCCAGCGGCCGGGAGAGTATAGGGCTGTCGATGAGGCGCATTCGCTGCCGAAGAACCGGCGCGGCGGGGTGCCCTTCGATGAAGCGCGGCAGTTCTTCGCCTCGCATGCAGCGCGCCTCCTCAACCAGGACAAGTCCCGCCTCGATACGCAAGAGAAACAGATCATCGAGGCGCGCAAGCAGAACATGCGCGCGGGCGCCAAACTCTATGAAGCCCGCCAGCGCCAGGCGCTGGGGCTTCAGGCGAAGACCGGCAAAGAGCGCGGCCGGGGTAGCGGCATGGAGCTCTGAGCCATGGCCACGACCCGCAAATGCATCAAGACCTATTTTACGGCCGAGGAGGCAGCCCATCTCGATGAGGTAGCGGCGCGTCTTCGCCTTAACCGCTCCGACTTCCTGCGCCGTCTGACCATGGCTTACCGTGTGCCCGATCCCACGGAGTTCGTGGCCTGGCAGGGCATAAGGGACCTTATGAAGGTGAATGCGGACCTCGCCCGGCTGGGTAATCTCTTCAAGCTCGCGCTCGATGAGGAGCCGCCGGAAAGCCTGACCCAAAAACTCGACGAAATCGCGGGTGAGATCGCAGAGACCCAGCAGCACCTCAAAGCGGCCGCGATCGATGTGCGGGTGCTCGTCCAGGGGAAGCGGCGATGATCGCGCGCCGTCTCCCAAAAGACAGCCAGATTGCCGACAACTTCACGGCGCTCGGCAAATATATTGCGGCCGCCAAAGACAAGGGCGAGAAGCTGGACCGGCTCTGGATCGCGGGCTGTGATGCAGGAGAAGAGCTGGGCGATCTTGATGTGGCGCTTGCCGAGATCGAGGCGGTCAGGAAACAGAAACCGGAAAACAAGAACAAGACCTATCATCTGCTCGTGTCGTTCCGCCCAGAAGACCAGGAAAAGCTCTCAAGCGAAAGGCTTAAAGATATTGAGGCCGAGTTTGCGGGGGCGCTGGGGCTCCAAGACCATCAGCGCGTCGCGGGTACGCATATCAATACCGACAACTTCCATATGCACGTGGCCTATAACCTGGTGAACCCGAACACCCTCAAGATGGCCTATCCGCGCCATGACTTCCGGGCGCTTGCGAAGACCGCCCGCACCCTTGAGCAGAAATACGGCCTTGCGATCGATCCGGGTATGACAGACGGCAAGGAACGCGGCCGGGAAGGTCTCTCACCGCAAGCTCAGGATTATGAGCGCCATACCTGGCAACAGTCCTTCCAGAGTTACATGCTGGAGAACAAGCCGGAGATATTGAAGGGCATTGAGAAGGCGAAAGACTGGCAAGGTCTCCATGAGGGGCTCGCTCACCATGGGGTCGCTATTGCCAAGCGAGCGAACGGTCTGGTCTTTGTGGAGGCGCGGGAAGGCAAGCAGGCCATGAAAGCCAGCGCCTTCGATCGCTCGACCTCGAAACCGGCGCTGGAGAAGCGGCTCGGACCGTTCCAGCCTATGGAGAAGGCAAGAGAACCCAGGGCCGCGCACTCAATGCCGGCGCGGCGCTATAAGGCGCGGCCGATGCTCAAAGGGCATCCCGCCATGAGGCCGCTGTGGCGCCGCTACCTGACAACGCGGCGCGCCGTTCCGAAGCGGCCGGGGCTCATCGGCAGAGCGATCGGAAACTGGAAGCAGTTTTTGCTGGCGGAGACCTATAACGATCCCATGGCGATCGTGCTCATTCTGGCGCATCGGGAAATGCTGAATCTGCTGTTGGGTGGGTCGCCGCGCAAAACCGCCGATAAATCTATTCCGCGAGCGGTCTCGGGGCCGATTGAACGTTTGGGAAGAATGCCGGCCAGACAAGAACTCCAAACCAAGGAAGATGGGTTAGCTTCGCGGGCTTCCAAGGAATGGAAAGCCGATCTTGTTGACGGAAAAGGAACCGTAATCAAGTTGCAACGCGACGAGCAGAATATTGTGGTCGGCTTACTGGTGAAATCCAAAAACGGTCGTTACTTGGCAGTAAAAGCGTCTAGTTCTATCCAGAGGAAAAAAGGCTACAAACTAGAGCCTTGATCGGAACATGAAGTATACCAAACAAGACGACCTACGCCCCGCCGTGCCACTCTACGTTTCATTGATATAAGCGGACCGGTATTCGAGAACTACCTCAACTGGAAATGCTAGAATGATTTCTTTTCGCCAGAGCGGTCATGGCCAACGTGACGCGCCAATGACTGGAATTCAGCTGGTATGTGTTTCGTAGAAATCTCGCTGCGTATCGTAAAACTGATTAAAGAGAGATTCTGAGCACTTTGTCTGATTGCTCCATAACTCTGCAACCTCAAAAGGAATAAGCTCCTTAACGCCGTGCATATGTCTGAGAGCACCAACGGAGAGTACCCCGAGGCTACCCTGATCTGACATGATCCTTGCGGCGTGAGATGCCTCCAGTATCGGCAGCTCGTCATTGTTGCGCAGCGCGCGATCAAGGATGAGGCCAAGTGCAGCGTCGTCAGCATGTATCAGGTGGCTTTGCTGACCATACATGTGAAGTAGAACATCAGCATTGGGAACCTTCATCTCGTTATTCTTAGGGTCCGAAAGTGAGTTGATGATTTCCGTGAATGACCATTTCTGTTCAATGTCCCTGCGTGTGCGCTTATTTGTGGAAGATGCCGGAAAAATGGCTTCATTAACGAGCCCGTCAAAGATGGCGGCGCTGCCTTCTCTTCCGCGCTGCTTGCTCAGATTTCGAGCGGGAACGATGCGGTGTTTTCGTTTGTGGTCGTGCGTCGCCGCATAGAGCCCCCAAAACTCCTGAATTAGCGCGGTACGCTCTGACTTGCCTTCAAAGCAGATGAACCAGATTTTTGCTGACGCTTCATAGCATGACCGCAGAATTATCTCGGCGTCCCACGGAAAGCCGGAGGAAACAAGGTACGAGACCGCCTGGCTTCTTTCGGACATATAATGGAAGAGCTGCTTCAGCGTTTGTAGCACCTCCTTATCTTGACCGCTGTTTCGAAAGGTTCGGTCGACCTCATCCCGCACCGTACTCAGGAGCAGCATTGTCGCATCCTGAAGCTCGTTGAGCTCTTTTGCAAAGGGGTGGGTCGAGACGCCGGTTGTCATCTAAGCTGCTTCACTAACCTCTTTGACCCGATCACAGCATTCCGCAACGAATTCATCCGCTTCAGCTTCGCTGAGTGCTTCAAACACGATGCCGCCGCCGTACCTATTGACAATTTTCATGAAGGAACGGAATTTGTTTTCGGTAGCGGTAATTTCCGCTCTGGCATCAATTGCCCTCAGAATAGCGCCCCCAATCTGTCCTCTGCTGCTCATCCAGATCCTCTCAACGAAGTTCGATCTGATGTCGGCTGTTCGTAGCATCAGGCCAAGCGCTTTCTCGACATCATCCGGCATACAGCTCTTAGCGATATGATAGTTCCACCACAACCGCGACACTGCATGATCATCCCTGATAGCTGTCTGAGTCGGAGCAAAGAAATGACTCTGAATTGAAGCTATCAAGGCTTCGTCGCTATCTGTTTCAGACAACCACCTGGCTTTAGAATATTCGAAGCAATCAATATGGGAAATCCTGACCCAGACGAGTTCCTCATTTGCCAAAGAGGGTGTTAGCTCTGCCAGAGCCTCTCCAACGATCAGAGAATTCTTTCGGTCGATATCCACGATGTTCTGCTGCCGTGTAAGATCAAGTGTGGAAAGAAGCTCTTTGTCGTAGTCTATCTTTAGACCGATGTCCCAAGATGGTTCGTCTTCGAGGTGGTGAAACCCCGCCCTCCGGTAAAGCTCTAGGTTTGAATGGATATTTGTTCGCAGATCAGTGAGTGCCGCCTCGGAAATATATTTGATCTCTGCACTCATGATGCTGCCTCCATTGCCTTTGTCGTTTGTTTCAAGGGAGCTTTCAGCAGCATCTGCGCCACTCTAAGTGGAGAGACCGACGGGTCTTCCGGCTGAATTCCGAGGTCATCACACTTAGCGGAAAAGACCTGGAACCAGCGCCGAGCTTCAAAGCTTTTGTCCTCTTGCTGCATTCTGGAGACAATGTCGGCAATCACCGGCATGTAGACGGCACTGAGCATCACAGAACGAGTAGCAGGCAGGTTGCGCATGCTGTCGAGTGCGGTGTGTGTCGCGGACTCAGCGAGAATGGTGATCTTATCGTCATCGGTGTCCACTTCAATCATTCCCGGCTCAACATTATCATCAATGGCAAGCTTGAAAATGGTCTCGAACGGCTTGAACTTCCTGGGATCGATTGAGAACCGGAACTCCGGCCCCATGGCGATGATAGAGCCCTTCCCTATACTGATCTTCTCGCCGAATTCTGCGTCGATCAGGGGACTGGAAAAGTCGTCAAGGCTCTTGAGCGTCCAGACAATCGGGCGGATCGTCACCAGCCCGTGAAGCTGTGACAGATCAAAAAACTTTTCCGACTTTCCAGGAGGTGCCTCTTGAAGATGATTAAAGTAGGTCCGTCTGCTCACCAGAAAATAACCCGATGCGGCTTTCTGAGAGGAGATGAGGGATGAAAGATCGTCGTTTCCAATAGTGATTTCGGAAATTATCTTCAGCTGATTGTCCTCAGTCTGCTGCTGCAGAAACTCAGCACTCATCTCACCAGCAGAATAGTCAGAGGAGAATTCGCTCAGGACAGGATGCGGATAGCGCATACGCTCGTTGATCTTCATGACGTGGCATCCTCTTCATCTTCAGCAACCTCATAAGCAGAAATCTCAATCGGGCCACCATATGAAACGTCGAACTCTATATCGACAATCTGACGCTTCCCGGCTTCGCAATTTATCTCAAGAGTATCTTTGTTAACGCTCCCGATGGAGGCGCTGATGATCGTGAGGCGCTCCTCCGCATTCAGACCGCTTGCTTCGGTAGAGATAATGATGTCTGAACTCACAGGCGACGTGAAGATCAGTCGCCGCTTTTTCAGTTCGCCCCTGTCAGGAATAAGAGCACGCTCCGCGATCAGCTCAATGGGGCGCATCTCCTTTCGCGGTCTCGGCCTAGGCCCAGGTCCCGGCACCGGCCCTGGTTCCGGACTCGGCTCCGGACCGGGGCTTGGCCCCGGGCCGGGAGGATCATCCGGGGAGCCGAATTGCCGGGCAGCAGGCGGGGTGCGTTTCGGGGTGCTGCGCTTCATCTTGGTTGGCACTTTTGCACGCGGATCAGTTTCAGTTCCGGCATCGTCCTCGGTGCGGAAGCCTTCGGTCACGAAGAACTCGTTCATCTCGTCAAGATCGACACTGTCGACAGGTTGAGAACGTGCAACTTCTCTGATCCTGTTGCGAATCTCCTTTGCAAGCCGAGAAAATGCCCGCTCCCCCTGTGCCCGAAGGGCCGGGTCTGTAATGCGTTCCGCTGACAGCGTATCGTGACGGGGGTTTTCGAGACGCTTGAACCATTCTCCTTCTGCGACACCTTCCGGTTCAATGATGACGGCAAACTCTTTGTGGAGCGGAAAGCGTTTAAAGGGTTCGTTGAAGTAGGTGAGATTGTCCGTGATATACATGCCGTTTCGAATAATCCCTACCGTGTAGCGAAGCCCGTCCCGCAGAAGCGTGTGCATCCTGACACTGCCAAGCTCAGGAACCTCGATGATCTCAGTGATGGTCTGCGAGTCAATAAGGCATTCATGAAGTGTGCGCGCGGCATCAAATGTATGTCGGGCATTCAGCTGATCGACGGCTTCATTGACCTCTGGGCTCCTAAAGAGAGACTGAATGGTGTTCCGGTTGATCAGGATAGAACCATTATCCAGTTCGAACTCCATCTCGCGGCGTTCAATTGCGCTGAAGAAGTTGATGAGGATTGCAGCAGTCATTTCATAGCGCCAGTCTGTCCGGGTCTCCCTCAAACAAACTGAGAAAAGAGATGTACCTTGCTCCTTTCTGCGTAGCCACTGCGGTATGTCTTCCTGAGTATCAACGGGCATGTATCCTTCGGGCTTACCCCAGTAACCCTTGCGTCGTCGTTGGGTTCCGGCGCTGTCCGCATGAGAAATGAACTGTGTTTTCCCCATACAAAGTGAATGCATTTGACCTTCCGCCTCATACATCGTTGAGACAAAAACGGTCTGAATGTCGGAGAGCGCAAAGGTTGCATTCTTGCCGATGCCGAAAGATCCGCCGGAACTGACGTCCTCCTTCACGCTCATTCCATCGGTTTTTGCCAGCGTGTGGAACGGCCTGCCTTCAACACAAGGCCCGCGAACACCCTTTGTGTTGAAATCTGCTATCCGAAGGATCTTCAGTTCATCGCCATTTAGCGCGCTGACCGCGTTGCGGAAAAAACCGGTTTCTTTCTCTCGCGCAGCGGCCTCCGACTTCTTCAGGCAGAGCTCTGCTGCGTCTCGGTATTCTTCGATTGACGGGAATGCATCGGCAGGAAGGGAGATGACGTCAAACTTGAGCACAACCGGCTTGGTCGCGTCATCACGTGCGTCACGACTATTCTGCCCGGTCTCGCGTGCAACAGCTGCAAAAGGATTTTCGCGGAATGTTTCAATTCCCGCATCACTGAGTCCCTCGGCTTCACCACCGTTGTTCGGCAGGAATGCCAGTCCGAACTTGCTCATGCCCCCCCCCTATTTTCGGCTCAACCGGAATGAATCCTCACCTGTCTTCCCGTTTCCAGTGAATCTGCTTTTGGCCGCATCCAGCTCTTTCTGAAGCGCCCTGAAAATCTCTTTTGCATCATCGTCATCGTACTCATAGGACGCTTTGTTCGCCAGATTCCCGATCAGGCGGATGTCCTTTATGGCGCGGTTGACCCTTGCTTCGGCCAGGTCGATGAATTTTTTCCTTTTGTCGCGCATAGCAGCCTTCCTTGCGCGTTACAGATGACAACACATGTCACGCATGTCGTTCGATCATTAAACATATATCATGGATATGTATGAGATATATACACAAAATGTATAGCACTAGGATCCCTCAAGAATCTGATTCACTATACGGCTTATGGCTTTCTGTGGGTCTGTGTTCAGCTCACATTCCCATACGGTCAGCACCAGCCAGCCGAGTGCTTCCAGCTCGGCCCGCTTGCGAGCATCCCGCTCTACCGTCTTGCGAAATTTTTCGGTCCAGAACCCTACGCGGGTCTTCGGCATCGTCGCATTCGAACATCCTTCGTGGCGATGCCAGAAGCACCCGTGTACGAAGATGACGGTGCGGTATCTGGGGAGAGCGATGTCCGGCTTACCAGGTAGGCCGGAGACATGCAGCCGGAAGCGAAAACCTTTTCGGTGGAGAAGGCTACGAAGAAGAACTTCGGGTTTTGTGTCTTTGCCCCGTATTCGGGACATGTTCCAGCTGCGGCGTTCTTTCGAAATCCGATCCGTCACGCATCCCCGTCTTTCATCTGATCAAGAACGTCCGCGATGATTGCCGCGATCTGCCGTGCAAGGTAAGGCGGCACGGCATTGCCGACTTGATGATACTGAGAGGTGCGCGGACCTTCGAAATGATAGTTATCCGGGAAGGTCTGAAGGCGGGCCGCCTCTCTCACCGTCAGGCTGCGACATTGTCTCGGATCGTAGTGGATGAAGTAATGACCGTCTTTCGAGATATGTGATGTGACGGTTGTAGAAGGTTGATCGGGAAGCTGAACGCGGAAACGGTCAGAGAACATTTTTCCAGCCCTGCCATCCTCCACATTTGCATGATCTGGAAGCAGGCTTTGCGGGAAGTCCGCAAGCTTCGGACTCTTTCCAGTAACAGATGCAAACGATGCTGCAAATGAGTAACGGCGCAGGTCGGATGGCATGTGTGAACGGGACTCGTGGCCGTCCAGTACCGGAAGCTCAGGGTCATAAATGCTGTCCAGCGCATCATGAGAAAGGCGCGGGCGTGCCGGATATCTGGAGGAAGACTTTTCCAACCCCATGAGTGGCTGAGCCATACCAATCCGCATCAGCTCCATCAGATCGCCGGCATACTCGTGACCGTTCAGTTCCTTGCGAACGGCAGCGGGATCAAGCCCGGCGATTTCTTTACGCCACCTTTCATAGCAGTCCCCGCCCTTTGAGATACCGCTTCGGATTTTCGGCAGATTACCAATGGTTTGTTTCAGCGTCGGAGGTTTGTGCGGCTTCAGTCTTCCGGGACGGATGTTGATATCTTTGCGAACACCGACAATGAACATCCGGTGTCGTGCCTGCGGAACGCCGTACTCTTCGGCGCGCACCAGAAACATGCGGGGATCAACTTCAATACCCGGAAGCTCTTCTTCCGAAAGCGAATACAGTCTGTACCCAAGGCCGTTGGAAGAAATGCCAAGAGCATCCTTTGGAGAGGCAAGGTCGGCTGTGATCCGGTTGATGACCAGTTCGCCTTTCACGCGAGCCGAAAGCAGCCCCTTGACGTTCTCCATGACAAAAACGGGAGGGGCATGATCGATGATGATCCGGAGATACTCTTTATACAGGAAGTGTCGCGCATCTTGTTCAAATTTCGGGTCACCCATCATTCTGGACCTGCCAACGAGCGAGTAGGCCTGACAAGGTGGACCACCGACAAGCGCCCACTTCTTCTGGTTCTTGAGTCTATCGGTGATCAGTTTGCGAACGCGCTCATGATTGTCGGCTCCTAGCGAAATTCTGATTGCCGAGCGTTCTGCGTGCGCCTTCTGGTCCGGATGCAGCTCGTACAGCTCATCAAGAGTTATGCTGCTTCGGAGATACCGATAGTAATCCTCAGGAAGCGCACCACCCTCGAAGCTTTTCAGGAAGTGCCGCAAGAAGAGCGTCCGGTGAGCGAACTCGTCCTGCTCAATTGAAATCGCACTCCTGAAGCAAGCGTCCTTTTTTCCGCGCATCAAGGACGAAAAACCCTCCCCAAGGCCTCCTGGCCCCGCGAAGACATCAATCAGCGGATAGGCAGTCTTTTCGGTCATTTCGGCCCCCTATCCTCAGTAAGGGTGGCGGATATGCCGATTGTCAGGCGCTCGTAATCTTCGACACTGAGCACCACGACGACAGGCCTACCATGCTTTTCCACGGCGACCGGCTCTTGGCGCGCGATATCGATCAGATAGCCAAAGCGGTTCTTGGCATCACGAGCGGATAGCGTTTTCATGCAGCTCAATCCATAATAGCTATTATGGCTATTATGGCCAGTGCAGTGTCGGACGCAATCGGAATGCTCAGTAATTTGCTTGACTCAATATCGGTAGAGAAACCCACCTCCGAGGCTGACAGACCGCGTGTGGGGTTCGAACCGCTATCTCCATACACGCCACTGCCACAAATGCTCGCTAAGCCAATCAAAGTGATTACTCGGTCGTAAGAACGAATGACTAGTTTTGGCGCGAAGCTGACACATCATAGCTGCAGATAAGAAAACGGAAATAAGATCAGTAGTTACGTGAAGTCGAAAAAATCAGCGTAGATAAGGCCATTGTCGGTTCGAGACCGCGCATCCGTCATAATGACTTCCGTTCGCGACAGCGCACGGAGCCGGGTGAGGAGATTCAACAGATCATAAGAATGTATTAGATTCCCTTCTTTGTCTGGGTGCAATACGACTGCTCTTACTCGCTCCGGATCGAAGCGCCGGATAAACTCCTCAATGGTTCTCACCGCGTCAGGCATGTTGTTAGCTGCGTTCGGCTGAATCGCGCCCGAAAAATTCCATCGCTTTGCGCCATGCGCATTTTGCTGCATCTCGCTATCGCACTTGTCCAGGAATTCTTCCGGCGTTTCATTTTTCTCATGCGGCGACGTTAAGCGAAGGTATAGCCAGCGTTCAACACTCAAGGGATATGCATTGGTGAGGTTGGGGCTCACGGGAATATTCCCTTGCTCACCTAAACGCAAATCACGAAACATGCTACGAAGTTGAACACTCTTTCCTGTGTTTTGGTCGCCAATAATGAATAAGGCTCGCTCAATGTGAACTCGTCTGCCGTTAGGCATTGCCTCCCCCGTGACGTCTATTGTGGCGAACAACATTCTCACAGAACTCAAATTGCTCTTGCGAGATGAAGCCTGCCAAAAACCCTTTGAGAAAACGGCTAGTTAACCTGCCACATTATGAACCTGTTCAATTCTTACAGCCGTTCTTTGCGCACGTGATGCGTTCAGATGTGTTCACCCAGTGACTGGGGTTAGCATTTGTATTGAAGCCGCATCCTGTGGTTCCACCTTTTGATCCCTGGTGCACTTCTCCGGTAGGAGTGTGTTTCACTGCCATTTTTGAGCATCCTTTGGTTGAGCTTTGAGATATCGTGCAGATTATGAATCAATTACTAGGACACACGATAAACTACATAATGCATTATTAATCATCAGTACTCGGATATCAATGGCTCAGATCTCGCCGGCTCATTGAAGCAGAGAGAGGTGTGACAAACGGTGTATTTGATCCTCTGTCGACCGCCCTTCGACCATGTCGCGGCATCCAATTCGACGGCACCGGTGTGAACGTCGCCGGGCTCAAACAAAGCCCCCTCCCCTCTTGCGAGAGGAGGGTATGAAGTCAGTGAGGGTCGGGGGGGATAAGTTTCTCTTTGGGCGTAATCAGCCGCTGCTTAAACGCCATGTCGGCCAGATAGTAGAGCAAGCCAACACGCAGCCTTTCCGCCATATCGGGGGCACAGTCGTAATAGACCGTGCGCTTTTCCAGTTTCTCGCCTTCGGGGACGATCATCTGAACCTGCATTTCCGCGCCGTCAAAGGTCAGCGAAAAAACCGGCTCCGGGTCTTCTGGTGGTGAAGGTCCTTTCTTCGTGCTTCCCATGGCCTCCTCCTTCTGCCGTTAAGCTGCCAGGCACCGGGACGCGGCTCCTGGCTCAGATACGCGGTAAAGAACGGGGGATGTGATGCCGAACTTCCTTCGGGGCAGATCGAGCGCCTTGCCATCCACCTTCGTTGAGATGCAGACATAGGTTGCCTTGCCATCGGAGAACGGCCGGCTGGTCAGCTCAATGTCCCAGCCCACCTCCAAAAGGACCGGCAAGAGCGTAATATCGATGGTCTCGATAAGCCGCGCTGCGCCCTTCCAGAGCAGGTATTCGAACTTCGCGCAGAGGCCGAGCCCCCAGAGATTGCTTTGACGTGCTTCCTTGGCGACAAAGCCGCGCGTCGCCTCGATTGCCCCTTCCGGCGCTAGCGGCTTGTAGAGATGCTCGGCAAATAGGTCGTCCGTCATGTTCGGGCCGGTAAGGGGCAGATAGCGCATGCCACCATGCACCCGGTCCTCCTCGTTCAGCGCCAGCACATATTCGGTCTGAGGCAGATCGTACTGATCGATTTCAAGCCCGCCCGTCGCCTTCAAGTCCCACTTGCGCTCATCGATGAAGACGGATTTGCGCACGCGGTGCATGTCTTCCAGCTGCGCGCCGTAAAGGTGCCGGTTATCGGGATCGATGACATAGAACATGATGGAACCTCCTTGCCTGTCTGGGCATAAGGAGGCTCCAGAATGTTCAAACCGGCTATCCCCTGAACAGGGGATGGCGGCTCAAGGCAAGATTATCTAGAGCCCGATGAGACCGCGCCGGATACCCTCAACCACAGCTTGCACACGCGTGGTGACGCCGAACTTGCTCATGATCTTGTCGGCATGAGTCTTCACGGTGTTCTCGCTGATGCTGAGTATCTCGCCAACTTCCCAGTTGCTCTTTCCGGCCGCGATCCAGTTGAGGCATTCCCGCTCGCGCCCGGTCAGATCATTGCCCCAATAACTCGCCTCGTCCGAGGCGTCGCGCATCTCGCGCAGGCGGTGATGGAAATAGATGCCGATAAGCTGGAGATCGAGGCGCCCCTGCGGTGTCAGCTCGGCGTCGGCTCCGCCGAAAGAGACATAACCGGTATAGCTGTTGAGCCCCTGGAGGGGCACGACGTACCCCTTCTTCAAACCAAGGTCCTGCGCCTGCGCGAAGATCGCGGCGGCTTCAGGTTCCGGCATTTCGAGATCGGACCATTCAAAAGGCAGCTCGGTCTCTGTGACGCGTTTCAGCACCGGGTCGTGTTCATAAAGGGCGTTCTGCAGGTAATGGCTGGTCCATTCCGGCGGGAAGCCTGGATAAAGAACCTGCTCGGGCTTGGGGTAGCGCAGCGCCCCGCCGCTTGCCGAAATGTATTGGAAGCCGAGCTTCCGCGCCTCCAGGAGCGCGCATTCGGCAAGTTCCTCCGGGCTTTCAATCGCCCGGCAGTTGGTGACAAAATCCTTCGTGTTGAGTTCGGAAATATGCATGACCACCCCCATTCCCGCTTTTGGTGAAATCATGATATTGGAAGGGGTAATGAACGCAATTAGGCGCGCGATCACTTTTTGCGCGCAGATGACGTTTCAACCGGAGAGTGCGCATGTGCGGGCGCTTCGCTCTTTATGAGCCGGAATGGCGAATGGTGTGGGAGCGGCTGAACTTCGGCCGGGCCAAACCGCTTAAAAGCACAAAGCCAGACCTAGGAGCCCCCCGCCCAACCTCAGACACAGAGCACAACAGCATCAGAAAACAGCCCCAAACCTACCCTCTTGCATGAAAAAAGTTGCAGAGGGGCACGAAAACGATGGCGATGTACCAGCCGTAGAGATAAGCGCCGATCAGTCCCAAAACAAATCCCTGCACCGTCAGCCATTCAAACCCGGGCAAAAGCGGTGCCCAAGCCTCGTACATCCGCATCGGTCCCGGCGCGATGAGACCGAACGCGACACACAGAAGATAGCTGATGAGGAGAAACAGGGACAAACTGTGGCCGACCGGGACAACTCGAAAACGCTTTTGCATTTCTGAAGTTTCTGACATGGCAACCTCCGGCTTGTTCCACCTCTAAGGTCCAGGGATGCGTTTAGCGCTCGCGTATCATAAAGCCGAAACACGGCTCATCCGCGCGCCGCTCTTCACATCACTACCCTATCGGTGATGCTTTTCTTGCTCTTTCAGAGTGAACCTGCAAATCCTCATTGTCCAGAACCTATCCCTAGACGGATTAAATCGGGGAATGATGGGCATTCGCAAAACCACTTGATATACAACAAACTTCCCCGCCTCTTGTTGAAATGAACCTCAAATCATGCATGAGTGAACGCTGGGGCAATTTCAAAAAAGCCGACAAGCAGAGCCGGAAAAATGAAAGAGGAAGACCGCTCTCCAAGATACAAAAAGGACAGTCTGACGCTCGCCGGGGCCGTCATGCTTGGAACGGGTGTGATGATTGGCGCGGGCATTTTCGCCCTGACCGGCCAAATGGCCGAACTTTCCGGGCCGCTCTTTCCCATTGCGTTTCTTTCCGCGGCCGTTGTCGTTCTTTTCAGTGCTTATTCTTACGTCAAGATGTCCGCCGCGTATCCATCGGCGGGCGGCATTGCGATGTATTTGCACAAAGCTTATGGCAGCACCCTGCCCACTGCCTTCAATGCGCTTCTCATGTATTTTTCCATGGTCATTGCGCAAAGCTTTTTGGCGCGCACGTTCGGCGCCTACACGCTGCAGCTTTTCGATGTGCCGGATAACAGCAACTGGGTGCCGGCGCTGGGTGTCGCGCTTCTGGTTGCGGCCTTCCTGATAAACCTGTCGAAAAACCAGATCATCGAATTCGTTGCCTCGTTCATCGGCGTGCTCAAACTCGTCGGTATCGTTCTGTTCGGTGCAGTGGGCATATGGCTGGCGGACGATATCGCAGCGGATTTCACGCAGTCCAGCCCCCGGGCCTCATGGGACGGTTTTCTAGCAGCCACCGCACTTGGCATCCTTGCGTTTAAAGGATTTACGACCATCACGAATAGCGGCTCGGAACTGACCGAACCGCACAAGAATGTGGGACGGGCAATCTTGATTTCCATTGCCCTGTGCGTCGTGATTTATGCGCTGGTCGGCTTTGCGGTCGCCAGCAACCTGCCGATCGATCAAATCATAGAAACGAAGAACTATTCCCTTGCTGCCGCCGCGCGCCCGGCACTTGGCGATCTGGGCCTGTGGTTCACCGTCATTCTGGCCATGGCGGCGACAGCGGGCGGCATTATCGCCAGCATCTTTGCCGTGTCGCGCATGCTTGCAATGCTCACCCAAATGCGTCTGGTGGCTCACAGCCATTTCGGCATGCCCGGCAGCATCCAAAAACACACGCTCGTTTATACGGTCGTTTTAGGCATCGTTCTGACCGTTTTCTTCGATCTCACCCGGATTGCCGCGCTCGGGATCATCTTCTACCTGATCATGGATATCGCGGTGCATTGGGGCATCCTGAGATATCTGCGCAAGGAAATCGGCGCGAATGCCGCGATCCTCATATCCGCCATCCTTCTCGACCTGGCCGTTCTCGGTGGTTTTATTCGGGTGAAAATGGAGACGGACATGACCGTTCTCGTCGTCGCCCTGGGGGCGATGGCGGCGATCGTTATTTCGGAAATGATCTTTTTAAAACGCCGGAAGGCTACGGGTTCTTGATAGCCGGGCCCGGCACGGACCGGGAGCTTCGGCTCGATGAAGAAGGAGAGTTTGTGATGATGCAAGGAAACATGGCGGGTGCGCATCTGATCTGGATGCTCATCTTGGCGCTCATCGTTGTCATCCCCTTCTGGCGCATCTGCCAGAAGGCAGGTTACCCGGGCATATTGGGCATCTTATCCATCGTGCCCGTCGCAAATATTGCCCTGATCTATTTTCTGGCCTTCGCCAAATGGCCCTCGCAAAATAGTGCGGAGGATACCGGCGCGCCCTCATAAATTCAGGCGCCGGGAAAGCGGCCGGCAGGGAGCGTTACTCAGCCTGCTTCGGCGGGCAGGGCCGGTCGCCATAAGAGCAGAAAACGCAACAATCGCCGGCCAAAGGGCGCAGAAGCGTGCCGCAGGATTTGCATTCGTAGAAATACTGGCATGTGTCGGTCGGCATTTGCTCCACGGTTTTGTAACTACATGCCGGACAGGTAATTAAGGATTCGGTAGCCATGAGTCGGTCCTTGCACGATATGGTGATATCGCAAGCCTATCGCCGTTATGCCGACGGCAGCTCTTCACAAGATGCGGAGCATATCGCCGCATGGCCGGTTTTCTCTGGACCGGGAAGGCGGACTGGCTAGGATGGATCCATGGTCCGATGGCTCATATATCCGCTTGTCGCTTTGGCGCTCATACTCGCGCCCGGCGCCTTTTTGCCTGCGGATATGAATATGGCCGCTGCCGCTACCCTGGCGGATGCAGGCGCCATGCCCGAAGAAACCGCCACAGAGCAAGATAATGCGGCCCCAGCGGCGGCGATGTCCGGTAAAATGGACGAATGCGGCACATGCGGTCCCTGCATGGATGACCGCTCCTGCGATGCCCAGGATAACATGGCAACATGCGACAAGACCTGCCGCACAGCTTGCAGCTCCGGCTCTCTTCCCAATCTGACCGCGCCGGACTGCGCTATCAGCGCTCATCTCCAGAGCGATAGATTCCCCATTCCGGAGGCCAAGACTGCGTTACATCTAGTCCCCTCCAGCGATCCTCCGCCTCCCCGTCTCTAACAGATCATCTGCGTAACGCTGCAGCGCTGCGCCACACCTTCCGGTCACAAGGCCGGAAGAGCGTCATGATCTGTTTGAGGAGACGATATTCTCATGAAACTCCTTTTCCGGTTCGCACAAACCTTCGTGGTTTGCGCGGGCACCCTTGCCTGGACAACACCGCTCCTCGCCGGGGAAGCCGCCCTTGGCTTCGATGAAGCCGCCCGTCTTGCCGCGACAGCGCAGGACCCTGCCCTTGAACGGTTCGATGCGCGCGCGGCAAGCCTGGAGGAGCGCGCGGTTGCCGATTCCGCACTACCCGATCCAACCGTACGGGCAGGCCTTGCAAACTTTCCCACCGACACGCTTCGCGACGTTCAAGAACCCATGACGCAATACCAAGTCGGGCTGCGTCAGGAATTTTTACCCGGCGACACACTCACCTTGCGGGGCCGTAAGCGGCAGGCAGAAGCAAAAATCGAGCGGCAAAAGAAAAATCTATTGGTGCGCCGGATCGTCTTCGATGTGCGTCAAGCCTGGTTGGACCTTTATCATGCGGAAAAAGCCCGCCAGATCGTGAAAGCCAATCTCGGCGCGCTGCAGAACCTCGCCGGCGCACAGACCGGCGCATTTGCGAGCGGCGCTTCGAGCAGCCAGGACGTCTTCAGGGCCGATCTTGAAATTTCCCTGATGCAGGACCGCCTTGCCGCCCTTTCCCAGCGCAAGGAAAATGCGGCGGCGGAGCTGGCCAGATATATCGGTGCACAGTCCCGCCGGCCGCCGGCAGCAAATCTTCCGGAGCTGAATGAGCCGCGCTCACCTGATGAACTGAAACAGGCACTTGCCGCCCATCCGGCCATAGATGTCGAACGGGCAGCCGAGCTGCGCGAGGATGTCCGCGTCGATCTTGCAAAAGAAGCTTACAAACCTTCCTGGAGTGTCGATGCAGGATATGGCTACCGGGCCGGCGGGCGCGCGGATTTCGCCAGTGTCGGACTTACATTCTCCATTCCCCTCTTCACGCATGGGCGCCAGGACCGCAGCCTGTCCGCCGCCATGAAGGAGCGGCAAGCAGCCCGGCTGAACCGGCGCTCGCTCCTGAAGGATCTTGAACGGGAACTCACCGCCACCCTGGCCGACTGGCAGGAACTTGCCCGCCGCCTGCAACTTTACGAACGAGCCGTCACCCAAAGGGCCCGTGAAGCGGCAACGGCCTCGCTCGGCGCTTATGCCGATGGCCGCAGCGACTTCCCGGAGATCATCCGCGACCGGCTGGCCGTCCTCGATGCGGAACTGACCTATCTGGATTTGCAGATCGACCGGGCGAAAACCTGGGCCAAGCTCTCATATCTCGCGGGAGACCCCTCATGAACAAGACCTTTATCGCGATCTGCGCGGGAATTGCCGCCATCTCCCTGGCGGCAGGTTACGGCGCAGGAATACTGACAGGCGGGGGTACCGGTTCGCCAACCGGTTCCGCCGGAATGCAAAGCGAAGATGAAATTCTCTACTGGGTCGCGCCGATGGACCCGAACTTCCGGCGCGACAAACCCGGTAAATCGCCCATGGGAATGGACCTGATCCCCGTCTATGCCGATGGCAACAAAAGCATGTCGGACGAACCGGCCTTACAGATAAGCGCCGCCGCCGTGAACAATATCGGCGTGCGCACGGCGCCGGTACGGCGGGAGACGCTTTCCTTCCAGATAGGCACGGTCGGTTTTATTGCCGCCGACGAGGAACGGCTTTCCAGCATCAATGTGCGCAGCGAAGGCTGGGTCGAGGAACTCATGGTGGAAACCGTGGGTGAACGCGTGACAAAGGGGCAAGTGCTTTTCAGATTGTATGCGCCGGAACTTTTGACCGCACAGCGCGAATATCTTCAGGCCCGGCGGCTCGGACAGCCGCAAATGATCGCGGCAGGCAAAGAAAGGCTCATCGCCCTCGGTATGGGCGAGGCTCAAATGGAAGAACTCGCACGGCGCGGAAAAGCCGTCCGCCTTGTGGACATTCACGCGCCTCAATCCGGTGTCGTTTTGTCGCTCGACATGCGCGAGGGAGCTTTCATCCGCCCGATGGATGCGGTGATGCGCATTGCCGATCTTTCCAGTGTCTGGGTGATGGCGGATCTTTTCGAGGCGGCGTCCGGCCGCGTTACCGCCGGCCAAAAGGCTAAAATCACGCTGCCCGCTTTCCCCGGCAAATCCTGGCAAGGACAGGTGGATTACATTTACCCGACGGCCAATCCCCGCACACGCACCATTCCCGTCCGGCTCCGGCTCGACAATCCCGATCACATGCTCAAGCCGGCCATGTTCGCGAATGTCGAAATTCAGGCAGACCCCATACCGGACGCGATGACTGTGCCCACATCGGCTGTGATCCGCCACTCATCGCAGGACCGCGTGATCATCGCGCTCGGCGAAGGCCGCTTCCGCCCTGCCGCGGTCACCCCCGGTCTTGAATCGGGTGGGCGCATTCAAATCCTGGAAGGGATCTCGGAAGACGAACGCGTCGTCACCTCCGCGCAATTCCTCATCGACTCGGAGGCCAGCCTCGACCCCGCGCTGTTGCGCCTGACCTCAGACATGGATGGCGCTCCCATAGCGGCGGATATGAAGATGGATATGGAGATGGATAGCCCGGATACCTATGAAACCGAAGCAACGGTGCTTTCCCTCAACGCTTCTGCCCGGCAGATCACGCTCGACCACAATCCCGTTCCCGCACTTGGCTGGCCTTCCATGACGATGGGTTTTGCCGTTGCAAGTGACGTGGACCTGTCGAATTTCAAAGCCGGTGACCGGGTCCGCGTCAGCTTCAGAAAGAACGAAACGGGATATCAAATCATCTCTCTTCAGCCTGCCTCTGAAATGATGCCTGAGGAGATGGCAGAATGATCGAGTCCCTCATCCGCTGGTCGATTGCGAACCGCGTATTGGTCGTAATTCTTGCGCTTGTCCTTGCCGGCGCCGGTGTAATGGCTGTCCGAACGACCCCGCTCGATGCCATACCCGACCTCTCGGACGTGCAAGTGATCGTCAAGACGAGCTATCCAGGCCAAGCGCCGCAAGTCGTCGAAGACCAGGTGACCTACCCGCTCGCCACCGCCATGCTTTCCGTACCTGGCGCTGTGAGCGTGCGCGGCTATTCGTTTTTTAGCGATTCCTACATCTATGTGATCTTCGAAGACGGCACGGATCTTTACTGGGCAAGGTCGCGGGTTCTCGAATATTTAAGCCAAGTCTCGCCGGACCTGCCGGAGGGGGCAAAGCCAGCGCTCGGCCCGGATGCCACAGGTGTTGGCTGGGTTTATCAATATGCGCTGGTGGACCGTTCCGGGGAACGGGACATTTCCCAGCTGCGGGCCTTGCAGGACTGGTTTCTCAAATATGAGCTGCAGGCCGTCGAGGGCGTGTCCGAAGTCGCCACGATCGGCGGCATGGTCAAGCAATACCAGGTCGTTGCCGACCCCAACAAATTGCGGGCCCATAACATCTCCCTGTCCCGGCTGCGCCGCGCCATCGAGCGAGGCAACCAGGAAACGGGCGGGCGTATTATCGAAATGGCAGAGGCGGAGTACATCGTCAGAGCCAACGGCTATGTCAGCTCGATGGAAGATTTGGAGCAAATTCCCCTTTATACCGATGAGGCAGGCACGCCGGTTCTTTTGCGCGATGTCGCCGAAATCCGCCTCGGCCCCGATCTGCGGCGCGGCGTCAGCGAACTTGATGGCGAGGGAGAAGCCGTTGGCGGGGTTATCGTCATGCGGTACGGAGAAAACGCGCTGGAAACGATCGGCCGCGTGAAAGAAAAACTCGAGAAACTGGAATCGGGCCTGCCGGCAGGAGTTGAAATCGTCGCAACCTACGACCGCTCCGCGCTGATTGGCAGGGCCGTCTCCACCTTGCGCGAGAAGCTCATCGAAGAGTTTATTATCGTTGCGCTGGTTTGCGCGGTCTTTCTCTTCCACTTCAGATCGTCGCTCGTCGTCGTGATCAGCCTCCCCCTGGGAATCCTGGCTGCCTTTATCGTGATGAAGCTACAGGGAATAAACGCCAATATCATGTCGCTAGGCGGGATCATAATCGCCATCGGCACCATGGTGGATGCCGCCATCGTCATGATCGAAAACGCGCACAAGAAGCTGGAAGGACAGGAGCCGGACAGCCAGGACCGGTGGAAACTCATCGGTGACGCATGCGCGGAAGTGGGCCCGCCTATCTTTTTCTCCGTCCTCATTATCACCTTGAGCTTCCTTCCCATTCTCACGCTTGAGGCACAGGAAGGGCGGATGTTTTCTCCGCTTGCTTATACGAAGACCTATGCCATGGCGGCTTCGGCAGCGCTGTCCGTGACACTCGTCCCCGTACTCATCGGCTTTCTGGTACGCGGGCGCATCGCCCCGGAAGACCGCAACCCCATCAACCGGTTCCTCACGGCTCTTTACCGTCCCCTGATAAATTTTGCCGTGGGCAGACCGCTTATCGTTCTGGCAGCGGCAGGGGTATTGCTTCTCAGTGCCGCCCTGCCGCTTTCACGGGTAGGATCGGAGTTCATGCCGGAACTCGACGAAGGCGACCTTCTCTACATGCCCAGCGCCTTTCCGGGCGCCTCCGCCAGCACGATGTCCTATCTGCTGCATCAGACCAATAAGCTGATCAAGACGGTACCGGAGGTGGAAAGCGTTCACGGCAAGGCTGGGCGGGCCGATACGGCAACGGACCCTGCCCCGCTCTCCATGATCGAGACAGTCATCCAGCTCAAGCCCCGCGATCAGTGGCGCGAAGGCATGACGCCCGAAAAGCTCAAGGCAGAACTCAACCGGACGGTAGATATTCCGGGGCTGACAAATGTCTGGATCATGCCCATCAAGAACCGGCTGGACATGCTCGCCACCGGCATCAAAACGCCCGTCGGCATCAAGGTTGCCGGACCCGACCTTGGCGTCATCGACAGAATCGGCGGCAAGATCGAGACCATCCTGGAGACCGTGGAAGGAACCTCGTCCGTTTATGCCGAACGGGTAACGGGCGGGCGGTTCGTCGATATAGATATCGACCGGGAAAAAGCAGCGCGCCTCGGGCTGAACATTGCAGACGTCCATGATGTCATACGCACCGCCATCGGCGGCATGGTGCTCGGGGAAAGCGTGGAAGGGCTCGAGCGGTTTCCGATCAGCCTGCGCTATCCTCAAGAGGCGCGGCAAACGCCTGCCGCCTTGCGGCTGCTTCCCGTCGTCACGGAGGCCGGCGCGCATATTCCGCTCGGGCAGGTCGCCGATATTCGCATCGCCGAAGGCCCGAGCATGATTCGCAGCGAGAATGCCCGGCTCAACGGCTGGATTTATGTGGATATTGCCGGCCGCGACATCGGCTCATATGTGACGGACGCAAAGCAGGCGGTTGCCGGCGCGCTCGACCTGCCTGCCGGATATTCCATCTCCTGGTCCGGGCAATATGAATATCTCTTGCGGGCACAAGAACGGCTGATACTGCTGGGGCCCGTCATGGTGCTCATCATCGCCATGCTGCTTTATTTTGCCTTCAAGGATATCCGGGACGTGCTGATCATCATGGGCACCTTGCCCTTCGCCTTGGTGGGCAGCTTATGGCTGATCGATCTTCTGGGATACAACCTCTCCGTCGCCGTGGCGGTCGGGTTCATTGCGCTGGCAGGTGTCGCCATCGAGGTCGGCGTGCTGATGATCATGTATCTGAGGCAGGAGCTGAAGGCCTTGCGCGAACTCGCGTTGAACGAAGACCGCACCCCATCACGCGAAGAGGTGGAAAACGCCATCCGCCAGGGCGCGTTGCGGCGATTACGCCCGATTGTCATGACCTTCCTGACGGTTATAGCCGGGCTTCTACCGGTCATGCTCTTTAACGGCACGGGAACCGAAGTCATGGCGCCGATCGCCGCACCTATGATCGGCGGCATTTTAAGCGCCACGGCACTGGCGCTCATTGTCATCCCGTCAATCTATACGCTCTGGCATGGCGGCAGAGCTGAAGGTCACGGAACCTAGAACTTGGTCGAACACGTGTCTCCGGGAAGAACGAATGATCAACAACGTTGAGCGCGGCGCAGCCGCGCGAATAAGCAGGAGGCCGCCCCAGCGGCGGCGGGTGGGCCCACCTGCCATATCCTGCCCCCGAAACGACAGGGTAATTTCGTGCGATTTCGTTCAAACTCGTGCGATCTAGTGCGAACCTATGCAAACTCGTTCAAACTCATTCAATCGCATGGAAAATCATACACTTAGAGCTTTGAGTGGCTTTAGACGGGCTAGCTATTCGTCAGCGGCCGCGCAAAGCGAAAGGGAGGGCGAGATTTGCTGACCAAGCCCTCCCATAAGTCACTCAAGCTTCCCTGGCGTGAGCCAGCCGGTAGATGGCAGGGAGCACGAGAAGCGTGAGAAGCGTCGAGGAGATGATCCCGCCGATCACCACGGTAGCAAGCGGACGCTGAACCTCGGCGCCTGCGCTTGTGGCGAGCGCCATGGGCACGAAGCCGAGCGAGGCAACCAACGCTGTCATCAGCACCGGGCGGAGCCGCTTGGCGGCACCCTCCCAGATCGCTTCATCCAGCTCCTTGCCTTGCTGGCGCAGGTTCTTGATGAAACTGATGATGACGAGGCCGTTCAGCACGGCAACGCCGGAAAGCGCGATAAAGCCGACCCCTGCCGAGATGGAAAGCGGCAGGCCCCGCAAGGCGAGGGCGGCCAGCCCGCCGGTCAGGGCGAGGGGAACGCCGGAGAAGACGAGCAGCGCGTCCTTTGCGTTGCCAAGGCTGGCAAAAAGAAGCGCAAAGATGAGCACCAGGGCCGCCGGAACAACGATGCTGAGCCGCTGCGCTGCCGAGACGAGTTGCTCGAACTGCCCGCCCCATTCGAACCAATAGCCGGGGGGCAGGCTTACTTGGGCATCGACGGCGGCTTGTGCCTCCTCGACAAAGGAGCCGAGGTCCCTGTCTCTGATGTTGGCGGAAACGGTGATGCGGCGCTTGCTGTTTTCCCTGCTTATCTGGTTGGGGCCGGGTACGAGGCGGATATCCGCCACGGCCTGGAGCGGCACGACACGCGGCATCGCCCCATCGAACGGCGAATAGGAGACAGGTTGCGCCGTTTCATCCTGATGCTCCGGCGGCAGGGGAATGGGCAGGTCCCTCAACCGGCCAATATCCTCCCGCACATTCTCGGGCAGGCGGACGATGACGGGTGTGCGCCAATCTCCCTCATAAAATGTGCCCGCGCGTGCCCCTCCCGTGGCGGCGCGCACCACCTCCTGAATATCCGCCACATTGAGGCCGAAGCGGGCCGCCATGTCCCGCTTGATCTCGATGGACAGCACCGGCAGGCCCGAAACCTGTTCCACATTGATGCCCGAGGCGCCCTCGATCTGCCGCATGACCGCTGCGACTTCATTGGCCGAGGCCAGAAGCGTGTCCATGTCATCGCCGTAGATTTTGATGCCGAGATCGGCGCGCACGCCGGAAATCAGCTCATTGAAGCGCAGTTCGATGGGCTGGGAGATTTCATAATTATTGCCGGGCAGCGTTGCCAGGATCGCGTCCATCTCTTCCAGCAGCGTTTCTTTGGACTTGCCGGGATCCGGCCATTCGTCCCTCGGCTTAATCATGACATAGCCGTCGGAGATATTGGGGGGCATGGCATCTGTTGCCACTTCAGCCGTGCCGGTTCTTGCAAAGACTTCCCGCACCTCCGGCAGTTCCAGCAACGCCTTTTCGATTTTCTGCTGCATCTCAACCGATTGGGTGAGGCTGGTGCCCGGTGCACGCAGCGCCTGGACAGCGACATCTCCCTCATCGAGGCGGGGAATGAATTCCGTTCCAAAGCGTGTTGCACCCAACGCCGCGATAACGACAAGCACGACGGCTCCGGCCGCCACGGCCTTCTGATGCCGCATCGCCCATCCAAGCGCCGGGTCATAACCCCTTTGCGCCCAGCGCATGACAGGACTCTCTTTCTCCACCACATCACCGCGAATGAAGATGGCGATAGCAGCTGGCACGAAGGTGAGTGCCAGCACCATGGCCGAGAGAAGCGCGATCACGACGGTGAGTGCCATGGGGGTGAACATCTTGCCTTCAACGCCGGTGAGGGTGAGGACGGGCAGATAGACCACCGTAATAATGAACGAGCCGAACATAGCCGGTGTCATCACCTCCCGCGTTGCGTCCGTCACAACAGCAAAGCGGTCCTTCATGCTCAGTGTATGGCCGAACCGTTTCTGCTCGTCCGACAACCGCCGCAGGCAGTTTTCGACAATGATAACGGCACCGTCGACAATTAGCCCGAAGTCGATGGCGCCGAGGCTCATCAGGTTCGCGCTGATCTTGTATTCCACCATGCCGCTCACCGTAATGAGCATGGAAAGGGGAATAACCGCTGCCGTAATGAGTGCTGCACGGAAATTGCGCAGCAACACGAAGAGCACCACAATGACGAGGGCTGCGCCTTCCACCAGATTGGTGCGGACCGTGGCAATGGTTTTTTGAACCAGAGAGGTTCGGTCATAGAGCGTGGTGATCTTCACGCCGGGCGGCAGGCTCTTTTGTATGGATTCAAGCTTCGTGCCGACATCCGCCGCCACGTCCCGGCTGTTTTCACCGATCAGCATGACCGCGGTGCCCAGCACCGTTTCTTTGCCATTATGCGTTGCTGCGCCGGTACGTAGTTCCTTGCCAAACGTAACGTCCGCCACATCATGCACATAGATGGGGCGTCCTTTATGTGTACCGAGCAGGATTTCGGCAAACTCATCCGCCTTTTCTGCCTGACCCGGCACACGGATGAGATATTGCTCGCCGCTGCGCTCGATATAGCCTGCGCCGACATTGACATTATTCTGTTCGAGCGCACGCACCACGTCGTGGAAACTGAGATTATATGAGGTGAGTTTATAAGGATCTGGCACGATATGAAGCTGGCGCTCATACCCGCCAATCGCATTGACTTCGACGACACCGCCTACGGTGCGCAGCTGCGGGCGCACCACCCAGTCATGCAGCGCCCGGAGGTCCGACAGCGTATAAGGCACGCCTTCTTCAGTCAGCACACCAGGTTCAGCCTCTACCGTGTACATGTAGATTTCGCCCAGGCCGGTGGAGATCGGCCCCATGGAGGTTTCCACATCGGCAGGAAGTTCGCCTGATACGGCCTGAATACGCTCGCCTATCAATTGACGTGCGCGGTATATATCCGTCCCGTCTTCAAAGACGACGGTAATCTGGGAAAGGCCGTAGCGGGAAAGAGACCTTGTGTAATCCAGCCCCGGAAGGCCGCCCATTGCCGTTTCAAGTGGGAAGGTCACGCGCTGTTCCACCTCCACGGGGGAATAGCCGGGAGCGGCGGAATTTATCTGCACCTGGATATTCGTGATATCCGGCACGGCATCGATGGGCAGGCGTGTGAAGTTGTAAATGCCGAAGGCGGCGACAAATGCTGTGGTCAACAGGACCAGCCAGCGATGTGCCACACAGAAGGAAACGATACGGGAAATCATGCGCGCCTCCCTTAATGCGAATGGGAGGCGGCATTTTTGCCCGCCTCGGCTTTGAGAATGAACGCGTTGTCCGCGACATAAGGCTCGCCAGGTGCCAAACCATCAAGAAGTTCTACATGGGTGTCGTCCGCCTGGCCGAGTGTGATCCGGCGCTCCTCGAACTCTCCCGCTCCGGCAGGCACATATATGATGGGGTCAGCCCCCTCATATTGGACGGCACTGCGGGCAATCACGACGGAAGCCTCGACAGGCTGCAAGCTTACCTTGGCGGTGACATAAAGACCTGGCTTGAGATGGCCTTCAACATTTGGAATAACAGCGCGCGCTAACAGGCTTTGTGTGTCCTGCGCGGCAATTGGCGATACGTAGCCGATTTCCGATGTAACGGGCTTGTCATCCACGCGCCCTTCGAAGGTGACGGTCTGCCCCTCCCGTATGAGATCAGCATCATGCGTGTGGATCTGAAGATCAAGCCAGACTGAACCGAGGTCGGCAATCACCATCAAGGTGTCGCTGGTGCCCGCATATTGGCCTGGCGCAACATTCCATTGTACGATCTGCCCGCTGCTTGGCGCGCGCAGGGTATAGGCGCGCAGGCTTTCATTGCTTTCCATGACAGCCAGTGCGTCGCCTTTTTCAACTACCTCACCGAGGCGCTTTTTTACATCCAGCACAACCCCGGAAAATCGCGGCACGATGTGAACCAGTTTCTCCTGATTGGGGCGGATAAGGCCAAATACATTCAGCGAGGGAGTGATCGTCCCGGCCTGGGCCTTGCGGATGCCCAGTTCCGCCGTTCCGAGTTGATCGGCGGAGAGATGGATTGTTCCTTCCTCATGCTCTCCTTCTTTGTGCTCTTCTTCATGCTCCTCATTCTCGTGGTGGTCATCTTCTTCGTGTGGCCCGCTGGCGTAGGCTGGAGCGGCAAGAAGGAGCAGAACGCTGAGGAACAGGAACATCTTCTTTGGGGTGGTATTTTTCATGTCAATTACTCTCCGGCTTTGCGGCGGGATGCGGCGCCGGTATTCAGAAGGTCGAGACCGGTTAGCCCGGCGATTTCGGCAGCGGCATTGCGGCAAGCGAGCACAGCCTCTACAGCCTGAATTTCGCTTTCTATCTCCGTTTGCGTAGCACCTAGAAGATCGAGCACGCCGAAGCGCCCCCGGATATAGCCGTTGCGAATGGTCCGAAACGTCTGCTCTGCGGCAGGCAGGACAGAGCGGTGCAGGCGTTCCGCTTCACCACACCGGCCGGTATAGGCCTGATAGGCTTCCTGCAGTTTCCGGCTCAACTCTGCATGAGAAAGCCGTGCGCCAAGATCAGCCTGGGTAATGCGGCTCGCAGCTGCATCGATATTGCCTCTGTTCCGGTCAAAAACGGTGAGAGGGATCGAGAAGGAAACCAGAAAAGCGCTTTCATCCGTCGCATTGAAATACCTCGTGCCGGCACTGATAGTGGGATCCGGTACGGCCTTTGCCCGTTCAAGGTCGAACGTGGCCCGGCGCTGCTCGACTTCCGCGCGTCTACTCTCAAGCAGGGGGTTTTCTTCAAGACGCGTATTCAGTTCTTCAAAAGACGGTAGATTACTGTCAGGCACGCCAAAGGTCCCGGCCGCCTCTACGGGACGGTAGGCAGGCTCGGACCACAGGGCCAGAAGCGCCTGCTGCGCTGTGCGCAATTGTGTCTCGCTGTTCGATAACCGGATTTCGGCCAGATCGAGCGCGAGCTGTCCCCGGTTCAAGTCTGCTTCTGAAGATGCGCCCCGTTCCACCTTTTCGCGCAAGGCAGGCAAGAGACGCTTGATGGCCTCCGCTGCTTCTTTGGCGGCTTTTACCTGTTCCTGGGCGGCAAGCAGGTGATTGAAGGCAATCGAGACATCTTTCTGGAGGGCCCGTTCGGTTGCGTCCCGGGCCGCTTGCGATACGGCTTCGGCTTGTTGTGCCGCTTTCACGCGCGCCGCGCGTTTACCGCCAATCTCGATGCGCTGGGACAGGCTTACGGTAAAATCAGCTTCGTCCAGGCCCTCATAAGGGCCGGAGCCGAGAATGTTTTCCGCCTCTGCCCCGATTTCGGGGTTGGGGGACACGGCGGCTTGCTGGGAGAGGGCTTTGCGCTCCTCAAGTCCCTGTGCCGCTCTTTCAACAGAGAGGTTCTGAGTGAGGGCAATTCGGACGGCTTCAGAGAGAGTGATGGGGTCAGCGGCAAGCGCGGGAACTGTCTGCGCAGAGAGCAGACACGCGCCAAGCAGCCCCTGCCGCAATAAGCGGGTACTGGCTTTCATGGATCACCTGTAGATAGAAAGATATCTCAGAGCGCCCAGCGTGGGGCGCAGTGCATTCAGGCGATCAAATCTTGAGGAGGTGGCCCATCGGGAGTGTGGGCAAGGCTTTCAGCATCAGCTGCACGACCTGGGGATACGCAGGCTTCACCGAAAAAAGCCCGCGCAAGCTGCGGGGCCGGCACGTCCATGTGCTGGAAAATGTGGCAGACTTCGCATTTATCGGCACCGGGCGCATCATTGCTGTGGTCAACACTTTCGCCACTGGCGCTCAAGCCCTGCGTCGTTCCGTCAAGAATCACATCATGCGCGCTAGCCAGCGAAAGCAGGCTGAGCAAAATGCTGATCATAACGATTCTAGAGGTTAGCCTGACCATGGCAATCATTATGCGCAGCAGCCCGCCAAAAGCAATATGAGTCCTTTGCTGTGGCTAACGGTCGCAAGTGCGAACTCCTCATGGGAATAGCTCTGAACACTTTCTGGTGTGCTGCCTATATCGTGCGCAACGGACCGTGATCTCGTGCAATGATATGCAAACTCATGCAAGCACATTCAATCTTGTGCAAACTCGTTCAATGGGTTCGGGAAAGCGTGCTTAGAAAATTTCGAAAGCAATGGTGGGTTTGTTTGGTGGCTATCTTCCCTATCAGAGCGGAATCGCTTATTTAGGATCACGTCCCCAGCTCATACCCCCGCTGCATGAGCCAGGCATCACATCAAAAGCAAGTTGTGGCCCAGCGTAATCCGGGCCGGTGAAGCCATGCGCATTGCAATCTACGCTCGATATTCGAGTGACCTTCAGAATCCTGCATCCATTGAGGATCAGGTTGCCCTTTGTACCTCCTTGATGGAGCGTCATTTCGGCGAAGCGAAAGCCAAAGCTGTCTTTAGTGATGCGGCGCTTTCTGGCTCAACAATGTCGCGCCCTGGCTTAACTGCTTTGCTTGAAGCTGCGGAAAACCGTGACATTGATCTTATTGTTGCTGAAGGGCTTGACCGTATATCGCGATCCCTGTCGGACATTGCGTCGATCTATGAGCTTTTGCAGCATTATGGCGTAAAGGTTTGGACGGCACACGAGGGTGAGGTGAGTGATCTGCATGTTGGCTTCAAAGGAACGATGAATGCGCTTTATCTGCGCGACATGAAAGACAAAGTGCGCAGAGCACATAGAGCGATAGCGGCGGCCGGAAGGGCAACCTCAAGTGTGGCTTATGGATATAGAGCGGTTCGCGGGGTTGTGGATGAGCGCGGTAAATATGTAAATGGCCTGCGCGAGGTGGATCCAAATCAGGCTGTGATTGTGCGCCGAATTTTTGAAGAATTTACCTCCGGTGTCCCTGTCAGGCAGATCGTGCAGTCGCTGAATGATGAGGGCATTCCCTCGCCGAGTGGAAAATTGTGGCGTACGGCTGCGATAAGTGGGGAGGCAAGCCGATTTCGCGGCATTCTGTATAATGATCTTTATCGTGGATTGCTGGTATATAACCGAACGCATCGAGTCATGGATCCGCGCACCGGGCGGAAAAAGTATGTTGTCAATCCAATCGGAGATTGGGTCAAGGTGCCGGTTCCAGAATTGCGGATTGTTTCTGATGGTCTTTGGTCAAAGGCGCAGAAGATTATTGGAGAGCGGCGGCGAAATCGAAGTGTTTCCAATAAGGCTTCTGTTAGGCGGCATAAGGTGCCCGTCAAGGGTGCGAAAAATGTTCGCCCTCTGACGGGATTGGTCAAGTGTGGATGGTGTGGTGGTATAAAGAACCTGGCTAACAGCACAAGATATGTTTGTGTGACGCATAGGTTTGAGAAGAAATGCAAAAACTCGCGTGGATGGCGAGAGGACCGGCTCGCGTCGGTGTTTCTTGCTGAACTTTCCAACTTTATTGCCAGTGTCGATGATTGGAATGCGATGTTTTCGGGCGGTATTGAACGAGAGCTAAGAGAGCGGCGTGAGCTGGAAAAGGAGGCGGCAGCGCTTGAGCTTCGTATTGCCAGGCTTCTGGATGCTATCGAGCATGGCGTCAAAGTTGACTATAATCGGCTGACGGAGCTGCAGGAGCGACGTGATTATATTTTGGCATTGCCGCCAGTGCCAAAGGCTGGCGTATCGACAACCACAATCAAGCGTCACCTTGTGCGCGCGGTCGATGTGATTGGATATGAGTGGGGTAATCGCAAATATGCTGCATCAATTCGGATGCTTTTGCATTTAATCACGGACAAGATTGTGTGCACGCCGATAACGGACAAGCGGACGGGTGAGCACGTTGAAATCATGTTCAAACCGCCTGCACAATGGCTTCAGTTTTACATGCGCGTTCATGCTGATTGGCCGTATGTCGGCAAGACATCTTCGGGAGAGGTTATTAAGCGTCCGGCGCCCGCACGCTCAGTTCTGCGCAACACATATCTGGCAGTACCGGGAGATTAGAAACTGCCCCGGAGACAAGCTCCGGGGCCAGGCTCTGATCATTCCTCGTCGTCTTTCTCGATGCGGCGGATGACCATGCGGCCGTCGAGAGGAAAGCTGTTCAGGCTCAGATTGAAGCCGTCGCCGTCTTCATGCTCCCAGGCGCCGCCAATGCGGTTCCAGAACTTCTTGCCCTTGCCGGTTTCGATCACCTGAAAGACGCGGTGTGTCGGTTTGTTGCTCATGTTCGTCTCCATCGAATGGGGTGTCCGTCTATGGCTGCCGGAAGGGCGGACAGCGGGACGGGGCTCAAGCGACGGCAGGAGCGGCCTCAAAATGGCGCCTGGCGCGGGCAGCGGCCGGAACGGCCGCAACACGGGGCGCCTCTTTGGGGTTGAGCACCGGCACGGGAGCGCCCAAGCAGACAAGCCGGGACGGACAGCCCGATGTGAGGCGCAGCTGACATGAGCCCGACAGCGGAATTGCTGACCAGATCGCGGCAAGCAGCACGACGACGCATAGGCGAGGCATGGGGCAAGAGGCTGGATGAGAAATAATCAGCCAACCGGCCGTTCCGGCCCGCTACGCGCCATCTCGCGCAGAATGGCATCGATCCAGGCCTTCTCCTCCGCCCGCTCCTCGGTAGGCGGCTCCTCAAGCTCCCAGAGCAGGGGCAGGCGCTGCAGAACCGGGTCCAGATCGACCGCCACAAGGTTCTTGCCTGAGCGGTCGTAGATGCATCTCAGCCATCGCCGCCGCTCGAGACGGCGCAGTGTGCGGCGGATCGCTTTGGGTGTCTTGCGGTGTAGCCCGCTCCAATACCGAAGCCGTGCCGGAATCACCAGGTCCCGGCGGCGCCACTTCTCCTGATCCTCTTCGAGCGTTACCAGAAGCGTCAAAAGGTGCCATTCCTCATCGGATTGCCAGCGGGAGACCTTGGAGAAAGTCAGCACCAGCATCCGCATCAGCTCAAGCTGAGGATTCACCACGCGCAGCATATGCTCAAGCTCATGCATTGCCGCCTCCCTGCCTGCAAAGCGATCGCAGGTTGTGATGGATCGTTTGTCTCAAAATCGAGGATTGCAGCATGGAGAAGAGGTAGGCCCCGGGGTTTTTGATCCCCTGCCGGTCCACGGCCACCAGAACGGCCGCAAGCGCCGCCCAGCCATGCCGCTCGACGGCTTTCTGCCAGGCGTCCGGCCTGATCCGCACGTATTGGCGCACCAGCCAGCCGATGGACCGCGATACGTCCTGCAGGGCCGTATGCGAGGGTTCTCCGCAAAGCAGCTCCTCCAGATGCGCTGACTCAAGCTGGCGCTGCAGGGTGGGGGAGGCCTCCGCCATGAGGCAAACCAGATCCTTGTCGCTGGCCAGAGGCTCTGTCTGCGAGGGGGCTGGAGGAGGACACGGCCGGCACCCTTCTGCCTGCTCTTGTACAAGGTCTGTAAGACCAGAGGTTTTATTGTAGAGGTTTAGGTTGTCCCTCATGTCATGTCTGGATGCACTGGTAACCTTCCCGGGTTCCGGATCCTCTGCACTTTCCACAGGGGCCGGGATATCGAGGCGCTCCTCGTGCAGCCGCTCCCGCTCTTCCCTCAGCTCCTCATTGAACCGCGCATAGGCCGCCTCGAGCTCCGGCAGGCGCCGGGCGAGGGGGCGCAGGTCAATGCCGCCCGCCCCGTAGCGCTGATTCGCCCTGGTATAGCGGCGCACCAGCCAGCCGCGCTCTTCCAGCAGGGCCAGCAGGCGCACAACGCTGCGCTTGTTGATTCCGCATAGCCCCGCGATTCGTGCATTGCTCAATGTGCATTTAATGGTCTTGCCGCTCTTCCAGGCCTCGCGCGGCGTGTGCTGGACGAGCACATGCAGGACCTTTTCGGCTTTCCCCGGCAAGTCCGGTTCCACAAGCACAAAGGCTGACCCGACCAGTGACCCTGCCCTGATCGATGCGTAGTGGGGATCCCCCTCAAACTGTTCGGCAAGCATGTTCACGCTCTCGAAATTCTCCGCGCGCTTGGCGAAGCCCCTTGCATGAACAGCTTCGTGTCCGACGTGCGTTTCAGTTGCAGCTACTTGTTCCATATGCATTTCGGCATCGGCTTAATGCCCTGCGCACTGCCCAGGCAGTTGACAACAGGGTTCCGTCGCCTAAAATGCACTCACAGTTCAGGCGAGCGCATTCAAAGCGTTTCTCAAAGCCCCGCAGTTCCCGCTGCGGGGTTTTTACTTTTCGGAAAGCATCAAGCCTAAATCACAGCCGTTCCCTCATTTAGGGCTTGTCGGCTCCAAGGTGGTTCATGCTAGAATCACCATGTCAGCGCGTGATGCGACGGGGATATGGTGGAGCCGAGGGGAATCGAACCCCTGACCTCGTCATTGCGAACGACGCGCTCTCCCAACTGAGCTACGGCCCCACAAAGGCGCGGTTTGCGCCTGGAGCGGGTTCTTTAGGGCCGGGAGGCGGGAGCTGTCAAGAGGCGCGCAGGCGGGTGAAAGAGCCCGGCCCGCAGCGGCGGGCATCTTGCGCAAGGGGGCCAGCGCGTTTACATCTAACCCTCGGGATTTTCTCACAGATTCGCAAGGCGGCGGCATATGCCCTTTCTCAATATCATCATGCTCGTTATTCAGCTTTACATCTGGATCGTGATCGCGAGCGCCATCTTAAGCTGGCTCATCGCCTTCAATGTGGTGAACACGCAGAACCGTTTCGTCTTCACGGTGGCCGATATGCTCTACCGGATGACGGAACCTGCCATGCGGCCGATCCGCCGGGTCTTGCCGGATCTGGGCGGGCTCGACCTCTCGCCCGTCGTGCTCATTCTGGGCCTTATCCTGCTGCAGGACATCATTGCCTATTATGTCGCCCCGGCGCTGATGGGCTATTGAGCGGGCTGGCCGGAGAAGAGGAAAAGGGCGCGGGCCTGCGCGCCCACCCGGACGGCCTCGCGCTTACTTTAAAAGTGGTGCCGGGGGCAAAGGCCAGCCAGATAGACGGCTGGGAGGAAGATGCGGACGGGGCGCCTCTCCTGCGGCTGCGTGTCAGCGCGGCGCCGGAAAAGGGAAAAGCGAACGGCGCCGTTTTGAAACTGCTTGCCAAGTCGCTCGGTCTGCCTGCCGGGCGTCTTCGTGTTTTAAGCGGGGAAACGGGCCGCACGAAAGTGGTGTTGATTGAAGATGCGCAGCTGGAAGAGAGCGGGGCTTTGCAAGCCCGGCTCGAGGCGGCCGCCAGAAAGAAATGACGGAAGACGGGATGACGGCACGGATCATCGACGGCAAAGCTTATGCGGCGGGCCTGCGCGGGCGCATCGGCGAGCATGTGGCGCGGCTTCAAAAAGACCACGGGCTGACGCCGGGCCTTGCGGTGGTGCTGGTGGGCAACGACCCGGCGAGCGAGGTCTATGTCCGCAACAAGGGCATCGCGACGAAGGAAGTGGGCATGAACTCTTTCGAGTTCAAACTGCCTGCGGACACGAACGAAGAAGACTTGCTTGCGAAAGTGCGTGAGCTCAACGCCGACCCGTCCGTACACGGTATTCTTGTGCAATTCCCGGTGCCGGATCAGATCAGCCAGCAGAAAGTCATCGATACGATTTCACCGGACAAGGACGTGGACGGGTTGCATCCCGTGAATGCCGGGCGCCTTGCCAGCGGGCTTGACGGGCTTGTCTCCTGCACGCCGCTTGGCTGCCTGATGCTGATCAAGGATGTGATGGCGGATATTGCGGGCAAGAATGCCGTGGTGATCGGCCGCTCCAATCTTGTCGGCAAGCCGGTGGCGCAGCTTCTCTTGAAAGAGAACTGCACCGTCACCATCGCCCATTCGCGCACGGCGGATCTCGCCAAAGTGGCCGCGGGCGCGGATATTCTCGTTGCCGCCGTCGGGCGCGCGCAGATGGTGAAAGGCGACTGGGTGAAGCCTGGCGCGACCGTCATCGATGTCGGCATGAACCGCATTCCCGCGCCGGAAAAAGGCGAAGGCAAGACCCGCCTTGTGGGCGATGTGGATTTCGAGGCGGCCAAGGAAGTGGCCGGCGCGATTACGCCGGTGCCCGGCGGCGTCGGCCCCATGACGATTGCCTGTCTCTTGCACAACACGCTCATTGCCGCCTGCCGCCAAGCCGGGATCGCCGCGCCAGAAGGACTGTAAGCCAGACGGACTGTAAGAAAGGCTCATCGATATGGAACAGCGTATGCTCGGCTCGCTTTGGCCCGTCAGCCTGCTTACCCTCGGGGGCGGGGGGCTAGGCCAAGTCTGGGGCGAAACGGACCGTAAAGAGGCGGTGGCAACGGCGCGTGAGGCGGCCGATCTCGGCATTACGCTGTTCGATATGGCCCCGCTTTACGGGCGCGGGGAAGCGGAAGCTGTGATCGGGGAAGCCTTTGGCGGCAAATTGCCGGGCGGCGCGCGGGTGACGACGAAATGCTTTCTCGGCTCGCGCCCGAGCGAAGAGGTGCAGGGCAAATTCGAACGCTCGCTGCAGCGCAGCCTGGAAGCGATGAAGCTGGAACAGGTGGACCTCTTTTTCCTTCACACGAATATTTGCCCGGACGATTACGTCTATAAGGACGATCCGGAAAACCAGGACCGCTGGGCGACGCGCTGGAGCCTTTATGTCGATACCGTCATTCCGGCGATGGCGAAGCTGAAAGCGCAAGGGCTGATCACAGATTGGGGGATCACGGGCACGGGCCTGCCGAAATCCATCATGGACGCGCTGCGCCATGATGAAAAACCCGCCGCCGTGCAGGCCGTGACCAATCTGCTCGATTCCGCCGGCTCCATGCGCCGCTATGACGAGCCACCGGAGCCGCGCAACATCATCCGCACGGCCAAGAATAACGGCGTCGGCGTGATGGGTATCCGGGCCGTGCAGGCCGGCGCGCTGACCGAAGCGCTCGACCGGGAGCTGCCGGCGGATCATCCCGAAATGCGCGATTTTGAAAAAGCCGCGCCCTTCCGCAAGCTTTGCGCGGAGCTTGGAGAAGACCCGGCGATTATTGCGCACCGCTATGCGCTTTCCATGGACGGTGTGGATACGGTCGTGCTCGGGGTGAAGAACCGCGAGGAGCTGCGCGCCTGCGCCAAGGCGGCGGAGGCAGGCGTGCTTGAGCCGGAGCTGCGCCAGAAGATCGATGCGCTGCGGCTTAATTTTCAAATCCCGCGCATGCCGATCGATTGAACGGTACCCGGGGGCAAGGATGAGGGGGCTTATGCAGCGGATTTCTTCGGCAGTCTTCAAAGAGGTTGCGCTTTCCGCCCTCGCTTTCTTTTGTTTCGCATTTTCCCTTTCTCCTGCCGCGGCCGACCGCTACCGCGACGATCAAGGCATGCTCTCCTGGCCGCAGGAGGAAATGGTGCAGGCGATGGAGCTTTACGTGCCCCGCCGCCTTGCCGAACTCGATGTGCCGGGCGCGGCGATTGCCGTGGTGCGGGACGGGCAGCTTGTCTATGAAGGCACGTTCGGTGTTGCCGATACATGGAACGGCGCGCCGGTGCGGAAGGAAACGCTTTTCGAGGCAGCCTCGCTCGGCAAAAGCGTCAGCGCTTACGGCATTCTCATTCTGGCGCGGGAGGGTTTCCTGCCCCTCGATGCGCCGCTCGAAAAAGCGCTGCCCAGACCCTGGCCGATGGAAGGGGGGGATGTTTCCGCGCTGACGGTGCGCCAATTGCTCACCCACACGTCCGGCCTCGGCAACAATATCGCAGCGCCCGATAGCGAGCTCGCCTTTGCGCCGGGGCGCAAGTTTTCCTATTCCGGCATCGGCTATATGTATCTCCAGCATGCGGTGGAAGAAATCGCGGCGGCGGATTTCCAAACCGTGATGCGCGATCTCGTTTTTGCGCCATTCGGCATGAGCGAGAGTTATTTCGCGCTGCCCTCCGGCGCACTCGGAGACATGGCGCGCGGCTATGTGCCGGTGCTGCAGCCGGTGCTGATCATTCTTCTGCCGTTCCTTGCGTTGAGCCTCGTCTTCATCGGCGCGGGCTGGGCGCTTTACCGCTTCGCGCTCGACCGCCCGAAATATTATTGGACGGACGCTTTGCCGCCTGCCGGGCTTGCCTTTGTCACGGCGGTGGCGCTGGTCTGGCCCTATATCGGTACGGGGCGCATGCCGTTTATTCTGATCGTCACGGTTGCCTATCTTGCCGCTCTTGCGGTGCTTTATTTCATTGTCAGTTTTCTGGCCGGGCTTTTCGGTTTCCACGGGCCGCGCGACGGCACGCTGTCGCGCGGGGATGAGGGAAGCGGGCGGCTTGTCAGCACCGTCTCCTTTCTCATTGCCATCGGCCTCAGCGTGGGAATTTTGAGCCAGCACATCCCGGTGCCGCGCATGCCGGCGGGCGAGCTCAATGCGGCAAGTTCCCTGCGCAGCACGGCGGGCGATCTTGGACGCTTCATGGCGGGGTTCATTCAGGCGCGCCGTCTCGGGACCGAATGGCGCGAGCGGATGATGGGCGAAACCGTCCCCGTGACAAGTAATATGGAATGGGGGCTCGGGATCGGTATGCGGGAAGCGGAAGGGCGCAAGACATATTGGCAATGGGGCGCCAATCCGGGGTTCGCCTCGCTTATGGTGATCGACCCGGCGCGCCGGGGCGGCGTCGTCATTCTCACTAATTCATCCGATGGCGATAAGCTCGCGCAGGAAGTGGCGGGCCAGGTGCTCGGGCTTCAGCCTGGCTGGGAACTGCCCGCTGCCGCCGTTCCTTTTTAAGAAGCCGCGCCTTTTTCGAGCGCTGCCTTTGCCTTTGTCACCAGCTCTTCCATGCGCGCGCGGAAAAGCGCCCCGGCATTTGGCGGGCGCAGCATGACTTCGATCAGTTTGATCTTATTGTCCTCGCCCAGCGTGATGAGGTCGATGCCCTTGAATTCGATATCATCGATCTTGCCGGAAAATTCGAGCGCCCAATCCTTGCCGTCGATCCATTCACGCACATAAGTGATGGGGCCGAGCGCTTCGGGCACGCAGCTCATGATGACGAAAACCTCGATGCCTTTGCGTTCCTTCCAGTAAACCGGTGTGCGCAGCACGGCATCCTCGGCAAAGAGTGCGGGCAGGAATTTCGCATCGCCCGTTTCCACGAACTGATGCCAGAGTTTGTAGGTCTCTTCGGCGCTTTGCGGCATGGCTTTCTCCCTTGGCAGGAAGCCAGCATGCGCAAGGAGCGGCGGCGCGCGCAAGGGGGCGGGCGGTTCAGTTTTGCAAAAGCGCAAGTGCGGGCGCGGGCAACAAAAAACCGGCCCGCTTTGTGAGGGGCCGGTTTTCAATTTCAGAAGAAGCTGGGTTTACTCGGCAGCTTCTTTTGCGTTCTTCGCCGCTTCGATGCCGCTGACGATGAGGCTTGCGGCTTCTTCCGGCCCGCCCCAGCGGTTGATCTTCACCCATTTGCCGTCTTCGAGGTCTTTATAATGCTCGAAGAAGTGGGCGATGCGCTTGATCAGAATTTCCGGCAGGTCTTCGTAGGACGCGACATTCTTGTAATAAGGATTGAGCGCTTCCACCGGCACGGCGAGAAGTTTCTCATCCTGGCCCGCTTCGTCTTCCATCATCAAAACGCCGATGGGGCGGCAGCGCATGATGGCGCCGGGCACGACCGGAATGCGCGAGACGACGAGCACGTCTACCGGATCGCCGTCATCGGACAGCGTGTGCGGCACGAAGCCGTAATTGCAGGGATAGTTCATGGAGGTGTGGAGGAAACGGTCCACCACCAGTGCGCCCGATGCCTTATCAAGCTCGTACTTCACCGGATAGCCGCCATGGGGGACTTCGATCACGACATTGATGTCGTAGGGCGGGTTCTTGCCAATCGGGATGGCGTCTAGACGCATGATACCTCTGCTATGACTTTACGCGGTTGTTACGGGAGCGAAGAAGACGCAGGCGCAGTGCATTCAGCTTGATGAAGCCTTCCGCATCGCGCTGGTCGTAAACACTGTCTTCTTCAAAAGTGACGTGCTCCATGGAATAGAGCGAGTAGGGCGAAGAACGGCCGACGACCGTCGCATTGCCTTTATAGAGTTTGACGCGCACGGAGCCCGTCACCATTTCCTGGCTCTTGTCGATCAGGGCCTGCAGCATCTCGCGCTCCGGGCTCCACCAGAAGCCGTTATAGATGAGCTCGGCATAGCGCGGCATGATCTCGTCTTTCAGATGCATGGCGCCGCGGTCGAGGGTGAGGCTTTCCATGCCCCGGTGGGCGGCAAGCAGCACCGTGCCGCCCGGCGTTTCGTAAACGCCGCGAGACTTCATGCCGACGAAGCGGTTTTCCACGAGATCGAGCCGGCCGATGCCATTGTCCCCGCCCAGCTTGTTGAGCTTGGTGAGAAGGGCGGCGGGGGAAAGCTTTTCCCCGTCGATGGAAACAGGATCGCCTTTTTCAAAACCGATCTCGATATAGGTCGGCTTGTCGGGCGCCTCTTCCGGGGCGACGGTGCGGCTGTGGACGTATTCGGGCGCTTCTTCGGCGGGGTCTTCCAGTACCTTGCCTTCGGCGGAGATGTGCAGAAGGTTCGCGTCCACGGAGAAGGGCGCTTCGCCGCGCTTGTCTTTGGCGATCGGGATCTGGTGCTTTTCAGCGAATTCGATGAGCCGCGTGCGCGAGGTCAGGTCCCATTCGCGCCAAGGCGCGATGACTTTGATTTCCGGGTTCAGCGCATAATAGCCAAGCTCGAAGCGGACCTGGTCGTTGCCCTTGCCGGTTGCCCCGTGGCAGACGGCATCCGCGCCCACTTCGCGCGCGATCTCGATCTGGCGCTTGGCGATGAGAGGGCGGGCAATGGAGGTGCCGAGGAGATAAATGCCTTCATAAAGGGCATTGGCGCGGAACATCGGGAAGACATAATCGCGCACGAATTCCTCGCGCAGGTCCTCGATATAGATTTCCTTGATGCCGAGCATCTCGGCCTTCTTGCGGGCCGGCTCCAGCTCTTCACCCTGGCCGAGATCGGCGGTGAAGGTGACGACCTCGCACTCATATTCTTCCTGAAGCCATTTCAGGATGATGGAGGTGTCGAGCCCGCCGGAATAGGCGAGTACCACTTTATTGACGTTTTTCTTGCTGTCGCTCATGGCGTGTCCCCTCGCTAAGGGTGGCGGCTTGCCGGTCTTTCCGGCCTTCGGGCCGGCCGGAACGGGGACGCTGGGCGGCCCCCCGTGTTGCGGCGCACTATAGGCAAAAGCCCCTTATAGACAAGGGGGCGCGAGGGGTTTCCGCCCCTTTCCGGCGCCCTTTGGTTACTCTTTCGGCGAGGAAGGGCCGAAGGGCCGCATTTTTTCCTGTTTCAGCTGCCTTTGAGGCGTTTTCTCACCGAGCGCACGCCGAGATAGACCGCCACCAGCATGATCGGGGCGAGGATGCCGACCGCTAGATTGGGATGGACGGGCAGGCCCGCTTCATGGGCGGCCTCAAGCGCATAGTGAATGATGCCAAGCAGGTAATAGGAAATGGCGACGGCGGAAAGCCCTTCCACCGTTTCCTGGAGGCGCACCTGCAGGCGCACGCGGCTTTCCATGGATGACAGCAGGCTCTGGTTCTGCTCCTGCACGGCAATTTCCACCCGTGTGCGCAAGAGGCCGCTTGCCCGCGCAATGTGCTGGGAAAGCGTGTCGAGGCGGCGGTCCATCGCCTCGCTGGTGCGCATGGCCGGCGCCAGGCGGCGCTCCATGAAAGTGGAGATTTGCTGGATGCCGGGCAGTTTCTGTTCATCAAGCTCGCCGATGCGCCGCACCACAAGATCGTAATAGGCCCGGCCTGCCGAAAAGCGGAAATCGGTGCGCGCGGTCAGCTGCTCGACGCGGGCGGCAAGCGAAGTGAGTTCCTGCAATTGGCGCTGCTCGTCCGCCAGGCCCTTGATCGAGGCGGTCTCCGTTGCGATCCGGGCAAGCTCCTGTTCCATGTTGGAAATTTCAGGGGCGAGCGCACGGGCGAGCGGGAAGGCCAAAAGCGCCATCATCCGGTAGGTTTCGATTTCCAAAAGCCGCTGCACGAGGCGGCCCATGCGCCCCGGCTTCAAAGACTGGTTGGCGATGAGGATGCGCGACAGCCCGTCTTCGTGCAGCGTGAAGTCGGTCCAGGCCGCTGCCGCCCCGCCCGCCACCCGCGCGCCGATGAGCCGCTGGGGATCGAAAAGCGCGTTCAGATGCGGGTCGATTTCTTCAGGCGGCGCGCTGACCACGGCGAGATTAATGGCGACGAGCAATTCGCCGGAGAGCTTCTCTTTCCAGTTTTCCGGCAGCGCGCTCAAGGGTGGATGGGCGAAGGCCTCTTCCGGTTTCCGGTTCTCGCTCAGATATTCGAAAAACGTATAGGTGGAAAATTCCGTATGCCGTTCCCAGACGAGCTTGCGGTTGCCGAGCTCCAGCACCAGGTGGTTGCCGAATTTTTCCGGCGCCTTCGCGCCGAACAGCGCGGCGAGTTCACGCAAGTGAATGCGCTCCCCTTCGAAGCCGTTTTCCCCGGTGAGCAGCGCCAGATGGGTGCAGATCATTGGCCCCGGCACTTCGGCGGGCGGGCGCGAATGCACCTCGTTTGTCAGCTTCTCGCGCTGGGGATGTTCGTGAAACGGGCTGAGTTTGACCAAGGCAGGTGTTCCGGTGGGGTTGAAGGCCGGCGGGGTTGAAGGAAAGGCCGGTATAGAGCGGATCGGGCGCTTTCCGCAAGGGCAGGCTGGAGCCGCCGGGCGGACGTTGGGTGCTTTCTCTGTCATTTCCGCAAGCTAGGCCGCGCCGTTGAAGGATCGCCGCGCAGGGCTCCGCGTGCTAGGAAAAGGGCAATAGTGAGCCTTTTGCGGGGATGGATATGGCGAAAATCGAGTTCTGGTACGAGTTTGCGAGCACCTATTCTTATCCGGCGGCGATGCGGGTGGATGAATTTGCCAAAAAGGCGGGGGTGGAGGTTATCTGGCGGCCCATGCTGCTCGGGCCGATCTTTTTCGAGCAGGGGCTGCAGGATTCGCCCTTCAATGTCTATGAGGTGAAGGGGCGCTATATGTGGCGCGATCTTGAGCGGCTTTGCGCGGCTTATAAGCTGCCCTTCAACAAGCCCTCACACTTTCCGCAGAACGGGCTGAAGGCCGCGCGCCTCGCGCTTGCCGGTATGAAGGAAGGCTGGGGCGAGGATTTCAGCCGTGCCGTTTACCGGGCGAATTTCGTCGACGGGCTGATGATTTCCGATGACGCGGTGCTCGCCGAAGTGCTCGATCTTGTCGGCGTCGAGCCGGAAGAGGCATTTGCCGCCGCCTTCACCCAGGAAAACAAAGGCGCTTTGCGTGCGCAGACCGATGAAGCCTGGGAGCGCGGCATTTTCGGCGCGCCGAGCTTTACCGTCGGCGATGAGCTTTTCTGGGGCCATGACCGCATGGAGCAGGCCTTCAACTGGGCGAAGGGCAAGTGAGGCTTCCATGCTTCGTGATGCAGGTGCCAAAGGCGAGGCCCCTGACGGCTTTCGAACTTGCAGCAAGCATTGGTATGGACCCCGGCATAAAGCCGGGGTGACACTCGGTGTGTGCAGTTAGGCAACGCCTGTTATCTTAACGATGCTGTCACCCCGGGCTTGTCCCGGGGGCCATGCAGCGTCTCTCCCCGCCGCAGTTTCAGCATGACCCCCGCGCCGTGCTATTCTTGCGCCATGCAAGGAGGGAGGGGCTCATGTTTCCGGACGGTAAATATCTCAGACCCTGTGTGATGGTGCTTGCCCTGATCCCCATTGCGGGCGGGCTTTCCGGGCTCGTGACAACGCACGCGCTTGTTGCTGCGCATGGAGCCGATCCTGCCTATGCGATGCTAGACAGCAATCTGCGTTTCCTGAACGGGGTCTGGTTTGCCCTCGGCGTCGGGCTTTTTCTTATCCGCAACCGGCTTCATGAGCCGAGCCTTCTTTTTCAAACCGTTCTGGCGGGCGTTGCGGTGGGCGGCGCGGGCCGGCTTTTCTCCGCTTACACGCTGGAGACGCTGCCGGTCGAAATCCTGTTCTTTCTTGCGATTGAGTTGGTACTCATTCCCTATCTGATGCTTTGGCAATACCGCCTTTCGCGCCGGCCCGTCTAAACGGAAAGCCTGTCTCCAACCTTCACTGCGCCTGGGCTTGCGACATTCGCATAGACGGAGAGATTGTGCTTCGTTTCGCGCACCAGCGTGCGCATAATTTCCGGATCGCGCGGAATGGCGCCTTGTCCGTGCGGGGCCTGCTCCCGGGTGGTCATCACGCAGCGCATGCATTCGATATCGATATCGAGCGCCGCACCGCCGAGTTTGACTTTGTTGCCCACCCAGCCGAATTCGGCGAGCGATGAAAGCTTTTCATCATCGGCGATCAGAAAATTCGGGCGGAAGCGGCGCACATCGAGCTTCGAGGAAGGGGTCATTTCCTGAAAGCGGCGCAGCGAGGCTTCGGTGAGAAGGTTCACCGGATATAGATCGAAATAGGTGCCGCGCGGGCTTGCATATTCCATGACTTCCGACAAAAGCTCGCCCGGAATGGCGCTGAGATCGGGCAGCGTTTCATCGTCACGCACACCGAACATGGCGCGCATATTCGCTTCCAGTTCTTCCTGGGACGCCGCCGTCTCATTGATGCGGTAATGGGCGCTGTCGTCGGCGGGCTGCAGCGGCCAGAGCGTTACCTCCCGCTCCAATGCTTTGGAAAGGCGGGCGTTGACGTCTTCTTCTTGCGAGCCCGTTTTGCTGCCATCGGGCAGCGTGATTTCCACATGCGGCACGGCGCCTGCCGAGGTGCCTTCGATATAGCGGGCCGAGCAATGCAAAAGGCCGGGAATATGTTTGGCGCCGCGAATGGTCTGGGTCTGTTCATCGCGCACCGCCCAGCCCCGGTCGAAAGGGATACCGCCTTTCGTGAGCACGGTTTCCTCCAGCCGCTCTCCCTGCATGGACTTGACCGGATAGCGCCAGATTTCTTTCACCGTGAATGCAGTCATGACCGCCTCCCTCGTATTCTTTTCGCGTTTGCCGGAGCGTAACGCGGGGAAAGGGGGGCTGTCGCCTCACAATCGGGAAAGGACCTGTTGCCGGAAAGGAAAGATGGGGCCTATTGCGCCGCGCGCAGGCTGGCCTTCAGCCGTTCGCTTTCCGATTTCAATTGGCCGCAGGCGGCCATGATGTCGCGCCCGCGCGGGGTGCGAATGGGGCTTGCATAGCCTGCGCGGTTGACGATATCGGCGAAGGTTTCGATCTCTTCCCAGTCCGAGCACTCGTAAGGTGCGCCGGGCCAGGCATTGAAGGGAATGAGATTGATCTTGGCCGGAATGCCTTTCAGAAGCCGCACGAGTTCTTTTGCGTCTTCCTTGCTGTCGTTCACGCCTTTCAGCATCACATATTCGAAGGTGATGCGCCGGGCGTTGGAAAGGCCGGGGAAATTCCGGCAGGCATCCAGAAGCTCCGTAATCGGATATTTCTTGTTGAGCGGCACCAGCATGTCGCGGATGGGATCGTTCACCGCGTGAAGCGAGATCGCGAGCATGCAGCCGATTTCCGAACCCACTTTCTCGATCATCGGCACGACGCCGGAGGTGGAGAGCGTGATACGGCGCTTGGAAATGGAAAGGCCTTCGCCGTCGGAAAGAATGTCGATGGCGTCTTTCACATTGTCGAAATTGTAAAGCGGCTCGCCCATGCCCATGAGAACGATATTCGTGATCTTGCGCCCTTCCTTCGGCGTCGGCCATTCGCCAAGCGCATCGCGGGCGATGAGGATCTGGGCGACGATCTCTTCCGCGGTCAGGTTGCGCACGAGCTTTTGCGTGCCCGTATGGCAGAAGGTGCAATTGAGCGTGCAGCCGACCTGCGAGGAAATGCAGAGCGTGCCCCGGTCGGGTTCAGGAATATAGACGGCTTCGACTTCGGGCGCCGGTGCGCGCGGATCGCTGGAGGCAAGACGGATCAGCCATTTGCGCGTGCCGTCGGTGGAAATCTGCTCGGTGACGATTTCCGGGCGCTGCAGGGTAAAGCGTTGTGTAAGCTCATCACGCAGCGCTTTGGAAAGCGTGGTGATATCGGCAAAGTCGGTCAGGCCCTGATGGTAAAGCGCGGTCCAGAGCTGGCCGGCGCGCATCCTGGTCTGATTGGCGGGAATGCCCGCCGCCTCAAGCGCTTCCTGGAGTTTGGGGCGCGGCACGCCGATGAGGCCCGTGCGGGCGGCCTCGTTCGCCGCCGGGCTGTCGCCGGCGCCTTCCACCTTATGGGATATGTCCAGTGTCACGCTCATTTGCCTATCCGGCATTTTCTCGAGGAGTTGGGGAGGCGGGGCTTTGCCGGAACTCCGCCGGTTTTGGGGCCCGCGCGCCTGCCGTTCAATCTGGGGCTGCTATAGCACAAGAAAAGGCCGCCGCGCTATCTTTCAAGGCCCATGGCTTTCAAGGCACATGGCTTTCAAGGCGCGGCGGCTTTTTGCGGGCTTTCGGCCCTTAATTCAGGCGCTTAGCGGCAGGCGTCGTCGATCTTGCCGATAGCGGCGGTAACGCCGGACAGCGAATAGGTGTCGGTCGTCAGCGTGCCCCGGCTCGAGGTGCCTTTGACGATCATGTCCGAGCCGCGCTTCATGGCGTTGACCATGCGGCTTTCATCGGAGGAATTTTCCAGCCAGGCCCAATGGCGCGCTTCCCCGCCTTCATTGACGCCGGTGAACATCTGGAAATTGTCCGAGCCGATTTCCGAATAAGGCCGGCTCTTTTCATCGAAAACATAGCCTGCGCGCATGGAGATCTCGTTGCGCACGTTCTGGCCGGGCCGGTGCGTGACCATCATGAAGACGTCGCCGCGATTGACGCCGCGCGGGCGCTGCTCTTTGGGTTCCGACATGACGTAGCAGATCCGGTCCTTGCCGGAGCCGTAGGTATAAGCCGTCCAATCGTTGAATTTGCCGAGCAGTTTGGGCGCTTCGGCCAGCGCCGGGGCCGCGCTCATCAGCAGGGCCGCTAAAATCGTACCTTTAAGGAAGGCTCTTTCTCGTTTGCGCATCTTCTTCCGACTCGATTCTTCCAGTGGGGTCCGGGCGCAGCTTACCCAAGCCCCCCATACATTTCCACCTGTGTCCCCGGTCCGCTGCCGCCGTCTTGAAACGGGGCGGGCCTCGAGCGGCGTCCGGACGGACCTTCAGATGCGAAACTGCAGGCGGGATGCGGCGGAAATATGTCCGCGCCGGGGGCGCTCTTCCGGCTGTTTTGTGCACCCTCAACTTTCCGGGAGCGGTTAGTCCGCGTCCTCTTCTTCCTCATAAGGGCGCTTCATGGGCATTTTGATGCCGCCGCGCCGCATGATGGGGCCGCCATGGGTGTGCTCGCGCGCGCCGTCCACCGGGCCGCCCGGCATCAGCGCCCTGGGGGCATAATTTCCCATGGAGCGCAGCCGGTCATACATGATGACGGCGCCGGCGATCTGCACGTTGAGGCAGAATTTCGTGGGGATCTTGACCACGAAATCGCATTTCGCCGTCATTTCCTCCGACAGGCTGCCGCGCTCGGGGCCCATAATGTAAGCCGCATTCAAGGGATGGCGGAAGCTGGGCAGATCGACAGCGTCCTCCGTCAGTTCCACCCCGACAAGGTGGCAGCCGCGCGGCAGGATCATGTCGCCCGCACGGTCCCATTCATAATAAGGCACGTGCTGCGGGGTCTTGGAGGTGTCGGATTTGGCGGCCCGCACTTTGTGCGCCGCGCCCACGGTGAAAACGAAGCTCGCGCCGAAAGCATGGGCGGAGCGGATCAGGCTGCCCATATTCATCGGCTTGGAAATGCCTTCCACGCCGAAGCCGAAATATCCTCTCGGTCCTTTTTGGCTCATCTCGTCTTGCCTGCTCGTTTTCCGTCGCGGCAAGGGATAAGGGCTCGGGCGGGGCTTGGCAAGAAGAGCGCGCCGCAGGGCCGAATGAGAAGAACCGGAGACGCGCCCCCCGCATCTCCGGTTCCCTTGAGCGGCGGCGGCTTGATACGCATCCGCGCCGCATTCCCCTGCTTGGCAGCAGGATTACTTGCCGACGATCACGCTGTTGCCGACGGCGGCCGAGGAGGCATTGAGGCTGCCCGCGTAGCCGACATAGATGTTCGAGACGGCGCTCATCTTGGAATTGTTGATCTGCTGGGAATTGATATTCGTTCCCGGCGCGTTGTTATAGACGTTCAGCGAGTTGGCAACGGCGGTGGTGGAGCTGTCCAGCGTGCCCACGCCGTCAACGGCGATGAAGGTCTTGGCATCGTCATAACAGGAATCGCAGCTCGGATCGGCTTCCTGATAATTGTTCACGGCAACGCCGCCTGTGCCGTCGCCCTTGATCGTGGCGGAGTTCGTGAAGGACTGGGAGACCGTCGTCGCCTCGCCTTCGATCCAGCCGGCTTCAAGATTGAGGTCGGCTTCGACGTTGGAATGATTGATCTGATAGGTGTCGACATCGGAGGAGCCGTCAAGCTCCGCCTCGAAGCTGTTGCCCTGGGCGCTTGCGGTCTGGCCGAGCGAGCCTGCGTCATCGACATAGATGTTCAGCTCACCGACGATGTTTTTGAGGTTGATCTGACCGTTCAGCACGGTGTGGTCCGGGTCCCCGGCCAGAGCCGGTGCGGCGCAGAACGTTGCCAGTACGGCGCTGAGAAAAAGACGGGTCGGTTTCATGTCGTGCCTCCAATCGGGCGGCTGCTGTTTCAATATGAGCCTGAGAACGGCGCTTGATCACGGTATTGCGAGAGCCATGCCAAGCGCGGGAAACTGCGGAAAACCGGGCCGAGTCCCGATTTGGGACGGGCATTCGGGCAAAAGAAAACCGGGAACCTTTGCGGTTCCCGGTCCTTTGCGCACCTTGAAGAGCGGGCGGTTTACTTGATGGCGATCGGGGCGATGGAGACCTGATTGCCGATGGCCACGCTCGAGCTTTTCAGCGCGTTCGTATAGCCGATGCTGACATTGGAGACGGCGGTGGTCAGCGAGTTGTTGAACTGCGCGCTGGTGAGGTTGATTTCCTGCGCATTGCTTTCCAGCGCGAAGGCGTTGGAGGCGGCAAGGGCGGAAACGTCCACCTTCGCGGCGTTTTCGATGGTCACGTTGGAAACGGCTTCCGGATCGGTCGGGCGCGGGGCCTGCCAGCCGGTGGTCTGATTGTTGTGAATGTTGACGAACTGCGCATCGGCGACGGAGGCCGTCACGTTGTTGCCGATCGCCTGGGTGTTGATCGTGGCTTTGCCGCCGATCCATTCCGCTTCCACGACGGTTGCCGCTTTCACATCGGCTGCTGCCCCCAGCACCTGGTTGTTTTCCAGATAGGTATTGCCTTTCAGCTCGGCGGAGAGCGAGTTGGCAATAGCGGCGGTGGAAACGTCGACTTTCGTGTCCACTGCTTTCACCCACAGGTTCGTGTCGGCGGTGACATCCTGCAGTGTGGTCTGGCCGTTCGTGATGGCGTTGTTGAGATCGTAAGCCCCCGCGCCGTTCGTCAGCGCAACAGTCAGAAGACCGGCAATCGCCGTGCCTTTCACAATCGAGTTCATATTATTCCCCTTGGGTTGTACCGTTCTGAGCCACGCCCTTGCGGATTGTCCGGGCTCGGGGGCGAGAGAGCGATTTTCGTGCCAGAAGGACAAATTGACCTGTGCCGGGAGCGCGCCCGCTAGCGGCCATCGGGCAGGCTGTGCTATGGGAAGGTTAATGGGAATTTCCAAATGCAATCCTGGCGCAATCCTGGAAACAACAGTCAAAACAGGGAGAAAGACATGAAAGCCGTCCTCTGCAAGGAATACGGGCCGCCGGAAAAACTGGTCATCGAAGATGTGCCGAGCCCCGAGCCGAAAGACGGGGAAGTGGTGATCGAGGTGCATAGCGCCGCGGTGAATTTCCCCGACGTGCTCATCATCCAGAACCTTTATCAGTTCAAGCCGCCGCTGCCCTTCTCGCCGGGCGGTGAGGTTTCCGGCAAGGTGACGAAGGTCGGCGCCGGTGTGAAAAAGATCAAAGTCGGCGACCGCGTCATCGGCTCTTGCGGCTGGGGCGGCTTTGCCGAGGAAATCGCGGTGGAAGAGGCCCGCGCGCTGCCGATCCCCGATGAGATGGATTATGAGACGGCTTCCGCCTTCCTTATGACCTACGGCACCTCGCATCATGCGCTCAAAGACCGTGCCGAAATCAAGCCCGGCGAAACGCTGGTGGTTCTGGGCGCGGCCGGCGGTGTCGGCCTTGCCGCCGTCGAGCTCGGCAAGGCGATGGGTGCGAAGGTGATTGCGGGGGCCTCGTCGGAAGACAAGGTCGCTGTCGCCAAGGAACACGGCGCCGATGACGGTTTCGTCTATCCTTCCGGTCCGCTCGACCGGGATCAGCAAAAGGCGCTTTCTGAAAAGATCAAAGAACTGACGGGCGGCCAGGGCGCCGACGTGCTTTACGATCCGGTGGGCGGCGATTATGCGGAACCGGCGCTGCGCGCCATGAACTGGAACGGACGCTATCTCGTTGTCGGTTTTGCCGCGGGCGACATTCCCAAAATTCCGCTCAACCTCGCGCTGCTCAAAGGTTGTCAGATCGTCGGTGTCTTCTGGGGCGCTTTCACGGGCCGTGAGCGCGCGCGCCATGAAGAAAACCTGCGCGAGCTGATGGAGATGTTCAAAGCGGGCAAGATCAAGCCGCATGTCTCCAAAAGCTACAAGCTCGAAGACGTGGCCTCCGCGCTGAACGATATGGCGGGCCGCAAAGTGAAGGGCAAGGTCGTCCTTCAGGTCCGCTAAGCGGCAAAGCCAAGGCACGAGAGGGAGCGGCGGGCATATGGGGCGCATCGCAATCAGTTGGACCGCGCTTATCGGCGGCACGCTTGTGCTTCTGTTCGGCTTTCTCGTTTATGTGCTGTTCGCCTCCGGCGAGCCTTCCTACTGGGAAGGGGATATCGCGGCCTTCGAGCGCCGCGATATCTCCAACCCGCCGGAGAAAGGCGCGGTGCTTTTCATCGGCGGGCGCGATGTCCGGCTGTGGGAAACGCTTAGCGCCGACATGATGCCTTTCGATGCGCTGAACCGCGGCTTTGGCGGGGCGCGTATCGCCCATCTCACCCATTATGCGGCCCGCATCGTCAAACCTTATGAGCCGAGCCTCATTGTCATAATGGCGGGCGATGAAGATCTGGCGGATGTGCGCGGGCGCCGCCCGGAAGATGTGCTTGCGCAAACGCAAATCTTTCTGGCGGCCATTCGTGCCCATGGGGTGGATGCGCCGGTGCTGATCGTTTCCGTGCCGCCCGCCCCGATGCGCATGTCGCGCTGGCCGGGCGCAAAGCGCACCAATGCGCTGCTTCGCCAGCTTGCCGAGGAACGTGCGCCGGTTCATTTCATCGATCTGACGCCCGGTTTCTTCACCGAAGAAGATGAGCTGAAAGACGCGCTTTTCCGCTGGGACGGCATGTCGCTGTCGAAACAGGGTTATGCTTATCTGACGCGGCAGCTCAAACCGAAGATCAGGGGAATTCTGCAAAGCCGGAGAAATACCGGTGCACAAACACAATCGCAATAAGGCGCATGAAAGCGCTGCAGAAACGGGGAAACGTCATGACCATGCAAAAGATCGAGCAAGAGGCCGGCAAGGCCGTCATCCGGGGCAGCTGCGCCAGCGGCTTTGAAGGCGTGGCGGCGGCCTTTGCGGAAAACTTCATCTCGCGCGGCGAAGTGGGCGCGAGCGTCTGCATCACTCATGAGGGCAAGACCGTTGCCGATCTATGGGGCGGGCATAAAGCAAAAGACGGCGCGGCCTGGGAAGAAGACACGATCTCCATCGTCTTTTCTTGCACGAAGGGCGTGGCGGCGCTTTGCGCGCATATGCTTGCCGACCGGGGCCAGCTTGATTTCAACCAGCCGGTTAAAGAAATCTGGCCGGAATTTGCGGTGAACGGCAAGGAAGAAGCGACAGTCGGCATGATGCTCGATCATTCCGTCGGCGTGCCGCATATCCGCGCGCAATTGAAAGACGGCGCCTATTACGACTGGGATTATATGACGGATCTCGTCGCGCGCGAGGAAGCCTTCTGGAAGCCGGGCACGCGCAACGGCTATCACGGCGTCACTTTCGCCTGGACGGTGGGCGAAATCGTGCGCCGCGTGGCGGGCAAGCCGCTGGGGCAGTTTTTTCAGGAAGAAGTGGCGCGCCCGCTCGGCCTCGATTTCTGGATCGGGCTGCCGGAAGATAAAGAGCCGCGCGTTGCCGGCATGATCAATGCGCCGCTCGATCCTGAAGCGCCGGTCGGCAAATTCACGCAGGCCATTCTTTCCGATCCTGCTTCACCCTCGTCGCTCTTCCTGATGAATAACGGCAAGGCGGATTTCAATTCACGCGCCGCCCATGAAGCCGAAATCGGCTCGGCCAATGGCATCACGAACGGACGGGGCCTTGCGGGCATGTATGCGCCGCTTGCCAATGGCGGCGCACTGGGCGGCGTCAAACTCGTTTCGCCGGAAGCCGTGACGCGTATGAGCCGTGTTTCCATGGCAACGCGCGAGGATGCAACACTGCTTATCCCGACCCGTTTCGGGCTCGGCTTCATGAAGTCGATGGACAACCGGGGCGAAACGCCCGGCAATCAGTCGTCGGTCATTCTTTCCGAAGCCGCTTTCGGTCATGTCGGCATGGGCGGCTCCATCGGCTTTGCCGATCCGGAAGCCGGTATGAGCTTCGGGTATTCGATGAACCAGATGGGCATGGGCATTCTGCTCAACGAGCGCGGCCAGGCCGTGGTCGATGCCGCCTACCGCGCCATCGGCTACCGCACGAATGAAGGCGGCGCCTGGACGCGGTAAGGTGGGCGGGCCGCCTATTTGCCGGAGGGTTTACCGGAAAGCTTATAAGTGACCGTCGCCTGGGCGATCTGCTTTCCTGCCTTGTCGCTGACCATGATAGTCGCCACATGCACCGAGCCGCCGCGGCGGATGACGCGGGCATCGGCGATAAGGTCCGCGCTCAACGCGGCATCGAGATAATTGATGGAAAAGCCGATGGTCGAGCCGCGCGGATTTTCCGGCAAACGGGATGTTGCCCAGCAAGCGGCGGTGGCGGCGGCATCAACAAGCGAGGCGATCGCGCCGCCATGCACCATGGTGCCGATCGTGGTCAGCGCCTCGCGGTAGGGCAGGGAAAGAACGGCGCGGTCTTCTTCAAGGCCCGTCAGCTCAAAGCCCAGGGTCTTGCCGTAAGGCGCGCCGGCAACGGCGCCGGCGATCATGTCTTTGAAGGTCTCGTCCATGGGATGCGTCCTGGCTCTGGTGAGTAGATGCAGGGGTTATGAGCCGTGCCCGTGTTTGGCGGCAATGACCTGAGAGGTAAGGAAAGGCGGAAATAATGAGCCGACGTGAAGAAATGACCGCCCGCCTCACGGCCCTGCCTGCCAATGTGCAAGGCGCGCTCTGGCTGCTTCTCTCCGCCATGCTATTTGTGGTGATGGCGGTGCTGGTCAAACATCTCGGCCAGACATTCGATCCGTTTCAGGTCTCCTTCTTCCGGCAGCTTTTTCAGATCATCGTTATTCTGCCTTTTCTCATCCGGGCAGGCGGCGCGGAAGGCGGCATCCGCACCAAGGTGCTGCCGCTGCAAATGCTGCGCGGCTTTGTCGGCTCCTCGGCGATGATTTGCGGGTTCTATGCTTTCGCGCATTTACCCCTGGCGGATGCCCAAGCGCTGAACTTCTCACGCACGCTTTTTCTCGTGCCGCTGGCTGCGCTGCTGCTTTCCGAACCCATCGGCAAGCGGCGGGTCATCGCCGCCCTTGTCGGCTTTGGCGGCGTCCTCATCATGCTGCGCCCGACAGGCGCGCTCGATCCGGCGGCGCTCGTCGCGCTTTTGGGCGCAGCGCTTGTGGCGCTCGCCACGGTGCTCGTCAAAATCGCCTCGCGCTACGACCAGCCCATCACGCTGATGTTCTATACCGGGGTGGGCGGGCTCATCGTCACGTCCATTCCGGCCTATCTCGTCTGGATCATGCCAAGCTGGGAGCAATTGGCGCTGCTTGCGATTATGGGCAGCGCGGGGGCGGCCTCGCATAATTGTTTCATCCGCGGCTACAGGGTGGGCGAGGCGACGGTGATCGCGCCGTTCGAATATTCCCGCCTCATCTTCCTCGCGCTTGCCGGGATCGTGATCTTCGGCGATATCCCCACGATCTGGACGCTGGCAGGCGCCGCCGTGATCATCGGCGCGGCGCTTTATATCGTGCGGCGGGAATCGCAAGCGGCGAGAGAAGCCAGGGCCGCCGAAAAGTCAGTGGAGCGCCTGCCCGAGTAAGCGGCGCTTCTAGCGGGGCCCGCTTTCCGCATTCTCGTGCGGTTCGTGCGGCGGTGTTTTGCCAAGCGCCTTGCGCGCCGCCGCCCGGTGCTTGTCGGTCAGATGGCCGGAGACGAGCGAGAGCGCCATCATCAGCACGGTTGCATCGTCGGTGAAGCCGAAGGCGGCGATGACATCGGGAATGAAATCGGCCGGGGTGACGAAATAGGCAAGCGCTGCCAGCAGCGTTGCGCGCACCCGGGTGGGTGTCTGGGGGTCGAGCGCGCAATAATAAGCCGCCGCCGCTTCTTCGGCGAAGGGCACGCGCCCGGCGACGCGCAGCAATTTGCGCCAGAAGCCTTTTTTCACACGGGTGCGGTTCTGCGCCACGGCGGCGGGCAGTTGGTAGGCCGGATCTTCGAAATCCGGCAGGGCAGCGCTGTCGGGCCGTTTGCTCATGGGGTGAAATGTGGGCCCGCAAAATGGCAAAGACAAGGCTGGGAAGATGCGGGGAGGGCGGCGGTCTTGACATTCCGCTAATTAGGTGTATATACACCTAAATGAATTTGAAAACCACCGATCTGGCCTCGCCCGCCGCCTGTCTCTGCTTCAACCTGCGCCGCGCGGCGCGGCTGATTGCGCGCGATCTCGATGGGGCGTTGAAACCAGCCGGTCTTGGCTCGGCGCAATTCGCCGTTCTGGCGGTACTGGAAGAGGCGGGACCGCTTCCCATCGCCCAGCTTGCCGAGGCGCTCGGCACGGACCGCACGACACTGACGCGCAATCTGGCGCTTTTGGAGCGGGACGGGCTCATCGCCTACCGGCAGGGCAATGACAAACGCCGCCGCATTGCAGCTTTAAGCGCTGAAGGCGAGAAGGCTTATCGCCGTGCGCTGCCGCTCTGGCGCGCCTTTCAGGAAAAGAAAGTGGCCGAGCTCGGCGCGGAGCCTGCCCAGCAGCTGCTTTCGCTTCTTTCTCAAGCGGCGGGCTGAGCCCCGCTTTTTATTTACCCCTAAATGTGTATCTACACCTAAAGGAACCGCTCATGACCGACACCAATATGAAGGCGGCCGCACCGGCTTCCGGCCAGCCGCTGTTGAAACCGCTGGTCCTTATCCTGCTCGCCATTTGGGGCATGACCGTCATGACCGCCGCCAAGAACGGCGTGTTCGATGCGGTGGGCGATCAGCCGCCCTTCGCCATCGTGGTGGCCGCGCTTCTGCCGCCCGCGCTCTTCCTTCTCGCCTACCGCACGCTTAGCGGGGTGAAAGCCTGGGTCGGCGCCATCGATCTTGGCCTTGTGACCGCCGTTCAGGGCTGGCGCGTCGTCGGCGCGGCCTTCGTCTTCACCTGGGGCTACGGTCTTCTGCCCGGCACCTTCGCCATTCCGGCGGGCTATGGCGACATTCTGGTGGGTCTCGCCGCCCCCTTTGTGGCGCTGATGATCTGGCAGAAAAGCGCGGGCTGGCGCACCGCCGCCTATGGCCTCATCTTTATCGGCTTCCTCGATTTTATCAGTGCCTTTGCAATGGGCGTGATCCTGCGGGAGAACGGGCCGGTCTATCAGGCAGGCGATCTGCATACGGGGCTCTTGGCGGAATTTCCGCTCACCATGATCCCCTCCTTCCTGGTGCCGGTCTTCATGATCCTGCACATCATTGCGATCCTGAAACTGCGCGGGCGCTGATCCCCTCTTTAGGTTCAAAAAAGGCCCGGCTCCGCGCTTTGCGGGAGCCGGGCCTTTCTTCAGGGAAACGTTGCGTCAAGCCCTCAAATCCCTTCTTTTCGGGCTGAAAAACTCGCCAAGCCCTTTGAAAATCTGCTAAATCGCTTGCCAGCAAGAGCCGACATGAACGATAGCCGCGCGCAGTTCCGCAAGCTCGGGCCCGCGCGGCAGAACAGGGAGAAGCAGATGAAACTCGATTCCAATATCAGCGCCGTGATCACCGGCGGTGCCTCGGGCCTTGGTGAAGCAACCGCCCGCGCGCTGGCCGAAGACGGTGTGAAAGTTGCCATTTTCGACCTCAACGAGGAAAAAGGCGAAGCCGTTGCCAAGGAACTGGGCGGCGTTTTCTGCAATGTGAACGTCACGGACGAAGCCAGCGTCGATGCCGGTTTCGCCAAGGCGCGCGCGGCCATCGGCCAGGAGCGTATTCTGGTGAACTGCGCAGGCACGGGCAACGCCATCAAGACGGCAAGCCGCAACAAGGAAACGGGCGCGATCGACCATTTCCCGCTCGATAAGTTCAACCTGATCATCCAGATCAACCTCGTGGGTACGTTCCGCTGCATCGCCAAATCGGCTGCGGGCATGATGTCGCTGGATCCGCTGGAAGGCGGCGAGCGCGGCGCCATGGTCAACACGGCTTCCGTTGCCGCCGAAGACGGCCAGATCGGCCAGGCCGCTTATTCCGCTTCCAAGGGCGGTGTTGTCGGCATGACGCTGCCGATCGCCCGCGACCTGTCGCGCGAAGGCATTCGTGTGAACACGATCCTGCCCGGCATCTTCAACACGCCGCTTCTTGCCGGCGCACCGGAAAAAGTGAAACAGGCGCTGGGCGCGCAGGTGCCGTTCCCGCCGCGTCTGGGTGAGCCGGCCGAATATGCGGCGCTCGCCAAGACCATGATCACCAATGGCTATTTCAACGGTGAAGATGTCCGCCTCGACGGCGCCATCCGCATGGCCCCGCGCTAAGCGGCGCAGGGAGGCAGCGCTTCCCGCGACCCCAAGAAAAGACAAAGGCCCGCGTCCGGCGCGGGCCTTTTGCATTTCAAGATGTGCTTTCTTAAGGGCTTTAGGCGGTCACATCGACCTTGCCGCCGACACCGAGCGGTGTTGCCGCCTGCAGCGCCTCGGTGCTTTGCTGCAAAAGCGCCACCAGCGAGGCGTCCGCCTGATGCTGCTGCTTTTGAATGATCGTCGCAAGCTGGGCCTTGGTCTGGGCCTGATTGACGGCGACGGCGGTGGCGGCAAGTGAGCTCATGGGGACAGCATGGACCGGACCTCTTAAGACGGTCTTAAGCTGCCTTACCGGCTCTACCCGCCAGTTTGTCCATGGCGCGGGCAAGGTGAATGTCCTTGTCCGTCACGCCGCCTGCATCGTGGGTGGACAGCGTCACTTCGACATTCTTGAAGACGTTGAACCATTCGGGGTGATGATCCGCCTTTTCCGCGATCAGCGCGATGCGGCTCATCCAACCGAAGGCTTCGTTGAAATCCTTGAAGACATATTTCTTCGTGATCGCCTCGCGCCCGCGCACCTTGCTCCAGCCTTTCAGGCCGTCCAGCGCGGTCTTCAGGGCGGGGCCTTTCATCTTTTCCGGCGGCTGATTGGCTTTGTTCGGGACGCTCATGACTGCCTCCTTTATTTCGCATTAGGATGGACGTGTCTTAGCCATCCTTCTTTTCATCCTTTCAGGGGAACGTCAAAAACATGGTCCGGGTTCTCTTTGTCTGTCTTGGCAATATCTGCCGCTCGCCCATGGCCGAAGGGGTGCTGCGCGTAAAAGCGCAAGGCGCGGGTCTTGCGCTCGATGTCGCCTCCGCCGGCACCGGCGACTGGCATGTGGGCGAAGCGCCGGACCTGCGGGCGCAGGAGGCGGCAGCCGCGCGCGGCTATGATATTTCCGCGCTGCGGGGCGGTCAGGTCACACGGGCGGACTTTTCGCGCTTCGATTATCTTCTGGCGATGGACCGCAAGAACCTTGCGCATTTGCAGCGTCTGGCGCCCACCAGCTTTAAAGGCACGCTGCGGCTCTTTCTCGATTATGCGCCGGACGCGCCTTTGCGCGAGGTGCCGGACCCTTATTTCGGCGGCGAAGACGGCTTTGCCCCGGTTCTCGATCTTATCGAAGAAGCGGCGGACGGGCTGATCAGGCACCTGCGAACATAGCTTCGAGAAACGCTTCTTCTTCTTCCAGCTCGTCTTCATCCAGGCCGCCCGGATTGGTGAAGTCGTATGCGCGCTCGGTAATGTAAGGCCCGCCGCCCTGGCTGAGGCGGGAGGACATGAGCACGAAGCGGGAAACCGGAAAGGGCCCGGCGCGGAAGAGATTGTTGCGTTCGATATAGCGCATGACGTCCGCCGGGTCCGTGCCGCGCCGCAAACGGGCAAGCGTGGCATGGGGAGTATATTTGCGCCGGTCGGGGGCAAGGCCGGCGCGCTGCAGCGCCGTTTCCTGGCGGGCCTGCAATTGCATGAGGCCGGGATTGTCGGCAACGCGGGCCCAAACCGCATGGGGTTTGCGCCCGCCGAACTCGCCGATGCCGTCGAGCGTGATGTCGAAAGGCGCGGCATAGATACCGCTCAAGGCCCGGTCGATGTCATGGGCCGTGTCTTCGGGCACCTCGCCGATAAAGCGCAGCGTGATATGCATCGCCTCCGGATCTATCCAGCGCGCGCCTTTCAGCCCGGATTGCAGGGCCGTCAATTGACCGGCAATGGCTAAGGGAATTTCGAGGGCAGTAAAAAGACGGATCATGGGGCCCTCCTCAAGAAATGCTCAAGGGATGCGGGCCTTTGCAGCCCGCGAATCAAAAAGGGACCTCTCGGTCCCTTTCAGAGTGCGCTTTGGCCATGTCGTTTTCAAGACAAAACCCCGCGCGGCTGCTTTCCCTTCAAGATGATGCGGAGAGTGTCTCCCTCACGGGCAGGGGTTGGGCTGTTCCTGATGGACGGCATTGATTTCTTTTTCAAGTTCCTCCGTCCACGGTATACCGGCCGAGCCGATGGCGAGTTTTAGCTGCTCCATGCTGGTTGCGCCGATAATGTTCGAGGTGACGAAAGGCCGCGTCGTTGCGAACTGATTGGCAAGCTGGGAGGCATCGAGCCCGTGCTTTTTGGCAATCGCCAGATATTTGTCGATGGTTGCCTCGGCAAACGGCGTTTCATAGCGCTGCAGGCGGTTGAAAAGCTGTTTGCGCGAGCCCTTGGGCAGCGCACCGTTTTGATATTTGCCGCTGAGATACCCTTGTGCGAGCGGTGAATAGGCAAGAAGCCCGACTTTCTCACGCAAGGCGACTTCGGAGAGGCCGATCTCGAAGGTGCGGTTGAGAAGGTTGTAGGCGTTCTGGATGGACTGCACGCGCGGCTGGTTCTTCATTTCCGCATGATGCAGGAATTTCATCGTGCCCCAGGGCGTTTCGTTGGAAAGGCCGATCCAGCGTACCTTGCCGGACTTTACGACCTCATCCAGCGCGTCCAGAATTTCTCCGATCGGATTTACTTCCTCGCCCAAATGCTGGTAGCTCGTGCCGCCCGCGCCGAACATGGCCATGGGCCGATCCGGCCAATGCAGCTGGTAAAGGTCGATATAGTCCGTCTGCAGACGTTCAAGAGAGCTGTCCACGGCTTCCATGATCTGTGCGCGGGTCTGCTGGGTGGGCGAGCCGTCCTTGCGCAGCCAGTCGAAGGGTGCGCGGCCTGAGACTTTCGTTGCCAGAATGATCTTGTCGCGGTTCTTTTTCTTTTTGAACCAGGTGCCGATGATGCGCTCCGTCGACCCTTGCGTCTCTTTGCGCGGCGGCACGGCATACATTTCCGCCGTGTCGAAAAAATTCACGCCCTGCTCGACGGCATAATCCATCTGCTCATGGCCTTCGGCCTCTGTGTTCTGCTCGCCCCATGTCATGGTGCCGAGGCAAATAGCAGATACCTTTTGGCCGGTGCGGCCAAGCTCGCGATATTCCATGAATGTCCCCCTGTAGGTCTTATATTTGTCGTTGATGTTTGTTGCGGCGCAGGCGGCGCTCAGCCTTCCCCGTCTTTATGCGTGATTTCTTTTGCCGTTTCACCGGTAGGGGCGGTTTTTTCCCGTGCCCGCGCGATCAATTTTTCGACGGCGGGGAAAATACGGTCCACCATCACCACGATGCCTTCCTCATTAGGATGCATCCCGTCGCCGAGATTGAGTTCCGGTTCCGCCGCCACCCCGTCGAGAAAGAAGGGATAAAGAAGCACGCCATATTCCTCGGCAAGGCCCGGATAGATGGGATTGAAGGCCCGCTCATATTCGGCGCCCATATTGGGCGGGGCGAGCATGCCGGCAAGCAGCACGGCAATGCCGCGGCTCTGCAATTCCTCGATGATCGCGGCAAGGTTTCGCCGGGTAAGCTCAGGATCGATGCCGCGCAGAGCATCGTTCGAGCCAAGCTCGAGAATGACGGCGTCGGTTTCGGGGCCCACGGCCCAGTCCAGCCTTGCAAGCCCGCCTGAGGAGGTGTCGCCGGAAACGCCGGCATTCATCACGCCCACGTTATAGCCTTTTTCGGCAAGGGTTTTGCCGAGCTGCTCGGCAAAGCCCTTGCCCGGCGGCAATTGGTAGCCCGCCGTCAGGCTGTCGCCCAAAGCCACGATTTCCAAGGGTTCTTTGGAGGTTTCGCCCGGCGTTTCTCCGGCTTCCGCCCAAACTGGACCGCCCGGTATAATCCAGATCAGGGTGGCCAGCGTAAAAGCCAATGACTTTAAGCACTTGCCTGAATACTTGTATGCCGCTTTCAAGGCGCCATATGCGCTAGGATGCGGCGCGGCTTTGGCGCGGTATCCCGGAAGATGCGGAGGAGAATGGGTCACGTGGCGAATTCCATTATTGAACTGACCGGTGTCACTTTGACCCTGCCCAGCCTTGCAGGCGAGGTCAATATTTTGCGCGGCATCTCCCTTGATATAGCGCCGGGTGAAGCGGTTGGCATGGTCGGGCCTTCAGGTTCCGGCAAAAGCACGCTTCTTATGGTGCTGGCGGGGCTCGAAAGCCCGTCCGGCGGCTCCGTCAAGGTGGCGGGCGCCGAGCTTACCAAGCTCGATGAAGACGGGCTCGCCCGCTTCCGCCGGGATCATGTAGGCATTGTCTTTCAATCTTTCCACCTGGTGCCCACCATGACGGCGCTGGAAAATGTCGCGGTGCCGCTCGAACTTGCGGGCAGAGCCGACGCTTTCGAGCGGGCCGAGGAGGAACTGAAACTCGTGGGCCTTTCGCACCGGCTCGATCATTATCCCGGCCAGCTTTCAGGCGGCGAGCAGCAGCGCGTGGCGCTTGCCCGCGCCGTGGCGGGAGACCCTGAAATTCTGATGGCGGATGAGCCGACCGGCAATCTCGATGCGGCGACGGGGGAGCAGATCGTCGAGCTGATGTTCGATCTGCACCGCAGGCGCGGCACGACCATGGTGCTCATCACCCATGACAATGAACTGGCGGGCATGTGCGACAAGGTGGTGCGGCTGAAAGACGGCAAGGTCGAGAGCGTGCATCCGGGCGCCCGCCGCGCCGCCGCGCAATAGGCGCGGGATCATGGCAGCTTCTCTTTCCTCTTTCGATGAACTCAAGATCGCGGCGCGTTTTGCCCGGCGCGAGCTGCGCGCAGGGCTGAAAGGCTTCCGCATCTTTCTGGCCTGCCTGATGCTCGGCGTTGCGGCGATTGCCGGTGTGGGCTCGGTTTCCTCCGCGCTTGTCGAAGGGCTCTCCCAGGAGGGCCAGACGATTTTGGGCGGCGATGTGAGCCTGCGCCTCATTCACCGGGAGGCGCGCGAAGACGAGCTTGCCTATTTGCGCACAAGCGGCGAGGTCTCGCAGGTTATCGAGATGCGCGCCATGTCCCATGCGCCGGAGACCGACGAGCGCTCGCTTGTCGAGCTGAAAAGCGTCGATGATCTTTATCCGCTTTACGGGGCGCTTTCTCTTTCCAGCGGCGCGCGGCTGCAGGACGCGCTCACCAAAAAAGAAGGGATTTGGGGCTCGGTTGCCGAGCAGACCCTGCTCGACAGGCTCGGTGTCGGTCTCGGGGATACCGTCAAAGTCGGCGATCTTGAAACGCAAATCCGCGCCATTATCGAGCGTGAACCCGATAAGCTTTCGGGCGGCATGGCTTTTGGGCCGAGGCTTTTCGTAAGCGGGGAGGCGGTGCGCGCGAGCGGGCTTATCCGCCCGGGCTCGCTTGCTCAGTTCCATTACCGCGTAAAACTGCCCGAGGCGCAGCGCTCCAATGCCGCCGTTGCCGCTTTTGTCGATGAAACGGAAAGCCGTTTCCCGCAGGCGGGCTGGCGCATTCAGGACCGCTCGGATTCCGCCCCATCCGTGCGCCGCTTCGTCAAGCGCGTTGCGCTCTTTCTCACACTGGTGGGGCTGACCGCGCTGATCGTCGGCGGTGTCGGTGTCGGCAATGCGGTGACGAGCTATCTCGATTCCAAGCGCGAGGTCATTGCGACGTTTAAATGCCTCGGTGCGCCGGGCCGTCTCGTCTTCCGGCTTTATCTTCTGCAAGTGGTTGCGCTCTCGCTTATCGGCATCGTGCTGGGGCTTGGGCTCGGCGCGGCCGTTCCCTTCATCGTGCAAAGCGCGGCGGGCGATCTCATTCCCGTGCCCGCGCGCTTTGCGATTTATTCCGAACCTTTGATGCTGGCTGCGGCTTACGGGTTTTTGACGGCGCTTGCCTTTGCCATCTGGCCGCTTGCGCGGGCGCGGGAAATTCCGGCGACGGGGCTTTTCCGCGATATCGTCGCGCCGGTGCGCCGCTGGCCGCGCCCGCCTTATGTCGTGGCGACGGGCGGGGCGCTGCTTCTGCTTGCCGCCCTTGCCATTGGGCTCACCGATGAGCGGCTCTTTGCTGCCTGGTTCGTTGCGGGCGCGGGGCTGAGCTTCATCGTGCTGCGCTTTACCGGCCAGGGGCTGATGTGGCTTGCCCGTAAAGCTCCCCGCGTGCGCCAGCCGCAACTGCGCCTTGCCATTGCCAATCTCCACCGTCCCGGCGCGGCAACGCCGAGCGTCGTTCTTTCTCTCGGCCTCGGCCTCACGCTGCTTGTCACGGTCTCGCTGATCGACGGCAATATCGAAGCGCAGGTCCAGGGCGAGCTGCCGGACCGCGCGCCTTCTTTCTTCTTTGTCGATATCGGCCCGGAGCAGGTGGAAGAGTTCGAGCGCATCGTGAATGAGACACCGGGCGTCGAAGCGATGAACCGGGTGCCCATGCTGCGCGGGCGGATCACCGAGATCGCGGGTACGCGCTCGGAAGACATGGACGTGCCGCCGAACGTCGCCTGGGCGCTGCAGGGTGACCGGGGCATTACCTATGCCGAAGAGCTGCCCGACAATTCCACCCTCGTGCGCGGGGAGTGGTGGGGACCGGGCTATGACGGCCCGCCGCTCGTCTCGCTCTCAGAAGAGCTTGCCGCCGGGTTCGGCATGGAAGTGGGCGATACGCTGACCGTCAATGTGCTGGGCCGTCCTTTAAGTGCGCGGCTTGCCAATACGCGCGAGATCGACTGGCAATCGGTCGGCATCAATTTCGTTCTTGTCTTCTCGCCTGGCGCGCTTGCCGGCGCGCCGCATACGCATCTGGCGACCGTGACGATGGAAGCGGAAAACGAGCTGCAATTGCAGCGCGATGTCTCGCGCGCCTTTCCGAATGTGACGAGCGTGCGCGTCAAGGAAGCGCTGGAGACGATCAACGCCATGATCGAAAACTTTGCCGTGGCGGTGCGCGCCACCAGCATCGTCACGTTGAGCGCGGGCGTTCTCGTGCTGGCGGGCGCCATGGCGGCGGGGCACCGGCGGCGGGTCTATGACGCGGTGATCCTGAAGGTGCTGGGCGCCACAAGAGGCCGGGTGCTCGGCGCTTATGCGATGGAATATCTGGCGCTCGGGCTCGGCACGGCGGTCATTGCCTCTGGCGCCGGGGCGCTTGCCGCCTGGCTCGTCATTACGCAAGTGATGGAGGCGCCCTGGACCTTCCTGCCCTGGACATTGGCGGCGACGGTGCTGGGCGGGGCGGCGGCAACGCTCGGGCTCGGGCTTCTGGGCACCTATAGCGCACTTTCGGCAAAGGCCGCGCCGGTGCTGCGGGCGGAGTAGCGGTATAACTATCTGAAAAGAAAGAGCTTTAAGCCGGGTGTCGCGCCCGGCTTCTTTCTTCTTGAAAAACATAGATATCTATTTTATATATACCTATGAAACTTCACAGGAGCCTGTCATGATCACCCGCCGTGCCCTTCTTTTTACTGGCGGTGCCAGCCTTGCCGTTCTGGGCGGCGGCGGTGCCTATGTTCTTTCCAAGGATATCGAGCCTGCCCGTGCGCCCTGGGACGCGGCGAGCCGGGGCTTTGGGGATATCCGCCTCGATGCGGCGGCCTATGCCATTCTCGCGCCGAACCCGCATAACAGGCAGCCTTGGGCAATCGAGCTGAAAGGCGAGGACCGGCTGGTGCTGACCTGCGACCTCGGCCGTCTTCTACCCGAAACCGATCCGCCGAACCGGCAGATCACGATCGGGCTCGGCGCGTTTTTGGAGCTTCTGCGTCAGGCGGCGGCCGAGAAGGGGTATGAGGCGCGCATCACGCCTTTCCCGGAAGGCGAGCCTTACCCGCTGCTCGATGAGCGGCCCATCGCCGAAGTGGTCTTCACGCGCGCTGAAGTGACGCGCGATCCTCTTTTCGGGGAAGCATTGGCGCGGCGCACCTTGCGGGGCAATTTTTCCTCCGCCCCTGTTGCGCCCGAAATGCTGCAAAAGCTGCAGGCGCTTGCCTTTGAGGGTGTGCCCAATTGGGCGGGCACGGCGCCGGGCAGCTTTGCCTGGAGCATGGAAGAAGAAGCGGTCGAGGATCTGAAAGCGCTCTGCCGGGAAGGCTGGCTGGCGGAAACCTCCGCGCCCGCCCCCCATGCAGAAAGCACGAAGCTGACGCGGATCGGGGCAAGCGAAGTCAACCGTAACCCCGATGGGATTTCCCTTACCGGCCCCATGATGGAAGCCATGCAGCTTGCAGGCCTTCTCAGCCGGGAAAAGATGGATGAGAAGGGAAGCCTTGCCCATCAAGGCACGCTCGATTTTTACAACGGCCTCATCGACAGCGCCGCCGCCTTCGGCTGGCTGACGAGCCCGGCGAACACGCGGGCCGATCAGCTCCAAGCGGGGGCGGAGTGGGTGCGGCTCAATCTTGCCGCCACTAGGCTCGGCCTCGGGTTTCATCCTTTGAGCCAGGTGCTGCAGGAGTTTCCGGAAATGGCGGCGCTTTATGAGCGCTGTCATGCCATGCTCGGCGTTTCTGCGCCCGCACGCGTGCAAGGGCTCTTCCGCTTCGGTTATGCTGCCTTTCCCGAGCCTGCGCCCCGCTGGCCGCTGCAATCGAGACTGACCGCCTTATGACCGGCAAAGACGAGCCCTCCAAGCCGGGGCCCTCACATAAAGACGCGGCCCCCGCCGGGCTGCCGGGGGACCCGCGCGCCTTTGCGGTGATGACGGAAATCAGCATCATCGCGCATCTGGCCGACAATCTGTTTGCCCGGGTTTTGCCGGAGGGGCTGACGGTCGCCCAGTTCGGGGTGCTCAATCATCTCTTGCGCCTGAAAAAAGAAGAAACGATCGGCGAGCTGGCAAGCGCTCACCAAGTCTCTCAGCCCACCATGTCCTCCACCGTGCGCAAGCTGGAAGACAAGAAACTGGTGCGCCTCGTGCCGGACGCGGGTGACCGGCGCGTCAAACGCGTGGCGGTGACGAAGGCGGGCGAGGCCATGCGCGGGGAAGCGGTTGCCCGGATGCGTCCCCTGGCAGGCGAGCTTCTCGGCCAGATTGGGGAAGAAGACTGGGCGCTTATTCACCCGGTGCTTACCCGGCTGCGGGTCCTGCTCGATCAGGCCCGGTGAGTGGGCTGCCGCTGCGACCGGTTTCTTCAGAAACCTTTAAAAATAAAGGGCTTTTTCCTTCTCTCTTGCCGAAGTTTCATCCGGTTGCGCTTGAAACGGCCACAATTCCAGACAATATTACTTGGGATTTCTTTCACTCCATGCAGAGAGGTGAATATCGCATGGCTGGTTTTGACGAACGCAGAGCCTATTCGGGTGCTGCAGGCACGCGCGCGCAGGGCGCTGAAATCGATGCGGGCCTGCGCTCCTACATGCTGCGGGTCTACAACTATATGGCCGGTGCGCTCGCCCTGACGGGTGTGGTTGCTTACGCCTTCTTCCAGATGAGCGTGGCGCCGAGCGCCGATGGCGGTCTGGCCCTGACGCAGCTGGGGCAGACGCTTTATGCAACGCCGCTGAAATGGGTGGTGATGCTGGCGCCGCTTGCCATGGTGTTCTTCCTGTCTTTCCGCATCCATAAAATGAGCGTGGGCGCGGCGCAGACCACTTTCTGGCTCTATGCCGGTATGGTCGGCGTGTCGCTGGCCACGATCTTCATGATCTATACGGGCAACTCCATTGCGCGGGTCTTTTTCATTACCGCGCTCTCCTTCGGCTCGCTCAGCCTTTACGGCTATACGACGAAGCGGGACCTCTCGGGCATGGGCTCGTTCCTCTTCATGGGCCTCATCGGCATCATCATCGCGATGGTGGTCAATATCTTCCTTGAAAGCTCGGCGCTGCAATTCGCGATCTCCGTGATCGGCGTGCTGATCTTCGCAGGCCTGACCGCCTATGACACCCAGTCGATCAAGGAAATGTATTACGAGGGCGACGGCCACGAAGTGGCGGCGAAAAAGTCGATCATGGGCGCGCTGCGTCTCTATCTCGACTTCCTCAACATGTTCCTCTTCCTGCTGCAGCTTTTCGGCAATCGGGAATAGCGGCAAGGACACACGAATGTGAGGAGAACCCCGGCATATGGCCGGGGTTTTTCTTTATCATCCGGCCCACTGCCATTCATCGAAACGGGGAGACCTCATGATCAAGGTGCACCATCTCAACGAATCGCGCTCGCAGCGCATCCTCTGGCTTCTGGAAGAGCTGGAGCTGCCTTACGAGGTCGTGAAATATGAGCGCGACGCCAATACGCGCCGCGCGCCCGACAGTCTGAAAAAAGTACACCCGCTCGGCAAATCGCCGGTGATCACGGATGGAGACAAGACCGTTGCCGAGACCGGCGCGATCATCGAATACATCCTGCGCAAATACGGCAATGGCAAGCTCATGCCGGCGCCCGATACGGATGACTATTTCACTTACGCTCAGTGGCTGCATTACGCCGAAGGCTCGGCCATGACGCCGTTCCTGATGACGCTCTTTAACGGCTTTCTGGGCGAAGCGGGCGCGCCGTTGCAGCCGATCCTCGATGCCGAATGTAAAAAGCAGCTCGACTATATCGACCTGACGCTTTCCAAGCAGCCTTACCTCATGGGCGCGGAGCTGACCGGGGCGGATATCAATCTTTCCTTCGTGCTGGAGGCGGCAGGCTCGCGCGGCTGGCTGAAGGAGTATCCAGCGCTCACCGAGTATGTGAAACGGCTGCAGGCCCGCGCGCCTTATCAGCGCGCGCTTAAAACCGGCGGGCCTTACAGCTTCGTCATGCAGGCCTGAGTTTTCCTGCTTCAACAAAGACGGCCCGGAACTTCCGGGCCGTTTTCTTTGGGGGGTGCCTCTCAGGCGCCGATCAGGCGGAACGTGTCTTTTTTCTTTTCCAGCACTTTGAGCACTTGGGCGAGATCATGCCCGCGCTTCAAAATCGCCCCGCTCATGGAGATCACGCAATAGGCGCCTTGCTTGGCGGCGAGCGCCGGGCGCTTTTCGACACGGTAAAGCGGCATTTCGGCGGAGCGGCGGAAAATGGAAAAGGCGGCGCGGTCGCGCAGCATGTCGATGGCATAATCGCGCCATTCCCCGGCGGCGACCTGGCGGCCATAAACGCGTAACAGCAAATCGAGTTCCTTGCGCGTCCAGGAAATTTCGCGGTCCGGGGTTGCCGTTTCCCCGCTTGCCGCCCGGTAGCCGTTGCCGACGATCACAATGCTTTTTGCCATGGCCGAATGATCGCCCGCCTACTGCTTGCTGACAAGCCGGAAGAGGTGCTTGCGTGCCGCTTTGGAACAGCGCGGGAAATGCTGTTTTTTGCAATTGGCAAAAGGATTTAGCGCGAAAATCGCGCCCCGTGTGCGCAATCACAATATTGCCTTTTTTCAGCCCTTGGCCCGCCACATAAGACCGCCATCTTGCAATCGTTGCCTCACTGGCCCGGTTCGAGAGTGGTTCGGAATAGTCAGCCCCCCAGCCCCACCGAGCTGCAAACGAACCGGGTCAACCCTCTTCCCCTTGAGAGGCTGAGTTGCAAGGCCGGGCATGTGCCTCACGCCCAGCAAGACAGCAACCAGTCAGGCAGCAAGATGAAAGGCGTTCCAGCGGAGCGCCTTTTTTCATGGGCGCTTTCTTCTCCCTGCTTTGCCTATCCTTCCGCTTTTCTGCTTCCGGGTCTTTTCGCGGGCGCGTCCTGCGTTATGCTGCCGCCAACGAAAAATGAAAAACAGGGGAGGTGGCCATGCGGCTGCAAGATAGAGGCGCGATCGTGACGGGCGCGGCATCGGGGATCGGCAAGGCGGCAGCCGAGCTTTTCGCCTCCGAAGGGGCGAAGGTGCTTGCCGTCGATCTCGACGCGGATAAGGCCGCTAAGGCTCACGAGGGCAATGAGCGAATCACGGCGCTCGGCCAGGACGTTTCCGCACCGGACGCTGCCGAAAAGATTATCGGCGCGGCGATCAAGGCTTTCAGCCGGATCGATATCCTGATGAACAATGCCGGGGTGGCGTTCGGCGCGCCGGTGGAAGAGTTTCCGGACGAGTATTGGGACAAGACCCTGGCGGTGAATGTCACCGCGCATTTCAAACTCGCCAAGGCCGCGATCCCGCATCTCAAGACCTCGCCTGCCGGGCGCATCATCAATGTGGCCTCCGTCATGGCGGATGGCACCGATTACGGGCTTGCCGCCTATTCCGCCTCCAAGGCCGGGGTGGCGGGCCTCACACGCAATCTGGCGCTGGAGCTCGGGCGCTACGGCATTACCGCCAATTACATTCTGCCCGGCGCCATTCAGACCGGCATGACGGTGAATTTCGACGATCCGAAGATCGCGGAAATCTGGGCTAAGAAATCCCCGCTGAAACGGCTCGGTCAGCCCATCGATATTGCCCGCGGCGCGCTTTTCCTCGCCTCGGACGAGGGCGGCTTCGTCACCGGGCACGGGCTCAATGTCGATGGCGGGCTGATGCTCAGGGTTTGAACTCTTCCGCATCATGACCGATTGTTCACTTGAAGGGGGCGGGGGGCTCCTTTATCAAGATTTTCAATAAACTGTCCCGGTTTGCGTAGGATCCGGGGTAAGGAGCAAGGCGGGTCCGACCGCCGGGGAGCGGGTTCTTTTGACGGCAGCGTCCAACTCCATGATCGCTATCGGTAATCTGGTGAAGAAGTTCGGGCCGTTCACGGCGGTGGACGGGGTCAGCTTCTCCGTGGCGAAGGGAGAGGTCCTGGGCTTTCTGGGGCCGAACGGCGCAGGCAAGTCCACCACCATGAAAATGGTGACGGGCTATCTCGCCCCGACCGAAGGCTCGATCTCGGTCTGCGGCCACAAGATGGATGAGGAAACCCTCGCCGCCCAGCGCCTGATCGGTTATCTGCCCGAAGGCGCGCCCGCCTATACCGATATGACCCCGCTCGAGTTTTTGCGCTTCATCGCGAATGTGCGCGGCCTGAAAGGGGCGGACGCGAAAGCGGCGATCGACAGAGCCGTGGCACGCACGGAAATCGGCGGTGTTTTGGAACAGGCCATCGACACGCTTTCCAAAGGCTTCCGCCGCCGTGTGGGCCTTGCCCAAGCCATCCTGCATGATCCCGCCGTCCTCATCATGGACGAGCCGACGGACGGGCTCGACCCCAATCAGAAATATGCGGTGCGCAAGCTCATCGCGGAAATGGCGCCGGAAAAAGCCATCATCATTTCCACGCATATTCTGGAAGAAGTGGATGCGATCTGCACCCGCGCGCTGATCATCGACCGCGGGCAGATCGTGGCCGATGGCACGCCGGCACAGCTTATGGCGCGCTCGCGCTATCACAATGCCGTTTCGCTGATCATGCCCGCCGCGCAGTCGGGCGGTGTCGCGGAAATTCTGGGCGCGCTGCCGGGCGTTGCCGCCGTCGAGGCGCAGCCGCGCGGCGAGGATGCCGCTTTCACCGTCTTCCAGCCGCAAGGGGCCGAAGGCGATACACGCCTCATCGATGAGATCGCCAATCTTGCGAAGGAAAAAGGCTGGACGCTGCGCACGCTTTACCGCGAGCCCGGCCGTCTCGATGAAGTGTTCCGCAGGCTCACAAGGCCCGATACGGAAACGGATGCGAGCGGGGAGGCGGCCTGATGCGGGAAATGTGGGCGATCTTCAAGCGCGAGCTGCAGGGCTATTTCGCCACGCCGCTGGCTTATGTCTTCATCATCATCTTTTTGTTCTGCACCGGCGCTTTCGCCTTTTATCTCGGCGGTTATTTTGAGCGCGAGCAGGCGGACCTTAAAACCTTTTTCGATTTCCATCCCTGGCTTTATCTCTTTCTCATTCCCGCCGTTGCCATGCGGCTTTGGGCGGAAGAGCGCCGGGTCGGCACGATCGAGCTCTTGCTGTCGCTGCCGGTGCCGCTCTGGGCGGCGGTACTGGGAAAGTTTCTAGCGGCCTGGGTTTTCGTGGGCATCGCGCTTGCGCTTACCTTCCCGATGTGGCTGACGGTTTCTTATCTCGGCAACCCGGATCACGGGGTGATCCTGGCAAGCTATATCGGTTCCTTCCTGATGGCGGGCGGGTATCTGGCCATCGGTTCGTGCCTTTCTGCGATCACCCGCAATCAGGTTATCGCCTTTGTCGTCTCTGTCGTCGTCTGCTTCCTTTTCACGGTGAGCGGGCTTCCCATCGTCATCGACTTCTTTGCCGTCTGGGCGCCGCAAGCGGTCATCACCACCATTGCCTCTTTCAGCTTCCTCACCCACTTCGATGCGATTACACGCGGCGTGATCGATCTGCGCGACATGCTCTATTTCGCCTCGCTGATGGGCGTGTGGCTGGTGGCGACGGCGGTCATCGTCGATATGAAGAAGGCGGGGTAGGGATATGAAATTTTCTCTGAGGCGCCGGAACGTTTCGCTGCTCACGCTGGCACTGCTTGCGGTGTTTTTCGTCTCGTTCAATCTCTTCGCCAATCTGACGTTCCATTCGGCCCGGCTCGATTTGACTGAGAACCGGCTTTTCACGCTTTCGGAAGGCACGCGCACGCTGCTTGAAAATATCGAAGAGCCGGTGACGCTGCGCTTCTTCTATTCCGAAAGCCTTGCGACCGATTATCCGCGCATCCGCACCTATGCGGGCCGGGTGCGCGACATGCTGGAAGAGATGCAGGCGGTGGCGGGCGACGAGCTCATTCTGGAAGTGATCGATCCTGAACCTTTCACGGAAGAGGAAGACCGGGCCATGTCGCTCGGCCTGAAAGGCGCGCCGACGACGGAAGGCGAGGTCATTTATTTCGGTCTGGCGGGCACCAACCTCGTCGATGGGCGCGAGGCCATTCCTTTCTTCTCGGACGAGCGCGAAGAATATCTCGAATACGATCTCATCCGCATGATCCAGAACCTCAGCGAAGCGGAAAAACCGGTGCTGGGTGTGGTGACGAACCTGCCGCTTGATACCGGAGCGGGCGGGCTTCTCGCCGCCATGAAAGGCCAGTCGGTTTCCTTCATGATCTATGAGGAACTGCGCAGCCGCTTCGACATCGAATTTCTGGAACAGGATTTTACCCGTGTGCCGAACCGGGTGGACACGCTGCTCATCGCACATCCGCGCGATTTGAATGAGACGACGGAATATGCGGTCGATCAGTTCATTGTCAAAGGCGGCAAGGCGCTGATCTTCATCGATCCCCATTCCGAGGTCAGCCTGACGGCGGGGCCGAACGGGGAGCCGGTGCGCGGGTACACTGAAGCCTCCAATCTGCCGCGCCTCATGGACGCCTGGGGCGTTGAAATGCCGGCCGATGAAATCGTCTCGGACCGCGCGCTTGCCCAGCGCGTGCAGGCCGGTTTCGATGTGCGCCGCCAGGAAGTGGATTATCCGCTCTGGCTCGCCATCGGTCCGGAGCAGATGGATGAGAACGATCTTGTGACCGCGGATATCGACCGGCTCAATCTCGGCACGGTCGGTCATCTCGTGAAACGCGAGGGGGCTGAAACACGCCTGACGCCGCTCGTTACCTCGTCCAAGGATTCCAAACTGCTCGATCTGGAGTATGTCAAAAGCGGGCCGCGTCCGGACGAGCTGGTGCGCGATTTCAATCCGACGGATGACGCTTACATTCTGGCCGCCCGTGTGGACGGGACTATGTCCTCGGCGTTTGCGGATGGTCCGCCCGATCCGGCTGGCAATGAGGAAGCTGCGCGCGAGCAGACCGCTGAGGCGCATGTCGCTGAAGGCACCGAAGAAGCCAATCTTATCATCGTCGCGGATTCGGATATTTTCGATGACCGGTTCTGGGTGCAGACGCAGAGCTATCTCGGCGAGCGGGTGGCGCAGCCCATCGCGGACAATGCGAAATTCGTTTTGAATGCGGCGGAGAATCTTTTGGGCGCCGATGAGCTCATCTCGCTGCGCACGCGCGAGCGCTCCGAGCGGCCTTTCCTTGTGGTGCAGGACCTGCGGCGCAAAGCCGAGGAGCGCTTCCTGCAGGAAGAAGAAGCGCTACAGGCCGATATTCGCGCGGCGGAAGAGCGCCTCACCCAGCTTCAAACCCGTGCGGGCAGCGAGCTTGGCGGGCGCGACGTGCTTTCCCAGCGTGAGGCTGAAGAGATGCGCCGCATCCGCCATCAGCTAGCCGACAGCCGCAGCGAGCTGCGCCAGGTGCAGCGCAATCTGCGCCGCGACATCGAGGCGCTGGGCGGGCAGGTGCGTTTCATCAATGTGGCACTGATGCCGGTGCTCGTGGCTTTCGCCGCGCTGGGCGTTGCCTGGTACCGGCGCCGGCGCCGGCTGAAATATTCGGGCCGCTAAGGCCTCTCGAGCAGGAGAACTCATGGCCGATCAACCGCAAAAGAGCGCGCTACGCTGGCTTGCCGGTCTTGCCGTCGTGACGGGGCTGAGCGTCATCGGTGCGGTGACGGCGGTTCTCACGCAGCAAAGCGCAACCGAGGTGCGCTTCGAGCCCAAACCTTTTTTTGAAGATCTGGAAACCGGCATCAATAAAGCCGAGCGGATCGTCTATACGATCGGCAAGGGGCTGAGCGGGGAATCCAAGATCACGCTGAAGCGCAAAGAAGGTGAGGGCTGGGTGCTCGATCAGCGGTTCGATTTTCCGGCAAAGCCTGAACTCGTGCGCAAGCTCATCGTGGGGCTTGTCGAGCTTGAAGCTTTCGAGCCGCGCACCGCCAATCCCGAATGGCACCGCCCGCTCGGGCTAACGGCGCCCGAGGACCTCGGCCGTGCCGTTCGCATCGAGGTTTTGGACGGGGAGGGCGCGCGCCTTGCCGCGCTGCTTGCCGGCGAGGTGGTGGAAGATACCCAGGATGCGCAGGGCCGCGGGCTGCTTTATGCGCGCAAAGACGGCGATGATCAGGCCTGGCTTGCGCGGGGGCGGCTGCCGCTTCTCAAAAACGTTTCCGAGTGGCTGGATCTCAAAGTCTTCGAACTGCCGCGCGAGGAGGTTAAACGCACCGTGCTTTGGGCGGAGAGCGAGGAGCCGGTCATCATTGCGCGGGAAAGCGCGGAGGAAACGAATTTCACGCTGACCAATGCGCCGGAGGGGCGCACGGGGCGCGGGGCGGCCATCGTCAATGGCAGCGCGACGGCGCTGGTCGGGCTCGTGCCGGAAGATGTGATCCCCGATACCAATCTTTCCTTCGATGAAGGCCCGCTCGCCTTTACCGAAACTTTCAGCGGTCTGCGCCTTAATGTGCGCATGACGGGCAGCGCCGATGTGCTTTGGGCGAAGATTTATGCCGAGGCCGATCCGGCGCTCGTGCCCGAAGGCGGCGATCTTGCTGCGGTGCGCGCGCGAGCCGATGCGATCAATGCGCGCGCAAGAGGCTGGGCTTTCCGGCTCGATCAGCCGACCGCCGTTAAACTTGCCCAGTCCATGCAGGCGATCACGCGCCCGTCCGATGCGGATGGGCTAAAGACCGGAAAGTAAGAAAAAGCGCTCTCTATCTGCAGACAGGTAGTTTTCTGCCTGCCCGAGCGTTACATACTGAGCTTGGCGGCGCCCAGAATGGGACCTTGGCCGTCGGTCTGCAGGATGACCGCGCAGCCGTCATAGCCCGGAGAGGCCAGGCTTTCTATCGCCACTTCCATATGCAAGGGCTCGCCCTTCCACATGCCGATGGGCACCATGTCGCGTACGACATTGGTGTAGGAAAGCTCGCGGCCGCGGTTTTCCCCGCGTTTGATTTCGACCGTCGCCTGATCTTCGAAATAGACCATCCAAAGCGTCGCCTCGACATTGCCGAGAAGCGGATTGGCGCCGACCGCAATCTGCACCGCATTCTCGTCGCGTGTCAGGCTGACCGGTACCATCTCGCTTGGCGCGCGGTTTTGCTGCGCTTCGATCGCGCCGGTTACTTCCTTGCGGCGGGAGCCGACAACGTCTTCGACGCCGTTGATCACCATTTGCGGCGTATAGACCGTGCGCGCGCCCATATTGGCGGCATAAGCCTTTTGCCGGCGGGTATTGGAGGGCGAGGCGAGTGTGTCCTTCCAGCCGAGATAATCCCAATAATCGACGGAGAGGGACAGCGCCAGCACGTCCTGACGTTCGGCAAGCTCATGCAAGAGCGCATCGGCGGGCGGGCAGGAAGAACAACCTTGGCTTGTAAAGAGTTCCACAACGACAGGCATGGCCGTGCTCCCTGCGCCGCTTGCAGCGGTGCCGGAAACGGCTGCGGCCAGCGGGTGCGGCAAAAGCGTCAAGGCTGCGCCGCCACCCAGTCCGCGCAATATGGTACGCCGGGATATCGTCATGGTTTTAACATAGGTCAGGCTCCCCACACGGGCGAGTCAACTTGGCTTGATGGCGAAAAGCAAGTGATCTCAAAGAAAACGGGGCGCTTTTTTAAGCGCCCCGCTTCCCGGTTTTATACTTTGTGATCGGCCGGCAGATCAATCCGCCGCCAGACCCCGCAGCACGTAAGGCAGGATGCCGCCATTGTTGAAGTAATCGACTTCATCCTGCGTATCGATGCGGGCGAGCAGCGAAATGTCCTTAACGCTGCCATCTTTGTAAGTGATCGTGGCCTTCACTTTCTGGCGCGGCTTGACCGAAGACAGGTCCTCGATCGTTACGGTCTCGGAGCCGTCGATGCCCAGGGACTGCCAGCTCTGGCCTTCCTCGAACTGCAGTGGGGCAACGCCCATGCCGACCAGGTTCGAGCGGTGGATACGCTCGAAGGACTGGGCGATCACGGCGGAAACGCCGAGCAGGTTCGTGCCCTTGGCCGCCCAGTCGCGGCTGGAGCCGGTGCCGTATTCCTTGCCCGCGAAGATGACGAGCTGGGTGCCGCGCTCTTTGTACTTCATGGCGGCATCGTAGATCGGCATCTCCTCGCCTTCCGGCTGCAGCTTCGTCACGCCGCCTTCCACGCCCGGCACCATCTGGTTCTTGATGCGGATGTTGGCGAAGGTGCCGCGCATCATCACTTCGTGGTTACCGCGGCGCGAGCCGTAGGAGTTGAAGTCCTGCACACCGACCTGGTGACGCGTCAGATACGCGCCTGCCGGGCTTTGCAGCTTGATGGAGCCGGCCGGCGAGATGTGGTCGGTGGTGATCGAGTCGCCGAAGAGGCCCAGAATGCGGGCATCCTTGACGTCCTCGAAGCCGGGTGCTTCTGGGCGCAGGCCTTCGAAATAGGGCGGGTTCTGCACGTAGGTCGACTCGCCGTTCCAGGCGTAGGTCTGGCCGCCCGTCACTTTGATCGCCTGCCAGTGCTTGTCGCCTTTGTAGACGTCGGCATAGCGCTTGCGGAACATTTCCGGCGTCACGCAGGAGCGCACCGTTTCGGCGACCTCCTGATTGCTCGGCCAGATATCTTTCAGATAGACGTCCTTGCCGTTCTTATCCGTGCCGATCGGATCTTTGGAAATGTCGATCGTGGTCGAACCGGCCAGCGCATAGGCGACGACGAGCGGGGGCGAGGCGAGATAGTTCGTCTTCACATCCGGGCTCACGCGGCCTTCGAAGTTGCGGTTACCGGAAAGCACGGAGGAAACGACCATGTCGTTCTCGTTGATGGCTTTCGAGATCGGCGCGGGCAGCGGGCCCGAGTTGCCGATACAGGTCGTGCAGCCATAACCGACGAGATCGAAGCCCATGGCGTCGAGATCGTCCTGCAGGCCGGCTTTTTCCAGATAGTCGGTGACGACCTGGGAGCCGGGGGCCAGCGAGGTTTTCACCCAGGGCTTCACCTCCAAGCCGAGCGCGCGCGCTTTGCGGGCGACGAGACCGGCTGCCACCAGAACCGAGGGGTTCGAGGTGTTGGTGCAGGAGGTGATGGCGGCGATCACCACATCGCCGTGGCCGAGGGTGAAGTTTTCCCCTTCCACATCGACGCGGCGGTGGGCTTCATCGCCCTTGCCGAATTCATCGGCAAGCGTCTTGGAGAAGCTCTGCGCCACATTGGAAAGCGCCACGCGGTCCTGCGGGCGTTTCGGGCCGGCAAGGCTCGGCTCGACGTCGGAAAGGTCGAGCTCCAGCGTGTCCGTGAAGACCGGATCGGGCGTGTCCTTGGTGCGGAACATGCCCTGTTCCTTGGCATAGGCTTCCACGAGCTTGACGCGGTCTTCGTCGCGGCCGGTGGCGCGCAGGTACGCAAGCGTCTGCTCGTCCACGGGGAAGAAGCCGCAGGTCGCGCCATATTCCGGCGCCATGTTCGAGATCGTCGCCTGGTCTTCCAGGGTCAGATGATCGAGGCCCGTGCCGAAATATTCGACGAACTTGCCGACCACGCCCTTTTTGCGCAGCATTTCGGTGATGGTGAGCACCATGTCCGTCGCCGTCACGCCTTCTTTCAGCTTGCCGGTCAGTTTGAAGCCGATCACTTCCGGGATCATCATGGAGACGGGCTGGCCGAGCATGGCCGCTTCCGCCTCGATGCCGCCGACGCCCCAGCCAAGGACCGAGAGGCCGTTGACCATGGTCGTGTGGCTGTCGGTGCCCACGCAGGTATCGGGATAGGCCATTTCGACGATATTGCCGGCGCCGTCTTTTTCCTGGCGGGTCCAGACCGTCTGCGCCACATGCTCCAGGTTCACCTGGTGGCAGATCCCGGTGCCGGGCGGCACAACGTTGAAATTGTCGAAGGCCTGGCTGCCCCAGCGCAGGAACTCATAGCGTTCCTTGTTGCGCTGATATTCCAGATCCACGTTTTCCTTGAAAGCGGTCTGGGTGCCGAAGCTGTCCACCATCACCGAGTGGTCGATGACGAGATGCACCGGCACTTGCGGGTTGATCTTGTCGGCGCTGCCGCCGAGGGCGGAAACCGCATCGCGCATCGCGGCAAGATCCACAACGGCGGGCACGCCGGTGAAGTCCTGCATCAAAACGCGGGCCGGACGATAGGCGATTTCGCGCGTGCTCTTGCGCGTTTCAAGCCAGCCCTTCAGGGCCTTGATGTCGTCGGCGGTGACCGAACGGCCGTCTTCGAAGCGCAGCAGATTTTCCGCCAGAACCTTGAGCGAGAAGGGCAGGCGGGAGATCCCGTCCAGACCGTTCTTCTCGGCCTCTTTCAGGCTGTAGAACGTGTATTCTTTCGAGCCCACTTTCAGCGATTTATACGCGCCGAAGGAGTTCTTACCGAGGGGCGACAGACTCACTTTACTCGTTGTCCTTTTGACTGAGGGTTTCTTGGTTTTGGGCGCGGCCTTGGCGGCAGCCTTGGGAGCGGCTTTCGTCTTGGCTTTAGGCGCCGATTTTGCCGCCGTCTTGCGGGCGGCGGGCTTTTTCACCGCGGCTTTTTTTGCCGCGGTCCTTTTTGCGGCCGTCTTCTTTGTAGCCGTTTTCTTTTTGGCCGGGCTCTTCTTCTTAGCCGCGGTCTTTTTCTTCGCTGCCTGCTTCTTGGCGGCGACCTTGCGCTTCGTCGTCGCTTTGCCGGCGGTCTTCTTCACCGCTTTTTTCTTGGCGCTTGCCTTACGCTTCGGCGCAGCCTTTTTCGCGGCGGTCTTCTTCTTGGCCGCTACTTTCTTTTTGGCAGCGGTCTTTTTCTTGGCGACGGTTTTCTTTTTCGGGGCCGCTTTCCGGGAAGCGGTTTTCTTCGCAGCGGTTTTCTTTTTGGCTGCGGTTTTTTTCTTCGCGGCCGTCTTTTTGGCCGGGGCCTTTTTCGCCGTCTTCTTCACGGCAGCTTTCTTGGCCACCTTTTTCTTGGCAGTGGTTTTCTTCGCCGCCGACTTGGTGGCGGCTTTCTTTGCCACCTTTTTCTTGGCGGTTTTCTTTGCCGTGTTTTTCTTGGCTTGGGCTTTGGCCATGGTCCTCATCCTCATGCTTGATGCCGTCTGCGGGAGCGGCGCAGACATCGGTCTCGTATGCGTCCCTCAGTGCCGCTTTGATGGCCGGAAACCGGTTTTGGGTGGCCGGCCAGTGGGGCGCGGAAATCTTTTGCGGAGCTTTTGAGCTGCTATAAAGCCCAAGCTCACGCGCTTGTCGATATACGCGGCGCGAAAAGACGGAAAACTCGTGCTAAAACTCATAAAACAAAAGTCTTTGCGCGGGCGCGACTATAATAAGTTTCTCCAGCGGATGCTACGTCTGAGAGGATGAAAATAGACCGGCAAGGCATGGCAGAACGGTGACATGCAGGCCGTTTTTGAAGAAGCCGCGCCCGGCCAGTTGCGAGGGAAATGCATGACGACATCACAAGCGGTTCGTGTCGAGAAGAACGGCCCCGTCACCACCATCATTTTGAACCGGCCGGAGGTGAAAAATGCCGTCGACCGGCCCACCGCCAAGGCGCTGGCGGAGGCCTTTGCCGCTTTCGAGGCGGATGAAGAGGCGCTGGTTGGGGTTTTTTGCGGCAGCGCGGGAACATTTTGCGCCGGCGCGGACCTGAAAGCCGTCTCGCAAGGGGGCGGCAACCGCGTCACACCGGTTGCAGCGGGCATGGAATTCGACCGTCTGTCGCCGGAAGGGCCGATGGGGCCCTCGCGCATGCTGCTCTCAAAACCCGTGATCGGCGCGGTATCGGGCTATGCGGTGGCAGGCGGCATGGAGCTTGCCCTTTGGTGCGACATGCGCGTCATGGAAGAGGATGCGACTTTTGGCATCTTCTGCCGCCGCTGGGGCGTGCCGCTGATCGATGGGGGCACGGTGCGCCTGCCGCGCCTTATCGGCCAGTCGCGGGCGATGGATCTTATTCTGACGGGCCGGCCCGTTGGCGCGCGCGAGGCGCTGGAAATCGGTCTTGCCAACCGCGTCGTCCCATCCGGCAAGAGCCGGGAAGCGGCGGAGGAGCTGGCGCGGGAGATCGCCAAATTCCCGCAGCTTTGCCTGCGTCATGACCGGCTCTCGGCTTATGAGCAATGGGACATGCCTTATGCCCAGGCCATGGCCAATGAAACGCGGCACGGGCTTGAAGTGCTTTCCTCCGGCGAGACGCTGGAAGGGGCCAAGCGCTTTGCAGGCGGCAAGGGACGGGGCGGACGTTTTGACGACATTTGAGGCAGAGCGCCCCTACCCGCTGCTCACGCTGAAAGGCGAAGGGCTGGCCTGCGAGCGCGGCGGACGGCTGGTTTTCGATGGGCTGTCTTTTGAGGCGCGCTCGGGCGACATCCTCCTTGTGACGGGGCCGAACGGCTCGGGCAAGAGCACACTTTTGCGCCTGCTCGCCGGGCTTTTGGAGAAGAGTGACGGGCAGATCGTGCTGGAGGGCTCGGAGCCGGAAAGCGAGATTGCCGATCATCTCCTCTATGCCGGTCATCTCGATGCGGTGAAGGACGGGCTTTCGGTTGCTGAGAACCTGGCCTTTTGGGGCGCGCTTTATGGCGGTGTGGCATCGGGGGCGGCATCAGGCGCGGCGCTCGAGGCGGCCTTGGCCGCCTTTGCGCTCGATCACCTTGCCGATCTGCCCGCCGATGTACTGTCGGCCGGTCAGAAGCGGCGGCTCGGACTTGCCCGGCTTGCACTGATCGAGCGGCCTATCTGGCTTCTCGATGAGCCCTCCGTCTCCCTTGATGCCGAAAATGTGGGCCGTCTTGCCCGCCTTATCGAGGCGCATAGCGTGCGCGGCGGTATCGTGCTTGCCGCGACCCATGCCGATCTTGGCCTTGGCGATGTCCGGCGGCTCGATCTCGGCGCGCTTGCGAGCGGGGCTGCGGCATGAGCGCGGTACTGACCCTTTTGCGCCGTGAGCTGAAACTTGCCGCCCGGGCGGGCGGCGGCGGGGGCATGGCGGTTGCCTTTTTCCTCATCGCGGTTTCCATCGTGCCTCTGGGGCTCGGGCCCGATCTCAATTTGCTGGGGCGCATCGCGCCGGGCTTTCTCTGGGTGGCGCTTTTGCTCTCGGCGCTCTTGACGCTCGACCGGCTTTTCCAGGCCGATCAGGAGGATGGCTCGCTCGATCTTTTGATGCTGGCGCCGCTTTCGCTGGAAGTGACGGTCTTCATCAAAGCCCTTGCCCATTGGCTGACGACGGGCTTGCCGCTCATTCTGGCCGCGCCCTTTCTCGGGCTGATGCTCAATCTGCCGGAAAACTCCATCCTGCCGCTCATTATAGCGATGCTGGTGGGCTCGCCCGCGCTCTCGCTTTTGGGCGCGGTAGGCGCGGCGCTCACCGTTGCCATCCGCCGGGGCGGGCTCTTGATATCGCTCCTCGTGCTGCCGCTTTATGTGCCCACTCTGATTTTCGGGGTGAGCGCGGTTTCCAATGTGCTGATTTCCTCCCCGGGCTCGAACGGGCAGGCGAGCCTTTTGCTGCTCGGCGCGGTGTCGCTGGTCGCTCTTGTGGTGGGCCCGCTCGGCGGGGCGGCGGCGCTGCGGGCGAATTTGCGGTGAACAGGGGAGACATCATGAATGCAGCCATGATCGCGGCAAAATGCCCTCTCACCCTTGCTTGTCTTGCCGGAGGGGCGCTGCGGCGCTAAACCAATCCCCATGGTCAGAAATCTTCACGCCCTTGCCAATCCGACCCGCTTTTTGCGGCTTTCCGGGCTTTTGCTGCCGGTGATCTGGCTTTTGGCTTTGGGGCTGCTCGGCGCCGGGCTCTATATGAGCTTTTTCACCGCGCCGCCCGATTATCAGCAGGGCGAGACGGTGCGGATCATGTTCATTCATGTGCCCGCCGCCTGGCTGTCGCTCTTCGGCTATACGCTGATGGCCGGGGCGAGCGCGACGGCGCTGATCTTCCGCCATCCACTCGCCGATGTGGCGGCGAAATCGGCGGCTCCCGTCGGCGCCGCCTTCACGTTTCTGGCACTTGTCACGGGCGCGCTCTGGGGCAAGCCTATGTGGGGCACCTGGTGGGTCTGGGATGCGCGGCTTACCTCCGTGCTGATCCTGTTCTTTCTCTATCTCGGCTATATGGCGCTTTGGGCGACGATCGAGGAGCCGGTGCGCGCGGCGCGCGCGGCAGCGGTGCTGGCGCTGGTCGGCTTCGTCAATGTGCCGATCATTCATTACTCGGTTGAATGGTGGAACACGCTGCACCAGGGCGCAAGCGTGCTTCGGCTCGACGGGCCGGCGATCCATCCTTCCATGCTCTGGCCGCTGCTCGTCATGGCGCTGGGCTCGACCTTCTTTTTCCTCGCCGTCATGCTGACGCGGATGCAGGCGGAGATTTACCGCCGCCGCGTGCGCCAGCTGCAGCTGGCCCGCGCGAGCGCGGAAGCGGGAGCCTTTTGAGCAATGGCCGAATTTTTTCACATGGGCGGCTATGCGCCTTTCATCTGGCCGAGCTTTGCGCTCTGGGCGCTGGTGATGGCAGGCCTCGCGCTTTGGGGACTGGCCGACAAGCGCCGGCAAATGGCCAAGGTGCAGGAGCTTGAAGAAAAGCTGGGCGGGCGGCGCCGTGTTTCCGGCGCGAGGGCTTCGGGTCCTAGTGCTGCAAGTTCCGGCGAAACGGGAGGGCGCTGATGCGCTGGACCGCGTTCATTCCCGCCGTGCTTTTCGCCGGTCTCGCCGCGCTCTTTTATTTTGCGATCTTTGCGGGCGATCCCTCCGAGCTGCCATCGGCGCTAATCGGCAAACCGGTGCCCGAGTTCGATCTGCCTCCCGTCGAAGGACTGGAGACACCCGGCCTTGCCACGAAAGATCTGAGAACCGGCGAGATGACGGTGGTCAATGTCTGGGCCTCCTGGTGCGTGCCTTGCCGTCAGGAACACCCGCTGCTTGAAACGCTGCGCCAGCGCGGCGCGCGTCTCGTGGGGCTTAATTACAAGGATCAGCCGGAAGCCGCCCGCCGCTTCCTCGGCACGCTCGGCAATCCCTTTGAACGGGTGGGGGCGGACCGCTCCGGGCAAGTCGGCATCGATTGGGGTGTTTACGGGGTGCCGGAAACCTTTGTCGTCGACGGCGAGGGTAACATCATCCACAAGCATGTCGGCCCGCTCGCGCCGAAGGACATCGAAGAGACGCTGCTGCCGCTCATCGAGGGCCGGTCCCGTTAAACCTCTATTAGTCCTATTCCTTTATTAACCGGGTATCGCCTTGGTGAAACCATGGATGCGTGCGCGTGCCGGTAAAACCTTTCGTCAATCCTGTGCATATTGCAGCTCAAGCCTATGCGGGCCGGACCGAGCGTCCGGGCGCGCCTGCTGCGCGCGGCCAGGTGCCGGGGCAAACGCAGCGCACGGAGCAGGCGCAAGGGGCGGCCCAAGCCCAGGCTCAGAGCCAGGGATTGCGCCACAGCACCTCCGGCGTTCAGGTGGAAATCAGCGCTGCCGCCCTTGAAGCGGCCAAGCGCCAGGGCCAGCAGGTGCGCCTGCCAGCCGAGCAGCCGCGCCAGGCAGCAGAAGCCCGCGAGGCGGCCGAGACCCGCAAAGCGCAGCGGACGGAGCGTGCCGAGGAGGCCCGTTTCGAGGCGAGCCGGGAAGCCGGGCGGCGTGAGGCGCCCTTCGCACATCTTCGTGATGATGCGCCTGTCCCCCGTTCACGGCCCGGATCGCTGATCGACATTACCGTCTGATTTTCCTCTCTTCATTTCGCAAAGACCGGCAACAAAAAACCGGCCTCCGTTTCCGGAGGCCGGCTGATTGCGTTACGACTGCGCCCGTCAGGCTTTTTTGCGGGCGGTCTTCTTTTTGGCGGCGGTCTTTTTCTTGGCAGCCGTCTTTTTCTTTGCCGCGGGTTTTTTCGGCGCGGGCGCTGCGTCTTCTTCCGCCGTTACTTTTTCAGCCGAGCTGACGAGCTGGCCGAGCGCTTTGACGAGATCGCGCTGCACGGTTTTGGAGATGAGGCCGTTCAAAGCTTCTTCGGCTTTCGTGGCGCGCGGCATTGCGGATTGCAACGCCTTGCGGCCCGCTGCCGTGAGGCGCACGGAATTGGCGCGCGCGTCTTCGGCAGTGCGCTTGCGGGCCAGATGGCCGCGCTTGATCATGCGGCTGATCATGTCGGCAAGCGTCGAACGGTCGATGCCGGTGCGGTTGACGAGATCGGTCTGGCTCAGACCTTCCTCTTCGCTCACAGCTAACAGAACGATGAACTGGCGGGACGTCAGGCCGGTATCGGCGAGCGCTTTCGTATATTGATCATAGGCGAATTGCTGTGCCCGCCGGAGAAGATGGCTCAGCGAGCTGTCGAGCTCAAAGCCGGTGGATTTACGCGGTGCCATGCGGTGGAGACCTCCAACGTGTTTTTTTGGGATGGGCCGTGAGACGGCGCGCAGAGAATTTTGACGGGCAAACATATGCACATTTATGGCGTCCGCGCCAAGTGTTTCGCGAAACTGCGGCGGTGATTGCAGTCACTTTCATGATATTCTGCGCGTGAAGTGGTGCCATATTACAACGCGGCGCAGCCTGAGCATGAGACGTGGCGTTTAATGTCCGTACCCGGAAAAGAGGTATTGCAAAGGGCTGCATTGTTTTTATGCGTTCGCCCAATCGGCGTGCAGGCTTTTTGAGAATCGCATGCTGTCCAATTACGTGAGAACTGAGTAATGACGGTCATGGATAAAGCGCGTCGGGTGTGCGGATGACCTTTCAAAAAAGACGTCTATATAAAAAGATGTAGAAGAACACGGGAGAAGCGGGATGGCGTGGCGATCAGAAATACCCGAACCGAAAATGGATGTTTCCTTCACCGAGCGTGTGCCGGAAGGCGATGATGTGGCGCGCGATGTTTGCGACACATGCGGGTTCATTCATTACGTCAATCCGAAGATCGTCGTCGGTTCCGTCGTCGAGCATGAAGGCAAGGTCCTGCTTTGCCGCCGCGCCATCGAACCGCGCAAGGGGTATTGGACTTTGCCGGCAGGCTATATGGAAAAGGGCGAGACGACGGAGGAAGGTGCCAAGCGCGAGGCCCATGAAGAAGCGCTTGCGCATATCCGCATTCACGATCTTCTTGCGGTCTATAACATTCCCCGCATCTCCCAGGTGCAGCTCATGTACCGGGCGAGCCTGTCGGTGCCGGAAATCGGCGCGGGACCGGAGAGCCTGGAAGTCGCGCTTTATGAGTGGGATGATATTCCCTGGGACGAGCTTGCTTTCCCCTCCGTTCATTGGGCGCTGACACATTACCGCGCGGTCAAGGATCAGGAACGGATCGTGCCTTTCGGCAACCCGCCGGGCGAGCTTGGGAACCGGATGCCGCCAAAAGCGGAGTGAGGATTTATTCGGCAGGCTCGCGTGCGGGCTCTTCCCCATTTTCTTCAAGCTGATGGCGGCTGACCACGGGCAGCTGCGCCAGGGCGAAGACCATGGTGATCGGCATGATGCCGAAGACCTTGAAGCTCACCCAGAAGTCGGTGGAGAAGTTCCGCCAGATCACTTCGTTCAAGAGCGCGAGGAAAAGAAAGAACAGCCCCCAGCGTAAAGTAAGCGTGCGCCAACCTTCTTCGGTGAGCCGGAAGGCGCCGTCGAAAAGATATTTCATCGAGGCTTTGCCGAAGGCGAGGCCGCCTAGAAGACCGGCGGCGAAAAGCACATTCGTCAGGGTCGGTTTCAGCTTGATGAACTGATCGTCCTGCAGAAAGAGCGTCAGCCCGCCAAAGACCAGCACGAAACCGCCGGTCACGAGCGGCATCATCGGGATCTGGCGGTGCAGGATGTAAGACGCGCTGAGCGAAATGACGGTCGCCACCATGAAGGCGCCCGTCGCATAGAAGATGCTGGCCTTGTCCGCCACATCGAACCAGGCAGCCGCCTTGGCATTGACCAGGAAAAACACCACGAGCGGGCCTACTTCGAGCGCCATGCGCAGCCATTGGCTGCCGCTCATGCCGGTTTTGTTGGGTGGCGCGGCTTTTTTAGGCTCTTCGCCGGTGTTTTGGTCCGCGGGAGCCGGTTCCGCCATCTCGTGGGGGCGCGTGTCATGCTTGTTCATGGCAGGCAATATAGGGTGGGGGAGCGGGGGCGGCAATGAAGGGCTTTAAGGTCCGCTCTGGGCGCGGATCTGGGCGGCGCCGGCGGGCGGGGGGGCATCAGAGCTGCGCCGCCAATTCGGTTTCCCCGCGCAGCCCGGCTGCGAAAGGCCTCTTCGGCGGCGCAGAAGCGTTACTTACTTCTTGGCCTTTTTCGCTTTGGAAGCGGCGGCGCCGGCTTCTTTAGCGGGGGCTTTTGCGGTCTTGGCACCGGCGGCCTTGCCGCCTGCCTTCTGAGTCTTCGCCATGTCTGGCTCTCCAGTAAAGGGGCCTCGCGTCCCCGGCACCATGCCGGCCGGAGGCCCGCTCAGTGATGCGGTGTTCCGAAGCGGTGACGACGTGCCGCCCGGAAAATGCCGCCAGATGATTTCGCCTTTAAGTTGATGATTCCGTCAATCGGAAAATGCGTAAGCGGAGCTTTTTTCGCATCCGGCGGCAACCCGTCCCGCAGGCAAAATAAAAAGGGCCCGGCGAGCGGGCCCTTTTTCGGAAAGACGGAATGTCTTAGACGGCGGGTGCGGCGGGCGCTGCCGGGGTGTCCATTTTCACCGGGGTCTTTTTGCGCACCGGGCCCTTTTTCTTCGCTGCCTTTTTCTTGGCAGCGGGCTTTTTCGGGGCAGCTTTCTTTTTGGCGGCAGCCTTTTTCTTCGGCGCGGCCTTCTTCTTGGCTACGGTCTTCTTCTTTGCCGCAGCCTTTTTCGTGGAAGCCTTTTTGGTTGCCGCTTTCTTGGTCGCGGCCTTCTTAGCTACCTTTTTCCGGGCGGTCTTTTTGGCCGGGGCCTTTTTCACCGCCTTCTTGGCAGCGGTCTTCTTTGCTGCCGTCTTCTTTTTCGGGGCTGCTTTTTTGGCAGCCGCCTTTTTCGTCGCCGCTTTTTTAACCGTCTTCTTGGCCGGTTTCGTTGCCATCGTCGTGGCCTCCTATAGAGGGGGGTGTCGCGCCACGCATGGCCATCCTGCCCCCGCAAGTCACAGTGACTCACCTCTCAAAAAATTTTGAGAGCTGCGGAATAAATTGGCGGTTACTTCTGCGATGCTGTCAATCAAGAAGTGCTGATCAGGGAGCTGATCGATGCTTATTTTTGCGCACCTGTGATCGCGCGAGCAAAGTTTTTGGCATCGAAGCTTTGAAGATCGTCGATGCCCTCGCCCACACCGATGAGATGCACGGGCAGGCCGAAGCGTCCGGCGAGCGCGACGAGAATGCCGCCGCGCGCCGTGCCGTCGAGCTTCGTCATGATGAGGCCGGTCAGCCCGGCGGTCTCTTTGAAGACTTCCACCTGGTTGATGGCGTTCTGGCCCGTCGTGGCATCGAGCACGAGGAGCGAGAGATGCGGGGCTTCCGGGTCGCGCTTCTTTATGACGCGCACGACCTTTTCAAGCTCGGCCATGAGGCCCGCTTTGTTTTGGAGGCGCCCGGCCGTGTCGATGAGAAGGACGTCGGTACCTTCCGCCTTTGCCCGGTCGATCGCCTCGAAGGCAAGGCCGGCCGCATCCCCGCCGACTTTCGTTTCAACCACCGGCGCGCCGATGCGCTCCCCCCAGATTTTCAGCTGGTCGATGGCGGCAGCGCGGAACGTATCGCCTGCCGCGAACATGACGGACTTGCCCTCGCTCTTCAGCTTCGCGCCGATCTTGCCGATCGTGGTGGTCTTGCCCGAGCCGTTGACGCCGGTCACGAGCACGATGAAGGGCTTCTTGGCCGTGTCGATCTCGAAGGGCTTTTCGACGGGCGCAAGCACCGCGGCGATTTCTTCGGCCAGGATCTCGCGGATCTCTTCCGGGCTTACTTCTTTGTTGTAGCGGCCCTTGCCCACGGCCTCGGCAATCGCAGCGGCCTGATCGAGGCCCATATCGGCCATGATCAGCAGATCTTCGAGTTCCTGCAGCGTCTCCCCGTCCAGCTTGCGCTTGGTGAAGATGCCGCTTACCCCCTCGCTCAAGGCCTGGGTGGAGCGCTGTAGCCCCTCCTTCATGCGTTTGAAGAGGGATTTCTTTTCCGGTTTTTCAGGATTGGTCTCGTGCTCGCTCATGCGGGCAACATACCGATGAGCTTGCCATCCTCAAGCCCTTTGATCGTAAGCGGCAGGATTTCGCCTTCCCTTGCCAACGCCGTCGCAGCGGCATCGGGTACGACCTGGAAGAAATGCGGCGTGCGTCCGAGGCCGGGCTTTTCCATCAGCACATTCTGCGTGGTGCCGAGCGCGCTTTGCAGGGCGCTTGTCAGGCGCGCCTCGCCTTTTTCGCGCAGGCGCCGGGCCCGTTCCTTGATGAGCGCGCCGTCCACCTGCGGCATGCGCGCCGCCGGGGTGCCGGGGCGGGCAGAGTACGGAAAGACATGCAGGAAGGTCAGCTCGCACTCGTCGACAAGGCGGAGGGAGTTTTCGAACATCGCCTCGCTCTCGGTCGGAAAGCCCGCAATGATGTCGGCGCCGAAAGTCATTTCCGGGCGCAGGCGCTTGGCTTCCTTGCAAAAGGCAATGGCATCCTCGCGCGAGTGGCGCCGCTTCATCCGCTTCAAGGTCAGGTTGTCCCCTGCCTGAAGCGAGAGGTGAAGATGCGGCATGAAGCGTTCTTCTTCCGCGATGAGCCGCATCAGTGGTTCGTCCACTTCGATGGAATCGATGGAGGAAAGGCGCAGGCGCTCAAGCTCGGGAACCAGTTTCAGAATGCGGGCGCAGAGATTGCCGAGCGAAGGCTTGCCCGGCAGGTCCGCGCCATAGGAGGTGATGTCGACGCCGGTAATGACCACCTCGCGGTAACCATTGGCCACCAGTTTGCGGATCTGGGAGACGACTTCGCCCGCCGGCACCGAGCGCGAATTGCCCCGCCCGTAAGGAATGATGCAGAAGGTGCAGCGGTGGTCGCAGCCATTTTGCACCTGAACGAAGGCGCGGGCGCGCCCCTCGATGCCTTCCACGAAATGGCTCGCCGTCTCGCTGACCGACATGATGTCGTTGACGCGCACTTTCTCGTTCTGGCCGAGGGAAAGGCGGGTGAAGCTTTCACCCTTCAGCTTTTCCTCGTTGCCGATCACCGCGTCCACCTCCGGCATAGAGGCGAATTCGTCCGGGTCGATCTGCGCGGCGCAGCCCGTCACCACGATGCGGGCGAGCGGGTTTTCGCGGCGCGCCTTGCGGATTGCCTGGCGGGCCTGGCGCACGGCCTCGTTCGTCACCGCGCAAGTGTTGACGATGATGGCGTTTTCGAGCCCGGCCTTTTCGGCATGGCCGCGCATCACTTCGGATTCATACGTATTGAGGCGGCAGCCGAAGGTGAGGATTTCGGCAGGCTTCACCTCCCGTTCCTCATCGCCGCCTTGATGAAGATGCGCGCTCATGAGGCGCTCCTTCCGGCATAGGCTTCCCAGTCGAGCTCGCCTTTATAATCGAGCTCGGCGGGGCCGGTCATATAGACGTGATTGTCCGCCTCGCGCCATTCGATGGTGAGCTCGCCGCCCGGCAGTGCGACTTGCAGGGTGCGCTCGGTCAGGCGCTTGCGGATCGCGGCGACGCCGGCCGCGCAGGCAGCGGTGCCGCAGGCCCGCGTCAGGCCCGCGCCCCGTTCCCAGACGCGCAAGGTAATGTGGGTGCGGCTGTCGACCTGCGCGAGCGAGATATTGGCGCGCTCGGGAAAGATCGGGTGATGTTCGAGCATCGGGCCGATCTGCGCGAGGTTATAGGCGTTCACATCCTGCACGAAAAAGATCGCATGGGGGTTGCCCATATTCACGGCGGCGGGCGTGTGCAGGATCGGCGCGTCGATGGGGCCGATCTGCAATTCGATGCCGCGCGTGTCGCGGATTTCTTCGGAAAGCGGGATCTGGTGCCATTCAAGGCGGGGCTCGCCCATATCGACGGTGATAAGGCCGTCCTTGCCCGGCATGGCGCGCAAGGTGCCCGCCACGGTTTCGACAGCCACTTCTTCCTTGCCGCTTTCCTGCATCAGTAGATCGCCGATGCAGCGCGTGGCGTTGCCGCAGGCTTCCACCCGCTCGCCGTCATTGTTCCAGATATCCATGAACGCATCGCCGCCATCCCGCGCCGGTTCGATGACGATGAACTGGTCGCAGCCGATGCCGCTTTCGCGGCTCGATATGGCGGCGACGATTTCCGGCGTCAGCTCCAGCGGGCGCGCGCGGGCATCCAGCACGACGAAGTCGTTGCCGAGGCCGTTCATCTTCAAATAGGGCACGCGGGTTGCCATGGCTGCGCCTTTGATCTCGTAAAGCCCTGTTCCTTAGGGCTTCTATGCGCGTTATATGGCGAAAGAGGGGTAAATTGCCAATAAAGCCTTGCCGCAACCTTGTCGCAGGGCCGGGGTCGCAGGGCTGGCGCGGAAGGGGAAAGGATACGCGATGGATGAGTTAAGAGACCTGGCGGGCCGGGCGGGGGCCTTGCTGAAAGCGCGCGGCGAGCGCCTCGCGGTCACCGAATCCACCTGCGGCGGGCTGCTTTCCGCCGCTTTTGTCGCGCAGCCCGGCGCTTCCGGCTTTTATCTCGGCGGCGCGGTGATCTATACGCGCGAGGCGGGCCGCGCCCTTTACCGGCTGGAGGCGGCAGCACTTAAAGGCAAAAGCCCGCTCACCGAAGACTATATCGCCGCCATTGCCGAAGGCTTCCGCAGCCAGATGGGGGCGGACTGGGCGCTCGGGGAAATGGGCGCGGCCGGGCCCGATCCTTCGCCTTACGGACCCCCTGCCGGCACCGCCGCCATCGCCCTTGCGGGTCCCAGCTCCTCTGCCTGCATCGTTTCGACCGGGGTCGCCGCGCGGGCCGAGAACATGCGCCTTTTCGCCAAAGCCGCGCTGGAACTGCTGATCGAGGGGCTGGAGGGGGCGTAAATCCTCAACCCTTGTCACCCTCGCGCTCGACGCTAGGGGCCATAGAGAGGCTGCGATTTGCGGAGAAGCTGTGTGGACCCCGGCTCCATACAAAGGCCGTCACCCCGGGTTTAACCCGGGGTCCATCGGAAGGTTGTTTCAGGCAGAGGGGCCGCATGGATGCTCGGGTCCGGCCCGAGCATGACGAGTTATATGGGGAGCCTTAATCAGGAAAGCCCGAACTCAAGACAGAATATCAATCACGTCCCGCTCCGTCTCGGAGACGGCGGCGAAGACCTTGGCATTGGCCTTATAGGCGTGTTCGGCCTGGAGAAGGTCGAGTGTGCCGGTGAGGAGCGTATCTTCTGGTGGCCGGGAGAGGGGCTGTGTACCCGTCAGCGTGCCCGCCTGAGGCGCCCCGGGGGTACTTTCGGACCGGGAGACGGGCGCACGGGCAATCGTCTCCGCCGCTTTTGTAAAAGCGGAGGCGGCTGATTTAAGCCCCGTCAGGGCATGGGAAAGCGCGCCGATCATGGGCCAAGGCTAGCGGCGGGCCTTTTACCGGGGTCTAAAGGAAATCGGCGGCATTTTAACGGTCAAGCGCTCCCTGGGCGCTCCCATCGGGGCGGGCCCCTCAAAATGGCGCGATAGAGCGATTATCTTGACTCTCAGCCTGCCTTCAGCCTAATTTCCGGCCACCTTTCGGAACAATCCGTCCCGAATGGTCCGGATGAGGCCAATTGGCCAGGATCACCACCTGTCGGCGAGGGTTCGCTCACAGGTGCAAATTTCTTTTGCGTATAAGGGTTTAGCGCAAGGCATGTTCGAGAATCTTCAGGACCGGCTTTCCGGCGTCTTCGACAAACTGACCGGGCGCGGCGCGCTGTCGGAAAAGGATGTCGATGAAGCGCTGCGCGAAGTGCGCCGGGCGCTGCTCGAAGCCGATGTGGCCCTGCCCGTCGCCCGCGCTTTCGTGGAGAAAGTGCGCACCCGTGCCGTGGGCCATGAAGTCCTGAAATCCGTCACGCCCGGCCAGCAGGTCGTCAAGATCGTCCATGACGCGCTGGTCGATACGCTGGGCGCGGAGGCGGCGGAAATCTCGCTCAATGCTCCGGCCCCCGTCGCCATTATGATGGTGGGCCTGCAAGGCTCGGGTAAGACGACCTCGACCGCGAAGATCGCCAAGCGGCTAATGACGCGCGAAAAGCGCAAGGTCCTGATGGCCTCGCTCGACACGCGCCGCCCCGCCGCGCAGGAACAGCTCAAAGTGCTGGGCGAGCAAAACGATATTCCCACCCTTGCCATCGTCGAAGGCCAGGAGCCCGTGGCAATTGCGAGGCGCGCCATGGAAGCGGGGCGTCTGGGTGGCTACGACGTGGTGATGCTCGACAGCGCCGGCCGGCTGCATGTCGATGAAGCGCTGATGGCCGAGATCACGCAGGTGCGCGATCTGGCAGGCCCCCATGAAACATTGCTCGTGGCCGACAGCCTTACGGGGCAGGACGCGGTGAATGTCGCCGAGCAGTTCCAGTCCCGCATCGGGCTGACCGGCATCGTGCTGACGCGGACGGATGGCGACGGGCGCGGGGGCGCTGCCCTTTCCATGCGCCATGTCACGGGTGTGCCGATCAAGCTTTTGGGCACGGGCGAGAAGATCGACGAGCTGGAGGATTTCGATCCCCGCCGCATCGCCGGGCGCATCCTCGGCCAGGGCGATGTCGTCAGCCTGGTGGAAAAAGCCGCTCAGACCATCGACGCGGAAAAAGCCGAGCGCATGGCGCGCAAGATGAAGAAGGGTCAGTTCGACCTTGATGATCTTGCCGAGCAATTGCAGCAGATGGGCAAGATGGGCGGCATGGCGGGCGTGCTCGGCATGTTGCCGGGCATGGGCAAGATCAAGAAGCAGCTCGGCCAGGCCCAGCTCGATGACAGTATTTTCAAGCGTCAGGCGGCGATCATCTCGTCCATGACGAAACAGGAACGGCGCAACCCCAAAGTGCTGAATGCCAGCCGCAAGAAGCGCGTGGCCGCAGGCTCGGGCACCTCGGTGCCGGAGATCAACCGCCTGCTCAAGATGCACCGCCAGATGGCGGACATGATGAAGCAGATGGGCAAGAAGGGCATGAAAGGCCTTTTCGGCGGTATGGGTGGCGGTATGGGCGGCGGCATGCCGGAGGTGCCGAGCGATCCGAAAGAGGCCGAACGGCTTTTGCAGCAAATGGGCGGGAGCGGCGGTTTGCCGCCCGGCCTCGGATCGAACTCGATTGCCGGCGGCGGTTTGCCGGGACTTGGTGGTCCGGGCGGTCTTCCCGGTCTGCCTTCAGGGCGCGGCAAAAAGAAGTGATCTTGAGATTTTGAATTCAGATTTTTGAGTTCAGGGAACGGTTTTGAGAATTAACGGGCGCAAGCCCTTGAGTTGAGCGAAGAAAAGGAAGTTCAAATATGGCAACGAAAATTCGTCTGGCCCGTGGCGGCACCAAAAAGCGTCCGTTCTACCGGATCGTGATCGCCGATGTGCGCTCGCCCCGCGATGGCCGCTTCATCGAAAAGATCGGCACGTTCAACCCGCTTCTGCCGAAGGATCATGCAGAGCGCGTGAAGCTCGACACCGAGCGTGCGCAGCATTGGCTCGGCCAGGGCGCCAAGCCGACCGACCGTGTCGCCCGTTTCCTCGATGCAGCCGGCCTCATCAAGCGCGAAGCCCGCAACAACCCGAATAAGGGCAAGCCGGGCCAGAAAGCGCAGGAGCGTCTGGAAGCTGAGCGTCTGAAAGCGGAAGAAGCGAAAGCTGCTGCCGAGGCACCGGCTGAAGAAGCCCCCGCCGAGGAAGCTCCGGCTGAGGAATCCGCCGAAGCCTGATCGGGCCAAGCCTGATTTTGGTCAAGGTGGTGAGAGGATTGAGGCATGAGCCCAGATGATGCGGGAGAGGGAGCCGGGGAGACGAAAGTCTGCCTTGGCGTGATTGCCTCGCCGCACGGCGTGCATGGGCGCATGCGCATCAAAACCTTTACCGCTGAGCCCGAAGCCATTGGCGATTACGGCCCGGTGGAAACGGCAAAGGGCAGCTTCGCGCTGAAAGTGACGGGGTCCGGCAAAGGCGAGGGCGTTGTCGTCGCCGAGCTGGAAGGCATAACCCGGCGTGAGCAGGCCGAGGCGCTGCGCGGGCTCGAGCTTTATGTGCCGCGCGAAAAGCTGGGCGCGCCGGAGGCGGGCGAGGGCGAGGAAGAGGCGTTCTTCCATGCCGATCTCGTCGGGCTTGAGGCTTGGGCCACGGACGGCAAGCTGCTCGGCCGGGTGATCGCGGTGCATGATTTCGGCGCCGGCGATCTTCTGGAGATCGAGCAGCCGAACGGCAAGGCCGAGCTTCTCCCCTTCACCAAGGACAATGTGCCCGAGGTGAAGCTGGCCGAAGGCCGGCTCATCGCCGATCCGCCCGAGGGCCTTTTCGAGCCGGACAAGCCCCGGGCGAAAAAGCGCCGCCGCAGCCCGCGCGCCAAGGCGAAAGCCGAAGCGCAAAAGGCGGAAGCGGGCGCTGAAGCCGGTAAGGCCCAGGGCGATGGCTGAGGACCGTACTGCCGCTACAGGATCTGTCTTTTCAGGTTCTGCTTGGCGGGCGAGCGTGCTGACGCTCTTTCCGGAAATGTTTCCGGGGCCGCTTGGGTTTTCGCTGGCGGGCAGGGCACTAGAAGAAGAGCGCTGGGCGCTTGAAACGGTGGACATTCGCGGGTTTGCGCGCGATAAACACCGCTCCGTGGACGACACCCCCGCAGGCGGGGGCGCGGGCATGGTCATGCGGGCGGATGTGCTTGCCGCCGCGATCGACGCCGTTCACGGGCCCAGCGACGAGAGGCCGCTTATCTATCTCAGCCCGAGGGGAAAGCCCCTCGATCAGGCGAGAGTGCGTTCTCTGGCGGAAGGTCCCGGCGCGGTGCTCCTATGCGGGCGCTTCGAGGGGGTCGACCAGCGGGTGATCGAGGCGCGGGGGCTTGAAGAAGTGAGCCTTGGCGACTTTGTTCTTTCCGGAGGAGAGCCGGCGGCGCTGGCGCTTCTCGATGCCGTGATCCGGCTTTTGCCGGGGGTCATGGGAAAAGAGGCCTCGGGCGAGGAGGAAAGCTTCGAGACCGGGCTTCTGGAATATCCGCATTACACGCGGCCGCCCGTTTTCGAGGGCCGGGAAATCCCGGAAATCCTCACTTCCGGCCATCATGGCCGGATTGCCGAGTGGCGGCGGCAGGAGGCGGAAAAGTTAACGCGCGAAAGGCGTCCGGATCTTTGGGAGAAATATCTCAAAGCCTCTCGCCATCGCGATTGAATTATGTTAGGGAAGCGCGCCCGCAGCGATGGGATTATCGGGGCGGCGCTTATATAGAAATGAGGACAGGCCGATGAACATCATTCAGGAACTCGAAAAAGAGCAGATTTCCGCTCTTTCCGAGAAGAAAACCGTGCCGGAATTCGGCCCTGGCGATACGGTGAAGGTCAATGTGAAAGTGACCGAAGGCACCCGTGAGCGCATCCAGGCCTATGAAGGCGTGTGCATTGCCCGCTCCGGCGGCGGCCTGCAGGAAAGCTTCACGGTACGCAAGATTTCCTACGGTGAAGGTGTGGAACGTGTGTTCCCGATTTACTCGCCGCTGGTTGATTCCATCGAGGTTCTGCGCCGCGGTAAAGTGCGCCGCGCGAAGCTCTATTACCTGCGCGGCCGCCGCGGTAAGTCCGCCCGTATTGCTGAGCGCCAGGATAAGACCCGCACCAAGGAGAAGGCTGCGGAGTAACCCTGCTCGCCCATTTATCCGAGCATCCGAAAAGCGGGCAGGGCGACACGTCCAGGCCCGCTTTTTGTTTGCCGCTATACCCGTTTGAGACATGAAGACGGGGCCCGATCCGGAAGGACCGGCCGCAAGGCCAGGATGGGAGCCCCCAAGAAGAAGCAAGATAGGAGCGTAGAGAAATGTCTGCCCGCACCACGCCCAGAACTATGTATGACAAAATCTGGGATGCGCATCTGGTCGATGAGCAAGAAGACGGCACCTGCCTCCTTTATATCGACCGCCATCTCGTCCATGAAGTGACGAGCCCGCAGGCCTTCGAGGGCCTGCGCATGACGGGCCGCAAAGTGCATGCGCCGGGCAACACGCTGGCCGTGGCCGACCATAACGTGCCGACGGCAGGCCGCGCGAACGGCATCGACGATCCGGAATCGAAGCTGCAGGTCGACACGCTGGAAAAGAACGCGGCTGAGTTCGGCGTGGAATATCTGCCGATGCTCGATATCCGCCAGGGCATAGTGCACATTGTCGGTCCCGAGCAGGGTTTCACGCTGCCGGGCACGACGATCGTGTGCGGCGACAGCCACACCTCGACGCATGGCGCCTTCGGCGCGCTGGCGCATGGCATCGGCACGTCCGAAGTTGAGCATGTGCTTGCCACGCAGACGCTCATTCAGTCCAAGGCGAAGAACATGCGCGTGACGGTGAACGGGCAGTTGCCGCCCCATGTCACCGCGAAAGACATCATTCTGGCGATCATCGGCGAGATCGGCACGGCCGGCGGCACCGGCTATGTGATCGAGTTTGCCGGCGAAGCGATCCGCTCGCTTTCCATGGAAGGGCGCATGACGGTCTGTAACATGACCATCGAAGGCGGCGCCCGCGCAGGCCTCATTGCGCCCGATGAAAAGACCTATGAGTACCTGAAAGGCCGCCCGCGCGCGCCGCAGGGCGAGATGTGGGAAAGGGCCGTCGATTATTGGCGCAGCCTGCCCTCCGATGAGGGCGCGCATTTCGACAAGGAAGTGGTGCTCGATGCGGCCAGCCTGCCGCCCATCGTGACTTGGGGCACAAGCCCGGAAAACGTCGTCTCCATCGAAGGGGCGGTGCCGGACCCGGCCAAGATCGCCGATGAGGCCAAGCGTACGGCCATTGAGCGGGCGCTGAAATATATGGGTCTTGAGCCTAATACGAAGATGACGGACATCAAGCTCGACCGCGTCTTTATCGGTTCGTGCACGAACGGGCGCATCGAAGATATCCGCGAGGTCGCCAAGATCGCCAAGGGCCGCAAGGTCGCTGCGCATGTAAGCGCCATGGTGGTGCCGGGCTCGGGCCTGGTGAAAGAGCAGGCGGAACAGGAAGGGCTCGACAAGATCCTCATCGAAGCCGGTTTCGACTGGCGCGAGCCGGGCTGTTCCATGTGCCTTGCCATGAATGCCGACAAGCTGGCGCCGGGCGAGCGCTGCGCCTCGACCTCGAACCGCAATTTCGAAGGCCGCCAGGGCCGCGGCGGGCGCACGCATCTCGTCTCGCCGGAAATGGCGGCGGCGGCGGCCATCGCCGGTCACTTCGTGGACGTGCGGAAGTTCAGCTAAGGAGAGCGACAATGGATAAATTCAAGAAACTCGAGGGCGTTGCCGCTCCCATGCCGCTGATCAATATCGACACGGATATGATCATCCCGAAGCAGTTCCTGAAAACGATCAAGCGCACGGGGCTCGGCAAGAACCTGTTCGACGAGATGCGCTACAAGGATGACGGCTCGGAAGTCGAAGATTTCGTGCTCAACAAGCCGGCCTACCGGAACGCGGAAATTCTGGTGGCGGGCGATAATTTCGGCTGCGGCTCTAGCCGCGAACATGCGCCCTGGGCGCTGCTTGATTTCGGCATCCGCTGCATCATCTCCACGAGCTTTGCCGACATCTTCTATAACAACTGCTTCAAGAACGGCATTCTGCCGATCAAGCTGCCGCAGGAAGATGTGGACAAGCTGATGGACGATGCCGAGCGGGGCGCCAATGCCCGCCTCACCGTCGATCTTGAGGCACAGGAAATCCGCGGGCCCGATGGCGGCGTCATCAAGTTCGACATCGACCCTTTCCGCAAGCATTGCCTGATGGAAGGGCTCGACGATGTGGGGCTGACGCTGCAGAAGAAATCGGCCATCGAAACGTTCGAGGCCAAGCGCGCCGAGGAACAGCCCTGGCTCTGAGGGACAGTCAAAGGCCACGGCCCTTGCCATGAACTCGGTTGTCACCCCGGGCTTGTCCCGGGGTCCATAATGAGATGGCTGCGGGTTGAGAGATCCTGTGGACCCCGGCATAAAGCCGGGGTGACAGTTTGGGGTTTAAGGAGAGCGGGTGCTCCGCCGCCCGGCACTGAGGCGGCAAAACGGCGAAGAAAAAGAAACGAGAGACGTATGACGAAGAAAATTCTGATCCTGCCCGGCGACGGCATCGGCCCTGAAGTGATGGGCGAGGTCGAGCGCATTATCGACTGGTTCAATAAGGAGCGCGGTTTCGATGCCGAAACCGAGCGCGACCTTGTGGGCGGCTGCGCTTATGACGCGCATGGCCAGGCCGTGTCGGATGCGACCATGGCAAAGGCTGCGGAAGCCGATGCCGTGCTGCTCGGCGCCGTGGGCGGGCCGAAATGGGACGGCGTGCCTTTCGATGTGCGCCCGGAAGCGGGGCTTCTGCGTCTCAGGAAGGATCTTGAACTTTTCGCCAATCTGCGCCCGGCGCTTTGCTTCCCCGCGCTTGCCGATGCCTCTTCCTTGAAGCGCGAGCTCGTGGAAGGGCTCGACATCATGATCGTGCGCGAGCTGACGGGCGGGGTTTATTTCGGTGAGCCGCGCGGCATCGAGGATCTGCCGAACGGTGAGCGCCGCGGTTTCGACACGCAAGTTTATTCGACGCATGAAGTGCAGCGCATCGGGCGCGTGGCCTTCGATCTTGCGCGTAAGCGCGGCAACCGCGTCACCTCCGTTGAAAAGCGCAACGTCATGCATTCCGGCGTCTTCTGGCATGAAGAAATGGTCAAGCTGCACAAGGCGGAATTCTCCGACGTGACGCTCGATCATATGCTCGCCGACAATTGCGGCATGCAGCTTGTGAAACAACCCAAGCAGTTCGACGTTATTGTCACCGACAATCTCTTCGGGGATATGCTGTCCGATGTCGCGGCCATGCTGACGGGGTCTCTCGGCATGCTGCCTTCCGCCTCCCTCGGCGGCAAGGATGCCAACGGCAAGGCCAAGGCGCTTTACGAGCCCGTGCACGGCTCGGCGCCCGATATCGCGGGCCAGGGGCTTGCCAATCCGCTTGCAACGATCCTCTCTTTCGCCATGGCGCTGCGTTACACGTTCGATCTCGGCGCCGATGCGGATCTTCTGGAGAAAGCCGCAGAGACAGTGCTCGCCGAAGGCTACCGCACGGGCGACATCATGCAGCCCGGCATGAAAAAGGTCGGGACGAAACAAATGGGCGACGCGGTGCTTGCCGCGCTCACCAAACTGTCCGCTTAAAATATGACCGTCTGACTTTATCCGGGATCGCAAGTCAGACGGTCCCGTGAAAAGGCGATCCGCAAGAAGGAGCCGCTTAAGGCTTCAGGAGAAACACATGGGTTATAAAGTCGCTGTCGTTGGCGCCACGGGCAATGTGGGTCACGAGATGCTGAACATTCTGGCGGAACGCAAGTTCCCCGCCGACGAGGTGGTGGCGCTCGCCTCCCGCCGTTCTCAAGGCACGGAAGTTTCGTTCGGCGACAAGACCCTGAAGGTCAAGGCGCTGGAGAATTACGATTTCTCCGATACCGACATTGCGCTGATGTCGGCCGGCGGCTCGGTGGCCGAAGAATGGGCACCGAAAATCGCCGCGCAGGGCTGCGTCGTGATCGACAATTCCTCCAAGTTCCGCATGGACCCGGACGTGCCGCTCGTCGTGCCGGAAGTGAATGCGGAGGCGATTGCCGGTTACACGAAGAAGAACATCATCGCCAATCCCAACTGCTCCACGGCGCAGATGGTGGTGGCGCTGAAGCCGCTGCATGAGAAAGCCACGATCAAGCGTGTGGTCGTCTCCACCTACCAGTCGGTTTCCGGCGCCGGCAAGGCGGCGATGGACGAGCTTTTTACGCAGACGCGTGCCATCTATGTGAACGATCCCATCGTCAAGGAACAGCTGACGAAGCAGATCGCTTTCAACGTTATTCCGCATATCGATGTCTTCATGGAAGACGGCGATACGAAGGAAGAGTGGAAGATGATGGCCGAGACGAAGAAGATGCTCGACCCGAAGATCAAGCTCACGGCGACCTGTGTGCGGGTGCCGGTTTTCGTCGGCCATTCCGAAGCGGTGAATATCGAGTTCGAGAATCCGATTTCCGATGATGAGGCGCGCGAAATCCTGCGCGAAGCGCCGGGGATTCTCGTCGTCGATAAGCGCGAGGACGAAGGCTATGTCACGCCGGTCGAATGCGTGGGCGATTACGCCACCTTCATCAGCCGTATTCGCGTCGATCCGACGGTGGAAAACGGCCTGAACCTGTGGTGCGTGTCGGACAATTTGCGCAAAGGCGCCGCGCTCAACGCCATTCAGATCGCCGAAGTGCTTTGCTCGGATTATCTGAAAAAAGCCTGATCGCAGCGATCTCCTAGATGAAAACGCCCTTCCGGCCTGCCGGGAGGGCGTTTTTTCATAGGATAGACTGACCGTTTTCCACTTATTAAGACTAGTGAGTGATAACTATACCCCGCGCGTGGTGGCGTCTTTTCATTGGCCGGAACAAAGAGGTTCCGGCGACAGCGTTGCGGGGCAATGGCAATGGCGCCAATGAGCGGGCTCGATATCGCCTGGGTTCTGATCTGTACCGTGCTGGTGCTGCTCATGCAGGCAGGCTTCACCTGTCTTGAAACCGGGCTTATCCGCGCGAAAAACTCCATCAATGTCGCGGTAAAGAACGTCGCGGATTTTTCTCTCGCCAGTCTTGTCTTCTGGGCGGTGGGCTACGGGCTGATGTTCGGGCCGAGCGCTTTCGGTCTTATCGGCCATGACGGCTTCATGCTGGCGGGCCAGGCGGAGGTAACGCCCGAGCGTTCCAGCGAGATGGTGTTCTTTTTCTTTCAGCTCGCCTTTTGCGGCACCTCGATCACGATTGTCTCCGGGGCCGTTGCCGAGCGGATGAGCTTCAAGGGCTACCTTGCCGCGACTTTCATTCTCTCCCTTTTTATCTATCCGATCATCGGCCATTGGGCCTGGGGCGGGCTTGCTTCGGGCTCCGCGACCGGCTGGCTTGAGAAACTCGGCTTTATCGATTTTGCCGGTTCCACGGTCGTTCACAGCGTCGGCGGCTGGGCGGCACTTGCCGCTATCCTGGTTATCGGCCCGCGCCTTGGCCGCTTCGGGCAGGGCGGGCGGGTCATCGAGCCGCATAATCTGCCTTTTGCCGCCCTCGGCATGTTCCTCATCTGGATCGGCTGGTTCGGTTTTAATGGCGGCAGCACGCTTGCCGTCAATCATGTGGTGCCGGTGGTGCTTGTTCATACGCTGCTTGCGGCTTCCGCCGGGGGCATTGCGGTGATGGGGCTGACCTGGGCAACGGACGAGCGCCCGGATGTCGGCGCGACGATCAACGGCGTCCTGGCCGGGCTCGTTGCGATCACCGCAAGCGCGCATATCGTGAGCACGGGCGGGGCCATTCTCATCGGCGCTATTGGCGGCTTCGTCTCGGTGCTGGCTGCCAAGCTGCTGGAGCGGCTGGAGATCGACGATGCGGTGGGCGCGGTGCCGGTGCATCTGGCCGCCGGTATCTGGGGCACGCTCGCCGTCGCGTTTTTCGGTGAGATGTCCTACTTCCCGAACGGCGTGAGCCGGTTCGAGCAATTCACCGTGCAGCTTACCGGCGTTGCCGCGGCAGGGGCTTATGCGTTCACGCTTTCCTTTGCGCTGATGAAACTCATCGATCCTTTCCTTGCGATGCGCGTGCGCGCACGGGCCGAGCGCGAAGGGCTCAATATTTCCGAACACGGGGCAAGCAGCGCGCTTTCCGAACTTCTGGGGCGGATGGAAGACCAAAGCCGGCGCGGGGATTTTTCCCACAAGGTGCCGGTCGAGCCTTTCACGGAAGCAGGCGAGCTTGCCTTCCGTTACAATCTCGTTCTCGACCGTTTCAACAGCGAAGTCAGCGCCCGTGAAAAAGCGGCGACGGCTTTGCGCGAGGCGCGCGATGCTGCCGAGATCGCCAATGCGGCGAAGTCCGAATTCCTTGCCAATATGAGCCATGAGCTTCGAACGCCGCTTAATGCGATCATCGGTTTTTCCGAGATCATGACGGGCGGCATGTTCGGCGAGATCGAAAACCCGCAATATAAAGAATATATCCGCGACATTTACCGCTCCTCCAACCATCTGCTCAGCCTCATCAACGACATTCTCGATCTCTCCAAGATCGAGGCGAACAAGATGGAGCTCGCGGATGAAGATCTCGATCTCGGCGAGGAAGTGCGCGGCTGCGAGCGGCTGATCCGCTGGCGTGCGCAGGAAGCCAAACTCGTTTTCGATGTGCTCATTGCCGAAGACCTGCCCCGGCTGATCGCCGACCGGCGGGCACTTCGCCAGATGATCCTCAACCTCGTCTCCAACGCGGTGAAGTTCACGCCGGAAGGGGGCCGTGTGGTCCTCTCGGTAGAGCGGGAGGTGGATGGGCGTATCGCGATTTCGGTTGCGGATACCGGCATCGGCATCGAGAAATCGGATATCCCGAAAGCGCTGACGCCGTTCCAGCAAATCTCGACGGGCGACACGGTCTATATGGCCGACGGCACGGGGCTCGGCCTGCCGATCACCGCGGCGCTCGCGCGGCTGCATGGCGGCACGGTGGTGATCCGCTCCGAGCCTGGGCGTGGCACGGAAGTGACGGTGCGTCTTCCCGCCTCCCGTCTTCAGGAGCGGCCTGTGAAGAACAAGATCGAATTCGTTTAAGCCGCCATCGGCATCACGCGGAAATTTCCATGCGCAGCCCTTCTTTATTGAAAAGGGGATCTGCGGGCAGGCGGATTTCTGCCCCCTGGCTCATGCGCCAGGCGCTCCAGGCGCAGGCGCATGCATCGAGAATATCGTCTTTTCCCACCTCCTTGCGCTTGAATGCGGGTGCGCGCAATTGTGCGAGCGGAAAGCCCGCCTTTTCAAGAAGGGTGCGGCGGAGCGCGAGGCCGGGTTCCGCCGGCGCGCTTTTGACTTTTTTCGGCAAGTGCAGCGGTATCTCCCCGTTCATTGCCCAGAATGCCAGCTCCGGGTGGCATTCGCGCAGCCAGCTTTGCGTTTGCGGTGTTGCAAGTGCTGCAAGCTCGCGGATCTTCGGGAAGATGTTGAAACATTGTTTGGAAACACCGCGCGGCGGCTCCGAATGCGCGCGGTTGAGATGGCAGGCCTCCTGAAACTCCTCAGCCGCAAGGGCGGCGCGCGCCGGGGTGGAAAAGACGGAGGATTGGCGCTGGCCGAGCCGGGCGCGGGCCTCGCGTTCGCAGGGCCGCCCGCCGCGCTCGGCTTTTTCCGGCAGGCCGATCGGCATATCGACAGCGAGAAAGGCAGGTCGCTCGTCCCAGGTCAGAACCTCGGCAAGTTTTTTCACCAATCGGGCTTCAGGCGGCGGGCCTTCCGGTCCTTGCCAGAGCACCAGCACCCAGCCTGCCGGGCAACCATCGGCACCTGCCATGATCATGGCTGAAGTTCCTCAAGCTCAAAGCGCGGGGCTTTGGGGCGGAGCGCTTCTTGATGGGCAATGAGCCGCAATTCATCAGCACCTCTACTTGCCGCGATAATGGCGGCAGCGGCATCCGAGGCAAGGGCGAGCGCATGGGCGGGTTCACCCGTTTCCAGGAAATGGCTCAGAAAGAGCGCGCTGATCAGATCGCCCGTGCCTTTCGGCACGTCTTCGATGAAAGGCGTGCTGCAGCGCCAGGCATGGGAGGGGCTTACCAGCACACTTGCCGCAAACCCGGGCTCCGGCGGCGGCGCGGAGGTGGCAAGCACATAAGGTGTTTTCAGCGCGCGGGCCGCGGCGCGCGTCTGCGCCATGTTCTCGCAGGGCAATCCGGCAAGATGCGAGAGCTCGAACGGGTTCGGCGTTAGAATATCGGCAAGGGCACTGAGCGCGCGCATGCCCGAGGCGATAGCTTCAGGAACGTAAAGCCCCGTGTCTTCATCGCCGAGAATGGGATCGCAAAGATAAAGAAAGGGCTGCTTTCTTTCCGTTGCCTCTTTGCGGCGCCGTGCGATGAAACTTGCGGCGATATCCAATTGTTCGGGATGGGCGAAATAGCCGGTGAGCACCGCATCGCAATCCGCAAGCCAGCCCTTTTCTTCCAAGGAGGAAAGCGCGGCTTCCAGAAAACCGGGATCGGTTACTCGAGCGGCAGGTTTCCCATGGCCCGGATGGTGTGAAAGCAACGTAGTCGGCAGCGCCATCACCTCATGGCCGAGGCGCTGCAATGTGAAAACAGCGGCGGAATTGCCCACATGGCCTCTCGCGACCTGGCTGGAAAGACAAAGAATATTGGCCATCCGGCATTTCCTTAGAGCGTAAGCTTTGGCTGCGCGGCCTCATGGCGAATCGCTGCTTGGCAGCGGGGCACGGGCTTTATAGTCTGCCGCCAATTCAAGCCTTGCAGAAGACCATTGGAGAGAGTTTATGGCCGATCAGTCCGCCCGCCCGCGCCGCAGCGTGCTTTATATGCCCGGATCGAACGCCCGGGCGCTGGAAAAAGCAAAGAGCATTGCCGCCGACGCGCTGATCCTGGATCTGGAAGATGCGGTGGCGCCGGACGCCAAGGAAGAAGCGCGCGCGCAAGTGACCTCCGCCGTTGTGGGCGGCGGCTATGGCAAGCGGGAAATCGTGATCCGCGTGAACGGGCTCGACACGCCTTGGGGCGCGGGTGATATCGAGGCGGCGGTGGCCGCCGGGCCGGACGCCATCCTGGTGCCGAAGATCAGCTCGCCGGAAGATGTGACGCGCGCGCATGAGGCGCTGGAAAAAGCGGGCGCAGGCCCCGAGCTGCAGCTTTGGGCGATGATGGAAACGCCGCTTGCCATGCTGCGCGCCGAAGCCATTGCCGCGATGAGCCAGACGACGCGGATGAGCGTTTGGGTGATGGGCACGAACGACATCGCCAAGGAACTGCGCTGCGCCCACACGCCCCTGCGGCTGCCGATGATCACATCCCTCGGGCTTTCCATGCTGGCGGCGCGCGCTTATGGCATTGTGATGCTCGACGGCGTTTATAACGACATCAAGGATGAAGACGGTTTCAAGGAGATGTGCGTGCAAGGCCGCGAGCTCGGCTTTGACGGCAAGACCCTGATCCATCCCTCACAGGTCGGCCCTTGCAATGAGATTTTTGCGCCCGATCCGGAAGATGTCGCTTTCTCGCGCGCCATTATCGATGCCTTCGCCCAGCCGGAGAACAAAGGCAAGGGCGTGTTGAAAGTGGAAGGGCGCATGGTCGAGCTCTTGCACGAAGAAATCGCCCGGCGCACCGTTGCCATTGCCGAGGCGATCACAGAGCTTGAGAAGAGCGCATAGACCTTCGTGTGCTTGGCGCCCAAACACTGCCTCAAGGGAGGGCAAGATGAGCAAATCCATCGAAGACTATGTGGTCCGCACCGGCTCTTTCGAGACGGAAGGCGGGTTCCGGTTTGCCCATCCGCTCAATCCCAATTCACGGATCGAGATGCGCCAGCTTTCCCGGCAGGCAGGCATGGAGCGGGTACACCTTACCCTCGCGCGCGTGCCGGCAGGCAAGGAAAGCTTTATTGCCCATGCGCATACGACCGAAGAAGAGTTTATCTTCATTCTGGAAGGTGAAGGGTTGCTGCGGATCGACGGGGAGACGGCCATGGTGCGCAGCGGCGATTATGTCGGCTTTCCGGCGGACGGCGCCGTGCATCATCTCTCCAACCCCGGCACGAGCGATCTTGTCTATCTGATGGGCGGTGAGCACCTGAAAGCGGATGTCTCCCGGTTTCCCGATATTGGCAAGGTTGGCTTTTGGGCGGACGGCATCATGACCTATGTGGATGAAGATGCGGGCCAGCGTTTCGTGCCGGATGATTTCGTTGCGAAGGACTGAAGCGCCGCCATGCGGCAATGACGACAAGCCTAAAGCAGAAAGAAAACGATGACGAAAACCAATCCGGGTAATTTCTTCGAGGATTTCAAGATCGGACAGGTGCTTGCCCATGCAACGCCGCGCACGGTGACGGAAGGCGATGTCGCGCTTTACACCGCGCTCTTCCCGGTGCGTTTTGCGCTGCAATCTTCCGATGAATTTGCCCGGAGCGCGGGTTATGCCCGCGCGCCCATCGATGACATGCTCGCCTTTCATATCGTCTTCGGCAAAACCGTTCCCGATATTTCACTGAATGCGGTTGCCAATCTCGGCTATGCCGATTGCCGTTTCCTGAAACCCGTCTTTCCCGGCGACACGCTCTCGGCACGTTCGGAAGTGATCGGCCTGAAAGAAAATTCGAACGGCAAGACCGGCGTCGTTTATGTCCGCTCTACCGGGCACAATCAGGCGGGCGAGGCGGTGCTCGATTATGTGCGCTGGGTGATGGTGCGCAAACGCGATGAGGCGTCTCCTGCGCCCGACCCTCAAGTGCCGGACCTGCCGGGCGCGGTAGATCCCTCGGCTATCGCGCTGCCCGAGGGCACGGATTTTTCGAAGATCGACCTTGCCGCATCGGGCTCGCCCTTCAAATGGGATGACTATGAAGCCGGTGAAAAGATCGACCATGTGGACGGCGTGACGATCGAGGAAGCCGAGCACATGATGGCGACCCGCCTTTATCAGAACACCGCCAAAGTGCATTTCAACCAGTTTACGGAAGGTAAGGGCCGTTTCGGGCGCCGGCTCATTTATGGCGGCCATGTGATTTCCCTTGCCCGCGCGCTTTCCTTCAACGGGCTCGGCAATGCCTTCCTGGTTGCGGCAATCAATGGCGGGCGGCACGTCGCGCCCTGCTTCGGCGGCGATACGGTTTTTGCCTGGTCGCATTTGCTTGAAAAAGCGCTCTGCCCCGGCCGGGACGATCTCGGTCTCCTGCGTATTCGCACCATTGCCGCCAAAGACCGCATGTGTCACGATTTCCCCGGGATGGAGAACGATGGGGATGCAGAGGGCGTCATTCTGGACCTTGATTATTGGGTTCTGATGCCCCGCTAGGGCGACATGAAGAAATTCACTTTCTATGAAGTGAAGGTCGAGGAAATCGAGCCCGGTATCGTCGTTACCGATTACGGCAGCCAATTGGTTACGCCCGTCCTGCTTGCCGATCTTCTCGACAGGCTCTTGCGTGAATGGGGCGAGACGAAAATCGCCATGTTGACCATCGCGCCCAGCGCCACGGAGATGGGTAATTTTACTGCCGTGATCGAAGAGAAGAACGCATCGGGCTTTATCGTCGCCTCCGCCGTTCTCGCCTCGAACCCGCTGCAGAGAGAGCTCGTCCGCGTCGTCCATGGACAAAAACAGACGGCTCACCCGCGGCGTATTTTCGAAGAGAAGGAAGAAGCGCTCGCCTGGCTGCGAGAAGAGCTGGCGAAACACTGACGGGCAGAATGCCTCTATGATGCAATCTCGCTTCTACTATCCGTTTTAAACACACTTGTGTGAGGTTGTGTCATTTGGCGGTTTTTGTTGCCTCTTTGGCGTGATTTTTCAGCCGCCCGCGATTGCCCGGCAAAAAACTTTCCGACAGAGTTTTACATCGATGGGGCAAAGGGGACCGCCGTGTGAAGCGTAGGGGATGGCGTTTCGGTCATTGCGGCATGAGGCAATGAAGCAATTCAAATTTTACGAAGTCGATATCGAGGAAATCGAGCCGCGTATCATCGCTCTCGATTACGGTAATTATCTCGTAACGGCGGATATCGTCCGCTCGCTTCTGATCAAGATCAAAAAAGACTGGGCTGGGCAGAAGGTGGCGCTGCTTTCCAGCGCCGAGGCGATTTCCAATCTCGACAAGGTCGCGCATGTGCTCGAAGAGCTGAAGGCTTCGGAGTTCATCTGCGCCGGCGGCATCCTGGTGCGCAACCGTCTGCAGACGGATATTGCCCAGGCTTTCGTCAAAATCCCGACGGCGGGGGAATATCCGCAGAAAATCTTCGTCGATAAGGACGAAGCGCTTTGCTGGCTGAGAGAGAAGTTGGCTGCCTGACTTGCTGAGTGTGTATCGCTGTGTCACTCTTTTGAGAAGGGTACTGGGCCGTGGATGAGCCTTTATGGGTACGGCACTCAAGCAGCTTCGTTTCTATGAAGTTGAAATCCGCGAGCTTGAGCCGCGGATCATAGAAATCGATTATGGAACGCAGATCATCACCGCCGAGCTTCTCGAAGCGGTGGTGGAGAAAGTGCATAAAGAATGGCCTGACTATAAGGTGGCTATTCTGGTGCAAGCGGCATCCGCGGTGGATCTCGGCCGGGTCGCCAAAGTGGTCGAAGCGGAAAAACTCGGGCGGACGACGGCCGCCGTTGCCATTCTCGGCCACAGTAAGCTTGCGCAGATGCTGGGTAATCTCTTCATGCGTTATGAGCGCAGTCCCTATCCCAACCGGCTTTTTACCGATAGGGAGGCAGCCATTGCCTGGCTGCGCGCGCGTCTGAAGGAAGAGTGAGCCTGGAGCGCGTCCTAAATACGAAGAACGCCTTTGGGTAGCGGCGAGGACGCATCGATCACCCTCTCGGCAGGAAAGATCAGCCGCACGCATGTGCCCGCTCCAAGCTCGCTTTCAAGCTCGAGCCGGCCCCCATGCAGTTCCATCAACCGGTGCGAGAGTGGCAGGCCGAGACCGGTGCCCTCATATTGACGGTGCAGCGAATTGTCGATCTGCCCGAAATTCTCCATTGCAAGGGCAATGTCTTTTTCCGCGATCCCGATGCCGGTGTCTCGAATGGCGATGCAAAAGCTGCCGTCGTCCTGCAATGCAGCGGAAAGCTCGACCGATCCCCCTTTCGGCGTGAATTTGACCGCATTGGAGAAGATGTTGAGCAGTATCTGGCGGATGCGCCGCTCGTCGCCCGTCAGCAGCGGCAGCTGGCTTAGGTCCGCGATGCGGACCTCCACCTCGCCGCTTTCGGCCAGGTGAGCGATCATCCGTTGGGCGGAGGTAACGGCCTGCGCGATCTCGACGGTCGTTTCTTCGAGTTCCAGATGTCCGGCATCGAGTTTGGAAAAATCCAGAATGTCGTTGATGAGCGCCAAGAGGTGCTTACCGCTTTCATGAATATGGCCGGTATATTCCCGGTAATGATCATTGGGCAACGGGCCGAAATGCTCGTGCGCCATCATCTCGGAAAAGCCGATAATGGCGTTGAGCGGGGTTCTGAGTTCGTGGCTGATTGCGGCGAGGAATTGCGATTTTGCCTGGCTGCCTGCCGCAGCGGCTTCGAGTGCGCTGAGAAGATTGTCGCGCGCCGCTTCCAGCTCGTCCCGCGTGGCTTCCAGTTCTTCGGTGTAAAGGCGCAGGCGTTCGGCTTCTTGCGCGCTGCGCCCGGCAAGATGCTTGTCGAAAACCGCCATGAGAAACGCGGTGCCCAGGATCATGGCGGAGAGCATGGCCGTGAAGATTGCCAGCCATTTGGGGTCCGCTGTGGCATAGGAAAAGGGCACGGTGGGGTCGGGAGCCAGCGTGACTGCCGTCATGCCGGTGAAGTGCAGCCCGCAAATGGCGAGCGTGAAAAGCACCGTGCCCGCGGTGAGCCGCTGCATCCCGGTCAGATAGGGAATGAGATTGAATGCAAGCGCCATGGTGCCGAGGCCGATGGCCCAGGAGGCGATGACATAGGTGCCGTCCCACTCGATGTGGCCCGAAAGGCGCAGCGCCGACATGCCGGTGAAATGCATGAAACCGATGGCCGCGCCGACGGTCAGCCCGGCCAGTGTCAGCCGGTTCATGTAAAGGGCGATGCCTGCCCCCAGCGTGCAAAGCACGACGGAAATAACGACGGAAAGCGCCGTCAGCGGAATGTCGTAAGCGACCGGCAGCGTGGATTGATAGGCCAGCATGGCGATGAAATGCGTTGCCCAGATGCCGGAGCCCGCCACCAGCCCGGTGCCCAGCAGCCAATAGAACTTGGCCTTTCCTTCCGCCGCCCAGGCGCGAAAGAAGAGGTCGATGGCGTTGAAGCAGGCGATCATGCACACGGTGGCGGCAAGGCCTACGAGCCACAAATTGTGCTCACTCGTGATGCATTCGAGAACCGTGAACATTAGTACCGACCGCCGTCTGACCCACCCCGTCCCGGATGCGCCTGCGAGTCGCCAAAGGCGGGGCAGCCGGGTGCTTGGGACCTTGATAGAGGATCGGCATGTACGGGCGGTTAATTTAACCTGTTAGTCTTTTCGGGGTGCCTCCTTCCCGGCAGAGGCTGTTTGGCGGGGCGTGCGGGCTGCCGCAAGGGAAAGCGATACTTTGCGATTCATTCGCAAAAATAAGCCTTAAGTGCCTGATTTTTCTTCTGCATTTGCCTTGACGCCCCGGCTCGGCTAAACACTTTCTCCAAAAGCAACCCTTTGAGTAATCAATATCAGGGGCAGGTCCTCAATGGCTGACTCACCTTCCGCTTCCCGGCCGCTTTCGCCGCATTTGGGCATTTACCGCAAAATGCTCACCATGATGATGTCGATCGTGCATCGCATTACCGGCGCCGCGCTCTATTTCGGTACTTTGCTGCTTGCCTGGTGGCTGATCGCCGCGGCAAGCGGGGCGGAGGTTTATGAGGTCTTCTCGGCCCATGCCGGGTCCTGGTACGGGCGGATCGTGCTCTTCGGCTACACCTGGGCACTGATCCACCACATGCTGGGCGGTCTGCGCCATCTCGTGTGGGATATGGGCAAGGGCTTCAACCTGCGCCTTGTCGAATGGATGGCCCGCGCCACGGTTGCAGGCTCGGTCATTCTAACTCTGGTGGTCTGGGTGATCGCCTATCAGATGATGGGAGCGCTTTGATGAGCGATATGCGCACACCTTTGAGCCGCGTGCGCGGCCTTGGCTCGGCAAAAGCCGGGACGGAACATTTCTGGCTGCAGCGGCTGACGGCGATCGCCAACATCCCGCTGGTGATTTTTCTTCTTGCCTCGCTCGTGGCGCTGGCCGGCGCGGACTATGAGACCGTGCGGGCCTATCTTTCCATGCCGCTCGTCACCGTCATCGTGCTGGCGCTGATCGTCTCGGGCATTTGGCATATGCGCCTCGGCATGCAGGTGGTGATCGAGGATTATGTGCACGGCGAGAATCTGAAACTGCTCTCGATCATCGGGAACAATTTCTTCGCGCTCGCGGTCGGGCTTGCCTGCGTCTATGCGGCGCTGAAGCTCGGTTTCGGTTCTTAAAATTCGGGTCCCGGTTTCCGGGCCATGTGACATTCAATTCATAAAAGGCAGTGTCCGGCATGAGTGCCTCAAAAGCATATGAATTCCAGGATCATTCCTTCGACGTAGTGGTGGTCGGCGCCGGCGGCGCCGGGCTGCGCGCCACGCTTGGCTGCGCTCAGGCCGGCTTGAAGACCGCCTGCATCACCAAAGTGTTTCCCACCCGCTCGCACACGGTTGCGGCGCAGGGCGGTATTTCCGCTTCGCTCGGCAATATGGGGCCGGACGATTGGAAATGGCACATGTACGACACCGTCAAAGGGTCGGACTGGCTGGGCGATCAGGACGCCATCGAATATCTTTGCCGCGAAGCGCCCAAAGCCGTTTACGAGCTCGAGCATTTCGGCGTGCCCTTCTCCCGCACGGAAGAAGGCAAGATCTATCAGCGTCCTTTCGGCGGCATGACGACCGAGTACGGCAAAGGCATTGCGCAGCGCACCTGCGCGGCTGCCGACCGCACGGGCCACGCCATCCTGCACACGCTTTACGGCCAGAGCCTGCGCTATGATGCTGAATTCTTCATCGAGTTCTTCGCCATCGATCTCATCATGAACGATCAGGGCGCCTGTGTGGGCGTCGTGGCGCTGAAGATGGATGACGGCACGTTGCACCGCTTCTCGTCCAAGCAGACGATCCTGGCGACGGGCGGCTATGGCCGCGCTTACTTCTCGGCCACCTCCGCGCATACCTGCACGGGCGACGGAAATGCCATGGTGCTGCGCGCCGGTCTGCCGCTGCAGGACATGGAATTCGTGCAGTTCCACCCGACGGGGATTTACGGCGCCGGCTGCCTGATCACGGAAGGCGCGCGCGGCGAAGGCGGCTATCTCGTCAACTCCGAAGGCGAGCGCTTCATGGAGCGCTATGCGCCCTCAGCCAAAGACCTTGCCTCGCGCGACGTGGTCTCCCGTTCCATGACCATGGAAATCCGCGAAGGGCGCGGTGTGGGCGCAGGCAAAGACCACATCTTCCTGCATCTCGATCACCTCGACCCGGCGGTGCTGCATTCGCGCCTGCCCGGCATTTCCGAATCCGCGCGGATTTTCGCGGGCGTCGATGTGACGAAGGAGCCGATCCCGGTGCTCCCCACCGTGCACTACAATATGGGCGGTATCCCGACGAACTATCACGGCGAAGTCATCTCCGGCAAAGACGGCGAGGCGACGGTGCCGGGCCTGATGGCTATTGGCGAGGCAGCCTGCGTCTCCGTTCACGGGGCGAACCGTCTCGGTTCCAACTCGCTGATCGACCTTGTGGTGTTTGGCCGCGCGGCGGGCCTGCGCGCCTCGGATGTGGTGGACCCGTCCACCAAGGCGCCGGACCTGCCGAAGGGCGCGGGCGATTATGCCATCGAGCGTCTCGATCATTTCCGCAATGCCAAGGGCGGCACGCCGACGGCGGATCTGCGCCTTCGCATGCAGCGCGTCATGCAGAACAACTGCGCGGTTTACCGCACGGGCGATGTTCTGGAAGAGGGCGTCAAGCTTATGGAAGAAGTGCATGCGGGTATCGACGATATCGGTGTCTCGGACCGCTCGCTCATCTGGAACTCCGATCTCATCGAAACGCTGGAATTCGACAACCTGATCGTTCAGGCCCGCGCGACGATGAACGGGGCGGAGGCGCGCAAGGAAAGCCGCGGCGGCCATGCCCGCGAGGACTTCTCCAGCCGCGACGACGACAACTGGATGAAACACACGCTGGCTTGGGTGGATGACAAGCGGAACGTCACGCTCGGCTACCGCGATGTGCACAGCTACACGCTGACAGATGAAATCGACTATATCGCGCCGAAAGAGCGCGTCTATTAAGGCCGGTGAAGGGGTACGCAAATGGTTGAACTTGCACTGCCGAAAAATTCCCGCGTCAAAAAGGGAAAGACCCATCCGGGCCCGAAGGATGCGAAGAATGTACGGAAGTTCCACGTCTATCGCTGGAACCCGGATGATGGTGAAAATCCGAGCATAGATACGTATGACGTCGATCTCGACTCCTGCGGGCCCATGGTGCTCGACGCGCTGATCAAGATCAAAAACGAGATCGACGCGACGCTGACCTTCCGCCGCTCCTGCCGCGAAGGCATTTGCGGTTCCTGCGCGATGAACATCGACGGCACGAACACGCTTGCCTGCACGAAGGGCATCGACGAGGTGAAGGGTGATGTGAAGATTTACCCGCTGCCCCACATGCCCGTGGTGAAGGACCTGGTGCCCGATCTCACCAATTTCTATGCGCAGCACGCCTCCATCGAACCTTGGCTGCAGACCAAGACGGTGGAGCCGGAAAAAGAATGGAAACAGTCGCCGGAAGACCGCGAAAAACTCGACGGGCTTTACGAGTGCATTCTGTGCGCCTGCTGCTCGACCTCGTGTCCTTCTTATTGGTGGAACGGCGACCGCTATCTCGGTCCGGCCGTGCTTCTCCAGGCCTACCGCTGGCTGATCGACAGCCGTGACGAGGCAACCGGCGAGCGGCTCGACAATCTGGAAGACCCCTTCCGGCTTTACCGCTGCCACACGATCATGAACTGCGCCAAGGCCTGCCCGAAGGGCCTCAACCCGGCCAAGGCGATTGCCGAGATCAAGAAGATGATGGTGGAACGCCGCGTCTGACCTCTCCGCTATCCGGAAGTTGCCCGGAATGTTGCAAAGGCCGTCCCTCGGGGCGGCCTTTTGCTTGTTGCCGGTCTAAGGCGCGCTGTCTTTCTCGCGCAGGAAACGGATGGCGGCTTCGGCAATCTTCTCCGGCTGTTCCGGCAGGAGCGCGTGACCGGCATTTTCGATTTCCGCGACGGTGATGCGGGAACCGAATTCTTCTTTCAGCAGCACGGATGTGTGTTCGGGCGGGGCAATCGTGTCCTGCATCGCCTGGATGATGAGAAGGGGCGCGCTGCCGCCCTGCCACCATTCCTTGGCGGGTGTGGACTGTGTCGCGGCGACTTGCAGCTTGGCGGTTTTCCAGTTCCAGCCGCTCATCCAGTAATCCGGCACGGTGTTGCCGTCAGCGAAGAAGGCGAGCTTTACTTCCGGCCCGCGCCAGAAATCCGGCGCGAAGACATAGAAGCTGCGTCCCAGTGCTTTGCGGATGCGCGGGGCGATGGGTACTTTGCCGCCGGCGGCCAGAAGCAGCGTGCTTTTCACCTTTTCAGGAAAGTCGCTCGCATAGGTGCGCGCCACGCGGTTGCCGAAAGCATGGCCGAGGACGAAGATTTTTTCGCCGGGCGCTTCTTCCTGCGCAATCGTGTCGATGTCCTTGGCAAGATCATGCAGGGTCAGGCCTTCCGCCTCCGCGCCCGAACTTTCGCCCATGCCGCGCGGGTCGATGGCGGCGGTGCGAAAGCCTGCCCCGTTCAGCGCGCCGGCCAGCTCATTGAAATCGCTCGCCGCCCGCCCGAGGCTCGGGATCATGATGACCAGCGGGCCGTCGCCCGAAACGTAATAGCTCAGCGCCGCGCCTTCCCGCTCGGCCAGTTTGAGCGTGCCCGCGGCCTGCCGGGGCAATGTTTCCCGGTAGCTCCAATAGGCCCAGACCCCTGCGAAAAACACGAGCGCCAGGCCCGCCATAACAACCACGCGCATGAAATCCCCTTCCCTGATTTAAGTCGCCACACATGTACCACTCAATTCGCCGGGCGGGGATAAAGCGGGGCGGGCTTCATAAAAATATTTCGAGACCTCTTGCAATGATTTGATATTTCCATAAATATCGAACTATGAAACAGGAAGATGTCATTCTCGCCCTTGGCGCTCTTGCTCAGGAAACCCGGCTTCAGGTTTTCCGGGCCCTGGTGCGGGCCCATTCGCCGGATCCGGCGGCGGGCGGGCTGGCCGCCGGCGCGCTGGCCGAGGCGCTGGGCGTTGCCCAGCCCACGCTTTCCTTTCACCTGAAAGAGCTGGCGCGGGCCGGGCTCATTCAGGCGCGGCGGGAAGGGCGCTCGATCATTTACCGGGCCGAGCTCGGCGCCATGCAGGCCTTGACGCAATACCTGCTTGAAGATTGCTGCGGCGGGGCCTGCGGTTCCGTTCAAACCCTTTCTCTGGAAAAGGAGTGTGTGTGATGAAACGCCTTCATGTGAGCTTCAATGCAAGCGATCTGGAAAAATCCATCGCGTTTTACACCGAGCTTTTCGGCGCCGCGCCGAGCGTGCGCAAAGACGATTATGCCAAATGGATGCTGGACGATCCGCGCGTCAATTTCGTTATCGAAGGGGGCGGCGGCACGCCGGGCTTCACCCATGCGGGTATTCAGACGGAAAGCGAAGACGAGTTGCATGAAGTCTTTGACCGTCTGAAAGAGGCCGAAGCGCCCTATCTGCCCGAAGGCGTGACGACATGCTGCTATCACAAGTCCGAGAAAAGCTGGACGACGGACCCGGACGGCGTCGCCTGGGAAGCCTTCTACACTTTCCATCAGACCGAGGAGCGCGGGCATTCCAACTTGGAAGCGCAGGCATATGACGCCCCGCCCGCACAGGCGGAAAACATTACCGGCTGCGGCCTTTCCGGCTGCTGTTGAGGGAAAGTTCGATGAGCGAGAAGCGTCTCTTCAACGTGCTTTTCCTGTGCACCGGGAATTCCTGCCGCAGCATCCTGGCGGAAGCCTATCTCAACCATGCGGCAGGGGACCGGTTCAAGGCCTATAGCGCGGGCAGTAGGCCGAAAGGGCGCGTCCATCCGCGCGCTCTTGAAACGCTGCGCCTTGCCGGTATCGCCGTGGAAGGTCTTTCCAGCAAAAGCTGGGAGGCATTCGAGGGGCCGGGCGCGCCGGAGATCGATTTCGTCATCACCACGTGTGATAACGCGGCGAATGAGGTCTGCCCCATCTGGCCCGGCCATCCCGTCAGCGCTCATTGGCCCTTTCCCGATCCCGATGCGTTTGAAGGCTCCGAAACCGAGACGAAAGCGCATTTCCTCGATGTCTTTCGGCAGATCCGTACAAGGATCGATATTTTCACCAGCCTGCCGCTTGCCAGTCTGGGCCGGACAGGCGTGAAAGAGCGGCTCGATGAAATCGGCAAGACCGCGCCGGCTCCTTCCCTCTAGTTTTCTTCAGGATCGTTTCATGGCCGATAGCCAGCCCAGCCGCCTTTCGTTTCTCGACCGCTATCTCACCTTCTGGATTTTCGCTGCCATGGCGGCGGGCACGGTGCTGGGCACCTTCTTTCCGGGAGCCGCTCATCTTTTCGGCTCGTTCTCGATGGGCTCGACCAATCTCCTGATCGCCGCCGGGCTCATTCTCATGATGTATCCGCCGCTCGCGCGGGTGAAATACGAAGAGTTGCCGCGCGTCTTTGAAGACAGAAAGGTGCTGCTGCTTTCGCTTATTCAGAACTGGCTGATCGGTCCTGTCTTGATGTTTGCGCTTGCGGTGATTTTTCTGCGCGATGAACCGGCTTACATGACGGGTCTCATCATCATCGGTCTTGCCCGCTGCATTGCCATGGTCATTGTCTGGAACCAGCTTGCCCGTGGCAGCAACGAATATGTGGCAGGCCTTGTCGCCTTCAATTCGCTCTTTCAGCTTCTCTTCTTTCCCGCTTATGTCTGGTTTTTTCTCGGCGTGTTGCCGCCGCTTCTTGGGCTTGAGGGACAAATTCTCGATATCGGCTTCTGGACTGTGGCGGGCGCCGTTTTCCTTTATCTCGGTGTGCCCTTCGCAGGCGGGTATCTCACCCGCAAAGTGCTGCGCGCGCGCAAAGGCGAGGACTGGTACACGAATACTTTCCTGCCGCGCATAGGCCCCATTACGCTTGCCGCGCTGCTCTTTACGATTTTCGTCATGTTTGCGATGAAAGGCGAGGCGGTGCTGGCCCTGCCGGTCGATGCGCTGCGCATCGCGCTGCCGCTCGCCATCTATTTCTTCGTCATGTTCGCGGTCAGCTTTGTCATGGGCAAGCTTTTGGGGGCGGATTATGCGCGCACCACCTCGCTCTCCTTCACGGCGGCTTCCAATAATTTCGAGCTTGCCATTGCCGTTGCCATTGCCACGTTCGGCATTGCCTCGCCCGTCGCCTTTGCCACGGTCATCGGCCCGCTCGTGGAAGTGCCGGTGCTGATCTCGCTCGTCTCCGTGGCGCTCTGGCTGAAAAAGCGCTGGTTTACCGGCACGGAAGCCCGCCTTCCTGCCTGACGCAGGGGCGGGCTCTGCCTTTTCGGCGTGGCCTTCGGCTTTTGGCCAATATACTCGACAAGGAGCGCAAGAGACCGTGAGCGGGGCTTGCGGGCGCCGGGCTGCGGCGTTAAGCAGACAGGCAGGAAGGCGTCTGCCCGGATCTCGGGCCCCAGCCGGGAGAAAAAAATGACCAAAGAACTCACGCATTTTATCGGCGGCAAGGCCGTGAAGGGCCAGAGCGGCCGTTTCCTCGATGTTTACAATCCGAATACCGGTGAGGTTTCCGCGCGCACGCCGCTGGCAAGCGCCGATGAAGTGCGCGCCGCGATTGCCTCCGCCGAAAAGGCCTTTCCGGATTGGGCCGCCGTCAACCCGCAGCGCCGCGCGCGGGTGATGTTCGAGTTCAAGCGCCTGGTGGAAGCCAATATGAACGAGCTTGCCGAAATGCTCTCCAACGAGCATGGCAAGGTGATTGCGGATTCCAAAGGCGATGTGCAGCGCGGGCTGGAAGTGATCGAATTTTCCTGCGGCATTCCCCATCTTCTCAAAGGCGAGTACACCGAAGGCGCGGGCCCCGGCATCGACATGTATTCAATGCGTCAGCCACTCGGCGTTGCCGCCGGCATCACGCCCTTCAATTTCCCGGCCATGATCCCGATGTGGATGTTCGGTGTCGCCATTGCTTGCGGCAACACCTTCGTCTGCAAGCCTTCGGAAAAAGATCCCTCCGTGCCGCTGCGTCTGGCCGAACTGATGATGGAAGCGGGCGCGCCGGCAGGCGTGCTCAACGTCATCAATGGGGACAAGGAAGCGGTGGACACGCTTTTGACCGACCCCGCCATCGAAGCGGTGAGCTTCGTCGGTTCCTCGGCGATCGCCGAATATATTTACGGCACGGCTGCCGCGCACGGCAAACGCGTGCAGGCGATGGGCGGGGCGAAGAACCACGCTATCATCATGCCCGATGCGGATATGGACCGTGTGGTCGACGATCTCATCGGCGCGGGCTACGGCTCGGCGGGCGAGCGCTGCATGGCGATCTCCGTTGCGGTGCCCGTGGGCGAGGAAACGGCGGACCGGCTCGTCGAAAAACTCGTGCCGCGCGTGCAGTCGCTCAAAGTCGGCCTTTCCACCGATCCCGATGCCGATTACGGCCCGCTCGTCACCGCGCAGCACCGCGAGAAGGTGAAGGCCTGCATTGATCTCGGCGTCAAGGAAGGCGCGGAGCTGCTGGTCGATGGCCGCGACTTTTCCATGCAGGGCTATGAGAACGGTTTCTTCCTCGGCGGCTCGCTCTTCGACAAAGTGACGCCGGACATGTCCATGTATAAGGAAGAGATTTTCGGCCCGGTCCTCCAGATCGTGCGGGCGAAGGATTTCGAGGAAGCTGCATCGCTGCCGACGAAACATCAATATGGCAACGGCGTTGCGATCTTCACCCGCGACGGGGATGCGGCACGCAGCTTTGCCAGCCAAGTGCAGGTCGGCATGGTCGGCATCAATGTGCCGATCCCGGTGCCGCTTGCCTATCATTCCTTCGGCGGCTGGAAGCGTTCGGCCTTCGGCGACACGAACCAGCACGGGCCGGAAGGGGTGCGCTTTTATACGAAGGTGAAGACCGTCACCTCGCGCTGGCCGACCGGCGTCAAGGAAGGTTCGAGCTTCGTCATCCCGACCATGAAATAGAACCTGATTGGTTCTTGCGGAACATGAAGGCGTTGCCATCTAATGGCAGCGCCTTTTTCTTGGAGTCATCCCATGTCCGCTCAAGCTCAAGCTGCTCTGCCCGAAGAAAGCCCGGTCGATCTCGATGCCTATTTCGCGCGGATCGGCTATCAGGGCCCGCGCCAACCGGACTTCGAAACGCTGAGCGGCCTTCAGTTTGCGCAGGCCACCTCGGTGCCCTTTGAAAATCTCAACATTCTTTTCGGGCGCGGTATCGCGCTCGATCCGGAAAGCCTGCAGCGCAAGATCGTGCGCGAGCGGCGCGGCGGTTATTGCTTCGAGCAGAACGGGCTCTTGCTGCGCGTGCTGCGGCAACTCGGTTTTAAGGCAGACGGGCTGATCGGGCGTGTGCGCTGGATGATGCCGGAGGGCGCGCCGCCCACGGGCCTCACCCATATGCTGATCCGCGTGCATCTGCCCGAAGGGCCTTATCTGGTGGATGCGGGCTTTGGCGGTATCCGCCAGACGGTGCCGCTCAAACTCATACCGGGCCTTGTGCAGAAAACCTCCCATGAAGATTTCCGCCTGGTGGAAGAAGGCAGCAGCCTTCTTCTGCAGGCCGATCTTGGCAACCGCTGGGGCGACATTTGCGCTTTCGGGCTGGAGACGGCGGCGGCCGCCGATTATGAGCTCGGCAATTGGTTCACCTCCACGCATCCCTCCTCGCTTTTCGTCAATTACCTCATCGCCGAGCGCCCGGCGCCGGGCCTGCGCAAAATGCTCTTCAATGACATGCTGACGCTCCGTGCGGTGGGCGAGGAACCGGAAACGCATATGCTTTCTTCTGCCGAAGAAATCGCCGCCGCGCTCGATGAGCATTTCGATCTGCCCGTAGCGCAGGACAAGGTGCCGGTGCTGGAGAGGTTTGTGGGGCTGACCGCCTCGCTTTGAGGCAGGTGGTTGCCGCGCCGCTTCATGGACCCCGGGTCAAGCCCGGGGTGACAGCATGCGTGTGGAGCGGGCACTGAGCTTTCCCAATGCACTCCGTGTCACCCCGGCCCCCGAGCCGGGGTCCATGCAGCTTCCTGTAATAGAACAGCGCCTGCAGTAACCCTCAAACGCACTCCTGTCATCGGGCACACCTCGTTCGTCAATTGTTCTTCCCGCGAAGCGATTGCTTTCTGCGGCATATGCGCTAAAAGCGCCTCATGAGCGAGGGGCCCTTACAGGCATACCGCGCGCGTGTCGCGGCCGGCGAGATCGCGCATGACCCGGCGCAGGAACGGGCGGCGGGGCATTTGGCGCGCCTGCATGACGAGCTTTTATCCTGGCGGCCGGGCAAGAAGGCAGGGCCGCTGCGCCGCTTCGGCATCGGCAAGCCGGTGAGCCCGCCCGAAGGCATTTATCTTTGGGGCGATGTCGGACGCGGCAAATCCATGCTGATGGATCTCTTCTTCGAGGGCGCGCCTCTTGCCCAGAAGCGCCGGGTGCATTTTCACGCCTTCATGTCGCAGACCCATGAGCGCATCTTTGCCTGGCGGCAAAAAGAAAAGGCGGGCAAGGCCAAGGGCGATGATCCCATTCCCCCCGTCGCCGACCTGATCGCCGCGGAAGCCCAGCTTCTCTGCTTCGATGAATTTCAGGTGCATGACATTGCCGATGCCTCGATCCTCGGGCGCCTGTTCACGGCGCTTTTCGAGCGGGGGGTGGTGGTGGTCGCCACCTCGAACCGGGCGCCCGACGGGCTTTACGAGGGCGGGCTCAACCGGCACCGGTTTCTCCCCTTCATTGCGCTCATCAAGGAAGAGATGGAAGTGCTCAGCCTTGAAAGCGAGCGCGATTACCGGCTCGACCGGATGATGGGAATGCAGGTCTATCACACACCGCTCGGGAGCCCCGCCCGCGCCGCGATGGATGAGGCGTTCGCTGCGCTGACCGACGGGGCGCAGGGCCATGCGCGGCGCCTTGAAGTGAAGGGGCGGGCGGTGGAAGTGCCCTGCGCGGCGCACGGTGTGGCGCGGTTTTCCTTTGCCGATCTGTGTGAAAAGCCGCTCGGCGCGGCCGACTATCTGAAAATTGCCGAAACATTCGATACGGTACTGATCGACGATATTCCTCAGCTCGGGCCCGCGCGGCGCAATGAGGCCAAGCGCTTCGTCACGCTGATCGATGCGCTTTACGAGGCGCGCGTAAAGCTCGTCGCCTCCGCCGAAGCTGCGCCCCAGGCGCTTTATCCTTCAGGGGACGGGGCGTTCGAGTTCGAGCGCACGGTGTCGCGGCTGATGGAAATGCAATCGGCGGAGTATCTGGGCGAGGATGCCGCCCTTCACGCCGCCGATTGAGTTTCGGTGTCTCTTAGCGGGTAATCGGGAAAATCACCTTGCCGTCCGAGCGCTGGGCCGGCAGCGGCTTCGGCTCGGGCCGGGTGTTCACGGCGGCCGTTTTTACCGGCGTGTTATCCCGCTTTGCTGCTTCGCCCGCCGCTTTGGCTTCGGCTACGCGCAGTTTCTTTTCCGCCGTCAGCTCGTAGCTCCAGGTCTGCCCGTAGGAGGCCTGCAGGAAGCCGAAGGAAAGCCGCTCGCCGCGGGCCTTCGTCTTGGCGGGCACGGCGGCCCGGTCGAGGGTGAAATTGCGCTCCAGCTTCTGCCGGTCGATGGGGCGGAAGCCGTGAATTTCAGCAGCGGCAAGGCGCGGCTGATGGGCGCTCGCCAGCGCCGTTGCGGTGCCCGCGGTGTCGGGTTCCAGGAGGGCCATCAGCCCGCCGAAATCTTCTTTCGTGGCGGTGGACCCGTGCTCCTCGCAAAAGCCGCGGTCGGAGCGCAGAACGCTTTCCAGCATCCGGCAGTCCTTGCCTGTGGCGGCGGAAAGCGCATGTTCGGTCAGATCGCGGCCGGTAATGAAGCTGGCGGAAATCCCGGCGATGGTGAGTACTTCGCCCACCGTCACGGCGCCGATCAACGGTGCGCCGCAGCCGCTCAAGGAAAGGCCGAGTACGGCGGTCAGCGCTGCATTGCGCAGCTTGCGCCCTTTGCCCGGCTGGCCGGAAATGGAAGATTTAACGAAACTCACGAACCCCTTCGGCATTGCTGCCCGCCCCCATGTTACGCGTTAACGCCTAGCGCCGGCTCCGGATCTTGCCCCCGTCCTTATGGGGCCTGCGCTGGTGCCTGAGCCGCCCTTCGCCAGTTTGCGCCCATTCCTTGACAGGACGGCGAATAGTGCGACCGGCAGCCATACTTTTCAGGCTTTTTTATCGTGCGCTTCCTTGCCCTGTGAGTCAATCTGGCACGGGCGTCATGGTTAATGGCGGACAGGCGACGGGCAGGCATTCCAGACGGCTCGCCAAGCGCCGGAACAGGCCGAAATACGGTCTTTTGAGGGGCGAAACCATTGCGGGCGCAGCGATTTCACGCTACTAGGCACGCGGATTAACGATGTGCGGCCCCCAAGACCCAAGCTGGGCCTTAGAACCGGCCCCGAACGCCGCGCACACTCAACGCTCGCTGCCAGGGCATTCAGCTTGGCGGCTTATAGGCATCATTCCGGAGGCATTTTCATGGCGCGCAAAAAGATTGCACTTATCGGCGGCGGGCAGATCGGCGGCACGCTCGCCCATCTTGCCGGCCTTAAAGAACTCGGCGACGTGGTCATTTTCGACATTGCCGACGGCATCCCGCAGGGCAAGGGTCTCGACATTGCCGAGTCCTCTCCCGTTGACGGTTTCGATGCCGCTTATTCCGGCACGACCAAGTACAAAGACATCAAAGGCGCCGATGTGGTGATCGTGACCGCCGGTGTGCCGCGCAAGCCGGGCATGAGCCGCGACGATCTTCTGGAAATCAACCTCAAGGTCATGCAGCAGGTGGGTGAAGGCATTGCCGCGCATGCGCCGAACGCTTTCGTCATCTGCATCACCAACCCGCTCGACGCGATGGTCTGGGCGCTGCGCCAGTTCTCCGGTCTGCCGCACCACAAAGTCGTGGGCATGGCGGGTGTCCTCGACAGCGCTCGTTTCCAGTATTTCCTGTCCGAAGAGTTCAACGTTTCGGTGAAAGACGTCAGCGCTTTCGTGCTGGGCGGCCACGGCGACACGATGGTGCCGCTGACGCGCTATTCGACCGTTGCCGGTATTCCGCTCCCTGACCTCGTGAAGATGGGCTGGACCACGAAAGAGCGCCTTGATGAGATCGTGCAGCGCACGCGTGACGGCGGCGCGGAGATCGTCGGCCTTCTGAAAACCGGCTCGGCGTTCTATGCGCCGGCTGCTTCCGCCATCGCCATGGCCGAGTCTTACCTCAAAGACCAGAAGCGCGTTCTTCCGTGTGCGGCGTATCTGGACGGCCAGTACGGCGTGAAAGATATGTATGTGGGTGTTCCCACCGTGATCGGTGACAAGGGCGTGGAGCGGATCGTCGAGATCAATCTCAACGCGTCGGAAAAGAAAAACTTCGACAAGTCCGTCGGCTCGGTCAAAGGCCTGGTCGATGCGTGTAAGAAGATCAATCCGGCCGTTGCCAAGGGCGCCGCGCCCAAAGGTAAAGCCAAGAAGAAATAAGTTTTCCGCATGTGTGGAATGGCGAAGGGGCTGCCGCGGCGGCCCCTTTTCTTATGCTCCCTGTTTGCCAGTGTGCCTTAAAGGCCGAGATAGGCGCAGGCCATGCGGGTCAGCTCGCGCTCGAGCGCGCTGTCATGCAGATGTAAGGGGCCCGGATCGTTGAGCAGCGTATTGGCCGCCGTACTGAAAATGAGCTGCAATGCAAAACCGAGCGCAAGGCGCGGGTCGGGATGAGCGATCTCTTTGAGGCGCGGGCCAAGCTCCCCGGCCAGGCGGTGCTGCAAGCGCTGCACGAGATCGCGGAAGCTCAGCCATTCGTCCGGCGCATTGGCCGAGCGGGCAAGGGCGGCGCGCAGCACGCCTTCATTGGCGCGCAGATCGGCCAGAATGGCGCGCACGATTTCCCCCATCACCTCGGCAAGGGGGGCGCTTGTCAGTTCCGGGCGCTCGCCCAGCGCGTCGATCTTGGTGTTCATCTCTTCGGTGAAGCGCTCCTTCAGCGCCCGGAAGAGCCCTTCTTTGTTGCCGAAGAGGTAATAGGCGGTACCGACCGCGCAGTCGGCCCGCGCGGTGATGTCGCTCATCTTCACATCCTCAAAGCCGCGCTCGGCGACAAGGGTGAGGGCGGCGCCGAGCAGCTTTTCCTGCTTGTCGCGGGCGCGGGCCTGGCTGGCGCGGCGCATGGCGGGGGCAGGCGAGGGAAGGGGCTCGGGCATCTTTTCTCCAGGTAAAGGACGGCGCTTGACGCAGGGTCTATTCTGACGGAATATGAATTTGAATTCAAGTTCATGTTTATAGGAGCGAGCATGACAAAGCGGGGAAAACTGGGCGTGGGCATTTTGGGCGTGGCCGTGCTTCTGGCGGGCGCGCTTTACGGGGCGCTGCAAGTGCCGGCCGTGCAGGATGCGCTTTTCACCCGGGCGGTGGAGGCGCGGGCGGGCCATGTGCGCACTGCGCTTCTGGACGATGACGCGCTCCATATCGTCTTTTGCGGCACGGGCTCGCCCTTGCCCGATGCGGAGCGGGGCCAGGCCTGTATCGGGGTCTTTGCAGGCGGGCGCTTTTTCCTGATCGATGCGGGCGGCGGGGCGGCGGAAAAGATCGCCGCGCTCCAAATGCCCATCGGTGCGCTATCGGGCGTGCTGCTCACCCATTTTCATTCGGACCATATTGCGGGCCTGCCCAATATCGTGCTGCAGAGCTGGGCGCAGGGGCGCCATGAACCGCTCAAAGTTTATGGCCCGGCTGGTGTGAAACAAGTGACGGACGGGTTTTCGGCGGCTTATGCGCTCGACAGCGTTTACAGAACCGCGCATCACGGCGCGGAAATCATGCCGCCTTCCGGCGCGCGCTATGCGCCTCAGCCCGTGCCGCTGCTCAATGATTTTTCGGAAGCGGTGGTGCTTGAGGAAGACGGGCTGAAGATCACCGCCTTCCGCGTCGGCCATGCGCCGGTGGACCCGGCCTATGGCTACCGGATCGATTACAAGGACCGCTCCGTCGTTTTTTCAGGCGATACGGTGAAGCATCCCAATGTCGTGCGTCACGGCAAGGGTGCGGACGTGATGGTGCATGAGGCGCTTGCCCCGCATATGGTCGAAACGCTGGCGCGCGGCATCGAACCGCGCCTGCCCGATACCGCGCAGATCCTGCGCGACACGCTGACCTATCACACAAGCCCGGTGGAGGCGGCGGAAGCGGCCAATGAGGCGGGGGCGGGGCTTCTCGTCTATTCCCATGTGGTGCCGCCGCTGCCCAATGCGCTCGCCCGCTCGATTTTCCTGCGCGGGGTTGCCGAGGTGCGTGCCGTGAATGTCGAAATTGGCCGGGACGGGCTCTATCTGAAATTGCCGGTGAACTCTTCTGACATTCAGGAGAGCCAGTGGTGATGAGACGCTGACAAAGCGGCGATGGATACCTTTATAAGGGGCAGCTCCGGTTGCCCCTTTTGCATTGGCAGTTTGTGTTGCAGGGTAGGCGGCAGAGCGGCTGCGAACTGAAAATACGTTCATTTTTTCTCTTTGCGCCGCGTCACGCTTGGCTGCGGCAAAGGACCGCAGTTCGCGGTTGCTATCGGAGTGACGAGTGCTATAACTCGGCACCGATTAGGCAATTTTTATAACCCTCGCATGTGTGGGTCCCGCGCATGCCTCAGCCGGTCGAGTCCATATGAATATTCACGAATACCAGGCGAAAGCTGTCCTTGCGAAATACGGTGTGCCCGTTGCCAAGGGCATTCCGGCATTCACGGCAGAGGAAGCTGTGAAGGCGGCGAAAGAACTCGGCGGTCCCATCTGGGTCGTCAAAGCGCAAATCCACGCGGGCGGCCGCGGCAAGGCAGGCGGTGTGAAAGTCGTCAAGTCGATCGAAGAGGTCGAAGCCGAAGCCAAGCGGATGCTCGGCCTGACGCTGGTCACGCACCAGACCGGGCCGGAAGGCAAAGAGGTCAAGCGCCTTTACATCGAAGACGGCTCGGCCATCGAGCGCGAGCTTTATCTCTCCTGCCTCGTCGACCGCGCCACGGGCCGCGTCGCGTTCATCGCCTCCACCGAAGGCGGCATGGATATCGAGGAAGTGGCGGCGGAAAGCCCCGAAAAAATTCTCACCTTCTCGGTCGATCCGGCCTCCGGTGTTTCCGGCTTTCATGGCCGGCGCGTCGCATTCGCGCTTGGCCTCAAGGGCGATCAGGTGAAGCAGTGCACGGCGCTGATCCAGAACCTTTATAAAGCCTTTGTCGATGCGGATATGAGCATGCTCGAAATCAATCCGCTCATCGTCAACAAGGACGGCGATCTGCTCTGCCTCGATGCGAAAGTGAATTTCGACGATAACGCGCTCTACCGTCACAAGGATCTCGCCGAGCTGCGCGATCTCGACGAAGAAGATCCGAGCGAGATCGAAGCATCGAAATACGATCTGAACTACGTCAAGCTCGACGGCACGATCGGCTGCATGGTGAACGGCGCAGGCCTTGCCATGGCGACGATGGATATCATCAAGCTCTACGGCGAAGAGCCGGCGAACTTCCTCGATGTGGGCGGCGGCGCGACGAAAGAAAAAGTGACGGCGGCGTTCAAGATCATTCTGTCGGACCCGAATGTGAACGGCATTCTGGTCAACATCTTCGGCGGCATCATGCGCTGCGACATCATTGCCGAGGGCGTTGTCGCCGCGGCGAAGGAAGTCTCGCTCAATGTGCCGCTGGTCGTGCGCCTTGAAGGCACGAATGTGGATCTCGGTAAGAAGATCATGGCGGAAAGCGGTCTGCCGATCATCTCGGCGGATAATCTTGCCGATGCCGCAGACAAAATTACCAAAGCCGTGAAGGAGGCCGCGTAATGGCTGTTCTGGTCGATAAGAATACCAAAGTCATTTGCCAGGGCTTCACCGGCAATCAGGGCACGTTCCACTCCGAGCAGGCGATCGCCTACGGCACGAAGATGGTCGGCGGCGTGAGCCCCGGCAAAGGCGGCAGCACGCATCTCGATCTGCCGGTCTTCGACACGGTGGGCGAAGCGGTGGAAAAGACCGGCGCGAATGCCTCCGCGATCTATGTGCCCCCGCCTTTCGCGGCCGATGCGATCCTGGAAGCCATCGATGCGGGCATCGAGCTTGCCGTCTGCATCACCGAAGGCATTCCGGTGCTCGACATGGTGAAGGTGAAGCGCGCCCTCGGCGGCTCGAACACCCGTCTCATCGGACCGAACTGCCCGGGCGTCATCACGCCGGACGAATGCAAGATCGGCATCATGCCGGGCCACATCCATAAGCGCGGCTCGGTGGGCATCGTCTCGCGCTCCGGCACGCTGACTTACGAAGCGGTGGCGCAGACCACGGCAGCCAATCTCGGCCAGTCGACCTGTATCGGGATCGGCGGCGACCCGGTGAAGGGCACGGAGTTCATCGACGCGCTGGAAATGTTCCTCGCCGATGATGAAACCCAGTCCATCATCATGATCGGGGAGATCGGCGGCTCGGCGGAAGAAGAAGCGGCCGAGTTCATCAAAGCTTCCAAGGTCAAGAAGCCGATGGTCGGCTTCATTGCCGGTGTCACCGCGCCTCCCGGACGGCGCATGGGCCACGCCGGCGCCATCATCGCTGGCGGCAAAGGCGGCGCCGACGACAAGATCGAAGCCATGCGCTCGGCCGGAATTGCGGTGGCGGATTCGCCCGCCGCGCTCGGCACCACGCTGGTCGATCTTCTGAAGAAATAAGCCCTGCGTCCCCGGCTCAAGAAATGAATCGGGGACGAATTCTTCTGCGCCGCTTCAATGAGTTAGCACCTGCCTCTTGAAGCGCCGTCGCAAGAATTTAAATGGCTAGTTAACCCCCGGCGTGCCACACTCTTAACCATAAGACCGGCACGCCGGGCATCTTCACATAAAGGGGGGTGCGGGCCTCCCGCACCGGCCGTTTGATGAGCAAAAACAGCGCGAACGACGAATTTGAGCGGACCTCCTTTCTCTTCGGGGCCAACGCTACTTTCGTCGAAGGCCTTTACGCCAAATACCAAGAAGACCCGAACTCGGTCGATGCCGATTGGCGGACCTATTTCTCTTCCCTGGGCGATGACAAGAACGATGTGCTGAAAGAGGCCAAGGGCCCTTCCTGGGCGCGCGCCGACTGGCCGGTCCATGCGAACGGGGAGCTGGTCAGCGCCCTCGACAGCAATTGGCCTGCCGCCGACCAGGCAAAAATCCAGGCGAAAATCGAAAACAGGGCGCCCGCCTCCGCCAGCCAGGCGGATATCCGCTCTGCGACGCTCGATTCCATCCGTGCCCTGATGATGATCCGCGCCTACCGTATCCGCGGCCATCTCGATGCGGATATCGACCCCTTGAAGCTGCGTCCGAAATCGGACCACCCGGAGCTTGATCCGGCAAGCTACGGCTTCGGTCCGGAAGACATGGACCGGCCGATCTTCATCGACAATGTGCTCGGCCTCGAAACGGCCACGGTGCGCGAGATGCTCGACATTCTGCGCCGCACCTATTGTTCGACCTTCGCCATCGAGTTCATGCATATCGCCGACCCGGTGGAAAAAGCCTGGCTGCAGGAGCGCATCGAAGGCCGGGACAAGGAAATCTCCTTCACCAAGCAGGGCAAGCTCGCGATCCTTGAAAAGCTGATCGAGGCGGAAGGCTTCGAGAAGTTTCTGGCGCGCAAATATACCGGCACGAAGCGTTTCGGCCTCGATGGGGCGGAAGCTGCGATCCCGGCGCTCGAGCAGATCATCAAGCGCGGCGGCGCGCTGGGTGTGGAAGAGATCGTCATCGGCATGCCGCACCGCGGCCGCCTCAATGTGCTCGCCGCTGTGATGAGCAAGCCTTATCAGGCGATCTTCCATGAATTCAAAGGCGGCTCGTCCAATCCGGAAGATGTGGAAGGCTCAGGCGATGTGAAATATCACCTCGGCGCGTCTTCCGACCGTGAGTTCGACGGCAACAAGGTGCACTTGTCGCTGACCGCCAACCCTTCTCACCTTGAGATCGTCGATCCGGTGGTGCTGGGCAAGGCGCGCGCCAAGCAGGACCAGCGCGGGCGCGACCGCGGCACCGTCATTCCGCTGCTCCTTCACGGCGATGCGGCGTTTGCGGGCCAGGGCGTGGTGGCCGAATGTCTCGGCCTTTCCGGGCTCACGGGCCATAAGTCCGGCGGCTCGATCCACTTCATCGTCAACAACCAGATCGGTTTCACGACGAGCCCGATCAATTCGCGCTCCTCGCCCTATCCTTCCGATCTTGCCAAGATGGTGGCGGCGCCGATCTTCCATGTGAACGGGGACGATCCGGAAGCAGTGGTCTATGCGGCGAAAGTGGCGACGGAGTTCCGCCAGAAGTTCCGCAAGCCTGTCGTCATCGACATGTTCTGCTACCGGCGCAACGGGCATAACGAGGGCGATGAGCCCATGTTCACCCAGCCCTTGATGTACCGGAAGATCAAGGAACATCCGACCACGGTGAAGATCTATTCCGACCGTCTGGTGGAAGAGGGCACGCTCACCCAGGACGAGGCCGATCAGCGCATGCAGGCGTTCAACGACCGGCTGGAGGGCGACTTCGAAGCGGCGAACGCTTTCCGCCCCAATAAGGCCGACTGGCTGGATGGGCGCTGGTCGGGCCTGTCCAAAGCCGAGGGCGAAGCGCGGCGCGGGGACACGGATGTCGAGATCGAGGATCTGCGCAAGCTCGGGTTGAAGCTGACGGAAATTCCGCAAGACTTCGCCCCGCACCGTACGATCCAGCGGCTAATGGAAAACCGGCGCAAGATGATCGAGACCGGTGAAGGGCTCGACTGGGCGATGGCCGAGCATCTTGCTTTCGGTACGCTCCTGCAGGAAGGCTACGGTGTGCGCCTGTCCGGCCAGGACAGTGAGCGCGGCACGTTCTCCCAGCGCCATTCCGTGCTGCACGACCAGGAAACGGGGGGCGAATATACGCCGCTCAACAATATCGGCGCCGACGGCACCTATGAGGTCATCAACTCGATGCTCTCGGAAAACGCCGTTCTCGGGTTCGAATATGGCTATACGCTGGCCGAGCCCAATTGCCTTGTCATGTGGGAAGCGCAGTTCGGCGATTTCGCCAATGGCGCGCAGGTCGTTATCGACCAGTTCATCTCCTCGGGCGAGCGCAAATGGCTGCGCATGTCCGGTCTCGTCATGCTCTTGCCGCATGGTTTCGAAGGGCAGGGGCCGGAGCACTCTTCGGCCCGCCTCGAGCGTTATTTGCAGGCCTGCGCGGAAGACAATATGCAGGTTGCGAACTGCACGACGCCTGCGAACTATTTCCACATTCTGCGCCGCCAGCTGCACCGTAATTTCCGCAAGCCTCTGGTGCTGATGACGCCGAAGTCGCTGCTCCGTCACAAACGGGCCGTATCTTCGCTGAAAGAGCTTGCGACCGGTTCGTCTTTCCACCGTCTCCTTTGGGATGACGCGGAAATGCTGCCGGATCAGGAAATCAAGCTCGTCGAAGATTCCAAGATCAAGCGGGTGGTGCTGTGCTCGGGCAAGGTCTATTACGATCTTTACGAGGAGCGCGAGAAACGCGGCATCAACGATGTCTATCTTCTGCGCGTTGAGCAACTTTATCCCTTCCCCGCCCGTTCCTTGATCAAGGAGCTTTCGCGCTTCCCTCAGGCGGAAATCGTCTGGTGCCAGGAAGAGCCGAAGAATATGGGCGCATGGAACTTCATCGAGCCCAATGTCGAATGGGTGCTGACCCATATCGATTCGCGCTATCACCGGGCCCGTTATGCGGGCCGGCCCGCATAACGGGCCCGGTG